>OIEO01000002.1_pt1 | contig 480161 bp, 431 predicted proteins | sample 1581851 | NCBI WGS metagenome assembly OIEO01 (sample SAMN03281010, study PRJEB24777) | human gut metagenome | isolation source: fecal sample PR157 from 1 month old male Malay infant, caesarean delivered... | reverse complement strand
CCGAGTCATCCTGCACGACCCACCATCCTGAATGATTACAGCAGTAAAATCCGCAAGGGGTCGTTAGCTCAGTTGGTAGAGCAGTTGACTTTAATCAATTGGTCGCAGGTTCGAATCCTGCACGACCCACCATTCAACATTGAACTTTGATGTTGAACGTGAAGGATAACGTTGCGTCAGCAACGGCCAGTAGGGCGAGGCGAAGCTGAGTCATCCTGCACGACCCACCAATGTAAAAAGGCGCCCTAAAGGCGCCTTTTTGCTATGCGTCATTCTCCACAATCATCTCCATGTTCGCACTACGCTTACCGTGACTCCATAGCGCACGAACCGGTAGCCCGGGAAGATGCGAGCATCGTCCCCGGGGAATACAAAATTCATCACGACATTTCGCTTGCGATCGGCTATCTTGTTTAGCATATAAAACATAGTGACCGTATTAAGGCGATACAAAGCGATATTTACGGTTTCAAAGTTAAGCCAGTAAAACGAGATTGCATGATGAGCGTAATGTTTGATCCTGAAACGGCGATTTATCCTTTCCCGCCAAAACCACAACCGTTGAACCGTGACGAAAAAGTGTTTTACCGCGAGAAAATTAAACGCCTGCTGCGTGAACGCGACGCCGTGATGGTGGCGCATTACTACACCGATCCTGAAATTCAGCAACTGGCCGAAGAGACCGGCGGCTGTATTGCCGACTCGCTGGAAATGGCGCGTTTTGGCGCGCGTCACCCGGCCTCCACGCTGCTGGTTGCCGGAGTGCGTTTTATGGGCGAAACGGCCAAAATCCTTAGTCCGGAAAAGACCATCCTGATGCCGACGCTGAATGCGGAGTGTTCTCTGGATCTCGGCTGTCCCATTGATGACTTTAACGCGTTTTGCGATGCTCACCCGGATCGCACCGTGGTGGTCTATGCCAATACGTCAGCGGCGGTAAAAGCGCGTGCCGACTGGGTAGTGACTTCCAGCATCGCCGTGGAATTGATTGAACATCTCGATAGCCTCGGACAAAAGATACTTTGGGCGCCGGACCGCCATCTTGGCCGCTATGTACAGCGCCAGACCGGGGCCGACGTGCTGTGCTGGCAGGGCGCCTGCATCGTCCATGATGAATTTAAAACCCAGGCGCTGGCGCGCATGAAGGGGCTCTACCCCGACGCGGCGATCCTGGTGCATCCGGAATCACCGCAGGCGATTGTCGACATGGCGGATGCGGTAGGATCAACCAGCCAATTAATTGCCGCGGCGAAAAGCCTGCCGCAGCGCCAGCTTATCGTGGCCACCGATCGCGGGATCTTCTATAAAATGCAGCAGGCGGTACCGGAAAAAGAGCTGCTGGAAGCGCCTACGGCAGGTGAGGGCGCAACCTGTCGTAGCTGCGCCCATTGTCCGTGGATGGCGATGAACGGCCTGAAAGCGATAGCGCAAGGGTTAGAGCAGGGCGGCATTGAACACGAAATTCACGTTGACGCCAAACTGCGTGCCGGGGCATTAATTCCGCTTAACCGTATGCTGGAATTTGCGGCTACACTACGGGGATAACTCATTACCGCGTCGTGTTACGCTTAGGGGATAAAATGGATTTTTTCAGTACGCAGAATATTTTAGTGCATATACCGATCGGCGCCGGCGGCTACGATCTGTCGTGGATTGAGGCGGTGGGGACCATCGCCGGCCTGTTGTGCATCTGGCTGGCGAGCCTGGAAAAGATTAGCAACTATGCCTTCGGCCTGGTGAACGTGACGCTTTTTGCGATCATCTTCTTCCAGATCCAGCTGTACGCCAGCCTGCTGCTACAGCTGTTTTTCTTCGCGGCGAACGTTTACGGTTGGTACGCGTGGTCAAGGCAGACCAGCGATAACGAAGCGGAACTGAAAATTCGCTGGCTGCCGTTGCCAAAAGCGCTGGCCTGGCTGGCGGGCTGCGTAGTGGCTATCGGTCTGATGACGGTGTTTATTAACCCGGTGTTTGCCTTCCTGACCCGTATCGCCGTCAACCTGATGCAAATGCTCGGGCTGCAGGTGGCGATGCCGACGCTGGAACCGGATGCTTTCCCATTCTGGGATTCCTGCATGATGGTGCTGTCGATTGCCGCGATGGTGTTGATGACGCGTAAATACGTGGAGAACTGGCTGCTGTGGGTGATCATCAACGTCATTAGCGTGGTGATATTCGCTCTTCAGGGCGTGTATGCGATGTCGCTGGAATATTTGCTGCTGACGTTCATTGCCCTGAATGGCAGCCGGATGTGGATTAACAGCGCGCGTGAGCGGGGTTCTCACGCGCTTTCACGTTAATGGTGATGATGATGCTCATGTCCGGAATGCGCCAGATTCAGGTGGCATTCCGGGCCGCTGCAGGGACGGTACTCCATCTGTACCGTCACATGCTCAATTTCATATTTATGCTCAATAAAATGCTGGATGCTATCAAGTAGCGCATCGTGATCGTGCGGCGGCACGACCTGTACGTGCAGCGTCATCACCGGTTTTTCCCCCACCAGCCAGACGTGAACGTGGTGAACGTCGCGGACTTCAGGTATCGAGCGGCGTAGATCGCGGCCTAATGCTTCGACATCCAGCGAGCGCGGCGCGCCCTCCAACAACTCATTCATACTCTCCTGCAGCAGTCGCCAGGCGCTGCGCAGTACTAAACACGACACCAGCACCGAGAGGATCGGGTCAATCGGCGTCCAGCCGGTCATCAGAATGACGATAGCGGCCACGATGGCGCCGACGGAACCCAATAGATCTCCCAGCACATGCAGTGCCGCCGCGCGGACGTTAAGATTACTTTCGGCGCTGCCGCGGTGCAGGATCCAGAAGGCGAGGATATTGGCCAGCAGTCCGGCGACGGCGATAACCATCATGGTTTTTCCCGCCACCGGCTGCGGATGGTTAAAACGCTGTACCGCTTCCCAGAAGATGAAAATGGTAATGACCACCAGGGCGATGGCGTTGACGAAGGCGGCGAGAGTAGTTAAACGCAGCCAACCAAAAGTGTGGCGGCTATTTGGCGGCCGGCTGGCGAAGCGCACCGCCAGCAGAGCGAACAGGAGGGCGGCGGAGTCGGTGAGCATATGTCCGGCATCGGCGAGCAGGGCCAGGGAACCGGAAATGACGCCGCCGATGGCCTCAATAATCATAAAACCGGCGGTTACGATAAAAGCCCAAAGCAGCCGGTTGGCGTTACTGTTTTCGCCAGCAGGGGTCGGTGAATGTGCATGCGCCATGATGTCATCCCTTAATAGTTATCATTATTACACTATGACATCTTACCGAAATTCAGCGAACAAAGGGATCAAGGTGAGCACTGCCACCTCGATCCCTTATCTCACCCGTTTCAATTACTGCGAGGTGCCATCCGTTTTGCTGGCATCGTTGTTCATGCCATTGCCGCTTTCCATTTTTTTATCCGTATCCGGACAGCGTCCATCTTTGCACATGCTGTTTTTATGGACCTCGTCGCTCGACATCCCGTCATGATTCATCGTCGAACCATCAGGATGAAGCATGGTGCCGCCGGAGTTAATTTTGTCGTTATCGACATTATTTGGCGCCACGTTTTCACGGGCATCGGGCGCAACCTGTCCGGCATCAGCGGCGGAATTGGCCTGACCGTTGTTCGATTGCGCGCCGCTATCGGCGGCCAGCGCGGCGCCGCTGGCTAAGCTTAAGGTGGCGGTGAGAAGTAGGGCTGTGAGTTTATTCATATTCATCGGATACTCCTGCTTAGTCGATTTGTTAGCTAAACGCGCCAACATAGATGTGCCAGGGATCTGCGGTGCTATGGTTTAACACTCCGCCTTAGCGTGAGGATTTAAAATATAATACTGAAAATAAACATTTAATTGGATGTTGCAGTTAAAAATTGTAGTTGGCTGGCAGGGTTTCGCTACTTTATGGCGTATTTTTCCCTAATTCCAGGATTATTCCATCGTCAGTGTAAAATCACGTTTACACTTTTTGACCGAAGAGATAGATTGGAAGGATTGCATTTCATTGTATAAGTATGGCAACGCCTGGAAAGAAGATGAATTATCAGAACGACGATTTACGCATTAAAGAGATCAACGAATTATTACCTCCCGTTGCGCTCCTGGAAAAATTCCCCGCTACCGAAAATGCTGCTAATACCGTTGCACATGCTCGCAAAGCGATTCACAACATCCTCAAAGGCAACGACGATCGTCTGCTGGTGGTAATTGGTCCGTGCTCTATTCACGACCCTGCCGCGGCGAAAGAGTATGCCAGCCGTCTGCTGACACTGCGTGAAGCGCTTAAAGGCGAGCTGGAAATCGTTATGCGCGTCTATTTTGAAAAACCGCGCACCACCGTCGGTTGGAAGGGGCTAATTAACGATCCGCACATGGATAACAGCTTCCGCATTAACGACGGGCTGCGTATCGCGCGTAAGCTGCTGCTGGAAATCAACGACAGCGGTTTGCCAGCGGCTGGCGAGTTCCTTGACATGATCACCCCGCAATATGTGGCGGACCTGATGAGCTGGGGGGCAATCGGCGCGCGTACCACTGAATCCCAGGTGCATCGTGAACTCTCTTCCGGCCTCTCATGCCCGGTTGGCTTCAAAAATGGCACCGATGGCACCATCAAGGTCGCTATCGATGCGATCAACGCTGCTGGCGCGCCGCACTGTTTCTTATCGGTAACGAAGTGGGGCCATTCCGCTATTGTGAACACCAGCGGCAACAGCGATTGCCATATCATTCTGCGCGGCGGCAAAGAGCCGAACTACAGCGCTCAGCACGTTGCCGAAGTGAAAGTGGGTCTGGCAAAAGCCGGTCTGCCGGCGCAAATCATGATCGACTTCAGCCATGCTAACTCCAGCAAGCAGTTTAAAAAGCAGATGGAAGTCGGCGCCGACGTGTGCCAGCAGATTGCCGGCGGTGAAAACGCGATTATGGGCGTGATGATTGAAAGCCACCTTGTGGAAGGCAATCAGAGCCTGGAAAGCGGCGAACCGCTGACCTACGGCAAGAGCGTGACCGACGCCTGCATCGGCTGGGAAGATACTGAGACCATCCTGCGCCAGCTGGCGGATGCGGTTAAAGCGCGCCGCGGCTAGCCTGTACTTTGCCATTGTTGGCTGCGTTCGCGTTAGGCCTGCAATGGCTAAAAATAAAAAAGCGTGGGAAATCCCACGCTTTTTTTATGGCTGAAATTATTCAGTCGCTTATTACTTCGCTTTACCCTGGTTAGCGACAGCCGCGGCCTTCGCAGCGATTTCGTCAGCATTGCCCAGGTAGTAGTGTTTGATAGGCTTGAAGTTTTCATCGAACTCATACACCAGCGGTACGCCGGTCGGGATGTTCAGTTCGAGGATCTCGTCTTCGCCCATGTTGTCGAGGTATTTCACCAGCGCACGCAGGGAGTTACCGTGAGCGGCGATAATGACGCGCTCGCCGCTTTTCAGGCGCGGCAGAATGGTTTCGTTCCAGTAAGGTACGACACGGTCAATGGTCAGCGCCAGGCTCTCGGTGGTCGGCAGTTCCGCATCGGTCAGCTTCGCGTAACGCGGATCGTGGCCCGGATAACGTTCGTCATCTTTGGTCAGTTCCGGCGGGGTGACGGCAAAGCCGCGACGCCACTGTTTAACCTGCTCGTCGCCATACTTCTCAGCGGTTTCGGCTTTGTTCAGGCCCTGCAGCGCGCCGTAGTGACGTTCGTTCAGTTTCCAGGATTTCTCAACCGGCAGCCAGGCCTGATCCAGTTCGTCCAGCACGTTCCACAGGGTGTGGATGGCACGTTTCAGCACGGAGGTATAAGCAAAATCAAAGCTGAAGCCTTCTTCCTTCAGCAGTTTACCCGCCGCTTTCGCTTCGCTAACGCCTTTTTCAGACAGGTCAACGTCGTACCAACCGGTGAAACGGTTTTCGTTGTTCCATTGGCTCTCGCCGTGACGAACTAGTACCAGCTTAGTTACAGCCATTCTCTTACTCCTCCTACACGCAACCCGACTACTGTGGTGTATGTGTTTATTGATTGATAACTATTCTCATTATATTGCCGTGATTTGCCTCACGGCAATGCTTATCCCTAACCATAGCGAAAATAGTGACGCAGTGTAAGATGCTTGTAAAACACAGGTTAGCTTTTTGTCTTTTAGCGGTGCAAATTACAGCAAAAAGGCGAAAAAAAACCCTCCGCAGGGAGGGTTATGGCGTTATCTGGCGATAAATTGATATTCCGTCAGGCTAACGTACTCGGCGCCGGGCCGTAATACGCAATCTGGCTGCGGCCAGTGCGGATGATTGGGGGAGTCCGGCAGGAACTCGCTCTCCAGCGCCAGCCCTTGCCAGTCGCCGTAAGGTTGACTGCCGCGCGATGGCGTGCCGCCGAGATAGTTACCGGAATAAAACTGCAGCGCCGGGGCCGAGGTATACACCGTCAGCTGTAGCTTTTCATCCTGCGACCAGACATGCGCCGCCGGCTGGCGGGCGTCGCCTTTGGCCTGCAGCAGAAAGGCGTGATCGTAACCTTTCACTTTTTGCTGGTCAGCATCGGCAAGAAACTCTCCAGCAAGCACCTTCGGCGCGCGGAAATCAAAGCTGGTGTACTCCACGTCGCGCAAATCGCCATACGGAATACCGTCGCTCTCCACCGGCAGATACTGGTCGGCCAGGATCTGCAGGCGGTGGTGGCGCACGTCGCCCTGCGCGCCGTCGAGGTTAAAATAGACATGGTTAGTCATATTGACCGGGCAGGGCTTATCAACGGTGGCGCGGTACTCAATGGCGATACGATTATCGTCAGTCAGGCGATAGCGCGCGGTTGCCTGCAGATGGCCGGGGAAGCCCTGATCGCCATCGACGGAGTCGAGCGCAAACAGCACCTGGCTGTCGTCGTGGCTGACAATTTGCCAGCGACGCTTGTCGAAGCCGTCCGGCCCGCCATGGAGCTGGTGGCCGGCCTCGTTCGACGGGGTTAAGTTCACGATTTCGCCATCGAGCGTGAAGCGGCTGTTGGCGATACGGTTAGCGTAGCGGCCGACGGACGCACCCAGAAATGCCGCCTGCTGGCGATATTGCTGCGGCGTGGCGCAGCCAAGCAACGCTTCGCGCAGGCTGCCATCGGCAAGAGGCACTTGCGCGGAGAGTAGCGTCGCGCCCCAATCCATCACCGTTACGGTCATCCCGGCGTTATTACGTAGCGTTATCACGTTCCACGGCTGTCCGTCGGGCGCGAGTTCGCGAGTTGGCGTTAGCATTGGCCGGCTCCCTGGGATGGTTTGCAGACGTAAAAAGTCTCTTTAATGCCGGTTTTCGCTTCATACTGAGCGGCTACCGCCTGCTGTACTTTTTCAACCAGTGCTTCCGGTATCAGGGCAACGATGCAGCCGCCAAAGCCGCCGCCGGTCATACGCACGCCGCCCTGGTCGCCGATAACCGCTTTGACAATCTCAACCAGCGTATCAATTTGCGGTACGGTGATTTCAAAATCATCGCGCATGGAGGCGTGAGACTCTGCCATCAGTTGGCCCATGCGCTGCAGGTCGCCGTTTGCCAGCGCGCTCGCCGCTTCGACGGTACGGGCGTTTTCGGTTAACACATGGCGCACGCGTTTTGCCACAATCGGGTCCAGCTCGTGGGCCACGGCATTAAACTGTGCAAGCTCAACGTCACGCAGAGCGGGCTGCTGGAAGAAACGCGCGCCGGTTTCACACTGTTCGCGGCGGGTGTTGTATTCGCTGCCGACCAGCGTGCGTTTAAAGTTGCTGTTGATAATCACCACCGCGACGCCTTTCGGCATCGACACCGCTTTGGTGCCAAGGGTGCGGCAGTCAATCAGCAGCGCATGATCTTTTTTACCCAGCGCCGAAATAAGCTGGTCCATAATGCCGCAATTACAGCCGACGAACTGGTTTTCCGCTTCCTGGCCGTTAAGGGCGATTTGCGCGCCGTCGAGCGGCAGATGATATAGCTGCTGGAACACGGTGCCGACGGCGACTTCCAGCGAAGCCGAGGAGCTTAAACCCGCGCCCTGCGGTACGTTGCCGCTGATGACCAGATCGGCGCCGCCGAAGTGGTTATTGCGCTTCTGCAGGTGTTTGACCACGCCGCGTACGTAGTTTGACCACTGTTGGGTATCGTGGCTAACGATAGGCGCATCGAGGGAAAACTCGTCGCGCTGATTATCGTAATCGGCGGCAATGACCCGCACGATACGGTCGGAACGCGGCGCGCAGCTGACAACGGTTTGATAGTCAATGGCGCACGGCAGCACGAAACCATCGTTGTAATCGGTATGTTCGCCAATCAGGTTGACGCGGCCCGGCGCCTGAATGACGTGACTGGCAGGGTAGCCAAACTGTTCAGCAAACAGCGCCTGGGTGTTCTCTTTCAGACTCATTATTCAACTCCTGATTCACGAAAATGGATATCGCTAACGGCACGTAACTTTTCGGCGGCTTGCTCCGCCGTGAGATCGCGCTGGGTTTCGGCTAGCATTTCGTAGCCGACCATAAATTTGCGCACCGTGGCGGAGCGCAACAGCGGCGGGTAAAAGTGAGCGTGCAGCTGCCAGTGTTGATTATCTTCATTATTAAACGGCGCGCCGTGCCAGCCCATGGAGTAGGGGAAGGAGGTCTGGAACAGGTTGTCGTAACGGCTGGTCAGCTTTTTCAGCGCCAGCGCCAGGTCGTGGCGCTGGGCTGCGGTTAAATCGGTCAGACGCTGGATGTGCGTTTTTGGCAGCAGCAGCGTCTCAAATGGCCAGGCCGCCCAATACGGGACCACGGCCAGCCAGTGTTCGGTTTCTACAACGGTACGGCTGCCGTCGGCCAGTTCGCGTTGCACATAATCCACCAGCATCGGTGAACCCTGCTCAGCGAAATATTTCTTTTGCAGACGGTCTTCACGTTCCGCCTCATTGGGCAGGAAACTGTTGGCCCATACCTGGCCGTGAGGATGCGGGTTGGAGCAGCCCATCGCCGCGCCTTTATTTTCGAAGACCTGGACCCAGGGATAACTTTTCCCAAGGTCCGCGGTCTGCTCTTGCCACGTTTTAACCACGCCTTCCAGTGCTTCAATGCTCAGTTCCGGCAGCGTTTTGCTGTGGTCTGGCGAGAAGCAGATAACCCGACTGGTGCCGCGAGCGCTTTGGCAGCGCATCAGCGGATCGTCGCTCTCCGGAGCATCCGGCGTATCGGTCATCAATGCCGCAAAGTCGTTGGTAAACACGTAGGTGCCGGTGTAATTCGGGTTAGTGTCGCCGGTGACGCGGGTATTGCCCGGACACAAGAAACAATCCGCATCGTGCGCGGGCAAGGTTTGTTTTGCCGGCGTCTCCTGCGCCCCTTGCCAGGGGCGCTTGGCGCGATGCGGTGAAACCAAAATCCACTGCCCGGTTAACGGGTTATAACGACGGTGCGGATGGTCGACGGGGTTAAATTGCGTCATGGTATTTCCTTAGAGCCTTACCTTTAGGCTATTAGTCCGGATAACCCTGCGGATGACGGGACTGCCAGTGCCAGGTGTCCTGCGCCATTTCGTCAAGGTTGCGCGTCACGCGCCAGTTCAGCTCGCGGTCGGCTTTGGCGGCATCAGCCCAGTAGGCCGGGAGATCGCCATCGCGGCGCGGCGCGAAGTGATAATTAATCGGTTTACCGCAGGCTTTGCTGAAGGCGTTGACCACGTCCAGCACGCTGCTGCCGACGCCTGCGCCGAGGTTGTAGATATGTACGCCAGCTTTGTTCGCCAGTTTTTCCATGGCGGCGACGTGACCGTCGGCGAGGTCCATCACGTGGATGTAGTCGCGCACGCCGGTGCCATCTTCGGTCGGATAGTCGTTACCGAATACCGCCAGTGATTCGCGACGGCCAACGGCAACCTGCGCGATATACGGCATCAGGTTGTTTGGAATGCCCTGCGGATCTTCGCCCATATCGCCTGATGGATGCGCGCCGACCGGGTTGAAGTAGCGCAGCAGCGCGATGCTCCAGTCCGGCTGGGCTTTCTGCAGGTCGGCGAGGATCTGCTCAACCATCAGTTTGCTTTTACCGTAGGGGCTTTGCGGGGTACCGGTCGGGAAGCTTTCAACATAAGGGATCTTCGGCTGGTCGCCGTAGACGGTCGCGGAGGAGCTGAAAATAAAGTTTTTAACGCCGGCTGCGCGCATAGCGGAAACCAATTTAAGTGTACCGGTGACGTTATTGTCGTAATATTCCAGCGGCTTGGCGACGGACTCGCCGACGGCTTTCAGGCCGGCAAAATGGATCACGGCTTCGATAGCGTGATCGTGCAGAATTTCCGTCATCAGCGCTTCATTACGAATATCGCCTTCGACAAAGGTGGCTTTCTTGCCGCCGAGACGTTCAATGACCGGCAATACGCTGCGTTTACTGTTGCAGAGATTGTCGAGAATAATCACATCATGTCCCTGCAGCAGCAGCTGTACGCAAGTATGACTTCCAATGTAACCGCTACCACCTGTGACCAGTACTTTCATGATTCGCTCCAATAGGCTTATCGTGTGAGAAGAAGATAGCATACCAAAGAAGGGAAAAGTGTGACACAGGCCAAAATGGTGGAATCGTTTACACTTGGTTTGATATTAAGGCTGATTTTAGTTAATTCTTTATAAAACAGTTATTTGTTGTGATTTTTGGTTATTTCTCTGAAAAAATACAGGGATCCGCAGACCCCTGTATAGCGCTATTCTGCCAGCGGACCGAGGCGGTAAGTGTAACCGTCTCCACTGCGAATGAACTCCAGACGGTGGGTAATGCAGTCAGGGGCATCTTCGGCATGATGCGATACAAACAGCAGCTGCGTGGCCCCTTCGCCAATTAAAACATCGACGAAACGACGTACCAGTTGACGGTTCAGCGGATCCAGTCCCTGTAACGGTTCATCGAGTATCAGCAGGGTCGGGTGTTTGACCAGCGCGCGAACGATCATCGCCAACCGCTGCTGCCCCCACGACAGACTATGGAACGGCGCGTCGGCGGTGCGTTTATCAATGCCGAGAATATCCAGCCAGCGCTGGACCAGCTTGTGCTGCTTATCAGAGACCGCCTGATAAATGCCTATCGAATCAAAGTAGCCGGAAAGGATCACGTTACGCACGTTAGTGCTGACACGGTATTCCAGATGCAGGCTGCTGCTGACATAGCCAATATGTTTTTTGATATCCCAGATGGTCTCGCCGCTGCCGCGACGGCGGCCAAACAACGTCAGGTCGTTGCTGTAACCCTGTGGATGGTCGCCGGTGATCAGGCTCAGCAATGTGGATTTGCCCGCGCCGTTGGGGCCGACAATCTGCCAGTGTTCGCCGGGGTTCACCGTCCAGCTTAGCTGGTTAATGATCGCTTTATCGTTATACGACACCGTGCCGTCGTTAAGGACGATAAGCGGAGCGTTCGCCGCTAAGTCGCGCCGGGCGGCGGGGGCATCCGGTTCTGGTAGCGTCATACCGGTAAGTTTTTCGCTATGCGCCAGTTGGGCAACCAGCGCCTGTTGTAATAATGCCTGTTTCTCGCCGGTTTCGCTCAGCGTGCAATCCGCCAGCACGCCGGCATATTCAATGAATTCTGGAATCTCATCGAAGCGGTTGAGTACCAGTACCAGGGTGATGCCTGCCTGATGCAGGCTGGCCAGCAGGTCGGCCAACTGTTGGCGCGAAGCGACATCCAGGCCATCAAACGGCTCGTCGAGAATCAGCAGGTCGGGGTCGCTCATCAGCGCCTGGCAGAGGAGCGTTTTGCGGGTTTCGCCCGTCGATAGATATTTAAAGCGCCGCGTCAGCAGGTGGCTAATACCAAACTGCTCCGCCAGCCGGGCACAGCGTTCCGGGTCGTGTCTTTCATCTTCGATGATTTCTGCGGTGGTGCGACCGGTATCTTCTTCGCCGGGACTGAGCATATCGGTGTTGTTACGTTGCCACTCGTCGCTGACCAGTTTCTGCAGCTGTTCGAAGGAGAGGCGAGTAGTACGCTGAAATGCGCTTTCGCGCTGCCCGTTTAACAGAGTCAGTTCACCAGCCAGCGCTCTGGCCAGCGCCGATTTACCGCTACCGTTACTGCCGACGAAAGCCCAGCTTTCGCCAGCGCGCAGCGTGAGGCGATCGATATGTAAGGTTTTTATATCGCTAAGGCGAAACGTGCCTTGCGAAATTTGCAATGATGACATTGTGTATCCCACTTTTTGCAGTGTTGTGCTTCAGGGATACGTCTTCACGGCAATAAAGTCAATGCCATTAGCATAAGGTTGCCAGAATGATGCGATCGGCATTGAAGTAGGCGATCGCCTGCGCGCCTTCCTGCAAACCGTCGGTTTGCGCCGTTGACAGCGTGGCGCACAGGTTTTGCCCATCCGGCAACGCCATGATGACTTCGCACCGCTCCGGCCCGCGTTCAATGTGGCTGATGTGCCCGGTAAGCTGGTTGTCTGCCTGCTGCGCCACGGCGTGGTCAAGCGTGATGCCGACCCACGGCGCTTTCAGCAACACCAGTACTTCCTGGCCTTCAGTGAGCCCGAGGCGGTCGGCGCTTTGAGCGGTAATGGCGACTTTAAAACGGGTCTGGCCGTCCGCCAGCAGCACGTCGACATGTTGCTGTACCTGCTGGTGGTCACGACCGGTGATGGTGCCGAACCACTGGTTGCGGGCGCTGGTTTGTAACGAGAAGCGGGAAATCGCCGCCAGCAAGCTGTCGAGGGGTAGGGCGTCATCGTCGCTTAGTACGTCGAAGGCTTTTTGTTGAATCTGCGCCAACAGATCGTATAACTGAATCAACCGCTGTCCATAGCGGGTCAGCACCGCGCCGCCGCCGCCTTTGCCGCCGGTGGCGCGGTCGACCAGCGATTGTTCGCTAAGCTGGTTCATTTCGTTGATCGCATCCCATGCGCTTTTATAGCTGATACCGGCGTTCTTCGCCCCCTGGCTAATTGAGCCAGTCCGATCAATCTGCTTGAGTAAGGCTATCCGGCGGGGATCGGCGAACAGGCGCTGTTGAAGCTTAAGCGTAAGAAGGATTTCGGCCTGCATAATCAATTCCTGACGTAAAAAGCGTATTGTGAACGATAGCGTCCATCTTGCAACAGCCATCTGCCGCAGCGGCGGTGAGGCACCGCACAAATGGGGCGTGTTTTTCCGGCTGAAATGGTTACAATGAAGTATTCGTACTATCTGGAGCCAACCATGTTAGAGCTGTTGAAAAGTCTGGTATTTGCTGTCGTCATGGTACCTGTGGTGATGGCGGTCATCCTCGGTCTGATTTACGGTCTCGGCGAAGTGTTCAACATTTTCTCCGGCGTCGGTCATAAAGACAGCAGCCAGCAAAATCACTGATTCCCCAACGCCCGGCTCGCCGGGCGTTTTCTTTTGTACCTATCCTGATTACCCCTAAATCGCGCTGGGAAATCCTGAGTATAGTCGTTATATTATTCGCTACATAACGAACACACAGGAGTTTCCAATGGCAGGTCAATGGTCGCGTTTTCTGACCGGAGCGGCTTTAACGCTCTGCGTTTCTGGTCATGCGCTGGCGCAGGACGGCAAAATTACCGTTTTTGCCGCGGCGTCGTTAACCAACGCTATGCAGGATATCGCCCAGGCGTATAAAAAAGAGCGTCATGTCGAGGTGGTTTCTTCCTTTGCCTCTTCCTCCACGCTGGCGCGCCAGATTGAAGCCGGCGCGCCTGCCGATCTATTTATTTCTGCGGATCAGAAATGGATGGACTATGCCGTAGACAAAAAATCAATCGATACGGCTTCCCGCACCACGCTGCTGGGCAATAGCCTGGTGGTGGTGGCGCCGAAAGCCAGCGATCGCGGCGATATCGCCATTAATGATAAAACCGACTGGGTCAGCCTGCTGCAAGGCGGGCGTCTGGCGGTCGGCGATCCGGATCACGTGCCGGCGGGGATCTACGCCAAAGAAGCGCTGCAGAAACTGGGGGCCTGGGAGACGTTGTCGCCGAAGCTCGCGCCGGCAGAAGACGTGCGCGGCGCGCTGGCGCTGGTGGAGCGCAACGAAGCGTCGCTGGGCATCGTCTACGGCTCTGATGCCGTCGCCAGCAAGGGGGTTAAAGTGGTGGGCACCTTCCCGGAGGATTCGCACAAAAAAGTCGAGTATCCGCTGGCTATCGTTGATGGGCATAAAAATGCTACCGTAACCGCGTTTTACGACTACCTCAAAGGCCCGGAAGCCTCGGCTATCTTTAAACGTTACGGATTCACCACACAGCAATGATTTTAAGCGATCCCGAATGGCAGGCGGTACTGCTGAGCCTGAAAGTTTCATCCCTGGCGGTGGTTTGCAGCTTACCTTTTGGGATCTTTTTTGCCTGGCTGCTGGTGCGCCGCCATTTTCCCGGCAAAGCGTTACTCGATAGTATTATACATCTACCGCTGGTGCTGCCGCCGGTGGTAGTCGGCTATCTGCTGCTGATTTCCATGGGGCGGCGCGGCTTTATTGGCAGTTGGTTATACGACTGGTTTGGTCTGACTTTCGCCTTCAGCTGGCGGGGGGCGGTACTGGCGGCGGCGGTGATGTCATTCCCGCTGATGGTGCGGGCGATTCGCCTCGCCCTTGAAGGGGTGGACGTAAAGCTTGAACAGGCGGCGCGCACCCTCGGGGCTAATCGCTGGCGGGTATTTTTCACCATCACGCTGCCGTTGACTCTGCCGGGCATTATTGTCGGTACGGTGCTGGCCTTCGCCCGTTCGCTGGGGGAGTTTGGCGCGACGATCACCTTTGTCTCAAACATTCCTGGCGAAACGCGCACCATTCCTTCCGCGATGTATACCCTGATTCAAACGCCAGGCAGCGAAGGCGCCGCCGCGCGGTTATGCATCATCTCTATTGTTCTGGCGCTGGTATCACTGCTGGTCTCCGAATGGCTGGCGCGCCTTAGCCGTAAGCGGATGGGAAAATAACTATGCTGGAGCTCGATTTTAGCCAGACGTTGGGCAACCACTGCCTCGAAGTGCATGAAACCCTTCCCGCCAGCGGCATTACCGCTATTTTCGGCGTCTCAGGCGCGGGAAAAACCTCGCTGATTAATGCTATCAGCGGGCTGACGCAGCCGCAGCAGGGGCGCATTGTGCTCAATGGTCGGGTACTCAATGACGCGCGACAGCGTATCTGCCTGGCGCCGGAGAAGCGGCGCATCGGCTACGTGTTTCAGGACGCGCGGCTGTTTCCGCACTATAAAGTGCGCGGCAACCTGAAATATGGGATGGCCAAAAGCATGGCCGCGCAATTTGATAAGCTGGTGGCGTTGTTGGGCATTGAGCACCTGCTTGAACGACTGCCCGGTAGTTTGTCCGGCGGGGAAAAACAGCGGGTGGCGATTGGCCGCGCCCTGTTGACCGCGCCGGAATTGCTGCTGCTGGATGAGCCGCTGGCCTCGCTGGATATTCCGCGCAAGCGCGAATTACTCCCCTATTTACAGAGACTGGCGCGCGAGATCCACATCCCGATGCTATATGTCAGCCACTCGCTGGATGAAATTCAGCACCTGGCCGATAACGTGCTGGTGCTGGAGGCGGGAAAAGTGAAGGCGTTTGGCGATCTCGAAACGGTGTGGAGCAGCAGCGTGATGCATCCGTGGCTGCCGCAGGAGCAGCAGAGCACGATTCTTAACGTCTCGGTGATCGCGCAGCATCCGCAATATGCAATGACTGCGCTGGCGCTGGGCGATCAGCAACTATGGGTTAATCAGCTGGCGCGGGAGCCGGGCGAAGCGGCGCGTATTCGTATTCAGGCGTCGGATGTGTCGCTGGTGCTGGAGCATCCGCGACAAACCAGTATCCGGAATATTCTGCGCGCGCAGGTCGTTAGCTGTGTGGAAACCAACGGTCAGATTGAGGTACAGCTTACGGTCAGCGGCAAAACGCTATGGGCGCGAATTAGCCCGTGGGCGCGGGATGACCTGGGTGTCAGCCCAGGCCAGTGGCTATATGCGCAAATTAAGAGCGTATCGATCGCAGCCTGATTACAGCAAGTTACGATTGATAAAGTCGGCGATGCTGGTGGTTTCGTTTTCGCCAATCACCACCTTCGCCCGCGCTTTGACTTCTTCAACCGCGTTACCCATCGCCACGCCGGTCCCGACGGCTTCCAGCATGCTGAGGTCGTTGTAGTTATCGCCAAAGGCGATAACGTCCTGCATGGATAATCCTTGCGCGGCGACCCACTGCGCCAGGCGCTTGCCTTTGCTATTGCCGGCGCGGGCAATATCCACCTGATCGTGCCACGACCATTCACATTCCAGGCCCAGCTTCTGGCCGACGGTCTGCGCGAAGGCCTGCAGTTTCGGGATATTTTCGTCGGTAAGGGCGAATTTCCAAACCGCTTGTACTTCACGCGCCGCCTGTGCCAGAGAATCCACCTGGGTGAAAACCGGGCGCTGTTCAACCGGCAGCGACTGCGCCCAGTTAGTGGTGCGGATCACATGGCCGGTCGGACGTTCATAAAGCATGGCGTCATCGACGTACATCAGACCGTGAATATCGTGTTCGGCGAGCATGTTGGTGAGGCTGAGGGCCTTATCCACCGGCATCGGATCGGCTTCGAGAACCTTTTTTGCATGATAATCATACAAATAGGTACCATTACAACAAATTGCAGGTGTATCGAGAGCCAGTGCCTGATAAAAAGGATGGATAGCGACGTGATGTCGGCCGGTTACGACGATCACCTGATATCCAGCCTCCCGGGCGCGAGCCAGCGCATCGAGCGACGCCGGAAGAATCGTTTTTTTCGAGGTCAGTAGGGTGCCGTCTAAATCGAGGGCGATCACGCGTGAGGTCATGAGTTGGTTCCGGTAAATGGTGAAAAAGAGTCTGCCATGATGGTACACGGCTTCGTCTCAGGGGCAAATTTTTCAGCATCTACCGTTAAAAGCGTCTATACCATTCATCGTTGCGCCGCGCGCCGGATGAAATGTATAACGATGTCCACGAGCAGTTTCACGAGCAGTGAGGAAAGGAGTAGTCATGAAACAAACCGTATATACCGCCAGCCCGGAGAGCCATCAGATTCACGTCTGGAGCCTCAATGCTGAGGGAAATCTGACATTGGTTCAGGTTGTTGATGCCCCGGGCCAGGTGCAGCCGATGGTGGTAAGCCCGAACAAAGAGTATCTCTATGTCGGCGTGCGTCCGGAGTTTCGCGTCCTGGCTTACCGCATTGCGCCAGATAATGGCGCGCTGACTTTCGCCGGCGAAGCCGCGCTGCCGGGGAGCCCGACGCATATCTCCACCGACCATCAGGGCCGTTTTGTTTTCAGCGCATCCTACAATCAGGGCTGCGTGAGCGTGACGCCATTGATTGACGGCCTGCCGGGCGAAACGGTCACCGTCGTCGAGGGACTGGAGGGCTGCCACTCGGCCAATATTTCACCGGACAACCGCACGCTATGGGTACCGGCGCTGAAGCAGGATCGTATTTGCCTGTTTAATCTGAGCGATGACGGCTATCTGGCCGCGCAGGAGCCGGCGGAAGTTACTACCGTGGAAGGCGCCGGTCCGCGGCATATGGTGTTCCATCCGAACCAGCAGTATGGCTACTGCGTGAACGAGCTGAACAGCTCCGTTGACGTGTGGGAGCTTAAAGATCCGCACGGGAAAATTGAGTGCGTACAGACGCTGGATATGATGCCGCCAGATTTTACCGGCGTGCGTTGGGCTGCGGATATCCATATTACGCCGGATGGCCGTCATCTTTATGCCTGCGATCGTACCGCCAGCATTATCACCATCTTTAGCGTTTCTGAAGACGGTAGCGTACTGTCTATTGAAGGCTACCAGCCGACCGAAGCGCAGCCGCGCGGCTTTAATCTCGATCACAGCGGTAAGTATCTGATTGCTGCCGGGCAGAAATCGCATCATATCGCGGTTTATGAAATTGCCGGCGAGCAGGGGCTGTTAAAAGAGAAAGGGCGTTATGCCGTTGGTCAGGGCCCTATGTGGGTAGTGGTTAACGCGCATTAATTTGCTATTGATAGAAAAAAACCTCGCGCCGGCGAGGTTTTTTTATTCGGACTGACAGCTTTAAATATCATCCATCGTATAGCCGACGACAATTTCCAGCGTCTTGCGAATCACATCCGCGGTAACCACGTTATCGGTGGTTTCCAGCGCATTGATCAACCATAAAATAAGCGCCTTATTGCTCAGATGCCCATCTGAGCTGAGGATACTGTCGATTGCCAGCGACATTACCGCAGATTCATCGACTAATTTATCTCCGGCGCTGCGGAAATATTCTGAGAGCGCTGTATCCTGCAGTCCTGCGTAAATATCTGATTGCTGATGCATAGTCTGTCTCATCATATTCTCACTTGTTTATTAAACTTGTTCGGGGATCAGTGTATTTTTTTGCCCGTCGGTTCGACGTTACTATCCACAACAACGGCTCTGTTTTCCCACTGGCCGTTAATCTTTTTAATGACCGGCGCGTGATTACCGCGCGTCGTGAGTCTGACGCTAATTTCATCGATAACGGCAATAATTGCATTCCTTCGCTGGCGGTTCGTTTCCGCTGCCTGCATTAACCGAAGTTTGACTAGCAGCGTCGGAATATTAATTGGCCGGTTTGTTTTAAGAAGAGATAAAACTGCCTCGCCAATAATCTCATCGCTAACCCGATCTGATTGACTGCTTTTCATCATCGTCCCTCTGCATGCCTGGTTGTTCCTGTAGGCCAGGTCAGGTGCAGGCCGACAGTCAGCGTTTACTCCTGACGCTCAAACAGCAGGCCAATCAACGTTTGATAATGATTTTCTTCTTCCGGGGCTCGTGCGACGTCAAGACGGCTCAGTAACTTGGTGCAAAGCGCTTTGCGGTTTAAATGCCGCCCTTCGGTGAGAATGTCCATCACGATTTCGCCCAGCGTCTCCTGCTGAGAAGGTAACGATGCTTTGTTGAAATACTGGGCTATCGCGTTCGCTGTATCTGGAATGTAACCATTCTGCTGCATATGCGCTCCTTTAATTTCACTCATCTGTTAACTGTGAGTAAACTTATACAATAATTTGTAACTTGTACATAGTGTATTGCGCAATAAATCGTGCCTAGAGTATAGTTGATTGAAAATTATTGATAAATTTGTTGTTTTTTTATTTTGTGTAAAATTGCAATGAGGGTTTTAAGCGTGACGGATTGTACAAGATTATGCGGCATGGCGGCGTTGTGTGTTCAATTTTTGTTAATATAAATACTTGTTTCGCAAGACGTATCGAACAGTAACTGCTACTGTGAATGCTTATACCTCTCATCTGGAACCGCTATGCTCACCACCATCATTTATCGCAGCCATATCTGCGACGATGTCTCATTCAAATCGCTCGAGTCGATGGTTGCTGCGGCTAACGAGAGAAATGGTCAGGCGGATGTCACCGGTATTTTACTTTTTAACGGTACGCATTTTTTCCAACTCATTGAGGGACCGGAAGAAAACGTACAGCAAATCTATCGACATATTTGCGCCGACCCGCGTCATTACAATCTGGTGGAGCTTTTGTGCGATTACGCGCCGGCTCGCCGCTTTGGTAAGGTCGGCATGGAGCTGTTTGATTTAAGGGAACACGATCGCGACGCGGTACTACAGAACGTGCTGGATAAGGGGACGACAAAATATCAGCTGACTTACGACGACCGGGCGCTGCATTTTTTCCGTACCTTTGTCGAAGCGACGGAAAAAGAGAATTATTATGAAATTCCGTCAGCTGATAGCTGGGATTTTACTGCTGATGAGAGTACGTTTTATCCGGCCGTACCTTGTATCGACGGCGCTGAATCATGCTGTTTTGCTTTTCAGCCGGTGGTTGACCCCTTTGCCTGCGAAATAATCTCCTGGGAAGCGCTGCTGCGTACCGTTGACGGAGAACCGCCCGCAGCCTATTTTGCCGGTTTGTCAGGCGATGAGATTTACGTCGCGGATCTGCAAAGTAAACGGGTTGCGCTGGCCATTGCCGGTAAGTTAGGCCTGCGTGAACGTACGCTGACCATCAATCTACTGCCGATGACGCTGGTGAAAGTGGCGGATGCGGTGCCATTCCTGCTAACGGAAATTCAGCGCAACGATTTGATTCCGGAACAAATTATTGTTGAATTCACCGAGCGTGAAGTGATTTCGCGAATGGATGAGTTTACCGATGCCGTACGCAAATTGAAGGGGGCGGGAATTCGCGTCGCTATCGATCACTTTGGCGCCGGTTTTGCCGGGCTATCGCTGCTGGCGCAATATCAACCGGATCGAATTAAAATTGACCAACAGCTGATCCGCAACATCCATCGTGATGGGCCGCGTCAGGCTATCGTGCAGGCGATTATTAAATGCTGCCACTCGCTGGAAATTGCCGTATCGGTGGTTGGCGTTGAGCAGGCGGAGGAGTGGATGTGGCTGGAGGCGGCGGGTATTTCTCATTTCCAGGGAAATCTGTTTGCCAGCCCGCGACTGGGTGGTCTGCCGGCTATCGCCTGGCCGGGGAAAATATGATCCCTCCTGGGATAGCGTAAACATACTTTCATCCTTTTTCCCGCACGCTGTGAGCTGCAACCTGATATCTTTATCTGTACAAGAAAAGAGAGTTGTACAGTATGCCTAAATTCGTTAGTTTAGGCGCTAAAGTATCAGGTTGAGATAAGGCGGCTTATGGCTTTTTACAGTATCGGTGAAGTAGCCGAGCGTTGCGGAATCAATCCGGTCACCCTTCGAGCCTGGCAGCGGCGTTACGGTTTGCTGAAACCGCAGCGTAGCGAAGGCGGGCACCGTCAGTTTGATGAAGAAGATATTCAGCGAATCGAAGAAATTAAGCGCTGGATAGAACGTGGCGTTTCAGTGGGCAAGGTGAAAGCGCTGCTGGAAGGCCAGCTACCTGCCGCCCGTGATGAATCCGCACAGTTGCAGGAAGAGATGATGAGTATCCTGCGCTATATGCAGCCGGCCAAAATCCGCGCCAAAATCACCGCATTAAGTCATCAGCATCCCGTCGACACCCTGCTTGATAGCCTGTTCGCGCCGGTGCGCCAGCGGCTAAAACTCGATCAAAACACCTCGATGGTCATCAGCAGCATGTTGGATGGCATATTGATTGATTGCGTGGCGCTGTTTTTAGCGGAATCGCGTAAAAAAAATGGCAAGGAGACGCTGCTGGTGGGGTGGGGGAATGAAGACCGCACCGGCCTATGGCTGGAAGCCTGGCGTCTTTCGCAACGCGGTTGGCATGTTAACGTGCTGGCGGAACCGTTAGAATCTCCCCGCCCGGAGCTGTTTCCTGGACAACATATTTTCGTCTGGACCGGGCGCCCCGCCTCGCCGCTGCAACTGGAGCTGCTGGGCCACTGGCAGGAACAGGGCTTTAGTATTCACTTCCACGGTAACGAATAAAAAAACCTGCCTTGCAAGTGAGGCAGGTTGCTGTTTGCTTACGTCGCGCGTGCTCACAGATGGATTTGACTCCAGGACTTAAATGTTTCGCTACGGCTGATATTAAAGAAATCGGTCCTGCCGCTGCAGCCCAGTTTTTTTATCAGATTCAAACGGATTTGATAAATTGTCTTAATATGCAAGTTTAGCGAGCGACCAATACTGGCAATGGCTTCGCCATTACTGATGAGCTGAATGACCTTCTTTTCTCGCTCGGTAAACTGTATCAGTTCGCCAGGAGAAGTATGCGATTTATAATAACGGGTCGGTTGATTGAGAAATGTTTTTAATTCAGCAGGGGTCGATCTGGCGGGGATGCGTAACATTGGCAGTTCGCTAAGGAAATTAAGATCGTTGCCTTCGGTTAATAAAATAAAAATCGTTTCCCGACGATTATATTTGTGTTGCAACACCGAGAAATAGCTATCGCTGGTGAAGAAAACATGCTTTTTGCGAAAGCAACTTTCTGGCAGCGTGCGCAGAATAAGGCTGATACCACTCATCAGAAAGTGGTTGTCAATCCACAGGTCATAGCGTTCGGAACAAATGTGCGTGTGTTTACTGAACATTTTGGTCTCCACGAAGCGGATGGACGAATTAATGACGAATACCACAGCGCAGAATATCCAGCGCCTGTAAATAGATATCAGCAAGTATTTCATTACTTTCTATTTGTAACCGTTGATTAATCTCACTAATTAATTGAAGATCGTCAACGGTTTTATTTTCCTGTAATAAGCTATTTTCTATGTTTTTCAGCAATGCGCAGTTAGCTATAAACTGCACAGGGATCGTATTTTTGATATGCATAAGCCTGAATCTCCCACGCGATAAATAAAAGCCGCTGGCGTAAACGATTTGCACATCGTTTACGCCAAAACATTGCGGACAGGCAACGGTAAAACAGGAACCACCTCAAAATAACCGCGGCGTTGGCGCAGACTGCTGACCCGAGCGCGCGCGTAAAATCGAGCTACCCGTCAACTATAGACGCTCAGAGGAAAGTTGTACAAATTTCTATGGAATAATTTGTACAAATTAGCGGTTAGTGAATGTGTTTTTAATTATGTTATTGATATATATGTTTTTTATTCTCATGTTTCTTGTACAGACAAGGCGGTAAATCTCTCTGAAAAACGACGAATGCTCTCTGCGCGGGGTTATACTTGTCTGCCAGGAAAGAGAAAAAGGAGGATATGCGATGAAACTATGGCCAATTCTGACCGGGGTTGCGGTATCGCTGGCGTTGGTCGCCTGTAAAACCCCAACGCCACCTCAAGGGGTAAAACCGATAAACCATTTTGACGCCAGCCGTTATCTGGGGCGCTGGTATGAAGTCGCGCGTCTGGAAAACCGTTTTGAACGAGGTCTGGAGCAGGTGACGGCAACCTACAGTATGCGTGACGACGGCGGCATTCGCGTACTCAATCGAGGATTTGACCCGCGCAACAAACGCTGGCGCGAGAGCGAGGGCAAAGCCTATTTTACCGGCGCTTCCACCACGGCAGCGCTGAAAGTCTCTTTCTTCGGCCCCTTCTATGGCGGGTATAACGTGATCGCGCTCGACGAGGACTACCAGTACGCGCTGGTAAGCGGTCCAAACCGCGACTATTTATGGCTGCTTTCGCGCGCCCCTGATATTCCGTCCCACATTCGACAGCAGTACCTTGCCCTGGCCGCTGAGCTCGGTTTTGCGGTTAACAAACTGGTGTGGGTGCCGCAGGCGAAGGCTTAAACTATCGCCTGCCGCAGGGTGTGCGCCGCATCGTTGAGCACGGGCGCCGGCATACGGCCGATCAGCGCAAACTGGTAGCCGCCGTGGCGCCACCAGCGCAGGTTCATGCCCTGACGCTGCTCATTTTGCGGCGGTGAGGCGGATTGCCGGGCGGCGGGTGAAATACAAAGCGCGACCGGGCCGTAACCGGTATGCAGCCAGAGGATTTGCGTGATCGAGGTACTTTCGTAGCGCAGCATACGGACCATTTTCAGCTCCGCCTCAGGCAAGGCGAGCTGGCGTCGTTCTAGCAACAGTCCTGTATCCTGCGCCGAACGACGCAGGCCACGGTCGAGCATCGCGGGTGAATTATCAACATCGGCCACGGTTTCCGCGCTATATAGCGACATGTACTGGGCTTCAAGACGGCGAATATTCTCGTCATCGTCTTCCTGCGGCTCAGGCCGCCAGAAATAACTTGCTGCGCTACCGATAACCAACAGGCCCAATGAGGCGGCAATCAGCGCGCGACGGCTGAAGCGCGCCTGATTTTGCGCTTTACTTTTCGGCCCGGTGAGGTAGGGCGCCAGTTTCGCCTGCATCCGCGCCACGGGCGCTTCATCAATCAGGGCGGCGAAAGCATGTTGATAAGGCTGATGATTATTCATTAACCTGGCGGTGCGGCTGGCGAGCTGCGGGTCGCGGGCAAAGGTTTCGCTAAAACGGCGGGCGTCCTCCGCGCACATTTCGCCATCAAGCCAGGCGACAATGGCCTCGTCCTGCCAGGGTGGGGAAAAGCGAATAGGGTTCATGAGCGTTTCTCCTGCGCCGGGGGCGAAATCGCCGGCGTTTTGGCCAGTGTTTCCCGCGCGGCGGCCAGCCGACTCATAATGGTGCCAATAGGTACCGATAGCGTCTCGGCGGCTTCCTGATAACTAAACCCCTCGACATACACCAAAAAGACGGCATTACGCTGCGCCTCGGGCAGTTGATTAACCCGCAGCATAAGTTGCCGATAGCGCCACCGCGTATCGTCCTGTTCGCCAGGCTCGGGGGCGGCCAGCTCCTCACACTCGACAAACCCCTGGCCGAGGCGAACCTGGCGGGCGCGCAGCTCTGAAATCCAGATTGAGTGCAAAATGGCGAATAGCCACCTGTCGATGCGGGTGCCGGGGGTAAACTGCGCGCTCTTTTCGAGCGCGCGAAGGCAGGTGGCCTGCACCAGCTCCTCGGCGACGTCGCGGTTGTGCGAGAGTACGAGGCCGTAGCGCCACAGGCGAGAAAGATGGGCGGCAAGTTGGCTATCAACGATACGGTTAGCGATGTTCTTATCCTTATTGATTCTGGCGAATCACGACTATCAGGATTCCGGATGTCCGTTTATTGCCGACTGAAGATCGCGGTACTCTTCGCAGCTTTGGCCGCAAATGCCGGCGATGGCCGCCAGCTGCTGTTTGGCCAAATCGGGGCGTCCTTTGACCATCCACGCCTCGCCAAGGTATTCGCGGGCTTTCGCGTAGTCCGGTTTCAGCGCCAGCGCCCGCTGATAATAGCCAATTCCTTCATCGGTTCTGCCGAGCTTACGGGTGGCGTAGCCGCGATAGTTCCACGCCTCAGGCGTATTGGCGTTGTGCAGCGTATCCAGCAGGTTAAGTGCGGCCTGATATTCGCCTTTTTTCGCCAGATGCCAGGCATAATTGGTTTTATCCTCATCGCTAAGGCTACTGGTTTTCTGTGGGACGCATTTTTGGCTCACGCTGTCGTAGGCCTGACCGCTCGGGCAATCCGGGGTTTGTTTGCTCGGGCTGTTATCGCCCATGGCCAACGCCGCCGGGGTATATAACAAAAATAGCAGCGCCGGAACGACTAAGCGCCTGATGGGAGAAATTCGTGCGTTCATGGTGGCCTCCAGGTGAGTGAGAGACGCGATAAGGCATCGCGTTGCCGGTACTGAAGAGTAAACGCGCGAGCGGGAGGATTTATTCGCCGTTGGCGAAAATTATTAATTGGCGTTGTGGCAGGAGTACACGCGGATAAGAAAAGCCCGCGCTCGGGGAGAGCGCGGGCCGATAATATTACTGTTTCGGAGCGGCAACCACAAAACTGCCTACGCCGCGGTTGTTATATTCCCACATGCGGTTGAAGCCGTTGTCGTTAAGGTTACGCTGCGGGTTGCCTTTGTCATACTGCGCGCCAACATTACCGCTGAAGGCGCGATTAGAACCGACCGCCGCCGCCCACGGTTGAGCAATGTTGAAGCCTTCATTGATGACGCTATCGCGAATCACCACCTGGCCATTGCTGTTGCCGTCGACGTCCAGCGCGCGGCCCAGCTGCGCGACGTTATCGCCGGACGCGGTGAAGCGGCTATTGGTCGCCAGGAAGCCGTAGGTTACGCTTTTCAGCGTTGCCGGGGCGAAAACGTAGGCTTCTTTCTGCGTACGCGAGTTCACGACGCGGAAATCGGTATTATCGAATACCACCGCGCCGCGACCGGAAACGATATCCACATCGCCTTCAATATAGCTATTAGTTACCAGCGTACGGGTCTGACGGTTATCCTGCAGACGGTTCTGCACGCCGCTATTGGTCACAAAGAAGGTGTTCTGGCGGCCAAGAATGTTGACCTTGTTGATCTGCACCTGGTCGCCATCGCTGCGCAAGGCCACTGCCTGATGGGTACCGGCATCGACGCTGTCGCCGAGATTGTTGGCGATGGTCAGGTTCTGCAGCTGCAGGCCATTATTCTGCGACCAGAAGACCGCGGAACACATCACGCCGACGGTGGCGGCGGATTTGCTCTGGCAGCTGTCGAACATATACCACGCGGGCTTGCCTGGCATGTATTTGCCGCCCGGATTGACCAGATGACGCCAGCTATTGCGGTCCATTTCGGAATCAATCGCTTCGCTGATTTTGACGTCGGCAGGGTTTTCACCGGTACCATAAATCGTCAGCGCGCCCGGCGCGGCAGGCACGTAGACAGTACCCGCATATTCGCCTGGCATAACAGCGATGAACAGGCGACGGGCAGAGTGACGGGCAATCGCCGCATCGACCGCGGCCTGAATAGTCGTGTGGGTCACGCCCTGGGCACCCGCCGGGCCGACGATGAAATCAGGCTGCGCCGGCAGGCTGATAGCGGATGGCGTCCACGCGGCGGCATTCGGCGTCAGCGACTGAAAATAGGCCGCTTGAGTGAAGTTTTTCGCTTCATCGGCGCTAAGAATCGGCCGTGCGGTATTGCCCGGTGCAGTCTGCGTTGAGGGCTTTTGATCGGCAGGCGTCGAGCTACAGGCGGACAGCGTCACGCCGAAGGCCAGCGCCAGCGCCAGACGGGAAACGGAATATGTGTTCATGTTGCTCCGGGCGATAATATGCAAAGTTACATACCCTTTGTGCGTGACAGGGTATAAGTCCTTTAAAACCTGCTGTTTTATACTAACTTGAACGAAACGGGAAGATGCCAGTTCAAAAACTTCACTTCTTTACGCAACGCGAAGCGCTGATGGAACGTCTTTAGTCACAAAAAAATAACATTTACCCGCGCTTTTATTGACATTACCGGCGTTATGAAAATAAATGTCTATACAACCCATAACAAGTTGAATGCTATGACTGAAGCCACCGCTGAACTCGTTATCTGGCGAAACGTGCGTCTCGCCACTTTGAATCCTGATTCTTCTCAACCATACGGCCTGCTGGAGCGCCATGCGCTGCTGGTGCGTAACGGCCGTATCGAGGCGATCGTCGACGACGCTGACGCCCCGGTGGGGCGTCGTATCGACCTCGAAGGCCGGCTGCTGACGCCGGGTCTCATTGACTGCCACACGCACCTGATTTTTGGTGGCAGCCGGGCGCAGGAGTGGGAGCAGCGGCTGAACGGCGTGTCGTATCAAACCATCAGCGCCAACGGCGGCGGCATTAACTCCACCGTGCGTGCCACGCGCGAAAGCAGCGAAGCTGAACTACTGGCGCTGGCGCAGCCGCGTCTGGAGCGCCTTCTGCGTGAAGGGGTGACAACGCTGGAGATTAAATCAGGCTACGGTCTCGATCTGCAAAACGAACGCAAAATGCTGCGGGTCGCCCGACAACTGGCTGACGACAATGGCGTGGAACTGTCGGCGACGCTGCTCTCCGCCCACGCCACGCCGCCGGAATATCATGGCGACGCCGATGGCTATATCTCGCTGGTCTGCGAGATCATACTGCCGACGCTGTGGCAAGAGGGGCTGTTTGAAAGCGTTGACGTCTTCTGTGAAAACGTCGGCTTTAGTCCACAGCAAACTGAGCGCGTATTTCAGGCCGCGCAGGCGCTGGGCATTCCGGTAAAAGGCCACGTTGAGCAGCTCTCGTCGCTGGGCGGCGCACAACTGGTGAGCCGCTATCATGGGCTTTCCGCCGACCATATCGAGTATCTGACGGAAGAGGGCGTGGCGGCGATGCGCGAAAGCGGCACCGTGGCGGCTCTGCTCCCCGGCGCGTTCTACTTCCTCAATGAAACCCGCAAACCGCCGGTGGAACTGCTGCGCAAGTACCAGGTGCCGATGGCGGTGGCGACCGATTTCAACCCGGGCACCAGCCCCTTCGCTAGCCTGCATCTGGCGATGAACATGGCCTGCGTCAAGTTTGGTTTAACGCCGGAAGAGGCCTGGGCCGGGGTGACTCGCCATGCCGCGCGGGCGCTGGGGCGACAGGAGAGCCATGGTCAGCTGGCGGCGGGCTTTGTCGCAAACTTCGCTATCTGGGATGCCGAGCACCCGGTCGAGATGGTGTATGAGCCGGGGCGCGCGCCGCTCTGGGGGCGCGTGGTACGAGGAGAACTGCAATGATGCTGTGGCAAGCTACGCCCGCCAACCTTTGGCAGGGGCGTGATGATAGCGCGGAAGCGCCTAATGCGCTGCGCCTGTTCCAGACCATCGCCCGCGCGGAACGCTTCGCGCCGCAGGAGATGCCCGGCGATATCGCGCTGCTCGGCTTCGCCTGCGACGAAGGCGTACGGCGTAATAAAGGGCGCACCGGCGCCGGAGATGGCCCGGAAACGCTACGCCGGGCGTTGGCCAATATGGCCAGCCATCAGGGCCATGACCGCTGCGTGGATATGGGCACGATTAGCGTCGACGGTGAACAGTTAGAAGCCGCGCACCAGGCGCTACGCGAGGCGGTGGCCGCCTGTCAACGCGCCGGCAAACGCACGCTGGTGCTGGGCGGCGGTCACGAGACGGCCTTCGGCCACGGCGCTGGGGTACTGGATGCCTTCCCGGGCGAAAAAGTGGGCATTATTAATCTCGATGCGCATCTGGATTTACGCTTTGCCGAATGCGCCAGTTCCGGGACGCCATTCCGCCAGCTGGCGCTGGAGTGTGAAGCGCAGCAGCGAGGTTTTCACTATACCTGCATTGGCGTCAGCCGGGCGGCGAACACCCAGGCGTTATGGGATGAAGCGGCGCGCCGCCAGGTGGCTATCGTTGAAGATCTGGAGGTGCTGGCAGCCTTCGAAACACGCTTGTTGCCGGAGCTTGAGCGCAATATCGCGCAATTCGACCGTCTGTATCTGACTATCGATCTCGACGTGCTGCCGGCGCGCGAAATGCCGGCGGTTTCCGCGCCGGCGGCGCTGGGCGTGCCGCTGGCGACCCTGCTGCGGATCGTTGAGCCGTTGTGCCGCAGCGGTAAGCTACAGGCGGTGGATTTGGTCGAGTTTAATCCGCAATTTGACATCGACGGACAGGGCGCCCGCGCGGCGGCCCGTCTGGCATGGCAAATCGCCCATTGGTGGCGCTAGCGATCCGCGCTATTATTTTCGTTTCGCCGCTCCGCTTATTACGCATAAGGAAAGCCAGGCCATGTTTGCACAACAACCTCGTTCCGCGCCCGCGCCTTTCTATGAAAAGGTGAAGCAGGCGATCAGCGAAAAGATCCACCGCGGCGAGTGGCGTCCGCACGACCGAATTCCCTCGGAGGCTGAACTGGTCGCCCAGTTCGGCTTCAGCCGAATGACCATCAACCGCGCGCTGCGAGAGCTGACGGATGAAGGCTTGCTGGTGAGGCTACAGGGAGTCGGTACCTTCGTCGCTGAGCCGAAAGGGCAGTCGGCGCTATTTGAAGTGCGCAGCATAGCCGATGAGATTGCCTCCCGCCGTCACCAGCACCGCTGTGAGGTGCTGCTTTTAGAGGAGACCGAAGCGGATGTTATCCAGGCGGAGGCGCTCAACGTCGCCGAAGGCACGCGTATCTTTCATTCGCTGATGGTGCATTTTGAAAACGAGGTCCCGGTACAAATCGAAGATCGCTGCGTCAATGCCGCGGTGGTGCCAGACTATCTATTACAGGATTACACCGCCACCACGCCGCATGATTATCTGTCGCTGATTGCGCCGTTAACCGAAGGCGAACATATCGTCGAGGCGGTGCAGGCGACGTCAGAAGAGTGCGCGCTGCTGCGCATCCTGCCGCACGATCCCTGCCTGCTTATTCGCCGCCGCACCTGGTCGACGACGCATATTGTCTCACACGCTCGCCTGCTGTTCCCCGGCGCGCGCTACCGTCTGCAGGGCCATTTCAGCTCGTAATTCTCCCTGGCGTCAGCAAAACGTGATTGCTGACGCAATATAACAAAATTGTATCATTTCTGTTAAATCCTGGCTTGCGTAGAGTTGTATAGACAAGTATATGTATCTACGTACACAACGTTAATTGTCAGGAGAAACCCCGATGTCGCAAAGCAAATATCGCCAGCTGGACGTACGTGCCCCGAGAGGCACGACGCTTACCGCCAAGAGCTGGTTGACCGAAGCGCCGCTGCGTATGTTAATGAACAACCTCGATCCCGATGTCGCCGAAAACCCGCATGAGCTGGTGGTCTATGGCGGTATCGGTCGCGCTGCGCGCAACTGGGAATGCTATGACGCTATCGTGAAGGCGCTGAAAAACCTGGAAAGCGACGAGACCCTGCTGGTGCAGTCCGGCAAACCGGTCGGCGTATTTAAAACGCATGAAAACTCGCCGCGCGTGCTGATCGCTAACTCCAACCTGGTCCCGCACTGGGCCACCTGGGAACACTTCAACGAACTGGATGCCAAAGGGTTGGCGATGTACGGCCAGATGACCGCCGGCAGCTGGATTTATATCGGTAGCCAGGGCATCGTGCAGGGCACCTACGAAACTTTCGTCGAAGCCGGTCGCCAGCACTATCAGGGCAGCCTGAAAGGCCGCTGGGTGTTAACCGCCGGTCTGGGCGGCATGGGCGGCGCGCAGCCGCTGGCCGCGACGCTGGCAGGCGCCTGCTCGCTGAACATTGAATGCCAGCAGAGCCGCATCGATTTCCGTCTGCGTACCCGCTACGTGGATGAACAGGCCACTTCTCTGGATGACGCCCTGGCGCGCATCAAAAAATACACCGCCGAAGGCCGCGCCATCTCTATCGCCCTGTGCGGCAACGCCGCGGATATCGTTCCGGAACTGGTGAAACGCGGCGTGCGCCCGGATATGGTCACCGACCAGACCAGCGCCCACGACCCGCTGCACGGCTATCTGCCGAAAGGCTGGAGCTGGGAGGAGTATCAGCAGAAAGCCGAATCCGATCCGCAGGGCACTATTCTGGCGGCGAAACGCTCGATGGCCGACCACGTTCAGGCGATGCTGGCCTTTAATGAAATGGGCGTACCGACCTTCGACTACGGCAACAACATCCGCCAGATGGCGCAGGAAATGGGCGTCAGCAACGCCTTCGATTTCCCGGGCTTCGTGCCGGCGTATATCCGCCCGCTGTTCTGCCGCGGTATCGGCCCGTTCCGTTGGGTAGCGCTGTCCGGCGATCCGCAGGATATCTACAAAACCGACGCGAAAGTGAAAGAGATCATTAAAGATGATAAGCATCTGCACCACTGGCTGGATATGGCGCGCGAGCGTATCAGCTTCCAGGGACTGCCGGCGCGTATCTGCTGGGTAGGTCTGGAGTGGCGGCAGAAGCTGGGGCTGGCCTTTAACGAAATGGTGCGTAGCGGCGAAGTCTCTGCGCCGATCGTGATTGGCCGCGATCACCTTGATTCCGGTTCCGTCGCCAGCCCGAACCGCGAAACCGAAGCCATGCGCGACGGCTCGGATGCGGTATCTGACTGGCCGTTGCTCAACGCACTGCTTAACACCGCCAGCGGCGCGACCTGGGTGTCGCTGCACCACGGCGGCGGCGTAGGCATGGGCTTCTCGCAGCACTCCGGGATGGTTATCGTCTGTGATGGTACCGATGAAGCGGCGGCGCGTATCGCTCGCGTCCTGCATAACGACCCAGCGACCGGCGTAATGCGTCATGCCGACGCGGGTTACGATATCGCCATTGAATGCGCGGCGGAACAGGGTCTGAATCTTCCGATGGTTGCGGCAACGCAGGGGAACGCTAAATGAAATCTTTAACGCTAATTCCGGGGCAACTGAGCCTGTCGCAGCTCCGCGACGTTTACAGCCACCCGCTGAACATTACCCTTGATAGCAGCGCGTTTGCGGCAATTGATGAGAGCGTGGCCTGCGTTAACGCCATCCTCGCCGAAGGGCGGACCGCCTACGGTATCAACACCGGTTTTGGCCTGCTGGCCCAGACCCGTATCTCGACGGAAGATCTGGAGAACCTGCAGCGTTCGCTGGTGCTATCCCATGCGGCAGGCGTTGGCGAGCCGCTGGATGATGACCTGGCGCGCCTGATTATGGTGCTGAAGATTAACAGCCTGTCCCGCGGTTTCTCCGGGATCCGCCTGAGCGTGATCCAGGCGCTGATTGGCCTGGTCAATGCCGGCGTGACGCCGTGGATCCCGGCGAAAGGTTCCGTCGGCGCCTCCGGCGACCTCGCGCCGCTGGCGCATATGTCGCTGACGCTGCTTGGCGAAGGCAAAGCGCGGGTACGCGGCGGCGAATGGTTGCCGGCGACGGAAGCGTTACGTCAGGCGGGGCTGGAGCCGATTACCCTGGCGGCGAAAGAAGGTCTGGCGCTGCTGAACGGCACCCAGGCGTCGACGGCCTTTGCGCTGCGCGGCCTGTTCGAAGCCGAGGATCTGTTCGCCTCCGCGGTCGTTTGCGGGGCGTTAACCACCGAAGCGGCGCTGGGTTCGCGTCGTCCGTTCGATGCGCGTATTCACGAGGTGCGCGGCCAGCGTGGCCAGATTGATGCGGCGGCTCTGTATCGCCACCTGTTGACCGATGACAGCGCGATTTCGCAGTCGCACCATAACTGCGCCAAGGTGCAGGATCCGTACTCTCTGCGCTGTCAGCCGCAGGTGATGGGCGCCTGCCTGACGCAGATCCGCCAGGCGGCGGAAGTACTGTTAGCCGAAGCGAACGCGGTCTCCGATAACCCGCTGGTCTTTGCCGCCGAAAATGACGTCATCTCCGGCGGTAACTTCCATGCCGAACCGGTAGCGATGGCGGCGGATAATATCGCACTGGCGATCGCGGAAATCGGCTCGCTCTCCGAGCGTCGTATCGCGCTGATGATGGACAGCCATATGTCGCAGCTGCCGCCGTTCCTCGTGAAAAATGGCGGCGTCAACTCCGGCTTTATGATAGCCCAGGTCACGGCGGCGGCTTTAGCCAGTGAAAACAAAGCGCTGTCGCACCCGCATAGCGTTGACAGCCTGCCCACCTCCGCGAACCAGGAAGACCACGTCTCGATGGCGCCGGCTGCCGGTCGTCGCCTGTGGGCGATGGCGGAAAACACCCGCGGGGTGCTGGCAGTTGAGTGGCTGGCGGCGGCGCAGGGGCTGGATATGCGCGAAGGGCTGACCACCAGTCCGCTGCTGGAAGAGGCGCGTCATCTGCTGCGCGAACGCGTGCCGCATTATACCCAAGACCGTTTCTTCGCTCCTGATATTGAAAATGCCACCGAGCTTTTGGCCGCACGTCACCTGACGCGTCTGCTGCCTGCCGTATTGCCTGGCCTGAATTAATCACCGTTGTTCTCTGTACCCGCGTCGGGGGGATGTCATCCCCCCGGCCGTCCTACATCGCATATTTGTCGTCATATAAAAAAACCAGGACACCTGTATATGCAACAACAACACAAACCGCATCTGCTGCGCGGGCTGAATGCCCGACACATTCGTTTTATTGCGCTCGGTTCCGCTATCGGCACCGGGCTGTTCTACGGTTCGGCCTCCGCCATTAAGGCGGCGGGTCCGGCGGTGCTGCTGGCCTATCTGATCGGCGGCGCGGCGGTCTTTATGGTCATGCGCGCGCTGGGCGAAATGGCGGTGCGCAATCCGGTTTCCGGCTCCTTCGGCAGCTACGCTCGCCAGTATCTCGGGCCGCTGGCCGGATTTATTACCGGCTGGACCTACACCTTTGAAATGGTGATCGTGGCGCTGGCCGACGTCACCGCATTCGGTATCTATATGGGGTTGTGGTACCCCGATGTGCCGCGCTGGATCTGGATCCTCAGCATCATCTTCTTTATTGGCGCGATGAACCTGTGCAACGTGCGGGTGTTCGGCGAGATGGAGTTCTGGCTGTCGCTGATTAAAGTGGTGGCGATTATCGCTATGATGGCGGCGGGCGCGGGGATTATTTTCTTTGGCTTTGGCCATAGTTTCCCGGCCACTGGGCTGGAAAATCTGTGGAGCCACGGCGGCTTTGCGCCAAATGGCTGGCAGGGGATCATCGCCTCGCTTGGCATCGTGATGTTCGCTTTCGGCGGTGTAGAGATTATCGGCGTCACGGCGGCGGAAGCGCAGAACCCGAAGAAGGTCATCCCGCAGGCCATCAACACCATTCCGCTGCGTATTATTCTGTTTTACGTCTGCACCCTGGCGGTGCTGATGGCGATCTTCCCGTGGAATAGTTTTGGTGAGCAGGGCAGTCCGTTTGTGCTGATCTTTGATGGCCTCGGGATCCCGGCGGCGGCGACCGTGCTGAATATCATCGTGATTAGCGCCAGTATCTCGGCGATTAACAGCGATATTTTTGGCGCCGGGCGCATGATGTACGGTATGTCAAAAGAGGGGCTTGCGCCGAAGTGCTTCCAGCGGATCGCCAGCAACGGCGTACCCTGGATGACGGTCGTGGTGATGGGCGTGGCGCTGCTGGTGGCGGTGGTGCTTAACTATCTGATGCCGGAACAGGTCTTTGTCCTGATTGCCTCGCTGGCGGCGTTCGCCACCGTCTGGGTGTGGTTGATGATCCTGCTCTCTCATTTCTCGATGCGCCGCGGTTTGTCGGCCGAAGAGCGCAGTAAGATCGAATTCCCGATCCCCTTCTGGCCGGTTGGCCCGCTGTTGACGCTACTGTTTATGGGGCTGGTGATCGCCGTGCTGGGAATGGTGGAAGAGACGCGCGTGGCGCTGTTAGCCGGGCTGGTCTGGCTGGGGCTGCTGACGGTGGTGTGGTATGCACGCGTGCGTAAAACCGCGCTGCAGGTGGCCACGGAACAGTAAGGTCAATCTCCCCGGTGGCGCTGCGCTTACCGGGGCTACGTTTGGACCGTAGATACTGTTATCGGTTTGCAACGGTTTTGGTCGGGGAAAACATGTGCTTTGTGTTAATTCTGACACATTGCGCTCCCAATATTTCTTCTGCGTTATGTCCCTCATGGCGCAGGGAGCGCACAGGGGGCGGCCAGTCGCCGCCGCCCCCTGTACCCCCGGGCTCTGGCCGCCAAAATCGCCACTTCGTGGTACCTTCGACTTATCCCTGCAGGCTTCGGGTCGGGCCGAGGCAGCGTCCTTGCAAAACACGGCCCTCAGCCCGCATCCATGCGGGCTGCCCCGGCCTTCCGGGAACGTCTCAGCGATTTTGAGGCCGCCAACAACGGCAGTTTCAGCCAGCATGGTGAATAAATTAAAGGCAGGCCGCACGGACCGTAGGTCGGGTAAGCGCAGCGCCACCCGACAATATACCGGTGCCGCGGGTTGCCCGGATAAGGCGCAAGCCGCTATCCGGGGGGATAATTAACTGAACAGGGCGGTGATGGAAGCGCTGGCGAGCGAATGGAAATGGACATTAAAGCCGACCATCGCGCCGCTCGCCTCGGCGTCGATATCAATCTTATCGATATCCAACGCGTGTACGGTAAAAATGTAGCGGTGGGTTTCCCCCTTCGGCGGCGCCGCGCCGCCGTAGCCGGCCTTACCAAAATCGGTGCGGGTCTGAATGGCCTCTTCTGGTAGCTCCGCCTGACCGGAACCGGCCCCCTGCGGTAAAACCCGGGTATCGGCAGGCAGGTTGGCTACCACCCAGTGCCACCAGCCGGAGCCGGTCGGCGCATCCGGGTCGTAGCAGGTGACGACAAAGCTTTTGGTTCCTGCGGGAACGTCGTCCCACATCAGATGCGGCGAAAGATTATCGCCATCGTACCCCATACCGTTGAATACGTGACGATTAGGCAGCTTGCCGCCGTCTTGCAGATCGTGACTGGTCAGTTTCATGCTTCATCCTCATTGATAATGCGCTGATTAACAAAGAAGTGTAGCTTTCCCGACGGCGCAATTCCGCTGTTTATTCGCTAAAAAATGTTTCTTCTTGTACCGCCATATTGACCGCACGGGTCAGGCGAGTCAGCTGTTGTGGGCTGATGATGTACGGTGGCATCAGATAAATCAGCCGGCCAAACGGGCGGATCCATACCCCTTGCTCAACGAAAAAGCGCTGCAGAGCGGCCATGTTCACCGGCTGACGGGTTTCAACCACGCCAATCGCGCCGAGTACGCGCACGTCGGCGACCCATTCTGACTCTCGTGCCGGAGCCAGCTCGGCCTTCAGCTGGGCTTCAATCGCCGCTACCTGCTGTTGCCATTCGCCGCTCTCCAGCAGGCGCAGGCTTTCGCTTGCCACCGCGCAGGCCAGCGGATTACCCATAAAGGTGGGGCCGTGCATAAAGCAGCCGGCTTCGCCATTGCTGATGGTTTCAGCTACCGTTCGGGTAGTGATAGCGGCAGAAAGGGTCATGGTACCGCCGGTCAGCGCTTTACCCAGACAAAGAATATCGGCGGAGATACCGGCATGCTCGCAGGCGAACAGTTTGCCGGTACGGCCAAAGCCGGTGGCAATCTCATCGGCGATCAGCAAAATCCCTTCCCGGTCGCACATTTTACGCACTCGCTTTAGCCACTCTGGATGGTACATGCGCATCCCGCCAGCGCCCTGGACTACCGGTTCGAGGATCACCGCGGCGATTTCGTGGCGATGCGCGGCCATCAGGCGGGCAAACGGCACCATATCCATCTCGTCCCACTCGCCGTCGAAGCGGCTTTGCGGCGCGGGGGCAAACAGGTTATCCGGCAGGTAGCCCTGCCACAGGCTGTGCATTGAATTCTGCGGATCGCAGACCGACATCGCACCGAAGGTGTCGCCGTGATAGCCGTTGCGGAAGGTCAGGAAACGACGGCGCGGCTGGCCCTTAGCCTGCCAGTACTGCAGCGCCATTTTCATCGCCACTTCTACCGCCACCGAACCGGAATCGGCGAGGAAAACGCACTCCAGCGATTCCGGCGTCATCGCCACCAGTTGGCGACAGAGCGCCACCGCCGACGGATGGGTGATCCCGCCGAACATCACGTGCGACATCTGGTCGATCTGCGCTTTCATCGCCGCATTCAGGCGCGGGTGATTGTAGCCGTGGATCGCCGCCCACCAGGAGGACATGCCGTCAATCAGTTGTTCGCCGCCGGCGAGGGACAGCTCGCAACCGTGGGCGGAAACCACCGGGTAGACCGGCAGGGGGGAAGTCATAGAGGTGTAGGGGTGCCAGATGTGGCGCCGATCGAAAGCGAGATCGTCCAGTGTCATAAGCGACTTGTAAACCATTTTGAAAACATTTAGGTTTACGAGTATAAACCGAACCGCAAATTAACAAAACCTTTTGGAGAGGCCAATGGCTCACCACGCACGCTGGACAATGTCGCAAGTAACTGAATTATTTAACAAACCACTCATCGATCTGCTCTTTGAAGCGCAGCAAATCCACCGCCAGCATTTTGACCCGCGTCAGGTGCAGGTCAGTACGTTGCTGTCGATTAAAACCGGCGCTTGTCCGGAAGACTGTAAATATTGCCCGCAAAGCGCACGCTACAAAACCGGCCTTGAATCCGAGCGCCTGATGGAAGTCGAGCAGGTGCTGGAATCAGCGCGTCAGGCGAAAAACGCCGGCTCGACCCGCTTCTGCATGGGCGCAGCGTGGAAGAACCCTAATGATCGCGATATGCCGTATCTGGAGCAGATGGTGAAAGGCGTCAAGGCGCTGGGGTTGGAGTCCTGTATGACGCTCGGCACCCTTACCGATAGCCAGGCGCAGCGCCTGGCCGGCGCGGGGCTGGATTACTACAACCATAACCTCGACACCTCGCCGGAATTTTACGGCAACATCATCACCACCCGTACCTATCAGGAACGTCTGGATACGCTGGATAAGGTACGCGATGCCGGGATTAAAGTGTGCTCCGGTGGGATCGTCGGGTTGGGGGAAAGCGTGAACGATCGCGCCGGGCTGCTGCTGCAGTTGGCCAATTTGCCAACGCCGCCGGAAAGCGTGCCGATCAACATGCTGGTGAAGGTCAAAGGTACGCCGCTGGCGGATAACGACGATGTTGACGCTTTCGATTTCATCCGCACGATCGCCATTGCGCGCATCATGATGCCAACCTCCTACGTGCGTCTCTCCGCCGGGCGCGAGCAGATGAACGAGCAGACCCAGGCGATGTGCTTTATGGCCGGGGCGAACTCGATTTTCTATGGCTGCAAGCTACTGACGACGCCAAACCCGGAAGAAGATAAAGACCTGCAGCTGTTCCGCAAACTGGGCATCAACCCGCAGCAGACGGCGGTGCTGGAAGGCGATAATGAGCAGCAGCAGCGCCTGGAGCAGGCCTTACTCACCCCGGACACTGAGGAATACTACAACGCGGCGGCGCTATGAGCTGGCAGCAACGAATCGATCGGGCGCTGGACGAACGGCGGGCGGCGGAGGCTTTTCGCCGCCGCCTGCCGGTAAGCCACGGCGCCGGACGCTGGCTGGAGCGTGAAGGGGAGCGCTGGCTCAACTTCTCCAGTAATGACTACCTGGGCCTGAGCCAGCATGGCGCGATTATCGCCGCCTGGCAGCAGGGGGCGGAACGTTATGGCGTCGGTTCCGGCGGATCGGGCCACGTTAGCGGCTATAGTGAGGCGCATCGCGCGCTGGAAGAGGAACTTGCCGACTGGCTGGGCTATCCGCGCGCGTTGCTGTTTATCTCCGGCTTTGCCGCCAATCAGGCGTTGATTGCCGCGCTGGCGGAAAAAGACGATCGCATTGTGGCCGATCGCCTGAGCCATGCCTCCCTGCTGGAGGCGGCAAGCCTCAGCCCGGCGCAGCTGCGCCGCTTTACCCACAATGACCCGCAACAGCTTGCTCAACTGCTGGCGAAACCGCTGGACGGCCAGCAGTTAGTCGTTACCGAAGGGATTTTCAGTATGGACGGCGATAGCGCGCCGCTGGCTGACATTCAGGCGGCAGCCCGCAGCGCCGGCGCATTATTACTGGTTGATGATGCTCACGGAATCGGGACGATTGGCGATGAAGGGCGCGGAAGCTGTCATACGCAGGCGGTTCGCCCGGAGCTGCTGGTAGTCACCTTCGGCAAGGCGTTTGGGGTAAGCGGCGCGGCGGTACTGTGCAGTGAATCGATGGCCGATTATCTGCTGCAGTTTGCCCGTCATCTCATCTACAGCACCGCGATGCCGCCGGCGCAGGCGGTAGCGCTGAGCGCGGCGTTGCGGATCATTTGTAGCGATGAGGGCCAGCAGCGGCGGGAAACCCTGACCGCCCGCATCCGTCAGTTCCGCGCAGGAATGGGCGATGTTTCGCTGGGGCTGACCGATTCCCGGAGCGCGATTCAGCCGCTGATCGTTGGCGATAACGCGCGAGCGCTTGCTCTGGCCTCCAGCCTACGCGAGGCCGGCTGTTGGGCTACCGCCATTCGTCCGCCGACGGTTCCCGCCGGCGGCGCGCGTCTGCGCCTGACTCTGACTGCCGCTCATCAGGCCGAGGACATTGCGCGTTTACTGGAGGTGCTGCATGGCCACGGTGAATAAGCAGGCTGTGGCGGCGGCGTTTGGTCGGGCGGCCAGCGGCTATACGCAACATAATGAGCTGCAGCGCCGTAGCGCCGAATTGCTGCTGCGCCAGTTGGCGAAAGGTGATTTCCCCCTGGTGCTCGATGCCGGCTGCGGGCCCGGCAGTATGAGCCGGCACTGGCGCGAAGCAGGAAGCGAAGTTACCGCGCTGGATCTCTCCGCCGGGATGTTGGCGCAGGCGCAACGCAACGGCGCCGCGCAGCATTATCTACAGGGAGATATCGAAGCGCTGCCGCTGCCGGATGCCTGCTTCGACCTGGCATGGAGTAACCTGGCGGTGCAGTGGTGTGACGATCTACGGGCGGCAATCGGCGAACTGTGCCGGGTGGTGCGGCCCGGCGGACGGGTGGCGTTCACTACGTTGCTCGCCGGATCGCTACCGGAGCTCAATCAAGCGTGGCGGGCGGTCGACGAACATCCCCATGCCAACCGTTTTCTCAGCGAACAGGCGGTAAGGGCGGCTCTGAGTGGCCTGCGCGCCGAAGGCGTCGTGCATCAGATTAGCTTACCGTTCGCCGACGCGTTAAGCGCCATGCGCTCGCTAAAGGGGATTGGGGCTACCCACTTACATCAGGGGCGGACGTCTGCTCTGCTTAGCCGCGGCAAGCTGCGTGAACTGCAACTGGCCTGGCCGCAACAGCAGGGCCAGTGCCCGCTGACGTATCATCTTTTTACAGGAGTCATTGAACGTGACTAAATGTTTCTTCGTCACCGGAACCGATACTGAAGTCGGTAAAACCGTCGCCAGCAGCGCGCTGCTGCAGGCGGCGAATCAGCTGGGATTTAACACCGCAGGCTATAAGCCGGTGGCTTCCGGGAGCGACCTGACCGCACAAGGGTTACGCAATGAAGATGCGCTGGCCCTGCAGCGTAATAGCCTGGTGGCGCTGCGCTATGAACAGGTTAACCCTTATACTTTTGCCGAGCCGACCTCGCCGCATATTATTAGCGCCGATGAAGGGAGACCGATTGCCGCGACGACGCTTTCCAGCGGTTTACGCGAACTGGAGCGCCTGGCCGACTGGGTGCTGGTGGAAGGGGCGGGCGGCTGGTTTACGCCGCTCTCGGAAACCCTGACCTTCGCCGACTGGGCGCAGCAGGAGCAATTGCCGGTGATTTTAGTGGTCGGCGTCAAACTTGGCTGTATCAATCACGCGATGCTCACTGCCCTGGCGGTACGCGAAGCCGGGCTGCCGCTCGTGGGCTGGATCGCCAACGATATCCAGCCACCGGGTAAACGCCATCGCGAATATCTGCAAACCTTAACGCGGGTATTGCCAGCGCCGCTGCTGGGGGAAATTCCCTGGCTTGCCGACGCATCTCAGCGTCAGGATCTCGCGCAGTACCTGGATCTGACCCCCCTGCAATAAACCTGCGAGACGGCTCTATTTTTTGTTGACAGGACGATGAAATGTGGTCCAGAAAACGCAAAAAATCCAGCCGTCTTTAGCTGATAAATATCAAAAAAAATTCGATAATTTTTTTTAGCCACGGGCTTTGGTCCGATGAGACTTTTCTGCCGGGTGGCAGACCTCGCGGCCTGCAGGCAGTTATCCACTATTCCTGTGGATAACCTTGTGTATTAGAGTTAGAAAACTTGCGGTAAGCTAGAGAGTACGCGGCCTGCGAGCAAATTGGCGCGAAACCCGTCTTTTGGTAAATTATGTTTTATTTCAGCAAGTTAAATAAAAGCAATGGCTGTCAGAAAAGTGTCACCGGCTGCCATAAAAGATTCATTACCTTGCTTGACAAATGTTAAATGATAAATGTTTCTGGGGATAACCACACAGGCTGGTGGATTATTCCGCAAAGCGCGCATTTTACGCCCGCAGTCGGACGACCGCGCGTCCTTTTGCCGCCATACAATAATGCGATACTGTTTTTATATCCAGTATTATTTATTGGCAAAAATGAAACTGAAGGGTAGAATTAAACACCTGCTGGCCAATCCCATCTTCAGGTCCTGAAATATGAGCAAACCATTCAAGCTGCACTCCGCATTCCGTCCTTCCGGCGATCAGCCCGAAGCCATCCGCCGTCTGGAAGAGGGGCTGGAAGATGGCCTTGCGCATCAAACCCTGCTTGGGGTAACCGGTTCGGGGAAAACCTTCACCATCGCCAACGTTATCGCTGACTTACAGCGCCCGACGATGGTGCTGGCGCCGAACAAAACCCTGGCGGCGCAGCTGTATGGCGAGATGAAAGAGTTCTTTCCCGAGAATGCGGTGGAGTATTTTGTCTCCTACTACGATTATTACCAGCCTGAAGCCTACGTACCGAGCTCGGATACCTTTATCGAAAAAGACGCCTCGGTGAACGAACACATTGAGCAGATGCGTCTGTCGGCCACCAAAGCGTTGCTCGAACGGCGCGATGTAGTGGTGGTGGCTTCGGTTTCCGCCATCTACGGTCTTGGCGACCCGGATCTGTATCTAAAGATGATGCTGCACCTGACCACCGGCATGCTGATCGACCAGCGGGCGATCCTGCGTCGGCTGGCGGAACTGCAATACACCCGCAACGATCAGGCCTTCCAGCGCGGCACTTTCCGCGTCCGCGGCGAGGTTATCGATGTTTTCCCGGCGGAATCCGATGATATCGCGCTGCGTATTGAACTGTTTGACGAAGAGGTCGAGCGGCTATCGCTGTTTGACCCGCTGACCGGCCACGTCGAATCGTCCATTCCACGCTATACCATCTATCCGAAGACCCACTACGTTACGCCGCGCGAGCGTATCGTACAGGCGATGGAAGAGATCAAAGACGAGCTGGCTGACCGCCGCAAGGTCCTGCTGGCGAACAATAAACTGCTTGAAGAGCAGCGGCTGAGCCAGCGCACTCAGTTCGACCTCGAAATGATGAACGAGCTGGGCTACTGCTCGGGGATTGAAAACTACTCGCGCTTTCTCTCCGGGCGCGGGCCGGGCGAGCCGCCGCCGACGCTGTTCGACTACCTGCCGGCGGATGGCCTGCTGGTTATCGATGAATCGCACGTGACTATCCCGCAAATCGGCGGTATGTACCGTGGCGACCGGGCGCGTAAAGAGACGCTGGTGGAATATGGCTTTCGCCTGCCGTCAGCGCTGGATAACCGGCCGATGAAGTTCGAAGAGTTTGAAGCGCTGGCGCCGCAGACCATCTACGTTTCAGCGACGCCGGGTCCCTATGAGCTGGAAAAATCCGGCGATGAGGTGGTAGACCAGGTCGTTCGCCCAACGGGCCTACTGGATCCGGTTATCGAAGTGCGGCCGGTGGCGACGCAGGTCGACGATCTGTTATCAGAAATCCGTACCCGTGCGGCGATCAATGAGCGTGTACTGGTGACGACGCTGACCAAACGCATGGCGGAGGATTTAACCGAATACCTGGAAGAGCACGGTGAACGGGTGCGCTATCTGCACTCCGATATCGATACCGTCGAGCGTATGGAAATTATTCGCGATCTGCGTCTTGGCGAGTTCGACGTGCTGGTGGGTATCAACCTGCTGCGCGAAGGGCTGGATATGCCGGAAGTATCGTTGGTGGCGATACTTGATGCCGATAAAGAGGGCTTCCTGCGTTCCGAGCGCTCGCTTATCCAGACCATCGGCCGCGCGGCGCGTAACGTGAACGGTAAGGCGATTCTTTACGGCGATAAAATCACGCCATCGATGGCGAAGGCGATCGGTGAAACCGAACGCCGCCGCGAGAAGCAGCAGCGTTATAACGAAGAGCACGGTATTGTGCCGCAGGGTCTTAATAAGAAAGTGGTCGATATTCTGGCGCTGGGTCAGAACATAGCGAAGACCAAAGCCAAAGGCCGTGGCAAAGCCCGTTCTCCGGTGGAAGCCGATAGCGTCGAACTGACGCCGAAAGCGCTGCAGCAGAAGATCCACGAGCTGGAAGGGCAAATGATGCAGCATGCCCAGAACCTTGAGTTCGAAGAGGCCGCGCAGATCCGCGATCAATTGCATCAGCTACGCGAACTGTTTATTGCGGCATCATAAGGGTGATAGGGGAGCCGTGCAAAAATGACGGCAATGCGCAATTTGCAATTGCCGTCACGCTATTATCGTAGGATCTTAATGTTGGCTTAATTTTCTTCAGCGACACTATCCTCAGTTTAATGAGGATAGCGCCATGCAAAAACTGACCAACCGTGAATATCTGGCCATTGCCACCGCCTTTGTGATTGTGGTCGCCTTCTTACATCAATGGGTATTAACCTTCTGACGCGCGCTGCGCGGAAATAGCACCCAGGCGCGGACGCCCGGTCCGGGCTGGCGGTTATGTAAAAAGAATTGCGCATCGTGTAGTTGAGCGATGCGGGTGACAATGCTTAAACCGAGGCCTATTCCGCCATAGCGGCTGTCCATGCGGACAAACGCTTTACTCAGCTCGCCGCTTTTGGCCTCATCAATGCCCGGCCCTTCATCTTCTACTGCCAGAATCGGCGTATTTCCCGGTTTTACCGAAATCTTAATCTTCGACCCCACGGGGCTATAGCGGTGCGCATTCTCCACCAGATTGCGTAAAATCACCCGCGCCAGGGTCGCATCTCCGGAAATGAGATCCTCGCCTGCGCCGCTTTCTATCTCCAGGGTCTGTTGGCGCGCTTCGAGCATCGTTGCCAACTCATCCTGCAGAGGCTCCACCACATCTTCGTGCAAATGCACCTGCTGGTAACTCCCGGCGGAAAACGACTGCCCGACGCGCGCCAGTTGTAGCAGCTGCGAAATGCTGTTGGTCATCTGATCGAGACGTTGAATTAAGGGATCAACGCTGACGCCGTGTACCTTTGCCAGCAGCTCCAGATGCAAGCGCAGCCCGGCAAGAGGGGTACGCAGTTCGTGGGCGACGTCGGCGGTAAACAGACGCTCCCGTTCGAGCGTCAGGGTCAGCCGCGACACCAGTTGATTAATCGCCAAGGTCACTGCGGTCACTTCCGGCACCGACTCCTGCAAAATAATGGGTTGCAGATTATCCGGCGTCCGGCTTTCCAGCTCGCTTTGCAGATTTGATAGCGGACGGGTGATTTTCTTCACCGCCATCAGGCTGATATATAGCGCCAGACCGATGATCAGCAGGCTTGGCACCAGCAGGCTGGCGACCGCTTCGCGTACCTCATGTTCGACGTGCCTTTGATTGTTATGACCCTCAATGGCGCTGGCAACCAGCAGCTGGATTTGCTCTTTGCTCTCATGCCATAGCCAAAATACGCTGATCAGCTGGCAGACCACCAGAATCGCGCCGATGGTCAGTAGCAGGCGGTGGCGCATGGTCCAGGTTTCGGTCGCAAACAGTGCCATAGCGTTATTCTGACTCCGTATTATTCACCAGCATGTAGCCAAAGCCGCGGACGGTGCGGATCCGCGCTTTACCAATCTTGTCGCGCAGATTATGGATATGTACTTCGAGGGTATTGGTGGCCGGTTCGTTATCCCAGCTGTAGATATCATTGTAGAGAATTTCGCGATGTACCGGGCTGCCGGCCTTCATCATCAGGCGCGAGAGCAGAGCATACTCTTTTGGCGTCAGCTCCAGCGATTCGCCGGCCAGCCACACCTGACGACGGGTAACATTAAGGCGCAGGTTGCCGACGGTCAGCTCATTATCGCCCTGATTATTATGGCGACGCAGCAGCGCGCGAATGCGGGCGTTGAGCTCTTCAAGCGCGAAAGGTTTCACCAGGTAATCGTCAGCGCCGGTATCCAGCCCGCTGATGCGGTCGCCCACGGTATCGCGGGCGGTGAGGATTAACACCGGTTGGGTGAATTTCTCCCGGCGCATACGCGCCAGGAAATGCAGACCGTCTTCATCCGGCAGGCCCAGGTCGAGCACCACCAGACTGTAATGGTTGCTGGCTAACGACAGCGCGGCTTCATGCGCGGTGGCGACGCCATCGCAGACATAGCCTTCGCTTTGCATGGCCAGAATTAACCCTTGTAACAGGAGCGCATCGTCTTCAATGACTAAGATTTTCATCTGCCGGTCTCTCTACATGGCGTTAAAAGGTCGTCTTTTGCCTGATACTCGCGGCTGTCTACCCCGAGCAGGCCAAGCAGGGTAGAGAACAGATTATCTTGTGAATAATCGTTCGTCTTCGCCTGCTGTTGCAAACACTGGCTGGATACGCCATAGCGTTGCTGATAATCCGGCGACAACCACAGCAGCATCGGCACGTGTTTTTGCGTATCCGGCGCTATGGAGTACGGCAGGCCATGCAGATACACGCCATCTTCACCCAGCGATTCGCCGTGGTCAGACAAATACACCAGACTGGTGGTGAATTTATCCTGTTTGGACTGCAGTAATTTTATCGCTTTATCAACCACATAGTCGACGTATAAAATGGTGTTGTCGTAGGTATTGGTCAACTGTTGTTGCGTACAACTTTGGATTTCATTGGTATCGCAGGTCGGGGTGAATTTTTTGAATTCAGCCGGGTAGCGATTGTAATAGGTCGGGCCATGACTACCAATGGTGTGCAGAACGATAATGCCATCCTGCTGTAAATTATCGATATAGCTATCAAGATTATGGAACAGCACGTCATCGTAGCACTCGCCATCAATGCACTCGCCGCTGAGGTTCAGGTTGGTGACGTTCTGATGCGGCACGCGGTCACAGGCGCCTTTACAGCCGCCATCGTTGTCGTTCCATAGCACCTGAACACCGGCGCGCTGCAAAATATCCAGAACGCCTTCCTGATGGTGCGCCAGTTCTTCATCGTAATGCGCGCGCGGCATATTGGAGAACATGCAGGGGACGGAAACCGCGGTTGCGGTGCCGCAGGAGGTGGTTTTCGGGAAGTACACCACGTCGTCCTGCTTCAGGCGCGGGTTAGTTTCTCGATCGTAGCCGCCCAGCGAGAAATTCTCGGCGCGCGAGGTTTCGCCCAGCACCACGATGGTCAGATTTTTACGCGGGCCGTTATGCATCACCGCTTTCTGTTTGGCATCTTCGCCGATCTTCACCAGCGGCAGGTTATCCATCCGGTTATGCGCATACCACGAGTTCAGCGCCACAATGCTGTTGGATGGACTCAATGATTTCACCAGCTCCTTATTGTTACGGAACACCGAGGCGTAATCTTTGTAGAACAGCGCCGCCACCAGCACAATGAGCAGCGCTGAAACGGCGATATTGAGCAGGCGCATCGCCGCACCGCGCCAGAAAGAGGCCGGTCTGCGAACTTTAATCCACCAGGCGACCAGAACCATCAATAGCCCGGAGAGACCCAGCACGATGACCATTTGCGTCGACAGCAGGGCAAAACTTTCCGCAGGTGTCGTATCGAAGATATTGGCGATCATCGAACGGTCGATCACCACGCCGAAGGTCCAGATAAAGTACTGCGCCGAGGCGCTCAGCAGAATAAACAGGCTGATGACTACCCGGTCGAGCTTTAAGAACGAGGCGAGGGTGGTGATGATGTTCATCACGCTAATTGCCACGATCGGCATGCTAAGGAAAACCAGCCAGTTATGGAGATTGTTTACCGGCAGTAGCGGGAAAACCTGGCGATAAAAGGCCAGGTTAAGAAAGATACCGATATAACAGGCAAAGAGAGTCAAATAAGCCGTGCGGCTGAGTACCGGCCGACGTAAAGAAATAAACGACATAACGAATACCCGTAGTAGGAGATGTTCGTTATGTTGACAGCGATATTTTAAGACAACCTTAAGATTTTAATCTGAAGCGTCATCTTGTTTAAAAATAGTGCCGCTTGAGGATTAACCTAATGCCTGAATAGCCTGCTCCAGCGCCTGGCGTAGCAGCACGCGGTCATGACGATAGGTGACATCGCTGGCGTCCAGCGCGGTCTGAATCACCAGTCGTTCTTCCATACCCTTAACATCGGCTTTCGGCCCGACGATGGCGGCATCAATCACTTTTTTGCCGACGTAATGTTCCAGAATAGTCATCCTGTCCGCCAGCGTTAGATTGGCGGCTGGGCTATGTTCCTTACCCAGGTTATCGATAAACACCATGGGCGCCGGGGTCCGCCGCAGCGCCTGGGCCATTTCGTCGAGCAGTAAAATGGGCAGCAGGCTGGTGTAGAAGCTCCCTGGCCCAATCAGGATCAGATCGGCCTCGGCGATGGCCTCAACCGCTTCGCGAGTCGCCGGAACCGGTGGGCTGAGCATCAGTTCCTGCGGGACGTGATCCAGCTGATCGATATTCACTTCGCCATACACTTCATGGCCTTCATGATCGAGCGCCACCAGATCGACCGGTTGCTCCGACATCGGAATCAGGAAAGCATCCACTTTAAGCAGATTTCTGATCAAATTGATCGCCTCTAAAGGCCGCACGCTCAGGTGATCCAGCGCCTTTAACATCAGATTTCCGAGGTTATGCCCGGAAAGCTCGCCATTGCCGCCAAAACGATATTCAAACATCGCGGAAGCGACGCTGGGTTCGGCGATTAATTGATTAATGCAGTTGCGCATATCGCCCCAGGCGATCCCCCCTTCCGAGCGGCGAATTCGCCCCGTTGATCCGCCGTTATCGGTGGTGGTCACGATGCCGGTCAGGCGTGAGCCGAGCGACGAGAGCGACGACATCACCCGCCCCAAACCGTGGCCTCCGCCAAGGGCGACGACGCGGTCCAGATCGGCGAAAGTGCGATTGCGCATACGAATTCCTTCTGTTCAATGTTCGGGTTTAGCGTCTCCGATCTACCCCTAAAAGATAATGCCCGGTTTCCGTCAAACTGACCGATATCAATGTTAAAGTGTGATTTTTGGCTATTCTGTACTGAAAATGCAAGATATTAGCGATATATAGATGATTATATAGCGAAAATGAAAATGGCGAAACCATCGTTAAAGCGCTACTATCGGCATAACCAACTAACACTCTAGCCTTGGTACCTGTGTCGCAAGATATGGTGCTCTGGCCGCGGCAGCTGCGCTGTCGCCAGGGCGTGGAAAGAAATGACCGCGCCTCCCGTACTTGGAAAGGTGTATATGGCCTCACAGCTTACTGATGCATTTGCGCGTAAGTTTTATTACTTGCGCCTGTCGATTACCGACGTGTGTAACTTTCGTTGCACCTACTGCCTGCCGGACGGCTACAAGCCCGGCGCCGTGACCAACAAGGGTTTTCTTAGCGTAGACGAAGTGCGCCGCGTGACGCGCGCTTTTTCCGCCCTTGGCACGGAAAAAGTCCGCCTCACCGGCGGCGAACCCTCGTTACGTCGCGACTTTACCGAGATTATTGCCGCCGTGCGTGAAAACAGCGCGATTCGTCAGATCGCGGTGACCACCAACGGTTATCGCCTGGCGCGTGATGTCGAACGCTGGCGTGATGCTGGGCTGACGGCGATTAACGTCAGCGTCGATAGCCTCGACGCTCGCCAGTTCCATGCCATCACCGGTCAGGATAAATTTCAGCAGGTGATGGACGGTATTGACGCTGCCTTTGCCGCCGGCTTTGAAAAGGTTAAGGTCAACACCGTGCTGATGCGTGATGTCAACCATCACCAGCTCGACACTTTCCTCGCGTGGATCAAACCTCGCCGTATTCAGCTGCGTTTTATTGAATTAATGGAAACCGGCGAGGGCAGCGACCTGTTCCGCCGTCACCACATTTCCGGCATGGTGCTGCGCGATGAACTGCTGCGCCGCGGTTGGATCCACCAGATCCGTCAACGAAGCGATGGCCCGGCACAGGTCTTTTGTCACCCGGATTACGCCGGTGAAATCGGCTTGATCATGCCGTATGAAAAAGACTTCTGCGCCACCTGTAACCGTCTTCGCGTCTCATCCGTTGGCAAACTGCACCTGTGTCTGTTCGGTGAAGGCGGCGTAGACCTGCGCGACCTGATGGCCGAGGACGAACAGCAGGCCGATCTGGAAGCGCGGATAGCCGAAGCCTTAACCCATAAAAAGCAGACCCATTTCCTGCATCAGGGCAACACCGGTATTACGCAGAACCTGTCGTATATTGGCGGATAATCGTTTTCGAAAGGAGCATTCAGATGAGCCAGGCTAGCGCTGAGTTTATCCCGACCCGTATTGCTATTCTTACCGTTTCCAACCGCCGCGGCGAAGAGGACGATACCTCCGGCCACTGGCTGCGCGATGCGCTGCACGAAGCGGGACATACCCTCGTCGATAAGGCTATTGTGAAAGAGAACCGCTACGCGATTCGCGCCCAGGTTTCGGCGTGGATTGCCAGCGATGAGGTGCAGGTGGTGTTGATCACCGGTGGTACCGGTTTTACCGATGGCGATCAGGCGCCGGAAGCGCTGCTGCCGCTGTTTGACCGCGAGGTCGAAGGTTTTGGCGAAGTGTTCCGTATGCTCTCGTTTGAAGAGATAGGCACCTCGACGCTGCAGTCCCGCGCCGTTGCTGGCGTTGCCAACCGCACGCTGATTTTCGCGATGCCGGGCTCGACCAAGGCCTGCGCCACCGCGTGGGAAAATATTATCGCGCCACAGCTGGATGCGCGCACTCGCCCGTGCAACTTCATTCCTCATTTAAAGAAATAGTTTATGTCACAACTGACCCACATTAATGCCGCGGGCGAAGCCCACATGGTTGACGTCTCCGGCAAAGCGGAAACGGTACGCGAAGCGCGCGCTGAGGCTTACGTCGAAATGCAGGCCGCAACGCTTGCGATGATTATCGACGGCAGCCACCATAAAGGCGATGTATTCGCCACCGCGCGTATCGCCGGGATTCAGGCCGCGAAACGTACCTGGGAGCTGATCCCGCTGTGTCATCCGCTGATGCTCAGCAAAGTAGAAGTGAACCTGCAGGCGCAGCCGGAGCATAACCGCGTGCGCATTGAGTCACTCTGCCGCCTGACCGGTAAAACCGGCGTAGAAATGGAAGCGCTGACCGCGGCCTCGGTTGCCGCGCTGACCATCTACGATATGTGTAAAGCGGTACAAAAAGATATGGTTATTGGCCCGGTACGTCTGCTGGCGAAAAGCGGCGGCAAGTCCGGCGATTTTAAGGTGGAGGAAGCCCATGATTAACGTCCTGTTTTTTGCCCAGGTGCGCGAACTGGTTGGCACCGATACCCTGACTCTCGACGCCAGCGAATTGCCAACCGTTGAAGCCGTGCGTCAGCAGCTTGCCGCGCGCGGAGACCGCTGGGCGCTGGCGCTGGAAGAAGGAAAATTGCTGGCGGCGGTCAACCAGACGCTAACCTCGTTTGACCATCCGGTCGCGAGCGGCGACGAAGTGGCGTTTTTCCCGCCGGTCACCGGGGGCTAAGATGACGCAGACTCGTATCGTGGTAAGCCCGGCGCGCTTTTGCGTCGGCGATGAGTATCCGTGGCTGGCCGAGCGGGATGAAGACGGCGCGGTGGTCACCTTCACCGGCAAAGTGCGTAATCACAATCTCGGCGACAGCGTGAAAGCGCTGACGCTGGAGCACTATCCGGGCATGACCGAGAAATCGCTGGCGGAAATCGTCGAACAGGCGCGGGAACGTTGGCCGCTTGGCCGGGTGACGGTTATCCATCGCATTGGCGAAATGTGGCCGGGCGAAGAGATTGTTTTTGTCGGCGTGACCAGCGCCCACCGCGGCAGCGCCTTCGCCGCCGGCGAGTTCATCATGGATTACCTGAAAACCCGCGCGCCGTTCTGGAAACGCGAGGCGACGCCGGATGGCGAACGCTGGGTCGATGCCCGCGACAGCGATCATCAGGCGGCAGAGCGCTGGTAGTGTGATACGCTTACTGAGAGAAACTTGTTAATCAGGAGATAGTCATGGACAGATTCCCTCGTTCCGATTCCATTGTTCAGAGCCGCAGCGGCCTGCAGACCTACATGGCGCAGGTTTACGGCTGGATGACGGTCGGGTTGTTGTTAACCGCGTTTATCGCGTGGTTTGCGGCGAATACCCCGGCGGTCATGATGTTCGTCTTTTCAAGCAAAATCACTTTCTTCGGGCTGATCATCGCCCAACTGGCGCTGGTGTTTGTGCTCTCGGGGATGGTGCAGCGCTTAAGCGCGGGTATGGCGACGACGCTGTTTATGCTTTATTCGGCGTTAACAGGGCTAACGTTAGCGAGCATCTTTATTGTTTATACCTATTCGTCTATCGCCAGCACTTTTGTGGTGACCGGCGGGATGTTCGGGGCGATGAGCCTCTATGGTTACACCACTAAGCGCGATCTGAGCGGCTTCGGCAGCATGCTGTTTATGGGGCTGATTGGTATCGTGCTGGCGTCGCTGGTTAACCTGTGGCTGAAGAGCGAAGCGCTGATGTGGGCGGTAACCTACATTGGTGTGCTGGTGTTTGTTGGCCTGACCGCCTACGACACCCAGAAGCTGAAAAACATCGGCGAGCAGATTGATACCCGCGATAGCGCCACGCTGCGTAAATACTCGATTCTCGGAGCCTTAACGCTGTATCTGGACTTCATCAACCTGTTCCTGATGCTGCTGCGTATCTTCGGCAACCGCCGTTAATATCATCCCGGATAGCGGCGCGATGCGCCTTATCCGGGCTACCAATCCAGGCAATCCGCAAAAATATCGCCCGGTAAGCGCAACCGGGCCGTTTCATCCGCGGGCCAGCTTGCGCTCGTTTTTCTGCCGCAGCTTTTTCGCCCGACTCTCCAGCACCAGATAGGCGATGGTCGCCAGCAGCAGCGGCAGAAAATAGTACAGCGCGCGCCACGCCAGCAGAGCGGCAATTATCGCCCCCTTCGAAATCGACTCGCCGGAGAGCATGGCGATAAACACCGCCTCCAGCACGCCAATCCCGGCGGGAATATGAACGATAACGCCGGCGATACTGCTCACCAGCAGCACTCCCAGCACCAGAAAATAGTTAATCTCGCTGCCCAGTAGCAGCCAGATAATCGCCCCCATCACCATCCAGTTCGCCGCTGAAATCCCTATCTGTAGTAGAGCGAAACGAAAAGAGGGCAGCACCAACCGCTGTCCCTTAATCGTCATGTGGCGGCGTTTGGCGAAGGCGCAACCGAAAAGATAGATCAGGGTTAAAAGCAGCAGAACGCCGCCAATAATACGCAGCGTGGTTTGACTGATGTACCAGTGCGGCGGCAACGTCACCAGATTCGCGGTGAAAATGACGCCGCCCAGTAGAATATAGCCCAACCAGTTGGTGGTAATGCTAAGCGAGAAAATACGGGTAATAGTGCCGCCGTTCAGCCCCAGCCGCGAGTACAACCGATAGCGCATCCCGATCCCGCCGACCCAGGTGCTGAGCGTCAGGTTAAAGGCGTAGCAGATAAACGACACCAGCATCACCTGTTTTTTTGCCAGCTTGTGGCCGCACCAGGCTCGCCCGAGCAGATCGTAGCAGCCATAAATCAGGTAGCTGACGATAACCAACCCAACGGCGCTAAATAGCGCCAGACGATCGTAGCCGCGGATGACCTTCCATACATCCTGCCAGTCGACCTTTTGCGCATAAATTACCAGCAATACGATGACGGCGATAAAAAAGAGCGCGGTCAGCACTCTTTTCGCCATCCGCCAGCGGGGATGCGATTTGCTCATAGCGGATTGTCTCTGGTTTGCGTTTCTACACGATCCTGGGTTTCAATTTCCGGCTGCACCGGCGGGCTGACCCTGGCTAACTGCGGGGTATGCGCCGGCAGCCAACCGACCCAGGCGGGGAAGTGGCGCAGAAAGTGGAAAGCCAGCACGCTGACGCCGAGCCGCCACCAGTTACGTTTTGGCAGCATGGATTTATCTATCTGCTGGCAGTCCCTGGCGATAAGGCCGTTGAGGTTATCACGCAGGGTCTGATTGAACTCTCGGTCGTGGATAATCAGGTTGGCCTCCAGATTCAGCGACAGACTCAGCGGGTCGAGATTACTTGAACCGACGGTGGCCCAGTGGTCGTCCGCCAGCGCAACCTTGCCATGCAGCGGACGGCGGCGGTATTCATACACCTGAACGCCGCCTTTAATCAGGTAGTGGTACAGCAGGTGGGCGCCAAACTTAACAATCGGAATGTCCGGCTCGCCCTGGACAATCAGCTTCACCCGTACGCCGCGCCGCGCGGCATTGCGCATCGCGTGCAGCAGACGGTAGCCGGGAAAGAAATAGGCGTTGGCGATGATGACCTCGCGGCGGGCGCTGGTCAGCATTTTCAGATAGTGACGTTCAATATCGTCACGATGTTCATGGTTATCGCGCCAGATAAACAGCGCCTGCGCTTCGCCAGGGGTTTGGTTAATTTCCGGCAGATGCCGACGGCGTCGCCACCAGCGGCGGGCAGCCTCGCTGGTGGGCAGGTTCTCCAGTTCGAATTGGAGAATATCGAGCACCACCGGCCCTTCAACCTGCACGGCATAATCCTGTTTCGCCTCCGGTCCGTAATCGCTCATGTGCTCGGCAGAGTAGTTAATGCCGCCAACAAACGCGGTTGTGTCGTCAATCACCACGATTTTTCGATGCATGCGGCGGAATAAATTGGTACGCATACCCATTAGCCGGGGGCGCGGATCGTAGTAGCGGAAGACCACGCCAGCGGCGGTGAGTTCGCCGACAAACTCATCGCTGAGGTCCGACGAGCCGTAGCCGTCGAGCAGCACTTCCACCTGAATACCCCGGCGGGCGGCTTTCAGTAGCACCGCATGCAGTCGCCAGCCCACCTCGTCTTCAAACCAGATAAAGGATTCAAGGATCACCTTGCGCTGCGCGCGGCCAATGGCGGCGAATAACGCCGGATAATACTGGTCGCCATTCTCCAGTAGGGTAATACGATTGCCTTCCTGCCAGCGACATTTCACAGATGTATCTCCACGCTCAGGGGCGCATGATCGGACAGATGCCGCCAGTGTTTAAGCGCCAGCGCCTTCGGATGGCTGGCATGTGCATTCTTAACGTAAATACGATCGAGGCGCAGCAGCGGGAAAGCGACCGGAAAGGTGCGTAGCGGCCGCCCGCGGGCGCGAGTAAAAATCTCCTCAAGCCCTGCCTGCGCTTTTAAGGGCTGATTAGCCTGCTGGCGCCAGTCGTTGAAGTCGCCTGCCACCACCACCGGATCGCCTGCCGGTAGCGTATTGACCCACTCTGCCAGCATCGTTAACTGTGCCTGCCGCTGGTGCGCGCGAAGACCGAGATGCACGCAGATAACGTGGATCGTCATGTCGCTGTGCGGAGGTACGATGCGACAGTAAAGCAGGCCGCGTTTTTCGCCATTGCCGACCGAGATATCGCGATTTTCATAGTATTCAATGGGAAAGCGCGACAGTACGGCATTGCCGTGATGGCCTTCCGGATAGACCGCGTTGCGCCCGTAGGCGTAATCGCTCCACATGGTGTCGGCAAGAAACTCGTAATGGGTGGTATCAGGCCAGTTTTCGATATGCAAAGGGTGCACTTCGTGCGCACCCATCACTTCCTGTAGACAAACTATGTCGGCGCTGACGCTGCGAACGGCCTCGCGCAATTCGGGCAAAATAAAACGCCGATTAAACGTCGTAAAGCCCTTGTGGGTGTTAATTGTCAGCACGTTCACCGAAATTCGCGACGTTGGCTTAGCCATAATTCTCCAGTTAATGTCACTTTCCTGAATAAAATAGTGTAGTAGACGTCACAAAAAGATGCGGTGATACGGAATTTTCCGTAAAGTGCGGTACTCTGAGTAACAGAGAAAAATCCTTCAGGAGAGAAGCCATGAAGTGGCAACAACGTGTACGCGTCGCAACGGGTCTTAGTTGCTGGCAGATTATGTTGCATCTACTGGTCGTGGCAGTACTGGTGATGGGTTGGCTGAGCGGCGCGCTGGTGCGCGTCGGATTAGGGCTGTGCGTACTGTACGGCGTCACGCTGCTGGCGATGCTGTTTTTGCAGCGTCACCATGAAGCGCGCTGGCGCGACGTGGGGGACTTCCTTGAGGAACTCACCACGACCTGGTACTTCGGCGCCGCCATGATAGTGCTCTGGTTGTTGTCGCGCGTGCTGCACAACAACCTGCTGCTGGCCCTCGCCGGGCTGGTCATACTGGCAGGCCCGGCGGTGGTATCGCTGCTGGCGAAAGATAAAAAGCTACGCAATCTTTCTTCGGAACATCGCATACGCCGCTGAGCCGGTGGTGGCCGCTATGACTAATAGCGGCCACAAACTTCCCCACACAATCTTCAGACTCGCATCCTTCAGATAAATTTGCTTGGTGATATCGGTAAAGTGCCGAATTGGGTTTATCCAGGTCAAATCCTGCAGCCACTGCGGCATGTTTTCTACCGGTGAAACGTAGCCGGATAGCAGAATCGCCGGCATCATAAAGACGAACACGCCGATAAATGCCTGCTGCTGGGTTGAACACAGCGAAGAAATCAATAAGCCAAAGCCCACCAGCGATAGACTGTAAATCAGCATGGTGAAATAGAACAGCAGCAGCGAGCCGGCAAACGGGATCTGATAAGCCCAGATACCTATCGCCAGCACGATAGTCGCCTGCATCGTGGCGACTATCAGCGCCGGTACCGCTTTGCCAACGAAGATTTGCCAGGTGGCGAGCGGTGAGACCAGCAGCTGATCGAGGGTACCCTGTTCACGCTCGCGAGCCACCGACAGCGAGGTGACGATCATCACCCCGATGGTGGTGATCATGGCGATAAGCGACGGCACCACGAACCATTTATAGTCGAGATTCGGGTTGTACCAGTTGCGCACCACCAGTTCGCTGTTGTTCGGTTTCGCTTTGTCCTGCAGCAGATCCTGCTGATAGTTTTTAACAATCTGCTGTAGATAGTTAGCGGCGATTTGCGCGCTGTTGGAGTTACGCCCGTCGAGCAGTAGCTGTAGCGGGGCGGTTTGATAGTTGTCGAGATTACGCGAGAAATCCGCCGGGAAGCGCACCACGAGCAGAGCTTTTTGTTCATCAATGGTCGGTTGAATCGCCTGCGGGCTTTTCAGCAGCAGGACGTGGGTAAAGGCTTTGGCGCGGGCAAAGCGCTGGGTGAGCTCCACCGCGTGGCGGCCGCTATCTTCGTTATAGATAGCGATGGTGGCGTTGGTCACCTCAAGCGTGGCGGCAAAGGGAAACAACAATACCTGAATCAGCACCGGCATGATTAAAATCATCCGCGTTTGCGGTTCGCGCAGCAGCGACTGCAGCTCTTTGCGGATTAATGTCCATAAACGATGAAACATAGAACCTTCCTCATGTCGGACCCGGGCGACCGAAACTTACCGTAGGCCCGGTAAGCGTAGCGCCACCGGGCAACATTCGAGCGCAGGGTTAATCCAGACGCCGTTTGGTTTTCAGCCACGTCAAGCCGATAAACATCACCGCCGAAGCAATCAAAAACAGCACGTTCACCAGCAGCACCACCGGAATATTGCCCGCCAGAAACAGGCTTTGCAGGGTGTTGACGAAATAACGCGCCGGGATCACGTAGGTCACCGCGCGAATCACCACCGGCATACTGTCTATCTGGAAAATAAACCCGGACAACATAATCGATGGTAAAAAAGCGGCGTTCAACGCGACCTGCGCAGCGTTAAACTGGTTGCGGGTAATGGTCGAGATCAGTAACCCCATTCCCAGCGTACTAAGCAAAAACAGGCTGGTGATGACAAACAGAATCAGCAGCGAGCCGCGATAGGGCACGCCGAGAATAAATACCGATACCAGCATACACAGCAACATCGCCAGCATGCCGAGGAAATAGTAGGGAATTATCTTGCACAGCAGCAGTTCGGCGCGGGTGATTTCAGTGGATAGCAGCGCTTCCATGGTGCCGCGTTCCCATTCGCGCGCTACCACCAGCGAGGTCAATATCGCGCCGACCACGGTCATGATGATGGTAATTGCGCCGGGGATAATAAAGTGCTGGCTGATGGCCGCCGGGTTAAACCAGTAGCGCATCTGCACATCGATAAGCGGTTCAAAGGTCTCACCGCGGTCTTCCGCCCGCTGCTGTTGCCAGATCTGCCAGATACCTTCGACGTACCCCTGCGCGAAGTTAGCGGTATTCGGCTCGCTACCGTCGGTAATTAACTGAATCGGCGCATTGGCGCCGGCGCGGGCCATCTGGCGGTCAAAGTCGACGGGAATGACGACCATCGCGCGGATGCGCCCGGCCTGCATCAGCTCAATCAACTGCTGGCGATTATCGCTGACGGTGGCGTCGATATAGGGCGAGCCGGTCATGGTATGGACGAAATCCAGCGCCTCTTCGCTCTGCTGTTCCAGCAATACGCCGACTCGCAGTTTGCTGGAGTCGAGGTTTATGCCGTAGCCGAAGATAAACAGCAGGAGCAGGGGGATCACCACCGCAATTAGCCAACTGCTGGGATCGCGGACGATCTGTCGGGTCTCTTTGACACACAGCGCGCGTACTCGTCGCCAGGAAAGAATGCTATTGCTCATGACCGTTTTCCTTGTCCCATTGGTTAATCAGGGTAATAAACGCCTGTTCCATAGTGGGATCCGCCTGACTGTCATTCGCCGCCTGCGCCTTCAGCGCGTCCGGCGTGCCGCTGGCGATAAGCTTGCCGTGGTAGACCAGCCCGATGCGGTCGCAGTATTCCGCCTCATCCATAAAGTGGGTAGTCACCATCACCGTGACCCCTTTATCGACCATGCTGTTGATATGCAGCCAGAACTCGCGGCGGGTGAGCGGGTCGACGCCGGAGGTGGGTTCATCGAGAAACAGGATGTCGGGTTCATGCATCAGCGAGCAGGCCAGCGCCAGCCGCTGCTTGTAGCCGAGCGGTAGCTCGTCGGCGGCGTGGCCGGCGATACTTTTCAGGCCAAAGGCATCGCTCATGCGCGCGATTTTTTCATTTTGCGCCCGGCCGCGTAGGCCGTAAACGCCGGAGAAAAAACGCAGGTTCTGCTCGACGCTGAGGTTGCCGTACAGCGAGAATTTTTGCGCCATATAGCCCAAATGCTGGCGCGCTTTACCGGAGCTAACATTGAGATCCATTCCCAGCACCAGCGCTTTTCCGTCGGTCGGCACCAGCAGGCCGCACATCATTTTGAAGGTCGTGGATTTGCCGGCGCCGTTAGGGCCAAGCAGGCCGAAAATCTCACCGCGCTTAACCTGGAAATCGACGTGGTCGGTGGCGGCGAAATCACCAAACTTTTTCGTTAACGACCGTGCTTCAATGACCGTTTCGTCTTTGTTGCCGTCCACGTGATGAATAATCTCTCCTAACGGCGACTCGGCGGTTCCGGCGCCGCCTAACAGGTCGATAAAGGCGTCTTCAAAACGCGGCGCAGTTTCGGCCACCTGTAGCGGCGGCATGTTGCCGTTTTGCTGAACCTCATCAATGCGGGCTGCCTTTTTCAGGATCAAACGCACCGATTTGCCCTGAATCACGCCATCGCTAATTTGCGGCAGTTTCAGCGCCCGCTGCAACAGGCGGCGGTTGTTTTCCTGCGGGCTGGAGACCAGAAAGCTGCGCCCGGCCATGGTTTGCGTCAGCGCCTTCGGTTCGCCCTGGTAAAGCAATTTACCTTCGTTCATCAGCAGCACATCGCGGCACTGCTCGGCTTCATCGAGATAAGAGGTGCTCCACAAAATTAGCATGCCGTCGCCGGCCAGTTCGTGCACCATCTGCCACAGCTCGCGGCGCGAGATAGGGTCGACTCCGACGCCGGGCTCATCTAACAACAGCACTTTAGGATCGCCCACCAATGTACAGGCGAGCCCCAGCTTTTGTTTCATGCCGCCGGAGAGTTTGCCGGCTAATCGCCCGGTGAAAGGGCCAAGAGATGTGAATTCCAGCAGGCGCTCGAATATTTTCTTGCGCGCCTCGCCGGTGACGCTGCGCAGATCGGCGTACAGGTTCAGGTTTTCCATCACCGTCAGATCTTCATACAGGCCGAATTTCTGCGGCATATAGCCGAGCGCCGCGTGCAGCGCGCCGTCGTCCTTCAGCGGATCGAAGCCGATTACGCTGGCGCTGCCCTCATCAGGCTTAAGTAAACCGGCCAGCATTCGCATCAGCGTCGTTTTACCTGCGCCATCTGGGCCGACGAGCCCTGTGACGTAGCCTGAGTGAATCGTACAGTTCAGCGGCGCGACCGCGGGTCGGTCCATACCGGGAAAACCGCGTGTCAGTCCGGTTAAAGTTATCGCGTCCTTACTCATGCCCGTTTCCGTTGCTGAAGGAGACGGTCACCGGCATGCCCTGACGCAGCGCGGCGTCGGCGTCGTTCACCACGATGCGCAGGCGGTAGACGAGATCGGTACGCAAATCCGGTGTTTCCACGGTCTTCGGCGTGAATTCGGCGCTGGGGGAGACAAAGCCGATTTTACCATGATAGGGCTTGTTCGGCCGGCTATCGGTATACAGCAGTACTTCGCGCCCCGGCTGCGCCTGGCCAAGGTTTTTCTCGTCAACGTAGGCGCGTACCCAAACCGGATGGGTTAATGACAGCGTCAACACCGTGCCGCCGGCGTTCAACATGGTGCCGGGCTCTACGGCGCGGGTCATCAAGGTGCCGTCGGATGGCGCGGTCAGTACGGTATCATGCAGGTCCAGTTTAGCTTGCGCCAGGGCCGCCTGCGCCTGTTCAAGGCTGGCTTTGGCCTGGGCAATTTCCTGCGGGCGGTTACCGGCGCGATATTGACGCAGTTTATCCTGCGCCGATTTTAAGGTCGCCTGCGCCTGATCGCGTGAAGAACGGGCGTTTTCGAGGTCGTTGGCGGAAATCGCGCTGCTGGCGCGCAGGCCGAGCTGACGTTGATAAAAATTCTGCGCATAGACCCAGGCGGCCTGCGCCTGATTAACCGCGGCCGCCGCCTGCGCAATCTCTTCGGCACGGTAACCCGCCATCATCAAATCGTACTGCGCCTGGGCGGTGGAGACGTTGGCCTGCGCCTGCTGCAGCGCGTTTTCATATGGCGCGCGGTCAAGTTCGCCGAGGGTTTGCCCACGGCGAATTTCATCGCCTTCATCGACGTTCAGAGTTGCCAGCCGCCCGCCGACGCGGAAGCTCATATTCACAGTGCGAATATCGACATTGCCGTAGAGAGTGAGATCTTTTGCCTGGCTGCTTTGATACCACCACCAGCCGCCGAGCGCGGCGAGCACGATGACGACCAGTAGAACGACGACGGGTTTTTTCATGATCCCAGGCTCCTTTGCGCTAACCCTTGCAGAATGAAATCGATATGACAGGTGATCACCTGAAAAATTTGTTCAGCCTTTTGTTGATCGAACTGCGCCCAGCCGGTACGCAGTAAAATGGTTTCCCGCCCGAGGCGGAAGGCCAGTACTTCGCCAAGCAGGGCGTGGGTGTGCAGAATCATCTGCGTATCGTTAGCATCACGTCCGGTCCAGGCGGCGATAAGCCGGGTCAAATAGCTATGTAGCGGGGCGATAACCTGCTGGTGGATAAGCTGGTAAGCCGCCGTAGGGGAGAGCTGCTCGCGAGAGATAAATTTGCTGAGGTTGACCGTGTCGTCCTGGGTCAGCAGCAGACTCATATCGCGGCAGCTGCGCAGAATTAATTCCCGCAGCGCCGGTTTGTCAGGTTTCGTCTGGGCCAACAGGGCTTCGGCCGCTTCGGCATGCGGGCGGAAATTCTCGCCGATACAGTCGGCGATCCACTGCGCGCAGGCGAGATACAGGTCGTCTTTCGAACCGAAATAATAGGTGATAGCGGCGATATTTTGCCCGGCCTGCGCGGCGATATCGCGGGTTGTCGCATGGAGGCCATACTCGCCGAATTGCGCGATGGCGGCGGCGATAAGCTGGCTTTTGGCTTGTTCGCCTTTACTGGTCACGGAGGTACTGTTCATCGCACTCTAAAAAATTAATCAATCGATTGATTAAGAATAGGGGCGATTCGCTGAACTGTCCACCATGGTGAAGACGAAAAATTACCCGGCGCAAGCGAGTATTATTTTGCTGGTAATTCCTGCGGGGATATTTTATGCGGTTCGTCACAAAATCTGCTAAACTGCGCCCCTTCATGGCATTGTGGTTTTTGCCATCTCTATCGCAATAATCTCCCTGAAAACTACGCCCTTAAACGGGCCGGGGCGGTTCGGAGTTGTTATGTCTTTTGATTCCCTTGGCCTGAATCCCGATATCCTGCGCGCCGTCGCCGAGCAGGGCTACGTTGAGCCGACCCCTATCCAGCAGCAGGCGATCCCGGCAGTACTGCAGGGCCGCGATCTAATGGCCAGCGCCCAGACCGGGACCGGCAAGACCGCCGGTTTTACGCTGCCGCTGCTGCAGCGCCTGACTCAGGAGCAGCCGCACGCGAAGGGGCGCCGTCCGGTGCGCGCCCTGATCCTGACGCCGACCCGCGAACTGGCGGCGCAGGTGGGCGAGAACGTCCGCGACTACAGCAAATATCTGAATATCCGCTCGCTGGTGGTTTTCGGGGGCGTGAGCATCAACCCGCAGATGATGAAGCTGCGCGGCGGCGTCGATATCCTCGTCGCCACCCCAGGCCGTCTGCTGGATCTTGAACATCAGAATGCGGTCAGCCTGGATAAAGTCGAAGTGCTGGTACTGGATGAAGCCGATCGCATGCTGGATATGGGCTTTATCCACGACATCCGCCGCGTGCTGGCTAAACTGCCGCCGCGTCGTCAAAACCTGCTGTTCTCCGCCACCTTCTCTGATGAGATCAAGGCGCTGGCGGAAAAACTGCTGCATAACCCGCTGGAAGTCGAAGTGGCGCGCCGCAACACCGCCTCTGAGCAGATCACCCAGCACGTTCACTTTGTGGATAAGAAACGTAAGCGTGAACTGCTCTCGCAGCTGATTGGCGAAGGCAATTGGCAGCAGGTGCTGGTCTTTACCCGTACCAAGCACGGTGCCAACCATCTGGCGGAGCAGCTGAATAAAGACGGTATCCGTAGCGCCGCCATCCACGGCAATAAGAGCCAGGGAGCGCGTACCCGCGCGCTGGCTGACTTTAAATCCGGCGGCATTCGTGTGCTGGTCGCCACCGACATCGCCGCGCGCGGGCTCGACATCGAAGAGCTGCCACACGTGGTCAACTATGAGCTGCCGAATGTGCCGGAAGATTACGTGCACCGGATTGGCCGTACCGGACGCGCGGCGGCGACCGGCGAAGCGTTGTCGCTGGTCTGCGTGGACGAGCATAAGCTGCTGCGTGATATTGAACGCCTGCTGAAAAAAGAGATCCCGCGTATTGCTGTTGCCGGTTACGAGCCGGATCCGTCGATTAAAGCGGAGCCGATTCAAAATGGTCGTCAGCAGCGTGGCGGCGGTGGCCGCGGTCAGGGGCAAGGACGCGGCGGCCAGAGCCAGGGCCGTAGCCAGCAGGCGCCGCGCCGTCAGGATGGCGAAGCGCCGAAAGCGCGTACCCAGGACGGTAAACCACCGCGTCGCCGTCGCCCGCGTAAACCTGCCGGCGAATAATATGCTGCTGCCTGGGACGATAAAGCGCCCAGGCATCATCACGGCCCGTCTCTCCGCGTGCGCGGCGGCGGGCCGTTTTTTTACCGTTCATTGCGTTTTTTATCGAGCGCGATTCCACCCTCTACAGAAAGCAATACCTCCTGGCCGGCAAAAATGGCACAATAGTGGCTGTTTATACAGTATTCAGGTTTTCTCATGGCTTTGACCGCTGCGCTTAAAGCGCAAATCGCCGCCTGGTATAAGGCGCTTCAGGAACAGATCCCGGACTTTATCCCCCGAGCTCCGCAGCGGCAGATGATCGCCGATGTGGCGAAAACGCTCGCCGGGGAAGAGGGGCGGCATCTGGCTATCGAAGCGCCGACCGGCGTCGGCAAAACGCTGTCATATCTGATCCCCGGCATCGCCATTGCCCGTGAGGAACAAAAAACGCTGGTGGTCAGTACCGCCAACGTCGCGCTGCAGGATCAAATCTACAGTAAAGACCTGCCGCTGCTGCGCAAGATTATTCCCGACCTGCGCTTTACCGCCGCCTTTGGCCGTGGCCGCTACGTTTGTCCGCGTAATCTGGCGGCGCTGGCCAGTACCGAGGCGACGCAGCAGGATCTGCTGGCGTTCCTCGATGACGATCTGACGCCAAAAAACCAGGCCGAACAAAAGCTCTGCGCGACGCTGAAAACCGATCTCGACGGCTATAAATGGGACGGCCTGCGCGATCATACCGACAAGCCCATTGATGACGCCCTGTGGGGGCGGCTGAGCACCGATAAAGCCAGCTGTCTTAACCGCAACTGCCACTACTACCGTGAATGCCCATTCTTCGTCGCCCGGCGCGAAATCCAGGAAGCGGAAGTGGTGGTGGCCAACCATGCGTTGGTGATGGCGGCCATGGAGAGCGAAGCGGTGCTGCCAGAGCCGAAAAACCTGCTGCTGGTGCTTGACGAAGGCCACCATCTGCCGGACGTCGCCCGCGACGCCTTAGAGATGAGCGCGGAGATAACCGCGCCCTGGTACCGGCTGCAGCTGGATCTGTTCAGCAAATTGGTGGCGACCTGCATGGAGCAGTTCCGTCCGAAGACCACGCCGCCGTTGGCCAATCCGGAACGGTTAAATGAACACTGCGAAGAGCTGTATGAGCTTATCGCCTCGCTCAATAATATTCTCAATCTCTATATGCCTGCCGCCCAGGAGGCGGAGCATCGCTTCCCGATGGGCGAACTGCCGCAGGAAGTGATGGAGATTTGCCAGCGGCTGGCCAAGCTCACCGAAATGCTACGCGGGCTGGCGGAGCTGTTTCTCAACGATCTCAGCGAAAAGACCGGCAGCCACGACGTGGTGCGTCTGCATCGTATCCTGCTGCAGATGAACCGGGCACTTGGCATGTTCGAAAGTCAGAGCAAGCTGTGGCGGCTGGCCTCAATGGCGCAGTCTTCCGGCGCGCCGGTGACCAAGTGGGCCACCCGCGAGATTCGCGATGGCCAGATCCATGTCTGGTTCCACTGCGTGGGGATCCGCGTCAGCGATCAGCTCGAACGTCTGCTGTGGCGCAGCGTGCCGCATATTGTCGTCACCTCGGCGACGCTGCGTTCGTTGAATAGCTTCTCGCGTCTGCAGGAGATGAGCGGTCTGAAAGAGAAAGCGGGCGATCGTTTCGTGGCGCTGGACTCGCCGTTCAATCACGTCGAGCAGGGAAAAATCATTATTCCGCAAATGCGCTATGAGCCGCTTATTGATAACGAAGAGCAGCACATCGCCGAAATGGCGGCTTTTTTCCGTGAGCAGGTCGAGAGCAAAAAGCATCTTGGTATGCTGGTGCTGTTCGCCAGCGGGCGGGCCATGAATCGCTTTCTGGAACATGTTACCGATCTACGCCTGATGCTGCTGGTGCAGGGCGACCAGCCGCGCTATCGACTGGTCGAGCTGCATCGTAAACGCGTTGAAGGCGGCGAGCGCAGCGTGTTAGTTGGCTTGCAATCTTTTGCCGAAGGGCTGGATTTAAAAGGAGAGCTGTTAAGCCAGGTGCATATCCATAAAATCGCCTTCCCGCCGATCGACAGCCCGGTAGTGATCACCGAAGGCGAGTGGTTGAAAAGCCTCAACCGCTATCCCTTTGAGGTGCAAAGCCTGCCGAGCGCCTCATTCAACCTGATTCAACAGGTCGGGCGCCTGATCCGTAGCCATCAGTGCTGGGGCGAAGTCATTATTTACGATAAGCGCCTGCTGACTAAAAATTACGGCGCGCGATTGTTAAATGCGTTACCGGTATTTCCCATAGAGCAGCCGGGCGTTCCCGAGGTTATAGTAAAAAGCAAAGCAAAACAGACGCGTCGCCGACGCCGCTAAGCGCATAAGCGGTGCGGTCGGCGGAGCCTACCGCTGGAGGGAGCAAATCGATGGATTACACCAAAATCATCAAAGAAGTCGGGCGCGGCAAAAATCACGCTCGCGACCTGGATTTAGTCACGGCCCGTGCGCTGTATACGCGGATGTTAAACGGCGAAGTGGACGATCTGGAACTGGGCGCTATTCTCATTGCGCTGCGCATCAAGGGCGAAGGCGAAGCCGAAATGCAGGGCTTTTATGAGGCGATGCAGCTACAGACTATCCGCCTGACGCCGCCGGTAGCGAAACCGATGCCGATTGTTATCCCCAGCTATAACGGCGCGCGCAAACAGGCCAACCTGACGCCGCTGCTGGCGGTACTGCTGCATAAACTCGGTTTCCCGGTGGTGGTTCATGGCGTCAGTCATGATCCAACCCGCATCCTGACCGAGACCATTCTTGCGCTGATGGGGATCCCGGCCACCACCCACGCGGGTCAGGCCCAGGCGCGTCTCGACAGCCATGAGCCGGTCTATATCCCGGTCGGAGCGCTGTGCCCGCCGCTGGAAAAGCAGCTGGCATTGCGTTGGCGGATGGGGGTGCGCAACAGCGCGCATACGCTGGCCAAGCTGGCGACGCCGTTCGCTGAAGATGCCGCGTTGCGGCTGTCGAGCGTGTCGCATCCGGAATATGTCGGCAAGGTCGCGGCGTTCTTTACGCAGATCGGTGGCCGGGCGCTGCTGATGCACGGTACCGAAGGTGAAGTCTATGCCAACCCGCAGCGCTGCCCGCAAATTAACCTGATTGATGCGGCGGGAACCAGAGTGTTGCATGAGCGGGCCGACGAGAGTGTGCAGGAAAAAGTGGCATTGCCGGAATCCAAAGATCCTGAAATTACCGCGCGCTGGATTGAGCGCTGCGTGAGCGGTAGCGAGCCGGTTCCGCAGTCGCTGAAAATTCAGCTTGCCTGCTGCCTGGTTGCCACCGGTCAGGCGACTTCGCTCGCTAATGGCCTGGCGCAGGTTGCCGAACGCTGGTAAACGGACAAAAAAAAGCCCGTCCGGTGGCTCGGACGGGCAAACAAGGGTATTTAAAAGGTCTTTTCAGGGTTAATTCAGTGGCATTTCAGAGTATTGCTGCGATTATTTGTAGATAACCGCGGTACCGCTAACTTTGTTGTTGGTGTTAGCGGAGGTGATGCTGTAGCCGGTTGCGCCAGCGGCATCGGCTTTAGCAGCCAGTTTGGCTTCCAGACCATCCAGTGTTGTTGCGCCTTCAGCGGAAACAACACCGATTTTATTCATGCTTTCTGCCTGGGCTGGGGTTACCGGCTGAGCGGCGAATGCGCCGAAAGACAGAGCGGAAAGGGCGATAGCAGCGGCAGCGTATTTGATGTTTTTCATAATTAATCTCTCGCAGTGTGTTCTGTAGGGGGACGATGTTCCGTCGATGTGATAAGTATCACGTTTTTTGTCGCGAGATAAAATCGAAGGAAATTCACAGTCTTCATCGAATTTTTTGAATGAAGAATAATTTATTGATTATTAATAAATTATTTTACGCTATTGCTGCGCTAGAAGGACAAACTAGTTGCCATGGCAACTAAAGGCACATTTTGCCACTTTTTTCGCCAAAAAACGTGCGTGAAAAGATAGCGCAATCAGCGGTAATGAACGGTAAAGGAAGGTCAGCGCAGCTGGCTGTCTTTGGAGCCGCGACGATTATATCCTGAATATGTATTGTTATGTAAATCTTTATCCTGCTGGCACTTCACGCAGTATCTGACCCCGGCGAGCGCCTTGCGCCGCGCTTCCGGAATGGGTTCGCCGCATTCTTCACAAAATTTGTTGCTCTCTCCGCCAGGAAGCTCGCTGCGGGCGCGGGCGACGGCATCGTTTACCGTGCTGTCAATTTGATCCTGGACGGCTCCATCGTTTGCCCAACCTGATGCCATGATGCGCTCCTCGTGTTTGCAATCTATAAACAGTATAGAAAATATGGGGGCGAAAAATGCGCAGCCAAGTCCAGGGAGGCGGGATTTCCGGCTGCGTATTCCCGACGAGGGCAGAAGGATTATTTATAAATTATCGCGCTGCCGGCTAATTTGTTGCCGCCGCCAGCGGCGTTTATTCGCCAGGCAATCGCCCCCTGCTGGTGGGCTTTTTGCGCCAGTTGCGCCTGTAAATCGTCGAGGGTGCTGGCGCCGGAGGCGGAAACTGAGCCGGACGGGCGCAGCGGGCCAACGGCCACGGCAGCGGTCTCGGGGTTGTTGGCCTGTGTGGGTAAGGAGAGGAGAGCAAGGGCGATAAAAGCGGGGGCGAGCAGAAAGGTTCTCATGGCTATATCCTCATTAACAGCATGGGACATACCTTAAGTTTAGGTCGTGATGAGCAGAACCACCGGATAAATAATAGTGGGCAAACAACCACTTTACGCGCTTATTGCCGCCGGGCATTCGCCCGCGGCGGCATGTATTATCCTTGCTACGCTAATGTTAACGAGCGTCCGGGCGGATCATATCGAAGCGCTGGCTTTCATCAATGCTGTAGTAGGCCGTCGGCCCGCCGGCGCGTAAAATCGGCTGCGCTTTCGCGGTTTGATAAATCCCGTCTTCCAGCAGCGACTCATCGATATGTACGGCGACCACTTCACCGAGCACCAGCCAGCTATCGATAGCTTCACCGCTGGCGCGCGTTAACTGAATACACTGCGACAGGCGACATTCGAAGTTGACCGGGCTTTCCGCCACGCGCGGGGCGCGGACGATCCGGCTCGGCGCGGCGGTCAATCCGGCGCGCAGGAATTCATCTTCATGACGTGGAATAGTGGCGGAAGTTTCATTCATCGCTTCGGCGAGTGGCCGGGTAGCCAGATTCCAGACAAATTCTTTTGTTTCAACAATGTTCTGCACGCTGTCTTTCCAGCCGCCGCTGGCGAAACCGATGATCGGTGGCCGATAGTTAAAGCAGTTGAAGAAGCTGTAGGGGGCGAGATTGCGTTGCCCTGCGCTATCGAGCGAAGCGATCCAGCCGATGGGGCGCGGCCCGACGATGGCATTCAGCGGGTCGTGCGGCAGGCCGTGGCCTTCGGCAGGTTGATAGAAGTACATAGAGCACCAGAAAGCGAAATAAGAAGATATCCAGACTCCCTTATTTACCGCGCCGCCGTCAACGGGTATCTTACGCGGCTGTTGAAAGGAGATTGCCATGAAAGCCGAAAAGCCGGGGTTGCACCCGCGTAACCGTCATCACCAACGCTATGATTTGCCAGCGCTGTGCCAGACTCATCCCGAGCTGCAAAGCTATATCACCCTGAATCCGGTAGGTGAGCAAACCATTGATTTTGCTAATCCACTGGCGGTGAAGGCGCTGAATAAGGCGCTGCTGGCGCACTTTTACGCGGTAAAACACTGGGATATTCCTGACGGCTTCTTGTGCCCGCCGGTGCCGGGACGCGCGGACTATATCCACCATCTGGCCGACCTGCTGGCGCAGGATAGCGGCGAGATCCCGAAAAATGCCACCATTCTCGATATCGGTACCGGCGCGAACTGCATCTATCCGCTGATTGGCGTGCATGAATACGGCTGGCGCTTCACCGGTAGCGAAGTCAACCCGCAGGCCTTTGCCAGCGCCCAGGCGATTATCAACGGCAACCCAGGACTGACGCGACAAATTCGTCTGCGTCGTCAGAAAGAGGGCCAGGCAATCTTTACCGGCATCATTCATAAGAATGAAACCTATGATGCGACCCTCTGCAACCCGCCGTTCCACGATTCTGCCGCCAGCGCGCGTGCCGGCGGCGAGCGTAAACGCCGTAATCTGGGGCTGGGGGAAGATAGCGTACTGAACTTCGGCGGCCAGCAGCAGGAACTGTGGTGTGAAGGCGGCGAAGTGGCCTTTATTTCGCAGATGATCCGCGAAAGCCAGCAGTTCGGCCGCCAGGTTAAATGGTTTACCTCGCTGGTCTCCCGCGGCGACAATCTGCCGCCGCTGTATCGCCTGCTGACCGAAGTCGGCGCGGTGAAAGTGGTGAAAAAAGAGATGGCGCAGGGGCAGAAACAGAGCCGCTTTATCGCCTGGAGCTTTATGGACGACGCAAAGCGCCGCCGTCCATTTTAAGTCTCTGCCGCCGGGGTTACGTTGCCCGGCGGCGGCAATACCTGCCAGGTTTGTACCGGCGCACGCACGCCGGCGCGATCGAAATGCTGCTTCACCTGGGTATCGAGGGCAAAGCGTACCGCCCACTGCTTCAGCGGCAGCGTCGTAAAGCTGACGCGTAACGTAAACGCGGTATTGCTTAGTCCTACCAGCCCGGCGAACGACGGTTCGCCAATAATCAGCCCGCGGATCTCCTCCTGCGCCATCAGATCGTCTACCGCCGCCTTCAGCGCCTGATTGGCTTTATCCAAATCCTCCTGCCTGTCGACATCATAGTTGGCGACCACCGAACCGATCCCGCGCACAAAGTTGGCGAAGGTGGTTATCGAAGACCAGGGAATAATATGGTACGCCCCGGTATCCTGGCGCACGCCCACCGAGCGGATCGACATCCGTTCCACCGTGCCGGTTAATGGCCCGATGGTCACCAGATCGCCGGTGTTCATCCCGTTTTCAAACTGGATAAAGATGCCGGTAATAATATCTTTGACCAGCGTTTGGGCGCCGAAAGAGATAGCCAATCCTAATGCCCCGGCGCCCGCCAGCAGCGGCGCGATGTTCACCCCCACTTCCGACAATAAGATCATTATCGTAATAGTGGTAATGACCACCGCCAGCGCGTTGCGAAACAGCGTCAGCAGCGTTCTGGCGCGAGCGCTGGGCAGCGGGCGTCCATGAATGTCCGATGACAGGCGGTTCTCAATCAGGCTTGCCAGCAGGGTCCAGCCGACGGCGGAGAAGAACAGGATCAGCGCGATACGAATCAGGACATCCACCGTTTTCTGCCCGGCATCATTGTGAAGCCATTGCTGAAAATCAAATAGACCCCAGGCGCTCAGCAACAGCATCACCGCCACGCATACCGTGAGGATCCGCGCGGCTTTCAGCGAGGCGGAGATCCAGCCGTTGAGCCGTTTTTGCAGCTCCGGGTAGTGGCGTTGGGTTTCTGGCGACAGGGTGATGGTTTTGGCTATCCAGCGTGACAAAATACCGGATACCAGCGCCGCGGCGCCGACGATAGCGAGGCTGCGCAGCGTCGCGCCCATCATAAATTTGAGGCTGTTGCCGGGGTCAAAGAGTGAAAAGAAGAACAGCACGATAAAGTAAGCGCAGGCCAGCCAGTGCCAGACCAGCGCAAAAGCGCGAATAAACAAGCTGAAGAACGGCAGCGAGCGGTCGGCAAGATGGATAAGCCCCTGAGTGATGGCGCGTTTGTTGTGGAAAATCAGATACAACGCCCACACCGTAATGCACAACATTATGATGACGTTGGCCAGCGCGCCAATTTGCACGTTAACCTGATTGGAGATAATCGGCACCGCTACAATCAGCCCGTAACCAATCAGGCTACTCAGGGCGCTGAGGCGTAAGTTCCAGTAGATTGCGTGTTCGTCGCTGATATTGAAGGGGCGTAAATCGGCAATCCGCGGGCAAAAAATCAGTCGCAGAATGGCTTTAAAAAACTCGATCAGCGCGAAGGCGTTAAGAAACAGGCTTTGTTGAAAAGCAATGGTGCGGTTGCCGCCGTTTAAACGATCGCTTAACAGCTGGCCGATAAACAGCGTTAGCGCCAGCAGCAGCAGGTCGATGATAAACGCGCCAGCAATGGTTGCCGGTAACTGAAGCCAGTTATTGCGCTCACGGTTTTTGTGCCTTCCCCAATGGCCCATTTTGCGGTACAGCGGCAGCGCCGCCAGGCGTACTAACCACCAGAAGGCAAATACCAGCCCGGCCAGCAGCAGGAAGTCGCCAGCGGCATTGCGAAAAGCATCGGCATGGAAAGGCTTATGCGGCGAGCCGGTGATATTGCGCCATAGCTGCGAAAACCGTGACGACAGGCGCTCGCTATACTGGCGGCTAATTTCCGTCACGCTTTCCAGGACGGTTTGCTCGTCTTTGACTTCTGGCGGGGTCAGCGTGGGGGCGGCGGCAGGGGGCTGGGTAGTGGCGGCTTTGCGCAGCTCATCGATTAACTCCTGACGCGAGTCTGGATTATCCAGCACGTCAGCTAATGCCGCCCAGGCGGCTTTTTTTTGTTCGAGGTCAGGCTCGCTGGCTGTGCTTTTGTCGGTTGTCGCCGCCGGAATGCCGGGCAATGACGCCGCCGACAGCGGTGAAATCCACAGCGCAGCGAGCAACAGTAGGATCCACGGCATGGGCGCCTCCATTGCATCTCAAACTGCTAAGTATAGAAGGGGTCAGAGGAGAAGGAGCGGTGGGATGAATCTGGAAAGCGGCTCTCCCCTTACCGGGGAGAGCCGGGCGCATCAGGCTACGTGCTGCAAAAACTCGCGCAGACGCGGGCTTGGCGGGTTCTTCACCAGAACCTGCGGGTCGCCGTCTTCGGCGATGCGGCCTTTATCGATGAAGATCAGCCGTGATGCCACTTTTTCAGCAAAGCCGATTTCGTGGGTTACGATGACCATCGTCATGCCTTCCTCGGCCAGGTCCTGCATGACTTTCAGCACTTCATGGCGTAGTTCCGGGTCAAGTGCTGAAGTCGGCTCATCAAACAGCATCATTTTCGGTTTCACCGCCAGCGCGCGGGCAATAGCGACGCGCTGCTGCTGGCCGCCGGAGAGTTCGGATGGATAGTGGTGCGCGCGTTCCGCGAGACCCACCTTCGCCAGCAGCTCTTTCGCCAGCGTTTCCGCCGCCGCCTTCGACGCGCCGCGCACGCGCTGCGGGCCGAACATCACGTTCTCCAGCGCCGTCAGGTGCGGGAACAGATAGAACTGCTGGAATACCATTCCGGCTTCCTGGCGAATTAAGCGTTCGTCAACCTTTGGGTCGTTCACCTTCAGGCCGTCGACGATAAGATCGCCGCTGGTGATCTCTTCCAGTTTATTGATGCAGCGCAGCAGCGTGGATTTACCGGAGCCGGACGGCCCGATGATCACGACCACTTCGCCTTTGTTGATCTTCAGATCGATATCGTGCAGCACTTTAGTCGGGCCAAAGTGTTTGGAAACGTTTTTAAATTCAATCACAGGATTTTCATCCTTCTTTCAAGACGACGCAGAATGAAGCTCAACACCAGGGTGATGATCAGATAAATGACGGCAACGGCGCTCCAGATTTCCAGCGCGCGGAAGTTACCGGCAATAATTTCCTGGCCCTGGCGGGTCAGTTCGGCGACGCCGATAACAATAAACAGCGACGTATCTTTGATACTGATAATCCATTGGTTACCGAGCGGCGGCAGCATACGGCGCAGCGCCAGCGGCAGGATCACGTGGCGGATGGTCTCGCGGCGGGAGAGCCCCAGCGCCAGACCCGCTTCGCGGAAACCTTTATGGATGGACAGCACCGCGCCGCGGGTGATTTCCGCGATATAGGCGCCGGAGTTGATCATGATGGTCACCACCGCGGCGGTGAACGGGTCGATGCGTAAGTCGCTAAACGCCATCGGCAGCGCGAAGTAAATGAACATCACCTGCACCACAATTGGCGTGCCGCGGATGATTTCAATAAATACCAGCGCGATGTGGTTGGCTATCCAGCCGCCGAAGCAGCGGGCGAAACCGGCCACCAGACCGATGATAAGGCCGCCAACCAGGCCGAGGACCGAAATCCACAGCGTCATTTTGGCGCCTTCCAGCAAAATAGGAATGGCGGGCCAGATGGCACTCCAGTCAAACTGCATAATGTGTTCCTGTTACTGTTACCGTGTCGAAAGCAGAGAAAGCCTCTGCGAATACGGCGCCGGGCAAAGAGACCCTGGCGCCGTGGAGCCCGCGGCGGATTGGCCGCGGGAAGTCGTCCTGATTATTATTTTGGTTCAGTACCGAACCATTTTTTGTAAATTTCGTTGTAGGTGCCGTTTTCACGCAGCGTTTTCAGCGCGCCGTTCACTTTTTCGCGCAGTTCGTCGCTGCCTTTCGGGAAGGCGATACCGTAGCTTTGCGCTTCCAGCGATTCGCCTACCGCTTTGAACTTGCCCTGACCGGCAGTTTTAATGAAGTACAGGATGTTTGGCGTGTCGTGCAGTACCGCGTCAGCGCGGCCGGTGCCCAGTTCCATATAAGCGTTATCAATGTTCGGGAACTGGCGCAGATCTTTGGTTTTGATGTTGGCTTTCGCATAATCAACGGAGCCGGTGCCGCTCTTCACGGCGACCACTTTGCCGTTCAGGTCTTTCACATCTTTGATGTCATTGTTTTTCGCGTTCACCATCACCAGCAGGCCGCTTTTGTAGTAGCCGTCGGAGAAGTCGATTGCTTTTTTACGTTCGTCGGTGATGGTGATCCCCGCCAGCGCCAGATCGATGTTTTTGGTCTGCAGCGCGGGAATGATGCCGCTGAAGTCCATTGGTTTCAGGGTGTAGTCCAGTTTCAGCTCTTTAGCGACCGCGGCCCACAGGTCAATATCGAAGCCGACGTATTTATCACCTTGCTTAAATTCAAACGGAACAAACGCCGTATCGGTGGCGACTACCAGTTTTTTATCTGCGGCGTGAGACGAAACCGCAAAAGCCAGGGTCAGTGCAGCCAGTGACACTTTTAATACAGACTTCATAGTATTTCCTTTTTTATCCACGGGACGAGCCCCTGCGAGAACGTGTAGCCTAATGAAAAAATCGTGCCAGTTTTACAAGCTATTGTTTTTCAACAGGAGCTTTCATATTGCTTGCACAATTTCGGTTACTCGATACAGCAAACGCACCGTGACGGGGCATCATTTTGGTGCAATATAAACGTAGCGAATAACCAGAGCATTTTTAACGCAAACCCTGATGGGAAAACAATCTTGCTGTAACGATTGTGTGAGGTGATTATTACAATTGTTTTACTTTAGTACGTATTGTGTACATACATATGCACCAAAAGAGGGCGAGCTAAGCGATTGTGGGGGTAGCGTGGGAGAAAAGGAAAAAGCCGCCAGCGGGCGCTGACGGCGGTAGACGTTTATTCGATATTCGCTTCGATGAACCACAGGAATTTATCCAGGTCGCGGGAAGCCGCGGTAAAGATATCGGCGGTGTCTTCATCTTTCGCTTCGCTGATCGCTTTACGCACATCATTGGCCACGATGGCATAACGGTCCGCCAGCTCTTTCAGGTGTTCCTGAACGGTGTGAATATCCAGCGGGTAGCTTTTCAGCGGGCTTTTGCTGTTGATGACCTGAGTGGTACCCAGTGCGACGCCGCCCAGTTGAACGGCACGTTCAGCCATCGTATCAAGGTGATCGGTGAGCGCAGTGCGGAAACCATCCAGCATTTCATGGACGGCGATAAAGTTGGCACCGCGCATATTCCAGTGGGCCTGTTTGGTAATCAGCGACAGGTCGATGAACTGGATCACCTGGCGATTCAGCAGCTCAACGGTAGCTTTCTTTTCGTTGTCTGCGACATCGTTACGGGTATAGAGCAGGTTAGACGCTTTAGTTTTAACCAGTTTTGCGGTACTCATAGTTTCATATCCTCTTGATATTGATACTCGTCATACTTCAAATTCGAATTATGTAGAGCGTTTGTCCCAAATGACTTCGGGACTAATTATAGCAAGGGATATTGGGTATGAGGCATCGGCTGTCCATATCAGTCCGATAGCGCTAAGTTGTTGGCTATTTAAAAAGTTTTATTAAATCAGATAATTAGAAGCACACAACTGGCTCGCTATGAACGCGAGCCAGGGCGGTAACAAAATCTTAATTTATATCGACTTTCTCGATTTTGCTTTGCCGTTGCATGGTTAGCGTTGAGCCCATTGAGGCGATGATAATCGCCCCTAACGCCAGAGTTTGCGTCAGGGTTAGCGTCTCGCCGAGGAACACCATTCCCGACAGCGCCGCCAGCGCCGGCTCCATGCTCATCAGCGTGCCGAAGGTACGGGTGGGCATCCGGGTCAAGGCGATCATTTCCAGCGAATAGGGTAGGGCGGTGGAGAGAATGGCGATGCCAAGCCCCAGCGGCAGCAGCGACCATTGCAGCAGCGTATCGCTGGCCTGGACGACGCCGATGGGCACAAAAATTACCGCCGCGATGAGCGAGCCCATAGCCACCGTCGCCGGGCCATGTTCTTCACCCGCGCGCTGGCCGGTAAGAATATAGACCGCCCAGAATGCGCCGGCGCCGAGCGCGAACAGCGCGCCGACTAAATCCACTTCCCCTACGTTTTGCCCAAGCGGCAGCAGGAACCACAGCCCGAGCACCGCCAGCGCCACCCAGACGAAATCAAGCGGGCGGCGTGAACCGAAGAGCGCCACCGCCAGCGGCCCGGTGAACTCCAGCGCGACCGCGACGCCAAGCGGGATCCGCTGCAGCGATAAATAGAAGAGATAGTTCATCGCCCCTAGCGCCACGCCGTAAAAGAACAGCGGTAGCCGCTGCTGCGGGGCAAAGCGCAGTCGCCACGGCTTAAAAATAACGACTAAAATTAAAGTGCCGAGCGTCAGGCGTAGAGCGGTGACTCCCGGTGCGCCAATCAACGGGAAGAGCGATTTCGCCAGCGATGCGCCGCTCTGAATGGAGACCATGGCGATCAAAATAACCAGTATCGGCAACCACGCCGGAACTTTACGGGACGAGCCGGGCATCCTTTCTCCTGTCAGGGTTTGTCAAAAGAGGTAAAGGTTCCAGTGTACTGGAATAACCGCTTAACGGTTTAGCGATTGTTGAAAAAAGAGGGTGGAAAAACAGTACAATGGCGTAAAATGCGTAGGGGAATGCCTTCGCAACTAAGAATAATCTGGATGCGCAGCGCTTACGGCTGGTAAACGTTAAGCACTTTTTGCGCGAAAAGTGTTTGATTTCCAGATTGTTACGAAATCGTGGAAACTTTTGCTTACATGAAAAAGTATGTTAGACAATGTAAAGTCAAAAGAGTTTCCCAAAAGTTTTTGATATATTTAAGACTTAGGACTTATTAGAAACACATTTGAGGTGGTTATGAATAAAATTGCACGTCTTTCAGCACTGGCCGTTGTTCTGGCTGCATCCGTAGGTACTACTGCTTTCGCTGCAACTTCTACCGTTACCGGTGGTTACGCTCAGAGCGACATGCAGGGTAAAGCTAACAAAGCAGGCGGTTTCAACCTTAAGTACCGTTACGAGCAAGATAACAACCCGCTGGGCGTTATCGGTTCCTTCACCTACACCGAAAAAGACAACACCAGCAACGGTACTTACAACAAAGGTCAGTACTACGGCATCACCGCTGGTCCGGCTTACCGTCTGAACGACTGGGCGAGCATCTACGGCGTAATCGGTGTTGGCTACGGTAAGTTCCAGAACAACAACTTCCCGAACCAGAAATCCGACATGAGCGACTACGGTTTCTCTTACGGCGCTGGTATGCAGTTCAACCCGATCGAAAACGTTGCCCTGGACTTCTCCTACGAGCAGTCTCGCATTCGTAACGTTGACGTCGGCACCTGGATTGCTGGCGTAGGTTACCGCTTCTAATCACTTCGGTGATATAAAAAATCCGCCTCAAGGGGCGGATTTTTTTGTCTGTGATTCGGCGATACCGTTTAGTTGACGGTAAACTCGTCGCTGCCCAGATGGTTGTAGTCCACCTTCTGTAACTGGAAATTGGTGATATACACCGGTCCGGCTTTCTGTTCCGAGATAAAGCGATAGCGTGGGGTAATTTCCTGTGCGCTGATGCCGGTCCACTGCGAGAAGAAGCTGAGGAAATCATTCGCCGAGCGGCGGGCTTTAATCATCTTATGCGCTTTATCGTCGCTGGAGAGCACCATAAACGGTACCTGGAAGTTCTGCTGATATTTGTCATCATGGGCGAGATACTGCACCGCCTTACCGCGTTCTTTAAATGCCAGACCGTGATCGGAAAAATAGGTGAGCGAGAAAGAGCTGCCGGAATTCTGTAGCTGGCCGTAGAGTTTCGCCAACAGCGCGTCGGTTTGCGTCACGCTGTAGAGATAGCATGAGGTCTCCTTTGACTGCACAAAGGTGGTGTACTTGCCTTTGGTACGATCGCAGGCCTGCGGGTGCGAGCCCATAATATGCAATACGATCAACTGCGGCTGGCTGCGCTCGACTGATAATACCTGCTCGGTCAGTTTCAGCAGCTGCTCATCCTGCGTATTTTTATTGGCTTCAAAATCCCCATTTTTCAGGAACTGCACCTCATCGGCGCGTTTGGCGATGCTGGCGATGGCGGTGTCGTATTCACCAATTTGCCCTTGATTGGAGAACCACCAGGTCTGGAAGCCCGCGCGGTTGGCGAGGGTGACGAAGTTATCCTGATACTGGGGTTTACCGTCTACCACCCGATTGAGGGTCAGGCCCAGCGATTTCTGCGTGGAGCCGCTGGCGGCGACGTAGTTTTTAAACAGATAGCCGTTGACCGAACTGGCGAACGGCGTGTTGTCCCAGTGGCCGCCGAAAGCGCCAAGCGCATCGCGGCGCGCGCTCTCACCAATCACCACGACATAGAGATGGTATTTCGGCTTCACCGCCAGCACGTGCCAGCTATCTTTCATGTTCGCCAACTGCGCCATCCGCGCCTGTTCATCCAGCACTTCATTGTTATTAACGATCACGTCTTTTACGAAGCGCACGGCGGGGTAACCGCTATCAATGACTTTAAAGACGCCGCCCCAGGCCAGGTTTTGCACTGGCTGCAGGAAGAAAATACCGATGCTAAACAGCAGCCCCAGATATTCCACTTTGCCGAGGCGCGCGGGCGGCTGTGGTTTCCGCCGTACGGCAATGACGCCGAGGGCGAAGATAAATACCGCCAGTAGATAATTGTACCAGGGGAAAATGGTGAGAATTTCCGTCGACTCTTCCACGTTGGTGGCGTGCAGCGCCAGAAGCGTATTGAAGTTTGGCGCGCCGTAAGCCTGGCCGAAGGGATAGTACATCGCGGCCAGCAGGGAATAGAGGCCAACTATCCCTTTTTGTACCCGCGGAAAGGTGCGCCAAAGCAGATGGAGTACGCAGGTAAACGCAATGGTATAGAGCAAGCTAAATTCATACCCAAGCGCCAGATTAATCAACAGCGACTGTAAAAAGTAGAATCCTGTCCACGGGTTCAGGGCCAGTCTGCGGGCGGCCAGCGTTTCTTTCAGAGTGACATTCATAATTCGTAATCAACAAGACGCCATGTTCGTCCCCTGGCATCAAGGGGGTAAAACCTGCTGGACAGTGCGTGAAGAGGGTCTCTGCGAGCCGCAGTAGTGGCAGGGCTGACAAACGATAGGGCCTGCGAATGGTAAGGTCAACTGTTCATAACAGATTGTTTTGCGAGAAAGCTTACAAAACTTGAAAAAAGCGCTGAAGGGCGAGACAACCGGGTAGGTTAACGGGGAAAAATGACAAAAAAATGAAGCGGCGTACCGCGACGCCGCGTTAGTGGTTAGGTTTATCCTGCTGCGGTTTGCCGTTGATCATGTCGCACAGCATGCCGATCAGCATTAAGCGTACTTTAAAGGGTGAATGGCTAAACACGTTTAAGCACCTCTTGAATTCGTTCATGGTTATTCCTCCTGCGTTTTCGCGCCGTCAAATCCGTGATGGCTGTTTGCATTACATACAGATATAGCACAGGCTATATTTTATAGCTATGGCTAAAATGTTATTTTTTTGTGCTCCGGGCGCAATCCATTACAATGTGGATCCTTTTATATGATGCTTGACGCGTCACACCAACGAGGAAGCACAATGAACCGTCGCGCAGGTAAGCCCATAACTAAAAAAGTGACGCAGCTGGTTAATGTCGAAGAACACGTAGAGGGGTTTCGTCAGGTGCGCGAAGCGCATCGTCGCGAGCTGATTGATGACTATGTGGAGCTTATCTCCGATCTGATCAACGAAGTGGGCGAAGCGCGCCAGGTGGATATGGCTGCGCGTCTTGGCGTTTCGCAACCGACGGTGGCGAAAATGCTTAAACGTCTGGCGAGTGTCGGCTTGATCGAACAGATCCCCTGGCGCGGGATCTTCTTAACCCCGGAAGGGGAAAAGCTAGCCCATGAAAGCCGCGAGCGTCATCAGATAGTGGAAAACTTTCTGCTGGCGATTGGCGTGAGTCCGGAGATTGCCCGCCGCGATGCTGAGGGAATGGAACACCACGTTAGCGAAGAGACGCTGGCGCAATTTAAGCTGTTTACCCAGAGATTACACGCAGAATGAATCTCCCCTTTGTGCAGTCGCTCGCTCGCGACCGTTTCCTGCATCTTTTGTTACTTATCGCCGTTATCCTTAGCCTGTTTGTTCCTTTCGCGCCTCAGCGCTGGGGGCAGGCTATCGACTGGCACACTATCATCACCCTTAGTGGGCTGATGCTGCTGACCAAAGGGATTGAACTGAGCGGTTATTTTGATGTGCTGGGGCGCAAAATGGCGCGCCGTTTCGTCACCGAACGCCAACTGGCCATCTTCATGGTGCTGGCTGCCGCGCTGCTTTCCACTTTTTTGACCAACGACGTCGCGCTGTTCATTGTCGTTCCCCTCACGTTAACGCTGAAAAAATGGTGCGCCATCCCGGTGAACCGGCTGATTATTTTTGAAGCGCTGGCGGTTAACGCCGGCTCTTTATTAACGCCCATCGGCAATCCGCAGAATATTTTACTGTGGGGCCGCTCCGGGCTATCGTTTCTTGCCTTTATCGGCCAGATGCTGCCGCTGGCGGCGGCGATGATGATCACGCTATTGGTGCTGTGTTGGTTCTGTTTCCCCGCCGCTCGGCTCAATTATCAAAGTAGCGACAAAGCGCCGGAGTGGCGGCCGCAGCTGGTGTGGAGCTGCCTCGCTTTCTACCTTATCTTTCTGGCTGCGCTGGAGATGAAGCAGGAACTCTGGGGGCTGGCGCTCATTGCCGTCGGGTTCCTGCTGCTGGCGCGAGCGGTGATTATCAACGTCGACTGGTCGCTGCTGCTGGTGTTTATGGCGATGTTTATCGACGTTCACCTGCTGACGCAGCTGCCGGTGCTGCAGCAGTGGCTGAACGACGTCGGCCAGCTCTCGCATGGCGGGCTATGGCTGACGGCAATCGGCCTGTCGCAGTTTATCAGCAACGTGCCGTCGACTATTTTGCTGCTCAACTACGTGCCGCCAACGATGCTGTTAGCCTGGGCGGTGAACGTCGGCGGCTTTGGACTGCTGCCCGGATCGCTGGCGAATCTGATTGCGCTGCGGATGGCCGGCGACCGCCGGATCTGGTGGCGTTTTCATCTTTATTCCATTCCGCTGCTGATCTGGGCGGCGCTCACCGGTTACGCCATGCTCGCGCTGTGGCGCTGATTTTCAGAGGATTGGGCAAGAAACGGGCAGGAACACCCCATTCGCGATGACGACGCTCGGGCTATAACTATCTGGCTGACGTTAATCATCCGAATGAGGAGACTGCTATGCGTTATCAAAAACTGGGAAATACCGGCCTGTTTGTCTCTGAGCTGTGCCTTGGCACCATGACCTTCGGCGGCGAAGAGGGGATGTGGGGAAAAATCGGCCAGCTGCGCCAGGCGGAAGCCGAACAGCTGGTGGGCAGCGCGCTGGATGCGGGCATCAACTTCATCGATACCGCCAACGTTTATTCAGAAGGACGCTCGGAGGAGATCACCGGCCAGGCGTTAAAGAATCTGAAGATACCGCGTGAAAACGTGGTGGTGGCGACCAAAGTGTTCGGCGAAACCGGCACCGCTGGGGTGAACTCGCGCGGCAGCTCACGCTACCACATTATGGGCAGCGTGAAAGAGAGCCTGCGCCGCCTGCAGCTCGATCATATCGATCTCTATCAATTACACGGTTTCGATCCGGCGACGCCTATTGAAGAGATGCTGTCGGCGCTCGACACCCTGGTGCAGCAGGGGCATGTGCGCTATATCGGCGTTTCTAACTGGGCGGCATGGCAAATCGCCAAAGCGCTGGGCATCGCGGAACGCCTCGGGCTCTCGCGCTTTGCTTCTCTGCAGGCTTACTACACGATTGCCGGGCGTGAGCTGGAACGCGAACTGGTGCCGATGATGCAAAGCGAAGGTCTCGGCCTGATGGTCTGGAGCCCGCTGGCGGGCGGTCTGCTGAGCGGTAAATATCGCCGCGATGGTCAGGCGGAAGCGGGCGGTCGTCGACTGGAGTTCGATTTCCCACCGGTGAATAAAGATCGCGCCTTTGACTGCATTGACGTTATGCAGGTGATAGCCGAAGCGAAAGGGGTCTCGGTGGCGCAGATTGCGCTGGCGTGGTTACTGCATCAGCCGGCGGTCACCAGCGTTATTATTGGCGCCAAACGGGCCGAGCAGTTGCAGGATAACATTGCCGCCACCGCTATTCGCCTGAGTGAAGATGAGCTGCGCCAGCTTGACGCGGTCAGCGCGCTGCCGCGCGAGTATCCGGGTTGGATGCTGGAGCGCCAGGGGGAATATCGCCGTAAGCAGCTTGACGCGCAGTAACGCTGTTTTTTCGTGCTTATAAAGATCGCCGCTTGCGGCGATCTTTTTTGTTTGTATGGCTCACAGAAAACGATCCTGCTTTTGCTTCGGCAGTGGTTTTTTTGTATATGACTAGTCATAACATTTAAATGACTAGTCATATACAGAGGCGAACCATGAAAGACAAACTACCGGCCAATTTTTTATGGGGTAATTCGGTCTCCAGCATGCAGACCGAAGGGGCGTGGAATGAGGGGGGGAAGGGGATGTCGGTGTATGATATCCGTGAACCGTCGGAGTTCGCCTCGGACTGGAAGGTAGCGACCGACTCCTACCATCGCTTCCGCGAAGATTTTGATTTAATGCAGGATCTGGGCATGAACTGCTATCGCTTCCAGATTGCCTGGAGCCGCGTCTGTCCGCAGGGAGATGGCGAGTTTAATGAAGAGGGGATTGCGTTCTACCATCAGTTTATTGATGAGCTCATTGCCCGCGGTATTGAACCGATGATCTGCCTCTATCACTTCGATATGCCCTTGTCGCTGGCGGAGCGCTATAACGGTTTTACCGATCGCCGGGTAATGGACGCTTTTATCCGCTATGGCCAGAAGATGATCGACTGCTACGGCGATAAGGTGAAGTACTGGCTGACCTTCAACGAACAGAATCTTTACCATTCGCCGGAGGCTTTTCTGATCACCGGCTATCTGCGTGGCGATAAAACGTTGCGCGAACTCTACCAGATCCAGCACCACGTGATGATGGCGCACGTCCATCTCACCGACTATCTGCATCAGGCCAAACCGCAGTGTCTGATGGGCGGAATGCTGGCCCATGCGCTGGTCTATCCGGCAACCTGTAAGCCGCGCGATATTCTGTGCGCCCAGCAACTGGACGAGTTTTTAAATCAGAACCTGCTGCGCGCGTACGCGGGCGAGGGCTATAGTCCGGAAGTGATGCATTTTGTCGCCCGTGAAGGTTTTGACGATATCTATCGCCCTGAAGATATCGCGTTGATGGCGAGGGTGAAGGTCGACTATCTGGCATTCAGCTACTACGCCAGCCGCACGCTCAATAGCGACGCGATTCCGCCAGGTACGGCGGTGAACAACTATATGTTGTTCGGTAATCAGGACAATCCATACCTGAAAGCGACGGAATGGAACTGGCAGATCGATCCGCTGGGATTCCGCACGATCATTACCCGCTATTACAACGACTGGCGGCTGCCGGTCTTCCCAATTGAAAACGGGATTGGGGTGATCGAATCCTGGGACGGCGAAAATCAGGTCGCCGATGATTACCGCATTGCCTACCACCGTGACCACATTAACGCCATGAAAGCGGCAATGTTTGAAGACGGGGCGCAGGTGATAGGCTATCTCGGCTGGGGATTAATCGATATCCTTAGCTCGCAGGGCGACATGCGTAAACGCTACGGCGTGGTGTACGTCAATCGTGAAAACCACGATCTCAAGGATCTTAAGCGGGTACCGAAGAAAAGCTACGCGTGGTTGAAGCGGGTTATCCACAGTAATAGCGAAGAGATGTAACGGCGAGCGGGCGGTGTATGCTGCCCCCCAGCCCCTCACAAAATAGTAAAGGATCGGAGAATGACGGCGAAGTATCTTAATATCGCGCGGGAAATAAAAAAGCGGATCATTAGCCAGCAGTATCCTGCCAGCGCGCCGTTACCTGACCAGTTTGCGCTGGCGGCAGAGTTCAATACCAGCCGGATGACGATCCAGCAGGCAATGCGTCAGCTGATTGTCGAGGGGCTTATCTACACCCGCAAAGGGCAGGGTACCTTTGTGCGGAAAAATTTCCTCCAGCTATCGCAGTGGGAACTGCCCGGCAGCGACTATTTCGGCGCCACCAAAACCTGGGAGCATCTCGGCGAGGTGCAAAGCGAAGTCGTGCGCTTTGAACTGCGTTTTCCCAGCGAGAAGGAACAGAGTTCGCTGCTGATCGACGCCGATGCGCCGGTGTATGACTTCGTCCGCCTGCGGTTGCTTAACGGCGAGCCGGTCTCGCTGGATCTCACGGTAATGCCGGTGGCGCTGGTGCCGGGGCTCAATAAAAGCCATCTACAAAGCTCGGTGTTTCGTTACGTGCAGGAGACGCTGGGGCTGAAGCGGATGGGGTCTTATCGGGTGGTGCGGGCGATGAAGCCGGATGAGCTGGATAAATTACATCTTAACTGCGAGCCGACCGACCCGGTGCTGGAGGTTGAGCAGGTTATCTATCTGGAAGACGGTACGCCGCTGGAGTACGCGCACTGTCACTACCGCTACGATCATGGCGGGGTCATTCTGGTCAATAACGGCTAACCGGGGGCGCTCCCTGCTGGCGCAGCGCTTAGCAGATGCAGATAAAAAAACGGCGGGCACCAGGCCCGCCGTTTTCATGTGCTAGCTGAACTTAGTTCAGGCGCACCGGCATCCCTGAACGGTTCTGGATCGCCTGATCCATTACGCTCTGGTCAACGTCAGGCTGGCTGGTCACCGACTGCACGGCCTGAGTCAGGCTGATAGGCACGATTTCGCCGCCTTTGAACTGCGCTTCGGTGGTCGACAGCGGGTTGTGTACTTCGACGTAGCGGCTGCCATCCGGTTCGGTGGTGGCTTTTACCGGCTCATCGATAAACTGCACGCGGGTGCCGACCGGCACGTTCTCAAACAGGAATTTGATGTCTTCATTACGCAGACGTACGCAGCCGTGGCTCACGCGCAGGCCGATACCAAAGTTGGCGTTGGTGCCGTGGATGGCGTACAGACGACCGATATACAGCGCGTACAGACCCATCGGGTTATCCGGGCCTGCTGGTACGACTGCCGGCAGCGGGTTACCTTCCGCGGCGTATTCGGCGTGCATTTTCGCCGTCGGGGTCCAGGTCGGGCCCGCTTTCTTACGCTCAACTTTGGTCGTCCAGTTGATCGGCGTATCTTTACCCAACTGGCCGATACCGATCGGCAGTACGATCACGGTATTGGTGCCTTTCGGGTAGTAGTACAGACGCATCTCGGCGCTGTTGATGACGATGCCTTCGTGCACGGTGTCTGGCAGAATCAGCTGTTGCGGAATATTCAGCACGGTACCGCCTTTCGGCAGGTAGGTATCCACGCCCGGGTTCGCTTCCAGCATGTTGGACAGACCCATCTGATATTTGGCAGCGAAATATTCCAACGGCTGTTTATTATCGTCTGGAATAGTGATGACCTGGTTCTGGCCAATCAGACGGCTGCCGTCGGTCGGCAGAGGATAGGTAACAGCTGAAGCTGTGTTGCAAAAGCCCACGATGGCGAAGGCTGCCGCTAAGAGTGTCGATAATTTCATATTCTTCATGTCGTGCGCGGTGTCAACGCCACACGGGCCTTGTTAGATATTCAGATAGTAGATGGGAGCGCATTATATGTGCTTTCCGATAAACAGGTAAATCAGATGTGTACGAAATCACAATTTTTTCCTGTTGCTAATAGTGTAGTGCGCAACGCGCCGCTTTCACGGCGAATCGTCTGGTTAGTGAAACGTGGATTAATCTTCCAGCAGCCGTGACTGCAACGCTTCGCGCGCCTGCGGCGTCAGGCGGTATTCCTGTTCCAGCCAGCGGTCGACATGACCGTAACGCTGTTCAATGCTGGACAACGCGGTCGCCAGATATGACTCCTGAACGGTCATGATGGCGGCGAGATTTTTACGCCCGTGCTCATTAAGGCCTTCGCCGAAGGTGTCGAGCAGGAATCCTTCGACCTGCGCCAGCATCCCCTGGGTCAGCAGATACTCTTCCATGACCGTATTGCTATCACAGCCGAGCGCGAACAGCGTCAGGGCGCAGCCGACGCCGGTGCGGTCTTTACCGACGGCGCAGTGCTGCAGCAGGGCGCCGTCAAAAGGCTCCATTAGCCATTGCGTCAACTGGCGATAGGCGGCGTTATCAAACGGTAACTGGCGGTAGAGCTGTAGCATAAACTGCTCGCCGTCCATGGTGTTGAGGGTCGCGGCGTTAAACTCGGTGACTTTCGCATTGACGCTGCTGGAAAGCGGATTGGCCGGGGCGTTGAGGTAAAAGGCTTCGCTATTCAGCCGGTCAGGGCTGCGGTTGACCTCTGTCGGATCGCGATAATCCAGCACCCGGCTCAGCGGGATGGCGCTGAGATGATTGAGATCCTCCGGCGTCATGTTGTGCAGCGAGCCCGAGCGCAGCAGTTTGCCGGAACGTACGCGCCGGCCGTCGGCCGCGCGTTGACCGCCGAGGTCGCGAAAGTTGATGCCGCCTTGAAGCGAGATAAATGCAGGATGGCTGGTGCGGGTGGTCATAAATTCCCTCTGAATTGCGGATAATTATTATGTCTTAGCAATCGGTCATTTTGCGGTAAAACCCTGACCATAGCATAGTTATTGGCGGGCTTTTTACCGCAAGCCGTGAAAAGTGAACCATTTGCTGGCATAATGTCTGGTTCATCACATCCCTAATTCTCTATTTTCAGGATATCCTCGTGCTAGTATCCAGCAACGTCACCATGCAGTTTGGCAGTAAGCCGCTGTTTGAAAACATCTCCGTCAAATTTGGCGGCGGCAACCGCTACGGCCTGATTGGCGCCAACGGCAGCGGCAAATCCACGTTTATGAAGATCCTCGGCGGCGATCTTGAGCCGACGCTGGGCAATGTGTCTCTCGACCCGAACGAGCGCATCGGTAAGCTGCGCCAGGATCAGTTCGCCTTCGAAGAGTTCACCGTGCTGGATACGGTTATCATGGGCCACGGCGAGCTGTGGGAAGTGAAGCAAGAGCGCGATCGCATCTACGCGCTGCCGGAAATGAGCGAGGAAGACGGCTATAAAGTGGCCGACCTGGAAGTAAAATACGGCGAGATGGACGGCTATTCCGCCGAAGCGCGCGCCGGTGAACTGCTGCTCGGCGTCGGTATTCCGGTGGAGCAACATTACGGCCCGATGAGCGAAGTCGCGCCGGGCTGGAAACTGCGTGTCCTGCTGGCGCAGGCGCTGTTCTCCAATCCGGATATCCTGCTGCTCGATGAACCGACGAACAACCTCGACATCGATACTATTCGCTGGCTGGAGCAGGTGCTGAACGAACGCGACAGCACCATGATCATCATTTCGCACGACCGTCACTTCCTGAACATGGTCTGCACCCATATGGCGGATCTCGATTACGGCGAACTGCGCGTGTATCCGGGCAACTATGACGAATATATGACCGCGGCGACCCAGGCGCGTGAGCGTCTGCTGGCTGATAACGCCAAGAAGAAAGCGCAAATTGCCGACCTGCAGGCCTTTGTTAGCCGCTTTAGCGCCAACGCTTCAAAATCGCGTCAGGCGACTTCTCGCGCCCGTCAGATAGATAAAATTAAGCTGGATGAAGTGAAAGCTTCCAGCCGTCAGAACCCGTTCATTCGCTTCGAACAGGATAAGAAACTGTTCCGTAACGCGCTGGAAGTGGAAGCGTTGGCGAAAGGCTTTGATAACGGCCCGCTGTTCAAAGGGGTTAATCTGCTGCTGGAAGTTGGCGAAAAGCTGGCGGTACTGGGGACCAACGGCGTCGGTAAATCAACGATGCTGAAAACGCTGGTCGGCGAACTGGAAGCGGATAACGGGACCGTCAAGTGGTCCGAAAACGCCCGTATCGGCTACTACGCTCAGGATCATGCCGAAGATTTCGAGAACGACCTGACGGTCTTTGACTGGATGAGCCAGTGGAAACAGGAAGGCGATGACGAGCAGGCGGTACGCAGTATCCTTGGTCGTCTGTTGTTTAGCCAGGACGATATCAAAAAGCCGGCGAAAGTCCTCTCCGGTGGCGAGAAAGGTCGCATGCTGTTCGGTAAGCTGATGATGCAGAAACCGAACATCCTGGTGATGGATGAACCGACTAACCACCTGGATATGGAATCGATCGAATCGCTGAACATGGCGCTGGAGATGTATCAGGGCACCCTGATTTTCGTTTCTCACGACCGTGAGTTCGTGAGTTCTCTGGCGACTCGCGTACTGGAGATCACCCCAGAACGCGTAATCGATTTCAGCGGCAACTACGAAGATTACCTGCGCAGTAAAGGTATCGAGTAATCCCTCTCCGTTACCCGGGTAGCGGCTACGCCTTACCCGGGCTACCCGCGGTGCCGTTTTTTGTCGGGTGGCGGCTAACGCCTTACCCGACCTACGGTCCTTACGACCTGCCTTTAATGTCTTCACCGCGCTCCCTGTGCCATGAGAGCCATAACGCAGAAGACATTTCGGGATCGCAATAGGCTCTGAATTAATACAAAAGAACTGTTTTTCCCGGACCAAACCCGCTGCCAACCGATAGCAGTATCTACCCGCGGTGCCGTTTTTTTGTCGGGTGCGGCTGCGCCTTACCCGACCTACCCCGGCATGTGATCTGTAGGCCCGCGCAAGTGCAGCGCTGCCGGGCAATAACCGCGGGTAAAGAACCGATTTTGCGCCGGATGGCGGCTGCGCCTTATCCGGCCTACGGTCCGTGCCATTGTGAGCTTAAGGTCTCTATTTTGTACCTATGGCTTCTGAAACTGTCCGTTGCCCGGGCGACCAAACCGCACAGTGTTGTAGCCCCGGTAAGCGGTAGCGCCACCGGGGATTTCTGGACCACCAATACCGGCAGTTTCAGCCGGCCTATGGTCAGAGCCTCCACTCGGTCCCTTCGACGCCATTCACCAGCAGTTGGCGTTTTTCTCCCGCCGGTAATGACAGCTTCAAGGCTTTCCACGCCGGACTATAGTTGCCGCGAGCATTAATTGTCAGGTTTATGCTGCTGGCGCTGCAGGTCATTTCCCACTCCAGCCATAGCGCATCCCCCTCTTTATAGCCCCAGCTTTCGCCGTCGTCTTCAAACAGCAAACCGCGGGTTGAACCGGTACCTTTCAGCGGGAACAACTGCAGTTCGCGACGATCGTCTTTTTGCGCATCGACGTGGCTGATACGTTCACTAAGCGGCAGACCGGCGCCGGCGCGGACCAGCAGCGGCAGTTTTTCCAGCGGCGCGTCCAGCGTCACCCACTGACCACCGGCGAACCACTGGTGGCTGTAAAAATCGTACCAGCCGTCCTGATTATCGGGTAGCCACAGCTGGCGCTGACGGGCGCCAGGCTCCACCACGCTTGCCACCAGCAGATCGCGCCCCAGCATGAAGTCATCACACTCGGCGAAGGTCTGGGTATCGTGCTGGTGGTCGAGGAAGGTCGGGCGCAGCATGGGTTCGTCATCGGCATGCGCCTGCCATAACAGGGTGTACAAATAGGGCAGCAGACGGTAGCGCAGCTCGATGGCAGAGCGGATCGCCGGGGTGATTTCCGGGTACATCCAGGGTTCATTGACCGTCTGGTCGTCATTCCACGAGTGAATGGTAAAGCGCGGATGCATCACGCCGTTTTGCACCCAGCGAACGAACAGTTCTGGTTCGGGTTTATCGCCGGAGAATCCGCCGACGTCATGGCCGACGTTAAACAAGCCGGAAAGACTCATCCCTAATCCCATACGGGTGTTATAGCGCAGCGTATCCCAGTTGGTGCGGTTGTCGCCGCTCCAGGTCTGTACGTAGCGCTGCATCCCGGCGCAGCCGGAGCGGGAGATCAGATACGGGCGCTTTTGCGGCGCAAAGCGTTGCTGCGCTTCCAGCGAGGCGCGCATCATTAACAGCGGCATCACCGGGCGAATATGCTTAATGGCGATTTCGCGGCCAAAGCCGTAGCAGCGCGCCTCGCCGTCCCACACCTCATACTCGTTATTATCGTTCCAGGTCGAATCGATACCCATCTCCAGTAGCTGGGTGGTCACGCCTTCCTGCCACCAGGTCACGGTGTGCGGGTTGGTGAAGTCGAGATGCGAACCTTCATCGTCCCAGAAGCTGGAACGCTCCGGCGCATCGGTTTGCGAATCGCGAATGAAAAGGCCGCGTTCCGCCACTTCGCCATAGCGTGGGTGATCCTGCAGCAGACACGGTTTGATATTGGCAGCCAGTTTCAGCCCGGCATCGTGGAACGACTGGCTCATCACTTTTGGCTGCGGCACCTTGTCGTAGTTCCAGTTAAAGACGTAGCGTTTGCCGTTGATTGAGGTATAGCCGGAAGAGAGCTGGAACGAATCACAGGGGATCGCATGCTGCTCGCACAGGCGGATAAAGTTCATCAGCTGATTTTGCGCATCCGGCGCGTCGGTATAGTGCATCGTCGAGCCGCTATAGCCGAGGCTCCATTTCGGCCCAAACAGCGTTTTACCGGTCAAACGGACAAACGCTTTGGTCACATCCAGCACCTGCTTACCGGTAAACAGGTAATAATCGATGTCGCCGGCCTCCGCCTGCCAGCGGCGATAGGCGGTGTGGTAGTTGTCGATTTCATTGCCCAGATCCAGCCAGCAACTGCTCAGGTTGTCATAGAACAGGCCGTAGCTGATATCGCTGCGCTGCGTGATGGTAAAGGGAATATGTTTATACAGCGGGTCGGTGCTGACGGCGTTGTAGCCCATGGCATCGAGGTTACGCATTTCGTAGCGTTTGCCGTTACGCTGCAGGTCACCGGCTTTTTCACCTAGCCCGTAGTAACGTTCATCTTTGCGGCGGCTAAGATAATGGGCGACGCCATCCCCGTGGGCGTTTGCCAGATAGGCGCTGGTTGGGCGGTCATTGGCGAGCGTCTGCCACTCACCGGCCTCGTCGCGATAGCTCCACTCCAGCCAAAGCGGCTGGTGGACGGTGACGCGCAGCTGGCTGGTGGCGATGGTCAGCGTGTCATCCGCTTCGCTCATCTGCCAGGCCGGGAGGCTAAAACCGCTGAGGTCATCCCGCGCGCGGCCTTCCCACGGCACATCCTGCTGCGGGGCGATACTCCAGGTGCGATCCAGCGCCAGTTGGCCCTGGCGCTTCAGCAGGACGCGGAATAAATTCTCTTCCAGCACATACAGACACAAAGTGTGCTGACCATCAACGGTCAATTCAACGTGATGCTCCAGCTGTTGGTGCAAACTCCAGTGTTTCAACGTCTTCATATTTTACATCCACTCTCAGGCGCGCTTGGCGCGACGTTCAGCAATAAATGCCACCAGGAAAACGGCGCCAATCAGGTCAAAGAAACCCATGGCGATAAACAGCGGGTTGAAGCCAATTTTGTCGGCGGTCACCCCGATTAATAATGAGAACAGGAAGCTGGCGATCCATGCCGCGGAGCCGCGCATACCGTTGACCGTCGCCATTTGTCCCTTGTCGAAAGACTCCACCACCAGCGCGCTGAGCATGCAGGAGATGATCTGATGGCCGAAACCGCCAATGGAGATCAGGATGATGGTGATATAGGGATCGCGGGTAATGGCCACCAGCGCCAGCGAGATCATCAGAAACGCGCCGGTCACAGAACTGGCGATGACCGAATTGACTCGCGTACAGCCGAACCAACGGACGTACAGGCGGGTGAGATAACCGCTGACCACGCTGCCAAGGTCGGCGGCGAGGAACGGCAGCCAGGCGAACATCGCTATCTGTTTAAGATCCATACCGTGCTCTTTCGCCAGGTACAGCGGCACCCAGAAGCTCAGCACCGCCCAGGCGGGCTCGGCCATAAAAGCGGGGATGGCGATACCGTAGAAACGTTTGTTCTTGGAGACGGTTTTTAGCGCGGTAAAAAAGGGCTGCTTCACCGGCGGCGCTTCGTTGTCCTGCTTGATGTACTCCAGCTCGCTTTGGCTGAGATTCGGGTGCTTTTCCGGGCTCTGGTAGAACACCCACCACAGTACGACCCACAGCAGCGCCAGCACGCCGGTAAACATAAACGCGCCCTGCCAGCCGAAGGAAGCGTGGGCGAAGTAGATGATAGGTGGCGCCAGCATTGCGCCGATAGAAAAGCCGACGCCAGCCCAGCCGGCGGCGATCGGCCGTTCGGATTTCGGGAACCACTCGCCGATGGTTTTAGCGTTAGCCGGGGTGGCGGCCGCCTCCGCGCCGCCCATAAAGAAGCGTAAAATAGCCAGATGCAGCCAGCTGCCTGCTCCGGCGTGCGCGATACAGGCTACCGCCCACAAGGTGGCGCAAACCATAAAGCCCAGCTTGAGCCCGATGACGTCGATAAGCCAGCCGCACAGCGGTTGGAAGATGGTATAAGCCAGCTGAAATGCGCCGACGATCCACGAGTATTGCTCGGTGGTAATACCGAGAGTGGCTTTCAGTTCCGGGGCGATAATCCCCAGCGAGTTACGTGTGATGTAGTTGACGGTGACGCCAAGTAAAAACAGCACCAGCACCCACCAGCGCAGGTTTTTCACCACCCGGCGCGTTTTGCTGACTGCCATATCATTGTTGAGGCCTTGACTCATAGAACTCTCCACAAGACGTTGTAGGGGGAAATGACGCTTCAGCCGCTGAGTCGTCACGTAATAGTTCTAACTATTTGAATTATTTGTTTTTATTTCAATATCTATTGGTATAACTAGTATGGAAGATATTGGACCAATTCAAAATAAGGGAGAAAGGCGGCGGGCAGTAGCGCTATTTATGCAAAATTTTTCATGAGATGACGTAGTTCTCATAATTTGCCGGAGTATTTGCTTGTTAGTCAGGGTTTGGCGACTATGAAAATTCTTTCATTTTTGAATTGGAGCTGGATCACAGAATGGATAAAAAGCTGCGAGTCGCCGAAATTGCCGCCCGCACCGGGCTGTCAGCCAGTACGGTTTCGCGCGTCTTAGCCGGAAAAGCGAATACCAGCGAAAAGGCCCGTCAGGCGGTATTGGCCTGCGCCCATGAGCTGGGGGTGATGCAGGGATTGGCCGCCGGGCGGCTACTGCTCAACAACCTGCTGATTTTTGCTCCGCAACGGGCCTTCGATGAACGTTCAGATATTTTCTACTACCGCGTCATCCAGAGTATTAATAACGCGCTGGCGCCGCATGAAGTACGTCTGCGCTATTGCGCGCTGGAAGAAAACGACAGCGACGCCAATCTGTTTCTGGCCCGCATGAACGAGACCGACACCCAGGCGGCGGTATTGCTGGGTATTGACGATCGGCATATCCACGCGCTGGCGGCGGATCTTGGCAAACCTTGCGTATTAATTAACTGCCGGGATGAAGGGATGCGGCTTCCTTCTATTGCGCCTGACCATCGGCTGATTGGCCAGTGCGCCGCTCGTTATCTGTTTGATATGGGCCATCAGGCGGTAATGAACGTGATGTGCTTGCGCCGCTATACCATGGAGCTACGGCTGGTGGGTATCAAGGAGGCGTGGCGCGCGCGCAACCTGCGATTTACCGGTAGCCGTGACCTGATTAGCGTCGCCAACTTTAGCGCCAGAGAAACGGAAGAGCAGGTCGGTGCCTGGCTCGACGCTTTACAGGGGCGCCCGATGCCGACGGCGTTTCTGGTGGGCGGCGATTTTATGGCCGCCGGTACCGTCAGCGCGCTGCAAAAACGAGGCCTGCGGGTGCCGCAGGATGTCTCGGTGATGAGTATCGACGGTTTTAATCTGGCGGCGATTCAGGACGTGCCGCTAACGGCGATTCATGTGCCGCGGGATGAGCTCGGTAGCGAGGCGGTACATCTTTTGCAGCAGCGTCTGCTGCGCCCGGAAGCGCCGCACGGCTCGCTACTGCTGCACGGCGCCCTGGTGGTACGCGATTCGGTGCGGCGGATCCGGCCAGGCAAGAGCCATACCGCCGTAGAACAGCAGGGTCTGTATGATGATTAGATCTTCATGCCCAATGCACGTTTGCCGTGATCGTTAAGATCGGCAACGGTGAAGCGCGCCTGCCAGTCGCATTCGTAATCTTCACGCGGAAAATCCCCCGGCGAGGCGCCTTTTTCCAGCGCGATTTTTACCTTCTGCGCATAGGCGAGGTTTTTTTCGCACATCGGCGCGGCCGGGATGTACATGACGTTGCCCCAGCCCTGTTGATTTTCCACCGGCGCGACCGAGTGAATGACATCGCAGTGCCACCAGACGGAATCGCCGGCATTCAGCGCGGGAATCGAGCTTAACGCTTTGATGAGCAATGGATGCCATTGCTCAGAGATCGGCAGCACCTTGCCCGGCGCGACGCCGCACAGTTCATCTTCCGGCACATCATCCAGCAGCGGACGCAGCAGAACGTAAGCCATCGCCTCCGGGATCGGCACCACGTGCAGCAGCCCTTGACCGGGGATCATGTCCGACAGCGCTGTCCAACCCTGGAAAGTGCGGAAGACCGAACATTTGGTGGTGTTATCGACGGTGTACTCTTCCACTTCGGTACGATGCGCCGCGTCCCACGGATCGTAGGCGTCGATATTGCCATTAAAGACGTTGGCGAAAACCTGCTGATAAGCGGGAAGTAACCAGCGCTCCAGCGCCCCGGAATCGGTATGCGCGCCCAGCCCCTTTGACGTGGTTCCCGGCGGGCGGCGGCGGATGCGGTCAGGGTAAATCACGCTGACATCCGGATCGAACCAGCGTTTGCCGTCCTGTTCGAAGCGCCACAGGCGGTTAAGGAAGGATTGTACCGCCGCCATTTCATCGCTCTGGCGCGCCTGCATTTGCGAGGGCGACCAGTAGATCGGATAGATCTCCGGGCGCGAAGCCTCCAGCGAACCGAAGAAGCTGTCGCCGGGCCCTTTGTAAACGTCGTCAAAATGGTTCAGGTCCAGGTATTCCAGCATCGCGTTATCCCAGGCCAGCGCCTGTTCGCGCGGGTAGTGGCCTTTGATAACCGCGCAACCGCGGCGCTTAATCGCCTCACGCTGCGCATCGCTCACTTTATCCTGGGCGATATCGCTAAACGGGATCGTCGGCCAGACCTCCTGGCCTGCGGCTTTCAGGGCGTTAATCTCGTCCAGGCGCTCGCTGATACGCGCCGAGAGTTTATCGAACACTGCCTGAACATCGCCGATTTGCGCCCGTAAGGCCTGTTTCATCTGGCGAATCGCCGCTTTATGGTCGGCAGGTAATGTTTCGTGGGTAGGGAGAGCAGCCATAATCACCTCGCTGTATCTTTCATTCGAAAGTATTAAATCTTACAAACGTTAATTTAAGTTAAATTAGAGTTAATGCAAGTTTAAAATTATGCAGCGGCGCACAAAATGGAAAAGCCGGGGCGGATACCCCGGCACAGGATCAGTCGTTGAAAGGGGAGGTCTTATCGAGAACGGCCTGAATCACCTTCAACGCGCCGTCGTGGTTATTGTCATCGGTGGTGAAACCGGCGATGGCTTTGATGCTGTCGGCAGCGTTGGCCATAGCAAAAGCATATTTCACCAGTTTTAACATTTCGGCGTCATTGCCGCTGTCGCCAATTGCTACGCATTGCTGCGGCGAAAGGTTCCAGCGTTTGAGCAGGCGGCTGATGCCGTTGGCTTTATGCAGGCCGGGGATAATCAAATCGACAAAGCCAAAGCCGCTGGTGACCGGCTTCATGATCCCATCCAGCGAGACGTGCAATTTATCGATAAGCTGTGGGATATCGCTATCCGGCAGGTTGAGGGAGAATTTGAATAGCGTATCGTCGATGCGATGGTAATCGCTTACCCGCTGCAGACGATGGTAGTGCTTCGACATCAGCTCAACAAAGGCGTCCGGGGCTTTATCGCTCACGTATGCGCTTTGCAGGCCGCAGGCGACAAAGTTGAGCTGCGGGTCTTTTAGCAGTTCGCCAATCACCACCTGTGATTCGTGACGGGTCAGTTCGCCGTGGAACACCTGTTTGCCATGCTCGTAAACCAGAGCGCCGTTTTCTGCGACGAACGAAATCTGCTCGCGGATTTCCGGGAAAAATGAGATCAGCTGATAGTACTGGTTGCCGCTGGCGACAACAAATTCAATACCTTGCTGTTTAAGCTGCGCAAACTGCGCGAGGAAACGCGGGCGGTCGTACTGCTTGGCGTCATTGAGAAAAGTTCCGTCCATATCGGTGACGATAACTTTAACGGTCATAAGAGGTGCTCCTGGCTTAACTTCGACCAGTAACATTCTAATTACAATGTGATGGGGAGCACAAATTTATTTCGAATGAAAGTTTATCCAATTATCAACGGGTACAGAAGATGTCACCCGGCTCAGCGCAGCGCCGGCCGGGTATTTTCCTTACAGCGTATGCTCGGTACGGGCGATGATATCGTCCTGGGTATCCGGCGACAGGGCGGTGAAGAACGCCGAGTATCCGGCGACGCGGACCACTAAATCGCGGTACTGGTCAGGGTGTTTCTTGGCTTCCAGCAGCGTTTCGCGTGATACGATGTTGTACTGAATATGCCAGCCTTTGTGCACTTCAAAGAAAGTACGCAGCAGCACCATCAGCTTCTGCTTATCGGACTCGTTCTCCAGCGTGGAAGGATTCAGCTTCTGGTTGAGCAGCACGCCGCCGAGGATCGCGCCGGTCGGCAATTTACCTACCGAACTGATAACCGCCGTTGGCCCCAGGTGATCGGTACCGGAGGCCGGGCTGGCCCCTTCCGCCAGCGGCGCGTGCGCTTTGCGGCCATCCGGCGTCGCCATGGTCTGCGCGCCGAACGGGACGTTCGCGGAGATAGACGACGTACCAGCGTAATAGTTACCGCCAATCGGGCCGCGGCCGTAACGCGGGTTATGGTACTGCTTCAGCTCGTCGATATAGGTCTGATAGGCCCGCGCTAGCAGAATGTCGACGCTGTCGTCGTCGTTACCGTACTTCGGCGCGCCGTTGATCAAGCGCTGACGTAACTGCTCGTGGGTCAGGCCGGCAAAATCTTCCGCCAGCGCTTTCGCCAGCTCCTGCTGGCCGATGACGCCCTGATCGAAGACCAGTTTTTTCACCGCCGCCAGGCTGTTGCCGAGGTTGGCAATCCCGACCTGCAGGCCGGAAACCCAGTCATATTTCGCGCCGCCTTGCTTGATGCTTTTCGCCCGTTCGATGCAGTCATCGACTAATGCTGAGCAAAGAATATCGTGGACGTTCTCTTCCAGCATGGTATCGACAACGTACTCAATCTCGATGGATTTACGGGTGTAGTAGCGGATCTGAGTATCCCAGTCTTCCAGCACCTGGTCGAAGTTAGCGAAATTGCCTTTCGACAGCGCATGTTGTTGGGCAAGGAACACCTGGCCGCTGGTGGCATCGCGGCCTCCTTCCAGCGTCGCCAGCATCACCCGCGCGAAGTTAATAAAGCTCATGCCGGTGCAGCGATAGCCCCATTTACCGCCGACCGCGGTTTCGATGCAGCCGATAGCGGCGTAATCGTAGGCGTCCTGCGGCTCAATCCCTAGCTTGATAAATTCCGGAATGACGATTTCATCGTTATTAAACGCCGGCATGCCGAAACCGCAGCGGATCACCTGCACGCAGGCGTCGAGGAAGTCGTTGCTCATCCCGGCGTGGTAACGCACGCTGAGGTTCGGCTGGGTCGAGCGCAGGCGGCCGCAGGATTCGAGGATCGCGTACGACAGCGGGTTGACGGCGTCCTGCGGTTGACCGTCGACCAGATTTTGCCCGCCGATGGTGACGTTCTGGTACAGCGGGCTGCCGGCAGAAGCTTTGGAGTGCGAGCCCGAGCGAATTTTGTTGACCTCCAGCAGCTTCAGCCAGCAGCAATGCAGCAGCTCAATGGCCTGTTCGCGATCCAACGATTGCTGCAGTTCAACGTCGCGGCGGTAGTACGGATAGAGGTACTGGTCCATGCGGCCAAAGGAGACCGAGTGGCCGTTGGATTCAATCTGCAGGATCAACTGAATAAAGTAGCAGAGCTGCAGCGCCTGCCAGAAGGTTTTCGGCGGCTGGTGGGCGATAATTTCACAGTTTTCGGCGATCGCCAGCAGCTCGTTGCGGCGCAGTTCGCGCGGCTCCTGCGCCGCCATGTCGCGCGCCAGCGTAGCGAAGCGTTTGCAGTGTTCGCTCACTGCCGCGAGCACGATATCGATCGCCTTCAGGAACTGTTCGCCGTGCAGATCTTCCAGCACCGTCAGATTAATGCGTGAGCGGCGCTCAGCGACCTTCGCGCGCATGCCGTCGAGCCCTTTTTCCAGCAGCAGCGGATAGTTGACCGCCAGGTGGGCGTCGCCGGAAGTCATGTTGCCTTCGGCTTTGATAATGCCGGTGGCGAGCAGCGCTTTTTGTTCATCGGTAAACATGCCGTAGCAGCGGTCCTGAACGGTCTGCCCGCGCCACCATGGGCACACTTCATGTAATACGCGTTTGTTCGCTTCGCTGACCGAGAAGCCGGCGCCCGGACGGTCGGCGAGATCGTCGATCTCTTTCTCAATCCAGCTGACGGTATATTCCGGGAAAATCGGCGCGGCGCGAACTTCGCTGGCCTGGTTGCCGACGATCAGTTCATCGTGCTTGATCCAGATAGTGCGTTCCGCCAGATGATGCGCCAGCGCCAGCGCGCGACGCACCGGGATGGGTTTATCGAGATGTTGCTGATAGGCGGCGGTATAGTGTTGGGCGCGCTCGGTACAAACCGGCGGCTTAACGATATGCACCAGCGCCATTTTATGCGCCTGAATGCGGGCGCTCAGAGTATCCAGTTTTAAGGTGGTCATAAGTTATCCTCGTAGGGTCGCCGTTAAACCTTTGCTTTGCGCGTACTGCTGCGCAAAGGCCAGCAGCTCGGGAGCGGCCAGCGGTTTGTCCGGTGCGGTATAGGGCTGACTGAGTAGTTGGTATTTATTCATTCCCAGCGTGTGGTACGGCAGGAAATGGATTTCGCTGACCTGAAGACGGTCGGCGGCAAAATCGGTAATCGCGGTAATGTCGGCTTCGCTGGCGTTAAATCCCTGAATTAATGGGACGCGAATGATGATTTTTTTCCCTGCCTGCGCCAGGCGCTGCAGGTTATCCAGCACCCGGCGGGCGCTGCCGTCGGTCCACTGCTGGAAAACGGCCTCGTCAACGTGCTTCAGGTCGGCCAGAAACAGATCGACAAACGGTAAAGAGGGTTCAATGTACTTCCACGGTACGTGCAGGCAGGTTTCCACGGCGGTGTGAATGCCCGCCTGATGGCTGGCTTCGAACAGCGCCTGCGCCAGCGTTGGGTTCATAAAGGGCTCGCCGCCGGAAAGGGTAATGCCGCCGCCGCTGCGATCGTAAAATGGTTTATCGCGCAGCACCGTCGCCATAATATCCGCCACGCTTTTTTCCTCGCCGCAGACCGTCAGCGCGGTAGTGGGGCAGCAGTGGCGTAGCGCGGCAATATGGGCGTCGTTGACGTTTTGCCGATGGATAATCAGGCCGTCCAGGGTACGGGTAATCACCTCCGGCGCCGCCTGCTGGCAAAGCTCGCAGCCGTCAAGGCACAACCGCGCGTCGTACAGCAGGTCTTCGCTGCGGGCGCGGCTTTCCGGGTTCTGACACCAACGGCAGCCCAGCGAACAGCCTTTAAGGAATACGACGGTACGGATCCCCGGGCCGTCATGGGTGGAGTAGCGCTGGATGTTGAAGATCATGATTTACCCTCTTATTTGCATATGAAGATTAAATAACTTTCGAATGAAAGTTATATTGACGCAAATCAACAATCAGAGTGGGTAGTAGAGATGGGGAGAAAAAGAACGGCGTGGTTCACAAAATAACCGGCGACCTGCCTCGCCGGCGGCTGGAATTAGCGTGAACCGCACACCTCGCACTGCGGGTGGCGCATCAGCTTCATTTCGCGAAACTGGCAGGTCATCGCGTCATACATCACGATTTTTCCCCAGGCGGGGGTGCCGTAACCGGTCAGCAGTTTAATCGCCTCCATGGCCTGCAGTGAACCGATAGTGCCGACCAGCGGCGCCATCACCCCGGCTTCGACGCAGGTGAGGGCGTTTTCGCCGAACAGGCGGCTCAGGCAGCGATAGCAGGGCTCGCCGTCCTGATAGGTAAAGACGCTGATTTGCCCTTCCATACGAATCGCCGCGCCGGAGACCAGCGGGGTTTTGTGCTGGAAGCAGCCAGCATTAAGCTGATTGCGAACAGCAACGTTGTCGGTACAGTCCAGCACCAGATGGTGGTCGGCAATCTGCGTTGCCAACGCCGCGTCATCCAGCATTGCATCGATGGTGACCAGCCGGACGTGCGGGTTAATGCGCGCCAGCGCATCGCGGGCAGAATCGACCTTCGGCTGGCCGATGGTCGCGTCGCTGTGCAGCGTCTGGCGTTGTAGATTGGATAATGAAACGGTATCGAAATCCAGCAGGGTGAGCTGACCCACCCCGGCTGCCGCCAGGTATTGAGCGGCGGCGCAGCCGAGCCCGCCGAGGCCGACGACCAGTACGCGAGCGGCTTTTAAGCGCTCCTGACCGTCGAAATCAAACCCTCGCAGTACGATCTGCCGGTTATAGCGCAGCATCTCCTCGTCGCTCAGCTCAACGGCCATTACAGCCCCCCAAACAGATGATTAAAGGGCTCGACTTCGACCCATTCGCCCGCTTCGACGTTGCCGCGTTCGCGCTCCAGTACGATAAAGCAGTTACCGAGGCTGAATGAGCTGAAAATGTGCGAGCCCTGATGGCCGGTGGTGCTCACCACTAGTTCGCCTTCCGGATTGCGTTGCAGCACGCCGCGCTGGAAGTCGAGGCGGCCCGGCGATTTTTTCAGCCGACTGGCGGCGCGCACGCGCAGACGCATCGGCTGGGTTTGACCGCGGTTGCCGGAGAGCTTGGCCAGCAGCGGCTGTACCAGTTGATAGAAGGTTAAGGTGGCGGAAACCGGATTGCCCGGCAGGCCGCAGAACCAGCTGTTGCTGAGCTTGCCGAAGGCGAACGGTTTACCCGGCTTAATCGCCAGCTTCCAGAAGCCGATCTCGCCCAGTTCTTCGAGGATAGTTTTGGTGTAATCGGCTTCGCCCACGGAGACGCCGCCTGAGCTTATTACCACATCGGCCTGCTGGTCGGCGGCGATAAAGGCGTCGCGCAGCTTTGCCGGATCGTCAGGAATAATGCCGAGGTTGATCACCTCGCAGCCCAGCTGTTCGAGCATCAGATGTACCGCCAGGCGGTTAGTATCATAAATCTGGCCGTCGCCGAGCGGTTGGCCCGGCAACTGGAGTTCATCCCCGGTCGAGAAGACCGCGACGCGCACTTTACGGACTACCTCGACGTCGGCAATACCCAGCGATGCCAGCACCGGCAACTCGGCTACGGTGAGACGCGTACCCGCCGGGAATACTACCGCGCCGTTGGCGATATCTTCGCCGCGCCGGCGAATATTTTGCCCGGCTTTTACCGGCGCGATGAAGCGCACGCCGGCGTCGGTTTGTTCCGTTTCTTCCTGCATGACCACGGCGTCGCAGCCTTCCGGCACCGGCGCGCCGGTCATGATGCGGATACAGGTGCCCGCCGGCCAGGCGTCGTGGAACGGTTGGCCGGCAAAGGCCTTACCGGCAACCGGCAGCGCCGCGCCGTCGGTGAGGTCGGCCAGGCGCACGGCATAGCCGTCCATCGCCGAGTTATCAAAACCGGGTACGTCCAGCGGCGAAACGACATCATGGGCGGTCACGCGCGAAAAGGCCTGCAGCAGCGGCAGGGTTTCCGTGGCCTGCAGCGGCGAAATACGGTCGAGCATCTGAGTCAGGGCTGTGTCGAGCGGCATCAGTCCGGCGGTAAAATCCATGGGTTACTCCTGCTGGCAAAACGTCGAAAACGCCTATTATGGCAGAAAAGCGCCGGCGACTGTATGCCACTGCGGTACGAGGCTTTACATCACCGGATGCTCTTTCTATATTCAAAAAACGTATAAAAGGTTAGTCAGTATAATGATATCTATACAGTTTATGGCAAAGGAAAGATTGAATGGGTAAGGCGGTAATAGCAATCCACGGCGGCGCCGGCGCGATTAGCCGCGCGCAGATGACTCAGGCGCGCGAACGCGAGTATGTGGCCGCGCTGTCGGCCATCGTCGATAGCGGACAAAAAATGTTGGCAGCAGGCGCCAGCGCGCTGGATGCAGTGACCGAAGCGGTACGCCTGCTGGAAGAGTGCCCGCTATTTAACGCCGGAATAGGTTCCGTGTTTACCCACGATCAAACTCACGAACTGGATGCCTGTGTGATGGATGGCTATAGCCTGCAGGCCGGCTCGGTGGCTGGCGTAAAGCATCTGCGTAACCCGGTGCTGGCGGCGCGTCTGGTGCTGGAAGAAAGTCCGCACGTGCTGCTTATCGGCGAAGGGGCGGAAAAGTTTGCCGCCTCGCGCGGCATGGCGCTGGTTGAGAACGAGTTATTTTCTACCACCGAGCGGCTTCTGCAGTTGCAGCAGGCGAAAGAGGGCGGCGAGATTATTCTCGACCATCATGCCGCGCCGCTCGATGAACGCCACAAAATGGGTACCGTCGGCGCGGTGGCGCTGGATCTGGCCGGTAATCTGGCGGCAGCGACCTCCACCGGCGGAATGACCAATAAACTGCCCGGACGTGTCGGCGACAGCCCAGTGCCGGGCGCGGGCTGCTATGCCAATAATGCCAGCGTCGCGGTCTCCTGCACCGGCACCGGCGAAGTCTTCATGCGCACACTCGCCGCTTACGACATTTCAGCGTTGATGGAGTACGGCAATCTCAGCCTGTTTGAGGCCTGTGAGCGAGTGGTGCAGGAAAAACTGCCGGCGCTGGGCGGCAGCGGGGGCCTTATCGCCATCGACCGCGAGGGGAATGTGGTGCTGCCGTTCAACAGTGAGGGGATGTACCGGGCGTGGTGTTATGCGGGCGATACGCCGACGATTGGAATTTATCGCGAATAAAAGGAGAAGCGAGTTTGCCGCAAAGTCATGAAATTGATGAAGACGATGTGCTGGTGGTACGCGATCTTAACGTCGCCTTTAGCCAGCAGCGGCAGCGCGTTTCTGCGGTGCGTAACCTGTCATTTAGCCTCCGCCGCGGCGAGACGCTGGCGATTGTCGGCGAGTCCGGTTCCGGAAAATCGGTGACTGCCCTGGCGTTGATGCGCCTGCTCGACGGGGCGGTCAGCGAGGTCAGCAGCGAGGCGTTGCTGCTGCGCCGACGCAACCGTCAGGTGATTGATATTAATGCACAAACGGCGGGGCAGATGCGTCAGGTTCGCGGCGCGGACGTGGCGATGATTTTTCAGGAGCCGATGACCTCGCTGAACCCGGTATTCACCATTGGCGAACAGATCGCCGAGTCTATTCGGCTACATCAGGGGCTGCGCCATGACGAGGCGCTGCGGGAAGCTAAAAAGATGCTCGAACGGGTGCGTATTCCGGAAGCGGAAGCGATGCTTTCACGCTATCCGCATCAGCTTTCCGGCGGCATGCGCCAGCGGGTGATGATCGCCATGGCGTTATCGTGTCGCCCGGCGGTACTGATTGCCGATGAACCCACCACCGCGTTGGACGTTACGATTCAGGCGCAGATCCTGCAGCTTATCGCCGCGCTGCAAAAAGAGATGGCGATGGGGGTGATGTTTATCACTCATGATATGGGCGTGGTGGCGGAAATCGCCGATCGCGTGCTGGTGATGTATCGCGGCGAAGCGGTAGAAAGCGGTCGCGTCGAGGATATTTTTCGCGCCCCGCAGCATCCTTATACCCGGGCGCTACTGGCGGCGGTGCCGAAGCTCGGCTCGATGCGCGGCAGCGATTTGCCGCGACGCTTCCCGCTGCTCAACGACGGTGTGACCCAGCAGCCGGAACAGAATACCGTGGTAGCCGGTAAACCGATTTTGCAGGTACGCGACTTGGTCGCGCGTTTTCCGATCCGCGGCGGTATTCTCAACCGCGTCACCCGCGAAGTGCATGCGGTGGAAAAAGTGAGTTTCGACCTGTGGCCGGGCGAAACGCTGTCGCTGGTCGGCGAATCCGGCTGCGGTAAATCGACCACCGGGCGGGCGCTGCTGCGGCTGGTGGAAGCGCAGGGCGGCAGCATCACCTTTAACGGCCAGCGTATTGATGCGCTGTCCGGCGGCAAGCTACAGACTCTGCGCCGCGATATTCAGTTTATTTTTCAGGATCCTTACGCTTCGCTCGACCCGCGGCAGACGGTCGGTTATTCCATTATGGAGCCGCTGCGCGTGCATGGGCTGCTGGAAGGGGATGCGGCTCGCGAACGCGTCGCCTGGCTGTTGCAGCGCGTGGGGCTGGAGGCGGAACACGCGTGGCGTTATCCGCATGAGTTTTCCGGCGGTCAGCGGCAGCGTATCTGTATCGCCCGCGCGCTGGCGCTCAATCCGAAAGTGGTGATCGCCGATGAGTCGGTGTCGGCGCTGGACGTGTCTATTCGCGCGCAGATTATTAATCTGCTGCTCGATTTACAGCGTGAAATGGGCATCGCATTTCTGTTTATTTCCCATGACATGGCGGTGGTGGAGCGCATCAGCCATCGCGTAGCGGTAATGTATCGCGGGCGGATCGTGGAGATTGGCCCGCGTCGCGCCGTGTTTGAAAACCCGCAGCATCCTTACACCCGTAAACTGATGGCGGCGGTGCCGGTCGCCGATCCGGCGCATCGTCAACCGCAGCGCGTATTACTCTCTGACGAGCTGCCGGGGAATATCTATAAACCGGGAGAAGAAATCGACAGCGCGCCGTTACAGCTGGTAGCGCCGGGGCATTATGTCGCCCGCGAGCCCGCCGATGTACTGAGCCGATAACAACCTAACGCACTCTTGCAGGAGCATAACAACATGACTCAACCTGTTACACGCAAATGGCTACTGGCGCTTGGCATCGCCTCGGCGCTGGCGGCGACGCCGGCCTTCGCCGCGAAAGATGTGGTAGTGGCGGTCGGTTCCAACTTCACGACCCTTGATCCCTATGACGCGAACGATACGTTATCGCAGGCGGTGGCGAAGTCGTTTTATCAAGGCCTGTTCGGCCTTGATAAAGAGATGAAACTACAAAACGTATTGGCGGAAAGTTATACCGTTTCGGCGGATGGTCTGGTGTATACCATCAAGCTGCACAGCGGGGTGAAATTCCAGGATGGCACCGATTTTAACGCCGAAGCGGTGAAAGCGAATCTCGACCGCGCCAGCAATCCGGATAACCATCTCAAACGCTATAACCTGTATAAGAATATCGCCAGCACCGAGGCGGTGGATCCGACGACGGTCAAAATCACACTCAAACAACCGTTCTCGGCGTTTATCAATATCCTTGCCCATCCGGCGACGGCGATGATTTCGCCGGCGGCGCTGAAAAAATATGGCAAGGAGATCGGTTTCCACCCGGTAGGTACCGGGCCGTATAAGCTCGACACCTGGAATCAGACCGATTTCGTCAAAGTCAGCAAGTTTGACGGTTACTGGCAGCCGGGGCTGCCGAAGCTGGATTCCATTACCTGGCGCCCGGTGGTCGATAACAACACCCGTGCGGCGATGCTGCAGACCGGCGAGGCGCAGTTCGCCTTCCCGATCCCTTACGAGCAGGCGCCGCTGCTGGCGAAAAACAGCAAGCTGGAGCTGGTGGCCAGCCCGTCGATTATGCAGCGCTATATCAGCATGAACGTAACGCAGAAGCCGTTCGATAATCCGAAGGTGCGGGAAGCCATTAACTATGCGATTAACCGTCAGGCGCTGGTCAAGGTCGCGTTTGCCGGATACGCCACCCCGGCGACCGGCGTCGTACCGCCTTCTATTGCTTACGCCCAGACCTACAGCGCATGGCCTTACGACCCGGCGAAAGCCCGTCAGTTGCTGAAAGAAGCCGGTTTCCCGAACGGCTTTAGCACCACGCTGTGGTCATCGCATAATCACAGCACCGCGCAGAAGGTGCTGCAGTTTACCCAGCAGCAGCTGGCGCAGGTGGGTATTAAAGCGCAGGTGACGGCGATGGATGCCGGACAGCGTGCGGCGCAGGTTGAAGGCAAGGGGCAGAAAGAGAGCGGGGTGCGGATGTTCTACACCGGCTGGTCAGCGTCGACTGGCGAAGCCGACTGGGCGCTGTCGCCGCTATTCGCCTCACAAAACTGGCCGCCGACCCTGTTTAACACCGCGTTTTACAGCAATCCGCAGGTCGATAAAGACCTGAGCGAGGCGCTGAAAACGACCGATGCGCAACAGAAGACCACACTCTATAAAGATGCGCAGGACATTATCTGGAAAGAGTCGCCGTGGGTGCCGCTGGTGGTGGAAAAGCTGGTATCGGCGCATAGCAAAAACCTGACCGGGTTTTATATTCAGCCGGATACCGGTTTTAGCTTCGAGCAGGCGGATCTGACGCAGTGATAATGCTTATGCTCACGCGTTCCTTCTGCCGAAATGGGAGGGGGCGATGCTGAATTACGTTCTGAAGCGCCTGCTGGGCCTCATTCCGACGCTGTTTATCGTCGCCGTTCTGGTGTTCCTGTTTGTACATATGCTGCCGGGCGATCCGGCGCGGCTGATCGCCGGGCCGGAAGCCGATGCGCAGGTGGTGGCGATGGTTCGCCAACAGTTGGGGCTCGATCAGCCGCTGCACGTGCAGTTTTGGCACTATATCACCAATGTATTGCAGGGGGATTTCGGTATCTCGATGGCTTCGCGCCGCCCGGTGACCAGCGAAATCGCCAGCCGCTTTATGCCGACGCTATGGTTAACGCTTGCCAGTATGAGCTGGGCGGTGCTGTTCGGCATGGCGGCGGGCATCGCTGCGGCAGTGTGGCGCAATCGCTGGCCGGATCGGTTGGGGATGGCGCTGGCGGTAACCGGTATCTCCTTCCCGGCGTTCGCCCTCGGCATGCTGCTGATGCAGGTTTTTTCCGTCGAGCTGGGCTGGCTGCCGACTGTCGGCGCCGACAGCTGGCGGCACTATATTCTGCCGTCGTTGACCCTTGGCGCCGCGGTGGCATCGGTGATGGCGCGCTTCACCCGCGCGTCGTTCGTCGACGTGCTGCATGAGGATTACATGCGTACCGCGCGGGCTAAAGGGGTGAGCGAAACGCTGGTGGTGTTGAAGCATGGCCTGCGCAACGCGATGATCCCGGTAGTGACCATGATGGGTCTGCAGTTCGGTTTTCTGCTCGGCGGCTCCATTGTGGTGGAGAAGGTCTTCAACTGGCCGGGGCTTGGCCGGTTGCTGGTCGATTCCGTGGAGATGCGCGACTACCCGGTGATTCAGGCGGAAGTGCTGCTGTTTTCGCTGGAGTTCATTCTTATCAACTTAGTGGTGGACGTAATGTATGCCGCCATTAACCCGGCTATCAGGTACAAGTAAGGTGCGATTGCTCAACTGGAGAAGGGAAGCGGTTATCAACGCCATGCCGGGCGTTAAGCCCGGGCAGATCCGCACGCCGTGGCACGAGTTCTGGCGGCGTTTTCGTCGCCAGCCGGTGGCGATGGCGGCGGGCCTATTTGTGCTGCTGCTGATTATCGTCGCGATTATCGCGCCGTGGATAGCGCCGTATGACGCGGAAAACTATTTTGATTACGACCGGCTCAATGAAGGGCCGTCAATGGTGCATTGGTTCGGCGTTGATTCGCTGGGGCGCGATATCTTCAGCCGTGTGCTGGTCGGCGCGCAAATTTCGCTGGCCGCAGGGGTTCTGGCGGTACTGATTGGCGCGCTAATTGGCACCGTGCTCGGCCTGCTGGCCGGTTACTACGAAGGCTGGTGGGACCGCATCACCATGCGTATCTGCGACGTGCTGTTTGCCTTCCCCGGCATTCTGCTGGCGATTGCGGTAGTGGCGGTGATGGGCAGCGGGATGGCCAACGTGATTATCGCGGTGGCGATATTCTCAATTCCGGCGTTCGCCCGCCTGGTGCGCGGTAATACGTTAGTGCTGAAGCAGCAGACGTTTATTGAGTCGGCGCGCAGTATCGGCGCCAGCGATACGACCATTCTGTTCAACCATATTTTGCCCGGTACGGTATCGTCGATAGTGGTTTATTTTACCATGCGCATCGGCGTGTCGATTATCTCCGCCGCCAGCCTGTCGTTCCTCGGCCTTGGCGCCCAGCCGCCGACGCCGGAGTGGGGGGCGATGCTGAACGAAGCGCGCGCGGATATGGTGATGGCGCCGCATGTGGCGTTATTCCCTGCGATCGCCATTTTCCTGACGGTGCTGGCGTTTAATCTGTTGGGCGACGGCCTGCGCGATGCGCTGGATCCGAAGATAAAGGGGTAGGAGACAAACGCGGCGGGAGCAAAGTTGGTAGGTTAGCCCAGCCTGCGCTACGCCTGGCAGGGCTACAGGTTTGAGCGGTTGGTAGCCCGGATAAGGCGTAAGCCGCTATCCGGGTTATCCCAGCCTGCACTACGCCTGGCAGGGCTACGGGTTTGAGCGGTTTGGTAGCCCGGATAAGGCGTAAGCCGCTATCCGGGAAGCGGGATTAGACCCGGGAACCCCACAGGTCATATTCGTCGGCGTGTTCGACTTTTACCCGCAGCACGTCGCCCGGTTTAACGTTGGTTTCACCGTTCAGATAGACCGCGCCGTCGATTTCCGGGGCATCGGCCATGCTGCGGCCAATCGCGCCTTCTTCATCGACTTCATCGACCAGTACCATAATTTCGCGGCCCACTTTCTCCTGCAGACGCTCGGCGGAAATCTGCTGTTGCAGCTGCATAAAGCGGTTCCAGCGCTCCTCTTTCACCACTTCCGGGACCTGATCCGCCAGTTCGTTGGCGGTGGCGCCCTCAACCGGGCTGTACTTGAAGCAGCCAACGCGGTCCAGACGCGCTTCTTTCAGGAAATCGAGCAGCATCTGGAAATCTTCTTCCGTTTCGCCCGGGAAACCGACGATAAAGGTGGAACGCAGGGTCAGATCCGGGCAGATCTCGCGCCACTGTTTAATACGCGCCAGCTGACGGTCTGCTGAACCCGGGCGCTTCATCAGTTTCAGAATGCGCGGGCTGGCGTGCTGCAGCGGAATATCGAGATACGGCAGGATCTTGCCTTCCGCCATCAGCGGGATCACATCGTCAACGTGCGGATACGGGTAGACGTAGTGCAGACGCACCCAAATGCCGAGCTTCGCAAGCTCTTCACACAGGCTGACCATACTGGTTTTCACCGGCATACCGTTGTGGAAACCGGTGCGGTGCTTGACGTCAACGCCATAGGCGGAGGTGTCCTGCGAAATCACCAGTAGCTCTTTCACCCCGGCATCGGCCAGGCGTTTGGCTTCCGCCAGCACTTCGCCAATCGGGCGGCTCACCAGATCGCCGCGCATTGACGGGATGATGCAGAAGGTGCAGCGATGGTTGCAGCCTTCAGAAATTTTTAAGTACGCGTAGTGACGCGGCGTCAGCTTGACGCCCTGTTCCGGCACCAGGCTGAGGAACGGGTTGTGCTTCGGTTTTGGCGCATAGTGGTGGACGTGTTCCAGCACCTGCTCGTAGCTATGCGGCCCGGTAATTTCCAGCACCTTTGGATGCACTTCGCGGATTTGATCTTCTTTCGCGCCGAGGCAGCCGGTAACGATCACTTTGCCGTTTTCTTTTAAGGCTTCGCCGATCGCTTCAAGCGACTCCTGCACGGCGCTATCGATAAAGCCGCAGGTGTTGACGATAACCATATCGGCGTTGTCGTAGCTGGGAACCACATCATACCCTTCGGTACGCAGTTCGGTGAGGATACGTTCTGAGTCTACCAGGTTTTTCGGGCAGCCCAGGGAGACGAAGCCGATTTTCGGCTGGTGCGTGACATTGCTCATAGCTTAAAAAATGTTCATTTATTGGAATGGTCAGGGCAGGAATTCTACAGATCTTTGCGAAAAAGAGTATAGCCAGGCGGCGATGAATGATGAAAAAGCGTTAGCGCAGCGGAGGCGTTTAAGCCGCGTTGTTGGCCGCCCAGGTTGTAACATTGTAAATAATGTTAATTGCTGTGCGATTATTGACCTCGCTCATGATTCCGTGCAAAAAATGACCATACTATGATTATGGTAATGGACGACAGAGGAGGACCGTGATGAGCGTTGACAGACGTTACACTAACCTTTTGAATAAGCTGATTAATGCCAATATCGATTTGGCGGCTTATCTCCAGCTTCGTAAAGCGAAAGGCTATATGTCAGTCAGCGAAAATGACCATCTGCGTGATAACTTGTTTGAGCTATGCCATGAACTGCGCGTACACGCGCCGCGTTTGCAGCACGCCATCGCGCCGGAAGAGATGGAAGCCTTCCGCCTTGCCGGCGAATCCGTCGCTTCGGCGGCGGTTTGCCTGATGAGCGGGCATCATGATTGCCCGGCTTATATTGCCGTTAACGTAGAGAAGCTAGAACGCTGTCTGTCGGGATTGACGATGAATATTCACATTCTGAATAACTCAGCGCCAATGACCCACGCCTGAATCCAGGGGGAGGCGACTCCCCCTGTTAAAGTTTATGTAAAAATCCCTGCCTGACCGCCCACGCTGGCTACCCTTATCAGCAATGCTGACGAAAGGAGTGCGCCATGCGCCGATATCTCAAAATAACACTTATGACTGTGCTGCTGCCCATGGCGGCGATGGCCGCGCCGCGCGTTGAGGTGCTGCAGGATAACCTCGACCACCCCTGGTCACTGGCATTCCTGCCGGACAATGAAGGCGTGCTGATTACCCTGCGCGGCGGCGAACTTAAACGCTGGCAGCTCGATCAAGGATTATCGGCGCCCATTCGCGGCGTGCCGAAGGTGTGGGCCAACGGCCAGGGCGGCCTGCTGGATGTGGTTCTGGCGCCGGATTTTGCTCAGTCGCGCCGGGTATGGCTGAGCTATGCCGAAGCTGGCGATGACGGCAAAGCGGGGACGGCGGTGGGGTATGGCCGCCTCAGCGCCGACCTGCAAAACCTGGAAGATTTTAAAACCGTTTTCCGCCAGCAGCCGAAGCTCTCCACTGGCAATCATTTCGGCGGGCGGATGGTCTTCGATGGCAAAGGTCATCTGTTTATCGGTTTAGGCGAAAATAATCAGCGCCCGACGGCCCAGGATCTCGATAAGCTGCAGGGAAAAGTCGTGCGCCTGACTGACCAGGGGACAATACCCAAAGATAATCCTTTCGTCGGACGTACTGGCATCAGACCGGAGATTTGGGCTTACGGTGTTCGCAACCCGCAGGGAATGGCGATGAATCCGTGGAGCGATACGCTGTGGCTGAACGAGCACGGCCCGCGCGGCGGCGATGAGATCAATATTCCCCAGGCCGGGAAAAACTACGGCTGGCCGCTGGCGACGCACGGCATTAACTATAGCGGCCAACCTATCCCGGAAGCTAAAGGAAAGAGCGCGCCGAATACCGAGGCACCGTTGCACGTCTGGCCGGCCTCCCCGGCGCTGAGCGGAATGGCGTTTTACAACGCGTCGACTTTCCCGCAGTGGCGGCACAAGTTGTTTATCGGCGCGCTGAAGGATGAGTCATTGATTGTGCTCTCGGTGGACGGCAATACCCTCAGCGAGGAGACGCGGCTATTAAAAGATCGCGGCAAACGCATTCGTGATGTGCGCGTCGGGCCCGACGGTTATCTTTATCTGTTAACCGACGAGCCCGACGGCGAACTGCTCAAGGTCAGCCCGGAGTAATCACCTCAGGTGACCGGGATCATGACGACGTCGCGGAACGCCTGACGCTGCTGGATTTGCTGATACCAGCGCTGCAGATGGGGCCGCGGCTGCCAGCTGTCGAGGATGGAAAGCAGGTTATAAACGAACGGCGCCACCGCCACATCGCCAAGGCCGAACTCATCGCCGGAAAGCCAGGCATGCTTCGCCAGTTCATCGTCGAGCATGGCGAACAGCCCTTCACAGGCGTGAATACCCGCCTCAATGGCCGCCGGATCGCGCTGGTCCGGCGGCGTTCTGACCAGCCCCATTAATACCGGACGGTGCGCCGGGGACAGCGTAGCGTTGGCCCAGTCCATCCATTTTTCACCCTGCGCGCGCTGCACAGGCGACTCCACCCACAGACGGTTTTGCCCGTACTGCGCGGCAAGATAACGAATAATGGCGTTGGATTCCCACAGCACCAGCCCATTGGCATCGTCTTTGAGTAGTGGCACCAGGCCGTTCGGGTTCATCGCCAGATACTCCGGGTCGTGATTGAGGCCATACTCCAGCCCCGCCAGAATCTGCTGATAAGGAAGATCCAGTTCCGCCAGCACCCAGCGCACTTTCTTCACGTTGGTCGAGTTATTTCTGCCCCATAACGTAATCATATCCGCTCCTGCATGTTATTTAATCGCCGTTGCAACATGGTGAGCAATCATGTTGGAATAAAGTTAATATTAAGGCAATCACGATCAAAAAAATTGCCTTGTTTTCAGCAGGCAGCGTCGTTATTGCGTAAACTTTAAAAACTTTACCAACTCGCTGTTTCTTTAAGGTCATTTGTACGCTTTACTCACCGCCTTGTGCTGTGCGGCAAGAGTGTTGCGGCATATTTTGTTTGGAAAGGATACTTGGGTGGCTCTTATGACGCATGATGCTTTTTCCCTTCGCGGCCTCGCGGCAGGCTGCGCGCTTTTACTTCTCGTGGCCCCTGCAGTGCAGGCGGCGGATCAACTTCCTGATGCGCCATCAATTGATGCGCGAGCCTGGATCCTGATGGACTATGCCAGCGGCAAAGTGCTGAGTGAAGGTAATGCCGACGAGAAACTCGACCCGGCCAGCCTGACCAAAATCATGACCAGTTACGTGGTAGGCCAGGCGCTGAAAGCAGGCAAAATTAAACTGACCGATACGGTTACCGTTGGCCGCGATGCGTGGGCCACGGGCAACCCGGCGCTGCGTGGCTCCTCGGTGATGTTCCTGAAGCCAGGCATGCAGGTATCGGTTGAAGACCTCAATAAGGGCGTGATAATTCAGTCCGGTAACGATGCCAGCATCGCTATCGCCGACTATGTCGCCGGTAGCCAGGATTCGTTTGTCAATCTGATGAACGGTTACGCGCAGAAAATCGGCCTGACCAACACCACCTTTAAAACCGTCCACGGCCTGGACGCGCCGGGGCAGTTCAGTACCGCGCGCGATATGGCGCTGCTGACCAAAGCGATGATCCATGATGTGCCGGAAGAGTACGCGGTACACAAAGAGAAAGAGTTCACCTTCAATAAAATCCGTCAGCCAAACCGCAACCGTCTGCTGTGGAGCACCAACCTCAATGCCGATGGCGTGAAAACCGGCACCACCGCCGGCGCGGGCTACAACCTGGTCTCTTCCGCGACCCAGGGCGATATGCGCCTTATCGCGGTAGTGCTGGGCACTAAAACCGACCGTATCCGCTTTAACGAGTCCGAAAAACTGCTGACCTGGGGCTTCCGTTTCTATGAAACCGTCACGCCAATCAAACCGGATGCCACCTTTATTTCCCAGCGTGTGTGGTTCGGCGACAGTAATGAAGTCAAACTGGGCGCCGGCGAAGCCGGATCGGTGACCATTCCACGCGGGCAGTTGAAAAACCTGAAAGCCAGCTACAACCTGACTGAGCCGCAGCTCACCGCGCCGTTGGCGAAAGGGCAGGTGGTGGGCACCATCGACTTTAAACTCAATGACAAAACTATCGAACAGCGACCGCTGATCGTCATGGAAGACGTGAAAGAGGGCGGCTTCTTCAGCCGCATGGTCGACTTCGTGCTGATGAAACTGCACGGCTGGTTCGGCAGTTGGTTCTCTTAAGCGACAGGCTGCGCCCTACGGGGCGCGGTTAGTACAGCAGTGATATTTGCTTTTCTTTCGCCAGCGCCAGCAGATCGTCATCCGGGCGAACGTCGCTGGCGATGACGTCAAAACGCGATAACTCCCCCATCCGCGCCGGTCGCACTTTGCCGAACTTACTGTGATCGACAACCAGTACATGGTAGCGAGCGTTGTTCATGGCCCAGTGTTTCACCGGCAGCTCTTCCAGGTTATAGCAGGTCGCGCCTTGTTCGCAGTCGATACCGGCGGCGGAGTAGTAGGCGATATCCGGGCTGAGATGGCTCAAGGTATCCTGCAGGCTGAGCGGTAGAAAGATGGCGTTGCTGGCGTGGAATTCGCCGCCGCACAGAATAGCGCGACACAGCGGTTTTTCCTGCAGGGCGAGAAAGGTGTTTAACGAGTAGCACACGCCGGTAAACGGCAGCTCGTTATCGATGGCGTCGATGATCCATGGCGTCGTGGTGCCGCAGTCAAAAAAGGCCATCTGATGCGCTTCAAGCAGCCCGGCGGCATGGCGCGCGGCACGGCGTTTTTCATCCACCAGACGGGTTTTCTGATCGCTCAGCAGATAGTGCGTGGCGCTACGCGGTTCCAGCACGATGTAGCCGCCCAACAGCACCACCGGGCCGCTGTGGCCGTTCAAATCGCGACGAATGGTCATTTCTGATACGCCAAGCAGCGAAGCTGCTTCTTTCAGGTGAAGTTTATCGCTGCGCTTGAGTGCCTGAATGAGCTGGTTAATGCGTTCGTCACGACGAGTTTCCATATACCCTCTGAGCTAAAATCGCCCTGCAAGGGCAGGGCGTCAGCTTGATTTTACCCGGCGGCGAGGGGTTCGTCACCTGTCAGACGTTAGCCGCGTACCCAGCCTTTACGAATCGGCAGCGAGAAGCAGAGACGATACAGGCGCTGCAGCCGTTGGTAGAGGCCATGACCGCCGCTCTGCCACAGCAGTTGCGACCCAAGGCAGCCGCACATGCCAGCCAGCAGCCCGCCCAACATATCCAGCGGCCAGTGTACTCCCAGATAGACGCGCGACCATGCAATCGCCGAGGCGATGACCAGCAGCAGCGCGCCGGACCACACCCGGTGCCAGAATAAAAACGCCAGCGCGAAGGTAAAGATGACGGTGCCGTGATCGCTTGGGAACGAGTCATCCGCCGCATGATGCAGGAAGTTATAGCCGACGCCGTCAACAAACGGCCGGTCGTGTGGAAACAGATGACCGATAACCCACGAAATAGACAGGCTCAGGGCCAGGGCCAGCATGACCTTAAATACCAGCTGACGTTGGTTTGGCCCCCACAGCCACAGCGCCACCACCAGCAGCGGCACAATGATAATTAAGTCTTTGGCAATAAACGTGGCGACCTCAATCGCCCACCACGAGGAGGCCGGGGTGGCGTTAATCAGGGCAAACAGCGCGTAGTTGATATTTTCCAGCATGCTTCCAGTCTCTGCTTACGATGGCAATAAGCCGCTCACCATATTGAAAGGTAACGATAAGGTAAAGCAGCATTGTCTTAATTATCAGTTTGTTACGAAATATACCCGTGAGATGCCCTTGCCGGTATTTCGCCATAGCAAGTATATCGGCTGTAATCTCATTGAAACATAAACGAAATATAAATATTCGTTTCATGCCGGACCGCGGGCTGGCGATATTTTTCATTGTCACTCACAATTCACTATCTCCCCGGGTCGACTTTCATTAAACTTTGCGCGATTTTTTTTTAATTAAGAGATTGCATGCAGAATTATTCGTTATCAGGTAAGCGCCTCGGTCGTCAGGCGTTGCTGTTCCCGCTGTGCCTTGTGTTATATGAATTCTCCACCTATATCGGCAACGATATGATCCAACCGGGTATGCTCGCGGTGGTGCAGGAGTTTCAGGTCGGCAATGAGTGGGTCCCCACCTCTATGACCGCCTATCTGGCGGGGGGGATGTTTTTGCAGTGGCTGTTGGGGCCGCTGTCGGATCGTATTGGCCGCCGTCCGGTGATGCTGACCGGGGTGGTGTGGTTTATCGTCACCTGTCTGGCGACGCTGCTGGCGCAAACCATTGAGCAATTTACCCTGCTGCGTTTCCTGCAGGGCATCAGCCTGTGCTTTATCGGCGCGGTGGGCTATGCGGCTATCCAGGAGTCGTTTGAGGAGGCGGTGTGTATCAAAATTACCGCCCTGATGGCTAACGTCGCGCTGATTGCGCCACTGCTCGGGCCGCTGGTCGGCGCTGCCTGGGTGCATATGCTGCCGTGGGAGATGATGTTTGTGCTGTTCGCCGTGCTGGCGGCCATCTCCTTTGTGGGGCTGCAGCGGGCGATGCCGGAAACGGCGACGCGGATGGGGGAAAAACTGTCGGTAAAAGAGCTGGGCCGCGACTATCGTCTGGTGTTGAAAAACCTGCGCTTTGTCGCCGGGGCGCTGGCGACCGGTTTTGTTAGCCTGCCGCTGCTGGCGTGGATTGCGCAATCGCCGGTGATTATCATCAGCGGCGAGCAGGCCACCAGCTATGAGTACGGCATGCTGCAGGTGCCGATTTTCGGCGCGCTGATCGCCGGCAACCTGGTGCTGGCGCGTCTGACCTCGCGCCGCTCGGTACGTTCGCTGATTATTATGGGCGGCTGGCCGATTATGTTTGGCCTGCTCCTGTCGGCGGCGGCCACGGTGGTCTCGTCCCATGCTTATCTGTGGATGACCGCTGGTTTAAGCTTCTACGCTTTCGGGATTGGCCTGGCTAACGCCGGGCTGGTGCGCTTAACGTTGTTCGCCAGCGAAATGAGTAAAGGGACGGTTTCGGCGGCGATGGGTATGCTGCAGATGCTGATCTTTACCGTGGGCATAGAGCTTAGCAAGCATGCGTATGAGCTTGGCGGTAACGGCCTGTTCAGCCTGTTTAACCTGCTGGGCGGGGTGCTATGGCTGGGGCTGATTATTTACTTCCTGAAAGATAAAAGCGTCGGCAGTTCGCAGCAGGCGTGATACGTAGTAAACCCGGATGCCCAAAGGCATCCGGGTTCTCATCAGGCGAACGGCGCTTCGCGATTCAATACCTTATCAATAATATGCAATACGCCTTCTTCGTTATTATGCGGAGCATGATGACTGGCGACGGCTTTGACCTCCGCTTTGGCATTCGCCATGGCGAAACCAAAACCGGCATGCTGCAGCATTTCAATATCATTGCCGCTATCGCCGAATGCCACCACCTCATGGTTATCGATGCCCCAGCGCTCCTGCAAAATGCGCAGGCCGTTGGCTTTATGCACGCCAGGGATGATTAAATCGATACTGCCGTAGCCGGTGGCGACGGCGGTAACCATATCGCCCAGCGCCGCGTGTAGCTTCGGCTGAATTTCCGGGATCAGATGATCCGGCACGTTCAGGCCGAATTTGAGGATCGCGTCATCGAGATGGTTAAAATCATCCACCAGTTCGAGACGGTGATAGTACTTTGCCGCCACCGCTTTTAGCTCGTCGTTATAGCTATTGAGCGTATAGGCGCTACGTTTGCCGCAAGCGATAATTTCGATATGCGGCAGCGTTTGCAGATGGTCGACAACGGCGTTGAAATGCGTCGTCGGCAGCTGGCAGTTAAAGATATCCTCTTTACCGCTCACCACCCAACCGCCGTTTTCGGCGACGAAGGCGATTTCATCGACCAGCTCGGGGAAGAACGATATCAGCTGGTAATACTGGTTGCCGCTGGCGACCACGAAGCGAATGCCCTGTTCGCGCATGCGCTGATACTGCGCCAGAAAACGTGGCCGATTATAGGTCTTGGCATCGCTTAAAAAGGTGCCGTCCATGTCTACCGCAATCAGTTTGATGCTCATTAGCTATTCTCCATCACAGGTTCAGGCTGCGGTTTGGCTACCGCGCGGGCTACCAGCGCCGCCACCATGACCAGACCCAGTACTACCATCATGGCGCTACGCAGGCCAAAATGTTCGCCAAGGAAGCCCAGCAGCGGCGGCCCGACGAGGAAAGCCAGATAGCCGGTAATCGCCACGACGCTCACGCGTTTCGGCGCATCCGGGCCGGTATCGCTGGCGGCGGAAATGGTAAGCGGGAAACCGAGCGACGCGCCGAGTCCCCACAGCAGTACAGATACCCCGGCAACCCAGGTGCTGTCGACAAAAATAATCAGCCCGATACCCAGTGCGCCCATTACCGCGCTGGCGCGTACGACGGTGACGCGACTGTAGCGGTCGATAAACCAGCCGCCGGTGAAGCGGCCGAGGGTCATGCCGAGGGTGAAACCGGCGTAAATCAGCGAACCGGAAGTGGGGCTAAAGCCGTGGCCGTCGACCATCAGCAGCGGCAGCCAGTCGTTGGCGGAACCTTCGGCGAAGGCCATTGCCAGCACGATCACGCCGATCAGCAATAGCTGCACGTCGCGCCAGACCGGTAGGCCTTTGGCCTCGCTATGGGCGGATTCGGCGGCGTTTTTGCCGGTACCATCAGGGATGGCGCGAATGGCGATAAGGATAGGGGCAATCGCCACCAGCGCAGCGATCAGAATATGCGGCGCGGCGGGCAGGCCAAAACCGGTCACCGCCATACCGATGCCGGCGCCCACGAGGGTGCCGAAACTGTAAAAACCGTGCATCATCGGCAGCACGGTTTTATTCATTTCCCGTTCAACGGCGGCGCCTTCGACGTTAATCGCCACTTCCGCCGAGCCGAAGCTGGCGCCAAAGATAGCCAGCCCAAAGGCGAACAGCGGCGCGGAGGCGAGCCACAGCGCCAGGCTTAACACCAGCATGCCCGCCACGGCGCACAACATAGTTGTGCGGATGACTTTACGGGTACCGAAGCGCTTCACCAGCCATGCTGAACAGAGAATACCGCTCATCGAACCAATCGACAGGCCAAATAGCACCATTCCCATTTCAGCAGTGGAGAGGGTTAGTAAATCGCGAATCGCGGGCGTACGGGTGGCCCAGGAGGCCATCAATAAGCCGGGGATAAAAAAGAACATAAATAGCGCCCACAGCCGAAGCTGGAGGGCTTTGCGAGAAGTTTGCGCCGTCATCCATAAACGCCCGAGAAAGAAGAGTTGCAGACAACAGTAGCAAGGTTGTGTACATTTGTACACATTCCGCTATCGCTTGATTTGCATAGCGCACAGAGGGGAAAAACACACCGATGACCCGCAGACCAAACGATCCGCAGCGGCGCGAGCGCATCCTGCAGGCGACGCTGGATACCATCGCCGCGCACGGAATTCATGCGGTAACGCACCGTAAAATCGCCAGCTGCGCCGGGGTACCGCTGGGCTCGCTGACCTATTATTTTAGCGGTATTGAGGCGCTGATTGAGGAGGCGTTTCGTAACTTCACCGTCGAAATGTCGGCGCAGTATCAGCAATTTTTCGACGGCGTCGGCAGCCGCCAACAGGCCTGCGACGCTATCGCCGAGCTTATCTTCAGCGCCCAGGTGACCACCGCGCGCAATATGGAGTTAATGTACCAGCTGTACGCGTTTTGCAGCAGCCGACCAGCGCTGAAAGCGGTCATGCAGAGCTGGATGCTGCGCAGCCAGCAGACGCTGGAGCAGTGGTTTGAACCGGCGACGGCGCGCGGGCTGGATGCGTTTATCGAGGGGATGACGCTGCACTTCGTGACCGATAGCGCGCCGCTTTCGAAAGCGGCGATTCGCTTAATGGTCGGGCGGCTGGCGGGGGAGAATAGCGCTAGCTAAGCGTCGCTCCGGCGGTGACGTTAACCACCGTGGCGGTCATCGCCGCCGCCGACGGTGAGGCAAGAAAGGTGATGACTCCGGCTATCTGCTCAAGTGTCGGCAACCGCTGCAGCATGGTGCCGTGCGCCGCACCACCCAGCCACTGTTCGACGCTCAAGCCCAGCGCCTGTGCTTTAGGCGCAAATACCTCGGCAGTATAAGAACCCGCCAGCGCCGCATCCGCTATCGCGTGTGACCGTACGCCGAGCACGCGGATATTTTTCTCCCCCAGTTCGCTGGCCAATGCGTTGATAAAGGCTTCCATTGCGGCGCAGCCGACGATATGGCCGAGGTGTCCAGGGATGGCCATCGCCGCGGAAGGAGGGATAGTGGTAATAATGACGCCCTCGCGTTCGCCACCCATCCACGGCGCCACTGCCTGGGCAATAGTAAATTGGGCATCAAGAAAGGGGACAAAACCCTGGTGATACTCGGCAAGGGATAATTGTGCCAGCGTTTTCCCCTGATTGTGGAGAAAGCCGGTGGCATTAACTACGATGTCAATCCCGCCGGTTCGCCCGGCCAGGTTGGCCACCTGCGCGGTGGTTTGCCCGCCATCCAGCACATCCAGTTGCAGGGTCTCGACGCTCCCGCCTGCGGCGCGAATCTCAGCCGCCGCCTTTTCCAGCTTATCCGCCTGCCGGGCGGCCAGAAAGATCCGCGCGCTTTCTTTCGCCATGGCGAGCGCCGCCGCGCGGCCAATCGCGCCGCTGCCGCCGAAAATCACCACGGTCTTATCTTTAAGCAACATGAAGAGCGCCTTATGTGGGAGTGGATCAGCAAAGTATGGGTGAAAAAATAGACTGTGCAAGTAGGGGGGAGTTACGTTTAGGGATTGATTTTCTTTATTAGGTGTTTGTTTAACCTGTTGATTTAATAAGGAAATGATTTAATTATTACTGGCCAATAGACGCGCTTTTGATTAGCCTTGGGTTACCTGATGCAGGGATAAGAAAGAGCCAATGAAACCAAAAAGATTCTCTTCAAGCTATGTTTGTAAAAAGATCTGCATTCATGCAATCAATATGTTTGAAGCTGTCGGAACGGGCAGCTTCTCTATCGCCGCTGTGGTTTGTTTTATTGCTCTGGATGGCTGGTTATTCAAGCTGGGTGGTTTCGCCATCTGTTTTTCGCTGGTGTGCTTGATAAGCTTTATCGCGGATTATTTAAGAGGGGATATTTAAGTGGCATGTTGAGGACATATCAGTTATACAACATAGGGAGAACGTATCGTACTGATGAAAAAATTGCTTGTTAAATTAATTTGGGTAGAGTTTCTTTCTTAAGAATATTATCGCTTTCCATGAAAGCGGATGAGGTGTAGCTATTAGTGCAAAGGTGCAGCAAAGTAAGCCAGCCCATAACCGGTATAATTAGTCAGCACCGCGTAGCCGCAAAAGATAAGCAGGGCAATGATGATGATACAGGACATGTAAAAACGACGCCTTAGCTCCACCAACAAGACCTGCAGGCTTTGATCTTTACGTTGTGGACTCTCAAGTCCTTTTCGCAGCATATTGATCTCTTTGCTGGTAAAACCGTGCTTCTGAAGTGTTTGTTCCTGCTGTACATCAATCATGTTTTTACCTTCAACCGAAACACCTCTTAATCGTTGCGGACAATAATATCAATAATTATCACAGGATGATAGGCTCTGCAGTTCCAGTAACAATATTACCGGAACTGATAATATACGTCGTGCAAATGACAAATGTAACAGAGTTCTCACCTCCTAAGCTAAAGTCTGGAGTGCTATGTTAGATAGTCATAGGCTTTTTCATGCTCCCGGATAATGAATTTTTTAAGTCTGAGAGTATATATTAACGTCAATATTAAGCTGGTTATGAACCATATGCAGCCAACGGTAATGATCGAGATGAGAAAGGTGATGACAGGTTTATTGTGAGTGGTATCTTTAATGGATTTCATTATGTTCTCTTTGTCATCTGTATTGGTGAAGGATTCACAAATAAATCTCCCTAGTTGTGGTGTTATTATTTTGTCATTTGCCAGTTGCTTGGCCTCGCCAGAGAGACAGCTTTTTTCTGTGAGATGCCATGAGGGATGGAATGCGTGTTCTGATGCTTCTTTTTCCGAGATTAAAAACCATTCATCCGTTTCTTTAAGAATTAAAGATGTCCAGCCCGGACGTACTTGTAATAGCTTTACGCCATAATATGAACTGGTTGCTAAGCTGCCAAAAAGAAATAATAAGACGATGGAAAACAATATCACATTTGCGCGAGTCAGCCTGGGTATCTCTTTTGTCGATATTTTGATCATGAAAAATCGAATTCGCCATGTGCTTAATTTGGCTTTTTTATATATATCATCGATGTCATCTAAAGGTTTGTTTAAGTAATTTAAGATGGCTTTTATGATGGGCAGGGCGGTGATAACTGTCCCTATCATTTCTTTGCTGAATATATTAATAAGACTTTGCGTTAACATCTGAATTCCTTATCAGTAGAAGTAAAGTATCAACACTACGTTTTTACATAGCAGGTTAAGTACGTCAATTCAATAGCAGTAACTACCGGACGTTGAGGAAGCGCTTTTCTGCGAGGAGAAAGCAAGACCAGAGACTGCTGTTAAGACGGGGGCGGTTTTCACGGGAGGGTCATTGCATGCAGAAACGAGTTGTCTGCTAAGAGGTTGATTCTAAGGAAGCTGAATTTCAGGCAACAAAAAACCCATCAACCTTGAACCTAAACGGCGGGGTTGATGGGCTCCACAAAATGGGGACATCAAAGAAAAGCAGTGGCACTAGTTATGACTGACATCCTGGGAAAAAGTTCTGTTCATCACCGATTTTTTTGCGAAAAAGTTAAAAATTTTCGGCCGGGACTAGCCAAGGCCCGGCCAGATGATGACGATTAGCGTACCGGCAAGGGTGAGCAGCACGTTGGCAATAGCGTAAGTGCCAGCATAGCCGAGTGCGGGAATGTTGCTGCGCGCGGTATCGCTGATAATTTCCATCGCCGGGGCGCAGGTGCGCGCGCCCATCATCGCGCCGAACAGCATCGCGCGGTTCATGCGCAGCACATAGGCGCCGAACAGGAAGCAGATCACCACCGGCACCAGACTGACGATAAGACCGGCGGCCAGCATCTGTCCGCCAATGGCGCCCAGACCGTTATTGATACCCGCGCCGGCGCTCAGGCCGACCCCGGCCATAAACACCATCAGGCCGAACTCCTTGACCATGTTCAACGCGCCCTGCGGGATATAGCCGAAAGTCGGATGGTTGGCACGCAGGAAGCCAAGCATAATACCGGCGAACAGCAGGCCGGCGGCGTTACCGATGCCGAAGCTGAACGAGCTGAACTGGAAGGTGATCATGCCGATCATCAGGCCGACGATAAAGAAGGCGCAGAAAGCCAGCAGATCGGTCACCTGGCTGTGAATCGAAATAAAGCCGATGCGGTCAGCGACGGTTTTTACGCGGCGGGCGTCGCCGCTCACCTGCAGCACGTCGCCTTTATTGAGCACCACGTTATCGTCGATTGGCATCTCAATCTGGCTGCGGATCACCCGGTTTAAGAAACAGCCGTGATCGGTCAGCTTCAGCTGCGCCAGGCGGCGGCCGACGGCGTTATGATTCTTAACCACAATCTCTTCGGTGACGATACGCATATCGAGCAGGTCGCGGTCAAACACCTCTTTACCGTTACGGAAGCTTGGGTCGAGGCGGGCATGGGCGTCCGGGTAGCCAACCAGCGCGATATCGTCGCCCATCTGCAGTACCGCATCGCCATCCGGGTTCGCCAGGATACCGTTACGACGAATACGCTCGATATAGCAGCCGGTCTGGCGGTAAATCCCTAGCTCACGAAGATTTTTGCCGTCCGCCCACGCGACCAATTCCGGGCCGACGCGGTAGGCGCGGATAACCGGCAGATAGACTTTACGCTTGGAGTCGGTATCCAGACCGCGCTCGCGGGCGATCTGCTGGGCGCTGGTCTGCAGATCCTGATGCTGCAGCTTCGGCATATAGCGCGCGCCGACGATCAGGCTCACCAGGCCAACCAGGTAGGTCAGGGCGTAACCGAGGCTCAGGTGGTCAAGCGACTGCGCCAGCTGATCGCTGGGCAGGCCAAAGTGGCGTAGGGTATCGCCAGCGCCCACCAGCACCGGGGTGGAGGTCATAGCGCCCGCCAGCATCCCGGCGGTCAGGCCGATGTCCCAGCCAAACAATTTGCCCAGCCCCATAGCGATTAACATCGCGCTGGCCACCATCACCAGCGCCAGCATCAGATAGTTTTTGCCGTCGCGGAAAAAAATCGAAAAAAAGTTGGGGCCCGCTTCGACGCCGACGCAGAAAATAAACAGCATAAAGCCAAGATTTAGCGCATCTGTGTTAATGGCGAAGTGCTGCTGACCTAATAATAAAGAAACCACTAAAACGCCAATGGAATTACCAAGTTGTACTGACCCGAGGCGAAGTTTCCCCAGGCAAAGACCCAGTGCGAGTACAACAAACAATAACAGGATGTAATTCCCGTTTAACAAATCTGCGACGTTTATATTCACGAAAGCCAACTTCTCGTTTACTAGTAAGTTGTTGAAGGAAATGGTTTTTTGGTCTAAGGTTGCTCAAGCGTTCGCACTATGCCGAACGTTATTCTGGCATCCCGTTAATACCGATAAAACAGTGCCGCTAGTTTAATCTTTCCTGGTTGCTGCGGCTAGTCACAATCGTTTTACTCTGACGGGAGCGTTATAAGCATGGACTGCCAGAATGCTATTTCTGACTGGATGAAGTGAAAGATAGTTAGAGGCGAAATCAGGAGGATATCGTGAAATCTGAGCGCGCGTGGGCCGGTATAATTTGTGGGTTCTTTCTGTTTATTGTGGTCTGTTTATCGCTGTTGCTGCATATGAAAGGGGCTTTTCGGCAAACGGGCAACCCCGAGCTTGGACTGCTGTTCTTTGTGCTACCTGGCGCTGTGGCGAGCTGTTTATCCCCCGGAAGGCGCGTCATACGTCCGCTGATTGGCGCCATGCTGGCGGCACCGGTTTGTCTGGTGGTGATGCGGATGTTCTTTATTACTCATCGATCGTTTTGGCAGGAACTGGCGTGGCTTTTTAGCGCGGTCTTCTGGTGCGCGCTCGGGGCGCTATGCTTTTTATTTATTTGCGTCTGGCTGGACGCCAGACGCAGGCACTCAACGGAAGAGTGAAGTCTCTCAGGCAAACAGGCCGAGATTTTCCTTCGCCCAGGCTTCGAAATCCGTGCAGCCGCCGATGTGTTTCTGATCGACGAAAATCTGCGGTACGGTTTCTACCGGCTTACCGACGGTTTTTTCCAGATCGGCTTTGCTGATGCCTTCCGCGTGGATATCAATGTAGCGATAGCTGAAGTCATCGCGCTCGGTGCTCAGTTTCTCAGCCAGTTCTTTAGCGCGAACGCAGTACGGGCAACCTGGGCGACCAAAAATAACGGTAAACATGCTTCTCTCCTTAAATCTCAGCCGGATGGCGAATGTGGCTATGATGCCGCGTTCCGTTAGCAAGGGGAAGAAGGTTTTACCTTTTATAGCGATGGTTGCGGGTTATGCTTGATCAATATCATCTGCTGCAAGACCCTATACAGATGCGCCAGCGATGCGCTGTGCGCGGCATGAGTATATTGAGGAGCGTTATGCGATCGCCTGCCGCATTACCCAAAAGTATTCTGATTGTTGAGCTCGTCGGCATGGCGCTGCTGACGTTGGCCTGGCTGTCATTAAACCAGTATGTTCAGCTGCCTGCGCCATTTGCCAGCCCGACGGCGGCGCTCATCATGATCTTTGCCGGGATCCTGCTGATGATCCCGGCGGCGATAGCCTTAATGTGGCGAATAGCGAAAATTGTCGCGCCGCAGTTGACCGATAATAAGACCTCATCTTCTACCCCGTCCGAACGAGAAAAACACCATGACGCCGACCATTGATCTGCTGCGTAACCACCGTTCCATCCGCCATTTTACCGACGCGCCGATTAGCGACCAACAGCGTGAGGCGATCATTGCCGGGGCGCAAGGGGCTTCCAGCTCCAGCTTTTTACAATGTACCTCGATTATTCGCATTACCGACCCGCAGATGCGTGAGCAGCTGGTTGAGTTGACCGGAGGCCAGCAGCACGTGGCGCAGGCAGCGGAGTTTTGGGTATTCTGCGCCGATTTCAACCGCCACCTGCAAATTTGCCCGCAAGCGCAGTTGGGACTGGCTGAACAGCTGCTGCTGGGCGTTGTCGACACCGCGCTAATGGCGCAGAATGCCTTAATCGCCGCGGAATCCCTGGGATTAGGCGGCGTCTATATTGGCGGCCTGCGTAATAACATTGACGCGGTAACCGAGCTGCTGCAGCTGCCGAAACACGTGTTGCCGCTGTTTGGCCTGTGCCTTGGCTGGCCTGCTGACGACCCGCAGGTTAAGCCGCGTATTCCGCCTGCGATGCTGGTGCATGAGAATCACTATCAACCGCTTGATCAACAGGTGCTGGCGCAGTATGACGAACAGCTGGCGGACTATTATCTGACGCGCGGCAGCAATACCCGCCGCGATACCTGGAGCGATCATATCCGCCGCACCATCATCAAAGAGAGCCGGCCGTTTATTCTCGATTATTTGCATAAACAGGGCTGGGCAACGCGCTGATTCCCTATACACTTCAACCTGCAAACGCAGAGTGCTGGCCGCCAGTTATTTTCTAAGAGGTGTTGGGTGAAAATCGCTATATTATCCCGGGATGGAACGCTTTATTCTTGCCGCCGCTTGCGTGAAGCCGCGCAAAAACGCGGGCATCAGGTCGAGATCCTCGATCCGCTCTCCTGCTATATGAGCGTCAGCCCGGTTGCCTCCTCGATTCACTACAAAGGGCGACAGTTGCCCCATTTTGATGCAGTCATTCCGCGTATTGGCACGGCGATCACCTATTACGGCACCGCCGCGCTGCGGCAGTTCGAACTGCTGGGCAGCTATCCGCTAAACGAGTCGGTGGCGATTACCCGCGCCCGCGATAAGCTGCGCTCGCTGCAGTTGCTGGCGCGTCAGGGAATCGATCTACCGGTCACCGGTATTGCTCACTCGCCGGACGACACCAGCGATCTGATCGCCATGGTCGGCGGCGCGCCGCTGGTGGTGAAGTTAGTGGAGGGGACGCAGGGGATCGGTGTGGTGCTGGCGGAAACGCGACAGGCGGCGGAAAGCGTGATTGACGCCTTCCGGGGCCTCAATGCGCACATTCTGGTGCAAGAATATATCGCTGAGGCAAAAGGGTGCGATATCCGCTGCCTGGTGGTTGGCGATGAGGTGGTGGCGGCGATTGAACGGCGGGCGAAGGAGGGCGATTTTCGCTCTAACCTGCACCGCGGCGGCGTCGCCACTACGGCCACGCTTAGCGATCAGGAGCGGGAGATGGCGATTAAAGCGGCGCAAACGCTGGGTCTGGACGTGGCAGGCGTGGATATCCTGCGCGCCCACCGCGGCCCGCTGGTGATGGAAGTTAACGCCTCGCCGGGGCTGGAAGGGATTGAAACCACCACTCACGTCGATATTGCCGGGCGGATGATCGCGTGGATCGAACGTCAGGCCACGCCTGGATATTGTCTAAAAATGGGAGGGTAGCGTCACTTCGTTATCCTTTCATGGAATGCGACGCATTTTTTGCGTAAGCTATGCGTCGTTTTTTATCCAGCAAGAGGTCACAGGCACTATGGATTCACTGGTCGTTCCGGGTCTTGATACATTACGTCATTGGCTCGACGAGTTAGGCATCAGTTTTTTTGAGTGCGACTCCTGCCAGGCGTTGCACCTGCCGCATATGCAGAATTTCGACGGTATTTTCGATGCCAAAATCGACCTGCTGGACAACGTGGTGTTGTTTTCGGCGCTGGCGGAAGTGAAGCCCTCTGCGCTGCTGCCGCTGTCGGCGGATCTGTCGGCGATTAACGCCAGTTCGCTGACCGTAAAAGCGTTCCTTGATATTCAGGATGATAACCTGCCGAAGCTGGTGGTCTGCCAGGCGCTGCCCGTTGGCGCGGGCGTCACTCTCGAACAGTTTGCCTGGTTCTTCCGCCAGAGCGAAGAGCAGGTCTCGATGGTCATTCTGGAAGCCGGTGCCAATCAACTGCTGTATAAAGCGGAAGAGCAGGAAGAAGAGGCCGCAGCCGAAGAAGTGCAATACCATTTTCTGCACTAATTAATAAAAGCAGCCGCTGCGATGGCGGTTGCTTATTTATTCTGTCTCAAACCCGTCTTTAAAGAATTATTCACTGCTGTTTTAGCGCTTCGCTTTTATCTCGTAGACCTTTATTGGCTGGAAATATGATCCAGGGCGTTTTTTTGCCTGGGCTATATCCTCTTATTCTGGCTACAGTTATTCTGGCGAGGCGTCCATTTGCGGGCAGCCAATCAGGGAGAGGTTTCCTCTCCTTATCTCAGGCAATGAAAAATATGCATGATTCTTGCATGCGTTCAGGTTCGTCTATTGCGTCCGTGAATTAACGGGCCTTGAGAAGGAAACAGAGATATGACCGCCTTGGGTAAAAAATGGTTAACAGGTGTGATTACGGGTGCGCTGATGGCCGTTTCTGCCGGCTCGCTCGCAGCGGAACAAAAAACGCTGCACGTTTATAACTGGTCTGATTATATTGCGCCGGACACGGTTGCCAATTTTGAAAAAGAGACCGGTATTAAAGTGGTGTATGACGTATTCGATTCCAACGAAGTGCTGGAAGGTAAATTAATGGCCGGCAGCACCGGGTTTGATCTGGTGGTGCCGTCGGCAAGCTTCCTTGAACGCCAGCTGGCGGCCGGGGTATTCCAACCGCTGGATAAAAGCAAACTGCCGAACTGGAAAAACCTCGACCCGAAAGTTTTACAACTGGTGGCGCGTCACGATCCCGATAATAAATATGCGATGCCATACATGTGGGCGACCACCGGCATCGGCTATAACGTCGATAAAGTGAAAGCGGCGCTGGGTAAAGACGTACCGTTGAACAGCTGGGATCTGGTGCTTAAGCCGGAAAACCTTGAGAAGCTGAAAAGCTGCGGCGTCTCCTTCCTTGATGCCCCCGAAGAGATTTTCTCGACGGTGCTGAACTATCTCGGCAAAGATCCAAACAGCACCAAAGCCGATGATTACACCGGACCGGCAACCGATCTGCTGCTGAAGCTGCGGCCCAATATCCGTTACTTCCACTCTTCGCAATATATCAATGACCTGGCAAACGGCGATATTTGCGTCGCTATCGGCTGGGCGGGCGATGTTTGGCAGGCGGCGAATCGGGCCAAAGAGGCGAAGAACGGCGTCAATATCTCCTACTTTATTCCGAAAGAGGGAGCGCTGGCCTTCTTTGATGTCTTCGCCATGCCGGCGGATGCCAAAAATAAAGACGAAGCCTATCAGTTCCTGAACTATCTGCTGCGCCCGGAGGTCATTGCCCATATCAGCGATCACGTCTACTACGCTAACGCTAACAAAGAGGCGACGCCGCTGGTCAGTGCCGACATCCGCAACAACCCGGCGATTTACCCGCCTGAGGATGTCTTCGCCAAGCTGTTCACCCTCAAGGTGCAGGATCCGAAGATTGACCGCGTGCGCACCCGCGCGTGGACCAAAGTGAAAAGCGGAAAATAACGCCATCAGGCCCGGTACGCCGGGCCTGTAAAGGTCTGACCTGCTGTTCGCTGGCGGACATAGAACTGAAGAATGTATGGCAACCGGGCCATACGGTGATTGTATTTGCCGGAGAGCACCCGAGTGAATGACGCAATGCCCCGCCCACAGGCGAAAGCCCCCAAAGCGCTGACCCCGCTGCTGGAAATCCGTAATTTAACCAAATCCTTCGATGGGCAACACGCCGTCGATGATGTCAACCTCACTATTTATAAAGGCGAAATATTTGCCTTACTGGGCGCGTCCGGCTGCGGGAAATCGACGCTGCTACGTATGCTGGCAGGTTTTGAGTTGCCCACCGCCGGGCAGATTGTGCTGGATGGCGTCGACCTGGCGCGCGTGCCGCCGTATCAGCGGCCGATCAATATGATGTTCCAGTCTTACGCGCTATTTCCCCACATGACGGTGGAGCAAAATATCGCCTTTGGTCTTAAGCAGGACAAGCTACCGAAGGCGGAGATTAACGCCCGCGTCCAGGAGATGCTGGCGTTGGTGCATATGCAGGAGTTCGCCAAACGCAAACCGCACCAGCTCTCCGGCGGGCAGCGTCAGCGCGTGGCGCTGGCGCGAAGCCTGGCGAAGCGGCCGAAACTGCTGCTGCTTGATGAACCGATGGGCGCGTTGGATAAAAAACTGCGCGACCGGATGCAGCTTGAGGTGGTGGATATTCTTGAGCGCGTCGGCGTCACCTGCGTGATGGTCACCCATGACCAGGAAGAGGCGATGACCATGGCAGGCCGTATCGCCATCATGAACCGCGGTAAGTTCGTGCAGATCGGCGAGCCGGAGGAGATCTATGAACATCCGACGACCCGCTATAGCGCCGAGTTTATCGGCTCGGTAAACGTCTTCGAAGGGCTGGTCAAAGAGCGGCTGGAAGATGGCCTGGTACTGAATGCGCCGGGGCTGGTGCATCCGCTGAAAGTCGATCCGGATGCCTCGGTGGTGGATAACGTGCCGGTCTGGGTGGCGCTGCGTCCGGAGAAAATCATGCTCTGCGACGAACCGCCGGCGGACGGCTTTAACTTTGCGGTAGGCGAGGTTATCCATATTGCCTACCTCGGCGATCTGTCTATCTATCATGTCCGTCTGAAAAGCGGGCAGATGATCAGCGCGCAGCTGCAAAATGAGCATCGCCATCGCAAAGGAATGCCGACCTGGGGTGATGAAGTTCGCTTGTGCTGGGATGCCGATAGCTGCGTTGTTCTGACGGTGTAAGGAGAGGACGATGAGCACATTAGAACCTCCAGCCGGCGGCAAAAAGCCCGGCGGTTTTGCCCTGTGGCTGGCGCGCCAGCAGATGGCTCACGGGCGTAAGCTGGTGATTGCGCTGCCGTATCTGTGGTTAATCCTGCTGTTTTTACTGCCATTCCTGATCGTTTTTAAAATCAGTCTGGCCGAAATGGCGCGGGCGATCCCGCCCTATACCGAGTTACTGTCGTGGGCCGACGGTCAACTGACGTTGACGCTCAACCTCGGCAACTTCCTGCAGCTGACCGACGATCCGCTGTACTTTGAGGCTTATCTGCAGTCGTTGCAGGTGGCGGCAATTTCCACCTTTTGCTGTCTGCTATTGGGCTATCCGCTGGCGTGGGCGGTGGCGCATAGCAAGCCGTCGACGCGCAATATCCTGCTGCTGCTGGTGATATTACCTTCGTGGACCTCGTTCCTCATCCGCGTTTACGCCTGGATGGGGCTGCTGAAAAGCAACGGGGTGCTCAATAACTTCCTGTTGTGGCTCGGAGTTATCGATCAACCGCTGGAGATTTTGCATACCAATCTGGCGGTGTACATCGGTATCGTTTACGCCTACCTGCCGTTCATGGTGCTGCCGATTTATACCGCGCTGACGCGTATCGACTATTCGCTGGTGGAAGCGTCGCTGGATCTCGGCGCCAGGCCGTTAAAGACCTTCTTCCAGGTGATTGTTCCGTTAACGAAAGGCGGCATTATCGCCGGCTCGATGCTGGTGTTTATTCCGGCGGTGGGCGAGTTCGTGATCCCGGAACTACTCGGCGGCCCCGACAGCATTATGATTGGCCGCGTGCTGTGGCAGGAGTTCTTTAATAACCGCGACTGGCCGGTAGCATCGGCGGTGGCGATTGTGATGCTGCTGCTGTTGATCGTGCCGATCATGTGGTTCCACAAGCATCAGCAAAAACAGATGGGGGATCATGGATGAATGACTTACCGGTAGTACGTTCGCCATGGCGGATTCTGATCCTCGTGCTCGGTTTTACCTTCCTGTATGCGCCGATGCTGATGCTGGTTATCTATTCATTTAACAGTTCGAAGCTGGTGACGGTATGGGCAGGGTGGTCGACGCGCTGGTATAGCGAGCTGTTTCATGATGACGCGATGATGAGCGCGGTGGGGTTAAGCCTGACCATTGCCGCCTGCGCGGCGACGGCGGCGGCGATCCTCGGCACGATTGCCGCGGTGGTGCTGGTGCGTTTTGGCCGTTTTCGCGGTTCCAACGGTTTTGCTTTTATGATCACCGCGCCGCTGGTGATGCCCGATGTGATTACCGGGCTGTCGCTGCTGCTGCTGTTTGTCGCGCTGGGGCATTCCATCGGCTGGCCATCGGATCGCGGCATGTTGACGATATGGCTGGCGCATGTCACCTTCTGTACCGCCTACGTGGCGGTGGTGATCTCTTCACGTCTGCGCGAGCTGGACAGGTCAATCGAAGAGGCGGCGATGGATCTTGGCGCCGCGCCGCTGAAGGTATTCTTCGTGATAACCTTGCCGATGATTATGCCTGCGGTCATTTCCGGATGGTTGCTGGCCTTTACCTTGTCTCTTGATGACCTGGTGATTGCCAGCTTCGTCTCCGGGCCGGGGGCGACGACGCTGCCGATGTTGGTTTTCTCCAGCGTGCGGATGGGCGTTAACCCGGAAATTAACGCCCTGGCGACATTAATTCTCGGCGTGGTGGGAATTGTCGGTTTTATCGCCTGGTATTTAATGGCTCGCGCAGAAAAGCAGCGAGTGCGCGATATCCAGCGTGCAAGAAGGGGCTGAACCCACTAAAATCGCTAACAGAGCCTATTATCGGCGCCGCACTCGTGGCGCCGTTTTCATGGATGACTTTACGTTGGGATTGTTTACAAAAACTCGATCGTCTCATGCTCGTCTTAACGTCCCTGCGCTGGTACAGGTGGCGGCCTTTGCTATTATCTTAATTCGCGGTCTCGACCTGTTAATGATCCTCAATCAGCTCGGCGTGCAGGGGATTGCCGATTTTGTCCATCGTAGCGTGCAAACCTGGGCCCTGACGCTGGTGTTTCTGGCGAGCCTGGCGCTGGTGTTTATCGAGATCTGGTGCGCCTTTTCGCTGGTGAAAGGCCGCAACTGGGCGCGCTGGCTCTACCTGCTGACGCAAATTATCGTCATCTCTTATCTGTGGGCGGCCTCGATTGGCTACGGCTATCCGGAATTGTTCAGCGTGGCCGGGGAGTCAAAGCGGGAAATTCTCCATGCGCTGTTTTTGCAAAAGCTGCCGGATCTGCTGGTGCTGGCGTTATTGTTTATCCCGGCGTCGTGCCGACGGTTTTTCCGCTTGCAATAACGGTGTTACAATCCCCGCCCCGGTTTTCTTGAAGGTCTTCTTATGCATTGCGCACTTTACGACGCGGGCCGCTGCCGTTCCTGTCAGTGGCTGGAATTGCCATTGATGCAACAGCTCGCCGATAAAATGGCGAACCTGCGCGAACTGCTGGCGGGTCATCCAGCGGCGAGATGGCTTGCTCCGGTCTCAGGCCCGGAGACGGCGTTTCGCAACAAAGCGAAAATGGTCGTAAGCGGTAGCGTCGAGCGCCCGCTGCTCGGCATGCTGCATCGCGATGGCACGCCGGAAGATCTCACCGATTGTCCGCTGTATCCGCCGAGTTTTGAACCGGTTTTCGCCGCGCTGAAGCCGTTTATCGCCCGCGCCGGACTCACCCCCTATAACGTTGCCCGCAAGCGCGGCGAACTGAAGTATTTGCTGCTGACCGAAAGCCAACAGGGCGGCATGATGTTGCGTTTCGTTCTGCGGTCTGCGGCTAAGCTTGCACAGTTGCGCGCCGCGCTGCCGTGGTTACAGCAGCAGTTGCCGCAGCTTAAGGTGATTACCGCCAATATTCAGCCCGTGCATATGGCTATCATGGAAGGGGAGCAGGAGATTTTCCTCAGCGATCAACAGGCGCTGGCGGAGAACTTTAACGGCGTACCGCTGTGGATCCGCCCGCAAAGCTTTTTCCAGACCAACCCGACGGTGGCGAGCCAGCTCTATGCTACCGCCCGCGACTGGGTACGCGCGCTGCCGGTCAACCACATGTGGGATCTGTTTTGCGGCGTCGGCGGTTTCGGCCTGCACTGCGCAACCCCGCAGATGCGCCTTACCGGTATCGAAATCGCCCCGGAAGCCATCGCCTGCGCGAAGCAATCCGCGGCCCAATTGGGATTAACCAATCTTCATTTTCAGGCGCTGGATTCCACGCAATTCGCGACGCATGAAGACGATATTCCACAGCTGGTGCTGGTCAACCCGCCGCGCCGCGGCATCGGCGCCGAACTGTGCGATTATCTAAGCCGCATGGCGCCGTCGTATATCATTTATTCGAGCTGTAACGCCCGGACGATGGCCGCAGATATTGATCGTCTGCAGGGCTATCGCCTTGAGCGGGTGCAGTTGTTCGATATGTTTCCACATACCGCGCATTATGAAGTGCTGACGCTGCTGGTTCGTGAAGTTTAAACAAAATGTGAACTCTTTAAGCGGCTGAAATCGGGTAAGCTTTATGAAACGAGCGTGAAATTCGTGGAGCGAATCTGATGAGTAAAAAAATCCTGCTGGTGGAAGATGATGATGATATTGCGGCTTTGTTGCGCCTGAATCTGCAGGATGAAGGGTATCAAATCGTGCACGAGGCGGACGGCGCGCAGGCGCTGCGCCAGCTGGATAACGGCGTCTGGGATGCGGTGATTCTTGACCTGATGTTGCCCAACATCGACGGGCTGGAGATTTGCCGTCGCATCCGTCAGCAAACGCGCTATCTACCGGTGATTATTATTAGCGCCCGTTCCAGCGAAACCCAGCGCGTGCAGGGGCTGGAAATGGGGGCCGATGATTATCTGGCGAAACCTTTTTCTCTGCTGGAGCTGATTGCCCGGGTGAAGGCGGTTTTCCGCCGTCAGGAAGCGATGGGACAAAATCTCTTGATGGATGCCGGACGTATCGCCTGCCACGGCCTGAATATCGACCCGCTGTCCCGGGAGGTCAGGCTGCGCGGTGAATTGGTAGACCTCACGCCGCGCGAATTCGATCTGCTCTATTACTTTGCCCGCCATCCCGGTGAAGTTTTTTCGCGTCTGGCGCTGCTGGATAGCGTCTGGGGCTATCAGCATGAAGGCTACGAACATACGGTCAACACGCATATTAATCGTCTGCGTACGAAAATAGAGCGCGACCCGGCAGAGCCGGACATTATTCTTACCGTCTGGGGGAAGGGGTATAAATTTGCGCCCTATAGCGCCGGGGCGCAGTCATGATCCGCCGACTCAGCCTCAGCCAGCGGTTATCGTTGGTGTTTATCGCCTTGCTGCTGCTGTGCGCGTTATCCGTTTGTCTACTCCAGCTCTATAGCAGCGCGCAGTACGGTAACGTCATGGTGCAACGGCTTTCAGCCGGTCTGGCGCAGCAGATCGCCGCCCGCGAGCCGCTGCTCAACGCGCGCGGCGAGGTCGATCGCGCGGCGTTGAAACCACTATTCGACCGTCTGATGGTGTTTAACCCAAGCGTCGAGCTGTACCTCGTTTCGCCGGATGGCGAGCTGCTGGCGGATGCCGCGCCGCCGGGGCACATTAAACGCCAGCGCATTGCCATGGCGCCGGTGCAGGCGTTTCTCTCCGGCGGCGCGTGGCCAATTTATGGTGACGATCCGCGCAGCATGGACCAGCAAAAAGTGTTTAGCGCCGCGCCGCTGCGCCTTGACGGCCAGCTACGTGGCTATCTCTACATTATCCTGCAGGGCGAAACTTTTAATGAACTGGCACAAAACGCCTGGCAGAAGACGCTGTGGAGCCTGCTGCTATGGACCCTGCTGCTGGTGGCGCTGTTTGGTCTGTTGGCCGGCGGCCTGGCGTGGTATTGGGTAACACGCCCGGTACGCCAGCTGACGGCGCAGGTGGCAGCCGGAGACAGCGACAGCATTCGAGCAATCAAAGCGCTGGCGGCGCAGGCGCCGGACCCGCATCCCGGAAATGAAGTGGCGCTGCTGCATAACCGCTTTATCGAACTGGCGCAGCAGATCGCCGGGCAATGGGATCGGCTGGCTGATAGCGATCGTCAGCGCCGGGAATTCATTGCCAATATTTCGCATGACCTGCGCACGCCGCTCACTTCGCTGCTGGGATATCTGGAGACGTTATCGCTAAAGGATGATCGCCTGACGGCGCAGGAGCGTAAGCAGTATCTGAATATCGCGCTACGCCAGGGAAGTAAAGTTCGTCATCTGTCGCAGCAGCTATTTGAGCTAGCACGCCTTGAACATGGCGGTATTAAGCCGCAGCCGGAAAAGTTTCTCCTTGCCGAGCTGATTCAGGACGTGGCGCAAAAATTCGATCTGGCGATTGCCACCCGCGAAATCCGTCTGCGCCTGGAATTGGCGTCAGGCTTGCCTTTGGTTGAGGCAGACCTCTCGATGATGGAGCGGGTATTAACCAATCTACTGGATAACGCCATTCGCCATACTCCGCACGGGGGCGAAATTCGTCTGTCGTCGCGCCTGCAGGGGGCGCAGGTGGTGGTCGAGGTGGCCGATAGCGGCCCGGGCGTCGCCGGTGAGTTACGGGCCAATCTGTTTGAGCGGCCATCGGTACTGGAACCGGGGCAGCAGAGCGCCTCACGGGGAGGGCTGGGGTTGATGATTGTTCGCCGGATGCTGCAACTGCACGGGGGGGAAATTCGCCTGCTGGAAGTACCGGCAGGGGCCTGTTTCCAGTTTACCCTGCCGCTGTGAGGGGGGGGGCGTTACCGATAGACCCGGCTCAGGCGGCTGCGCCGTAAGCCGGGAAGCGTAGATCTTACTCCGGGAACCACTGGTTGCTAATTTTCTGGTAGGTTCCGTCAGCTTTAATCGCTTTCAGCGCGGCGTTCAGTTTTTCCAGCAGCGCTTTATTATCCGGGCGCACCGCAATGCCGAGGCCGGTACCGAAATACTGCGGATCGGTCACTTTCGGCGTCGCCGCGCCTAACTGCGGGTTGGTCTTCAGCCATTCGTTGACCACCGCGGTATCGCCGAAGACGCCGTCGATACGGCCGTTTTTCAGGTCGATAATGGCATTCTGGTAGCTATCGTAAGCGACGGTTTTGACTTCCGGGTGCTTATCCTGCAGGTATTTCTGGTGCGTGGTGCCGTTTTCCATGCCGATACGCTTACCTTTCAGGTCATCAAAAGAGTGGTACGCGTCTTTTTTGGCGATTACCAGCGCCGAGTTGGCGTAGTACGGGTCGGTAAACGCGACCTGTTTGCTACGCTCAGGCGTGATGTCCATGCCGGAGATCACCGCATCATACTTTTTAAATTTTAGCGCCGGGATCAGGCTGTCGAAAGCGTGGTTGGTAAAAGTACAGTCAGCCTGCATTTGCTTACACAGCGCTTTGGCCAGATCGAGATCGAAACCGACAATCTGGTTATTCGCATCCATGGATTCAAATGGCGGATAGGTCGCGGAAACGCCAAAGCTGATTTTTTCCGCGGCAGCGGCGCCAAAGGCGAAAGAGCTAAGCAGTGCGGCCAGAACTAACTTTTTCATAGTGGGACTCCCGTCGGTCAATCTTATGATGTTGTGCCGGTTTACGGCTGAAGTTCACAATGCCACCAAATGAATTTATATGCAATAAAGTTGTATGTTTATTGTGTTGGTTGTAAAAAAAACGGGTAAGAATTAGCACTTACCCGTTTCATATATTACTGTTTATGCATTTCGTGATGTTAGTTACGGCGCTCGAAGGCCAGCGCTTTTCTTTCCACCAGACGCATCAGCAGCGTCAGCAGGCCGTTCACCACCAGATAAATGATACCGGCTGCGCCGAAGACCATCACGTCATAGGTGCGCCCGTACAGCAGCTGGCCATGACCCATCACTTCCATCAGCGTGATAGTGTAAGCCAGCGAGGTGCTTTTAAAGACCAACACCACTTCGTTAGAGTACGAGGAGAGGGCGCGTTTAAAAGCATACGGTAGCAGAATCGCCAGCGTATCCTTCTTGTTCATCCCCAGCGCACTGCAGGACTGCCACTGGCCGTCCGGAATGGCGCGGATGGCGCCATAGAACAGCTGGGTGGTATAAGCCGCGCTGTTTAACGACAAAGCGATCAGCGCGCACAGCCAGGGCTCAGAGATCAGATGCCACAGCACCGGGTAATTCTGTAATGACGGGAACTGTCCTGGTCCATAGTAGATCAGGAAGATCTGCACCAGCAGCGGTGTCCCGGTAAACAGGGTGATATAGCCGCGGACGATCCACACCACCACCGGTGTTTTTAACGTCAGCACGATGGTAAAGATCAGCGCCAGGATCAGCGCCACGACGATCGATGCCGCCGTCAGCGTCAGGCTGGTATGCAGCCCTTTCAGCAGTTCGGGTAAGTAATCGAGCATCAACCTGGTCTCCGTTCGAAGCGCGTCGCACGCTGATCAATACGTTTGAGAATGTATTGACTCAACAGGGTGATGACGAGATATATCGCTGCCGCAATGATGTACCAGTTAAACGGCTCCTGAGTGCGGGTAGCAATACTTTTGGTTTGCAGCATCAGATCGTTGACACTGATAAGGCTGACCAGCGCGGTATCTTTCAGCAGCACCAGCCATTGGTTGCCAAGACCCGGCAGGGCATGGCGCCACATCTGCGGCATCACCAGGCGGAAGAATATCGCCGCCTTCGACAAACCCAGCGCTTGTCCGGACTCCCACTGCCCCTGCGGCACCGCTTTCAAGGCGCCGCGCAGGGTCTGCGAGGCATAGGCGGCATACAGCAGGGAAAGCGCAATGGCGCCGCAGAGGAACGGGCTGACGTCGAAATTCTCAATTTGCATCTGTACCGGAATCTGCACAAACCCAAGATTAAGAGTAAAACCGTCAGACAGCGTCAGCAGCAGCTGTGAGGAACCAAAGTAGATAAACAGCACCACCAGGATTTCCGGTAGGCCGCGTAAAATCGTCACGATGCCGGTCGCCAACCATGCCACAGGGCGCCATTTCACCGACTCCAGCACGGCGAAAAGCATCGCCAGCACCAGGCCGATGACCAGCGCGCAAACGGCAAGGCCGACGGTCATCCCGGCGGCGCTTGCTAATGGAAAAAATTCGTTCATTCAGCGTTACTTCTGGAACCATTTGCTATAGATGGTCTGGTACGTCCCATCTTTCTTCACTTTTTCCAGCGCAGCGTTAAATTTCTGCTGCAGCTCGGTATTGCCCTGACGAACCGCAATGCCGAGGCCGGTACCGAAGTAGTCTTTATCCGTCACTTTATCACCCACCGGCGCCAGCTTCGGATTGCTCTTCAGCCATTCGGTCACTACCGCCGTGTCGCCGAAGACGGCGTCAATGCGGCCGTTTTGCAGATCCAGTTTGGCATTCTGGTAGCTGTCATAAGGAACGGTGGTGATTTCAGGATGCTTATCAGTGATGAATTTCTGATGGGTAGTACCGTTCTGCACGCCAACTTTTTTGCCTTTCAGTTGGTCAATGCCGGTGAACTTACCCTGCTGGCCGACAAACAGCGCTGAGTTTTCATAATACGGGGTGCTGAACAGCACCTGTTTTTCACGCTCAGGGGTGATATCCATACCGGCCATGACGGCGTCGAAGCGGCGGAATTTCAGTCCTGGGATCAGGCTATCGAAAGCCTGGTTAGTAAAGGTGCAGGTCGCGTCCATCTCTTTACACAGCGCGTTAGCCAGATCGACGTCAAAGCCGACGATTTTGTTGTTGGCATCTACCAGCTCAAACGGAGGGTAGGAGGCCTCGGTGGCGAAACGGATAGTCTGGGCTGCGGTAGCGGAAAGGCTCATGCCCGCGAGCAGAGCGGCAATCAGTACTTTTTTCATCGTTATTTCCCCGAAAACATCAATGTGAAAGATAGTTTTTAAAGGCGTCGGTTTGCGGATGCGCGAAGCAGTTAGCATCCCCTTGCTCAACGATATGCCCGTTTTCCATATACACCACGCGGCTGGCGGTTTTACGCGCCACTTCCACTTCGTGGGTAACGATAACCTGGGTGATTCCGGTTTCCGCCAGTTCGCGAATGATGCTGACGATCTGGGCGGTGATTTCCGGATCCAACGCGGCGGTGGGTTCATCAAACAGCAGCACCTGTGGCTCCATCATCAGCGCGCGGGCAATCGCTACGCGCTGCTGTTGACCGCCTGACAGATGCAGCGGATAGCGGTCGCTGTAAGGTTTAAGGCGTAAACGCTCAAGTAGTTTTTCGGCGCGCGCCAGCGCCTGATCTTTGGTTAAGCCCAGCACGCGGCACGGGGCTTCGATCAGGTTTTGCACCACGGTCAGGTGTGGCCACAGGTTGTACTGCTGGAAGACCATCCCGACATTCTGGCGCAGCTCGCGAATAGCTTTGTCAGACGGCGCTTTGGTGAAGTCGAATTGATTACCGGCGATGTTTAAGGTACCGGAACGCGGCATCTCCAGCAGGTTGAGTACGCGAAGCAGCGAGCTTTTACCGGCGCCGCTTGGGCCGAGGAGCACCAGCGTTTCCCCCTGCGGGCAATCCAGCGTGATGTCGAACAGCGCCTGGTGCGCGCCGTAGAAGCAATTAATGCCGTTTAGTTTAATACTCATCTGGGCAGTCTGATACAAATAGCTATTGAGGCCGCAAATAGTACCTTTGACAGAATAGTTATGCAATATTTATGCGTTAAAAGTTAAATGTAAACCACATTTATCACTAAAGTTAGCACAAAATATGGGTTCATGTGGTAGGGGGGAACAAATGTCGGCATTACCGCACGGAATACCGACATTTTACCGGGGTTATCGTTTCAGCGGGGTGGCTTTAACGCCGAAATTAGCGTTTCTCAAGACTCTGACGCAGCGAGCCGGCCGGAGCGTGGCTGTTTATGCCGAGGTAGCGGACATCGTCAACCGCCCAGCACTGGCCTTCCTGAATCATCAGCACTTCATCTTTCCAGCTCTGGGTTCCCTGTTTTAATTCAACGCGCAGCGGAATATTGCGCGCATCGCGGTTCGGGATGGTTGAGGCGCTGGCGACGTCGGCGCTATCCGCCGGGGTAGAACTGCTGGAGAATGGATTTGATTGCAGCAGCGCGTTACGCGATGGGTCCTGACGAGCGTCGTTCAGCAGTTTAGCCAAATCGTCGCTCAGATACGGGCGCAGCGCGGTGAGATCGTTATTACGATGCTGGATTTGATAATCATAGAACTGCTGCGCTACCTCGTCCGGGCCGCCCTCGATGCAGGAACCGCTGCGGGTGCCGTTGTCTTTATAAGCCGGGGTCACGGTGGTACAGGCGCTCAGCGCCAGTGCGCAAGGCAAAACAAGTGCAAGAATGTTGTAGCGCATGATGATTTCCTTATGAACTCACTACGTTGTTAGATTCTGCTAAAGCATAGCGTAAGCGCGACAATTGTACTTGACGCAAAGAGCTAAGACCTTGATGTGACAACGGCCATCGGCTGCCCGCGCCTCTTATGCGGGCAGCCGGCGTATCAGAATTGATAACTATAGTTGACGCTGGCGAACCACAGGTAAGGGTGATCGTATCTGCCGGAGACGATTTCCGGTGATTTTACGTGGGAAGATTGCATGTGCAGATAAGAGACCGCGACGCCGATATTGCTGGCCGGGGTTATCTGGTATTGCGCGCCGGTGGCGAAGCGCCACTCATCGCCGGTTGGCAGCGAGAGCGCGGTGTCGCTTTGTGAATCATAAACCGTGCTGTCGAACCCGACGCCGGCGTTCAGACGCCACTGCTCGGTCGGCCGGTACTGTACGCCGACGGCGGTATGCCAGGAGTCCTTCAGGCGGTTATTTTTACTACTTTCGTGACCGGAAACGGTGATTTGCGGGCTGCCGAACTGGCTCCAGTCCTGCCAGCCGAGATCGCCCATCACCGACCACTGTTTATTAATATCGTGGACCATGCTGAGCATGATCTGCTGCGGCGCGCGGACCTGGGCGGAGATAGGCAAATCATACGCAACGTTCGGTAAATTGGGAAAACGTGCTTTGCCCTTAACGTTAAAGTCATAATCGGTTTTACTGTTCCAGGTGATGCCGGCGCGGGTCTGGTCGGTTAACTGCATCAGCAGACCCAGACGATAGCTCATCGCCCAGTCATGGTCTTTATCTTTCTCGTCATTACCGTCGACGTTACGCGTCAGCGATAAATAACCATAGTTCAGGTTGGCGGATGCGCCGACAGAGAGACGATCGTTAAGTTTCCACGCCAGCGACGGGCTCAGCGTCATCGCCACCATGGTGCTTTTCTTGATAAGACGATCGCCGGCCCAGTTGCCAAAATCGATGCCTAAACCGTAGTTGCCGTACAAGCCAATCCCGGCATATAAATCATCGTTAATTTTCTGTGCGTAAAAGCCGCTGGCGTTAGGAAACAGATTCATCACGTTACCAGGGCTATTACCGCCGTGTTCGTTATTCATCTGATACGGGATATCGCCGCCCATGACCTGCGCGCCGCCGGTAAACATATGGTCAGGAAGCCGGGTCATGCCGGCTGGGTTGGTGACGATGGTGGAGGCGTCCTGCGCGCGCGCCGCTTGCCCCGCGCCTGCCAGGCCGACGTCTTCGGTGCCGATTTCATAAAAATAGAGTGCGCTGGCATGGCTGAAGCCAGAGCAGAGCAACCCAGAAATAAGGAATGCGATTTTTTTCATTTGCCACCTGCGGTAATGTAAAACGCGAGCATATTCTTATGCCCAAAGTATAGAGGACATATCTTTTTTAGCGTCGGATTTATACTGATAGTCCGGGGGATATATTGCGAGTCCGTTAACGGAGTGGATTACCAATTTTAGGCGTTATACGGATTAGCATCCTGATGAAGGCGCATATTTGATATGACTATTAACGAGGGGTAAATGGAAAAAGAGTATAAAAATAAATATTCACAGAGTAATAAGTAAGAAACACTATCACCATACGATGATAATGTTTCTATATCGGCAATAACTAATTATTTCTTCTTATAGATATTCGCGGATACGTGCAGTTTCTTATCGGTGTTACCGGAAGAGAGCACCACAACGTCAGCGCCTTTTTCATCGGCTTTTTTGATCAGTTCTTCGCGCGCATCGCTTGGCGCAGTTTGTCCGGTAGAGGAGATGGTGCCAATTTTTTGGTATTGACCCTCTAACTTAGCGAAATCTTCTTTGCTCAGAATTTCTGCAGAAAACGCGTTCGCGGTTAAAAACAATGCTGCACCTGCCACTAAAGCTGCATATTTCATATTATTAATCTCCATTGTTTATCTTGCTATCATCATGCTCTTGTTTTAACTAACCAATGAGCGCCATCAGATTGAATCAAGCCCGTCTTTTTTTCAAGCGAAATGCTGCATTTTTATGACCTAAAATTAACGATTTTTTAAAGAAAAGATGACAGGGTTCTCATTGATAATGCTTGCTTTTTTTTGCGTAATAGACGTTGTCGGAGCCTAAGACCATTTTCATCTGTCGTTAGCTGAAAATGACGTTAAGCGGCGAGGGGCTGAAGCGGCCAGCAACAGACATTCCGGGGTTGATGGTTTATCATAAAGAGAAAGACACAGCGGGCAGCTCAACTGCTTGTCCAGTCGCTAAAAAAGGAGTAGCTATGCCGACCGAACAACGGCTGGATCCGCGCCAGGATCGAGCAATGCTGTGGGCCAATCGCGAAAATGTGCAAAAACATGCACTGTCGCGCAGCATGCCGTGGTTAGCGTTCGTCAATATCGCCTTTGCCTTGATGGTCATCTTCCGCAACGTTCTGTTCACCGAGTTCGATCATCAGAGCTTGACTCACCAGGATATTATTCCTTATCTGGAGATGGCGCTTGGGGCCATTATCGTTTTCTCGCTGGCGCTTTGCATGATGGTTATCTCCGGGCGGATATTAAGCGGTATTTATGCCACAAAAGTGATTTCCGCTATTTTGTTGATTCTCAGTTTATGCTGGTCGGTGAGTAGTTACTGCTTCATCATTTTATGGTCGCTGCCGTTCGCGTGGCCGCTGCTGGTTATTTTAATGACCACCGGTCTTGCCGCGCTCTATTATTTTCCGGTGGGCCTCGTGGCTTACCTTGTTCCTTTATGGGGTATTTCATTACTCGCTGGCGTGCAAATACATCATGGTGTCGATTTACGTTTTCTGATTCTGTGGGGAATATGCACCGCCATTATGATTTATGGCCGGCAGATATTACAGCGCTGGTATGACGAGGCCTGGAAAACCCATCAGGAGAACATGCAACTGATTAATCGGTTGGAAAACATGGCGAATCAGGATGCCTTGACGGCGACCGCCAACCGCCGGGCGCTGGACAATTTTTTAGCGCAGGCCTGGGAACGTAAAGAGCCGCTGGCGCTGATCATCCTCGATGTCGACTTTTTTAAACGTTATAACGATCACTACGGTCACCAGGCGGGAGATTACTGCCTCTCCTGCATCGCCTCCGTGCTGAAAATGTCGGTACGCGCGCAGGAGGATATGGTGGCGCGCTATGGCGGCGAGGAGTTTGTGATTGTCCTGCCGCTGCAATCATTAGATAGCGCCACGGCGGTGGCGCAGCGGATCCAACAGAAGATTCGCGAAGCGGCGCTGCCGCATGCCAAATCCGATGCCGGGCCGCTAGTGACGGTCAGTATGGGTATTGTCGCCTCGGACGGGCGCGTCCCGGCGTCAGAGTTAATCGCGCAGGCGGATGCTGCGCTGTATAAAGCCAAGCAAGAAGGACGTAATCGATGGTCTTATTAGCAAAGCGCATTATCCAGCTTGCGCTTGCCGCTTTGCTGCTGGCAGGCTGTGCGCAGGAGCAGGGTATTGTCGACAAACAGGGTTATCAGTTGGATACCCGTCATCCGGCGCAGGCGGCCTATCCGCGTATTAAAGTCCTGGTCATTCACTATACCGCCGATAACTTTGATGTCTCGCTGGCGACCCTGACCGATAAAGAGGTTAGTTCGCACTATTTAATTCCCGAGCAGCCGCCTCTGCACCACGGTAAACCGCGTATCTGGCAACTGGTGCCGGAGGAAGATTTAGCCTGGCACGCCGGTATCAGCTTCTGGCGCGGCAGCACGCGTATCAACGATACCTCTATTGGTATTGAGCTGGAAAATCGCGGCTGGCAAAAAAACGGCGATATAAAAAGTTTTACCCCATTTAATCCGACGCAAATTGACGCGCTTATCCCGCTGGCGAAAGATATCATCGCCCGCTATCACATTCAGCCGCAAAATGTCGTGGCTCATGCCGATATCGCGCCGCAGCGCAAGGACGACCCTGGCCCGCTGTTCCCGTGGCGGGCGCTGGCGCAGCAGGGAATTGGCGCCTGGCCTGATGATTCACGCGTCGCCTTTTATTTGCAAGGGCGTCCAGGCTGGCAGCCAGTTGATAGCGGAGAATTGTTAGACCTGCTGTCGCGCTACGGCTATCAGGTCACCCCGGAGATGACCCCGGCGCAGCAAAAACGGGTGATTATGGCCTTCCAGATGCACTTCAGGCCGGCACGCTGGGACGGCGTGGCCGATGCGCAAACGCAGGCGATCGCCGAAGCGTTGCTGGAAAAATATGGACAAGGATGATGGAGTAATAAAATGAACAAGGATGTATTGCGTCTTGCGCTGGCGGCGATGTGTTTTACCTCTGTAGCTTCCGCACAAAGTTATTCCTGCAAGTATTTAGCGAAAATCAGCGCAGAAGAGGAGACCCTGGTGAATTGCGCCAGTTGGGTTGATGGAGAGCCACGGTTTTCCCCGCGCTTATCTCGGCTTGCGTTGTCTGCTAATGGCCTTTACCAGCTGTATATCAGTTCTGCTGAGTGGCCAGGTAGTGGGCGCTATTACTTACTTAACGATCGCAGTGAGGCGCTGTCTTTGCTGCCGTTTGATAATGGCGGCGATGAATTTGCTGAAGGACTGGTGCGTTCTCGCCAGCAGGGTAAGGTCGGTTTTTATAATGCACAGCTTCAGGCGGTAATTATCCCGCAGTTTGACTTCGCCTGGCCGTTTAAAGAAGGGAAAGCGCTGGTCTGTAACGGTTGCAATACACGGCGTGATGGCGAGCATACGTCGATGATTGGCGGGCAGTGGTTTTATATCGATAAATCAGGCGCGCGTATTTCGCCTATTGGCAGCAAACCGGGTGACTTGCTGCCGTAAGCGTCGGTTTTAATCGTGTAGTTTACCGTGGTCTTTTAACCACGCGGCGGTGCGGGTAACCCCCTCATCGAGGGTAACGATCGGCTGATAGCCAAGTTCCTGCTGAGCGCGGCTGATATCGAGGGTAAAGTCGAAATTGAGCTTCGAAACGCCGTAATGGGTGAAAGCGGGTTCTTTTGCCGATTTATTGCCGAAATGCTCCATGCTGCGGGCAATAATATCCAACATCGGATAGGGCACCGAGCGGATTCGGCACTTGATGCCCAGCTCGTCGATGAGCTTCTGCACGATACTGCGCAGCGTCCGCGGCTCGCCGTTGCTGATATTCCACGCCCGCGCGGAAGGTAAGTGGTCGCACTGCGGCTGACTGGCCAACCACATCGCATGCACCGCGTTTTCGTAGTAAGTCATGTCCACCAGCGCGTTACCGCCGCGCGGCAAGAGCACGCTGCCGTAGTGGCGCATCATCTGCACCATTCGCGGAATAAAGACCTTATCATGCGGCCCAAACAGGCTTTGCGGGCGCAAAATCGTAAAGCGGGTATGCGGGTTCGCCTGCGCCAGCAGGTTGATAACCTCTTCGCTGGCCGCCTTGCTGCGGGCGAATTCATTGGCGAAGCGGTGCGGGCGGAAATCTTCCTGAATATCGCGATGGTGGTGATAATCGAAATAGAGCGAAGGCGAAGAAATATGGACGAAATTGCGTACGCCCCAGGCAACGGACCATTCGCCAAGGCGGCGCGTTGCGCGAACGTTGGCTAAATCGAAGGCTTGCTGGGTACCCCACGGCGAGGTAAAGCTGGAACAGTGCCAAAGCGTATCAATACCGGCGAGCATCACTTTAGCCTGCGAAGAGACCAGTTCGGTTAGATCGGCAGGAATAAACTCCGCGCCCATTTTGCTCAGAAGCTTACCCATCGCTTCGTTGCGCCCGGTCGCTCGCACGCTGATGCCCTTGTTGCGCAGATATTCCACCGCATTACGACCTAATCCGCTGGTCGCACCGGTAACCAGTACCTTCATATCAATCTACTGTCCCAGAAAAGAATTTCGTGCGCATTTTTCCGTGATTCTCCCGAGTATGCAATGAGAATCATGAAAGAATAACGCTTAATCTTCGTTTTTGCCTGTGATTTGCTCGGCCTGGCGGGCGATGCGTCGCGCCATGCCGCGAAAAATAAACAGATGCGCCGGGATCATCAGTAGCCAGTAGAACAGGCCGGGCATACCGTGCGGATGCCACCAGGCGCGAACGTCCAGTTCACGATGGTCGCCTTTATCGCTAATGGTAAAGCTTAAACGACCAAGACCGGGGGCTTTCATGCCAAACAATAGGGTTAGCTGTTGTTCTTCTTCCACAATAATCACTTTCCAACTGTCGACCGTATCGCCAGTTTGCAGATAATCATGCTGCGGCCGCCCTTTGGCTAAACGATGGCCGACCAGCAGATCCATGGCGCCGCGGATTTTCCACAGAATGTTGCCGAAGAAATAACCCTCTTTGCCGCCGATTTGGTTCACCACTCGCCATAGCGCCTTACGGCTTGCCTGGGTGCTAATGGTGCAGCCAGCCTGCTTTGGGTAGTAGCCATACTCCGGCCGCCAGCGAGCGAAAGCCTGAGCGTCGTAGCCCCAATCGCTGGAGTTCACCAGCTGCTCTTCTTCTTTCAAAGTACGACGCACCGCCTGATCGAAGGGAATCAAGGTTTGCGGGATCAGCACGCGCAGCGAACGATCGTCGGCGATCAGATCGTGTTTTAGCCCCTGAATCAGCGCCTTAGCAATGGTGGGTGGCACCGAGGTGATGACGTTCAGGAACCACACCGAAATCCAGCGGGTCGGAAAGGGGATAGGGATCAACAGGCGATGCTTGCCGCTGACCGCCATAAAATGGGTGAACTGCTGCTGATAGCTGAGAATATCCGGGCCGGCGGCCTCGAAGACGCGGTGCTCGCGAGCCGGATGATTAAGTAACTCCACCAGATAGTAGAGCAGGTTTTCCAGCGCGATGGGGGTTGTGCGTGAGCGTACCCAGCGCGGCGGCGTCAACACCGGCAGGTTGTAAACCATGTCGCGCATCACTTCAAAAGCGGCGGATCCGGCGCCGACGATGATACCCGCCCGTAACTCGGTAACGGGGATCCCTGACTCGCGTAGGACATCGGCCGTCACCTGACGGGCGCGCAGATGGTCGGACTGCTCCTGTGCCGGAGCCTGCAGCGAGCTGAGAAATATCACCTGGCGCACCGGCGTCTGACGTAAGGCATCGCGCACGTTAACGGCGACCCGACGTTCATGGGCGATGAAATCGCCGCCTTCCCCCATGCCATGCACCAGATAGTAAAGGGTATCGACCCCGCGAAGCAGTGCCGGGAGATCCTGCGGCTGATTGAGGTCGATAGCGTGGCAGGTGACGCCGGGAAGATCGAGCTTCTGCAGCCTGTCGATATGGCGTGCCGCTGCCAACACCGGATAACCTCGTGCGCTTAATTCGCGCACCAGATGCTGGCCAATATAGCCGCTGGCGCCAAGCACCAGAATAGATTGCGACACGCCTGACTCCTTAGCGTTGTAAAAAGGCTTGCCAGTGACCGACCACTTCCGTCAACTGCTGGCGATTAACATCGAGATGCATGACCAGACGCACGACTGGCGAGGCGTTGATCAACACGCCGCGAGCCTGCATGAATTCGCCGAGCGCCCGAGCCTGCTCCTCGCCGACGCGTACGAACAGCATGTTGGTATCGTGACGCATCACATCAGCGCCGACGGCGCGTAGCTGTTCCGCCATCCACGCGGCGTTGTCGTGATCCTCCTGCAGACGGGCTACGTTATTCTGCAGAGCGTACAGACCGGCAGCGGCCAGAATGCCTGCCTGACGCATCCCGCCGCCGACCATTTTACGCCAGCGAATGGCGCGGCGGATGTACGCTTCGCTGCCCAGCAGCAGAGAACCGACCGGCGTACCGAGCCCTTTTGACAGGCAAATAGTGAACGAATCACAGTACTGCGCGATATCGCGCAGCTCGCAGCCGTACGCTACAACGGCGTTGAAGATACGCGCGCCATCGACATGTAGCGCCAGATTGCGCTGGCGGGTGAACGTCCAGGCCTCTTGCAGATAGCCGCGCGGCAACACCTTACCGTTGTGCGTATTCTCCAGGCTTAACAGGCGGGTGGGGGCGAAATGGATATCGTCGGGCTTAATTTTGGCCGCGACTTTATCCAGCGGCAGCGAACCGTCCGCCGCGGCATCGATCGGCTGCGGCTGAATACTGCCCAACACCGCTGCGCCGCCGGCTTCATACAGATAGTTATGCGCGCCCTGGCCGACGATGTACTCTTCGCCGCGCTGGCAGTGGCTAAGCAGGCCAACGAGGTTGGCCTGGGTGCCGGTAGGCAGAAACAGCGCCGCCTCTTTGCCTGCAAGCTCAGCGGCATAGCGCTGGAGTTCATTGACGGTTGGGTCGTCGCCATACACATCGTCCCCGACTGGGGCGGCCATCATGACCTCCATCATGGCGCGCCCGGGGCGAGTTACGGTATCACTGCGAAGATCTATCACGGCATATCCTTGTTCTGATTCAGGGTGATAGCATTGTTTTACCTGAGCCAGTTGGTTTTCGCCAGTTCGATCACTTCATCGCCGCGTCCGCTGATAATCGCCCGCAGCATATACAGGCTAAATCCTTTGGCCTGCTCCAGCTTAATTTGCGGCGGGATCGCCAGCTCTTCCTTCGCTACCACTACATCGACTAATACCGGACCGTCGGTGCTAAAGGCGGTCTGCAGCGCCTCATCAACCTCAGAGGCTTTCTCGACGCGTATCCCTTTGATCCCGCAGGCTTCGGCAATGCGGGCGAAATTAGTGTCGTGCAGCTCGGTACCGTCGGTCAGATAGCCGCCGGCTTTCATCTCCATCGCTACAAAGCCGAGAATGCTGTTATTAAAAATAACGATTTTCACCGGCAGCTTCATCTGTGCCAGCGATAAAAAATCCCCCATCAGCATGCTGAAACCGCCATCGCCGCACATGGCGATGACCTGGCGATTTGGCGCGGTCGCTTTGGCGCCAATAGCCTGCGGCATGGCGTTGGCCATCGAGCCGTGGTTAAACGAACCCAACAGGCGGCGCTTGCCGTTCATCTGCAGATAGCGCGCCGCCCAGACGGTGGGGGTACCGACGTCGCAGGTAAAGATCGCGTCGTCGTCGGCAAAGCGGCTAATCTGCTGCGCCAGATACTGGGGATGGAGCGCTTTTTCGCTGGGTTTGGCGAGATCGTCAAGCCCTTTACGCGCTTCGCGATAATCCTCCAGCGCTTTATCGAGGAAGCGACGATCGGTTTTCTCTTCCAGCAGCGGCAGCAGGGCTTTCAGTGTCGATTTGATATTGCCCACCAGCGCCATGTCGACCTTACTATGCGCGCCGATGCTACCGGGGTTAATGTCGATCTGAATAATTTTGGCGTCGGTAGGGTAGAACGCGCGATAAGGGAACTGGGTGCCGAGCAGGATCAGCGTGTCGGCGTTCATCATGGTATGGAAACCGGAAGAGAAGCCGATAAGCCCGGTCATGCCAACATCGTAAGGATTGTCGTATTCGACGTGCTCTTTCCCGCGCAGGGCGTGGACGACAGGGGCCTTAATTTTTGCCGCAAACTCCACCAGCTCCTGGTGCGCGCCGGCGCAGCCGCTGCCGCACATCAGGGCAATATTACTCGAGTATCGGATCAGCTGCGCCAGCTTGTGCAGCTCTTCATCCGCCGGAGTGACCGTGGGCTGCGGAGCGTGATACCAGTGGCTGCTGGCGCTTTCCGGGGCCGGTTTCAGCGCCACGTCGCCGGGCAGGACCACCACCGACACGCCGCGGTTAATCACCGCCTTACGCATGGCGATAGCCAGCACCTGCGGAATTTGCTCCGGAGTGGAGACCAGCTCGCAGTAGTGGCTACATTCGCGGAACAGCTCCTGCGGATGCGTTTCCTGGAAATAACCGCTGCCGATTTCGCTCGACGGAATATGGGCGGCGATGGCCAGCACCGGTACGTGGTTACGATGGCAATCAAACAGACCGTTAATCAGATGAAGGTTTCCTGGTCCGCAGGAACCGGCGCACACCGCCAGTTCGCCGGTGAGCTGCGCTTCCGCGCCGGCGGCAAAAGCGGCGACCTCTTCATGGCGGGTCGGCATCCATTCGATGGTACCCATGCGGTTTAAGCTATCGCTCAAGCCGTTGAGGGAATCCCCGGTCACTCCCCAAATACGTTTCACGCCGGCCTGTTCAAGCGTTTTGGCAATATATGACGCTACGGTCTGTTTCATGGTTTTCCATCTCCTTTTTGTGATAACGCTATCAAGCTTAGATGAAACTACAGGTTACGTTGCCAATTGCCCCTTATTTTTCGCTGGTTTTGTTGGCGGAATATTGTGCATACTCTGGGATCACACAGGGTGTAAAACAGGAAGCACATCAAATGGTTAAGGGATTGTTAAACGCAGTAAATAAAACGCTGTCGCATGAAGATGCCGGTAAACTCTTGTTACGACTTGCCGTTGGCGGCTTAGTGTTGTTTCACGGTCTGCATAAGCTAATCGACGGCGTGGATGGCATCAGCGACATGCTGGTCGCGAAAGGGCTACCGGGCTTTATTGCCTATGGCGTGCTGGTGGGGGAAGTCGTCGCGCCTTGTTTACTTATTCTTGGCGTTTTGACCCGTCCGGCGGCGCTGGTGCTGGCATTTACCATGGCGGTGGCCTGGCTGATGGTTGGGACAGGTAAAACGTTCGCGCTGGATGCGGTCGGCGCATGGGCGATTGAAAGCCTGGTCTATTTCTTTATCGGCGCACTGGCGATTGCGCTATTAGGGGCAGGGCGTTATTCGTTGGCCGGTCAGTCGGCCTGGCGGTAAAAAAGTGCCGGATAAGGCATTAATGCCTTATCCGGCCTACGGTCCTGTAGCCCCAGAAAGCGGTATGTACCGTAGCGCTTTTGGGGGTTTTGACCTCAGGCGAGAACCAGATCGCTCTGCGGGTGACAGGAGCAGGCTAGCACGTAGCCGTCGGCGATTTCGGCATCGGTCAGCGTCATGGTGCTGGTAACGCTATATCCGCCGGCAACCACTTTGGTTTTGCAGCAGCCGCAGACGCCAGCGCGGCAGGCGACGGTCACCGGTACCTTATTGCTCTCCAGCGCTTCCAGCAACGTGGTGCCGACTGGCGCGTAGAACGTTTTCGCCGGCTGCAGCTTGGTGAATTTCAATCCGTCGGTAGCGGCTTCCGCCACCGGGGTAAAGAACTTCTCTTTAAAGAAACGCGTCACGCCAAGCGCCGTCACTTCCTGTTCGACCATCTCCATATAAGGCGCCGGGCCGCAGGTCATCACGGTACGGCTCGTCAGGTCCGGGACGCTTTGCAGCAGCTCGCGGGTGAGACGACCGGCGACGAAGCCCGGCGTCGCGTTGTGTTCCGCCACCAGCGTGACCGGGTATTGACGCCACTCTTCGGCGAAAATGACATCCTGCGGCGAACGCACGTTAAAGATAACCTGCACATCCGCCTGCGGACGATACTTCGCTAACCAGCGGCGCATCGACATAATCGGCGTCACGCCGCAGCCGGCGGCCAGCATCAGAAAACGATCGGTTGTTTTATCTTCACAGGTAAACTCGCCCATCGCATCCGACAGCCAGATATAGTCGCCGCGTTTCACATCGCGGGTTAACCACTGTGAGCCTGCGCCATCATCAATACGACGAACGGTCAGCGTAATGTATTCACTGACCCCCGGCGTTGAGGAGAGGGTGTAGGCACGCAGCGTATCCGCCGAATGGCGCACGCTGACCAGCGCGTACTGTCCGGCGCGATAGGGATAGTAGTCGTGGCACAGCAACGAAATGGTCCACACATCAGGCGTTTCCTGCTGAATATGATGAACCTGCATCCGCCACGGGCACTGATCGGTTGGCATTGTCATGCGGTGACTCCTTATGCGCTCAGCAACTGCTGCATATCTTGTTCTACGGTGGTGACGGAACGCAGACCAAATTTCTCGTTGAGGATAGCCAGCAGGTCCGGGGTGAAGAAGCCTGGCGCGGTCGGACCGGTGACGATGTTTTTCACCCCCAGCGACAGCAGCGTCAGCAGGATAACGATGGCTTTTTGTTCGAACCAGGAGAGCACCAACGACAGCGGCAGATCGTTTACCCCACAGCCCAGTTTTTCCGCCAGCGTTACCGCGAGAATAATCGCCGAGTAGGCATCGTTACACTGACCGGCGTCAACCAGGCGCGGCAGGCCTTCGATATCGCCGAAATCCAGTTTGTTGAAGCGGTATTTACCGCACGCGAGGGTCAAAATCAGGCAGTCGTCCGGTACGCTGGTAGCGAAATCGGTGAAGTAGTTACGTTCGCCGCGCGCGCCGTCGCAGCCGCCGACGAGGAAGATGTGACGCAGTTTTTCACGGCTAACCAGATCAATCAGCGTATCCGCCGCGCCTAGCAGCGTCTGGCGACCGAAGCCGACGGTGATCAGATGCGGGATTTCGCTGTACGGGAAGCCTGCCATTTGCTGTGCCTGGGTGATAACCGGGGAGAAATCTTCGCCTTCCAGATGATTGACGCCCGGCCAGCCGACGATGCTGCGGGTCCAGATGCGGTCGTCGTAGGCGCCGACGGTTGGGTCGATGATGCAGTTCGAGGTCATCACGATGGGGCCCGGGAAGCGGGCGAATTCAACCTGCTGGTTTTGCCAACCGCTGCCGTAGTTGCCAATCAGGTGTTTGAACTTACGCAGCTCCGGATAACCGTGCGCCGGCAACATTTCACCGTGGGTATAGACGTTAACGCCGGTGCCTTCAGTCTGCTCCAGCAGGTTATAGAGATCTTTCAGGTCGTGTCCGGAAATCAGGATGCACTTACCTTCGGTGGCTTTAACGTTGACCTGAGTCGGCGTTGGGTGACCATATTTCGTGGTTTCACCGGCGTCGAGGATACTCATCACTTTGAAGTTCATCTGGCCGATTTCCATCGAACACTCCAGCAAAGCGTTCATATCGGCAGGCCAGGTACCCAGCCACGCCATGATTTTATGATACTGGGCATAAATGTCGTTGTCGTACTGACCGAGCACGTGCGCGTGTTCCATATAGGCCGCGGCGCCTTTCAGGCCGTACAGGCACAGCAGGCGCAGGCCGAGGATATTCTCGCCGATCGCGGCCTTGTCTTTATTTGGCGTATAGTCCGCCGCCTGACGCTGCAGATCGCCGAGATCATCGCTGACCAGTTGCAGATCGGCTACCGGGCTGTCGACCGAAGCGTTGGCATCAATATTCAGGCATTGCGCTTTCAGCGCCTCGCGCATGGCGATCGCCTGACGGGCGTAACCAACGATACGCGGCGAGTCGAAGTTCACGTTGGTCAAAGTAGAGAAGAATGCGCGCGGGGCAAAATTATCCACCTCATGATCGATGATGCCATATTCACGCGCTTTAACGGCCCATGCGGACAGACCCTGCAGAGAAGCAATCAACAGATCCTGCAAATCAGAGGTCTCAGCGGTTTTACCGCACATACCCTGCGCGTAAGAACAGCCATTTCCTGCCGGCGTACGGATAGTTTGTTCACATTGCACACAAAACATGATCACACCTTTTAAAGTTATATTTTAGATACATGTTTAAGGTTATGCCTGTGGCTGTACGGAGAAAAGGTATTTCTGACACAACTTAAAGGGAGATTGATTTAGCGCAATTTTGGCGGTAGGGAATCTACCGCCACGGGGGATCAGGCTGAGAAGAACGCCATCAGTACCGGCACCAGCAGACTAAGGATAAAACCGTGTACGATAGCTGCAGGGACGATTTCTACGCCGCCGGAGCGCTGTAGCACCGGTAGAGTAAAGTCCATTGAGGTTGCGCCGCACAGCCCAAGCGCGGTGGAGCGGCTACGCAATACCATGCCGGGGATCAGCATAATAGCCAGCAGTTCGCGGGCCAGATCGTTAAAGAATGTCGCGCTGCCAATGACCGGGCCATAGGATTCGGTCATCAGGATCCCGGAAAGGGAGTACCAGCCGAAGCCGGACGCCATCGCCAGACCGGTTTTAATGGGCAGGCCAAGAATAAGGGCATTAATCACTCCGCCAAATAATGAGCTGGCCGCGACCACTACCGCGACAATCATTCCGCGGCGATTAAGCACAATTTGCCGTAATGTCATTCCATTATTACGCAGCTGAATACCGATAAGGAATAACAAGAAAATTAACGTATATTCGCTGGCTTCAGTCGCGTGTTGTAAAAATGAGAGGCCGCTTAACCCCAGCAGGAAACCAATTAGTACGACGCCAAGCAGCTGCAGCGACTCGAGAGCCATCGCCAGGCGCGAGGGTAATTTTTCCGGACGATGCTTGACCCGCCACGGCATTTTTTTATCCAGCCATAGCAGTGCGGCAATATTGCACAGAATAATAACCACAATGCTTACCGCGGAGTAATGCAGTATCGATAACAGATTGCTGCTGAGATTATCGAGGAAAGCAAGGCTAATCCCCATGAAAAAGAGGATCACGTAAACAATCCAGCTCAGCAGCCGGGTAATCAGTTTAAGTGCGGAAGGGTGACGCAGCGGAATCAGATAGCCGACAATCAACGGCAGCAGAATGATTAATAGTCCCGAAAACATGAACGGCATGGTCCTTGCGAATTAAGAATAGCGCCAATGACACTACCCAATTCGCCAGGCCGAGTAAAGCTGTCGGCAAAAAGAAAAAGCCCGGCGTCGCCGGGCTTCTCGCGAGGGTTAATCGCGTTTTTCGAGCAGGGTACGATACAGTACGCCGCCGAGGATACCGCCGATAATTGGCATCACCCAGAACAGCCACAGCTGTTGCAGCGCCCAGCCGCCCTGGAAGATAGCGACCGCGGTGCTACGCGCCGGGTTAACGGACGTATTGGTCACCGGAATGCTAATCAGGTGGATAAGGGTCAGCGCCAGGCCGATAGCAATCGGCGCAAAGCCCGCCGGGGCGTTTTTATCGGTCGCACCGTGAATGACCAGCAGGAATCCGCAGGTCAGCACGATTTCGATAACGATAGCGGACAGCATGGAGTAGCCACCCGGAGAGTGTTCGCCGAAACCGTTTGAAGCGAAGCCGCTCGCTGCAGCGTCAAAACCGGCTTTACCGCTGGCGACAACATACAGCACCGCGGCGGCAATAATACCACCGACAACCTGGGCGATAATATAACCAATGACGTCTTTAGCCGGGAAACGACCGCCAGCCCACAGACCTAACGTCACCGCCGGGTTAAAGTGACCGCCGGAAATATGGCCCACGGCGAACGCCATGGTTAATACGGTTAAACCAAAGGCTAAAGCCACGCCGGCAAAACCAATTCCTAATTCCGGGAAAGCCGCCGCCAGCACTGCGCTGCCGCAGCCGCCGAATACGAGCCAGAATGTGCCAAAGCACTCTGCTGCTAATTTTCTGAACATAACCACCTCAAATAATAATGTAAACGAACACGTTATGACGTGCCGGTCTTTATTTATCGACGCAAAGGATGACGATAAAAATAAAGCGTCGCTATTTTAGGGACGAACGCCACCCTCGGACTAGTTAAATAAATTGATGTAATTTGATTTAGAGCAATGAGATGATTTTCCTTTCACCATGCATGATTTATGCAAGTGTAGAACACAATGCTGAAAAATAAACTACTACCGAAGATGAATTAATTTATTAATTATATGAAATCAAGAGCCGTTACCTTACAAACTCATTCATTTCTGGATTCAATTATCGGCCAGCGACGCTGGGGGTTCCATGTTGTCTGCGTCTCGCTATACTACTGATTACTGAAGGAGAATGTGGGCCAGGCGGAGGGGATATGCATCTTGAGCGTGTAGAGATCGTCGGATTTCGCGGTATCAACCGTTTATCGTTGATGCTTGAGCAAAACAATGTGCTGATCGGCGAAAACGCCTGGGGTAAATCCAGCCTGCTGGACGCTCTGACGCTGCTGTTATCGCCGGAATTTGACCTGTACCATTTCGTGCGCGATGACTTCTGGTTTCCACCTGGCGATATTCAGGGACGTGAGCATCATCTGCATATCATTTTAACTTTCCGTGAAAATGAACCCGGGCGCCATCGCGTGCGCCGTTTTCGTCCGCTTAGCGATTGCTGGGTGCCCTGTGATGACGGCTATCAGCGCATTTTCTATCGTCTTGAGGGTGAGCTGGCGGATGACGGCAGCGTGATGACCCTGCGTAGTTTTATTAACTGCCAGGGAGAGGCGCTGGAGATGCAAGATATCGACAATCTGGCGCGCCACCTGGTGCGCTTAATGCCGGTATTGCGCCTGCGCGACGCCCGCTTTATGCGCCGAATTCACAACGGTACCGTGCCGCATTCGCCGCAAATTGAGATCACCGCCCGTCAGTTGGATTTTCTCTCCCGCGAACTGGTCAATCATCCGCAAAATCTCACCGATGGGCAAATCCGCGAAGGGCTGTCGGCGATGGTGCAACTGCTGGAACATTATTTCGCCGAGCAGAGCAGCGCGCAAAGCCGCAATCGCCTGATGCGCCGCCGTTCTCATGACGAACAACGCAGCTGGCGCTATCTCGATATTATTAACCGAATGATTGATAAACCCGGCGGACGCAGTCATCGCGTGATCCTGCTTGGGCTGTTCTCCACTTTATTACAGGCGAAGGGAACCGTCCGACTCGATCGCGATGCGCGGCCGCTGCTGCTGATTGAGGACCCGGAAACGCGTCTGCATCCGATCATGCTCTCGGTCGCCTGGCATTTATTGAATTTGCTACCGCTGCAGCGAGTGACCACGACCAATTCCGGCGAGCTGTTGTCGTTGACGCCGGTTGAGCAGGTGTGTCGCCTGGTGCGTGAATCGTCCCGCGTCTCGGCGTGGCGGCTCGGTCCCGGCGGGATGAATGCGGAAGATAGCCGCCGCATTGCGTTTCACATTCGCTTCAACCGCGCCTCATCGCTGTTTGCCCGCTGCTGGTTGCTGGTGGAAGGCGAAACGGAAACCTGGGTTATCAACGAACTGGCGCGCCAGTGCGGGCATCATTTCGACGCTGAAGGGGTGAAGGTGATTGAATTCGCCCAATCCGGGCTCAAGCCGCTGATTAAATTCGCCCGCCGGATGGGGATTGAATGGCATGTGCTGGTTGATGGCGATGAGGCAGGAAAGAAGTATGCCGCTACGGTACGTGGGCTGCTCAACAATGATAACGAACTGGAACGGGTGCACTTAACCATGCTTCCGGCAATGGACATGGAACACTTTATGTATCGTCAGGGGTTCGACGATGTATACCACCGTGTGGCGCAGATCCCGGAGAATATGCCGATGAACATGCGCCGGGTGATAACAAAAGCCATACATCGTTCGTCGAAACCCGATCTGGCGATAGAGGTCGCGATGGAGGCCGGGCGGCGGGGAGTAGACGCCGTCCCGACATTACTGAAAAAGATGTTTTCCCGCGTGCTGTGGCTGGCGCGTGGGCGCGCTGATTAGGGGCGGCAGCATGCGACGCTCTGTTGCTGTAGGCTATCCAGTAAGGCATAACGACGGCGGTATTCCGCTCGTTTTTTACTGGCAATCTCTTCCATTGGTTTACGCGGCATGACCAGCGGCAGTTGGAAATCGCCGCTCGCCAGCGGATGCGCGCCTAACGATTGCCAAAAACTATCGTAATCCGCATGCAGTAATCCCTGTTTTTTCTTGCGATAGCGAATACTGCGATAAATATGTGTGGTATTGCTCACTGCCTGCAGGCGCTCAACAGAGAATGATTGCCCCATTGACATCGCCGCTTCCACCAGCAGTCGTTTCGGGAACAGTCCATGACAGGCTTTCGTCGCATCTTGTATCAACTGATGTGATACATTTGCTTTGGCACCTTGAAGCCCGCCAATCCACATGACGCGTTTGCCTTCCAGTCGACAAAGCGTAAAGGTGAGTTCGGCAAGTACGATATCTTCTTCTGTCACGAAACTTAGCGTGGCTTCGCCTTCCTTATCGAGATTCGGCTCAGCGCGCAGCACAATACGAAACTGCCGATCGTCTTTACCGCTGATAGTCGCCAGCAGGGTTCCCGCACGTGATAAATACCCATTTAGCGCCAGCGGCGTCAATTGTTCACTCATAGCTTGATAGTGGAAATTGAGCGCATCCAGAATCTGCTGTTGGCTGCAATTTACCGACAACCAGGGACGATGCAGTCGGCAGGGTAAACCCGGCTGTACGTTAAGCATGGCCGGAAGCTGAGGCTGACGCGCCAGGTCGTTTAATAATTGCGCGGTGGCAAATGGCTTCATCAATGAACGTAAAATGAACTTGCGGCGGTATGCCGGGTTACGCCAGGCACGTCCCGGCGTTATCTCTCCGCTGGCGAGACGGCAGAAAAGTTTCCAACCTGTTTTAGGTTGCGATAGTTCGGAATCTGGATTTTCAGCGATTGAAGACATGATCATTCCTGGTTCTGTTATTTTTTCGCCATTTCATCATCCCCCCGATTAACACCGCTTAAACAAAAATGAAGGATTGCTAAAAATTAAGTTCTGTTGTCACGCGGTTTAGATAGAATCATCGTCCGAGCTGCGGGGAAAAGATCAGGAATTTTTTTATGACATTGAATGGAAAACGCAGGAAAGTCTGGTGGCTGTTGGCGTTAGTGGTAGTGATAGCGGCCATTTGGGGATGGCGCATTCTTAACGCGCCGTTGCCGCAGTATCAAACGCTGGTGGCGCGCAAAAGCGACCTGCAGCAGAGCGTTCTGGCGACGGGCAAATTAGATGCGCTGCGTAAAGTCGACGTCGGCGCCCAGGTCAGCGGCCAGTTGAAAACGCTGCGCGTCAATATTGGCGATAAAGTGCAGAAAGACCAGCTACTGGGGGTTATCGACCCGGAGCAGGCGGAAAACCAGATTAAAGAAGTCGACGCGACGCTCATGGAACTGCGCGCGCAGTTGAAACAGGCGCAGGCCGAACGCAAGCTCGCGCAAGTAACATTAGCGCGCCAGCAGCAGTTGGCGCAGCGTCAGCTGGTCTCACGTCAGGATCTGGATACCGCCGCCACCGATGTGGCGGTGAAAGAGGCGCAAATCGGCACCATCGAAGCGCAGATCAAACGCAACCAGGCGACCCTCGACACCGCGAAAACCAACCTCGACTATACGCGTATCCTGGCGCCGATGTCCGGTGAAGTGACACAAATCACTACCCTGCAGGGACAGACGGTGATTGCCGCCCAGCAGGCGCCAAACATCCTGACCCTGGCGGACCTCAGTACCATGCTGGTCAAAGCGCAGGTTTCGGAAGCTGACGTGATCCATCTTAAGCCGGGGCAAAAAGCCTGGTTTACGGTACTCGGCGATCCTCTGACTCGTTACGAAGGTACGCTGAAGGATATTCTGCCGACGCCGGAAAAGGTCAATGATGCCATATTTTATTATGCGCGTTTTGAAGTCCCTAACCCGCAGGGGATCCTGCGTCTTGAAATGACTGCGCAGGTGCATATCCAGCTAGCGGAAGTGAAAAACGTGATTACTATTCCCCTTAGCGCGCTGGGCGACGCCATCGGCGATAACCGCTACAACGTGCGCCTGCTGCGCAACGGGGAAGTGAAAGAGCGTGAAATCGTTATTGGCGCGCGTAACGATACCGATGTGGCGGTAGCGAAAGGGCTGGAAGAGGGCGATGAGGTGATTATCAGCGAAAGCACGCCCGGAGCGACAAAATGACGGCGCTGCTTGAACTGCGTGATATTCGCCGCAGTTACCCCTCTGGCGACGGTGAAGTTGACGTGCTGAAGGGGATAACCCTCAGTATTGCCGCCGGGGAAATGGTGGCGATCGTCGGGGCTTCAGGGTCCGGGAAATCGACGCTGATGAACATCCTTGGCTGCCTTGATAAGCCCACCAGCGGCACCTATCAGGTTGCCGGGGTCGATGTGGTGCATCTGAGCGGAGATGAACTGGCCAGGCTGCGCCGCGAGCACTTCGGCTTTATTTTCCAGCGTTACCATCTGTTATCGCACCTCACGGCGGCGCAAAACGTCGAGGTCCCTGCTATCTATGCCGGTAAAGAGCGCCGGATTCGTCTTGAACGGGCGCGAGATTTACTCACCCGATTAGGTCTGGGCGAGCGAGCGGAATACTTCCCGTCGCAGCTCTCCGGCGGCCAGCAGCAGCGCGTGAGTATCGCGCGCGCCCTGATGAACGGCGGTGAGGTGATCCTCGCCGATGAACCGACCGGGGCGCTGGATAGCCGCTCAGGCGAAGAGGTTATGGCCATCCTGCATCAGCTAAAGGCGCAGGGGCATACGGTGATTATCGTCACCCACGACCCGCAGGTCGCGGCTCAGGCGGAGAGAATCATCGAGCTGCGCGACGGTGAAATTGTGCGTAACCCGCCGCCGTCATCGCCGGAGAAAGGCGGCGTGCTTCGCGCCGAATCCCGTGCGGAGCCTTCCGTCTGGCGTCAGTTCAGTAGCGGTTTTCGCGAGGCGCTGGTGATGGCCTGGCGGGCGATGGCGGCGAATAAAATGCGTACGCTGCTTACTATGCTCGGCATCATTATTGGTATCGCTTCGGTGGTCTCTATTGTGGTGGTTGGCGATGCGGCGAAACAACTGGTCTTAGCCGATATTCGCGCTATCGGCACCAATACCATCGACGTTTACCCCGGCAAAGATTTTGGCGATGACGATCCGCGTTATCAGCAGGCGTTAAAATATGATGATCTGCTGGCAATTCAAAAACAGCCGTGGGTGAGCTCTGCGACGCCGGCGGTATCGAAAAGCCTGCGCCTGCGCGCCAATAATATCGATGTGGCCGCCAGCGCCGAAGGCGTTGGCGCGCAATATTTCAATGTTTACGGTATGACGTTCAGCGAGGGAAATACGTTCAATGAGCTGCAGCTGAATAGCCGGGCGCAGGTGGTGGTGCTGGATAGCAATGCCCGCCGCCAGCTATTTCCTCACAAGGCGAAAGTGGTTGGCGAGGTGATTTTGGTCGGTAATATGCCGGCGACGATTGTCGGCGTGGCCGATGAGAAGCAATCGATGTTCGGCAGCAGCAAAATTCTTCGCGTCTGGCTACCTTACTCCACGATGGCCGGACGGGTGATGGGGCAATCGTGGCTAAACTCGATAACCGTCCGCGTGCAGGAGGGCTACGATAGCGCCACCGCTGAACAGCAGCTGGTGCGATTGCTTGAGCTCCGCCATGGCAAAAAAGATGTTTTCACCTGGAATATGGACAGTGTCTTGAAAACGGCGGAAAGGACCACACATACTTTACAGCTGTTCCTGACCCTGGTGGCGGTGATCGCGCTGGTCGTCGGCGGAATCGGGGTGATGAATATCATGCTGGTGTCAGTGACGGAACGTACCCGTGAAATCGGCATCAGAATGGCGGTTGGCGCCCGGGCCAGGGATGTTCTGCAGCAGTTTCTTATTGAAGCGGTGCTGGTTTGTCTGGTGGGCGGCGCCATCGGCGTGAGTTTATCGTTGATGATTGCGTTCATTTTGCAACTGTTCTTACCCGGTTGGGAAATCGGTTTTTCGCCGCTGGCGCTATTGACCGCATTTTTATGTTCGACGTTGACCGGGGTGCTGTTTGGCTGGTTGCCGGCGCGTAATGCCGCGCGATTAGACCCTGTGGATGCGTTGGCACGAGAGTAAGGTGATAAAAATGCCAGTCAGAAGGACTGGCATTTTATTAGCAGGATGTACACAATGAAGCAAAAGAGTTATGCAGCCGTTTCTGCTTCCACAGGAACAATCACGCTGGCGTGATTGCCTTTCGGCCCCTGGTGAACATCAAACCGAACGGATTGCCCGGCTTTTAGCGTTCTGTAACCATCCATCTGGATGGTGGAGTAATGGGCGAAAATGTCTTCGCCGCCGCCCTCAGGGCAAATGAAACCGAACCCTTTGGCATTGTTGAACCACTTAACAGTACCCATTTCCATACTTCGACATCCTTCGTAAATCTTTATAAGTAAGATGGAATGAACCGGTAGGGAGTCACGAGTTGTACAATTGCTCGCCAACTCTCGCCAGTACAATTTAGAGAAATACGGAAATGCGTCAAGCAATTGACGAGGGTGGACGGTGAAAAATGCGTCAAAATTTGAAGCAGTTAACGCTATTGCTGGGGAATGTGACAGGCGTCGCGGATGGAAGCAATAGATGATAGTTATCTATGATCTATTGTAGATTTGTAACGTGCATAACCTCAGATCATCGACAGGCCGCGGCCTGTTGGCAACAGCAACCGATGACGAACATTGACGATGAGTAAGAGAGATTGGCTGGACTTCGATCAACTGGTAGAAGATGAAGTTCGTGATGCGCTTAAACCACCATCTATGTATAAAGTGATATTAGTCAATGATGACTACACTCCAATGGAGTTTGTTATTGACGTGTTACAAAAATTCTTTTCTTATGATGTAGAACGTGCAACGCAACTGATGCTCACGGTTCACTATGAAGGTAAGGCGATTTGCGGCGTTTTTACCGCCGAAGTTGCGGAAACCAAAGTCGCTATGGTGAACCAGTATGCCAAGGAGAACGAGCATCCATTGCTGTGTACGCTAGAGAAAGCCTGATTACAGGCATGAAAATTGGGGGAGGTGCCTATGCTCAATCAAGAACTGGAACTCAGTTTAAACATGGCTTTCGCCAGAGCGCGCGAGCACCGTCATGAATTTATGACCGTCGAGCACTTGTTGCTGGCTTTGCTCAGCAACCCCTCGGCACGCGAAGCGCTGGAAGCCTGTTCCGTGGACCTGGTCGCTTTGCGTCAGGAACTTGAAGCCTTCATCGAACAGACCACTCCCGTCCTTCCGGCTACGGAAGAAGAGCGAGACACCCAGCCGACGCTAAGCTTTCAGCGCGTGCTGCAGCGTGCGGTTTTCCACGTCCAATCCTCCGGTCGCAGCGAAGTGACCGGCGCTAACGTACTGGTCGCGATTTTCAGCGAGCAGGAGTCGCAGGCCGCCTATCTGCTGCGTAAACATGAAGTCAGCCGCCTTGATGTGGTGAATTTCATCTCTCACGGCACGCGCAAAGACGAGCCCAGCCAGCCTTCGGAAAACAATGCGAGCCAGCCGGGTAACGAAGAGCAAGCAGGCGGGGAGGATCGTATGGAAAACTTCACCACCAATCTCAACCAGCTTGCGCGCGTAGGCGGTATCGATCCGCTGATCGGCCGTGATAAAGAGCTGGAGCGTGCTATTCAGGTATTGTGCCGCCGCCGTAAGAACAACCCGCTGCTGGTGGGAGAATCCGGCGTCGGCAAGACCGCGATTGCGGAAGGGCTCGCCTGGCGTATCGTCCAGGGCGACGTGCCGGAAGTGATGGCGGATTGCACTATTTACTCGCTGGATATCGGTTCGCTGCTGGCAGGAACCAAATATCGCGGCGATTTTGAAAAACGCTTTAAAGCGCTGCTGAAACAGCTTGAACAGGATACCAATAGCATCCTGTTTATCGATGAGATCCATACCATCATCGGCGCAGGGGCGGCCTCCGGCGGCCAGGTTGATGCGGCTAACCTGATTAAACCGCTGCTTTCCGGCGGCAAGATCAGGGTGATTGGCTCCACGACTTACCAGGAGTTCAGCAACATCTTCGAAAAAGATCGTGCCTTAGCGCGTCGTTTCCAGAAAATCGACGTGACCGAGCCTTCTGTCGAAGAGACGGTGCAGATCATCAACGGCCTGAAACCGAAGTATGAAGCGCACCACGATGTGCGTTATACCGCCAAAGCGGTGCGTGCGGCGGTCGAGCTGGCGGTGAAATACATCAACGATCGCCATCTGCCGGATAAGGCGATTGACGTGATCGACGAAGCGGGCGCGCGGGCGCGGCTGATGCCGGTCAGCAAGCGTAAGAAAACGGTCAATGTGGCGGATATCGAATCCGTGGTTGCGCGCATCGCGCGTATTCCGGAGAAGAGCGTCTCCCGCAGCGATCGCGATACGCTGAAAAACCTTGGAGACCGCCTGAAAATGCTGGTCTTTGGTCAGGATAAAGCGATTGAAGCGCTGACCGAAGCCATCAAAATGGCGCGTGCCGGGCTTGGACATGAGCATAAACCGGTTGGGTCCTTCCTGTTCGCCGGGCCGACCGGGGTTGGGAAAACTGAAGTCACCGTGCAGCTGGCGAAAGCGCTGGGTATTGAACTGCTGCGGTTTGATATGTCCGAGTATATGGAACGTCATACCGTCAGCCGTTTGATTGGCGCTCCTCCGGGATACGTCGGTTTCGATCAGGGCGGGCTGTTGACCGATGCGGTTATCAAACATCCGCACGCGGTACTGCTGCTTGATGAGATCGAAAAAGCGCATCCGGATGTCTTCAATATCCTGCTGCAGGTGATGGATAACGGTACGCTGACCGATAACAACGGCCGTAAAGCGGACTTCCGCAACGTGGTGCTGGTGATGACCACCAACGCCGGGGTGCGTGAAACCGAGCGTAAATCGATTGGTCTTATTCAGCAGGATAACAGCACCGATGCGATGGAAGAGATCAAAAAGATCTTTACGCCGGAGTTCCGTAACCGTCTCGACAACATCATCTGGTTCGATCACCTCTCTACCACCGTGATCCATCAGGTAGTCGATAAGTTTATCGTCGAACTGCAGGTACAGTTGGATCAGAAAGGCGTATCGCTTGAAGTGAGTCAGGAAGCGCGTGACTGGCTGGCTGAGAAGGGCTATGACCGGGCAATGGGCGCGCGTCCAATGGCGCGGGTGATTCAGGACAACCTGAAGAAACCGCTGGCAAACGAGCTGCTGTTTGGTTCGCTGGTGGATGGCGGCCAGGTTACCGTTGAGTTGGATAAAGCCAACAATGTGCTGACCTACGGCTTCCACAGCGCGCAGAAGCACAAACCGGAAGCGGCGCATTAATAAATTCTGAATAGTTCAGTGATAAAGACCGGGTTGGTGACAGCCCGGTCTTTTTTTATCGCTCAGGTCAAATGTCCGGATATGACGGGAGTTTATCGTTAAACTCGGCGCGTAGATCGCGAAAAAGGGCAAAACGACACCCTGGCGTTGGTAAAAGCGCCGGAAAACTCAGCCTGCGTGCGGGAAGTTGAAATGAAAAGACCGGGCAGGAGCCCGGCCTTCAGCATCTGACGCCTTAGCGGCGGAAACAATTAGCGACTACGGAAGACAATGCGGCCTTTGCTCAGGTCGTACGGGGTCAGCTCAACAGTCACTTTGTCGCCCGTCAGAATGCGGATGTAGTTTTTACGCATTTTACCGGAAATATGCGCAGTTACCACGTGACCGTTTTCCAGTTCTACGCGGAACATAGTGTTAGGCAACGTTTCAAGTACGGTGCCCTGCATTTCAATATTGTCTTCTTTGGCCATCTAGTCCTCTGGGGTATCACTACCGTAGTTTTGAACCGGCAAGATAATGCCGAAGTTCAGCAAGTATGTAAAGTTTTACGTATACCCAAAACAGTTCGCGTCGCAGGCTGGCGGTGAATAATTGCGCGCAGCCAGCGCCTGCAGCTTAAAACATGACGGGTATAAATCGCCGAAGTAGTTTTGGCGCATTGCCCGGAATACACGCGGTAAAACCACATGACAGGCGCAAACGTAAAGGGCAGTGACAGAACGATGGGCGTTATCTGACTCTTAATATTCCCAAACGGCGGCGGGGCAACAGGCAGAAGCTACTCTACCGCGCAATTATACCACCGCGCTAAGAAATGTGCTGAAAACATTTATCCATTACCGGTAAATAGCACCCTTGGTACCCAAAATCGCTCCGGTAAGCGATAGGTGCGTAATACGGAAAGGTAATCGAGATAATCGCGGCGCGGGATTTCAATCGCTCCTAAAGAGGCGGTATGCGCATTAAGAACCTGACAGTCAATTAATCTGCCACCGCCCTGGGCAAAAGCCTGACAGAAGATCATTAGCGCGGTTTTGGAGGCATTTTCCGCCCGGCTGAACATCGACTCGCCGCAAAACAGCGCTCCCTGCGCCACGCCATACATGCCGCCGACCAGCCTATCCTCATCCCATACTTCGATGGAGTGAGCATGACCGAGTTCATGTAACTGGTGATAGGCCTGAACGATACCATGGGTGATCCAGGTGCCTTCATCGCGATGGCTGGCGCAGCCCTCGATAACCTGGCCGAAGGCGTGATTGAGCGTCACCCGATAGGGCGAACGTTGATGGAAACGTTTCATGCTACGGCTATAGTGGAATTGCTCCGGCCACAGTACGGCGCGTGGATCGGGCGACCACCATAAAATAGGGTCGCCGGGAGAAAACCATGGAAAGATACCGCGCTGATAGGCCATCAACAAACGGGCTGGGCTGAGATCGCCACCCAGCGCCAGCAGGCCATTTGGTTCACGCAGAGCGCCTTCCGGGGAAGGGAAGGCGATAGAGTCACGAGAGAGCTGAACCAGACGCATTTTTGACCTCAATACGCACCAGCAATTGTTGACAATAATAGCTTACAGACGTTGCTTGAACTGGTAATAACGGCCCTGTTTCGCCAGCAGCTCTGCGTGACTACCTTGCTCAATAATTTGGCCGTTGTCCATGACTATTATCTGATTAAAACGCGCCAGCCCGCGCAGACGGTGAGTGACCATCAACACGGTTTTATCGCGCATCACTTCACTAAGTAAATCAAGGATCTGGCTTTCCGTTGTTGCATCCAGGCCTTCGGTGGGTTCATCAAGTAGCATTAACGGCGCATCGTGCAATAGCGCGCGGGCGATAGCCAGTCGACGTAATTCGCCGCCGGAAAGCTGACGTCCGCCTTCGCCAAGCCAGCTATCCAGGCCACTATCTTCCAGCAATTTCTCCAGGCCGACTCGCGCCAGGATTTCGGCAAGCCTGGCGTCGCTGACCTGCGGCGCGGCGAGCAGCAGATTATCGCGCAGCGTCGCGCTGAAGAGATGCACCCGCTGCGGCACGACGCTCATCGCCTGGCGCAGGGTCGTTTCAGACAGCACGCTAAGTGGCTGGCCATTTAGCTGAATCTGACCGTTGGCCGGATCCCAGGCGCGGGTCAATAGCTGCAGCAGAGTCGATTTACCGCAGCCGGTACGGCCAAGAATGGCGATATGCTCGCCTGCCGCGACCTGCAGAGAAATATCTTTTAGCGCCGGGGCCGACTGCTGCGGGTAGCTGAAGGTTACCTCATTCAGGGTAAGCGCTACCTGGGAGAAGCTTTGCGGTGTCTGCTGGCTAAACGTCACCTCGGGCTGCTGCTCGGTAATCTGCGTAATGCGACGCGCGGACGCGATGACCTGGCCGAGATGCTGGAAGGCGCCGGTGACCGGCGCCAGCGCTTCAAATGCCGCTAAGGCGCAGAACACGAAGAGGGCGATCAGCGCCCCCGGCTGGTTATTACCGCCAACGCCTTCGGAGGCCATCCACAGCATGGCGATCACTGCGATGCCGCCAATCAGCAGCATCAGCGCCTGCGACAGGGCGGTGAGCTCAGCCTGGCGGCGCTGCGCCTCCTGCCAGCGCTGTTCCGTTTTTTCCATCTGTTTACGGTAGCGATCGCTGGCATTAAACAGCATTAACTCGGCTTGCCCCTGTAGCCAGGAGGTGAGTTGCTGGCGATACTGCCCGCGGAGCTGGGTGATCTGCTCCCCGGTCGGCTTACCGGCACGGTAAAACAGCGGTGGCAGCAGGAGTAGCGTCGCCAGCATAATTCCGCCAAGCGTTAGCGCCAGGGTGACATCGAGTACGCTTAAGCCGATGGTCACCACCAGGATGACCACCAGTGCACCAACCAGCGGCGAGATCACGCGCAAATAGAGGTGATCCAGCGTATCGACATCTGCCACGATGCGGTTGAGCAGCTCACCCTGACGAAAACGCGCCAGCCCGGCAGGGGAGAGCGGCAGTAGTTTGCTAAACGTGGCGACGCGCAGGTGCTGCAATACCCGGAAAGTGGCATCGTGGCTCACCAGACGCTCAAAGTAGCGGCCGGCCGTACGAATAATTGCCGCGCCGCGAACGCCTGCGGCAGGCAGCATGTAGTTAAAACTGTAAATCCCGGCGACCCCGACCACCGCAGAGGCCGACAGGAACCAGCCGGAAAGCGTTAATAGCCCGATACTTGCCAGCAGCGTGACGATAGCCAGCACCACGCCGAGGGTCAGCAGCCATTTGTGGCGTTTGTATAGCGCCAGATAGGGTAACAGTGCGCGCATTTAAATTTCCTCCTGGCGATGGGCTAACAGTGAGGCAAACGCGCCTCCAGCGGCAGAAAGCTGCGCATAGCCGCCTTGCTCGACAATCTGACCATCCTGCATTACCCAGATAGCATCCCACTCGGCCAGTCCTGCCAGTTGGTGAGTAACCATCAGCGTGGTCTGCTGGGTAGAAGCGTTAGATAGCGCCTGCATCACACGCTGTTCGCTGTGAGCGTCAAGGCTGGCCGCTGGTTCATCAAGCAGCAACAGGCGGCACGGCACCAGCAGCGCGCGCGCAACGGCAATACGCTGAGCCTGGCCGACCGAGAGGCCGCCAGCCTGATCGCCTAACGGGGTATTAATACCTTGTGGCAATTGGGAAATAAATTCGCTGACCCAGGCCTTATCCAGGGCTAGCTGCAGTTGCGCTTCCGTGGCTTCTGGCCACGCTAGCAGCACGTTTTCACGCAGCGTGGCGGCGGGCAGTTGCGGGTTTTGACCGACCCAGCTAATTAGCCGGCGCCAGCGTTCATCATCGAGATCGCGCAGCTCCACGCCGTTAACCTGTAGCGAACCTTCATAGGGAAGAAAGCCTGTCAGCGTATTCAGCAGCGAGCTTTTACCGGAACCGCTCTGGCCGACCAGGACCACGCGCTCGCCAGCGTTCAGGGTGAAACTCAGCGGGCCTGCCAGCGTTTTGCCTTCCGGCGATTTCACCATCAGATCGCGGGCTTCGAGGCGAATCAGTTCATGATCGCTTAGCGTTTTCTCGCCCCGTTCAGCCTGCGCCAGCGGCGTTTCCATAAAAGTCTTCAGGCTATCCGCCGCGCCAATGGCCTGCGCCTTGGCATGGTAAAATGTGCCTAAATCACGTAGCGGCTGGAAAAACTCCGGGGCCAGAATCAGGGTTAAAAAACCGGACATCAGCGTGACGCCGACGCCGTAGTGGCCGAAGTCGAGCTCGCCGAGGTAGGAAAAACCGAAATAGACCGCCACCAGCGCGATAGAGAGCGAGGTAAAGAACTCCAGCACGCCGGAGGAGAGAAAGGCCAGACGCAGGACTTCCATCGTCCGCTGGCGGAAATCCTGCGACGCATCGCGGATATTGTTAATTTCCGCCTCGCCGCGGTTGAACAGACGCAGCGTCTCCATGCCGCGCAGACGGTCGAGGAAGTGACCGCTGAGGCGACCGAGCGCAAGGAAATTGCGCCGGTTAGCATCGGCGGCGCCCATCCCGACCAGCGCCATAAAGAGCGGGATCAGCGGGGCGGTGCCGAGTAAAATTAGCGCGGCTGCCCAGTTGCTGGGGAAGATAGTGATAACAATCAGCAGCGGCACGCAGGCGGCCAGCGTCATCTGCGGCAGATAGCGCGCGTAGTAATCATGCATATCGTCGATTTGCTCAAGGATGAGCGTCGCCCAACTGCCGGCGGGTTTTCCCTGAATCCAGGCCGGGCCCGCCTGCTGAAGGCGGTCCAGCACCTGGCGGCGAATTTCATAACGGATATGCTGGCCGGCGTGGAAGCCGACGCGTTCGCGTAGCCACACCACCCAGGCGCGCAGGATCAGCACCAGCGCCAGCAAGGTAAACGGCAGCAGCAGCGCCGTCGCCGGGATATTTTCCATTATCATTCGGTGAAGTATACGCGCCAGGAACCACGCCTGAGCGACGATCAATAGACCGCTCACGACGCCCAGCAGGCGAGAAATCATCAACCAGCGACGGGAGATAATGCTTTTTTCTTTTAACCAGCGGGTTAACTCTTGTTGACGGGTTTTATTCATTGCGCGCTTAGCAGGTGTCGTTATGAGATTTTTGGGCACGGCAATGTTACAACGGGGCAAAAATAAAGGCGACTTTTCGTCGCCTTCTTTACCTTTGTTACTGACTTGTAAAGATTATTTGCAAGCGTCAGCTAAACCATCCAGATAGCGTTCCGCGTCCAGCGCCGCCATACAGCCGGTGCCGGCGGAGGTAATCGCCTGACGGTAGATATGGTCCATCACGTCGCCCGCGGCGAACACGCCAGGGATACTGGTTTGCGTGGCGTTGCCATGGATGCCGGATTGTACTTTGATATAACCGTTTTCCAGCGCTAACTGACCTTCAAAGATAGCGGTGTTCGGGCTGTGTCCAATGGCGACAAACAGACCGGCGACGTCCAGCGTCTCAACGTTATCGCTATTTTTGGTATCGCGCAGACGCAGCCCGCTGACGCCCATCTGGTCGCCGGTGACTTCTTCCAGGGTGCGATCGGTGTGCAGCACGATATTGCCGCTTTCCACTTTATCCATCAGGCGCTTGATCAGGATTTTTTCCGCACGGAAGGTGTCGCGACGGTGGATCAGATGCACTTCAGCAGCGATGTTGGACAGATACAGCGCTTCTTCAACCGCCGTGTTGCCGCCGCCGATGACCGCGACTTTCTGGTTACGATAGAAGAAACCGTCGCAGGTGGCGCAGGCAGAGACGCCGCGTCCTTTGAAAGCTTCTTCAGAAGGCAGACCCAGATAACGGGCGGAAGCGCCGGTAGCGATAATCAGCGCGTCACAGGTGTACTCGCCGCTGTCGCCGACCAGGCGGAACGGACGGTTTTGCAGATCGACGCTGCTGATATGGTCGAAAATAATTTCAGTTTCGAACTTGGTGGCATGCTCGTGCATGCGTTCCATGAGCAGCGGACCGGTCAGATCGTTTGGGTCGCCTGGCCAGTTTTCCACTTCAGTGGTGGTGGTCAGCTGACCGCCTTTTTCCATGCCGGTGATCAGCACCGGCTGCAGGTTTGCGCGCGCAGCATAGACCGCCGCGGTATATCCTGCAGGTCCAGAACCTAGAATAAGCAGTTTACTGTGTTTGGCTGTGCCCATGAGATCCCCATATTTTATTGGCATACATTGGGCTGGATTGTAGGGAATTTGCGGGCGTAAAAAAAGAGCGTAGCGATTTTGTTAACGATATGTGCAATAGAACCCGCCGATGGATTGGCGATTTAACGAGCGGAAAATATAATTAATTCTACTGTTAGCGCCCTGATTATAAGATGAAAACATGAGATTCAGAGGGGGTTGATGATGAATATCTGGCATCTTGTACTAAAAATCGATGTTTTGCTTTGACAATCCCCTGTGCTTTTGCGAAAACATTCATGGAAGAAGAAAAGCAGTGTTTCGCGTGTGGCGAATGTTCATGCACGCAAATGCCATTTTTATCCGGGTCAGCGAAATCTACGCATGGTGTGGACAGACGCCATGCGTGATGTCGGTGACTGCCATCAGGCAACGGGCTTCTCACGTACCCCTGGGTTACTCAACGTCGTACGGGTAATAACGGGATGGGCTCTGGCAGTGAAGGCGCAGAGTCAGAACAGGAGTAGGGAAGGAATACAGAGAGACAATAATAATGGTAGATAGCAAGAAACGCCCTGGCAAAGATCTCGACCGCATCGATCGTAACATTCTGAATGAACTGCAAAAAGACGGGCGTATTTCCAACGTCGAGCTTTCCAAACGGGTGGGACTTTCTCCGACGCCTTGCCTTGAGCGTGTGCGTCGACTGGAAAGACAGGGTTTTATTCAGGGCTATACGGCGCTGCTCAACCCGCATTATCTGGATGCATCACTTCTGGTATTTGTTGAGATTACTCTGAATCGTGGTGCGCCAGATGTGTTTGAGCAATTTAACGCCGCAGTACAAAAACTTGAAGAAATTCAAGAGTGTCACTTGGTATCCGGTGATTTTGACTATCTGTTGAAAACCCGCGTACCGGACATGTCAGCGTATCGTAAATTGCTGGGCGAAACCCTGCTGCGCCTGCCGGGCGTAAACGACACCCGTACCTACGTGGTTATGGAAGAAGTCAAGCAGAGTAATCGTCTGGTAATCAAGACGCGCTAACACGGAACAGGTGCAAAATCGACGTAGTTTGATTACACTCCTGTTAATCCATACAGCAACAGTGCCGGGGAGACCCGGCGCTGTTGTCCGTTTTAGCAGCAGGCAGGAAATTGCCTGATACCTGGAGAGCCTTTCTTGAGCCAGGAATACACCGAAGACAAAGAAGTCAAACTAACGAAGCTAAGCAGCGGGCGCCGCGTTCTTGAGGCGTTACTCATCCTTTGCTCTCTTTTTGCCATCTGGCTGATGGCGGCATTACTGAGCTTTAATCCATCCGATCCCAGTTGGTCACAGACCGCCTGGCATGAGCCTATCCATAATCTGGGCGGCATGCCCGGCGCGTGGCTGGCGGATACGTTATTTTTCATCTTTGGCGTAATGGCCTACACCATCCCCGTGATTATCATCGGCGGCTGCTGGTTTGCATGGCGTCATCAGGAAAATGACGAGTATGTCGATTACTTCGCTGTTTCGTTGCGCTTGATCGGCGCGCTGGCGCTGATCCTCACCTCCTGCGGCCTGGCGGCAATTAACGCCGACGATATCTGGTACTTTGCCTCCGGCGGCGTCATTGGCAGCCTGCTTAGCACCACCTTACAACCCTTGCTGCACAGCAGCGGCGGCACTATCGCCTTGCTCTGTATCTGGGCCGCGGGTTTAACACTGTTTACCGGCTGGTCATGGGTCAGCATTGCCGAGAAACTCGGCGGCGCAATCCTTTCTATTCTGACCTTTGCCAGTAATCGTACCCGTCGGGACGATACCTGGGTTGATGAAGGGGAATATGAAGATGATGAATATGAAGATGAAGAAGACGACGATACCGCACAGCCGCGGGAATCGCGTCGCGCCCGCATCTTACGCAGCGCGCTAGCGCGTCGTAAGCGTCTGGCGGAAAAGTTCGCCAACCCGATGGGGCGTAAAACCGATGCCGCGCTGTTCTCCGGTAAACGTATGGATGATGCGGAAGCAGTACAATACAGCGCCAGCGGCGCGCCTGTCGCTGCGGATGATGTCCTGTTCTCAGGCGCCAGCGCCGCGCGTCCTGGCGATTTAGACCCTTACGATCCGCTACTGAATGGCCATACGGTGGCCGACCCGATCGGCGCCGCCTCCGCCGCTGTCGTTGCGCCGCAGGCATGGGCGGAGCAGGGGACAGGGCAGGCATACCAACCGGAGGCCGCTCACCTGCAACCACCGGTGTATCAGCCTGAATATGCGCCGCAGCAGCCGCCGGTTTATCAACCGGAAGCCGCGCATCCTCAGCAGCCGGCGTATCAGCCTGAGTATGCGCCACAGCAGCCGCCGGTTTACCAGCCGGAAGCCGCGCATCCACAGCAGCCGGTGTATCAGCCTGAATACGCGCCGCAGCAGCAGCCGGTTTATCAGCCGGAAGCCGCACACCTGCAACAACCGGTGTATCAGCCTGAGTATGTGCCGCAGCAGCCGGTTTACCAGCCGGAAGCCGCGCATCCACAGCAGCCGGCGTATCAGCCTGAGTATGCGCCGCAGCAGCCGCCGGTTTATCAGCCGGAAGCCGCGCATCCACAGCAGCCGGCGTATCAGCCTCAGTATGCGCCGCAGCAGCCGCCGGTTTACCAGCCGGAAGCCGCGCACCCACAGCAGCCGATATACCAGCCTGAACCGGCTGTTCAACAACCTGTTTATCATCAGGAACCGGCGCCAGCCGCTGAGCCTGAGGCTCCTCAGGAAGAAACTAAACGCCCGCCGATGTACTACTTCGAGGAAGTCGAAGAGAAGCGCGCGCGCGAGCGTGAGTTGCTGGAATCCTGGTACCAGCCAATCCCTGAACCAGCGAGCCCGGTGGCGACCAAACCGATAACCACCCCGGCTGCCCCATCCAAACCGTCAGTTGATGCCGCCGCCGTGACGGCCGTCGCTGCAGGCGTTCATCAGGCCACCACTTCTGGCAGCGCAGCCGCAGCCGCCTCAGTGGCGTCAACCGCCGCTGACGCAGCGCCAGTTTTCAGCCCGGCATCCAGCGGCCCGCGGGTACAGGTAAAAGAAGGCATTGGTCCGAAATTGCCGCGTCCGAATCGCGTCCGTGTGCCGACGCGTCGGGAGCTTGCTTCCTATGGCATTAAGCTGCCGTCTCAGCGTATTGCTGAAGAGCGCGCGCGTCGGGCCGAGCTTGAACATCATTACGATAATGAGCCGCTGAGTGACGAAGAAGCCGATGCGCTGGAACAGGACGAGCTGGCGCGTCAGTTTGCCGCTACCCAGCAACAGCGCTATGGCGAGTCCTGGGAATCCGAAAGCGATGAGCAGGACGAAGACGCTGCCGCTGAAGCCGAACTGGCGCGCCAGTTTGCCGCGACCCAGCAGCAGCGCTATGCCAGCGAGCAGCCGCCGGGAGCCAATCCCTTCTCACCGGCGGACTATGAGTTCTCGCCGATGAAAACGCTGGTCAATGATGGTCCAAGCGAGCCGTTGTTTACGCCGACGCCGGAAGTGCAGCCCCAGCAACCGGCTCAGCATTATCAACAACCGGCAGCCGCGCCACAGCAGGGTTATCAACCTGCGCAGCCGCCCGTACACCATCAGCCGGTAGCGCCGCAGCCGCAGGCTTACCAGCCTGCGCAGCAGCCAATGCAGCAACAACAGCCGGTTGCTCAGCAGTCTTATCAGCAGCCCGCGCCGTCGCCTCAGGATAGCCTTATTCATCCGCTACTGATGCGTAATGGCGACAGCCGTCCACTGCAAAGACCAACAACGCCGCTGCCGTCGCTGGATCTCTTGACGCCGCCGCCGAGTGAAGTTGAACCTGTTGATACCTTTGCGCTTGAGCAGATGGCGCGTCTGGTTGAAGCGCGTCTCGCCGATTTCCGCATTAAAGCGGATGTGGTGAACTACTCGCCGGGTCCGGTGATCACTCGTTTCGAGCTGAACCTCGCGCCGGGGGTGAAGGCCGCGCGTATCTCTAACCTGTCGCGCGACCTTGCGCGTTCGCTGTCGACCGTGGCGGTGCGTGTGGTGGAAGTTATTCCGGGTAAACCTTACGTTGGCCTGGAATTACCGAACAAAAAACGCCAGACCGTATACCTGCGCGAAGTGCTCGATTGTCCGAAATTCCGCGAGAACCCATCGCCGCTTACCGTGGTGCTGGGCAAAGATATCGCCGGCGATCCGGTGGTGGCCGATCTGGCGAAAATGCCGCATCTGCTGGTTGCCGGTACCACTGGTTCGGGTAAATCGGTCGGCGTGAACGCCATGATCCTCAGCATGCTCTATAAGGCGCAGCCGGAAGACGTTCGTTTCATCATGATCGACCCGAAAATGCTTGAGCTGTCGGTGTACGAAGGTATCCCGCATCTGCTGACGGAAGTGGTCACCGACATGAAAGACGCCGCCAATGCGCTGCGCTGGAGCGTCAATGAAATGGAGCGCCGTTATAAGCTGATGTCGGCGCTGGGCGTGCGTAATCTGGCGGGCTACAACGAGAAGATCGCTGAGGCCGCACGCATGGGACGCCCGATCCCGGATCCTTACTGGAAACCGGGCGACAGTATGGACGCCGTGCATCCGGTGCTGGAAAAACTGCCGTACATCGTGGTGCTGGTGGATGAATTCGCCGATCTGATGATGACCGTCGGTAAGAAGGTGGAAGAACTGATTGCGCGTCTGGCGCAGAAAGCGCGCGCGGCGGGCATTCACCTGGTGCTGGCGACCCAGCGTCCGTCGGTTGACGTGATTACCGGTCTTATCAAGGCCAACATTCCGACGCGTATCGCCTTCACCGTATCGAGCAAGATTGACTCGCGTACCATCCTTGACCAGGGGGGCGCAGAATCGCTGCTGGGCATGGGGGATATGCTCTATTCCGGGCCGAACTCCACGATGCCGGTTCGCGTCCATGGCGCGTTTGTCCGTGACCAGGAAGTACACGCCGTGGTGCAGGACTGGAAAGCGCGCGGTCGTCCGCAGTATGTTGACGGTATTACCTCTGATAGCGAAAGCGAAGGCGGTGGTGGCGGCTTTGATGGCGGGGAAGAGCTGGATCCGCTGTTCGATCAGGCGGTCAACTTCGTAACCGAGAAGCGCAAAGCCTCGATCTCGGGGGTGCAGCGTCAGTTCCGTATCGGTTATAACCGCGCGGCGCGTATCATTGAGCAGATGGAAGCTCAGGGGATCGTCAGCGAGCAAGGCCATAACGGTAACCGTGAAGTCCTGGCACCGCCTCCCTTCGAGTAAGTGCAAAGTTCGGTAAATAAGCGCAAAATCAGCCTGTTCTGCTATTCCGTTGCTCTCAACGGCTCTACAGTAGGGACAGAACAGGCCCCCGCGTCGGGAGTGACGCACAATAAGGATCAACAATGAAGAAACTTGCCATCACCTGTGCATTATTGTCTGGCTTCGTGGTAAGCCAGGTTTGGGCAGACGCTGCCGGCGACTTAAAAAGCCGTCTGGATAAAGTCAGCAGCTTCCATGCCAGCTTCACTCAGAAAGTGACCGACGCAAGCGGTAATGCCGTGCAGGACGGGCAGGGCGATTTGTGGGTGAAACGCCCGAATCTGTTCAACTGGCATATGACCCAGCCGGATGAAAGTATTCTGGTATCGGATGGGAAAACGCTGTGGTTCTATAATCCGTTTGTGGAGCAGGCAACCGCGACCTGGCTGAAAAACGCGACCAGTAACACGCCGTTCATGCTGATCGCCCGCAACCAGTCAGCGGACTGGCAGCAATACAACATCAAACAAAACGGCGATGATTTTGTGCTGACGCCGAAAAGCGGTAACGGCAACCTCAAGCAGTTCACAATCAATGTGGGCCGTGACGGTACTATCCATCAGTTCAGCGCCGTTGAGCAAGACGACCAGCGCAGCAGCTATCAGCTGAAGTCGCAGCAGAATGGCGCCGTCGACGCATCTAAGTTCACTTTTACGCCGCCGCAAGGGGTGACGGTGGACGATCAACGTAAGTAGAGGCGAATGTGAGCAACTTTTCGCTCGATTTTTCCGATAATGCATTTCAACCTCTGGCCGCCCGTATGCGGCCAGAAAATTTAGCGCAGTACATTGGCCAGCAGCACCTGCTGGCGCCGGGTAAACCGCTGCCGCGGGCGATTGAGGCAGGGCATCTGCACTCGATGATCCTGTGGGGGCCGCCGGGCACGGGTAAAACTACCCTTGCGGAAGTGATCGCTCGCTACGCCAATGCTGATGTCGAGCGTATCTCGGCTGTTACATCTGGCGTCAAAGAGATCCGCGAAGCTATAGAACGTGCGCGGCAAAATCGCAACGCTGGTCGACGCACTATCCTGTTTGTTGATGAAGTGCATCGTTTCAATAAAAGCCAGCAGGACGCCTTTCTGCCGCACATCGAAGACGGCACTATTACTTTTATTGGCGCGACGACCGAAAACCCGTCATTCGAGCTTAATTCCGCTTTGCTCTCCCGCGCCCGGGTCTATTTACTCAAATCACTGACCACGGACGATATCGAGCAGGTGCTCAATCAGGCGATGAGCGATAAAGCGCGAGGCTACGGTGGGCAAGATATTATCCTGCCGGATGAAACCCGCAAAGCGATTGCCGAGCTGGTCAACGGCGATGCGCGCCGGGCGTTGAACACGCTGGAAATGATGGCCGATATGGCTGAAAACGACGATTCAGGCAAGCGAGTGCTGAAAGCGGAACTGCTTACCGAAATTGCCGGCGAGCGTAGCGCGCGTTTTGATAATAAAGGCGACCGTTTTTACGATCTTATATCCGCGTTACATAAGTCCGTGCGCGGTAGCGCGCCGGATGCGGCGCTGTACTGGTACGCACGGATTATTACCGCAGGCGGCGATCCGTTGTATGTTGCTCGCCGTTGTCTGGCTATCGCGTCTGAGGATGTCGGCAACGCCGATCCTCGCGCCATGCAGGTAGCCATTTCCGCGTGGGATTGTTTTACTCGCGTTGGGCCGGCGGAAGGTGAGCGGGCTATCGCTCAGGCGATTGTTTATCTGGCCTGTGCGCCGAAGAGCAACGCGGTCTACACCGCCTTTAAGGCCGCGCTGGCCGATGCCCGCGATCGCCCTGATTACGACGTGCCGGTACATTTACGCAATGCGCCGACCAAACTCATGAAAGAAATGGGCTATGGTCAGGAGTACCGCTACGCGCACGATGAACCTAACGCCTACGCCGCTGGCGAGCAGTATTTCCCGCAGGAAATGGCGCAAACGCGCTATTATCAGCCAACAAACAGGGGGCTCGAGGGCAAAATCGCTGAAAAGCTCGCCTGGCTTGCCGAACTGGATCAAAATAGCCAGATAAAACGCTACCGCTAATTGTGGCGTTGCGGTAAGGTTATTACCTCTATTTCCGTGGCCGTAGTTTGCGGCCATTTTTCCTATTTAAATTCGATAAGCACAGGATAAGCATGCTCGATCCCAATCTGCTGCGTACCGAGCCAGACGCAGTCGCAGAAAAACTGGCACGCCGGGGCTTTAAGCTGGATGTAGATAAACTGCGCGCTCTTGAAGAGCGTCGTAAAGTTCTGCAGGTTCAAACCGAAAACCTGCAGGCGGAGCGTAACTCCCGATCGAAATCCATTGGCCAGGCGAAAGCGCGCGGGGAAGATATCGAGCCATTACGCCTGGAAGTGAACAAGCTTGGCGAACAGCTGGATGCCGCAAAGTCCGAGCTGGAAACGCTGCTGGCGGAAATTCGCGATATCGCGCTGGCGATCCCGAATATTCCTCACGATGACGTGCCGGTTGGCCGCGACGAAAACGACAACGTTGAAGTCAGCCGCTGGGGTACGCCGCGTCAGTTCGATTTCGAGGTGCGCGACCACGTTACGCTGGGTGAAATGCACGGGGGGCTGGACTTCGCCGCCGCCGTTAAGCTAACCGGTTCCCGTTTCGTGGTGATGAAAGGCCAGCTGGCTCGCCTGCACCGCGCGCTGGCGCAGTTTATGCTGGATCTGCACACCGAACAGCACGGCTATAGCGAGAACTATGTTCCTTATCTGGTGAACCAGGACACGCTGTATGGTACTGGCCAGTTGCCGAAATTCGCCGGCGACCTGTTCCATACTCGTCCGCTGGAAGAAGAAGCCGATAGCAGCAACTATGCGTTGATTCCGACCGCCGAAGTGCCGCTGACCAACCTGGTCCGCGACGAAATCATCGACGAAGACGATCTGCCGATTAAAATGACCGCCCATACTCCGTGCTTCCGTTCTGAAGCGGGTTCGTATGGTCGTGATACCCGCGGTCTGATCCGTATGCACCAGTTCGACAAAGTTGAAATGGTGCAGATCGTACGTCCGGAAGACTCCATGGCGGCGCTGGAAGAGATGACCGGCCACGCTGAGAAGGTTCTGCAACTGCTGGGTCTGCCGTACCGTAAGGTAGCGCTGTGTTCCGGCGATATGGGCTTTAGCGCCTGTAAAACCTATGACCTCGAAGTGTGGGTTCCGGCGCAGGATACCTATCGCGAAATTTCTTCCTGCTCCAACGTCTGGGATTTCCAGGCACGTCGTATGCAGGCGCGTTGCCGCAGCAAGTCCGACAAAAAGACTCGTCTCGTTCATACCCTGAATGGTTCTGGTCTGGCGGTTGGCCGTACGCTGGTTGCGGTGATGGAAAACTATCAGCAGGCCGATGGCCGTATCGAGATCCCGGAAGTCCTGCGCCCGTATATGCGCGGCCTCGAATATATCGGTTAATCTTTTCTGCTCTTTCCTTAAAAGCGCCTGCGGGCGCTTTTTTTATATCCTTATTGATACCGGGCAATAATCCCCTCAGTAAATCCGGTGATACTCCCTTTGGATTAATACAGCATAAAAAGCCAATAAAATCCGATATATATAAAATTATATAACGATTGTCAGCTTATTGTGAGCAACCAAAGCGAGTATCTATGAAAATCAAAGCCCCCGATGCTTTACTGGCTGCCGAAGTTAGCCGACGTGGTTTAATGAAAACCACGGCGATAGGCGGCCTGGCGATGGCCAGCAACGCATTGACCTTGCCCTTCACGCGTATTGCGCACGCCGCTGATACGCTGGCGCCAGTGAGTGAGAAAGTGGTCTGGAGCGCCTGCACCGTAAACTGCGGCAGCCGCTGTCCGCTGCGCATGCACGTGGTTGATGGTGCGATTAAGTACGTAGAAACCGATAATACCGGCGATGATAACTACGACGGTCTGCATCAGGTTCGCGCCTGTCTGCGAGGCCGCTCTATGCGCCGTCGGGTCTATAACCCTGACCGGCTGAAATATCCGATGAAGCGCGTCGGCAAACGCGGTGAAGGAAAATTTGAACAAATTAGCTGGGAAGAGGCGTTCGACACTATCGCCAGCAATATGCAGCGTCTGATTAAAGATTATGGCAACGAATCTATCTATCTGAACTACGGAACCGGTACGCTCGGCGGGACTCTGACTCGTTCCTGGCCGCCAGGAAAAACGCTGATTGCTCGTCTGATGAACTGCTGCGGCGGCTATCTCAATCATTATGGCGACTATTCATCGGCGCAGATTGCGGCTGGTTTGAATTACACCTATGGCGGTTGGGCCGATGGCAATAGCCCGTCGGATATCGAAAACAGTCAGTTGGTGGTGCTGTTTGGCAATAACCCTGGCGAAACGCGCATGAGCGGCGGCGGGGTGACTTACTACCTTGAACAGGCGCGGCAGAAATCCAATGCCCGCATGATCATTATCGATCCGCGTTATACCGACACCGGCGCCGGGCGTGAAGATGAATGGATCCCGATTCGTCCGGGAACCGACGCGGCGCTTATTTCAGCGCTGGCTTGGGTGATGATTACTGAAAATCTGGTCGATCAGCCCTTCCTCGATAAATACTGCGTCGGCTACGACGAGAAAACCCTGCCTGCCGATGCGCCGGCGAATGGACATTATAAAGCTTACATCCTTGGTCAGGGTTCCGACGGTATCGCTAAAACGCCGGAGTGGGCATCCACCATTACCGGGATCCCGCGTGAGCGCATTGTGAAGCTGGCTCGCGAGATAGCGACGGCGAAACCGGCGTATATCAGCCAGGGGTGGGGACCTCAGCGTCACGCCAACGGTGAAATCGCCACCCGCGCCATCTCCATGCTCGCCATTCTGACCGGCAACGTAGGGATTAACGGCGGCAATAGCGGCGCACGTGAAGGTTCATATAGCCTACCTTTCGAACGTATGCCGACGCTGGAAAATCCGGTTGAGACCAGCATCTCTATGTTTATGTGGACCGATGCGATTGAACGTGGTCCGGAAATGACCGCGCTGCGTGATGGCGTACGCGGCAAAGATAAGCTCGACGTGCCGATCAAGATGATCTGGAACTACGCGGGTAACTGCCTTATCAACCAGCACTCCGAGATCAACCGTACCCACGAAATCCTGCAGGACGATAAGAAGTGCGAAATGATCGTGGTCATCGACTGCCACATGACGTCGTCTGCGAAATACGCCGATATTCTGCTGCCGGACTGTACCGCCTCTGAGCAGATGGACTTCGCGCTGGACGCCTCCTGCGGCAATATGTCCTATGTCATCTTTGCCGACCAGGCAATCAAACCGCGTTTCGAATGCAAAACCATCTATGAGATGACCACCGAGTTGGCGAAACGCATGGGGGTGGCGGAGAAATTTACCGAAGGCCGCACTCAGGAAGGCTGGATGCGCTATTTGTATGAGCAGTCGCGGAAAGCGATTCCCGAACTGCCGGATTTCGATACTTTCCGCCAGCAGGGCATCTTCAAGCAGCGTGACCCGCAAGGTCATCATGTGGCGTATAAAGCCTTCCGTGACGATCCGCAGGCCAACCCGCTGACCACGCCATCGGGCAAAATCGAGATCTATTCCCAGGAGCTCGCTAAAATCGCCGCGACCTGGGAGCTGCCGGAAGGCGATGTCATCGATCCGCTGCCGATCTACACTCCTGGGTTTGAAAATTACAACGATCCGTTGACTGCCAAATATCCGTTACAGCTGACGGGATTCCACTACAAGTCTCGCGTCCACTCAACTTATGGCAACGTTGATGTCCTGCAGGCAGCCTGCCGTCAGGAGATGTGGATCAATCCGATCGATGCGAAGACGCGCGGCATCGTCAATGGCGATCGCATTCGTATTTTCAACGACCGCGGCGAAGTCCATATCGAAGCGAAAGTGACGCCGCGTATGATGCCGGGCGTCGTCGCGCTGGGCGAGGGCGCCTGGTATAACCCGGACGCTTCACGCGTGGATCAGGCCGGCAGCATTAACGTGCTGACGACTCAACGTCCGTCGCCGTTGGCGAAAGGCAACCCATCGCATACCAACCTCGTCCAGGTTGAAAAGCTGTAAGGAGTAACCGATGACAACTCAGTATGGATTTTTTATCGATTCCGCCCGTTGCACCGGTTGCAAAACCTGCGAGCTGGCCTGTAAAGACGACAAGAACCTGACGCCGGACGTCAGCTTCCGTCGTATCTACGAGTATGCCGGCGGCGACTGGCAGGAGGACAACGGCGTCTGGAATCAGAACGTTTTTGCCTACTACCTTTCCATCGCCTGTAACCACTGCGAAGACCCGGCGTGCACCAAGGTCTGCCCGAGCGGGGCGATGCACAAGCGCGAAGATGGTTTTGTGGTGGTCAATGAAGAGGTGTGCATTGGCTGTCGCTACTGCCATATGGCCTGCCCGTACGGCGCGCCGCAGTACAACGCCGCTAAAGGGCATATGACCAAATGCGACGGCTGTCACGAACGCGTCGCACAAGGCAAGAAGCCGATTTGCGTCGAGTCCTGCCCGCTGCGGGCGCTGGACTTCGGGCCGATTGCCGAACTGCGTGAAAAGCACGGCCAACTGGCCGCCGTGGCGCCGCTGCCGTCGGCGCACTTCACCAGGCCGAGCATTGTGATAAAACCAAACGCCAACAGCCGTCCGTGCGGCGATACCACCGGCTATCTGGCCAATCCGAAGGAGGTCTAAAATGGGAAATGGATGGCATGAATGGCCGCTGATGATTTTCACGGTCTTCGGTCAATGCGTCGCCGGGGGCTTTATCGTTCTCGCGCTGGCGTTGATGAAGGGCGAACTTTCGCGCGAGCAGCAGCGGCGGGTGATAATGAGCATGTTTGGGCTATGGGTGTTAATGGGGATCGGTTTTATCGCCTCCACCATGCACCTTGGTTCGCCAATGCGCGCGTTTAATTCGCTGAACCGCGTTGGCGCATCCTCGTTAAGCAATGAAATAGCCAGCGGCGCGCTTTTCTTCGCCGTCGGCGGGATTGGCTGGCTGCTGGCGGTGGTAAATAAATTACCGTCCGGGCTGCGTAATCTGTGGCTGGTCGTCACCATGATCCTCGGCGTCATCTTTGTCTGGATGATGATCCGCGTATATAACACTATCGATACCGTACCCACCTGGTACACCATCTGGACACCGCTCAACTTCTTCCTGACCCTGTTTATCGGCGGGCCGCTGTTGGGTTACCTGCTGCTGCGTGTCGCGGGTGTGGACGGTTGGGCGATGCGTTTATTGCCGGTGATCATGCTGGTGGCGTTAGTGATTAGCGTGACCGTCGCGCTGATTCAGGGCAGCGAGTTGGCGACGATCCATAGTTCAATCCAACAGGCCTCGGCGCTGGTGCCGAATTATGGTTCCTTAATGGCATGGCGGACGGTCGCGTTAGTTCTGGCGTTGGTCTGCTGGATTGTACCGCAGCTTAAAGGTTATCAACCCGCATTGCCGCTGCTGGGGTTGGCGTTTGTGCTGGTGCTGGTCGGCGAGATGATTGGCCGCGGCGTATTCTATGGTCTGCATATGACCGTCGGTATGGCTATCGCCAGTTAATAACGTGAAATCACGCCGGAAGCCTATTCCGGCGTGATTAAAAAATGCGGTTGATTCATGAAATTTTTCTACTGATATTCCCACTATAGTTTTCCAATAAATTAATAAAAACAATGGAATAATATAAAGAATAATTCCGTTGCCGTTCCGCTGGATAAAAAACTTCTATCGTTGCCCTGAAAACCGCGTCAGGCCTGAATTCTGGCGGATTGACAATGTTTACAGCAGTGGCATGATGCGCACGAAATCTGAACTTCCTCACGGTTAATACCCATGACCATCTACACTCGCCCAGTGCAAATGTTGCTCTGTGGCCTGCTTCTGTTGACGCTGGCAATCGCGGTTTTAAATACGCTTGTCCCGCTGTGGCTCGCCCATGAAAATATGCCAACCTGGCAGGTTGGGATGGTCGGCTCTTCTTATTTCACCGGTAATCTGGTGGGAACACTATTTGCCGGCTGGGTCATTAAACGTCTGGGGTTTAACCGTAGCTATTATCTGGCGTCATTAATTTTTGCTGTCGGCTGCGTTGGTCTGGGTATTACACTCGGCTTCTGGACATGGCTGAGCTGGCGTTTTATCGCCGGCGTGGGCTGTGCAATGATTTGGGTGGTGGTCGAAAGCGCACTGGTGTGCAGCGGTACTTCCCGCAGCCGCGGTCGACTGCTGGCGGCGTACATGATGGTCTATTACATCGGTACTGTATTGGGCCAACTGATGGTCAGCAAATTACCGACCGATTTAATGAGCGTGCTGCCGTGGGTTACCGGCCTGGCGCTGGCGGCGATCCTGCCGCTGATGTTTACACGTATTATGAGCCAGGCCGACGAGCCGCATGAAACGGTACGTATCTGGCCGATGCTGAAACTGCGTCAGGCACGTCACGGTGTGAATGGCTGCATCATCTCCGGCATCGTGCTTGGTTCACTGTACGGCCTGATGCCGCTGTGGCTAAATCATCAAGGTGTCAGCGATTCGGGTATTGGTTTCTGGATGGCGGTGATGGTTAGCGCAGGTATTCTCGGGCAGTGGCCGGTCGGGCGTCTGGCTGACCGCTATGGCCGCCTGCTGGTGCTGCGCGTGCAGGTCTTTGTGGTGATTCTGGGCTGTCTGGCGATGCTGAGCCAGGCGGCAATGGCGCCAGCGCTTTTTGTGCTCGGCGCATCCGGTTTTACTCTGTATCCGGTGGCGATGGCCTGGGCCTGCGAGAAGGTTGAACACCATCAACTGGTGGCGATGAACCAGGCGCTGCTGATGAGCTATACCATCGGCAGCCTGCTGGGGCCGACCCTGACGGCGATGTTGATGCAGAACTTCTCGGATAATCTGCTGTTTATCATGATCGCCAGCGTATCGTTTATCTATCTGCTGACCCTGCTGCGCAAAGCCGGACATCACCCGACGCCGGTGGCACACGCGTAACCAATCTTTCTGCGGGCAGACGGTATCGCGCTCATGATGAGGCGTTATCGGCGGGATTGATACTATTATAGTTGCGGGCCGTGGTGAGAGTACCTCCGGCCCGCAGCCGGTTTAGTACATCACCTTATGGCCATATTGCTCCAGGATGCCTTTTACCCGCTCCATGGTCTCTTTCTTCGGTGGGTGTACGCCGTCAAGTTTGTACTCTTCGCCCATTGCCACCCATTTGTGTTTACCCAGCTCATGGTAGGGCAGGAGTTCGATTTTCTCGACGTTACCCATATCGCGGGTAAACTCACCCAGACGATGTGCGGAATCGTCATCATCAGACCAGCCGGGAACCACCACGTAGCGGATCCACACGTTAATCCCTTTCTTCGACAGATACTGTGCGAACTCCAGCGTACGATGGTTAGAAACGCCGACCAGGTTCTGGTGGATTTCATCGTTCATCTGCTTAAGGTCAAGCATCACCAGATCGGTGACTTCCAGCAGCTCGTCAATCACCGGATCGTAACGGCGTACGAAGCCGTTGGTATCCAGGCAGGTGTGGATACCTTCTTTTTTACAGGCGCGGAACCAGTCGCGGACAAATTCAGCCTGCAGGATCGCCTCGCCGCCGGAGGCGGTGACGCCACCGCCGGAAGCATTCATAAAGTGGCGATAGGTCACCACTTCTTTCATCAATTCTTCAACGGTGATTTCTTTACCGCCATGGGTATCCCAGGTGTCGCGGTTATGGCAGTAAAGGCAGCGCATCAGGCAGCCCTGGAAGAAGGTAATAAAGCGGATGCCTGGGCCATCGACGGTGCCACAGGATTCAAAGGAGTGAATACGACCAATAGTTGACATTGCGGTGATATCTCCGGGTTCGGCCCTCCAGGGCCTATGATGCACAGCTCAAACCGGCTGTGTTAAGTCTGTTTTGACAGGTACCCAAAGTATAGATAACTGGCAAAGCAGGCTGGGGCAGGGAATCACGTGTTAAAAAGGCCCCACTGATGTGGGGCCTTTATTGTACGCTTTTTCAGTCAGACAGGGAATTACATGGTCTGAGTGAAGGTACGGGTAATAACATCCTGCTGCTGTTCTTTAGTCAGGGAGTTAAAACGTACTGCGTAGCCAGATACACGGATGGTCAGCTGCGGATATTTTTCCGGGTTTTCCATCGCGTCGAGCAGCATTTCGCGGTTCATGACGTTCACGTTCAGGTGCTGACCACCTTCGATGGACGCTTCGTGGTGGAAGTAACCATCCATCAGGCCCGCCAGGTTGGTCTTACGAACTTCGTCATCTTTACCCAGCGCGTTCGGCACGATAGAGAAGGTGTAAGAGATACCATCTTTAGCGTAAGCAAACGGCAGTTTAGCAACGGAAGTCAGAGAGGCTACAGCGCCTTTCTGGTCACGGCCGTGCATCGGGTTAGCACCTGGTCCGAACGGCGCGCCAGCGCGACGACCATCTGGGGTGTTACCGGTTTTCTTACCATACACAACGTTAGAGGTGATGGTCAGAACGGACTGAGTCGGGATAGCGTTGCGGTAGGTGTGCAGTTTCTGAATTTTCTTCATGAAACGTTCAACCAGGTCAACGGCCATGTCATCGACGCGAGCATCGTTGTTACCAAACTGCGGATATTCGCCTTCGATTTCGAAGTCAACAGCCAGACCGTCTTCGTCACGAATCGGTTTAACTTTCGCATATTTGATAGCAGACAGGGAGTCAGCAGCAACGGACAGACCTGCGATACCACACGCCATGGTGCGGATAACGTCACGGTCGTGCAGCGCCATCAGAGAGGCTTCGTAGCTGTACTTGTCGTGCATGTAATGAATGATGTTCAGCGCGGTGACGTACTGTTTAGCCAGCCAGTCCATGAAGTGATCCATGCGCTCCATAACTTCGTCGAAGTTCAGGACGTCGCCTTTGATCGGTTCAGATTTCGGACCAACCTGCATTTTCAGTTTTTCATCAACGCCGCCGTTGATAGCATACAGCATGGTTTTCGCGAGGTTAGCGCGAGCGCCGAAGAACTGCATTTGTTTACCAACAATCATCGGGCTTACGCAGCATGCGATAGCGTAATCGTCGTTGTTGAAGTCCGGGCGCATCAGGTCATCGTTCTCGTACTGCAGAGAAGAGGTATCGATGGATACTTTAGCGGCGAATTTCTTAAAGCTCAGCGGCAGTTTTTCAGACCACAGGATAGTGATGTTCGGCTCCGGAGACGGCCCCATGGTGTACAGGGTGTTCAGGAAGCGGAAGCTGTTTTTGGTTACCAGAGTACGGCCGTCAACGCCCATACCACCGATAGATTCCGTTGCCCAAATCGGGTCGCCGGAGAACAGTTCATCATATTCCGGGGTACGCAGGAAGCGAACCATACGCAGTTTCATGACCAGGTGGTCAACCATTTCCTGCGCGTCTTGCTCGGTGATTTTACCCGCCTGCAGGTCACGTTCGATGTAGATATCCAGGAAGCTGGAAGTACGACCGAAGGACATTGCCGCGCCGTTCTGAGATTTAACGGCGGCCAGGTAACCGAAGTAGGTCCACTGAATAGCTTCCTGAGCGGTAGTCGCCGGACCGGAGATGTCGTAGCCATATTTAGCCGCCATCTCTTTGATCTGACCCAGCGCGCGATGCTGTTCAGCAATTTCTTCACGCAGACGGATGGTTGCTTCCAGATCTTCGCCGCTTTCCAGTTTCGCCTGCAGCGAGTTGAACTGGGCGAATTTGTCTTTCATCAGGAAGTCGATACCGTACAGCGCAACGCGACGATAGTCACCGATGATACGACCACGGCCGTAAGCATCCGGCAGACCGGTCAGCACGCCGGATTTACGGCAGCGCAGGATGTCCGGGGTATATACGTCGAAAACGCCCTGGTTGTGAGTTTTACGGTACTCGGTGAAGATTTTTTTCAGCATCGGGTCCAGTTCGCGATTGTACGCTTTGCAGGAACCTTCAACCATTTTGATACCGCCGAACGGGATAATCGCACGTTTCAGCGGAGCTTCAGTTTGCAGACCAACGATTTTCTCGAGCGCTTTCTCGATGTAGCCCGCGTCGTGAGAAGTGATGGTGGATGCGAGGGAAGTGTCGAAATCAACAGGCGCGTGAGTGCGGTTTTCCTGTTTAACGCCTTCCATTACGCTGTCCCACAGCTTGGTGGTCGCATCAGTTGCGCCAGCCAGGAAGGATTCGTCACCTTCATATGGGGTGTAGTTTTTCTGGATAAAGTCACGTACGTTGACTTCGTTCTGCCAGTCACCTTTCGCAAAACCTTCCCAGGCTGTGGCTAACTTTTCATTAAGCTCGGACATGTAACACCTACCTTCTTAAGTGGATTTTTTATTTACTGCCTGAGACAACCATTAATGATGATCGTCGCCACGCAGGTAAATGACCCAGTATGTCAACCCAACCAACAAACCACCGCCGATGATGTTTCCGATAGTGACTGGAATCAGGTTATCAGTGATGAAGTTCATAACGGTTAAGTGAGAAAAACTCTCCGGAGTTGAACCGATAGCGGTCCAGAATTCCGGGCTTGCAAAGTTGCGAATTACGATACCCATCGGGATCATAAACATATTAGCGATGCTGTGTTCAAAGCCGCTGGCGACAAACATCGCAACCGGCAACACCATGATCATCGCTTTGTCCATCAGACTGCGGCCGGAGTAACTCATCCAGACAGCCAGACAAACCATCAGGTTCGCCAGGATACCCAGGCAGACGGCTTCAATAAACGTATGGTGCATTTTGTGGTCTGCAGTTTGCAGAACATTTAAGCCCCAGCCGCCGTTGGCCGTCATATACTCGCCGGATAACCACATTAATAATACGAATAGCAGTGCGCCGATGAGGTTTCCAACATAGACGTTAAGCCAGTTTTTTGCCAGCTGACCCCAGGTAATACGCCCGCTGGCTTTCGCCACGACGATCAGTACGGTAGAGGTGAAAAGGTCAGCACCGCAGATAACGCAAAGAATCAGACCTAGTGAGAAGCATACCCCGCCGATAAGTTTGGCAATCCCGAATGGCATTGCGGCGGTACCGGTGGTCGCCGTGATATAAAACACAAAAGCGATGGAGATGAAGACACCGGCGGTAATCGCCAGATAAAACGTCTTCAGCGGATGTTTCGTCGCTTTATAGACACCTGCTTCTTCGGCGACTTTCGCCATCGCGGCAGGGAGTAAAAGATCAAAAGGGTTGTCAGCTTTCACACTAACTCTCTCTTTATATAAGTTGGCGGTGTGATACTAACAAAGCATTATAGAAGGGAATTTGATGTAGATCATATCCTACCGGAGTCATAGGCCCATTTCGCGTGTGGAATTAGCCTGTTATTGCTTTATCTTTTTGATTTTTAATAAAAAACTAAATTTTAATATTTATAAATAATGTTGAAAATTTCCATGAGTGACCAATGATTACGGTTAATTAGAATGGAGTATTTTTATTAAAATTAACAATCTAAATATCACCAAATATTGTTTTTTACTTAAAGTTAACTCATGGGCTACAAAATGGCATGGTTTTGGCACAAATCATAAGAAAACGGAGCCGCTGTCGGCTCCGTACGTTATTTTTTGCCTATAAAGGATTATTTGGCCCAGAAGGCCGCTTTTGCACGTTGTAGCTTTTCGTAGGCCTTCAGTAAAGATTGATGCGCCGGGAAAGCGTGCAGATCGCTATCGACCGCCTGCAGGCCATAGAACGGCGCTTCGCCGCTCAGAGCGGCGCTCGCGGCTTCTACTGCATCCGCGCCATACATACGGATGAAGGCATTCAGATACTGTAGCGGCTGGCGTTCTTCTTCCTGGCTAAGCAGCAGCAACGTTTGCAGGCAACGATAATAGTTGGCGCGCTCAGGGCTGAAGATGGAGGCATTGAATTCCATGGTCCACTCCGTCCAAATCAACGCCTGATCCAGGTCGCCGCCGGCCAACGCCAGCATCGCTTTGAGCTCACCGATGCGCAGGGTATACCAGCCGTTGTCTTTGCCGGTTGCCAGTCCTAACAGCTCGCGTACGCGCGTGAAGTCATCAAGACCTTCGTCGTCCATTTGCTCAATAAGCGCCAGATAATCTTCTTTTTCCCACTCGCTACCCGGCAGGGAGAGAATAGTGTCGCGCAGATGCGCGCCCATGCTGTTGTTTGCAAGCCACAGGTCTTCCGCCGGATAAATATCGGACATCCCTGGAACGATGATTCGGCAGGCATAGACGCTCAGATGTTCGTAGTCGGCGATATAGACTTCTTTATCTTCTGCTTTGAAGATAGCCATCAGGGTGGCGAACTCTTCTTCAGTCGTGCCGGAGAAATTCCAGTCTACAAACGGATAGTCGGCATCCTGTTTGAACATATCCCAGGAGATCAGGCCGCTGGAATCAATGAAGTGAGTTTCCAGGTTGGCGTGCTCGGCGACTTCTTCGTCATCAAAGGTCGGCGGGGTAAAGACGTCGAGGTCTTTCAGGCTGCGGCCCTGTAGCAGTTCGGTGACGGTACGCTCCAGCGCCACGCCGAAATCCGGATGGGCGCCGAAAGAGGCGAAGCAGGTGCCGTTAGCCGGGTTAAACAGAACCACGCAAATAACCGGGTATTTGCCGCCCAATGAGCCATCGTAAGCGAAGATCGGGAAACCTTCAGCTTCAAGTTTAGCGATAGATTCAACGACGCCCGGATAGCGCGCCATTACCTCAGCCGGGATCTCCGGCAGGCTGATACTCTCTGCTATGATACGGTTTTTAATGTGACGCTCAAAGACTTCAGACAAGCCCTGTACGCGCGCTTCATTCGGGGTATTGCCCGCTGACATGCCGTTGGAGACATACAGGTTGCCGACGATATTCATCGGAATATAAACAGTTTCGCCGTCGGATTGACGGGTAAACGGCAGGCCGCAAACGCCGCGCTCGTCATTACCGGATTGCAAATCCACGAGCATGCTGGCGGTCAGCTGATCGTCCGGATCGTAAAAGGCGCGCAGGCGGGCATCCAGCAGGCCTTCCGGTACTTCATCATCTTCGGTCAACGGGAACCACTTTTCGTTCGGATAATGAACAAATGGACCGTTGGCGATGGTTTCGCCTAACCAGAAGTCCGCGAAGAAGTAGTTGGTGGACAGACGTTCGAAATATTCGCCCAGCGCGGAAGCCAGCGCCGCCTTTTTCGTCGCGCCTTTACCATTGGTAAAGCACAGCGCGCACTCTTTATCGCGAATGTGAACGGACCACACGTGTGGTACCGGGTTCAGCCACGAGGCCTCTTCGATATCAAATCCGAGGTCGAGCAGTTTCTGCTGGAAGCGAGCGATGGAATCTTCCAGGGCGGCATCTTTGCCGGGGATAAATGTCTGGGTCATAGCAATTCGTTTATTGTTGGCAGGATGGGCAATGATACGGGTTTTACCGGTAAGTGGCTATGTCGTTAGCCGCGGCAATGGATAAAAAGAGAAGAGCGATAAATGGCATGCGGAGAAACTCCACATGCCATAGCAAGTTACAGGATTGGCGTACAAATGCTAACGATCATAGCGGCGCCAGCAAGACTGGTACCGACGATGCCTGCCGCCATCACTGCGAAGCCTGCCCCCAGCGTAAAGGGCCCGGTAATCGCGCCGATGACAATTGTCGGGATACTGACCAGCAAACCAATTGCTGCCGGAATGGATAACAGGCCAAAGCCGCCGCTCACATCAGACATTTCGTTATAGGTTAATTCACGCATAAATATTCCTTTAAAAGTGATGAATGCCAGTCTTCATCGGCTGGCTTAAAAATTTTAATGATCTGGAAATGCAGCGGTAAATGGCGATGCTCTCGCGGAAACATAATTCATGAAGAATTAAGATAATATTCAAGTATTAAATGAGTTGACGGATTGCGCTATGGCGAGATCGTTACCTGTGAATGTAGTGGATAACTATTTATGCCGTGGGTCAAAATCCGGAATGGGTGACGGAACGCAGGCTAAAAAGCGATTCTCTTGCAGCAATTATGTCGGTTTAATGACGTCAAGCTGGTTGATTCTTTTGTGTGACGATGGCCTCATTTATGGGCCGCTTAGTTTTACTCGTTGCGGTGTGTGTCACTGAATGATAAAACCGATAGCCACAGGAATAACTTATGCCCGCGACGGTTCGCGTGCAGACAATATAGCAACGTGGTGAGGGGAAATGGCTCAGGTCTATAACTTTAGTTCGGGCCCGGCAATGCTGCCGGCAGAAGTTCTCAAACTGGCGCAACAGGAACTGTGCGACTGGCACGGTCTAGGGACGTCGGTAATGGAAATCAGCCACCGTGGTAAAGAGTTTATCCAGGTGGCTGAAACGGCAGAACAGGATTTCCGCGATCTGCTTAATATCCCTTCCAACTATAAAGTGCTGTTCTGTCATGGCGGCGGTCGCGGCCAGTTTGCCGGGATCCCGTTAAATCTGCTGGGTGACAAAACAACAGCAGATTATGTGGATGCTGGCTACTGGGCGGCGAGCGCGGTAAAAGAAGCGCAAAAATACTGCACGCCGAACGTTATCGACGCGAAAACCACCGTTGACGGCCTGCGAGCCGTTAAGCCGATGAACGAATGGCAGTTGACGCCGGGCGCGGCTTACCTGCACTACTGCCCCAATGAAACCATCGACGGTATCGCTATCCACGAAACACCAAACTTTGGCGATGATGTGGTCGTCACCGCGGATTACTCCTCCAGTATTCTATCGCATGAGCTTGACGTCAGCCGCTATGGCGTGATTTACGCTGGCGCGCAGAAGAATATCGGCCCGGCAGGGTTAACGCTGGTTATCGTGCGTGAAGATCTGCTGGGTAAAGCCAGCGTCGCCTGCCCATCGATCCTTGATTACACCGTGCTGAACGCCAATGATTCAATGTTCAACACGCCGCCGACCTTCGCCTGGTATCTGGCGGGGCTGGTATTTAAATGGCTGAAAGAGCAGGGCGGCGTCGCTGCGATGGATAAAATCAACCAGCAGAAGGCTGAATTGCTGTATGGCGTGATTGATAATAGCGATTTCTATCGTAACGATGTTGCCGCGGCCAACCGCTCGCGGATGAACGTGCCGTTCCAACTGGCGGATAGCGCGCTGGACAAACTGTTCCTTGAAGAATCTTTTGCGGCTGGTCTGCATGCGCTGAAAGGCCACCGCGTGGTGGGCGGTATGCGTGCTTCTATATACAATGCGATGCCGCTGGCCGGCGTCAAGGCGCTTACCGACTTCATGCAGGACTTTGAACGTCGTCGCGGCTAATTGCTGAGCGCTTATTTTCATCCCCGCGGCCGGTCTGCGGGGTTTTTATTCTGTTTTTTTGAGAGTCGAGTTTCATGGAATCCCTGACGTTACAACCCATTGCGCGCGTTGATGGCACCGTAAACCTACCCGGGTCAAAAAGTGTCTCTAACCGCGCTTTGCTGCTGGCGGCATTAGCCCACGGCACCACCGTGCTGACCAATTTGCTGGACAGCGATGATGTTCGCCACATGCTTAATGCGCTTAACGCCCTGGGAGTTCACTACACCCTGTCCGCCGATCGTACTCGCTGTGAAGTCACCGGCAACGGCGGTCCGCTTCAGGCCAGCGGCGCGCTGGAGTTGTTTCTCGGTAATGCTGGTACGGCGATGCGCCCACTGGCGGCGGCGTTGTGCCTCGGCGACAACGATATTGTGCTGACCGGCGAACCGCGAATGAAAGAGCGACCGATAGGCCACCTGGTCGATGCGTTACGCCAGGGGGGCGCGCAAATTGAGTATCTGGAGCAGGAAAACTATCCGCCTCTGCGCCTGCGCGGCGGTTTCAACGGCGGCCAGGTGGAAGTTGATGGCAGCGTCTCCAGCCAGTTCCTTACCGCTTTACTGATGACTGCGCCGCTGGCGCCGCAGGACACGACGATCGCGATTAAAGGCGACCTGGTGTCCAAACCTTACATCGACATCACGCTGCACCTGATGAAAACCTTTGGCGTTGACGTTGAAAACCACAACTACCAGCGCTTTGTCGTACGCGCCAAGCAGCAGTATCAGTCGCCGGGCGACTATCTGGTGGAAGGTGATGCCTCTTCAGCCTCGTATTTCCTTGCTGCCGGCGCGATTAAAGGCGGTACGGTAAAAGTGACCGGGATCGGCCGCAATAGCGTTCAGGGCGACATTCGCTTTGCCGATGTGCTGGAAAAAATGGGCGCGACAATTACCTGGGGCGACGATTTCATCGCCTGTACCCACGGTGAGCTGAATGCTGTCGATATGGATATGAACCATATCCCGGATGCGGCAATGACCATCGCCACTGCGGCGCTGTTCGCGAAAGGCACCACGGTGCTGCGCAATATTTACAACTGGCGGGTGAAAGAGACCGACCGCCTGTTCGCGATGGCCACTGAACTGCGTAAAGTGGGCGCCGAAGTAGAAGAGGGCGAAGATTATATTCGTATTACGCCGCCTGAGACGCTGAAATTTGCTGAAATCGGTACCTACAACGATCACCGCATGGCGATGTGCTTCTCGCTGGTGGCCTTATCGGCGACGCCGGTCACTATCCTTGATCCGAAATGTACGGCGAAAACGTTCCCGGATTATTTCGAGCAGTTGGCGCGAATTAGTACCCTCGCGTAAAGTCTGTTCTGTCCTTTAAGGTAAAGCTTTGTCATCTTGCGGGCTGGTATTCTGCCAGCCCGCTATAATTGCGCAATTCTTCTACATTTAATTTCTTCTATTCCGTAATTTGCAAGCAATGCTCACTTTCTGGCGCATTGATGCGTATAATGCGCGGCGTTTATATTCATGCGCCTTGCTGAAGGAGAAAAAGATGACGGCAAATGTTCCGGTAATCACCATTGATGGACCTGGCGGTGCGGGTAAGGGCACGTTGTGCAAGGCAATGGCGGAAGCGCTTGGCTGGCATCTGCTGGATTCCGGGGCTATCTACCGCGTTCTTGCGCTGGCAGCCTTACATCATCACGTAGACGTCGAGTCAGAAGAGGCGCTGGTTCCGCTGGCAGCTCATCTCGATGTGCGTTTTATTTCTACTGACGGCAACCTGGAAGTGGTGCTGGAAGGCGAGGATGTCAGCGCAGAGATCCGTACCCAGGAAGTGGCCAATACCGCCTCTAAGGTTGCGGCTTTCCCACGTGTACGTGAAGCGCTGCTGCGTCGTCAACGCGCCTTCCGCGAACTGCCTGGCCTGATTGCCGACGGCCGCGATATGGGCACCGTCGTGTTCCCGGATGCGCCGGTTAAAATTTTCCTCGATGCGTCGGCGGAAGAACGTGCCCAGCGCCGCCTGCTACAGTTGCAGGAGAAGGGTTTTAGTGTTAACTTTGAACGTCTTTTGTCCGAGATAAAAGAGCGTGACGATCGCGATCGTAATCGTGCTGTGGCGCCGCTTGTCCCGGCCGCTGATGCATTAGTTCTCGATTCCACTGAACTAAGCATTGAGCAAGTAATTGAAAAAGCGCTACAATATGCGCGCGAAAAACTGGCTATCGCTTAACCGTTAACCGGCAAAGCGTCGCAAGCCTCCGAATTATAGCAGTACCCCCGCAGCAACGGAGTGTTAGCGGGTATGTTAAACAACCCCATCCGGCACGGAGCCAGGTGGACGTTAAATATGAAACCTGAAGATTAAACATGACTGAATCTTTTGCTCAACTATTTGAAGAATCCTTAAAAGAAATCGAAACCCGCCCGGGTTCCATCGTTCGTGGTGTTGTTGTTGCTATCGACAAAGATATCGTACTGGTTGACGCTGGTCTGAAATCTGAGTCCGCCATCCCGGCTGAGCAGTTCAAAAACGCCCAGGGCGAGCTGGAAATCCAGGTTGGTGACGAAGTTGACGTTGCTCTGGATGCAGTAGAAGACGGCTTCGGTGAAACCCTGCTGTCCCGTGAGAAAGCTAAACGTCACGAAGCTTGGATCACGCTGGAAAAAGCTTACGAAGACGCTGAAACTGTAGTCGGTGTTATCAACGGCAAAGTTAAAGGTGGCTTCACTGTTGAGCTGAATGGTATTCGTGCGTTCCTGCCGGGTTCCCTGGTAGACGTTCGTCCGGTGCGCGACACGCTGCACCTGGAAGGCAAAGAGCTTGAATTCAAAGTCATCAAGCTGGACCAGAAACGTAACAACGTCGTTGTTTCTCGTCGTGCCGTTATCGAATCCGAAAACAGCGCAGAGCGCGATCAGCTGCTGGAAAACCTGCAGGAAGGCATGGAAGTCAAAGGTATCGTTAAGAACCTCACTGACTACGGTGCATTCGTTGATCTGGGCGGCGTTGACGGCCTGCTGCACATCACCGATATGGCCTGGAAACGCGTTAAGCATCCGAGCGAAATCGTAAACGTTGGCGACGAAATCACTGTTAAAGTGCTGAAGTTCGACCGCGAGCGTACCCGTGTATCCCTGGGCCTGAAACAGCTGGGCGAAGATCCGTGGGTAGCTATCGCTAAGCGTTATCCGGAAGGTACCAAACTGACCGGTCGCGTGACCAACCTGACCGACTACGGCTGCTTCGTTGAAATCGAAGAAGGCGTTGAAGGCCTGGTTCACGTTTCCGAAATGGATTGGACCAACAAAAACATCCACCCGTCCAAAGTTGTTAACGTTGGCGATGTAGTGGAAGTTATGGTTCTGGATATCGACGAAGAACGTCGTCGTATCTCCCTGGGTCTGAAGCAGTGCAAATCTAACCCATGGCAGCAGTTCGCGGAAACCCACAACAAGGGCGACCGTGTTGAAGGTAAAATCAAGTCTATCACTGACTTCGGTATCTTCATCGGCCTGGACGGTGGCATCGACGGCCTGGTTCACCTGTCTGACATCTCCTGGAACGTTGCAGGCGAAGAAGCAGTTCGTGAATACAAAAAAGGCGACGAAATCGCTGCAGTTGTACTGCAGGTTGACGCAGAACGTGAGCGTATCTCCCTGGGCGTTAAACAGCTGGCGGAAGATCCGTTCAACAACTACGTTGCTCTGAACAAGAAAGGCGCTATCGTAACCGGTAAAGTAACTGCAGTTGACGCTAAAGGCGCAACCGTAGAACTGGCTGACGGCGTTGAAGGTTACCTGCGTGCTTCTGAAGCATCCCGTGACCGCGTTGAAGATGCAACTCTGGTTCTGAGCGTTGGCGACGAAGTTGAAGCTAAATTCACCGGCGTTGATCGTAAAAACCGCGCAATCAGCCTGTCTGTTCGTGCGAAAGACGAAGCTGACGAGAAAGATGCAATCGCAACTGTTAACAAACAGGAAGATGCAAACTTCTCTAACAACGCAATGGCTGAAGCTTTCAAAGCAGCTAAAGGCGAGTAATCTTAGTTATTCAGGCCACAACGGCCTGAATAATGACGAGTTTACTTGACAGATTGCAGGATTCGTCCTGTAATCAAGCACAAAGGGCGGCTACGGCCGCCCTTGTTTAAGCTGTAAGCTAACTTTGCCTTGAAGGAAACCGGAGGAAAAATGACCAAGTCAGAATTGATAGAAAGACTTGCCAGCCAGCAATCTCATATCCCGGCGAAAGCGGTGGAAGATGCTGTTAAAGAAATGCTGGAGCATATGGCCTCAACGCTTGCTCAAGGTGAGCGCATTGAAATCCGCGGTTTCGGCAGCTTCTCTCTGCACTATCGAGCACCTCGCACCGGGCGTAACCCGAAGACTGGCGATAAAGTGGAACTGGAAGGTAAATACGTTCCTCACTTTAAGCCCGGGAAAGAACTACGCGACCGCGCCAATATTTACGAAGAGTAAGTTTTTCCGCATCAGGCAAAGACTTACTTAATAAAAAAGCACCTGAGGGTGCTTTTTTTATGTCTGTTTTTCGCGTCCGCTCGCAAAACTTTTGTTACCTGATAGCAAGCGCCAACATTTCCCGGATAGCGCGACGCAACGCCATTCTTTAATGCATGATCACAGCGGCGAATTGTCTGACACTCCCCGATAACAGGGAGGTGTTATGCGATTACCACATCTGGCAGGCTGCGCCATAATCGGAATTTCGCCGCTGCTTTGGCTACCGGCGCTACCGAATATGCTAAGCGTCTGGTGCTTGATTGGCGCTGCGCTAATCATTGCAACGCTGCGCAAACCTTGCACAACGTATGCCGCATTGACGTTGCTATTTTTCGTATGGGGAATATTACATGCCCGGCAAGCGCTGTGGCCCACTGAGCATATTCCCGGTCGCAACCGACAGGCCATTATTGAGCTGGTAGGCGGTGATGGCCTGACGAGCTGGCAAGGTAAGATAATTCGTCTTGAGGGTCGGCGTTTATATCCTGCGGTTGGGATTACCCTCTACGGCAGCGAACTACCTGAAGCAGGCTGCGTTGGGCAGCGCTGGCTGATGACCATCCGCGCTCGTCCGGTACATGGGCAGTTAAATGAGGGCGGCTTCGATAGCCAGCGCTACGCTCTTGCGCAGCATCGCCCGCTTAGCGGACGTTTTCTAAATGCCTCATCGCTTGATTCACGTTGCAGCTTCCGGGCTCGCTATCTGGCCTCGTTAAACCGCACACTCGCTGAGTATCCATGGAAAACGGTGATGCTGGGGCTGGGAATGGGGGAGCGCCTGGCAGTTGCGGATGAGATAAAAAGATTAATGCAGGAGACGGGAACCTCCCATTTAATGGCTATCTCCGGCCTGCATATTGCGCTGGGGGCGTCGCTTGGCTGGTTGCTGGTTCGTGGAATACAGTTCTTTCTTCCGTGCCGCTGGATAGGCTGGCGGATACCGCTACTTGTCGGGTTAGGCTGCGCGCTGTTTTACGCCTGGCTTACCGGCATGCAACCCCCGGCGCTGCGTACCTGTGCGGCCTTAAGCGCAGGATGTCTGTTAAGGCTACAGGCCAGGCGTTGGTCGCCGTGGCAAATCTTTTGCTGTTGTATTGCGGCAATACTGTTGGCTGATCCGCTGGCGATGATTTCAGAAAGCCTGTGGTTATCGGTGTTTGCGGTTGCTGCGTTGATTTTCTGGTATCAGCTTGCGCCGCTTCGCCGGCTCCGCTGTCGTTCACCGTGGCGGCAACTGTTGGCGCTGGGCCACCTGCAATGCGGCCTGATGTTACTGCTGGCGCCGCTGCAGATAGGGCTTTTTCATGGGATTAGCCTGACTTCATTGATAGCAAACCTGGTTGCCGTTCCGCTGGTGACATTTCTGATAGTCCCGCTGATTTTAGCGGCGATGCTACTGCATCTAAGCGGCCCGGTGTTGCTTGAAATGGCGTTATGGCAACTCGCCGATCGTCTGCTGGCAATATTATTCTGGTTCTTACGCCATTTGCCTGCCGGATGGTTATCGCTTGACGAACGGTGGTTGGCGATCAGTGTACTACCGTGGCTGGCGCTCCTGGCATGGCGTTTTCAGGCCTGGCGTCAGATGCCGTTACTCTGTATGAGCGGCGTGGCGCTACTCAGTTGGCCCTTCTGGCGCACCGCGACGCCAGGCGAGTGGAGAGTGACGATGTTGGATGTCGGACAAGGGTTAGCGGTGGTTATCGAGCGTCAGGGAGCAGCTATTCTGTACGATACCGGCCCCGCCTGGCCGGGGGGCGATAGCGGCCAGCGACTCATCGTGCCCTGGTTGCGCTGGCGTGGTCTCCATCCTGAAGGAGTCATCCTGAGCCACGAACATCTTGATCATCGCGGTGGCCTGAATGCGATTGTTCAGGCGTGGCCAAATCTCGTTATTCGTAGCCCGCTTAAGCTGCGTGGACATCTACCCTGCCACAGAGGAGAAACCTGGCGCTGGCGAGGGCTTCGATTTCAGGCGCTTTGGCCGTTGCCTGCGGGTGAGCATAAAGGAAACAATGGTTCCTGTGTGGTTAGGGTCGATGACGGCAAGCGCAGCGTTTTACTTACCGGTGATATCGAAATTCCGGCCGAACAGAAAATGATGAGTCATTACTGGCAGCATCTTACGTCTACACTTATTCAGGTTCCGCACCACGGTAGTAATACATCATCCAGTCTGACATTGCTGCAGCGGGTAGGAGGAGAGGCGGCTATCGCCTCGGCAGCGCGTTACAATGCGTGGAAGATGCCTTCCAAAAAAGTCGAACAGCGTTATCGTAAGCAGGGATATCTGTGGTTTGATACGCCGCACTCGGGGCAAATAACGATTATTTTTTCTCCAGATGGTTGGCAAATCCAGAGCTTACGGGATCAACTTTTACCTCGTTGGTATCATCAGTGGTTTGGCGCAGAGGCCTAGAACGGGTAGAATATGCGGCTATTTCAACATAAGCTGGTTTATTGAATGCAGAACGATAAAGATCTCTCCACGTGGCAGACCTTCCGCCGACTTTGGCCGATGATAGCGCCGTTTAAAGCCGGGCTAATCGTAGCGGCCGTGGCGTTGGTGCTTAACGCGGCAAGTGATACCTTCATGTTATCGCTTCTTAAACCGTTATTGGATGATGGTTTTGGTAAAACGGATCGCTCAGTACTGTTATGGATGCCGCTGGTAGTGATCGGTTTAATGGTGCTGCGCGGCATCACCAGTTATATCTCAAGCTACTGCATCTCCTGGGTTTCCGGCAAAGTGGTGATGACGATGCGTCGCCGCCTGTTTGGCCATATGATGGGTATGCCTGTCGCCTTCTTCGACAAACAGTCCACCGGGACATTGCTGTCGCGTATCACCTATGATTCTGAGCAGGTCGCGTCATCCTCCTCCAGCGCGTTGATCACCGTGGTGCGAGAGGGGGCCTCAATTATCGGTCTGTTCGCCATGATGTTCTATTACAGCTGGCAATTGTCGCTGATTCTTATCGTGCTGGCGCCTATCGTCTCAGTGGCGATTCGGGTGGTTTCGAAGCGTTTTCGTAATATCAGTAAGAATATGCAGAACACCATGGGGCAGGTGACCACCAGCGCGGAACAGATGCTGAAAGGGCATAAAGAAGTGCTGATGTTCGGCGGTCAGGCCGTTGAAACTAAGCGTTTTGACAAGGTCAGTAATAAGATGCGCCTGCAGGGGATGAAAATGGTCTCCGCGTCCTCTATCTCCGACCCGGTCATTCAACTGATTGCCTCTCTGGCTCTGGCCTTTGTGCTTTATGCGGCGAGCTTCCCAAGCGTCATGGAAACCCTGACCGCCGGTACTATCACCGTGGTCTTTTCTTCGATGATCGCGCTAATGCGTCCGCTGAAATCCCTGACTAACGTCAACGCGCAGTTCCAGCGTGGGATGGCGGCATGTCAGACGCTGTTCTCCATTCTGGACTCCGAGCAGGAGAAAGACGAAGGCACTCGCGTGATTGAGCGCGCCAAAGGTAACCTGGAGTTCCACAACGTCACCTTTAGCTATCCTGGCCGTGAGGTTGCCGCGCTGCGTAACATTAATCTGAGCATTCCGGAGGGAAAAACCGTTGCGCTGGTAGGGCGTTCCGGCTCAGGTAAATCCACCATCGCCAGCCTGATTACCCGTTTTTACGATGTTGACGAGGGGCAAATTCTGCTGGATGGCCACGATCTGCGCGAGTACAAACTGAGCTCGTTGCGTGACCAGGTGGCGCTGGTTTCGCAGAACGTGCACCTGTTCAACGACACCGTCGCCAATAACATCGCCTATGCGCGTACCGAAGAGTACACCCGCGAGCAAATTGAAGAAGCGGCGCGTATGGCCTATGCGATGGACTTTATCAACAAGATGGATAATGGCCTGGACACGATTATCGGCGAGAATGGCGTCATGCTTTCCGGCGGTCAACGTCAGCGTATCGCTATTGCGCGCGCGCTGCTGCGCAACAGCCCTATCCTGATCCTCGATGAAGCCACCTCGGCGCTGGATACCGAGTCGGAACGTGCGATTCAGGCGGCGCTGGATGAACTGCAGAAAAACCGCACTTCACTGGTTATCGCCCACCGTCTGTCGACAATCGAGCAGGCTGACGAAATCGTGGTTGTGGAAGATGGGCGTATCGTTGAGCGCGGTGGCCATCTGGAGCTGCTGGAGCATAAAGGCGTTTACGCGCAGCTACATAAGATGCAATTCGGTCAATGATAGCGCGCATCTGGTCCGGCGAATCGCCGCTATGGCGGCTATTGCTGCCGCTCTCCTGGCTGTATGGCCTGGTGAGCGCTTTCATTCGCCTCAGCTATAAGCTGGGGTGGAAAAAAGCCTGGCGCGCGCCGGTGCCGGTTGTCGTAGTCGGTAATTTGACCGCCGGCGGCAACGGTAAAACGCCGGTGGTAGTGTGGTTGGTGGAGCAACTACAGCAGCGAGGCATTCGCGTCGGCGTGGTGTCTCGCGGTTACGGCGGCAAAGCCGACAGCTATCCGTTGGTTCTGGATGACGCGACCAGTACGGCGCAGGCGGGCGATGAACCGGTGTTGATTCATCAGCGTACCGGCGCGCCGGTAGCGGTTTCTCCGCTACGCAGCGACGCGGTAAAAGCGTTATTGGCCGCCCACGATTTGCAAATTATCGTCACCGATGATGGTCTACAGCACTATAAGCTGGCGCGGGATGTAGAAATCGTCGTGATCGACGGTGTACGCCGCTTTGGCAACGGCTGGTGGTTACCGGCCGGGCCGATGCGCGAGCGCGCATCCCGTTTGCAAAGCGTCGATGCCGTTATCGTCAACGGCGGCGTCGCGCGTCCGGGTGAAATTCCGATGCACTTGCGTCCCGGCATGGCGGTGAACCTGCTTACCGGCGAGCGTCGCGATGTTGCGACCCTCGATAACGTAGTAGCGATGGCCGGCATTGGCCATCCGCCGCGCTTTTTCGCGACGCTAGAAAACTGCGGCGTGCGGCCGGTGAAAACCGTGGCGCTGGCGGATCATCAGGCGCTGAGTCAAAGCGCAGTCGCCGCATTGGTAACCCCGTCGCAGACGTTGTTGATGACCGAGAAAGACGCGGTAAAATGCCGTGAATTCGCCGCCGCTAACTGGTGGTATCTGCCGGTTGACGCCATAATGACCGATGATCGCGCACAGCGGTTGCTCGCGGACTTAGTGACGCTGGCGCAACGTTAACCTGCGTGCTGGCTTTGCTCGCCGCTGTGCTTGAATCCCCTACGGAGAACCTGCATGTCGGTATTGCAACTGTCGCTAAAAGAGGCTCGCCATCTTCATCTTGCGGCGCAAGGGTTACTGAAAAAGCCCCGACGTCGCGCTCGCCAGACTGACATCCTTTCCACCATCCAGCAGATGTCGCTGCTGCAAATCGATACGATCAACGTGGTCGCCCGTAGCCCTTATCTGGTGCTGTTTAGCCGCCTTGGTAGCTATCCGCAGCACTGGCTGGATGATTCCTTGCGTAGCGGCGAACTGATGGAATACTGGGCGCATGAAGCCTGTTTTTTGCCACGCAGCGATTTCGCCCTCGTGCGCCACCGGATGTTGAATCCCGACAAGATGGGCTGGAAATATCATAAAGAGTGGATGCTCGAGCATGCCGCGAGCATAGAAGAGTTGCTGGAGCATATCGCGCAAAATGGCCCGGTTCGCTCGGCGGATTTTTCCCATCCACGTAAAGGCGCCAGCGGCTGGTGGGAGTGGAAACCACATAAACGTCATCTGGAAGGGTTGTTCACCGCCGGCAAACTGATGGTCGTTGAGCGGCGTAATTTTCATCGCGTCTATGATTTAACCCATCGTGCGATGCCGCACTGGGATGATGGGCGCGATGCGCTCTCCCGTCAGGAGGCTGAGTCCATTATGCTACGTAACAGCGCGCGCAGCTTGGGCGTTTTTCGTCCACAGTGGCTGGCCGATTATTATCGTCTACGCCAGCCTGCATTACCGGCGCTGCTGAAGGGCTGGCAGGATGAGGGGCTGGTGGTGCCGGTGATGGTTGAGGAGTTGGGTGAGATGTGGCTGCACCGCGATCTGCAAGCTGTGCTGGAATCGGCATCCGGCGGTAAGTTAACCGCCAGCCACAGCGCCGTGCTCTCGCCGTTTGATCCGGTAGTCTGGGACCGTAAACGCGCCGAGCAGTTATTCAACTTCATCTATCGGCTGGAATGTTATACCCCAGCGCCGAAACGGCAATACGGCTACTTTGTACTACCGTTGCTGCATCAGGGAAAACTGGTTGGCAGGATGGACAGCAAGTTGCACCGTAAGGGCGGCGTGCTGGAGATCTTTTCGCTGTGGCTGGAAGAGGGGGTTAAAGTGACTGCCGGGCTGGAGAGCGGACTCCAGCGAGCAATTAATGATTTTGCGCGCTGGCAAGGGGCAGAAGAGATTGTGCTGCGCCAGTTACCCGCGACGCTATTTGCTAACCAGCGGCAAGGTTGGGGCGTTGATGCCGCGTGATACGCGGGCTACCATCCTGTGATATGCTGCTGCCAAATCTATTCGGTCCATCAGGAGGAATCATGGATCACCGTTTACTCGAAATTATCGCCTGCCCGGTTTGCAACGGTAAGCTGTACTACAGCCAGGATAAGCAAGAGCTTATCTGTAAAGCCGACAGCCTGGCCTTCCCGCTGCGCGACGGGATCCCGGTACTGCTTGAAAACGAAGCGCGCTCGCTCGCGGTTGAAGAGAGCCAGCCATGAGTTTTGTCGTCATTATTCCCGCGCGATTTGCCTCCACGCGCCTGCCGGGGAAACCGCTGCAGGATATCAACGGTAAGCCGATGATCGTCCACGTGCTGGAACGCGCCCGCGAATCCGGCGCGGATCGCATCATCGTCGCCACCGATCATGAAGATGTCGCGCGTGCGGTGGAAGCCGCGGGCGGCGAGGTTTGTATGACCCGCGCCGACCATCAATCCGGCACCGAACGTCTGGCGGAAGTCGTTGAAAAATGTGCTTTCAGCGATGACACTATCATCGTCAATATTCAGGGTGATGAACCGATGATCCCGTCGGCGATCGTGCGCCAGGTGGCGGAAAACCTTGCGGCCAGCACCAGCGGGATGGCAACGCTGGCGGTGCCTATCCACGATGCCGAAGAAGCATTTAACCCGAATGCGGTCAAAGTGGTCATGGATGCCGACGGCTATGCGCTCTATTTTTCTCGAGCGACTATTCCCTGGGATCGCGATCGTTTTGCAAAATCGCGCGAAGAAATTGGCGATTCCCTGCTGCGCCATATTGGTATTTACGCTTATCGCGCCGGTTTTATTCGCCGCTACGTCAGCTGGGCGCCAAGCCCACTGGAGCAAATTGAGATGCTCGAACAGCTGCGCGTACTATGGTACGGCGAAAAAATCCACGTCGCGGTGGCGGAAGTGGTTCCTGGCACCGGCGTTGATACGCCGGAAGATCTGGAGCGCGTCCGCGCCGAGCTGCGTTAATCCTTGCCGTCCCCTTCGCCTGAAGGGGACATATTTCTGCCGCTAATTAGCCCATTTTTGATCTTATCCGCTGACAAGTCGCCCCCAGACGCTCATTATGAAAACAGTAGTCTTCATGAGGGTATCTATGATGGAACAGTTGCGAGCCGAACTGAGCCACCTGCTTGGCGAGAAGCTAAGCCGCGTGGAGTGCGTTAGCGAGAAACCCTCGTCAGCGCTATGGTCGCTGTATGATGCGCAGGGAAACCCGATGCCGCTGTTGGCGAAAAGCTTTACCACGCCCGGCGTGGCGCGCCAGCTGGCGTGGAAAATTTCGCTGCTTGCCCGTAGCGGCACCGTTCGTATGCCGGTGGTATACGGCGTCATGACGCATGAAGAACATCCGGGGCCTGACGTATTGCTCATTGAACGGTTACGCGGCGTTTCAGTGGAAGCGCCAGCGCGCACGCCCGAGCGTTGGGAGCAGCTGCAGGATCAGATTGTCGAGGGGTTACTGGCGTGGCATCGGCATGATAGCGGCGGCTGTGTGGGGATGGTCGATAGCACTCAGGAAAACCTCTGGCCGCACTGGTATCGCCAGCGGGTAGAAATGCTGTGGAGCACGCTCAACCTCTATCATGACACCGGGCTAACGATGCAGGATAAGCGCATTTTATTCCGCAGTCGTGAGAGCCTGCCGCAGTTGTTTAGCGATTTCAACGATAACTGCGTACTGGTCCATGGCTGCTTTACGCTACGTAGTATGCTCAAAGACGCGCGCAGCGATCAGCTGTTGGCGATGGTCGGTCCGGGGATGATGCTGTGGGCGCCGCGCGAGTACGAACTGTTCCGCCTCGCCGACGGCGGATTAGGGGAGCAGTTACTATGGCGCTACCTGCAGCGGGCGCCGGTAGCGGAGTCTTTCGTCTGGCGGCGTTGGCTGTATCAGTTATGGGATGAAGTCGAAAATCTGGTGAATACCGGGCGCTTCGATCGCGCCCGTTTCTCGCTTGCCGCGAAATCAATCCTGCCCTGGATCGCCTGACGCTCCCTTCAGCCACTGCCAGCTTCGTCCCAGGGTCTCGTAAATCGCGCGTTCGCTGTGCATCAGCCAATATGGTGACGGCAGCGCGCGTTCCCAGGGGTTAAGCGCCGATTCCACCGCCAACTGGTTGGCTGGCGCCGGTAATGGATTCAGTCCGGCATGGCGGAAAAATATCATCGCTCGCGGCAGATGCGACGCGGATGTCACCAGCAGGAATGGCGAGCCGCCGATGGCTTTTTTTACTTCAGCCGCCTCCTGTTCGGTATCTTTTGGTCTGTCAAGGACGATAATCGCGCTGCGCGGTACGCCGAGGCTTTCGGCGACGCGCGCCCCCGCCTCGGCGGTACTAACCGGGTTGGTTTTGGCCGCCGCGCCGGTAAAGATCATTTTCGCGCCTGGGTTTTCCCGCCACAGGCGGATCCCCTCTGCCAGCCGCGGCAGGCTGTTGTTGATCAGGTTGGAGCTCGGCGCCCACTGCGGATTCCAGGTATAGCCGCCGCCCAGCACCACGACATACTCAACGGATTGACCGCCACGCCAGGTCGGGTAGCTTTTTTCGATAGGTTTTAACAACCCATCGGCTACCGGCTGCAGGCTTAATAGCGCCAGCAACAGCCAGCTCAGGGTGACCAGCGCTTTGCCGGTTTTTTGAAAACGGCTGCGCCATAGCAGAATGATGCCGATCGCCATCAGCAATAACAGCAGAGGAAGCGGCAGCATCATGCCGCCCAATACCTTTTTCAGTGTGAAAAGCATCCCGAATGGTTCCTTTTTTAACCATATAACCAAAGTTATATACGGATCTTATAACAGATCGCTTCATTATCGCCGTGGGTATGACAAAATAGCGGTTTTGTGTTGGCTTGTGGAGTCGTCCGTGCAGGATCGCAATTTTGATGACATCGCTGAAAAGTTTTCGCGCAATATTTATGGCACCACCAAGGGCCAACTGCGCCAGGCGATCCTTTGGCAGGATCTGGAACCGCTGCTCGCGCAGACGGGGCCAGGGCCGTTGCGGGTACTTGATGCCGGCGGCGGCGAAGGGCAAACGGCGATCCGCGTCGCGGAATTAGGCCATCACGTGACGCTATGCGATCTTTCCGCCGAAATGGTGGCTCGTGCTCAGCAGGCCGCCCGCGATAAAGGTGTGATCGACAACATGCATTTTGTACAATGCGCGGCGCAGGATATTGCTCAGCATTTGGAAAGCCCCGTCGATCTGATACTGTTTCATGCGGTGCTTGAGTGGGTCGCGGAACCGCAGGAAATGTTGCGCACGCTGTGGTCGGTATTGCGCGCGGGCGGCGCGCTGTCGTTAATGTTCTACAATGCTAACGGCCTGCTGATGCACAATATGGTCGCCGGAAACTTCGACTACGTGCAAATCGGCATGCCGAAAAAGAAAAAACGCACGCTGTCGCCGGATTATCCGCGCGATCCGCAGCAGGTATACGGCTGGCTGGAAGCTCTCGGTTGGCAGATAACCGGTAAAACCGGCGTGCGGGTGTTTCATGATTATCTGCGTGAGAAACGTAAACAGCATGACAGCTTTACTGCGCTGCTGGAGCTGGAAACGCGCTACTGTCGCCAGGAGCCGTATATCAGCCTGGGCCGCTATATTCATGTCACTGCGCTTAAGAAAGATCCAGGCGCACAGCCGCAGATGCAAGGATAAACTATGAGTGAATTTTCCCAGACAGTCCCCGAACTGGTTGCCTGGGCCAGGAAAAATGATTTTTCCATCTCGCTGCCGGTCGACAGACTCTCTTTTCTGCTGGCTGTCGCCACGCTGAACGGCGAGCGGCTGGAAGGGGAAATGACCGAGGGAGAACTGGTGGACGCGTTCCGCCACGTCAGTGATGCGTTTGAGCAGACCAGCGAAACCATCAGCCAGCGCGCCAATAACGCCATCAACGATATGGTGCGCCAGCGTCTGCTGAACCGCTTTACCAGCGAAATAACGGAAGGGAATGCGATCTACCGCCTGACGCCGTTAGGTATTGGCATTACCGACTACTATATTCGCCAGCGTGAATTCTCCACCCTGCGTTTGTCGATGCAGCTGTCGATTGTGGCCGGCGAACTGAAGCGGGCTGCAGATTCCGCGGATGAGGGCGGCGATGAATTCCACTGGCATCGCAACGTCTTTGCGCCGCTGAAATATTCGGTGGCGGAAATCTTCGATAGTATCGATCTGACTCAACGCATCATGGATGAGCAGCAACAGCAGGTGAAAGACGATATCGCCCAGTTGCTGAACAAAGACTGGCGCGCGGCGATTTCCAGCTGCGAACTGTTGCTGTCCGAAACCTCCGGCACTCTGCGCGAATTGCAAGATACTCTGGATGCGGCGGGCGATAAGCTACAGGCCAACCTGCTGCGTATCCAGGACGCCACCATCGCGCGCGACGATCTGCATTTTGTCGACCGTCTGGTGTTCGACCTGCAAAGCAAGCTCGATCGTATTGTCAGCTGGGGTCAACAGGCTATCGACCTGTGGATCGGTTACGATCGTCACGTACATAAATTTATCCGTACCGCCATCGATATGGATAAAAACCGCGTGTTCGCCCAGCGTTTGCGTCAGTCGGTACAGACCTACTTCGACGCACCGTGGGCGCTGACCTATGCCAGCGCCGACCGTTTGCTGGATATGCGCGATGAAGAGATGGCGCTGCGCGATGAAGAAGTCACCGGCGAGCTGCCGGCAGACCTTGAATTCGAAGAGTTCAACGAAATTCGCGAGCAGCTGGCCGCGCTGATTGAAGCGCAGCTGGCGGTCTACAAAGAGAAGGGTATGCCGCTGGATCTCGGCCTGGTGGCGCGAGAGTTTCTGGCGCAGTATCCGCGCGCGCGTCACTTTGACGTCGCGCGAATCGTTGTTGACCAGGCGGTACAGCTGGGCGTCGCCCAGGCAGATTTCACCGGACTGCCGGCAAAATGGCAGCCGATTAATGATTACGGAGCCAAGGTACAGGCGCATGTCATTGACAAATATTGAACAAGTGATGCCAGCTAAGCTGGCGCAGGCGTTGGCCAATCCGTTATTTCCGGCGCTGGACAGCGCCCTGCGTGCGGGCCGCCACATTGGCCTGGATGAGCTGGATAATCACGCATTTTTGATGGATTTTCAGGATTACCTGGAAGAGTTTTACGCGCGCTACAACGTTGAGCTGATTCGCGCGCCGGAGGGGTTCTTCTACCTGCGTCCGCGCTCCACGACGTTGATCCCGCGCTCGGTATTATCAGAGCTGGATATGATGGTCGGCAAAATTCTGTGCTACCTCTACCTCAGCCCCGAACGTCTGGCTAATGAAGGCATCTTCACTCAGCAAGAGCTCTACGATGAGCTGCTGACGCTGGCGGATGAAAGCAAATTGCTGAAGCTGGTCAACAACCGTTCCACCGGTTCCGACCTCGACCGCCAGAAGCTGCAGGAAAAAATGCGCGCGTCCCTCAACCGCCTGCGCCGCCTCGGCATGGTGTGGTTTATGGGCCACGACAGCAGTAAATTCCGCATCACCGAATCGGTCTTCCGCTTTGGTGCTGACGTGCGCGTTGGCGACGATCCGCGCGAAGCGCAGCTGCGCATGATCCGCGACGGCGAAGCGATGGCGCTGGAGAATCACCTGCAGCTCAATGATGAGAATGAAGAGAATCAGCCGGATAGCGGGGAGGAAGAATAATGATTGAACGCGGTAAGTTTCGCTCGCTGACGCTGGTTAACTGGAACGGTTTTTTTGCCCGGACCTTCGATCTTGATGAGCTGGTAACCACCCTTTCCGGGGGTAACGGTGCCGGTAAATCCACGACCATGGCGGCTTTCGTCACAGCGCTGATCCCGGATTTAACCCTGCTGCACTTCCGTAACACCACCGAAGCGGGCGCCACAAGCGGTTCGCGTGATAAAGGCCTGCACGGTAAACTGCGCGCCGGCGTCTGTTACTCGGTGCTTGATGTGATCAACTCGCGCCACCAGCGTGTGGTGGTTGGCGTGCGTCTGCAGCAGGTTGCCGGGCGCGACCGTAAAGTCGATATTAAGCCATTTGCCATCCAGGGATTGCCAACCTCGATCCAGCCGACCCAACTGTTGACCGAAACCCTTAACGAGCGCCAGGCGCGCGTCGTGAGCCTCAACGAGCTGAAAGAGAAGCTCGACGCGATGGAAGGGGTGCAGTTCAAACAGTTTAACTCGATTACCGAATATCACTCGCTGATGTTTGATTTGGGCGTGGTAGCGCGTCGTCTGCGTTCAGCATCCGATCGTAGCAAATACTACCGCCTGATTGAGGCCTCGCTGTACGGCGGGATCTCCAGCACCATTACCCGCTCCCTGCGCGATTACCTGCTGCCGGAAAACAGCGGCGTACGTAAGGCATTCCAGGATATGGAAGCGGCGCTGCGTGAAAACCGTATGACCCTGGAAGCGATTCGCGTTACCCAGTCCGATCGCGATCTGTTTAAGCACCTTATCAGTGAAGCCACCAACTACGTGGCGGCGGACTACATGCGTCACGCCAACGAGCGGCGCATCCATCTGGATAAAGCGCTGGAGTACCGTCGCGAGCTCTTTACCTCGCGTTCGCAGCTGGCGGCAGAGCAGTACAAACATGTCGATATGGCGCGCGAGCTGCAGGAACACAACGGCGCAGAAGGCGATCTGGAAGCCGACTACCAGGCCGCCAGCGATCACCTGAACCTGGTACAAACCGCCCTGCGTCAGCAAGAAAAAATCGAGCGCTACGAGGCGGATCTCGACGAACTGCAGATTCGTCTGGAAGAGCAAAATGAAGTGGTGGCGGAAGCCGCCGACCAGCAGGAAGAGAACGAAGCCCGCGCCGAGGCCGCCGAACTGGAAGTGGATGAGCTGAAGAGCCAGCTCGCCGATTACCAGCAGGCGCTCGACGTGCAGCAGACTCGCGCCATTCAGTACAATCAGGCGCTACAGGCGCTGGAACGCGCGCGTGCGCTGTGTCACCTGCCGGATTTAACCGCCGACAGCGCCGACGAATGGCTGGAAACTTTCCAGGCGAAAGAGCTGGAAGCGACGGAAAAAATGCTGTCGCTGGAACAGAAAATGAGCGTGGCGCAAACCGCGCACAGCCAGTTTGAACAAGCGTATCAGCTGGTTGCGGCGATCAACGGTCCGCTGGCGCGTAATGAAGCCTGGGATGTGGCGCGTGAATTACTACGCGATGGCGTCAACCAGCGTCATCTGGCGGAGCAGGCTCATGGACTGCGTAGCCGTCTCAACGAGCTGGAACAGCGCCTGCGTGAACAACAGGACGCCGAGCGCCAGCTGGCCGAGTTCTGTAAGCGCCAGGGCAAACGCTACGATATCGACGATTTGGAAACGCTGCATCAGGAGCTGGAAGCGCGCATTGCCTCATTGGCCGACAGCGTCTCTAACGCTCAGGAACAGCGCATGGCTCTGCGTCAGGAGCTTGAGCAGCTGCAGTCGCGTACCCAGACGCTGATGCGCCGGGCGCCGATTTGGCTGGCGGCGCAAAACAGCCTCAACCAACTGTGCGAGCAGAGCGGCGAGCAGTTTGAATCAAGCCAGGACGTCACCGAATACCTGCAGCAGCTGCTGGAGCGCGAGCGCGAAGCCATTGTTGAGCGCGATGAAGTCGGCGCCCGCAAGCGCGCCATTGACGAAGAAATTGAGCGTCTCAGCCAACCGGGCGGCTCTGAAGACCCGCGTCTGAACGCGCTGGCGGAGCGCTTTGGCGGCGTGCTGTTGTCGGAAATCTATGACGACGTTAGCCTCGACGATGCGCCGTACTTCTCCGCGCTGTATGGCCCATCGCGCCATGCGATCGTGGTTCCGGATCTGTCACTGGTGGCGGAGCAGCTCGAAGGGCTGGAAGATTGCCCGGAAGACCTGTATCTGATCGAAGGCGATCCGCAGTCCTTCGATGACAGCGTATTCAGCGTCGATGAGCTGGAAAAAGCGGTGGTGGTGAAGATTGCCGACCGCCAGTGGCGCTATTCGCGTTTTCCGACGCTGCCGCTGTTTGGCCGCGCCGCCCGTGAAAACCGCATCGAAACGCTGCACGCCGAGCGTGAAAGTCTCTCCGAGCGTTTTGCTACGCTGTCGTTTGACGTGCAGAAAACGCAGCGCCTGCATCAGGCCTTCAGCCGCTTCATCGGCAGCCATCTGGCGGTTGCCTTCGATGACGATCCGGAAGAAGAGATCCGCAAACTCAATAGCCGCCGCGGCGAACTCGAGCGTGCGCTGAATGCGCATGAAAGTGATAACCAGCAGAACCGCGTTCAGTACGAACAGGCGAAAGAGGGCGTGTCGGCGCTTAACCGCCTGCTGCCGCGTCTGAATCTGCTGGCCGATGAGACGCTGGCCGATCGCGTAGATGAAATCCAGGAGCGTCTGGACGAAGCGCAGGAAGCGGCGCGCTTTATCCAGCAGCATGGCAATCAGCTGGCGAAACTGGAACCGATCGTCTCGGTACTGCAAAGCGACCCGGAACAGTTTGAACAGCTGAAAGAAGACTATGCCTATTCGCAGCAAATGCAGCGCGATGCGCGTCAGCAGGCTTTCGCGTTGGCGGAAGTCGTGCAGCGCCGCGCCCACTTCAGCTACTCTGACTCGGCGGAGATGCTCAGCGGCAACAGCGATCTCAACGAGAAGCTGCGCCAGCGCCTGCAACAAGCAGAATCTGAGCGCAGTCGCGCTCGCGAAGCGATGCGTAGCCACGTTGCGCAGTTGAACCAGTACAACCAGGTGCTGGCGTCGCTGAAAAGCTCGTATGACACCAAGAAAGAGCTGCTCAACGATCTGTATAAAGAGCTGCAGGATATCGGCGTACGCGCCGATACCGGCGCGGAAGAGCGTGCGCGTGCGCGTCGTGATGAACTTCATATGCAGCTGAGCAACAACCGCTCCCGTCGTAATCAGCTGGAGAAAGCGTTGACCTTCTGCGAAGCGGAGATGGACAACCTGACCCGCAAACTGCGCAAGCTGGAGCGCGATTACTGCGAAATGCGCGAGCAGGTGGTGAGCGCTAAAGCGGGATGGTGCGCGGTGATGCGTCTGGTGAAAGACAACGGCGTGGAACGTCGTCTGCACCGCCGCGAGCTGGCCTATCTCTCCGCCGACGAACTGCGTTCGATGTCGGATAAGGCGCTGGGCGCGCTGCGTCTGGCGGTCGCCGATAACGAACACCTGCGCGACGTCCTGCGTATTTCGGAAGATCCGAAACGTCCGGAGCGCAAAATTCAGTTCTTCGTTGCGGTTTATCAGCATCTGCGCGAGCGAATCCGCCAGGATATTATTCGCACTGACGATCCGGTAGAAGCGATCGAGCAGATGGAAATCGAGCTCAGCCGTCTGACCGAAGAGCTGACCAATCGCGAACAGAAGCTGGCAATTAGCTCCCGCAGCGTGGCGAATATCATTCGCAAGACCATCCAGCGTGAACAGAACCGTATTCGCATGCTCAACCAGGGGCTGCAGAGCGTGTCGTTCGGCCAGGTCAACAGCGTGCGTCTGAACGTCAACGTGCGCGAGACCCACTCGACGCTGCTGGATGTCCTGTCTGAACAGCATGAGCAACATCAGGATCTGTTTAACAGCAATCGCCTGACCTTCTCGGAAGCGCTGGCCAAACTGTATCAGCGCCTGAATCCGCAGATTGACATGGGGCAACGTACGCCGCAAACCATCGGTGAGGAACTGCTCGACTACCGCAACTATCTGGAGATGGAAGTGGAAGTTAACCGTGGTTCAGACGGCTGGCTGCGTGCGGAGTCCGGCGCGCTGTCGACCGGTGAAGCGATCGGTACCGGGATGTCGATTCTGGTGATGGTGGTGCAGAGCTGGGAAGATGAATCCCGTCGCCTGCGCGGCAAGGATATCTCGCCTTGCCGTCTGCTGTTCCTCGATGAAGCAGCACGTCTGGATGCTCGCTCTATCGCCACGCTGTTCGAACTGTGTGAACGTCTCGAGATGCAGCTAATTATCGCGGCGCCGGAAAATATCAGCCCGGAAAAAGGCACCACCTATAAACTGGTGCGTAAAGTGTTCAATAATCACGAACATGTACACGTTGTCGGGCTGCGCGGTTTTGCCGCGCCGGTGCCGGAAGCGCTGCCTGGAACCGCTGACGCCTCCTGAAAGGGCGTCGATTAATAGGAAAAAGGGTGACAATTTGTCGCCCTTTTTGTTTTTCTGTACAGTACGCTAACAAGGTATAGTCTTTAAACTTCTTTACATTTGGTAAGGCAAAAGCGTTTTCGCCTTTATATACTGAGAATAAGCCCCATCAGGCGGGCAGCAATGTGTTAACAGGGGGCAAGGGATGTTGCTAAAGAAACGGTATGGTCGACAATTGTCGGTGCTCAGCTTGAGCCTGGCTTTTGCATTTGCTCCGCTGTTTAATGTTCAGGCCGCAGAGCCTGAAGTCATACCCACTGATAGTTCCGCGACGGTGGGCGATCTGTCGTCGGCATTGGTACAAAACGATGGTCAGTCCGCTGCGGTCGCGCAAATGGCCGGCGAGCAGCCGCTGGCGGCGGATGCGGTGGCGAAAAGCCGTGCTGAAATCGAGGCCATGCTGCCGTCGGGTTATCATCCGGTTTATATCAACCCGCTGGTGGCGCTATACGCTGCCCGCGACATGAAACCCATGTGGGAGAACCGCGAAGCAGTACAGGCCTTCCAGCAGCAGCTGGCAGAGGTCGCTATCGCCGGTTTCCAGCCGCAGTTCACCACCTGGGTGAGCCTGCTGACGGATCCGTCCGTCAGCGGCATGGCTCGCGATGTCGTGCTTTCCGATGCCATGATGGGATATCTGCATTTTATTAGCGGTATTCCGATGCAGGGGAACCGTTGGCTGTATGGCTCAACGCCGTACAAAATGGCGACGCCGCCGCTGTCGGTGATTAACCAGTGGCAGCTGGCGCTGGATAACGGTTCGCTACCACAGTTTATTGCCGGACTGGCGCCACAACATTCGCAATATGAAGCAATGCATCAGGCGCTGCTGACGCTGGTGGCGGATAACCGTCCGTGGCCGCAACTGACCAGCAACGCCTCGCTTCGTCCGGGAGAGTGGAGTAACGATATCGGCGCGCTGCGTGAAATCCTGCAGCGTACCGGCATGCTGGATGATTCGGCGAAAATCGCCTTACCGGGCGATGTGGTTAGCCCATCGGCGAAACCGAAGTCGAAAGCAAAACCCGCCGCGCGTGGCGTTTACGATCGCCAACTGGTAGAAGGCGTTAAGCGCTTTCAGGCCTGGCAAGGGCTGGGCGCTGATGGCGTCATCGGCCAGTCCACCCGCGACTGGCTGAACGTCTCTTCGGCGCAGCGTGCCGGGGTGCTGGCGCTGAATATCCAGCGTCTGCGTTTGCTACCGAGCAAATTGTCCACCGGCATCATGGTCAATATTCCAGCGTTCTCGCTGGTCTACTATCAGGACGGCAGTCAGGTGCTGGCATCGAGGGTCATTGTCGGTCGTCCGGATCGTAAAACGCCGATGATGAGCAGCGCGTTGAACAACGTAGTGGTCAACCCGCCGTGGAACGTGCCGCCGACGCTGGCGCGCAAAGATATTCTGCCGAAGGTGCGCAACAATCCGGGCTATCTGGAGCAGCATGGCTATACGTTGATGCGCGGCTGGAACAGCAAAGAAGCTATCGATCCGTATGGTGTCGATTGGTCTACCATCACCGAGAAGAATCTACCGTTCCGTTTCCAGCAGGCGCCGGGCGCACGCAACTCGCTGGGGCGGTATAAGTTCAATATGCCAAGCTCGGATGCTATTTATCTCCACGATACGCCGAACCACAATCTGTTCCAGAAAGATGTTCGCGCGTTGAGCTCGGGCTGCGTTCGCGTCAATAAAGCCTCTGAGCTGGCGAATATGCTATTGCAGGATGCGGGCTGGAATGATTCACGCATTTCCGACGCGCTGAAGCAGGGGGATACGCGCTACGTCAATATTCGGCAAAATATTCCGGTTAATTTATATTATTTAACCGCCTTTGTTGGCGCTGATGGACGTACACAATATCGAACAGATATTTACAATTACGATCTCACCGCGCGATCCAGCGCACAAATTCTGCCAAAAGCGGAACAATTAATCAGGTAAATGAAGTAGTTCTGCGAAAAATGTTGTCCTAGCACTGAACGAAATCGGGCCCTGGTCGTCTACAAGGCCCGTATTTCCTGGGGTGAGGCTGCCTTGACGTTGGCAATAATGCCCGGTAAGGTGCCTTTCGTGCGCCAGAAGTGCATATACATATAATCCGCAAAAATGTGTTGCGGCGGTCAATACGACCCAGCCAAGGACGTTTTAGCGGAAAAGTATATTACGATTCATTTACCTGTAGACCTGATTATCATGGACAAATTTGACGCTAATCGCCGCAGATTGCTGGCGTTGGGTGGCGCTGCCCTCGGTGCTGCCGCCATTCTCCCTGCGCCGGCATTTGCCACCCTCTCGACCCCCCGACCGCGTATTTTGACGCTGAATAACCTGCACACCGGTGAATCACTCAAGGCGGAGTTTTTCGATGGTAGAGGCTATATTCAGGATGAATTAGCAAGACTTAACCACTTTTTCCGTGATTTCCGCGCGAACAAAATTAAGTCTATTGACCCAGGATTGTTCGATCAGCTTTACCGCCTGCAGGGACTACTCGGCACCAACAAGCCTGTCCAGCTCATCTCCGGTTATCGCTCCGTCGATACCAACGATGAACTTCGCGCACGAAGCCGTGGTGTAGCGAAACACAGCTATCACACCAAAGGCCAGGCGATGGATTTCCACATTGAAGGCGTTGCCTTAAGCAATATTCGCAAAGCGGCGTTATCTATGCGCTCAGGTGGTGTAGGATACTACCCACGTAGCAACTTTGTGCATATTGATACCGGTCCGGTACGGCACTGGTAACGAAAGGAGCATCATGAACTATCGTATTATTCCGGTCACGGCGTTCGCCCAGAACTGTTCTTTAATCTGGTGTGAACAAACCCGGCTTGCCGCGCTGGTCGATCCTGGCGGCGATGCCGAGCGCATCAAGGAAGAAGTGGCGGCGGCAGGCGTCAGCCTGATGCAGATCCTGTTGACGCATGGTCACCTGGATCACGTCGGCGCTGCAGCCGAGCTGGCGCAACATTACGGTGTGCCAATTATTGGACCGGAAAAAGAAGATGAGTTCTGGCTGGAAGGATTGCCGGCGCAAAGCCGTATGTTCGGGCTGGATGAATGTCAGCCGTTGCAGCCGGACCGCTGGCTAAATGAAGGCGATGTGGTGACCGTCGGCAATATCGCTTTGCAGGTATTGCACTGTCCAGGTCATACGCCGGGGCACGTGGTTTTCTTTGACGATGCCTCTCGCCTGCTGATTTCCGGCGATGTGATTTTCAAGGGCGGAGTAGGGCGCAGCGACTTCCCGCGCGGCGACCACGGCCAGCTGATTGATGCGATTAAACGTAAGCTGTTGCCATTGGGCGACGATGTGACGTTTATCCCCGGTCATGGACCGTTATCGACGCTGGGGTATGAGCGCCTGCATAATCCGTTCCTGCAGGATGAAATGCCGGTCTGGTAATGCCTGACCTTAAAGAAATAAAAAAGGCCGCGTCTGCGGCCTTTTTCTTATGCGTCACGGCTGAAAATTACAGCACCGCGACAATGGCTTCGCACAGCGGCGACATGTTATCAGGCGTCATGCCGGCAACGTTGATACGCCCGGATGCGACCGCATAAATAGCGAACTCTTCACGCAGACGCAGTACTTGCTCTTTGGTCAGGCCGCTAAATGAGAACATCCCATTCTGTTTGGTGATGAAGGTAAAGTCGCGGCTGGCGCCTTTTTCCTGCAGGGTATTCACAAACAGTAAGCGCATGCGCTGAATACGCTGGCGCATATCGGTGAGCTCTTGTTCCCAAATGGCGCGCAGCGCGTCGTTGCTGAGAATCGTCGCCACCACGGAGGCGCCGTGCGCCGGCGGGTTAGAGTAGTTGGCGCGGATCACCGCTTTCATCTGGCTAAACGCGCGATCGACGGTGTCTTGATCGGCGGCAACCAGCGTACAGGCGCCAACGCGCTCGTTATACAGGCCGAAGTTTTTCGAGTAAGAACTGGCGACCAGCAACTCTTTATGCAGAGCGGCAAACGCGCGCAGGCCTTCAGCGTCTTCTTCCAGACCGCGGGCGAAGCCCTGGTAGGCGAAGTCAAACAGCGGCAGCCAGCCTTTTTCAGCAGACATTTGCGCCAGCTGTTGCCACTGTTCCAGCGTCGGATCGATGCCGGTTGGGTTGTGGCAGCAGCCGTGGAACAGTACGACATCACCCGCTTGCGCCTCGTTCAGGCTGGCCAGCAAGCCGTCGAAATCAAGCTGGTGGTTGGCGGCATCATAATAAGCATATTCGCGCACTTCCAGCCCGGCGGCGCCGAAAACGCTTTTATGGTTTGGCCAGCTTGGATTGCTTACCCATACCCGTTTAACGTCGGTGTTTTTGGCAAGGAAATCAGCCGCAACGCGCAGGCCGCCGGTACCGCCTGGGGTCTGGGCGGTGCGGGCGCGCTTATCGTTGATAATTGCGCTTCCTTTACCGAACAGCAGCTCCTGAGTGCAGCGACCAAACTCCGGAATACCATCAATACCGAGGTAGTTTTTGGTGGTTTCATTTTCCAGCAGATATTGCTCGGCTTTTTTTACGCTGGTCAGAACAGGCGTTTTACCTGTCTCATCTTTGTAAACACCAATTCCGAGGTTAATTTTGCCTGGGCGGTCATCGGCACGAAACAGATCGGCCAGGCCCAGAATAGGGTCGGCAGGGGCGGCTGTAATGTTCTCAAACATGACGAGGTTCCATTGTGATTACTGAGGGAAATCCGCTATCAGGGTAACGGTAGATTTACAAATTGCCAACCGTTTGCGACAAAAAGCGAGAAGGTTTTTGCAAGTTACGATCTTCGTCTTAGTAACGCAGAAAAGCAGGACCGAAGTCCTGCTTTTTAGGCATATCACGAAGGGGTGTACTACAGATTAGAACTGGTAAACGATACCAACCGCAGCCTGGTCGTCGGTGGCTACGCCAGCTGCGCGAGTGTAGGCATTATCATCCAGTTGGTTGAACTTGTACGCCGCGTACACGTTCATGTTTTTGTTGAAGTAGTACCAGGTACCCAGTTCTACGTATTTAACCAGGTCCGCATCGCCGCCGCCGAAGCCACCGCGAGCCTGCAGGTTTTTACCTTTAGTCTGCACGTAGCCCAGGGACGGACGCAGACCGAAATCGAACTGGTATTGAACTACGGCTTCGAAGTTCTGAGTTTTGCCCGCGAAGTGGTCATCTTCTTCCGGCGTCATGTTGTAAGTCTGGGAGTACATAACTGCGGCATAGATGTTGTTAGCATCGTACTTGGCAGAGGTTGCCCATGCTTCAGCTTTGTCACCGTTGCCGTCACGTTTCTGGTCAACGCTACGGTTGGAGTTAGCGTAACCTGCAGACAGCGCGATACCGTTATCAAACGCGTAGGTTGCCGCGGTGCTGAAACCGTCGCCATTCTGTTTGCGAATTGAGCGGTCGTGATCGTTTTTACCCTGATACTGCAGCGCAAAGCTCAGGCCGTCCACCAGACCGAAGAAGTCTGAGTTACGGTAGGTGGCCACGCCGTTGGTACGGCCGGTCATGAAGTTATCGGTGTAGTTCCAGCCGTCGCCGCCCCACTCAACCAGCATATCGGTTGCGGATTCAACGTCGTAGATGGCGCCGTAGTTACGGCCGTAATCGAATGAACCGTATTCACCCGCTTTCAGACCGGCGAAAGCCAGACGGGTTTTGGTGGTCTGGGAACCTTCAACGTTGGACGCATCCATGTTGTATTCCCACTGGCCGTAACCGATCAACTGGTCGTTGATCTGGGTTTCGCCTTTCAGGCCGATACGGGCATAGGTGGTGTCGTCACTGCTGGTGTCACCATTGGTGGTCCAGACATGTTCGCCAACCATTTTTCCGTAGAAATCCAGTTTGTTACCATTTTTGTTATAGATTTCCGCAGCGTTGGCCGCACCGGCTACCAGCAGGGCAGGGATCACCACTGCCAGAATATTGCGCTTCATCATTATTTATTACCCTCATTAATATTTTTTATATGACACTTGCCACCGCCAGCAATAATTTCCGTCAATGAAAATTTACAGAACTATTGAAGATAGTTTGGTGTCTGAAGGCATCTTTCCATCGGTAGTGCCGTTTCGCTAGCCGGAAAATGCTACCAATATCGTAAATTGGTTACGAAAAGAAAAAACATGTAACTAAATATGTATTTTTTGGAACTTTGTGAACTCAATCAAAATTCCGTTCCACTTTGCGAAGATTGTCACCTTCTCATATATATCTATATGAATTAGTTATGAATATTTTCGCTAAAGACAGATTTGATTATTTTTTAGCTCAATTCGGTCCCTTTTTTGCTCAGGCGCTATTTTTGCATAACGTGCGCAGAATGATTAAAAAATAATCAAATCAATCAGTGTATTCACTTGTGTCTTAACATAAGGTGCGAAATCTACGTACGAAGGGTAAGGAAATAGTGAGTAACATAATTACGAATTGTGAAGGTTGATGTTTAAGTTTGTTGAAATTCGTTCACGAAAATTGACATAAAAAAAGGCCGGCTTGCGCCGACCTTGTCAGTATTTTAACGAAACGCGATTAGAAAGTGGCGTTACGTGGCGTACGTGGGAAAGGAATCACGTCGCGAACGTTCTGTACGCCGGTTACGTAGGCGATAAGACGCTCGAAGCCCAGACCGAAGCCAGAATGCGGTACGGTGCCGTAACGACGCAGGTCGCGATACCACCAGTAATCTTCTTTATTCAGACCCATTTCGGCCATACGCGCGTCCAGCACGTCGAGACGCTCTTCACGCTGGGACCCGCCGATGATTTCGCCGATGCCCGGCGCCAGAACGTCCATTGCGGCGACGGTCTTACCGTCTTCGTTAAGGCGCATGTAGAACGCCTTAATGTCTTTCGGATAGTTTTTCACGACCACCGGCGCTTTGAAGTGCTCTTCGGCCAGATAACGCTCATGCTCGGAGGAGAGATCCACGCCCCAATACACCGGGTTCTCAAACTGCTTGCCGCAGTTTTCCAGGATAGTGACGGCGTCGGTGTAATCAACCTGGGCGAAATCAGCAGAGACAAAGCGCTGCAGACGGTCGATGGCGTCTTTATCTACGCGCTCGGCGAAGAACTTCATGTCATCCGCACGCTCTTCCAGTACCGCTTTGAAGACGTACTTCAGCATGGCTTCCGCCAGACCGGCAACATCGTTGAGGCTAGCGAAGGCTACCTCTGGCTCCAGCATCCAGAACTCCGCCAGGTGGCGGCTGGTGTTGGAGTTTTCGGCGCGGAAGGTTGGGCCGAAGGTATAGATTTTGGACAATGCGCAGGCATAGGTCTCACCGTTCAACTGACCGGAAACGGTCAGGAACGACTCTTTACCGAAGAAGTCTTTATCGAAGTCGACTTTACCCTGGTCGTTACGCGGCAGGTTTTCCAGATCCAGCGTTGATACGCGGAACATTTCACCGGCGCCTTCGGTATCGGAAGCGGTGATCAGCGGGGTGGATACCCAGAAGAAACCCTGTTCGTCGAAGAAACGGTGCAGCGCCTGCGCCAGGGTGTGACGTACGCGCGCTACCGCGCCAATCAGGTTGGTGCGCGGACGCAGGTGCGCCACTTCACGCAGATACTCGATGCTGTGGCGCTTCGCCGCCATCGGGTAGGTGTCCGGATCCTCAACCCAGCCGGTGACTTCCACATTGGAGGCCTGGATTTCAAAGCTCTGTCCCTGACCCTGGGAGGCCACGACTTTACCGGTGACGATAACCGAGCAGCCGGTGGTCAGGCGTAACACTTCCTGATTGTAATTGGGCAGAGAATTATTAATAACGGCCTGTACAGGATCAAAGCAGGAACCGTCATAGACGGCGAGGAAAGAAAAGCCAGCTTTAGAATCTCGGCGGGTACGCACCCATCCGCGCACGGTGACTTCGCTGTCAACGGCAACGCGGCCCTGGAGTACGTCGGCTACAGGCACAACGCTCATAATATTCTCTCTATATAGTCCAATAAAAAAGTCTCTTCCCCTGCAACGGGGGGATATCTATGTTACCTGTCATCTTCCATCAGACAAGCAGAATTCGCATCATAAAGGGATAATTTGATAATAATTAATAAAGAAAAAGGAGCCTGCCAGGCTCCTTGTTGAAATTAACTCGCCTTTTTAATCGGCGGCAGGTCAAACGCCTCGCGCAGGGCGCGGACGAACGCCTTATCGTGGCAGATGGTTTTACCCGGGCTGTCGGAGAGTTTCGCCACCGGCTTGCCGTTACATTCTACTAGTTTTATCACGATATTTAGCGGTTTCACCTGTGGGATATCGCAGGTCAAACGGGTACCGATACCGAAGCTGAGCTTCACCCGCGAGGAGAAGTGGCGATACAGATCGACCGCTTTGCCGAGGTCGAGGTTATCGGAGAACACCAGCACTTTACTCATCGGGTCGATACCCAATTTCTGATAATGGGCGATTGCTTTCTCGCCCCACTCCAGCGGATCCCCGGAGTCATGGCGTAGCCCCTGATAGCGGGTGGCGAATTCAGGACCGAAATCACGTAGGAAAGCGTCCATGGTGATGCAGTCGGTCAGGGCAATACCCAGCTGATCCGGATATTCCGCCAGCCAGGCGGCAAGCGCCGCGCGTTGGCTGCTGGCCAGGTTTGGACTGATCTGCTGGTGGGCCTGGAACCATTCGTGCGCCTGGGTACCCATCGGGGTTAAATTCAATCGGCGGGCCAGATCGTAGTTGCTGGTGCCTACAAACCACGGCTCCTGCTGCAAGCGCTGCACGATAGCCTGCTGTACTTCGCGGGAGAAGCGGCGGCGGGTGCCGAAATCCATCAGGCGGAATGCCGACATATCGATGTCGGCGGTCATGTCGGCGAAGTCGGCAAGCTTATGTTCGAGCGTCTCCAGCGCCAGGCCGACGCTGATTTCCGGCGAACGGTAGTGGTGCACCAGTTCGCTGATGACCGCCAGCAGCGGCACTTCCCACATGATCACTTCGCGCCACGGCCCGGCGAGGCGAATATTCAGCTTACCATGATCGTTGATGACGGTGACCTGGCTTGGGTCGTAACGGAAGTCGCGCAGCCAGGCGAGATAGTCCTGCGAGAAGAACGGCAGGGTGGACAGCCAGCGATACTCATCGTCCTGCAGCTTCAGGTCGCGCATGGTTTCAACCTGCTCGCGAATCGCGTCGGCATAGATGCCGAGCAGGTCGTCTCCGCGGCAGCGGAACTCTGCCGCCACCTCCACATCATAGTAGCGGTGGAAGACGGCCTGCTGCATATGCAGCTTATAGGCATCCGTATCAAGCAGCGAGTGCAGTACAGGAGAAGTGAATTGTGTCATGGTGCGCAGTAGCATCCTCTCACTGGGGCGTTCCATTCAAACCAAAGCAGAAAAAAGGAGGCGGAGTATACCTTTAATACCCGGTGCTGTCCTGCTGCGATGGCTCGACGGTAACGCTGACGGTCATTTGCGAGGCCTAGTTTAATATATTGAACACGGATCACACCACAAGCTTTGCGCCGGGTCGAGCGCATTTCGTGCCTCATGTGTTATCAATATGTAGCGATTTTCGTGTTGAACGTTGAAAAGATGAAGATTCTGCATAGCGCGATCTGCGCAACAGGAATAGACTGGAGCCGATACTTTACAGACACGCTAAAGGTTTTTTATGACACAACAGCCCCAAGCCAAATACCGCCACGACTACCGTGCGCCGGATTATCTGATTAGCGATATTGATTTGACCTTTGACCTGGATGCCGCGAAAACCGTTGTCACGGCCGAGAGTAAGGTTTCCCGTCACGCGGCTGCGTCTGATGTGCCATTGCGTCTGGATGGCGAAGACCTGACCCTGATTTCACTGCAGGTGAACGGTCAGCCGTGGAGTGACTATAAAGAAGAAAATAATCAGCTGGTGATTGGCGGTTTGCCGGACAGTTTCACCCTGACTATCGTCAACGAAATTAGCCCGGCGGCGAACACCGCGCTGGAAGGCCTGTATCAGTCAGGCGAAGCGCTATGTACCCAGTGTGAAGCTGAAGGTTTCCGCCATATTACCTGGTACCTCGACCGCCCGGATGTGCTGGCGCGCTTTACCACCAAAATCATTGCCGATAAAGCCAAATACCCCTACCTGCTTTCTAACGGCAACCGCGTCGCGCAGGGCGAGCTGGACAATGGCCGTCACTGGATCCAGTGGCAGGATCCGTTCCCAAAACCCTGTTACCTGTTCGCGCTGGTGGCCGGCGATTTCGATGTGCTGCGTGACACCTTCACCACCCGTTCCGGGCGTGAAGTCGCGCTTGAGCTGTACGTTGACCGCGGCAACCTCGACCGCGCGCCGTGGGCGATGACCTCGCTGAAGAATTCAATGAAGTGGGACGAAACCCGTTTCGGTCTCGAATATGACCTCGACATCTATATGATCGTCGCCGTCGACTTCTTCAATATGGGGGCGATGGAGAACAAAGGCCTCAACGTCTTTAACTCTAAATATGTGCTGGCCCGTACCGATACCGCGACCGATAAAGATTACCTCGATATTGAGCGCGTCATTGGTCACGAATATTTCCATAACTGGACCGGCAACCGCGTGACCTGTCGCGACTGGTTCCAGCTCAGCCTGAAAGAAGGGCTGACCGTATTCCGCGATCAGGAGTTCAGTTCCGACCTCGGCTCGCGCGCGGTGAACCGCATCAACAACGTTCGTACCATGCGTGGGCTGCAATTTGCTGAAGACGCCAGCCCGATGGCGCACCCGATCCGTCCGGATATGGTTATTGAGATGAACAACTTCTACACCCTGACGGTATACGAAAAGGGCGCGGAAGTGATCCGTATGCTGCACACCCTGCTCGGCGAAGCCAATTTCCAGAAAGGGATGCAATTGTACTTTGAGCGCCACGACGGCAGCGCCGCCACCTGCGATGATTTCGTGCAGGCGATGGAAGATGCTTCGAACGTCGATCTGTCGCATTTCCGTCGCTGGTACAGCCAGTCCGGCACGCCGGTCGTTACCGTGCATGACGACTATAACCCGGAAACCGAGCAGTACACCCTGACTATCAGCCAGCGTACGCCGCCGACCGCGGAACAGGCCGACAAGCAGCCACTGCACATCCCGTTCAGTATTGAGCTGTACGATAACGAAGGCAAAGCGATCCCGCTGCAGAAGGGCGGCCATCCGGTGCACCACGTGTTGAATGTCACCCAGGCGGAACAGACGTTCGTCTTTGATAACGTTTACTTCCAGCCGGTACCGGCGCTGCTGTGTGAATTCTCCGCGCCGGTCAAACTTGAATATAAGTGGAGCGACCAGCAGCTGACGTTCCTGATGCGCCACGCGCGTAACGACTTCTCGCGTTGGGATGCCGCGCAGAGCCTGCTGGCGACCTACATCAAGCTCAACGTTAACCGTCATCAGCAGGGGCAGCCGCTGTCGCTGCCGATCCACGTCGCTGACGCTTTCCGCGCGATCCTGCTCGACGAGAAGATCGATCCGGCGCTGGCGGCGGAAATTTTAACGCTGCCGTCGGCCAACGAAATCGCCGAACTGTTCACCATCATCGATCCGATTGCCATCGCGGCGGTGCGCGAAGCGCTGACCCGTACGCTGGCGAAAGAGCTGGCCGATGAGCTGCTGGTGGTTTACAACGCCAACAAGCTCGACAGCTATCGCGTAGACCATGCCGATATCGGTAAACGTTCCCTGCGCAATACCTGCCTGCGCTATCTGGCTTTTGGCGATGTTGAGTTGGCAGATAAGCTGGTGCAAGCCCAGTATCATCATGCTGACAACATGACCGACGCGTTGGCTGCGCTGTCGTCGGCGGTGGCGGCTGAGTTGCCGTGCCGTGATGCATTGATGCAGGAGTATGACGATAAGTGGCACCAGGACGGCCTGGTGATGGACAAGTGGTTTATTCTGCAGTCCACCAGCCCGGCGGCCAATGTGGTTGAGACGGTACGCGGCTTGCTCAAGCACCGTTCATTCACGATGAGCAACCCAAACCGGGTACGTTCGCTGATCGGCGCCTTCGCGAGTAGCAACCCGGCGGCGTTCCATGCCGAAGACGGCAGCGGTTACCAGTTCCTGGTGGAAATGCTGACCGAGCTCAATAGCCGCAACCCGCAGGTGGCGTCGCGTCTAATTGAGCCGCTGATTCGTCTGAAACGCTACGATGAGAAACGTCAGGCCAAGATGCGTGCGGCGCTGGAACAGCTGAAAGGGCTGGAGAATCTCTCCGGCGATCTGTTCGAGAAGATTACCAAAGCGCTGGCGTAACGGCCGCAAAATCCCCGGTGGCGCTCTTGCTTACCGGGGCTACAGCGCTGTGCGATTTGGTAGCCCGGCCGAGCGAAGCGCAGGCCGGGAACGTCAGTTAGCCATGACTAAACAAACGCGGCGCACGCTCGCTGTCGCCGCGCTTCATCACCCGATCGAGCACCTGTGCTTCCAGTTCCGCCAGCTTTGCCGAGCCGAACCGCCGCGGACGCGGAATATCCACGCTCAAATCGAGGCCAATTTTCTTTTCTTCTATTAACAGCACCCGGTCGGCCATCGCCACCGCTTCACTCACATCATGAGTTACCAGCAACACGGTAAAGCCGTGTTCTTGCCAGAGCGAAACAATCAATTCCTGCATTTCCAGACGGGTGAGGGCGTCAAGCGCTCCCAGCGGTTCATCCAGCAGCAGCAGACGCGGGCGATGGATCAGCGCGCGGGCCAGCGCAACACGCTGTTTTTGCCCGCCGGAGAGGGCCGCCGGCCACTCATCGGCTCTCTCTTCCAGCCCGACGCTGGCCAGCGCCTGGCGGGCGGCATCGCGCCACTGGCCCTTCAGCCCAAGTCCAACGTTGTCGATAACCGTCTTCCACGGCAGCAACCGCGCGTCCTGGAACATCATACGCGTTTCATCCTGAATCTGCGCAAGCGGCGTCGCGCCTGCCAGTAGTTCGCCGCCGTTGGGTTTTTCCAGCCCGGCCAGCAGGCGCAACAGGGTGCTTTTGCCGCCGCCGCTGCGGCCGACCACCGCGACAAATTGCCCGCCAGGAATATGTAAATCCAGCTCATTGAGAATGACATTGTCGCCGTAGCGTTTGCTGACCCCATTGAGTAAGAGCGGGATCCCGGGATTAATACGAGCAGTATTCATGCGTTAGCCTCCTGAAGACGGTACGCCGGGTTCCAGCGTAGCCACACGCGCTCCAGCAGTTGCGCGCTAAAATCGGCGAGCTTGCCGAGAATGGCGTAAAGAATAATGGCGACCACCACCACGTCAGTTTGCAGAAACTCGCGGGCGTTCATAGCCAGATAACCGATTCCGGCATTCGCGGAGATGGTCTCAGCGACGATAAGCGTCAGCCACATCAATCCGAGGGCGAAGCGAATGCCAACCATAATCGAGGGCAGGGCGCCGGGAAGGATCACGTGGCGGAAGAGGGCGAATCCTGATAAGCCATAGCTACGCGCCATTTCCACCAGACCGCGATCGATATTGCGGATACCGTGCCAGGTATTGATGTAAATCGGAAACATCGTCCCCAGCGCGACAAGAAATATTTTGGCGCTTTCGTCAATACCAAACCACAAAATCACCAATGGGATTAGCGCCAGATGCGGTACATTGCGCAGCATCTGGATGGAGGTATCCAGCAGGCGTTCGCCCCAACGCGAGAGCCCGCTAATGAGCCCGAGCGTCAGGCCGATGGAGCCGCCAATGGCGAAGCCAAGTAAGGCGCGCCAGGAACTGATGGCCAGGTGTTGCCACAGTTCGCCGCTGGCCGAGAGCGTCCAGAAAGCTTTCAGTACCCCCTCCGGAGAGGGGAGAATACGGGTTGAGAGCCAGCCTACCGATGACGCCAATTGCCAGATCAGCACGGTGCCCACCGGTAAAAACCAGGGGGCGAGGCGTAACAGAAGTTTCTGCGAAGAAGCTGCCATAGTTCGCTCCCTAACTTTGCGCCGCTTTACGCGGGATAAATTCATTCGCTACCGCTTCGCCCTGCAGACGCAGGTTTTGCGGCTGAGGGATCGTCGGGACGTTGACATCAAGCAGTGGGAACAGCAGTTCGCCGACTCTCCAGGCTTCCTCAAGGTGTGGGTAGCCGGAGAAGATAAAACTGTCGATGCCAAGTTCAGCGTATTCATTAATACGTTCAGCGACGGTTGCCGCATCGCCAACCAGCGCGGTACCTGCGCCGCCGCGCGCCAGCCCGACCCCGGCCCACAGGTTTGGGCTGATTTCCAGCTTGTCGCGACGTCCGTTGTGCAGCGCCGCCATGCGATGTTGGCCAACAGAATCGGTTTGCGCGAAGGCGGCCTGCGCGCGGGCGATGGTCTCGTCATCCAGATGGGAGATTAAGCTTTCCGCCGCTTGCCATGCCTCTTCATTGGTTTCGCGGACGATGACGTGTAAACGAATACCAAAGCGGACGCTGCGGCCGAGGCGCGCGGCTTTCTCACGCACCTGGGCGATTTTTTCCGCCACCTGCGCCGGCGGTTCGCCCCAGGTCAGGTAGAGGTCGACCTGTTCGGCGGCCAGATCCTGCGCAACGTCCGAGGAGCCGCCAAAGTAGAGCGGCGGTCGCGGTTGCTGCTGCGGTGGGAAGAGCAGTTTCGCGCCGCGCACGTGCTGGTGCTTGCCGTGGAAAGTCACGGTTTCACCTTCCATCAGTTTGCGCCAGATATGGGTGAACTCGGCGGAGGCTTCGTAGCGTTCGGTGTGGTCGAGGAATACCCCATCGCCAGCTAATTCATTTGGATCGCTGCCGGTGACCAGATTGAACAAGGCTCGGCCATTAGAGAGCCGGTCAAGGGTAGCCGCCTGGCGCGCGGCGACGGTGGGGGATACCACGCTTGGGCGCAGCGCGACAAGAAACTTCAGCCGCTGGGTGACGGGGATCATTGAAGCGGCAACCAGCCAGGCATCTTCGCACGAGCGCCCGGTGGGAATCAGTACGCCGGTGAAGCCGAGGCGGTCGGCGGCCTGGGCGATTTGCTGCAGATAGCTGTAGTCTACCGGGCGCGCGCCTTCGTCGGTGCCCAGATAGCGGCCGTCACCGTGGGTGGGTAAGAACCAGAACATATTCAGACTCATGATTTCGCTCCTTGTGCGGGGGCAGGCTGCCAGATACGGTTTTGAATAGTGATTTTTTTCGGTACCAGCTTGTTTTCATAGAAGAGATCGGCGGTTTGCTGTTGGCGAGCGGCCGTTTCAGCGCTTACCGGCGATATCGCAGTTGGCGGACGATGGTCGAGATAGCTGGCAATCACCGCTTCGGGTAGCCCCATCGTTTTAGCCAACAGGGCAATACTTTGCTGGCGATGGCTGATGGTCAGGGCATCCGCCTGGCTAAAGGTCGCCAGCACCCCTTCGATAAAGGCGCCGTTCTTTTCGGCATAAGGACGAGCGGCAAGATAGAACGAACCGGTTTGCTTCAGGTCGCTACCATCTTTCAGTACGCGCACCCCGCCTTGCAGCAGCGCCGCAGAGTAATAGGGATCCCAGATAGCCCAGGCATCAACATTACCCTGCTGAAAAGCGGCACGGGCATCGGCGGGGGCAAGATACACCGGCTGGATATCGCTGAATTTCAGGCCTGCCTGCTGTAGGGCGCGCAGCAGCAGATTGTGCGAGCTTGAGCCCTTCTGGAACGCCACCTTACGGCCTTTCAGTTCAGCCACGCTGTTGATTGGGCTGTTATCGGCGACCAGAATCACTTCCGCTTTCGGTTTCGCGGGTTCAGCGCCGATATAGACCAGATCGGCGCCGGCAGCCTGAGCGAAAATCGGTGGAATATCGCCAGTACTGCCGATATCAATACTGCCGACGTTCAGCGCTTCCAGCATTTGCGGCCCGGCGGGAAACTCGACCCATGAAATCTTAGTTTGCGGATAGCGCTGCTCCAGCAGCTGATGGCTTTTCGCCAGCACCATACTGACACTGCCTTTCTGGTAGCCGATGCGTAACGCTTCCGGCGCCTGCGGGGCCGCATGCGTAATAAAGGAAAGCGCGAGTAGCCCGCCGAGGGTCAGGGCACGCAGAGTATTAAGCATGCTCAACCCCCTGTAACGTCTTTAGCCCCGGGATGCGGCTGTTGCGGCGATTCAGCGCCTGCCAGAAGGTCTCCAGCGCCTGGTCGAGACGGTTTTGCAGATTCGGTGTGAACTGCGGTTTATGTTGATAATCGGTGACCTGGCTGTCATCGGCGAATACGCCATGGAGGATCTCCTGCGCTTTGAGAGCATTAAGCACCGGCTTCAGGGCGTAATCGACCGCCAGCATATGGGCGATGGTGCCGCCTGTCGCCAGCGGCAGGACAATTTTGCCTTCCAGAGCGCGTTCGGGGAGCAAATCCAGTAGCGTCTTCAGCGCGCCGGAAAAAGAGGCTTTATAGACGGGGGTGGCGATAATCAGGCCATCAGCGCCGGCCAGTTGTTCATTTAAGGTATGTAGCGCGGGGTTATCGAAGCGGGCGTAAAGCAGATCTTCGGGATCAAAATTCTGTAAATGCCAGTGATAGACTTCGATGTCGGCGGCGGCAAGTTTCTCTCTGGTGTACTCCAGCAATGCGCTTGAGCGAGAAGGGTAGCGGGGGCTGCCCGCGAGTGTAATAACGCGCATACTCTCTCCTTATAACCAAATGTTTGCATTTATCTATAATTGATAACATTTTATGGCAGTGTGACAGAGGGCGTTTATTTCCCTAAATGATTTTTCCGGGGTTAAATTGCCAAAATGCGCATAACAGGCGGCAGAGAAGTAAACGTTTGCGTTGGACGCGTGATTTTTTGTCGCAGGTCAATTCCCTTTCGGGCGCGGATCGAACATAATACGCCCCCGGTTTGCACACCGGGAATCCAGGAGAGTTCATGTACTATCCCTTCGTTCGTAAAGCTCTTTTTCAGCTCGATCCTGAGCGCGCTCATGAAGTAACCTTCCAACAATTACGCCGCGTCACCGGCACGCCGCTGGAAATGCTGATTCGACAAAAAGTTCCGTCGAAACCCGTTACCTGCATGGGGCTCACTTTCAAGAATCCGCTGGGGCTGGCGGCCGGGCTTGATAAAAACGGCGAGTGCATTGATGCGCTCGGTGCGATGGGCTTCGGCTCAATTGAAATTGGTACCGTGACTCCGCGTCCGCAGCCGGGCAATGACAAGCCGAGGATCTTCCGTCTCGTCGATGCCGAAGGTTTGATCAACCGCATGGGCTTTAATAACCACGGCGTTGATAACCTGGTCGAGAATGTGAAAAAAGCGCATTTTGACGGCGTGCTGGGGATTAATATCGGTAAAAATAAAGATACCCCGGTAGAGCAGGGTAAAGATGATTATCTGATTTGTATGGAAAAAGTCTATCCATACGCTGGATATATCGCCATTAATATCTCCTCGCCGAATACCCCAGGGCTGCGTACTTTGCAATATGGTGAAGCGCTGGATGATTTACTCAGCGGTATTAAAAATAAGCAGCTCGAACTTCAACAGAAACATCAAAAATATGTTCCTGTGGCGGTGAAGATCGCCCCGGATCTTTCTGTCGAAGAATTGATCCAGGTAGCCGACAGCTTAGTCCGCCATAATATTGATGGCGTCATTGCTACCAATACCACCCTCGATCGTTCATTGGTCCAGGGGATGAAGCATTGTGATGAAACCGGTGGGTTGAGTGGTCGTCCATTACAATTAAAAAGCACCGAGATTATTCGTATGCTGGCCACGGAATTAAATGGTCGCTTGCCCATTATCGGAGTTGGCGGTATTGACTCGGTGATTGCCGCTCGTGAAAAGCTGGCTGCTGGCGCCACGCTGGTGCAGATTTATTCCGGATTTATTTTTAAAGGGCCACCGCTGATTAAAGAAATTGTTACACACATCTAATCTTTTCCCCTTCTGAATCTTCCCCAGGGCTTTATTTCCGGCCCTGGTTGTTTTATATTCCTTCATTGTTGCTTATTTAGACATTTTAGTCTTTTCTTAATTTTAGAAATTATTCTGTAGCAGGATGCCATTGCTTTGCAGAAGGAAGTGGAAGAGGACGGGGGTAGAAATGCGGATTAAACCTGACGATAACTGGCGTTGGTATTACGACGAAGAGCATGACCGCATGATGCTCGATCTGGCCAATGGTATGTTATTTCGCTCACGTTTCGCCCGGCGCATGTTAACGCCTGACGCTTTCGCGCCGTCGGGATTTTGCGTCGATGACGCGGCGCTCTATTTTTCTTTTGAAGAAAAATGCCGCGATATTGAATTAAACAAAGAGCAGCGTGCCGAATTAGTATTAAATGCCTTAACCGCGATCCGTTTTCTGAAACCGCAGATGCCGAAGAGCTGGCATTTCACTACTCACCAGCAGAACTGGCAGCCGACCAGCGGCGACGCCGCCAGCGTGTGGATCAGCGATACCGGCGAGCAGGTCAATTTGCTGGTGGTCGAACCGGGTGAAAACGCCACGCTCTGCCTGCTGGCGCAACCGGGATTGACTCTGGCAGGGCGGGTGATGCAGTTAGGCGATGTGATTAAAATTATGAACGACAGACTGCAGCCGGCACAGAGCGCGGCCAGCTACAGCCTGGGGCAGGCGGTTTAAGGCGCCAGGCGCAGCGCGGTTTTCGGTACGCAGCTGCAGCATAAAATGGTGCCATCCGCGGCGACCGCATTTTTCTTTAACGGACTCACTTCACCCTCTTCCAGGCGGATACGACAACTGCCGCAGATCCCGGCGCGGCAGGAATAAGGGATACGAATGCCCTGTTGTTCCAGTTGCTCCAGCAGCACCTGCTGATTGTTGCCGGTAAACTGTTGCCCCTGCCACTCAATCTCAACCGTCGCGTTTGGCTGCGCATCGGCCACCAGCGTATCGTCGCTATCGCCGGCGCCATAGGCTTTAGCCGGGCCGCGCGTCAGCACTTCCACCTCATCACCCACGCGGATTACGCCGCTGTTGCGGGCGATCAGATTCTGGCCAAAATCAACGTCGCCGTTATCCTGCGCGGTACGAAAACGCTTTAACGTCTCCAGCGGCTCGCCGGACGGATGCTTTTGCCCACGCTCCGGGCTGACGGTGGTGAAAATGCAGCGGCTGCAGGGTTTGGCGACGTCAAATACCACTTCGCCGATGCGAATAACTTTCCAGCTATCTTCATCCCACGCCGCGGCGCCGGTGACCACCAGATTAGGGCGAAACTGTTCTATGCTTACGCTGGCAGGGCAACGTTGCTGCAGATCGCGAAGCGAGGCTTCATTGGCGAGCAGGTAGGGATAACCATCGGCGAAAGAGAGCGGCACCGCGTCGTGGCGTTTTACTCGCCGGGTTAGCTGCGGCCCGAGCCAGCGCAGTTGGACGTCGCGGTTGAAGAAGCCGCTGAGCCACTGGTTGATGGCGGCTGGCGCGATTAAGGCGGTGAAATGGTTGCCCCACACCTCCGTCGGCTCGCCCTGGGGAGCGAAATCATCAAAGCGCACCAGCGCGCTGCTGCCATCCGGCGCGGTCAAGTGCAGGCCGTCATGAAGCGGCGAAGGCAGGAATTTCACCATCTGCGGAAACTGGCGTGCGGTAATAAACGTACCGTCGGTTTCGGTCAGCATAAAGATGCGGTCGAAGGCCATGCCGCTAATATCGGCAAAGGCATGGGTGACGCCAATTCCGCGCATGGATTTGACGGGATGAATAAAAAGTTTCAATAGCGTTACCATACGCTGCCCCTGGGTTCAAAAATAAGCCTTTAACTTTATGACATAGGGCACATATTGGCTATAATGCGCACCAATTTTCTTTAAGTAAAAGTGACGATATGAAATCTCTGTTTGCCAGCACGGCTCGTGGTCTTGAAGAGCTGTTAAAAACTGAACTGGAAGGACTTGGCGCCACGGCGTGCCAGGTTGTCCAGGGCGGGGTTCATTTTCAGGGAGATACGCGCCTGCTGTATCAAAGCCTGATGTGGAGCCGGCTGGCCTCGCGCATCATGCTGCCGCTGGGCGAGTGCAGCGTGTATAGCGATCTGGATCTCTACCTGGGGGTTCAATCGATTCCGTGGACGGAGATCTTTACCACTGACGCCACCTTTGCGGTGCATTTTAGCGGCCTCAATGAGGAAATCCGCAACAGTCAGTATGGCGCATTAAAAGTCAAAGACGCTATCGTCGATAGCTTCACGCGTAAAAATCTGCCGCGTCCGAATGTCGATCGTGAGAATCCCGATCTGCGTATCAACGTCTGGCTGAACAAAGAAACGGCGCATATTTCACTGGATCTAAGCGGCGAAGGTCTGCATCTGCGCGGCTACCGTGATGGCACCGGCATGGCGCCGATCAAAGAAAACCTCGCGGCGGCAATCGTCATGCGCTCCGGCTGGGTGGCGGGAACGCCGCTGCTCGATCCGATGTGCGGTTCCGGCACGTTGCTGATTGAAGCGGCGATGCTGGCGACCGATCGTGCGCCGGGCCTGCACCGCGGCCACTGGGGCTTCGGCGGATGGGCGCAACACGATGACGCTATCTGGAAAGAGGTGAAAGCCGAGGCGCAAACGCGCGCTCGCCAGGGGCTGGCCGCTTATGAATCGCGCTTCTACGGCTCAGACGTCGACGAGCGCGTGATTGAACGCGCGCGCCGCAATGCCCGCCGCGCCGGTATTGGCGAGCTTATCAATTTCGAAGTAAAAGACGTCGCGCAGCTCAATAATCCGCTGCCGAAAGGCCCGTATGGCACCGTTATCAGTAACCCGCCATACGGCGAGCGCCTGGAAAGCGAACCGGCGCTGATTGCCCTGCACAGCCTGCTGGGACGGATTATGAAAAACCAGTTTGGCGGCTGGAACCTGTCGGTCTTCAGCGCCTCGCCGGAATTGCTGAGCTGCCTGCAGCTGCGAGCCGATAAACAGTTTAAAGCCAAAAACGGCCCGCTGGACTGCGTACAGAAGAACTATCATCTGGCGGAAAGCGAAGGCGGCAAGCCGGCGATGCTGGCGGAAGATTTTGCTAACCGCTTACGTAAAAACCTGAAGAAGTTTGAAAAGTGGGCGCGTCAGGAAGGCATTGAATGCTATCGCCTGTACGATGCCGATTTGCCGGAATATAACGTAGCTATCGACCGCTACGGCGAGTGGGTGGTGGTGCAGGAGTACGCGCCGCCGAAAACCATCGATGCGCACAAAGCGCGCCAGCGTCTGTTCGATATTATCGCCGCGACTATCGCGGTGTTAGGGATTGCGCCGAATAAACTGGTGCTGAAGACCCGCGAGCGGCAAAAGGGTAAAAATCAGTACCAGAAGATGGCGGAGAAGGGCGACTTTATCGAGGTACAGGAGTATAACGCGCGTCTGTGGGTTAACCTTACCGACTATCTCGACACCGGTCTGTTCCTTGACCACCGTATCGCCCGTCGTATGCTCGGCCAGATGAGCAAGGGTAAGGATTTCCTTAACCTGTTCTCCTATACCGGCAGCGCCAGCGTTCACGCCGGTCTGGGCGGCGCGCGCTCAACTACGACTGTCGATATGTCACGCACCTATCTGGAATGGGCGGAACGCAACCTGCGTCTCAATGGTTTAACCGGCCGTGCGCATCGCCTGATGCAGGCGGACGTGCTGGGTTGGCTGCGGGAAAGCACCGAGCAGTTCGATCTGATCTTTATCGATCCGCCGACCTTCTCCAACTCCAAACGAATGGAAGATGCCTTTGATGTGCAGCGCGATCATATCCGTCTGATGACCGATCTAAAACGTCTGCTGCGTAAAGGCGGCACGATTATGTTCTCGAATAACAAACGCGGTTTCCGTATGGATCATGACGGGCTGGCGGCACTTGGCCTGAAGGCGCAAGAAATTTCGCAAAAAACGCTGTCGCAGGATTTTGCCCGCAACCGTCAGATCCACAACTGCTGGCTGATTACCGCGGCCTGAAAGGAATAAAGAATGTCATTGATTAGTATGCACGGCGCCTGGCTTTCGTTCAGCGATGCGCCGCTGCTGGATAATGCTGAACTGCATATCGAAGATAACGAACGCGTCTGCCTGGTAGGGCGTAACGGCGCCGGTAAATCGACCCTGATGAAAATCCTCAACCGCGAGCAGGGTCTGGACGATGGGCGTATTATTTATGAACAGGATCTGATCGTTGCGCGTCTGCAGCAGGATCCTCCGCGTAATGTCGCAGGTACGGTGTACGATTTTGTCGCGGAAGGGATCGCCGAACAGGCGGCGTATCTGAAGGCCTATCATGATGTTTCGCATCAGGTGATGACCGATCCGAGCGATAAAAATTTAAATGAGCTGGCCCGCCTGCAGGAACAGCTGGATAACCTGGGGCTGTGGCAGTTAGATAGCCGTATCAACGAAGTGATCGAGCAGCTTGGCCTTAACGCCGACGCGCAGCTGGCGTCGCTGTCCGGCGGCTGGCTGCGTAAAGCGGCGCTGGGCCGCGCGCTGGTTAGCGGGCCGCGCGTGCTGTTGCTGGATGAACCGACTAACCACCTCGATATCGAAACTATCGACTGGCTGGAAGGGTTCCTCAAATCCTTCAAAGGCACCATTATCTTCATTTCGCACGACCGTTCTTTTATCCGCAATATGGCAACGCGCATTGTCGACCTCGATCGCGGCAAGCTGGTGACCTATCCGGGCAATTACGATCAATATCTGCTGGATAAAGAAGAAGCGCTGCGCGTCGAAGAGCTGCAGAATGCTGAATTCGACCGCAAGCTGGCGCAGGAAGAGGTGTGGATCCGCCAGGGGATTAAAGCGCGTCGTACCCGCAACGAAGGGCGCGTCCGCGCGCTGAAGGCGATGCGTCGCGAGCGCGGCGAACGCCGTGAAGTGATGGGCAGCGCGAAGATGCAGGTCGAGGAGGCTTCTCGCTCCGGCAAAATCGTCTTTGAGATGGAAAACGTCAACTATCAGGTTGACGGCAAAGTGCTGGTCAAAGATTTCTCCGCGCAAATCCAGCGTGGCGACAAGATTGCGCTGATTGGCCCGAACGGCTGCGGTAAAACCACGCTGCTGAAGCTAATGCTCGGCCAGTTGCAGGCCGATAGCGGGCGTATCCACGTCGGTACCAAGCTGGAAGTCGCCTACTTCGATCAGCACCGCGCGGAGTTGGATCCGGACCGCACGGTGATGGATAACCTTGCGGAAGGTAAACAAGAGGTGATGGTTAACGGTAAGCCGCGTCACGTGCTGGGCTATCTGCAGGACTTCCTGTTCCATCCAAAACGGGCGATGACCCCGGTACGCGCGTTGTCCGGCGGGGAGCGTAACCGTCTGCTGCTCGCGCGCTTGTTCCTGAAACCCAGTAACTTATTGATTCTTGATGAACCGACTAACGACCTTGATGTCGAAACGCTGGAACTGCTGGAAGAGCTGATCGATGGCTACCAGGGCACCGTGATGCTGGTGAGCCACGACCGTCAATTTGTTGACAACACCGTGACCGAGTGCTGGATCTTCGAGGGCGGCGGGCGTATCGGCCAATATATCGGCGGTTATCACGACGCGCGCGGACAGCAAGCGCAGTCGCTGGCGAATAAACAGCCGATTGTAAAAAAACCGGCGGAAGTCGCTCAACCGAAAGCAGAAAGTGTCAAACGCTCTGCCAGCAAACTAAGCTATAACCTGCAGCGCGAACTGGAACAGCTGCCGCAGAAGCTGGAAGATCTGGAAACTCAACTGCAGACGCTGCAGGAAAAAGTTGCCGATCCTTCTTTCTTCGGCCAGCCGCATGACCAGACCCAGCAGGTGCTGGCGCAGTTAGCGGAAGCGGAACAGGCCCTGGAAGCGGCCTTTGAACGCTGGGAATATCTCGAAGGACTCAAAAACGGCGCTTAAGCTGAGGAGTGTTCATGTGCGATCATCATCATGCTGCGCGGCACATATTGTGCCCACAATGTGATCTGCTGGTGGCTTTGCCGCCGCTGGAGCATCGCCAGAAAGCCGCATGCCCACGCTGCGGCACCACGCTCACCACATCGTGGGACGCGCCGCGGCAGCGCCCCACGGCCTATGCGCTGGTGGCGCTGTTCATGTTGCTGCTGGCGAACCTGTTTCCTTTTGTTTATATGAAAGTCGGCGGGATCAGCAGCGAAATTGAGCTGCTGGAAATCCCTAATGTGCTGTTCAGCGAGGATTACGCCAGCCTCGGTACGTTCTTTTTACTCTTTGTCCAACTGGTCCCGGCGTTTTGTCTGGTGACCATCTTATTGTTGGTCAATCGCGTTCATATGCCTTCACGCTTGAAGGCGTTTCTGGCGCGGATTTTGTTTCACCTCAAAAGCTGGGGGATGGCGGAGATTTTCCTCGCCGGGGTGCTGGTCAGCTTCGTTAAACTCATGGCCTATGGTGATATCGGCGTTGGGCTGAGCTTTGTTCCCTGGTGTCTGTTCTGCCTGCTGCAATTGCGGGCGTTTCAGTGCGTCGATCGCCGCTGGCTGTGGGACGACATTGCGCCAATGCCGGTCATTAAGCAGCCGCTGCGCCCTGGCGTGCCGGGGCTTCGTCAGGGATTGCGTTCCTGCTCGTGCTGCACGGCGGTGCTGCCAGCGGATGAGAAAGAGTGTCCGCGCTGTCACACCAAAGGTACCCCGCGGCGTAAAAACAGCCTGCAGTGGACGCTGGCGCTGCTGATGACGTCATTTGTGCTCTATTTACCCGCCAATATTCTGCCGATTATGATTACCGATCTGCTGGGCGATAAAATGCCGTCGACAATCATGGCGGGCGTCGTTCTGCTGTGGAGTGAGGGCTCTTACCCGGTCGCGCTGGTTATCTTTATCGCCAGTATCATGGTGCCGACGTTAAAAATGATCGCTATCGGCTGGCTATGCTGGAGTGCGAACGGAAACGGCGCGCGTGATTCAGAGCGTATGCACCTGATTTATGAAGTGGTTGAATTTGTTGGCCGTTGGTCAATGATCGACGTTTTTGTCATCGCGGTACTCTCGGCGCTGGTGCGTATGGGAGGCTTGATGAATATCTATCCGGCGATAGGCGCGGTGATGTTCGCGCTGGTCGTTGTTATGACCATGTTCTCGGCCATGATGTTTGACCCACGTCTATTGTGGGACCGTGAACCAGATCCAAGCCATGAGGAAATGCAACAGCATGGAAAATAAGAGCGGAGAAGCGAAAGTGCAGAAGGTGAAGAACTGGTCACCGGTCTGGATCTTTCCGATTGTGACTGTGCTCATCGGCGCATGGATACTGTTTTACCACTACAGCCACCAGGGGCCGGAGGTGACGCTTATCACCACCAACGCCGAAGGCATTGAAGGGGGTAAAACGCGTATCAAGAGCCGCAGCGTTGATGTCGGGGTAGTGGAAAGCGCTATCCTGACTGATGACCTGAAACATGTAGAAATTAAAGCGCGTCTGAACTCGGGGATGCAGAAGCTGCTGCATAAAGACTCGGTGTTCTGGGTGGTGAAACCGCAGGTGGGGCGCGAGGGGATTAGCGGCCTCGGCACCTTGCTTTCCGGTGCCTATATCGAATTGCAGCCAGGTAAAGAAGGTTCTGTGGCGCCACAGTATCCGCTGTTGGATTCGCCGCCATTGGCTTCACCGGATGCCAAAGGTATCCGTGTTCTGCTGGAAAGTAGCAAAGCCGGGCAACTCTCGCCTGGCGATCCGGTGCTGTTCCGCGGCTATCGCGTCGGTTCGGTTGAAACCAGTACCTTTGATACGCAGAAGCGCCGCATCACCTATCAGCTGTTTATCAATGCGCCGAACGACCGTCTGGTGACGACCAACGTTCGCTTCTGGAAAGATAGCGGTATCGCAGTTGACCTCACGTCCGCGGGAATGCGCGTCGAGATGGGATCGCTGTCGACGCTGTTTGGCGGCGGTGTGAGCTTTGACATTCCGGAAGGACTTGATCTCGGCGAGCCGGTGGCGAATAAAACGGAATACCACCTGTTTGACGATCAGAAGAGTATTCAGGATTCGGTGTTCACCCAGCATATTGATTACGTCCTGTTCTTTAAAGATTCAGTGCGTGGTCTGCAGCCAGGGGCGCCGGTTGAATTCCGCGGTATTCGTCTTGGTACCGTCGGCAAAGTGCCGTTCTTTATCCCCGGTTTGAAACAGAGCCTGAACGATGATTATCGTATCCCGGTTGAAATACGTATCGAGCCGGAACGTCTGATCAATCAACTGGGCGGCGATCCGAACATTCGCGCGCATATTGACGATCTGATCAACCGCGGGCTTCGTGCTTCGCTGAAAACCGGCAACCTGGTCACCGGCGCGCTGTATATCGATCTCGACTTCTATCCGAAAGCGCCACCGCGCGGCAAGATTCAGGAGTTCGGCGGCTATCCGATCATTCCAACCGTCAGCGGCGGTCTGGCACAGATCCAGCAGCGTCTGATGGATGCGCTCGATAAGATTAACAACCTGCCGATTAACCCGCTGCTGGAGCAGGCGACCAGTACCCTGGCGCAGAGCCAGAAAACCATGCAGCGTGTCCAGACTACGCTCGACAACTTGAATAAGATCACTTCAAGCCAGTCGATGCAGCAGCTTCCTGCTGATATGCAGAGCACGTTGCGCGAGTTGAACCGCAGTATGCAGGGCTTCCAGCCGGGCTCGGCAGCCTACAATAAGATGGTTGCGGATATGCAGCGACTGGATCAGGTACTTCGTGAACTGCAGCCGGTACTGAAAACCCTCAACGACAAGAGCAATGCGCTGGTATTTGAGGCCAAGGATAAAAAAGATCCGCAGCCGAAGGGAGCGAAACAATGAAAAAGTGGTTAGTGGCGGCAGCGGTATGCGTACTGACGGCCTGCAGCAGCGGTGGTGAGAGTAAAACTTACTATCAATTACCGGTAGCAAAGAGCGGCGCGCAAAGCGCCGTCAACCAGAGCAAGAATTTGCTGTGGGTTGAGCAGGTCAGTATCCCTGATTATCTGGCCGGGAATGGCGTGGTTTATCAGACTACCGATGTGCAGTATGTGATTGCTAATAACAATCTGTGGGCGAGCCCGCTGGACCAGCAGTTACGTACCACGCTGGTGGCGAATCTGAGCAATCAACTGCCGGGTTGGGTGGTGGCATCGCAGCCGTTAGGCAGCGAGCAGGATACGCTTAATGTCTCCGTTAGCGGCTTCCACGGCCGCTACGACGGCCGGGTCATTGTTAGCGGTGAATGGCTGCTTAAGCATCAGGGGCAGTTAATCAAGCGTCCGTTCAATATTGAACTTAAGCAACAGCAGGATGGCTATGACGCGATGGTTAAGACTCTGGCGCAGGCCTGGAGCCAGGAAGCCACCGCAATTGCGAGTGAGTTGAACCGCCTGCCATAAGTAAAATTAATATAATTAAAGCCGCCGCGACCTGAAAAATCGCCGCGGCTTTTTTATTTGCCGCATCAGGTTGATAGTTGTGCTGGCTCACGATTTTTGTACAAATGAACTTTCATATAGCTCACAAATATGACACTGGCGTGAATTTTGCGCATTGACGCTGCCTGCGTTTCGCGGTAAAGGTTATACGTGGTTGCATATTTAGTGACCACTGTTTTCTTTTCCACCAGATCAAATAATGAGGGAAACGAGGCATGAAGAGACAAAAACGAGATCGCCTGGAACGGGCACATCAGCGTGGATATCAGGCCGGCATTACCGGTAGATCGAAAGAAATGTGTCCCTACCAGACCCTTAATCAGAGGTCCCATTGGCTAGGAGGTTGGCGAGAAGCCATGGAGGACAGGGTGCAAACTGCCTGACTGTCTCTTTAAAAAAGAAGCCTTCGCATTGCGAAGGCTTCGCCTTTTGTACTTAAGGATAAGTACGGAAGGTAAATCAGAACGCGGAAGTATCCTGGAACAGACCTACTTTCAGGTCAGTTGCAGAGTAGATCAGACGACCATCTACCAGCACTTCGCCATCCGCCAGGCCCATGATCAGGCGACGGTTTACGATGCGTTTGAAGTGGATACGATAGGTGACTTTTTTCGCCGTTGGCAGAATCTGACCGGTAAATTTCACTTCGCCTACGCCCAGCGCGCGGCCTTTCCCTTCGCCGCCCAGCCAGCCCAGATAGAAGCCAACCAGTTGCCACATTGCGTCCAGACCCAGACAGCCAGGCATTACCGGGTCGCCGATGAAGTGACAACCGAAGAACCACAGGTCCGGGTTGATGTCGAGCTCAGCTTCAACGTAACCTTTGTCGTAGTTGCCGCCGGTTTCGGTCATCTTGACGACGCGGTCCATCATCAGCATGCTCGGCGCCGGCAGTTGCGGGCCTTTCGCGCCAAACAGTTCACCACGACCAGAGGCAAGAAGATCTTCTTTTGTATAGGATTCGCGTTTATCTACCATGTTTTCAGTAAGCCTTATTTTGAGTTCGGGACGCAGGATAGCTAACACGTGTAAGCTGAACAAGTCCGATCAGTTCGAATTTGATCCGCCTAACCAGCGTAGCGGCCATGGAAAACGATGGCGAGTCTCTTGTTGCATCGCCTGCGCAATCCGTTCCTGAATAGTTTGTCGCAGCGTTTGTCCTTCACCATCCCATTGCAGCTGGGTGAGAAGCGGCAGAGCTTCGGTAACGTCATCAATCGCCCAGATAAAGAACTGCTCGTCAGCCACCGCCTGGCGAAGCTCCTGTGCCAGGCTCAGATGGCGGACGTTGGCAGACGGAATAATAACGCCTTGCTTGCCTGTTAATCCGCGCTGCTGGCAGATGGTGAAGAAACCTTCAATCTTTTCATTCAGTCCGCCGACCGGTTGGACGCGACCGAACTGATCGACCGAGCCGGTAATCGCAATACTCTGGTTGATCGGCACATTGGCCAGCGCGCTGATAAGCGCGCACAGCTCAGCCATTGAGGCGCTATCGCCATCCACTTCACTGTAGGACTGCTCGAAGGTTAGTGAAGCGCTAAATGGCAGCTGCTGTTCAAGTTCGAGCTCGGACATAATAAACGCCTGCATGATCATCATGCCTTTGGCGTGAATATTACCGCCCAGTTCAGCTTTACGCTCAACGTCAATAAATTCGCCGTCGCCGATATGTACCACGCAGCTGATGCGCGAAGGTTCGCCAAAGGCGCGCGGGTGTCCTGGAAACTCGATTACCGACAGGGCATTGATTTGGCCGATGCATTCGCCTTCGGTATCAATCATGATCTGATCGAGAAGAATTTCATCGCGCATTCGCTCGGCAAGATAGCCTTCACGCCATTCACGGCGCTCAAGCATAGTTTGCATCTCCGCGCCGCTAATCAATTCGCCTTCGCAGAAGGCTGCCGCTTCACGCAGCTGACGGCCAATCCAGAGAGGGGAAAGCGGAAGCGTCTCCTGATCGCCGGTGTCGCGCACGCCTTCTTCAATCAGCAGCGGCCATGCGTCAGCCGCCGGCCCCGGCAGCGAAAGCTGACGAGCATGTTGCCAGACCCACTGGCACCAGAGTTTCAGGGTGTCGGCATCGGCTATCTGCAGGTTATCTTCATACTCGCTATAAATGGCCTGCGACGCGAGTTCCGGTTCCATCTCCTGAAAGTCGGCCAGCGCATCACGCTCGCCGATCAGAATGATCCTCAGGTTCAGCGGCATGGAAGGAATGCTAACGGGAAGAGGGCGGGATTCATCAATGGACAACCAGTCAAAGCGCTGACGGGTCACCATGTTCTTCAGGCGCATCCACAGCAGCGGCTGGGCCAGCAGCGCACGCAGGGAGAGCAACAGGACGCCGCCGTTCGCGCGGTGCACCAGACCCGGCTGCAGCGAAATTTCGCCGTTAAACTGGCGTACGCAACCAAAGAGCTGTTCCGCTTCAATCCAGTCGGCCGACTCAACCGAACCGTTGCTGGCAAAATTGTCTTCCGCGCTTTGTGCCGGCGACATGGTTACGTTGCCGCCGTTGACCTGATAGCGTACACCGCATAGCGCTGTTGTGGACTGCTGCAGGCTGCGCGCGGCTTCGGCTACCCAATGCAGATACTCCGGCTCTTCCGGCGCCTTTACCAGCATAAATGATGAAATGGCTGGCGTGATCAGAAGCTGTTCCAGCGCATAAAATAAACGGGGTTGTAGATCGCCGGCGAGGGATGCCTCTGTCTCGGCGAGATTGACCTGGGTAAACAGCGCCTGATAACTTTCCGTATCAGGAGCGAGGTCGTTTCGGGTAAGTTTCGTAATGGTCAAAGTCGCTGTTTTTTAGTCAGATGTAAAACGAGCGATTATACCCGATACCGCGTCTGCGCACACGGAGGATTGCGTTTATCACGCTGATAATGGAATCGTCCACTTCACGAAAGATGATTTATTCTCAGCACATCCAGAAAAAACTGATATCCTGAAATGAGTTACACGGTCACATTGAGATCGCAATGAAATATCAACAACTGGAAAACCTTGAAAGCGGCTGGAAATGGAAATATCTGGTAAAGAAGCACCGGGAAGGTGAGTTGATTACCCGCTACATTGAAGCCAGCGCTGCGCAAGCCGCGGTCGATGTCTTGCTGACGCTCGAAAATGAACCTGTTCTGGTGAATACCTGGATCGATCAGCATATGAATCCGGAGCTCGCTAACCGGATGAAGCAGACTATTCGCGCACGACGCAAGCGTCATTTTAACGCCGAGCATCAGCATACGCGGAAAAAGTCCATCGATCTGGAGTTCGTTGTCTGGCAACGCCTGGCCGGGCTTGCGCAACGGCGAGGCAAGACATTATCAGAAACCATCGTACAGCTAATTGAAGACGCCGAGCATAAAGAAAAATATGCCAGCAAGATGTCGAGCCTGAAGCACGATCTGCAGGTGCTCTTAGGAAAAGAGTAAGTAGCGGCCAACGTTGCTTGAGATTTTCCTCTGAACTCAAAATCAGGCCAAAAAAAACCCCGCATCAGCGGGGTTTTTTATCGTAGGAAACTTAAGCCTGCGGCTGAGTTACTACGTCTTTGTAACCTTTAACTTCGATCGCAACACGACGATCCGGAGCCAGGCAGTCGATCAGTGCAGCGCGAGCTTTCACGTTGTCACAGGTGTTGCCGGTAACCGGATCAGATTCGCCCATACCGCGAGCAGAGATCTTGTTAGCCGGGATGCCTTTAGCTACGAGGTAGTCAACAACGGACTGAGCACGTTTCTCAGACAGTTTCTGGTTGTACTGCTCGGAACCGATGCGGTCGGTGTAACCCAGAACAACTGCAGAACCGTCTTTCGGGTCCATGTTGCTCAGCTGGGTGTACAGCTGATCCAGAGCCTGCTGACCTTCTGGTTTCAGAGTTGCTTTGTTGAAGTTGAACAGTACGTCAGACTTCAGGGTGAAGGTCTTGGTGGTGACTTCCGGAGCCGGAGCTGGAGCCGGAGCTACAACCGGTGCATTGTCTTCCTGACCGAAACGGTAGGAAACACCAACGCTCAGCATGCCGTTGTCCGGACGAACGCCTACAGTGCCAGCGTCGCCGATGTTGTTAACCCACTGGTATTCCAGACGGGTAGCGATGTCACGGGTCATAGCCCACTCAACGCCGCCAGCGAATACTGGGGAAACGCCGGTGTCGTGGTTGTCGCCAGCGATGCTGTTGCTGGAGTCAGCGCGCCATACCATGCCGCCCAGACGGGTGTAGATGTCCAGATCGTCAGTGATCGGGTAACCCAGTTTAGCGGTCAGCTGAACGCCCTGAGCTTTGAATGCGCCGTTAACTTTGTCGCCTTTGTAAGGCATACGGCCCAGCCAGTCGTAACCCATTTCGAAACCGAGGTACGGGTTAACCTGATAACCACCGAACGCACCAGCGCCCAGCTGGCTTTCGTGGGTCGGGCCATTGTTGTTCAGGTTGCTGTTGTACCAGCCGGTGTCATGGAACTGGGACCAACCCAGTTTACCACCTGCATACCAGGTGTTATCTTTCGGAGCGGCCTGCGCTACGGTAGCGAAGCCAGCCAGTGCCACTGCAATCGCGATAGCTGTCTTTTTCATTTTTTGCGCCTCATTATCATCCAAAATTCGCCATGAAGGTACATAAGACCTCACGGTTAAATCCTTCACCGGGGGCGTGACTCGTTGTTAACTATGCTGATACATGCAGCGTAAGCCGATCACCCCTGGCGATGTAAAGTCTACAACTTAGTTAGAAACTTACAAGTGTGAACTCGGTCAGGCATATGAAAAAAAAGGGTTGTATACACAATATTTAACAAATATGGTTAATTTGTGAACGCGGTGAAAAGTCGCAAAACCGCACCACACCGGGATCTCTGTGAAATTAACCACTTTGCGAGAATGGTTTTTGACGAGGCAAAAAAAATTCCAGGATTAATCCTAATTTCACTCAATGATATAAATTTGAGTGAATTTTTAGCCCACTTAATTGTCTCCCAGGCTGGCTTGTATTTCTCACCGGGCGCATGATAAAGCCCATCGCATGACCTTCTTCTGCGGCGAGCGCCAGACGTTCATGTTCTTGTTCAGTAAGTTCATCCGTCAGCCAGCCAATAACCACGCTATAATTCCCGGTACGTAAAGCGCGAATCATCGATTCCAAAGTATTGCAGGGCGACATCTGGTTAATCTGCATCACTTTTGAAAGCGGAAGGCCGGACGACTGTACCCATTCTTTACTCAGCTTTTGCTGCGGGGTGAGCCACAGTTGCCAGCGCGACTGCTGGCCAAGCTGCTGTAATAAAGGTAGCAGCAAAAGCTGCGTCATCATGGGTTGATCTTCGCGATAGACGATTTCACTAATCAGCCCAGTGGCTGAATGTTCGACGACGCTGTGCGAAGGGCGACGTACTGAAGCCGAAGTCAGTGGTGAACGATTTGCGTGAGCTGAAGTAAACATAGTCTATCTCGCCTGTGGGTTACTGTATGCATATACAGTATATCTGCCAGGGGGCGTCGTCAACCTCATTTTCCCATTTTTGCATATATTTTATGCACTCTACCCGGCTATGAATTATCGCTGCGGCGACTTATTTATATGAATTCACTGTCTCTATGCTGAACCCGCAGGCGACATTTTCCTCCGTTAATCTTTACTTCACGGCTGCCGGGCGTGTCCTCAATGGGGCCGATATGCTGTTCATCAATTAACATTGCTTAAGTATTCAGCGAGTCTCTGTAACACAATTTGCAGAATAACTTTTTCCTGAAAGCGCCTCGCAAAACAGCGAGCTGATTGAGATGAAGCCAAAATTCATCTTGCTGCACAAAACGAACTCACTTATTTTCTTCAATAACGGATCCGTTAATAAAATTACTTTTATGTGCATGATTACCAAAGGAATGATCATGAAGAAAATTTCAAAATTACGGTTCCTCCAGTTTCAGGAGTGCCTTTCCCCCTTAGGTAAAATCAGTAGCCGGCCTTTATTCGGCGGGTATAGTCTGGCGATTGAAAATACCGTATTCGCCATGGTGGCTGAGGGCGAAATCTATCTTAGGGTTTGCGAACAAAGCGCCTCTTATCGGGTTGAACATCACAGCCCGATGCTGATGATGCGCAAGAATGGCCGGCCAGTGGCCTTAAAGTATTACCGGATAGATGAAGCACTATGGCAGGACAGTAAAATGCTGTTTCACCTATCGCAGCTGTCATTGCATTCGGCGCGAAGCGAAAAGCAGCATCAGCGTGATTCCGGCAGACTAAAGAATTTGCCTAATATCAGCTTCCATATGGAGTTGATGTTGATCCATGCCGGAATAACCGATGTGAAAATGCTGCGTACACTCGGGGCGGAAAAGAGCTGGTTAAAATTGAGAGAGCATAATAAAGGAATATCAATCAATGTCCTTGAGTCCCTGGCGGGCGCGATTGCCGGCATTCATTCCGCCGCGCTCCCGGCGCAGCGGCGCCAGGAGCTACGGGAGTGGGCTAATACACAAGGATACAGCGTGGAGGATTATTCCGGTTGACCAGCAATCCGGCGCTGCAGACGACATATTTCCGGCAGCAGTGCGAGCAGTAGCCCAATCTGCTGCAGGACCAATGGTTCTTTACTGTCGGCTCGCGGCTCCAGATGTTGAATTCGCGATTGCAGGTTGCTGAGCGCCTGCTGAACACGCTGTTCGTCTGCGGGAGAATGATGCAGCGCATCATCGACGTAGCAGACGGCATCATCGAGTAATGCCAGTATTTCCGGAGTTGTCAGTTTTTCCCTGTGCGCCCCCAACGCGGAAATATAGCTGGTAAAGGTATGGTTAAGACACAACAGGCGGAATGCCGTTTCACGCATCGTGTTGTCTGCTTTAGGCTCTGTGGATAAATTTGATACCACTGATGCCAGTTCGCTATCCCGGTTATGTGCGTTACGCCGGGCAACGCGATACTCAAGACGGTTATCGCGCCCCTGATGATACTGCTCGAGAATAGCGTCAAGATAACGGCAGTTAGCGTTGATGGCCTGATCCAGTACGCGAGGTAAGTTACGGAAGTTCCAGTCAGGCCAGATAAAGGTCACTGCCGCCCAGGCGATGGCGCAGCCGATCAGCGTATCAAGGATACGCGGTAAAGCGACTTCGAATCCTTCACCTAACAGGTTAAAGCACAGCAGTACCAGCAGCGTGATAAACATCGTGGCGTGCGCATACTGCACGTTGCGAAAAGCGAAAAACAGCACGCCGGTTAGTACAATGAGCAGCAGCTGGCCTTCAACCGAGGGAACCAGCAGCAGCACCGGTAGGCCGATCGCGACGCCAATCAATGTACCGATGATCCTTAACGCCAGACGATGCCGGGTCGCGTTATAGTTCGGCTGACAAACAAACAGGCTGGTAAGCAGAATCCAGTAACCGTGGTTGAGGCCGGTAAACTGAATGAACGCATAGCCCGCGCACAGCACCAGTGACATTCGCACCGCGTGGCGGAAAAGCGCCGATTCCGGCGTCATATTGCTGCGCAGTCGTAACCAGATATCGCTAAACCCGCTAGGGCGATCGTCGGCAAGCAGATTTTCGGGATGGTTGCTGGCCAGCACGCTGGTCTGCACCGATTCGATAGTTGCCAATTGCGCATCAATAGCGCGTAGGTTATTGAGCAGAAAACCCAGCGCTTTGACCTGATCTTGCGGCGCGCCGCTGGCGCGGACGCGATCCAGCGCCGCGTCCAGATGCATAAAGGCGCGTTCAAAGTGCGCATCATGCTGATACGGGATGCGTAAGAGAATGGCGCGGGAAAGTTTTTGACAGGCCTGCGCCTGCATTGACAACATCCGTTGGAAACGGAACATCACATCGCTGTAGCGGAAATGGTCGCGAAGCGTCTGATACTGAATATGTGATGAGCTGGCACGCTCATGAATGTCCTGGGCGACGAAATAATACTGAAGGGTGCGACGAGTGCCGCGTTGCCCGCGGTCGCCGCGCAGGCGTGTCAGTAAAGACGCTTTCGTCTGGTTAAGCATCGCAACCAGCTTGCCGTTAGCGAGCGCCAGATCGTACAACGGGGCCTGACTTTCATCTTCGATATCCGGATCGAACAGTCGGGATTTAAGTTCAAGGTATTGGGCCAGCTGTTCATAGCTGCGCGCAAGATTATCCTGCAGTGGGCGGATGGGAAAAATAAGATGCCCTGCGAGCGTCAATACGTTGTACCAGATGGCGCCAGCCAGCAAAAAGAGCGGCTGCAGGTACCAACTGTTATACAGAGTGACCCCTAACATGGTGTAGATAGCGATCAGTAAGGCGCCGAAAGCAATGGTGGCATAGCGTTGACCCAGCCCGCCGAGCAGGATAAAACCCGTCGTGGACAGGGTTAACCCAATAGCAAACAGCCACGGCCATGGAAACAGTAACTCCACCGACGCGGAGGCAATAAAGAAGCAGACCAGCGTAATAGCGAGATTACGTAACCGCCCGGTAAGGCGATCGTCGAGGTCGGTCAACGCCGCGGCAACCACCCCAAGCGTTAACGGGATGGTGAGTTTGACTTCGCCAATCCACCACGGCGCAACCGTGGTGCCACAAAGCGCAATAAATATCCTGGCGTTATATAGCCAGGCGCTATTCCATGTATAACGGCGGAGCAGGGGGCTTAACATAACAGTGTTCCGTACAATTACTGAAAGCGACGGCGGGCGTTGGCTTCGCGCGCGGCGCGAGCCGTTTCAACGGAGACCACGCGGCGTCCTACCGGCCAAAGTGCAATGGTGGCAATTTTAAAATTGGCGATCCCCACGGGGATACCAATGATGGTCAGGCACTGCGCAATACCGCTGAAAATATGCATCAGGCACAGCCACCAACCGAAGAACATGAACCACAAAATATTCAAAATAGTGCCGCCCGCGTTCAGTAAACTGTTTTTTGCTTCAGGTTCCAGTTCATCAACATGAATTGCTTCATTACCGTAGGGGAACAGCGATAGTCTGGTGATTTCCCAACATGAACGCGTCAGCGGTAACGTGAAGATCAAAATAATACTGACCAGCGTCGCCAGTAGCCAACCGAGCGTGGTGGCGAAACCGCCAAGAACAAAGTTCAAAATATTCAGAATGGTACGCATAAACCCTCTGGTTAACCCTGTGGATAATAAGACCCGGCAATTGTAACGTTTTTTTGCGCTGGAGCACCTGCTCGCGGGCGGTTAAACTTAAAAACATTCAAACTGATTGAAATTTGGCGATATATGGAACTTAAAGCGACAACATTGGGCAAACGCATGGCACAGCATCCTTATGATCGGGTGCAGTTGCTTAATGCCGGGGTCAAAGTCTCAGGCGATCGTCATGAGTATCTTATACCTTTCAATCAGTTATTGTCAGTTCAATGTAAGCGTGGCCTTGTGTGGGGCGAGCTGGAGTTCGTGCTGCCGGAAAGCAAAGTTGTGCGTTTGCATGGTACCGAATGGACTGAGACGCAGCATTTCTTTCATCATCTCAATAATCTCTGGCAGCAGTGGAGCGCGGAGATGAGCGAAATCGCCGCGGACTTGCTGCGCCAGCAGTTAAGTGAAATTGAACGAGCCAGCGCCGAAGGTAAGTGGTTGACGCGCCAGCAGGTCGCGGACGTGCAGGATAAAATCCGCCGGGCTTTAACCGGATTACCTTTCCCTGAGAGCCGTCTGGATGAATTCGATAATTGCCGCGAACTGTGGCGCCAGTGTCAATGTTGGCTTAGCGATATCGACGAGGCTCGCCTGGCGCATAATCAAGCCTATACCGAAGCTATGCTGGAACAGTATCGCGGTTTCTTCGATAAGATTGAGTCTTCGCCGCTCAACCCGGCGCAGGCGCGGGCGGTGGTTAACGGCGAGCGTTCGCTGCTGGTTCTTGCTGGCGCCGGTAGCGGCAAAACGTCGGTACTGGTCGCTCGTGCCGGGTGGTTATTAAATCGCGGCGAAGCAGCGGCGGATCAGATCCTCCTACTGGCCTTTGGCCGTCAGGCGGCTCAGGAAATGGATGAACGTATTCAGGAGCGGTTGGGAACTGACGAGATTGCCGCGCGAACTTTCCATTCACTGGCGTTGCATATTATTCAGCAGGGCAGCAAGAAAGTGCCGGCGATCAGTAAGCTGGAAAACGATACAGCCGCCCGGCAAAAGCTATTGTTGAAGGCCTGGCAGCAGCAGTGTCAGGAGAAAAAAGCGCAGGCCAAAGGCTGGCGTCAGTGGCTGGTGGATGAGATGGAGTGGCAGATTGACGAAGGTGATTTCTGGCAGGATCGCGTGCTGCTGCGCCGCCTGGCCGGCCGCCTTGACCGCTGGGTTAGTTTAATGCGCATGCACGGCGGCTCGCAGGCGGAGATGATCGCCTGCGCCCCTGAAGAAGTTCGCGATCTTTTTAATAAGCGTGTGAAACTGATGGCCCCGCTGCTGAAAGCCTGGAAAGCAGCGTTGAAAGAGGAAAATGCCGTTGATTTCTCCGGGCTTATACACCAGGCGGTCAACATACTGGATAAAGGCCGTTTTGTGAGCCCCTGGAAACATATTCTGGTTGATGAGTTTCAGGATATCTCTCCACAGCGTGCTGAATTGCTGGCGGCGTTGCGCCGGCAAAATAAACAGACCTCGTTATTTGCGGTGGGTGACGACTGGCAGGCGATTTATCGCTTCAGCGGCGCGCAGCTCTCTTTAACCACGGCGTTTAACCACTACTTTGGCGAAGGAGATTGCTGCGCGCTGGATACCACCTATCGATTTAACGGTCGTATCGGCGAGATTGCTAATGGTTTTATTCAGCAAAACCCGCATCAGCTGGCTAAACCGCTGAATAGCCTCACGGCTGGCGATAAGAAAGCGGTGACCCTGCTGCCCGACGATAAACTCGACGATCTGCTCGACAAGTTGAGCGGCTACGTTAAACCCGAACAGCGAATTTTGCTGCTGGCACGCTATCACCATCTGAAACCCGGCGCGCTGGAAAAAGCCGCGACCCGCTGGCCGCATCTGCAGCTAGATTTTATGACAATTCATGCCAGCAAAGGCCAGCAGGCTGACTTTGTTATTGTGTTGGGCCTGCAGGAGGGGGATGACGCCTTCCCGGCGCCGGCAAGAGAGTCGGTAATGGAACAAGCGTTGTTGCCACAGCCGGAAGATTTCCCGGATGCTGAAGAGCGTCGGCTACTGTATGTGGCGATAACCCGCGCTCGCCTGCGGGTCTGGCTGCTGTTCAATAAAGAACGGCCTTCGTCATTTGTTGAGATACTGCAGGAACTGGGCGTGCCGGTGGCGCGAAAGCCCTGATCGTCGGCGGCCATCAGGCCGCCGTGGGGATTACTTCAGGCGCTCGGCAAGGTAGCGTTGGTAATCAGGGATTAAAATTTCAATCGGTTGATTAAAGTCCGGCGACTGGATAATAAAGTCAGCGGTGGCGGCATTCGTGGCTACCGGGATATTCCACACCGTCGCCAGACGCAGGAGCGCTTTGACGTCAGGATCGTGAGGTACCGCATTGAGCGGATCCCAGAAGAAGATCAGTACATCAATTTTCCCTTCCGAAATCAGCGCGCCCACCTGCTGGTCGCCGCCCATCGGTCCGCTCAACATTGCTTTCACTTCCAGCCCGGTGGCGCGTGAGACCAGGTTGCCGGTGGTCCCGGTTGCATAGAGCTGGTGCTGAGCCAGTAGCGCCTGGTGACGTTCGACCCATTTCATCAGCAGATCTTTGCAGTGATCGTGTGCTACCAGCGCGATATGTTTGCGTGCGGGTAAGGTACGTGTTGTCAGTTCCATAATTGGGTTCCACTTATATTAACCTGCAGACAGAGTACTGGAAGTGACTGATGCTGCAAGCGTCGGAAAGAAAAATTTTGCCGTATCTGTGAGTTAGGCTTGATGGCTGGTTTACATGGATTAGCTTACACTAGGGCTAAAGCGCAGGAGGATTATGATGAAAGAGAACGATATTGCTAGCATTCTGACCACCACCCGGACGATTGCGCTGGTAGGCGCCAGCGACAAACCCGATCGCCCGAGCTATCGGGTAATGAAATATCTGCTGGAACAGGGCTACCACGTCATTCCGGTTTCACCAAAGGTCGCAGGTAAAACCCTACTTGGTCAACAAGGCTATGCCACCCTGGCGGAAGTACCGGAAAAAATCGATATGGTTGATGTGTTCCGCAACTCTGAAGCGGCGTGGGGTGTGGCGCAAGAAGCGGTGGCCATCGGGGCGAAGACGTTGTGGATGCAGCTCGGCGTGATTAACGAGCAGGCGGCGGTGATGGCGCGTGAAGCGGGATTAAATGTGGTTATGGACCGTTGTCCGGCTATTGAAATTCCCCGACTAGGGTTAGCGAAGTAAAATAAAACCCCGCATTTGCGGGGTTTTTTATGGACTTAATTTGCAGATAAGAGCGTTATTACTTATTTAGATGAGCGAAACGTTTCGTCAATAAAGTTGTAATCTAATAAATGTTAATTACCCACAATGTAACTGATGTTTATTTATTTTTGGTGGGCAGTAATAGAATGAAAAAATATTAAAAAACACTCCGAAAATCGTTTTTTTAATTGGCTCGGAAAAACTATGGTTTTTATTTTGCGTTGTTTATAAATTTTAATAATTAAAAATAATTTATCTTTTTATGATTAAAATAGATGAAATCCGTCACAGATTTTGTTGATATGACGCTAATTCGATACAAAAAGAAATGAGAAAACCAGGAAGTATAATTTTTATTACCATAGCTTTCGGTTATGAGTTACAAAGCTGGCATGAAAAATAATGTCATGTCAAAATGTGTCTTTTTAGTTATTTTTTAATTTAATCATTTGGTTGCGGTTGTTTCAGTGTGTTTCATTTTTATTTTGTAACATCCTTGCGAGGCCGTAGGTTCTGGTATATCTAATAAGATGCATAATTAAGAATTATCCCAAACCTCTGACTGCGTCTTCATCTCAAGGGTGCTTCCTGATGAAAAATATAAATGTGACAGCAAAAGATACAGGTGTTAAATACACCGTTGATGGCAATCAAGTTAACTTAAACACGCAGTCGGTGGTGGTATTACATATTAAGCGAGAGGATATTAGTTCCTACGCCAGGCAAGGTAATGATCTTGTTCTGAAAATAAATGACGGTAGCACCCTTACGCTAAAAAACTTTTTTGTTAATGATGCTAATGGGCATCATAGTGATTTAGTGCTACAGGATGATGACACTGGCGCATTGTGGTGGCTTGACGGGGCTGGAACCAGCGATGCACATTATTCTCTCATCAGTGATATTTCAGGACTTCTAGCCGCAGGAAGCTCTGGCGGCAGTATCGCGCCATGGGTAATGGCGGGTGCGGCTTTGCTTGGTGTAGGGGCGATGATTGCGGGATCTTCCGATAAAGATCACTCCTCGCATTCTTCGAACGATGATACTGACTCTGATGCCGACAGTGACTCGGACTCTGACAGTGACTCCGATCTTGGCGGCCACGAAAGTGATGCTGATGCGGACTCCGACAGCGATTCCGATTCTGACAGTGACTCCGACTCTGACAGCGACTCGGATTCGGACAGCGACTCCGACTCCGACTCTGACAGTGATTCCGACTCTGACAGCGACTCGGACTCTGACAGTGATTCTGACTCTGACAGCGATTCGGACTCCGACAGTGACTCCGACTCTGACAGCGACTCGGATTCCGACAGCGATTCGGACTCCGACAGTGATTCGGACTCCGACAGCGATTCGGATTCTGACAGTGACTCCGATTCTGACAGTGATTCCGACTCTGACAGCGATTCGGACTCCGACAGCGATTCCGATTCTGACAGCGATTCGGACTCCGACAGCGATTCGGATTCCGATAGTGACTCCGACTCTGACAGCGATTCGGACTCTGACAGTGATTCCGACTCCGACTCCGACTCCGACAGTGACTCCGACTCTGACAGCGATTCGGACTCCGACAGCGATTCCGACTCCGACAGCGACTCGGATTCCGACAGCGACTCGGACTCCGACAGTGATTCCGATTCCGACAGCGACTCCGATTCGGACTCTGACAGCGACTCGGATTCGGACAGCGACTCCGACTCCGACAGTGACTCCGATTCGGACAGTGACTCGGATTCGGACAGCGACTCGGACTCCGATAGCGATTCAGATTCCGAACCGCAGGCAAATGATGATACGCATACGGCAGCTATCGATACCGTAGAAGGCAATCTGAATAACGTGACCGGCACAGCGAGCCAGCTGTTGGGCGTCACCTTACTCAATACGGTTGATGTTTCGCTGCTGGCAGCAAACTCGACAAAATTCTCGGTCAGTGAGGGAACGACCGAAGATGTGACGATTGCTGTCACCGGTTCAACATTGCTGAGTCTGCAGTCTATACTGGCGCTGCTGGGGCAATTGGTGGGAGGCGCATCATCTATTACCGCCGATCTGTCGATTGTGAATACCGACACCGGGGAGGTGGTGCAGATTATCCCAGATGCCGTGAGCCTGACACCGTCTCTGGCTTTACTGAACCTGGTTTACTCCGGTAGCGCGACCTTCAGCGACTTGCCGGCAGGGAATTATGCGGTGGTGATTTCTTCACCGCAGGCATCCGGCGGCCTGGCCGCAGTGGTTGATGAACTGGCGTCGGCAAATCTGTTGTCGGTAGCGCAAGCAACGATCACAGATTCTACGGAATATACCTCGACTGCTATTGCCGGCAATGTTCTGACCGCAGATGCAGGCGGCGATGTAGCGGATACCGGTGAGGGTATTACGGTAAGCAAAATTGCCTCCAGCGTGCAGACTACACCGCTTGATGTCACGGCAGCAGGTATCGTAATCAATGGTCTCTACGGGCAACTTACGATCCATGCCGACGGCAGCTATACCTACAAAGCAACGGGGGATGCAGACGCTGTTGGGCAGGCGGATGTCTTTACCTACACGATTGTGGATGCGAATGGTCATACTGCGACGGCCACGTTGACAATTAATATCGTGGCAGGAAGTGATATCGGAGAATCTGATGCTGATGCAGATTCGGACAGTGACTCGGATTCTGACAGCGACTCGGATTCTGACAGCGATTCGGACTCCGACAGTGACTCGGACTCTGACAGCGATTCGGATTCCGACAGCGACTCGGATTCTGACAGTGACTCGGATTCTGACAGCGATTCGGATTCTGACAGTGATTCCGACTCCGACAGCGACTCGGATTCCGACAGCGATTCCGATTCCGACAGCGACTCGGACTCGGACAGCGACTCGGACTCGGACAGCGACTCGGATTCTGACAGCGACTCGGATTCGGACAGCGATTCCGATTCGGACAGCGATTCCGACTCTGACAGTGATTCTGACTCGGATAGCGATTCGGATTCTGACAGTGACTCTGACTCGGATAGCGATTCGGATTCTGACAGCGACTCGGACTCCGACAGCGACTCGGATTCTGTTGAGGCAATACCTGATACCAACAGTTCTGAGGTTGTGCAGCATTACGGCAACCTTAATGGTACCGAAGGTAATCTGTCGCAGTTGGTTGGCGTCTCGCTGTTAAGCACGATTAATGTGTCACTGCTGTCTGGCAGTAGTTTCCGCTTCAACGTGGATAACAACACCACAGAAAATATGACTGTTGATGTCAGCGGCGTGTCACTGCTTTCAACCGGCGGACTGCTAACTTCGATAGTCAATCTGTTGGGGGCTGGAAATACGTTGACGGCCGACCTCTCGGTGATTGATGTCGCAACTGGACGAGTGGTCGCAATTGACCCTGGAAGTGTGAATATCAGCGCGACATTACTTGGCGGGCTGGTTTATAGCGGTACGGCATCCTTCGAGAACTTACCGGCAGGAAACTATGCGTTGGCGATTTCCTCACCGAATTCTGATGGGGTATTGGTTAGCTTGATTAATACGCTCGCGGGAGCGGGTGTAGCCACCTTTGTCGAGGCAACGGTAACCGATTCGTTGGGTTATAGCGGAAGCACCGTCACCGGCAACGTGCTGGAGGGTTCTGAAAATGGCGACATGGCTGATAGCGGTACGGGTCTGTCAGTTACCACTGTCACCGCGACATCTGCGGCGGGTGAACCTCACTCAGTCAACGGCGGCACAATATCAGTAACGGGGGCCTATGGCGTACTGACGATTAATGCTGACGGTAGCTATACCTATCAGGCGTCTGGTAAGGCGGGTTCGGCAGGTAATGCGGATGTATTCACATACACCATTACGGACAGCAATGGCGTGCAATCAACCACCACACTGACCATCAATATTGGCCAGGAGGTTGAATCGGCCCAGGCCAATCCGGATACCCAGGCTTACTACGTCGGGAATGTCGATGACAATATTGATATACAGGGAGGTAATGTCGTTCAACTGGCTGGACTTTCCTTACTCAATACGGTGAATGTCGCGCTGCCGACAAATGGCTTTAAATTTACCGTAGCCGACGGGACTGAACAGGATGTCACCCTGGCCGTTTCGGGGTCAACAACCTTAAGCGTGGCGCTTGGCGCGGTCACTCTGGATCTTATCCTGGTGAATACCGATACCAACCAGATTGTCGGCGTCATTAAGGATGGAATTTCGGCAACACCGCAGGGGCTCCTTGGATTAAGCCTGCAGTACGCGGGTGGCGGTGAGTTCGAAAAAATTGGTGCCGGTAACTATATGGTCGTTATTTCGTCGCCGACGACTGGAGGATTGATTGGTTCGATACTGAATCTGAATTTGGGCACCAGCATTAGTATGGAGGTGACTGATTCGACTAAATACGTGACGGGGAATGTTCTGCACACCGATAGCGATGGCGATGTTGGCGATACAGGTAATGGAATTACCGTAAGCAGCATCCAGTTTGGATCGCAGGTCGAGACCGTCACTGCCGGCGGCGTCACGATTAACGGCACCTACGGTACTCTGACTATCAAGTCTGATGGTAGCTATAGTTATCATGCTAATGGAACAACCGGTGTGGGTCAGAGTGATGTCTTCACCTATACGATAACGGATACGCTGGGTCATACATCGTCGACAACGCTGACGATGAACATTGAGTCAACGCCAGCGATAGCGGTTGATGATATCGCCTCCCTGTCGGTGGCAACGGCAATGCAGTCGGTTACCTGGACGCAAAGCGTCAGTAATCTTGCGGTAACAAATGCAGCAGTAGCGGCTAATACGACATCGACGACTAAAGTTACAAGCCAGAACTTTACCGTCGCTGAAGGCCGGGAAGTGGATAACGCTTCCATCACCCTAAATCTGAGTGGCACCAGGACTAGTGGCTTGACTGTATTGAACGGCGATCTCTCAGGGACAGTCACATTGGTTCATCATGTGATGGTTGACGGGGTAATGACTGATGTGACGGTCTGGAGCGGGCCTTTGAGTATGGCTCTGGATGGTGTCCCCATCATAAGCCCGACAACGGATACGGACACTGTGACGCTTAACCTGGTTAATGGAACTACTCCGGTACAACTTGCCGCAGGTGATTATACTCTGAGTATTAGTCATACGATGCAGGCTGGACCGGCAATGACATACAACCTGGCGGCGAGCGTGACGGGAACCGAGATTCATACCGATGCGCATCTGACGGCCGCGCAATCTGTGGCCGGCAATATCCTCGACGGTTCTGGCGCAGACGGGGTTCAGGATACGCTTGGATCATTGCATAGCGGGTTCACGATAACGGGGGAAAACAATCTGGGTGTCGTGACGCATTGGACATTCCATACTGATGGAGCCTTGACCAACGACACAGGAACCAGCGCGACTAACGGGAAAGCGGTGCTGTATGGTGAATATGGAACGCTGACCATTGATGGGCAGGGAGGTTATACCTATCAGCTGAATAGCGGTATCAATACTGATGCCATTACGGCTAAGGAGACGTTTACTTACACGCTTATTAGTAGTGATGGCGGTAGTTCGACGGCGAATTTGACCATCGATCTCCATCCGCAGATTGCCGGCAGCGTCAATGACGATAGCATTCACAGTACGGCTTACGATGACACCTATAGCATGGGAGTTGGCGCCGATACGGTGGTCTATAACCTGTTGGCGGATGACAACACGGGGGGCAACGGCAGCGATACCTGGAACGATTTCTCGGTCGCCCAGGGAGACCATATCGATGTCTCTGCGCTGCTGGTCGGCTGGAATGGATCCAGTGATACGCTGGGTAACTATATTACGCTGAGCTATGTCGGCGGTAATACGGTGGTGTCTATCGACCGCGATGGTTCGGGTGGAACGACGCACCAGCCAGCGACGTTAATCACGCTGCAGGGGGTCCATATCAATTCGCTCGACGAGCTGATTGATACCAATAACTCGCACTAAAATCAGGCCATATCACGGGTGGCGCAGGGAGGCGCCGCCATTATGGCTTTATACGCTGGAGGTGAAACGACGAAAAACAACCCCGGAAACGATGGGCAATCGTTAAATAAAAAGAATGATGCGAAAAGAGTATATCCATATTTTCAGTATGCTTTCTGAAGGGTAATTTTATGCGTCTATTTCAACAAAAAGGGATTGTCAGCGTTTACAGGTTCAGCACAATTTTGCTGTCGTTAAGCGTAATATTAACGGCTGATGCGGAAGAGCTTTCATTTCCGCCGACTAACATTAGTACTCAGAGATTAAACGATAGCCAACAGGTCGCCGGATATTCTGAGGATCTCATCAATCCGCAGAGTCATTTAACCGGCCCGTTAGATATTGCCACCGCGGTAAAATCAGCGGTCAACTGGCACCCGGCGATTACTCAGCAGGTGAGTAAACTTCAGGAACAGGTGCAGCGCGTGGATGTAGCTAAAGCCAAATATTATCCCCAGGTGAACGCGGGGATGAATAATGGTTATAGTAATTCATACTCCGATTCCGGCTATTCACCCTCATTAGTTGTTTCTGTTTCACAAATGCTCTACGACTTCGGCAAAGTCTCAAGCTCGGTCAGAGCGGCAGATGCCGCCGTTGCCCAGCAGCAGGCGATGGTGATGCTTAATATCGACCAGGTGGCCCATGATACTGCTGGCGCGGTGGTGCAGATGCAGGGCTACCAGAAGCTGGTGAAAATCGCTCAGGCACAAGTTGATTCGCTAAAACAAATTGGCGATCTGATCCGCCAGCGTAACGATGCCGGGGCAACTTCGCTCTCTGATGTTGTGCAGACTGACACTCGCGTTGAGGGAGCGCAGGCGACGCTTATCCAATATCAGGCGGCGCTCGAACGCTGGAAAGCGACTCTGGCCACCTATCTTGGGCTTGGCAGTATTACCTCCGTGACTGACGGCGTGCCGCAGGATATGGATGCGGCCTGTGCCGTAAGTAAAATTGATTATCGTGCCGTACCCGCTGTGCTGGCCGCTTTAGCGCAAGCCACGCAGGCGCAGGCGCAGCTCGATAACGCGACAGCGCAAATGCTACCGACCATCTCTCTGGAACCCCAGGTGACGCATTATCTGAATGATAATTACGCCAACAGCGCCGTGTTAAATAAAACGCAATATTCGGCGTGGGTCAAAGTGGAAATGCCAATCTACCAGGGGGGGGCATTAACGGCCTCCCGCGAAGCGGCGCAGCAAATTTTATCTGCGGCTAACGCCGGGATTAGAAACGCCCAACTCGATGCCAGTCAGAAATTAAGCGCCTCGCGCGATGAGGCGCTGAATCTTAAACAATCCATCAGTATCCAGCGCCGCCAGCAGCAACTTGGCGAGCAAACTCGCGCGCTCTATCAGGATCAATATCTGCAGTTGGGTACGCGTCCGCTACTGGATCTGCTTAACGTCGATCAGGAAATCTATCAGGCGCAATTCAGCCAGGTGTTAACTGAAGCACAACTGCGTAATCTGGAGCTGGACTGTCTGTTCAGTACTGGAAAGATGCGCTCCGTTTTTGCTCTGGATAATCAAAGCATCCAGGGTGTGGAGATCCGCCCATGAGCGAACAACCTCATCACAGCGATATTCCCCATCTTCTGGATTGGGCTAACGCGATGGCTTTTGTCGCCAGCCATTATCGGCAGAGCTATTCGCCGGGGACGCTGCATGCGGCGGCGGAGTGGGCGACGCAGAAAACACTGCCTGATGCGCTTAAACATCTCTGTCGGCACGCCGGTTTGCATTGTCAATTTCTCAACGGCAACGACCGGCGTATGTCGGCGTGGCGCTTGCCGCTAGTCGTTCAGCTTAAAGATGGGCAGATTGGTATTATCGAAAGCTTTGATCTTAATAATTTAGTTGGCATCCGTTTTGTCAAAGAGCTCACCTTACTCAGCCAGTGGCCGCTGGACGCATTATTGGCTGAGATTGAGCTTACCGTTGCATTTCGTCCAGCTTCGCCCGAAAAAGATATCCGAACTGAAAGTTATCTTGCGCGCTTTCAGCCGGACTGGCTGCGCAAAATCGTTCTCAAAGATATCCGCCCGTATATGCATGTCATGCTGGCATCGCTGGCAATTAATGTACTGGCTCTGGCCGGCATTCTATTTTCGATGCAGGTGTACGACCGGGTGATCCCGGCGCAGTCTTATCCCACCTTATACGTTTTATTCAGCGGCGTATTAATCGCTGCAGTATTCAACTTTATTCTCAAAATTACACGTGGACACGTTACTGACCTACTTGGCAAACGCGGAGATATTCGTATTTCCGATCGTGTATTTGGTCACGCGCTGCGGCTAAAAAACTCAGCGGTTCCGCGTTCTACTGGCAGTTTTATTTCACAGATACGCGAGCTCGAGCAGGTACGGGAAATGATGACGTCAACCATGATGACGGTTATTGCCGATCTGCCGTTTTTCATCCTTTTCCAACTGGTACTGTTCATTGTTTCGCCTTGGTTGAGTTGGATCGCGCCGGTCGCGACGATCCTGATGCTGCTTCCGGGATTTTTATTGCAAAAGAAACTGGCCGAACTGGCTAACAAGAATCAACACGAAAGCACGCTACGAAACGCCATTCTGGTGGAAAGCATTCAGGGCCTACCGGATATCAAAATGATGCAGGCGGAAAGCCGCTTTCTGCAGCAGTGGAATAGCTATGTGGCTATCACCGCAGAATCGGGGGTAAAAACCCGCAAAGTCACCCACGGCCTGGTGAGCTGGGGGATGTCTATCCAGAATCTGCTGTACGCCACGGTGGTGGTGGTCGGCGCGCCGCTGGTGATTAATGGCGACATTACAACCGGCGCGATGGTGGCGGCGTCAATGTTGTCAAGCAGGATGGTGGCGCCAATGACCGCGCTCTGCGGCGTATTGGCGCGCTGGCAGCAGGTGAAGGTGGCGAAAGCCAGTCTGGATAATCTGATGGCGCTGCCGGTAGAAGGCGGGCAGGATGAGCCGCGCATCCACCGCGCTGTGCTGCACGGCAACTATGAGTTTCGCAACGCTGAGTTTCGCTACGGCAAGGACAACGGCCCCATTCCGCTGCGTATTAAGCAGTTATCGATTAAGGCCGGGGAGAAAATCGCTATCCTCGGACGCATCGGCGCCGGCAAATCGACGCTATTGCAGGCGATGATGGGTAACGTTGAGCTGGCATCCGGTGAGCTGCGGCTCGACGATCTTGCCCTGCCGCAAATCGATCTGGCGGATATTCGCCGCAATGCGACTTTGCTGACCCAGGAAGCTCGTCTGTTCCACGGAACGCTACGGGAAAATTTAACGCTGGGAAGGCCAATGGCCAGTGATGACGAACTGGTGAAGGTACTGGAACTGTGCGGGGCGATGGAGTTCGTCAGTAAACTGCCCATGGGGCTTGAGCATCTGGTGATGGAAGGGGGCCTTGGCCTTTCCGGCGGGCAACGGCAATCATTGCTGCTGGCGCGCTCTCTGCTGCGCGACCCCAATATTATTTTGCTGGATGAGCCGACTTCATTCTTTGATGAACGCACCGAAAAAGCGTTTGTCGAGCAACTGGCGCATTGGGTGGGCGAACGTACATTGATTATTGCTACCCATAAAGCGGCGGTACTGAGCATTGTCGATCGTATTTTGGTTATCCAGGATGGGCAACTGGCGTTGGATAAACCTAAAGCGACGGTCTTTGAACAAGAAAAAGCGCGTGGCCAGGTGGTGAATATATGAATAAGTCCGACGCGATTCTCCCACTGGCGCAGGATGCCGATCCGGTTTCTGACATGGTCGATAATGAACGGGATGAGGCTGAACTGGTCAAATCGCGCCGCTTAATTCTCCTGCTGGCGCTGCTAATGGTAGTGACCGGCGTATGGGCGTGGTTTGCGACCCTGGACGAGGTTTCGACCGGGACAGGTAAGGTGATCCCAAGCTCTCGTGAGCAGGTGCTACAAACCCTTGATGGCGGGATCTTAACCGAGCTCAACGTCCGCGAGGGGAGCAGGGTGGCGGCCGGGCAGGTCGTCGCGCGGCTTGACCCTACCCGTAGCGAATCGAACGTCGGCGAGAGCCAGGCGAAATATCGCGCTTCACTGGCAGCAAGCATTCGCCTTACCGCCGAAGTTAATAACCAACCGCTGATTTTTCCTCCTTCTCTTAAGGCCTGGCCGGGGTTACTGGCGGAAGAAACCCGCCTCTATCATAGCCGACGGGACCAGCTAACCAAATCGATGCGCCAGCTTGAGCAGTCGCTGTCGTTGGTGAAAAGCGAGTTGGCTATCAACGAAAGGCTGGCTAAAACCGGCGCTGCCAGTAATGTGGAAGTGCTGCGTTTGCGCCAACAGGCTGCCGATATTGAGTTAAAGAAAATCGATCTCAACACCCGCTACTACGTCGATGCCCGCGAACAGTTATCGAAAGCCAATGCCGACGTAGCCAGTCTTGCCGAAGTCATTAAAGGGCGGGCGGATTCCGTCGCCCGGCTGACCGTTCGCTCGCCTGTGCAGGGGATCGTCAAAAATATCAAGGTCAACACCATTGGCGGCGTTATTGCCCCGAACGGCGAACTGATGGACATCGTGCCGATCGATGGCCGCTTATTAATTGAAGCGCGTATTTCGCCCCGCGATATCGCTTTTATTCATCCCGATCAGAAGGCGCTGGTGAAAATCACCGCCTATGATTATGCCATCTACGGCGCGCTTAATGGGGTCGTTGAGACCATTTCTCCCGATACTATTCAGGACGAGGCAAAACCCGATCTTTATTACTATCGGGTGTTTATCCGTACCGATCATAACTATCTGGAAAATAAACACGGTAAGCGTTTTTTAATCGGTCCGGGAATGATCGCCACTGTTGATATTAAAACCGGCGAAAAGACGGTAATGGATTATCTGGTGAAACCATTTAATCGAGCAAAAGAGGCGCTGAGAGAAAGGTAATACCCACAAGTTGGCTTCATGTTTGGTGAAATTTTCAACGTATGGAGATTTGAGATGGCATTAAGCGATTTATTACAACAGGCCTGCTTTCAGAGCAGACCATTAAAAACGACCGCGCTGCCTGCTGATTATCCCGGGTGGGTTATCTTTTTTAGCGTGAGTGATGGTAAGGAGCGGGCGCATGTCCAGGTCGCAGCGGCGGCCAGTTTTGATCAAGCCTGGCTTGCTGGCGCCAGAGCCCTGCAGGAGTGGCGCAAAAAACAAGACAACGAACCACAGTGGTTGCGTATTGATATTGTCGATAGCGTTGAAAAACTCAGCTGGGAAAATCTACAGAAGAAACTCAGCATCACCAAACGCAATTATTTCCGCTTTGGCCTTTCTTTCGATGCGCAATTTACTCAGGCGATCCTCGAACAGGAAATTGCGGCGAATGCCTTATTGTATGACGGAGATAACGGTGTCGCGGCGCCAAATGGCATCAATCTTGAAAACTATGGCCAACGACGCTTTAAACAAAGTTTGAGCTGGCCGGATGCACCACAGCAGATACTTTGGCGTTTCAAAACCCGCGCGGTATTCTGCGACCGCAGCGGCGCCAGGCTGATTGAGCACAGCGGCCGCAGTTCAGGCTACCGCGTTATCGGCGAAGAATGGCAAAAAAACTGGCTGGCGGAAGTGATCAAAAAAGGTAGCGATTACTTAGCTCGTCAGGTGAAAAAAGATGGACTTTATTACTACGGTTGGTTTCCCTGTTTCGATCGTCCTGTACGATCCTATAACGCCTTGCGTCATGCCAGTTCGACCTATTCGTTAATTGAAGCATGGGAAGCAACCAGGCAACCGCACCTGCGCCAGGCGATCGATCGAGCGATTGGTTACCTGGTTACCAATCTTATTTCTGTGCGTACCCTTGACGATGGGCAACAGGCGGCATTTTTGTGTGATGTCGATAATGAAATTAAACTCGGCGGCAATGCGGTGAGTATTCTGGCGCTGGTCAAATACACGGAAACGACAGGCGACCAGCAGCACCTGGAATTAATGGCGCAACTGGCCGCCGGCATTGCATTTATGCAGGATGCGCAGAGCGGCGAGTTTGTCCATGTTCTCAATAGTCACGACCTCTCGTTGAAGGCTAAGCATCGTATTATCTACTACGATGGCGAGGCGGCGTTCGCGTTGATGCGTTTGTATAGCCTGACGCAAATGCCGCAGTGGCTGGCGATGGTTGAAAAAGCGTTCGAATACTTCATTCGGCAACAGCACTGGCAGCATCACGACCACTGGCTGAGTTACTGTGTTAACGAATTGACGCGTTTTCGTCCGGAAGAACGTTATTTTCGCTTTGGGCTGGATAACGTGCGTGGACATCTGGATTTCGTACTGCAGCGCGTGACAACCTATCCGACGCTGCTGGAGCTGATGATGGCGGCAGCAGAGATGATTGCGCGCCTTGACGCTTCGCCGGCGCAACGTCATTTACTTGAAGGGTTTGATAAAGAAAAGTTCTATCAGGCGTTGGAGTGTCGTGCGCGCTACCTGCTGGATGGTTTCTTCTGGCCGGAACTGGCGATGTTCTTTAAAAACCCGGCGCGTATCGTCAACAGCTTCTTTATTCGCCACCACAGCTACCGCGTGCGTATTGATGACGTTGAGCACTATCTGTCTGGCTATATTGCCTATCAAAAATATTATCAGGCGGCGACTATGCGCCAGTCAATTCCTGCGGTTGCGCCTCCCGAACGCCGGGGGACAACGGTATTTTTGTTAGAGAACCTGCGTGATGTTGGCAACGGTATTGAAGTCGCCGCCACCCGGCGTGCGAAGCTGTTCGTCGAGCACCTGCAGACTGTGCCCTGGCTTATCACCGCAATGTGGGATCCGGAACTGCATGTCGCGGTCAAGGCGTTAAAGGCGCGCGGCGCGTTGCCGGAAGAGGTGCCGGTTTATAACCTCTACGAGGCTTTAGTGACGAGCTTCGCAGCGGGGAAAATTATCCCGCTGCCTGCGCTTAAAGGTGAGGTTGAGCTCCGACAGGCTATCGCGCCGAAGGCCCAGGCCTCGGTCGGCAAAAATAACTATCAGCTACGCCCGCAGGGACAGCTGGTGGAGGATTATGTCGATGACGCCGGCAATGTTCTGCTGCGCAAATATTTCGACGAAAGAAAAGCGAATTTGCAAATTGCCCGTATCGATGTTGCCTTGCCTGACGGCGACGTTAAATCCTTCAACCAGCAGGAGGCGTTCTTCTCGTGGATGCTGGAGATGATGCTGCCCGACGAGCGCCGCTGGCATTTTATCGTCGATAAAAATAAAGCCTGGAAAGCGTTTGTCTGTTCTCGTCCGGCACAGCGGATAGACTGCACGCTGAGCGCGATTATCCACTCCCATCATCAGCTGCTTAATGGCGTAGTGAAAGCCTCCTACCGCCACTTAATTGAGCAACCGGAACTGGTTGACCGCTTAATCGTTCTCACCGATGAGCAGTGGCAGGACTTACAGCATGAAGGATTTCCCGGCGAACGTCTGACCGTCATCCCTAATCATATGGATGACAGCAAAATTCCGGCAAACCCGCAAAAGGATCCCTCTGAAACCGTTATCTACCTGGCGCGTTACTCGGAAGAGAAGCAGCACATGATGTTGTTTAACGCCTTTCGCAAGGTAGCGGCGCAGCTTCCTGGTGCGCGACTGCATACCTATGGCGTTGGGCCGTTACGCCGTACTCTCAGCGATCAGATAAAAGCGTGGAAAATGGAGGACATCATCTCCATTAATGGCTTTACCTCAGATATTGCCACAGTACATAAATCCGCCTGCTGCACGGTATTGTGCTCAAATCAGGAAGGGCAATCCTTGTCAGCCGTTGAGGCGATGGCGTACGGCACGCCGCTCATCAGCTTTGCGATAAAATATGGCCCGCGCGATATTCTGCAGGAGCGACAGGCCGGGATCCTGGTGCCATACGGTGATGAAGATGCGCTGGCGGTGGCGTTGGTACAGGTTATTTCTGACAAGGCGCTACAAAAAGAGATGCAGGCTGCCGCCCTGCGTAACGCGCGACGTTATTGCGCCAATGCGATTGCCCAACGCTGGGAGCAGTGGTTGCAGCAGAATGAACAGCGGATAAGCGCTGAGGGCCAACAGGGGCAGAACGTGGTTTCTCTCAAAGAACGGGTAGTGTAAGACGACTGCCGCCCCGGCGAGCATATGATGTCGGGGCGGAGCATGTCGGGGGAGGCGGCGCTATGCAACCAGTAAAATCATGGGCGACATCAATAGCAGCGTGTTGGTTGGCGATGTCTTGTCTCCCTTCAGCCTCCGCGGAAGAAATGGTGCAGGTATCGCGCTGTGTTAAAGGTTCGATACTACTTAAGCATGTTCTTGAAAAAGAATATGTCGAAGATGAGTTCCACATTTTTTATAGCCTGCAGGGGCCTGATGCCCTTAAATTTCAGTACGACAGTTCGGGTAGCGGTGTTCCCGACAGCATTAAGGATATTGCCGTTCAGCTACAGGCCGCTAAATATCTCTACTCCACGGTATTGGGATTACGCTTTCCGCTACAGCAGAAAATTTACGCACAGGCGCGGCAAATCAACATTTATGTGTTGACTTTGCCAAAAGGTAACGGCCTTGCCTTCGACCGCGTCGCTTCAGAAACGATGGGCGATGGCAGGCAGATACCTTGCGGCCTGAAGTTTGTGCTGAATGCTGCGCTAGATCCAGCCCGTAACGTCACACCGGCTCATGAGTTTTTCCATCTTTATCAATATGGTTACGCGGTGTTTAAACAACGATGGTATCTGGAAGGAATGGCGCGCTGGATGGAAAATAGTTTTAAAGCGCCAGAGAAAAATACCCGTCGTCTGGCCGTGTTACCGGCCTGTGAAAGTAACTTCTCGCGCGGCTACTCTGCGGCCAACTACTGGGCAAGCGTCGCGGCGGCGCGATTTGCCAGCGTCGCGCTGCCTGCCGCTGCTCAGCGTTTTCGCTACAGCGATGGTTCTACGGTGTTGATTGCGCAGGACGTTGCCGGGGGAGGAATGCTACAGCCTTTCTTTAATCAGCTGTCCCGCAATAGCGCTGCGCAGTCAAGACAGCTGAATGTCGCTAATACTCGTTGGTCAGAAGCTCAACAACAGGCCCCGCAGTTTAACGGCGCGATTTGTCAGGCTTTAGCTGACGCAGAGGTTGAGCATTAAGAGCGATCGTGGAAACACGCCGCCCATCGGGGCGGCGCGGAGGGCTTAGTTACGCAGACGCGGCGCCTGCAACTGCTTACGGATAGTCTGCGCCAGTTCGTCCATCGACGGCTGTTCGGGATGTTCATCGCTGGCTTCACTGCTGAGCTGCGCTTCCGCGAGGTAGGTGTGGACCGGCTGGCCGTCCTCATCTTCCATCACAACATGATACCAGGGGGCCGCGCGCAGTTCATCGTTGGCGCCGATTTCATCCGCGGCGGGCTCGTCAAGCGAATACTCTGGATCGATATCAACGATTACGCCAAGGTAGCCGAGTAGCGTATGGCGAACCTGTTGGCCGATACCGAATTTGCTGGCAATCATAGTCACCTCCCGGGAAACGCTGGCGCCCACTGTATCCATCATCTTCAAATGTTCTTGAGTCATGAGAATAATGTGTGGGCGATGTTCCGCTTTTCAAGTTACATGACGCGACAGGCAAACCCTTTCAGATACAGTCCTTCCGGGTAGGTTGCAATCACCGGGTGATCGGCAGCCTGACGGAACTGCTCTATAAATTGTACATCACGCCCGGCATCTATTGCGGCGTCGGCGATGATTTTCTGAAATAAATCGGTGGTCATCAGGCCGGAACAGGAGAAAGTCAGCAGTACGCCGCCTGGGTTCAACAGCTGGATCGCCAGCATATTAATGTCTTTATAACCGCGGCAGGCGCCCATCAGTTGGCTTTTGTTTTCGACGAATTTCGGCGGATCCATGACGATGACGTCGAATTTTTCCCCCTGATCGCGATATTTACGCAGCAGTTTGAACACGTCGTCGCGTACGAATTCGGCTTTCGACAGATCCAGCTTATTGAGCTCAACGTTCTGTCTGGCGACATCCAGCGCCTCTTGTGAGGTATCAACGCTGGTGACCTGGCGGCAGCCGCCCATCAGCGCAGAAACCGCGAATCCGCCGGTATAAGAGAAGCAGTTGAGGACGCGCTTATCGGCGACGTAGCGGCGGGTCGCCAGACGGCTATCGCGCTGATCGAGATAGTAGCCGGTTTTATGGCCGCCCTGAATATCTACCAGCAGCTGCATACCGTGTTCGGTAATGGGCAGTAGCGCTGGCGGCAGTTCGCCTACCACCGGGCCTTGCGCCAGGTCCAATCCTTCTTTTTTACGTACCGCCACATCGCTGCGATCGTAGATCGAGCATTGCGGGAACAGGGTCTGCAGAGCGCTGACGATGGCCGCACGCTGATATTCCGCGCCGGCGCTCAACAGCTGCAGGACGAAGAAATCGCCAAAGCGATCGATTGTCACGCCTGGCAGGCCGTCGGATTCCCCGGCGATTAAACGATAGCTGTCAAGACCATCGCGTTCGGCCAGCCATTGACGCCAGGTTTGCGCCTGCTGCAGGCGACGCTCGAAAAAAGCATTATCGATAGCTTCATGACGATCGAAACTCCAGACGCGGGCGCGGATCTGCGAGGAGGGCGAATAGGCGCCGCGAGCAAGCCATTTCCCCTGCGAATCAACGATATCGATCGTCTCGCCGGAGCGAGCTTTACCTTCCATCCGGGCGACGGCGCCGGAGAAAATCCATGGATGGCGACGCAGCAGGGATTTCTCGCGTCCTTTGGCTAATACTAAGCGGGGGATAATGGAATCTGTCATGGAGCTACCTTTAAGCGACGGAGTGTCGGCACCGAAAAATGGCGCGTAGATTAGCATAACTGGCAGGGGTAAGCACCATTCCTGCCGCCGCCGGGCGGATGTTTTAGCGTCAGGCAAAAGTGAGTATGCTGGTGGGAATTTGCTATTCTCTGCATCAGGATAGCGCAGTTGAGGGGGTAATAATGGCGAAGGTATGCACGATGGCGTGGGTTCACGGAGTCGTCCAGGGCGTGGGATTCCGCTATTCAACGCAGCGTGAAGCGCTGCAGCTGGGGCTGACCGGTTATGCGCGAAATCTGGATGATGGCAGCGTAGAAGTGCTGGCCTGCGGGGAAGCGGAGCAGGTGGAAAAACTGATTGCCTGGCTTAAGGCCGGCGGGCCGCGTAGCGCAAGGGTCGACAGGGTGTTAACTGAGCCCCATCAACCCACCAGAGAGTGGCAAAAATTCGCTATTCTCTATTAAATGCACTTTACAGGCTTCGGCAGGCCGGCGATTTTCGTCGCCTGCTTGGCCGGCCCTTTGGGGAATAACCGGTACAGATAGCGGCTGTTGCCTTTCTCTTCACCGAATTTATTCGCCATGGCTTTGACCAGCATACGGATGGCTGGCGAAGTGTTGAACTCCAGATAAAAATCGCGCACGAAGCGCACTACTTCCCAGTGTTCGACGGACAGGCTGATCCCTTCCTGAGCGGCGATAACCTCCGCCATCGCTTCACTCCACTGAGTCGTCTCTTTCAGATAGCCTTCGCTATCGGTCTCTATTTCACTGCCTTCAAAGATAAACATGATTTTTCACATAATGCGGAAACTGCGCGCAGTGTAGCAAAAAATAAGGCCCCGCATAAGCGAGGCCTGGTGTTGCAGGAGAGAAGGTTAGTCTCTGCTGGCGAAGCCGAGGATGCTGAGCAGGCTGACAAAGATGTTGTACAGCGAAACATACAGGCTAACGGTGGCGCGAATGTAGTTGGTCTCGCCGCCGCGGATGATGTTGCTGGTTTCAAACAAAATCGCGCCGGAAGAGATAAGGATGAACACCGCGCTGATGGCCAGATGTAGAGCCGGCAGCTGCAGGAAGATGTTCGCCACCATACCAATCAGAACGACCACCACGCCCGCCATCAGCATGCCGCCGAGGAAGGACATGTCTTTGCGCGTCGTCAACACGTAAGCCGAGCAGCAGAAGAAGACCAGGGCGGTGCCGCCCAACGCCAGGCCGATCAAATCGCCCATGCCTGCGGACAGGTAAGCGTTCAGCATTGGCCCCAGAATGTAGCCGAGGAAGCCGGTAAAGGCGAAGGCCGCCAGAATACCGCTTGGCTTATTAGCCAGTTTGTAGGTCAGGAACATCAGACCATACATACCCACCAGGGTGAGGATAAGGCCCGGAGACGGCAGCATCAGCATGGTACTGGCGGTGGCGGTGATCGCCGAAAACGCCAGCGTCAGGCTGAGCAGAAAATAGGTGTTACGCAGAACTTTGTGCGTGCTGAGCAGCGATGAACGGTCACGCGATGAGGTAATTATACGATCCATGAGTCACTCTCTTATGACAGATGTAATTAGTTATGAAGCATAAGAAAAGCGAGCCGAAAGCCATAATGCTTTTACCCATCTTTACTCAGATCCCGGTATCGGTGGGGCAGCGTTTTATTCTGGTAAAACAGATTAATGCAGTATGTTTATGCGTTCAGCGGCGGAAAGCAGATCTGAATCTTATAGGTCACTGAAAAATATTGCCTTATTGCCAGTCAGCGACTAAGTGTGGAAGGGGTATCAACGAAGCATAAAGGCAAGGGAAATGAAACGACAACAATATAACCACATCACACACGCATTACTGGTTTTGGGTTTACTCGGCAGCGCCGCCACGGCAATGGCCGCCCAGGTCCCGCAGGGTACCGAACTTGCAGCAAAACAGGAGCTTGTCAGGAACAACGGTAATGAACCCGCTTCGCTCGACCCGCATAAGGTCGAAAGCGACGTCGAGTTTAATATCATTAGCGATCTGTTCGAAGGGCTGGTAAGCGTTTCGCCGCAGGGCGAGATTCAGCCGCGGCTGGCGCTGAAGTGGGAGAATAAAGATAACCTCATCTGGACTTTCCATCTGCGTCCGGGGATCACTTGGTCCGATGGTTCAGCGATTACCGCGCAGGATATCGTCTGGAGCTGGCAGCGGCTGGTCACACCGACCACCGCTTCGCCGTACGCCAGCTATCCGGGCAATATGCATATTGTTAACGCCCGCGATATCTCGGAGGGGAAACAGCCGCCGGAAACTCTCGGCGTAAAAGCGCTGGACGATACCACGCTGCAGGTCACGTTAAACCAGCCTAACGCCGCCTTCCTCGCGATGCTTGCTCACCCGTCGCTGGTGCCTATTGATAAGGTGCTGGTGGAGCGTTTTGGGGATAAATGGACTAAACCGGAACATATTGTCACCAGCGGCCCTTACACGCTGTCGAAGTGGGTCGTCAACGAGCGCATCGTGGCGCAACGCAATCCTAAGTACTGGGATAATGAACATACGGTAATCAATAAAGTGACCTATCTGCCGATTACTTCCGAAGCGGCGGATGTGAATCGTTATAAAGCCGGTGAGATAGATATTGTTTATACGGTGCCGGTGAACCAGTTTGCGTTACTCAAGAAAACGATGGGCTCGCAGCTGAACGTTGCGCCACAGCTGGCGACCTACTATTACGAACTGAATACCACTAAACCGCCCTTTAATGACCCCCGAGTGCGCCGGGCGCTCAACATGGGGCTGGATAAAGATATCATCGCCGATAAGGTGATGGGGCAGGGACAACGTCCGGCATGGCTGATTAGCCAGCCCGATATCGGCGGCGTCACGCTGAAACAACCGGATTACGCCAGCTGGCCGCGCGACAAACGCATTGCCGAGGCAAAAAAACTGCTTAACGAGGCGGGCTTTAATGAAAGCCATCCGCTGGTCTTTAATCTGCTGTATAACACCTCGGAGACGCACCAGCGCATTGCTATCGCCGCCAGTTCGATGTGGAAGAAAAATCTCGGCGTAGAGGCGAAGCTGCAGAACCAGGAGTGGAAGACCATGCTGGATACCATGCATACGCATAATTTTGATGCCGTACGTTATGCCTGGATCGCCGATTATGACGATGCGGCGTCATTCCTGAATAACTTCCGCACCGGCGACAGCGAAAACACCAGCCAGTACAGTAACCCGGCCTATGATAAGGCGCTGCATGATGCGGCGAAGGCGGCGGATACCACCGCGCGAGGCAAATTCTATCAGCAGGCGGAGGATCTGTTGGCTGAGGATGTGCCCGCGATTCCGGTTTATCACTATGTGCGTACCCATTTAGTGAAGCCGTGGGTCGGCGGCTTCGAGCCGGATAAGCTGGGTTACTACTACACCAAAGATATGTACATCATAAAACATTGAGTCAAAGGGCGCTCTCAACGCCGAATTTCTGTGCAAACTGCCTGAAATTCAGACGAATAACACAGATTTGTTTGTTTTTAAGGCAGTTGAACAAAATGATGCTTTACAGCATCGGCAGAGGTGTTTATAGTGCGCCCCATACCGGAAGCGTGGCCGAGCGGTTGAAGGCACCGGTCTTGAAAACCGGCGACCCGAAAGGGTTCTAGAGTTCGAATCTCTACGCTTCCGCCAAATATGAAAAGGGGTTACCGAAAGGTAACCCCTTTTTGCTTTGGGTTCCTCCGGCACATCCCTGCTTCAACCTCTCTCGTCATTAATGAGTCTCCTCCTCCCAGTAGGGCGGCATCCCAATCTTTTCAACCATAAAGTCGATAAAGGCTCGGACTTTATGCGGCACTCTCCTGTTTTGCGGGTACAGCATCCAGATGGCGGTTTCGCCAGGGAACATACTAAATTCCCACTCCGGGAATACCCGTTGAATGAGCCCTTGTTCTTCTGCCTGCTGCGATAGCCAGTTCGGTAAAATCGCAATCCCGGTGTGATTGACGCAGGCATAAAGCATGGCGGCGCTATCGCTAACGCTCAGTCGGTAGTTAATCGAGATGCGCTGCCATTCATCTTCTGAACCCATCTTACGGGTATACCAACCGGCGCCATGCAGGCGAGAAAACATCACGATATTGATCTGCTGCTGGTCGGCGCCCGGCGTGGCAGAAGGGCGGTTTTCCGCAATCCACTGCGGGCTGGCCCAGGCTGAACGCGTCTGAGAAGCCAGTTTACGGGCATGAATCGAGGAGTCAGGCAAAATGCCGATGCGAATACTCAGGTCGATGCGCGCTTCAATCAGATCCTGCACTTCATCGTTAAAACTAATATCCAGCGAAATGTTGGGGTGCAGGCGAAGAAATTCATCAACAAAAGGCATCACGTGCAGACGGCCGAAGGTACTGGGTACGCTTAACCGCAGCAGGCCGGAAGGCTGTTTATCCAGTGCGGAAGTTAACTGACGGGTTTCCTCCCATTGTAATAACAGTTGTTGGGCGTGCGAGTAAAAAAATGCCCCGGTTTCGGTTAATGCTAATCCACGGGTTGAGCGGTTAAACAACGTCACCTGTAAATACTCTTCCAGCTCGGAAATATGGCGAGAGACGGTGGATACTTCAATATTTAAGGCTTTGGCGGCGGCGCTGAAACTTTTATAGTCAGCGGCGCTAACGAATGTTCTGATTGCGGATAAATGGTTCATCTGCTCTACGTCTCTTTGATGATGAATGTTTCTCAGCAACCTGTTCTGGTGTAGTCAACTACGATAGCGGTCCTGATAACTAGGCTTATCACTTTGTTTTCTCCATTATTCCCGGCAATATCTATGGATAATAATTTTAGGGCATAAAAAAGGCTCCCCTGACCGCGGGAAGCCGGAAAATTGATAGTGATATTTTATTTTGCGCTGACGCGCCAGACGGTATTACCGACATCGTCGGCAATGATTAACGCCCCTTCATTATCCTGCGCGAGTCCGACCGGCGCGCCGTACAGCTCTTTCTCATCGCGAGAGACAAAGCCGGTGATCACGCTCTGTGGTTTACCGACCGGTTTGCCGTCTTTAAAAGCGACGAAGCTGACTTTATAACCATTCAGCGGCGAACGGTCCCAACTGCCATGCTCGCTGATAAACACGCCGCCCTGATAGGTTTGCGACAACATTTTTCCGGTATAAAACAGCATTCCCAGCGGCGCAACGTGGGAGCTCAGGGCATAATCCGGTTTGATCGCTTTGGCGACCATGTCCGGGCGCGGCGGCTGTACGCGGCGGTCAACGTGCTGTCCGAAATAGCTCCACGGCCAGCCATAAAACCCGCCATCCTGCACCGAAGTTAAATAATCGGGCACCAGGTCGGCGCCGATTTCATCGCGCTCATTGGCAATAGCCCAAAGCTTGCCCGTCTGCGGTTCCCAACCGAGTCCGGTAGGATTCCTGATACCGCTGGCGAAGATACGGCTTGCGCCGGTTGCCGTATCAACCTCCAGAACCGTGGCGCGACGATATTCAATATCCAGTCCATTCTCAGTGATATTACTGTTCGAGCCGACGCCCACATACAGCTTCTTACCATCCGGGCTTGCCAGTAACGCTTTGGTCCAGTGGTGATTGACGGTGCTGGGCAGGTCAGCCAGCTCGCTCCCCGCATCGCTGATATGTGTCGCCCCCGGCTGGTAGTGATAACGCATGATGTTGCCGGTATTGGCGACGTAAAGATCATCTCCAATCAGTTGTACGCCGAAAGGCGAGTGCAGGTGTTCAAGGAAAATATGTTTCTCCCAACCGCTGGCGTTTTTACGCAATAGCGTAATGCGATTCCCGCCTTTTCCACCTTTGCCTGACTGATTTTTCACTATCCCGGCAATCAGCTGTTTCGGCGTAGTCAGCGGTTCCTCGCCAGGACCGTTGCTTTCAACGACCAGAATATCGTCGTTTGGCAGGACATAGACCATTCTGGGATGCAGGAATCCATCGGCTTTTTTTTCTATTTTCAGCCCCTGGGCAACCGCCGGTTGTCCATCTCTCTTCCAGCCCACGCCGCGGGGAACCTGCATCGGCGGCATCAGGAAATCCTGGGCCTTCGGCATTACGGGATCGGGCCCTACCTGCTGATCCGGGCTGAGTTTCGCTTTCTCATCGCATCCTGACAGCGCCAGCGCTGTGGCGAGCATAACGGGCAGGGGCAGGAGTAATTTATTCATGGCGAATCCCCTTATTATTAGCCAGGCAAGTGGAGCTGATAATATTGGCGACAAGCAGACAGATAACGGTAATCGATGAATAGATTACGTTCTGCGGCGCAATCGCCCAGGCGTCGCGGCTATGAACAAAACAGTTTACCAACGCGGCAATAATAGCGATAAGGTTTAGCCAGAAATCAATTTTTGCCGCCGGGCGTCGAGGAGTAAAAAACCAGACCTGCGCCAGATTAATCAACCGCGGAATGATGGCAAAAATAAGGCCAAGGGCAATAAGCCAACTGGCGCATTTTCCCCACATCACGTTAGTGCTGTAGAGATAAATAATATCGAAGATGAGACCGGCGATAAAAAAGCCGTAAGGCACCGGATTGAGTAGATTATATATGACCATCGCAAGGCTATTACCTCGGTCATGAGAGCGTTCACTCATTGTCAATTCCTTGTCAGGGGGAATAAGGTAGGATGAAAATAATGCTGACGTTCAAGCCGGAATAATGAATACCGCTTAGCAGATAAAATTATACATATTGTTAACAATTTCAGTATGCCAATCGCGGGAAATCTGTTTTGCGCAAATGGTCATACTGGCTACGGTAAGATTGTTGCAGAAGGAAGGCGGCGGGCCAGATGCTGGCCGCGCCATCGTACGCTTAACTTTCTATTTGGGCTGCCAGCTCCCGGGCTATTTCGGCGAAAATTCGCGCCGCAGCTTTTGGTCGGGCGCCTTTGCGCTGCATTAACACCGCGGTTCTCTCAAGCGCGGCTTCTTTAAGCAATCGGGTCACCAGGCCAGTGCGCTGGGCGGCGACATTTAGCGGCAGAATGGTCACTAATTGGGTTCGCTGGATGATATCGAGGATGGCATTGATCGAGTGCATTTCAATGGTCACCTGCGGGTGAAAACCGGCTTGCTGTAAGCAGTGGTCAATTTGCAACCGGGTGGCGAAATGATGATTGAGCAGAATAAACTCCTCCGCGGCGAGCTGGCTCAAGGTGAGGGATTCTTCGCGGGCCAACGGGTGATGGTCCGCGACAACCAACGCCAGCACTTCCTGTAACAGCGGGGTGGAAACAATCTCTGGCGCGGTCCCCCCGGCAAAGGCAATGCCAATATCCAGCTCATTTTCCAGCAGCAGGCCCTCCATCTTCTCCTGCGGCATCTCCTGAATATCCAGCGTGATATGCGGATAACGCGCATGAAATTCCGCCACTAATGGGACGACGAAATAGGAAGTAAAAGTGGGCGTCACGGCAATACGTAGAGAACCGCGGCTGAGGTCTGCGACATCATGAATGGCGCGTTGACCCTCATCCAGCAGTTGAAATGCCTGACGGGCATACTGCAAAAACACTTCTCCCGCGTCCGTTAGATGAATATGCCGGCCGCTACGGTCAAAAAGCTGCGCATCCAGGCTCTCTTCTAACATCCTGATTTGCTGTGAGAGCGCCGGTTGTGAAATATGCAGGGCTTCCGCCGCACGGGTAAAACCCTGATGTTCGGCGACGGCGAGGAAATATCTAACGTAGCGAATATTCACACTTACAATCCATAAGTTTTTTGGATGAGTTTGATTATAAACAAGACTTTTATTTTATGCCACGCGGCGCGTAACCTCCCTGACATTCCACAGCGAGGTAGACATTATCATGAAAGAAATCATTGACGGTTTTCTTAAATTTCAACGTGATGCATTTCCTGAGCGCGCAGAACTGTTTAAAAGTTTAGCCTCCCGGCAGAGCCCCAGTACGCTGTTTATTTCCTGTTCCGATAGCCGAATGGTTCCTGAACTGGTTACCCAGCGTGAACCCGGCGATCTGTTTGTCATCCGTAATGCCGGCAATATTGTCCCTTCTTACGGTTCGGAGCCCGGCGGCGTGTCGGCCTCGGTGGAGTATGCCGTTGCTGTCCTGAAGGTCACGGATATTGTGATTTGCGGTCACTCCGATTGCGGGGCGATGACGGCGATTGCGCAGTGTAGCTGTCTGGATCATGTCCCCGCCGTCAAACACTGGTTGCAATATGCGGATTCGGCAAAAGTGGTGAACGATGCCCGCGAGCATCGCGATCCACAGGCCAAAACCGCGGCGATGGTGCATGAAAATGTCATTGCCCAACTGGCGAATATTCAAACCCATCCTGCGGTACGCCTGGCGCTTGATGAAGGACGTCTGTCGCTACATGGCTGGGTATATGACATTGAAACAGGGGATATTGCCGCCTATGACGGCAATGCCAGAGCTTTTATTTCGCTGGCCGGTCATCCGGATACCAGAGCGGTGCCGGTTTACGGTCAGTAATTTCATTTCACTACGATATAACGAGGTCACACCATGATTCAGTCACAAGTCAGCCGCGAAGTTCGTCTGGAGTTAGCGAATAAAATTTTGCTGATTAAAGCCAAAAAGGATCTCTCCTTTGCACAACTGGTTGAAGGCACCGGTTTATCCGAAGCCTTCGTGACGGCCGCGCTATTGGGCCAGCATCCGCTGCCTGTCGAAGTCGCGAAAATGGTAGGCGCAAAACTGGAGCTCAGCGACGATGATGTTTTGCTGCTGCAGACCATCCCGGTCAGAGGTTCTATTGAAGACCGCGTACCAACGGACCCGACCATGTATCGCTTCTATGAAATGCTGCAGGTCTACGACACTACGCTGAAAGCGCTCATTCATGAAAAATTCGGCGACGGGATCATCAGCGCGATTAATTTTAAGCTGGATGTGAAAAAAGTCAGCGATCCGGAAGGCGGACATCGTGCAGTGATTACTTTCGATGGAAAGTATCTGCCAACGAAACCTTTCTGATGACAATTAACCGTTAACAGTACGGGCCTGAACCACGATCCAGGCCCGTTATTATCTGGCTGGCTGATAACGCATTTGCAGCGTGGCGGGCAGATAGCGCTGTAGCGGCTGTGGCATTTTACCGTCGATCAGCTGACTGATGAGATCGTAGCAGTGCCAGGCCAACTGGCGGTTATCCTGCTGGATGGTGTCGATGCGCAGCGATAGCGAATCATACAGATAGTGGTCATCGAAGCTGGCTAAATGGATCCCGGAATCCAGCAGGTTATGCTGGCTCATATAACGTAGTACCCCTTCCAGCAAGCCGCAGGCGGCAGTAAACAGCGCCTTCGGCGGCCGCCCGAGACGGGCGCACAGCGCGGCAAACATCTCATAGCCTGAGCTTGGGTGATAGTTGCCGTTGATGATCCATTCCGGGCGTAACTCAACCCCTGCCTGGGCTAATCCCTGACTAAATCCGGCCAGCCGATCGCGCGAGGGCGAGAGCCGCGGCTGCCCGCCGAGAAACCAGAACTCATCCGCGTGTTGCCCGGCGATACGGGCGATAAGTTCCGCCGTCGGCGCCAGTGAATCGGTCATCACCAGCGGCAGCGCGCTGTCGTTTGGATTACGGTCGAACAGCACCACCGGCAGCTGCTCGCTGAGCTTCAGATAGTCGGCGTCGCTATGCATGCAAGAGGCGACAATTAAACCATCGACCTGACGGGCAATCATATTATTGACCACCATGCTCTCCTGACCGGGATTCTCATCGGTGCAAGAGATAAGCAGCTGTACGCCGGCTTCGCGGCACAGGGTTTCCAGCTCGTGAGAAAACACGGCAAAACCATAGTTGGTGATCTCTGGCACAACCAGACCAATGGTATGGCTGCGGCTATCGCGCAGTGAACGGGCGTGAATACTCGGCTGGTAGTGCTGCTCGCGGGCGATAGCCAGCACCCGTTCGCGCGTCTCCTGCGCCACGCGCAGCTCTTTACCGCGACCGTTCAAGACCAGGCTGGCGGTGGCTTTAGAGACGCCAGCCAGTTCGGCGATATCTTTAATGGTAATGCGTTTAGGTTTCATCACGAGACAGGCGCCTGAAAGCAAAACGCTTATTCTACCATGCATGGCCGCAGCGGCCAGCAGCAGAATGCCCCCGGCGTCGCACCGCTGAATACCAGTTTTCCAGGATAATCCGCAAAGAAGCGGCTGCTCATCACTCCCACGCCATCGTTAATAAAGATTTCGACGCTGGAACGGTCGATGAGGATCTGCAGTTTATGCGCCGCGCCGCGCCAGTAACGGTAATCGACTGTATCGGCCACCAGGCTTCGACGGGCCAGACGTACGCCGCGGCTGTCCAGCGAAAGCTGCAGCGCGCCCGCGAAATCCAGCGTCAGCGCATCGTCTGGCGCAACCTCGAAGGCCAGTTCCATCGGCTGCAGCGCCAGCGGTTCGGTCTGCCAGCCTTGCGCCTCGCCGCGAAGCGCCGCCAGTTCGCGCACGGGATTTTGATACAGCGTGCCGTGGCGCCAGCTGAGTTCCCGCAGGCAGGTCATCTGATGGATCCAGCCGTGGGCCCGCGTAGGTTGCTGCATCTCTTCTCCGTCGGGAACCCCCATCCAGCCAACCAGCAGACGGCGACCATCCTCCGCCAGGGTGGTTTGCGGCGCATAGAATTCGAAGCCGCTATCCAGCTCTTCGATCGCGCCATGGCGCCAGGTGGCGGCGGTTTGATCGAAATGGCCCTGCATCCAGACTGCCGGATAGGTGTTCAGGAAGCGCTGTGCCTCACGCGGCAATCCCTGCGGGCAGCTCAGTAAAATATACCGATCGCCGAGCGGGAACAGATCCGGGCATTCCCACATATAGCCGGCGTCTTTCAAGCCGTTAAGTCCGCTACCGGCAATTTCGCCATGGCTATTCCACTGCATCAAATCAGTAGAGCTGAATAGCAGTACCTTGCCGCGGTCGGCCAGATTGCGCGCGCCCAGCACCATCAACCAGCGATCGCCATCGCGCCAGACTTTGGGATCGCGCACGTGGCCGCTATAGCCTGCTGGCAGCGCCAGCACCGGGCCCTGTTTGCGAAAAGTGCCGTCGGGATTTTGCGTCGCCAGACACTGCCAGGCGGTACGGCTGCCATCGTTAAATTTCACATTACCGGTGTAGCACAGCGTCAGGATGCCGTTGTTATCTACCGCGCTGCCGGAGTAACAACCGTTACGGTCGTACTCCTCCTCTGGCAGCAGGGCAATCGGTTCGTGCCGCCAGTGCAGCAGATCCGGCGAACTCCAGTGTCCCCAGCCCTTATAGCGGTGATCGCAGGCGAGGGGATTCCACTGATAAAACAGATGATAACGACCATTGAAGTGGATAAAACCGTTCGGATCGTTCAGTAGCCCGCATACCGGCGCCAGATGCCACTGCGGATAGTGCTTATCCCGCAGCGCGCGCGGCTGGTGGTTCATGACGGCCTGCAGGACCAACGGTAACAAAGAAGGCTGCGACATTATTCTGCATCCGTTTTGTATTTGAGCGTCAGCGAAACGATAAAGGCGACCACAAACGCGATAGCCAGCCCGATGAGGTAGTTAAGCAGGGAACTGGCCTGCACGATAGCCATTCCGGGGATGGCGGTCAGGCCGACGGCGGTCATATAGACGTGCATGGAGACGACCCAGGCGCCGCCTGCCGCGCCGCCAATCAACGCGGCGATAAAGGGCTTAACGTAGCGCAGGTTGATGCCGAATATCGCCGCTTCGGTGATGCCCAGCATCGCCGAAAAGGCGGACGGGAGGGCAATGGCTTTCACTTTCGCATCTTTGGTTTTAAACCACACCGCCAGACAGGCGCCGCCCTGGGCAATATTAGCCATCGCCCAGATAGGCAGCAGGAAATTGACGCCGATCGACGGGTTACCGAGCAGCCCGGCTTCGATGGCATGGAAGCTGTGGTGGATACCGGTGATGACGATCACCGAATACAGTCCACCGAATAGCAGCCCTGCCAGCCAACCAGCATGAGCAATAAGCGTGCTGAGAATAAATGAGATGCCGTCGCCGAGGGCACGACCGGCCGGGCCGATTATCAGCAGGGCGATAAAACCGGAGATAATAACCGTCAGGAACGGCGTGAGGATCAGATCCAGCGCGTCGGGAATCAGGCGTCGCAGTTGCTTCTCAAGCAGGCTCATAAACCACACCGCCAGCAGCACCGGGAACACCGTCCCCTGATAACCGATCATCGCCACCTCGAGGCCGAAGAAATTCATGGTATGGAATCCCGAAGCCACTCCCCAGGCGTTGGTCAGCGCCGGGTGGGTAAGAATACCGCCGAGGGTTGCGCCAAGATAAGGGTTACCGCCGAATTCACGCGCGGCGGTAAACCCGATCAGGATTGGCAGGATAATAAAAGCGGCCGAACTACACATATCCAGGATCAGGTAGATGGCGTTGCCCGGCTCGACCCAGCCGTAGGTTTTCACCATCCCCAGCAGTCCCATCAGCAGGCCGGAGGCGACGATCGCCGGAATAATGGGCACAAAGATGTTCGACAGCAGGCGGGCGATCCGCTGGAACGGATTCAGTTTTTTCGCCGCCAGGTCTGCGGCTTCGGATTTGCTCGACTCGCTAATACCGGCCGCCTGAATAAAAGCGGCATACACTTTATTGACCACGCCGGTACCGAAGATGATTTGCATCTGGCCGGCGTTACGAAAGCAGCCTTTTACCCCCTCAACTTTACCGATGGCCTGCTGGTCGGCGAGCGCGTCATCGACCAGTACCAGACGCAAGCGGGTGGCGCAGTGCGCGGCGCTGGCGATATTTTCTTTGCCGCCGAGCAGCGGCAGCAGCGCGCGAGAAATCTGTTGAAAATCCATAGTACCCTCTACAAAGTCTGTCATCATCATGGGCTATTGGGGGCCTGGAATGCCCCTAATGGCCGCTTTGCTAATTTTGCTAAAACGTTTTAATTATTTTGCCTGCTTTCATCGTTAATACTGGCGGTTCACATCGGCCTGGTACGGTAAGGCGGTCATCGCGCCTTTGGCGGTGGTCGCCAGCGCGCCGCAGGTTTGCGCCAGCGCGACGATCGGCTCCAGCGCGGCGACATCTTCAGGGAAGCCGTGAGCGGCGAGACTGGCGAGTAGCCCGGCAACAAAGGCATCGCCGGCTCCGGTGGTATCAACGCTGACCACCGGACGGGCCGGGAAGTGAATATGCTGTTGCTGGAACAGCGCCTGCACCCCGGCTTTTCCTTGCGTGATTAACAGCAGTTTTGGCTGAAAGCGCTCGCGGAACCGCACAATACCGCGGGCAATATCGTCGCTACCGCTGATAAAGGCCAACTCCTCTTCCGACAGTTTCACCACGTCAGCCAATGCCAGCGCCCGGTCGAGACAACGCCGTAACAGCTGGGGATCCTGCCACAGATCGCTGCGGATATTAGGGTCGAAGCTGACGCTGCCGCCGGTATGTTTAATCTTTTCCATCGCCGCGAAAGCGCTGCTCCGGCTGGGCTCGGCGCTGAGAGCGATAGAGCAGACGTGCAACCACTGGCCGGCCTCAAATGGCGGGAGATCGTCTGGTTGTAAAAAAAGATCGGCGCTTGGACGGACCATAAAGGTAAAGGTGCGTTCGCCGTGTTCATCCAGCGCTACCACGACGGTTGAGGTACGTTGTGCGGGATCTAAAGAAAGATGGCTGATATCCACCTTCTCCTGGCACAGCGTCTGACGCATAAAATGGCCAAAAGGGTCGTCGCCGACCCGACCAATAAACCCGCTATTGCCGCCAAGCCGCGCGACGCCGACCGCGACGTTAGCCGGTGCGCCGCCCGGGCACTGTAATAAACGACCATCGCCCTCAGGCAGTAGATCGACGACCGCATCCCCGAGTACCCATACTTTACTGGTCATACTGATATTCCTTTTAGCTAAACTTTGTTAAACCGGTTTAGCTAATTTAAACATAACCGAAAATCCAACGGAACGAGGAAGTGATGAAAATGCGAACGGCAACGATGAAATGTGATCCAGTCGAGATATTGCACCTTTCGTGCTAGCTATTTTTTCTTTACTACAGCTTTGCAAATGAACGTGTCATTTTTCCCCTACCAATAATAGGAGGGGGGGCGCCAGGACGATAGGAGCTTATTGCCGGAGAAAAAATCCTCTTATACCTATTTATTAATATTCATTCGCCGTTGTTGGGTGGTTTAAAAATATATTCATGATGGTTTACGGGAGAGGGTGAGACCATTAATTACTTCTCATTTTTTATTATTTTAACGTGGTAATAAGCTCGTTTCGTTAAAGGAATGTTAGAAAAGCAACTCGGGAAAAAATACCCATTTGGGGTAATGCACCAGGCGGTAAATGTTATAAAAAATTTATCCGTATCTGGCGAAGTTGAGCCACAAACAGGCGCGGAAAAATAGCGCCTGGCGTCACGACTGAGGGTAAGTTGCGCGCATCTTGTACAATTCGTTGAGCCGAAAAAACAGGCAGCCTCAGACTGTTACTGTTCGATTTTTATACGTTTTCCGTAGGTGCTATCAGGGTATTAGATCTAATATCCTTGTATTACACCATGGTTATTTTTTATCGTAAAAACTAATGATTTACGTTGAATTTAACGCTCGTTCAGATTTTTATTCTTCAATTTTTATAATGTTATTTTTTTGTTCTAAATGTGCCAAATAAAACTAATTGCAATGGTTGATAACACTTTTTTTAAGGTAATTCATTTACTTGTGATCGTTAAATGATCGAATGTTGGCTATAAAGTGATCGAAATGAGGTGTTGTTACCGGTATTATTTTTTGTTTTTGTGATCAATGTCTCATTATATTCAAAATTTCCCCATACTTAATTGTGTGTGCTAATGATTCGGGAGTAGAGTTGCGCCGCCTTAAGAATATTCTTATAGAATTTCTAAAAATAGTTTCATGGCAATTCAACTCTCTCGAAGCAAATTCTTTACATCCTCCACTCCAGTTTGCACCTGTAACAAACTATTAACAGTGGGGTGAGTTTGACGATTAGCTGAATTTTTAGCTATCGCGAGTGAGCGTTTTAATTGCCGTCTTGGGGAAATAACTGAGGTCACGGGCGATTAAGTATCACGCCCCGTGTATGTTTTCTAACATGGCTTATCGGGATAGGGATTATGGGTACCTCCGAATTACTTAAGCATATTTATGACTTCAACCTGTCGTATTTATTTTTAGCACAGCGGCTGATCAACGATGAAAAAGTATCCGCAATGTTTCGTCTGGGAATTGACGAAACCATGGTTGATACCCTGGCGCAACTGACGTTACCGCAGATGGTGAAACTGGCTGAAACTAATCAGCTGGTGTGCAATCTGCGCTTCAGCGACCATCAGACTATCGAGCAATTGACCAAAGAGTCGCGCGTTGATGACCTCCAGCAGATCCATACCGGTATCCTGCTTTCCAGTCACCTGCTGCAAGAGCTCCGCGCCAAAGAAGGCGCTGCAGCGAAGAAAAGTGTTTGATAATGGCTGAGAAAAGTATTGTTCAGGAAGCGAAGGATATTCAGCTCGCCATGGAGCTGATTTCCCTCGGCGCGCGTCTGCAGATGCTGGAGAGTGAAACTCAGCTCAGCCGCGGGCGCTTAATTAAACTTTACAAAGAGCTGCGCGGCAGCCCGCCGCCGAAAGGGATGCTGCCGTTCTCGACGGATTGGTTTATGACCTGGGAGCAGAATATTCATTCGTCGATGTTCTACAACGCCTATTTGTTCCTGCTGAAGAGCGGCAAATGCAGTGGAGTAGAAGCGGTGATCAAAGCCTATCGCCTGTACCTCGAACAGTGTCCGCAAGAAGCGGGCGAAGCGCCGCTACTGGCGTTGACCCGCGCCTGGACACTGGTGCGCTTTGTTGATAGCGGTATGCTGCAGCTCTCTGCCTGCAACAACTGCGGCGGCTCATTTATCACCCACGCGCACCATCCGCAGCACGATTTCGTCTGCACGTTATGCCAACCGCCTTCACGCGCCGTAAAAAGACGTAAACTTTCTCCGCAACTGGCCGATATAACCTCTCAACTGCTGGACGAGCAGGCTAAACGCGTCATGTAAGTCGCCGTTCCGACGACTTACGGCAATCCATTTCGACGTGTAATACGCAGGGGCGGTATGCCGCCCCCCATTCCCCGCCTGGTTTACGCCAGGGCGCGTTTGCCTCGCCCGCCATCCACATTGTTAATTTGAGGTATGCGTGTGCTAGTGATATTGGGTTATCTCGTGGTTCTGGGAGCGGTATTTGGCGGCTATTTACTGGTGGGCGGCCACCTTGGCGCGCTGTACCAGCCGGCGGAATTCCTGATTATCGGCGGCGCCGGCATCGGCGCGTTTATCGTCGGCAACAACGGAAAGGCCATCAAATCCACGCTGCGGGCCTTGCCCAAAATGGTACGTCGCTCCAAATACAGTAAGGCGCTGTATATGGATCTGATGGCGCTGCTGTTCCTGCTGCTCGCAAAATCCCGTCAACAGGGGATGCTGTCGCTTGAGTTCGATATCGACAATCCTCAGGAAAGTGAAATTTTCGCTAATTATCCGCGCATCCTTGCCGATAACCATCTGGTGGAGTTCATAACCGATTATTTACGCCTGATGGTGAGCGGCAACATGAATGCTTTTGAAATTGAAGCGCTGATGGACGAAGAGATCGAAACCTTCGAACAGGAGAGCGAAGTGCCCGCCGGCAGCCTGGCGATGGTCGGCGACTCTCTGCCGGCATTTGGTATTGTCGCGGCGGTAATGGGGGTGGTGCACGCGCTGGCCTCGGCGGACCGTCCGGCGGCAGAGCTCGGGGCGCTTATCGCCAACGCGATGGTGGGGACTTTCCTCGGCATTCTGCTGGCCTATGGATTTATCTCGCCACTATCCACGCTGCTGCGGCAAAAAAGCGCCGAGACCGTCAAGATGATGCAGTGCATCAAGGTGACGTTGCTCTCCAGCCTCAACGGCTACGCGCCGCAAATCGCCGTCGAATTTGGCCGCAAAACGTTATACACCACCGAGCGCCCGTCGTTTGTCGAGCTTGAAGAGCACGTACGCCAGGTGAAAGCGCCTGTCGCGCAGGCGACGGAAAGCGAAGAAGCATGAAGCATAATCACCCGGTGGTTCTGGTCAGAAAGCGCAAATCACACCAGCCAGCCCATCACGGCGGTTCGTGGAAGATTGCCTATGCCGATTTTATGACGGCGATGATGGCCTTCTTCCTTGTGATGTGGCTGCTGGCGATCGCCAGCCCGCAGGAGCTGACGCAAATAGCCGAATATTTCCGTACGCCGCTGAAAGTCGCCCTCACCAGCGGCGATAAAAGCAGCTCGGAAAGCAGCCCGATCCCCGGCGGCGGCGAAGACCCGACCCGTGAAGTCGGGCTGGTCAGCAAACAGATCAATACCGCGGATAAACGCGCCGAAGAGCTACGGCTTAACAAACTGCGTGACAAGCTCGATCAGTTGATTGAGTCAGACCCGCGTCTGAAGGCGCTACGTCCGCATCTGCTGATCAACATGATGGACGAAGGACTGCGCATTCAGATTATCGATAGCCAGAATCGCCCGATGTTTAAAACCGGTAGCGCCCAGGTGGAAAGCTATATGCGCGATATCCTGCGGGCGATAGCGCCAATCCTCAATGATTTGCCGAACAAGATAAGCCTCGCCGGCCACACCGATGACATCCCCTACGCCAGCGGCGAACGCGGTTACAGTAACTGGGAACTGTCGGCGGATCGCGCCAACGCCTCGCGCCGCGAGCTAATTGCCGGCGGCCTGGCGGAAGGGAAGGTGCTGCGGGTGGTCGGTATGGCGGCGACCATGAGCCTGAAACAGCACGGCGCTGATGATGCCATCAACCGCCGCATTACCGTACTGGTGCTTAACAAAGAGACCCAGCAGAGCATTGAGCATGAAAATGGCGAAAGCAATGCGCTGGAGATTAGCCAGCCGGATACGCTGCCAAAGCTGGTCGCGCCCGCGCCGGTTAACCGTGATTCACACCCAGAGGTGACCCCATGAGCATGGATATTAGCGCTTTTTATCAGACTTTTTTTGATGAAGCAGACGAGCTGCTGGCAGACATGGAGCAACACCTGCTGGAGCTGGATCCGCAGGCCCCCGATATCGAACCGCTGAACGCTATTTTTCGCGCGGCGCACTCGATCAAAGGCGGCGCGGCGACGTTTGGCTTTTCCGTATTGCAGGAAACCACCCATCTGCTGGAGAACCTGCTCGACGGCGCCCGGCGCGAGGAGATGCGCTTGAGCACCGAAATTATCAATCTGTTTCTGGAAACCAAAGATATTATGCAGGAGCAACTGGACGCCTATAAAACCTCGCAGCAGCCTGACGCTGAGAGCTTTGACTATATCTGCCAGGCGCTGCGGCAGCTGGCGCTGGAAGCGCAGCAGCAGGACGCGCCAGCCGCGCCGCCCGTCGTGGCCCAGCCTGCGCCGACGGCCGTCGCCGGCGGTATGCGCGTGAGTTTAACCGGGCTTAAAGCCAATGAAATTCCGCTGATGCTGGAAGAGCTTGGCAATCTCGGCGAGGTACATGATCCGCAGCAAACTGACAATAGCCTTGAGGTGACCCTGCTGACCACCGCCAGCGAAGAAGATATTTGCGCGGTGCTCTGTTTCGTTCTTGAGCCGGAACAGATCAGCTTTACCACGCCGCCAACCACTGCCGCTAAACCATTGCCATCGGCCGAAGTTGTGCCGCCGCCGGTCGCCCAACCGCAGCCTGCTGTCGTCGAGCCGCCGAAAGCGCCGAGAGCGAAGGCCAGCGAATCGACCAGTATTCGCGTGGCGGTAGAGAAAGTTGACCAGTTGATTAACCTCGTCGGCGAACTGGTGATCACCCAGTCCATGCTGGCGCAGCGCTCGGGTAACCTGGATCCGGTGACGCATGGCGATCTGCTCAACAGCATGAGCCAGCTGGAACGTAACGCTCGCGACCTGCAGGAATCGGTGATGTCGATTCGCATGATGCCGATGGAATATGTATTCAGCCGCTACCCGCGGCTGGTACGCGACCTGGCCGGCAAGCTCAATAAGCAGGTGGAACTGACGCTGCAGGGCAGCTCCACCGAACTTGATAAGAGCCTGATCGAGCGCATTATCGACCCGTTAACCCACCTGGTGCGCAATAGCCTCGACCACGGTATTGAAGATCCGCAAACCCGTCTGGCGGCAGGTAAGTCTGAGGTGGGCAATCTCATTCTGTCCGCTGAACATCAGGGCGGCAATATCTGCATCGAAGTGATCGATGACGGCGCCGGGCTCAATCGCGAAAAAATTCTCGCCAAAGCGGCGGCGCAGGGGCTGGCGGTCAGCGACAGCATGAGTGATGAAGAGGTCGGAATGCTTATTTTTGCGCCGGGCTTTTCAACCGCGGAACAGGTGACCGACGTCTCTGGCCGCGGCGTCGGCATGGACGTCGTGAAACGGAATATTCAAGAGATGGGCGGTCACGTGGAAATCCATTCCCGGGCGGGCAAAGGGACCTCGATTCGTATTTTGCTGCCGCTGACGCTCGCCATCCTTGACGGCATGTCGGTCAAGGTCAATGAAGAAGTGTTTATTCTGCCGCTCAATGCGGTGATGGAATCGCTGCAGCCGCAGGCCGAAGACCTGCATCCGATGGCCGGCGGCGAGCGGATGCTGCAGGTTCGCGGCGAGTATCTGCCGCTGGTGGAGCTCTACCGGGTGTTTGATGTCGCCGGGGCGAAAACCGAGGCCACTCAGGGCATCGTGGTGATTCTGCAAAGCGCCGGCCGCCGCTATGCGCTGCTGGTGGATCAGCTGATCGGCCAGCATCAGGTAGTGGTGAAAAATCTGGAAAGCAATTACCGCAAAGTGCCGGGAATTTCCGCGGCGACGATCCTCGGCGACGGCAGCGTGGCGCTGATCGTCGACGTGTCGGCGCTGCAAATGCTCAATCGGGAAAAGCTGCTGAGCGAAGCGGCCGCGTAACGACTCATCTCATAAAATTAACAGGTGCAGACCATGGCAGGATTAGCAACCGTCAGCAAATTGGCTGGCGAAACGGTAGGTCAGGAGTTTTTAATTTTTACCCTCGGCAATGAAGAATACGGCATCGATATTCTCAAGGTGCAGGAGATCCGCGGCTATGACCAGGTGACGCGTATCGCCAACACCCCGGATTTCATCAAAGGCGTCACCAATCTGCGCGGGGTGATCGTGCCGATTATCGACCTGCGGGTAAAATTCGCCCAGCAGGGCGTCTCTTATGATGAAAACACGGTGGTTATCGTGCTTAACTTCGGCCAGCGGGTGGTGGGGATCGTGGTCGACGGCGTCTCCGACGTGCTGTCGCTCACCGCTGAACAGATCCGCCCGGCGCCGGAATTCGCGGTGACGCTGGCGACCGAGTATCTCACCGGTCTTGGCGCGCTCGGCGAGCGCATGTTGATCCTTGTGGATATCGAAAAGCTGCTCAGCAGCGAAGAGATGGCGCTGGTCGATAACGTCGCCAAAAGCCACTAAGCAACGGGGCGCGCCCGGTCGCGCCCGGTAAAAATAGTCCCCGCCTGGCATAAAGTTCCCCTCCCGTACGCCGATAACCCTTTCAGTCACATACGTAAAGCCTGGCCGTTCAGGCTTCCAGGAAGGGGAAACATGTTTAATCGTATTAAGGTCGTCACCAGTCTCTTATTAGTGCTGGTGCTATTTGGCGCATTGCAGCTGATTTCAGGCGGTCTGTTTTTTTCGTCGCTGAAAAGCGATAAAGAGAACTTTACCGTCCTGCAAACCATCCGTCAGCAGCAGTTGCTGCTGAGTGAAAGTCGGGTCGATCTGCTGCAGGCGCGTAACTCCCTGAACCGCGCAGGGATCCGCTACATGATGGATACCAACAAAATCGGCAGCGGCGCGACTATCGACGAGCTGCTGGCGAAAGCGAAAGAAGAGCTGGCGCGCGCCGAGCGCAACTACACCGCCTATGAAAAAATCCCGCAGGACCCGCGTCAGGATCCTCAGGCGACGGAAAAGCTTAAGCAGCAGTATGGCATCCTGTACGGCGCGCTGTCGGAGCTGATCCAGCTGCTGGGCGAGGGTAAAATCAACGCCTTCTTCGACCAGCCGACGCAAAAATACCAGGACGATTTCGAGCAGACCTATAACGCCTATCTGCAGCAAAACGGCAAGCTGTATCAAATCGCCGTTGACGCTAGCAACAGCTCGTATAGCTCGGCGATCTGGACCTTAATTGTGGTCATCATCGTGGTGCTGGCGGCGATCGTCGGCGTGTGGATGGGTATCCACCATATCCTGGTGCGCCCGCTGAACCGCATGATTGAACACATCAAACGGATTGCGTCCGGCGATCTGACCCAGCCTATTCCGGTGACCAGCCGTAATGAAATCGGCGTGCTGGCCGCCAGCCTCAAGCACATGCAGAACGAGCTTATCGAAACGGTAAGCGGCGTGCGTCAGGGGGCGGATGCCATCTATAGCGGCGCATCGGAAATCGCCGCCGGGAATAACGATCTCTCTTCGCGCACCGAACAGCAGGCGGCATCGCTGGAAGAGACCGCCGCCAGTATGGAACAGCTGACAGCGACGGTGAAACAGAACGCCGAAAACGCGCGTCAGGCCAGCCAGCTGGCGCTGAGCGCCTCCGAAACCGCGCAGAAGGGCGGCAAAGTGGTGGCTAACGTGGTGGAAACCATGCACGACATCGCCAGCAGCTCGCAGAAAATTGCCGATATCACCGGCGTTATCGATGGTATCGCCTTCCAGACTAACATCCTGGCGCTTAACGCCGCGGTAGAAGCGGCGCGTGCGGGTGAACAAGGTCGCGGCTTCGCGGTTGTGGCGGGTGAAGTCCGCAACCTGGCGCAGCGCAGCGCCCAGGCGGCCAAAGAGATCAAAGCGCTGATCGAGGACTCGGTCAACCGTGTGGATATGGGCTCGGTACTGGTGGAAAGCGCCGGCGACACCATGGGCGATATCGTCAATGCGGTCACCCGCGTGACCGACATCATGGGCGAAATCGCCTCTGCTTCGGATGAACAGAGCCGCGGTATCGACCAGGTCGGCCAGGCGGTAGCGGAAATGGATCGCGTCACCCAGCAGAACGCCTCGCTGGTGGAGGAGTCGGCCTCGGCCGCCGCCGCGCTGGAAGAGCAGGCCAGCCTGCTGACGCAGTCGGTTGCCGTCTTCCGTCTGAAGTCGGAAGGGCAGGAGGAGTATAAAGCGCCGGTCAGCAATAAAACCGCGCCTGCCGCCATCGCTACGCATAAAAAAACCAGCGCCAGCGACTACCAGGATAACTGGGAGACGTTCTAACGGGTACCGGCCGCCGCATCCCTACACGCGGCGGCCTCTCTTGCGTTGTAAGCCGGCCGAGACCGGCTACCAAGGAGATTGCTATGTTTAACCGAATCCGTATCTCTACCAGTCTTTTCCTGCTGCTGATCTCCTTTTGCATCATGCAACTGATCAGCACCGGGCTCTCTTACGTCGCGCTACGCGCCGACAACCACAATCTTGAACGTATTACCGTCAGTAGCCAGCAGCGCGATGCGCTTAGCCTAAGCTGGGTATCGCTGCTACAGGCGCGAAATACCCTTAACCGCGCCGGTACCCGCGCGGCGCTGAAGGTGCCGCAGGAGCAGGTGGATGCGCTGATGGGCGGCGCCCGCAGCTCGCTGCAAAAAGCCGATCTCTATTTTAACCAGTTCCTCAACACGCCTCGCGCGGATGAGCAGGAACAGCAGTTGGCCGATGCCACGCGCGATAGCTACGAGAAGCTACGCGGCGCGCTGCGCGAACTGATTGTGTTCCTCGAAAATCGCAACCTGCAGGCCTTTATGGACCAGCCGACGCAGAAAATACAGGACCGCTTCGAGGCCGACTTTGTGCAATATCTGCAGCTGGCGAAGGCGACGACCGATGAAGCCTGCGCCTCCAGCCAGCAGGCCTACGGCTGGTCAATCTGGTTGGTTGCCGGGGCGGTGCTGATGCTCTTGGTAGTCACCCTCAGCGCGATGTGGTGGCTGCGAACCATGCTGATGCAGCCGCTGAATATTATTCGCGGCCATTTCGAACGTATCGCCAGCGGCGATCTTTCCGCACCGATTGAGGTCTATGGGCGTAACGAAATCAGCCAGCTATTTGCCAGCCTGCAGCGCATGCAACAGTCGCTGATTGGTACCGTCGGCGCGGTGCGCGACGGCGCGGAGTCGATTCTTATCGGCCTGCAGGAGATTTCAGAAGGCAACAACGATCTCTCCTCGCGCACCGAACAACAGGCGGCTTCGCTGGAAGAGACCGCCGCCAGTATGGAGCAGCTAACGGCGACGGTAAAACAGAATGCCGATAACGCCCGCCAGGCATCGCAGCTGGCGCGTGATGCCTCCTCCACCGCCGCCAAAGGCGGCGAGCTGGCGGATGACGTGGTCACCACGATGCACGACATCGCCAACAGTTCGCAAAAAATCGGCGCCATTACCAGCGTCATCGACGGCATCGCCTTCCAGACCAATATTCTGGCGCTTAACGCGGCGGTGGAGGCGGCGCGCGCCGGTGAGCAGGGGCGCGGCTTTGCGGTGGTGGCCGGTGAAGTACGCAACCTGGCCAGCCGCAGCGCCCAGGCGGCAAAAGAAATTAAGCTACTGATCGACGAATCCGTTAGCCGCGTCAAACACGGCTCGGTGCTGGTGGAAAATTCCGGCGCCACCATGCAGGACATCGTGCGCTCGGTCACCCGGGTGACCGACATCATGGGCGAAATCGCCTCCGCCTCCGATGAGCAGAGCCGCGGCATTGAGCAGGTGACGCAGGCGGTTACCCAGATGGATCAGGTCACGCAACAGAACGCCGCCCTGGTGGTGGAATCGGCTTCCGCCGCCGCTGCGCTGGAAGAGCAGGCGATTACCCTCGCCGATGCAGTGGCGGTATTCCGTCTGGCGGACGACAACTTCGTCGCGCCGGAAACCTCATCCACGGTAAAGGAGACCCTGGATTGTCAAACCGCATAAACCGCTCGTATTTTGCCGGTGAGTCGGCATGAAGCAGACGACATCAACCGCGGCGCGTGAAAGCGGATCGGCGCTGGCGCAGATGGCTCAGCGTCTGCCGCTCTCCGACGCGCATTTTCGCCGCATCAGCCAGCTTATCTATCAGCGTGCCGGGATCGTGCTGGCGGCGCATAAGCGCGAGATGGTGTACAACCGGCTGGTGCGCCGTTTGCGTCTGCTGGGCATTCATGATTTCGGCGACTACCTGGCGCTGCTGGAAAGCGACCCGCACAGCGCCGAGTGGCAGGCGTTTATCAATGCGCTGACCACCAACCTGACCGCCTTTTTTCGCGAGGCGCACCACTTTCCGATTCTGGCGGAGCATGCGCGCTCGCGTCCCGGGAACTATAGCGTGTGGAGCACCGCCGCCTCGACCGGCGAAGAACCTTATTCCATCGCCATTACGCTCGGTGATGCGCTCGGGGAACGTGCGGGCAGTTGCCAGGTCTGGGCCAGCGATATTGACACCCAGGTGCTGGAGAAAGCGGAAGCGGGGATTTATCGCCATGAAGATCTGCGCACTCTGACGCCAATCCAGATGCAGCGTTATTTTCTGCGCGGCACCGGGCCGCATCAGGGGCTGGTGCGCGTGCGTCAGGAGCTGGCGGCGCGGGTCAACTTCCAGCCGCTGAATCTGCTGGCGGCGGAGTGGGCGCTGCCGGGGCCGTTCGACGCGATTTTTTGCCGCAACGTGATGATCTATTTCGATAAACCGACGCAGGAACGCATCCTGCGCCGCTTTGTCCCCTTGCTTAAACCGGGGGGGCTGTTGTTTGCCGGTCACTCCGAGAATTTCAGCCAGATCAGCCGGGATTTCTACCTGCGTGGACAGACCGTGTATGGGCTGACCAAGGAGAAGTAATGAGTAAAATCAGAGTGTTATGTGTTGATGATTCGGCCCTGATGCGCCAGTTGATGACCGAGATCGTCAATGGCCACGCCGATATGGAGATGGTGGCGGTGGCCCCGGACCCGCTGGTCGCACGGGATCTGATCAAAAAATTTAACCCACAGGTGCTGACGCTGGACGTCGAAATGCCGCGCATGGACGGCCTCGATTTCCTCGAAAAGCTGATGCGCCTGCGGCCGATGCCGGTGGTGATGGTTTCATCGCTGACCGGTAAAGGTTCGGAAATTACCCTGCGCGCGCTGGAGCTGGGGGCGGTGGATTTCGTCACCAAACCGCAGCTAGGGATCCGCGAAGGCATGCTGGCCTACAGCGAACTGATAGGCGAAAAGATCCGTACCGCCGCACGGGCGCGGCTGCCGCAGCGGGCCAATGACCAGCCGCCGGCCATTTTAAGCCACGGACCGCTGCTGAGCAGCGAGAAGCTGATCGCCATTGGCGCTTCCACCGGCGGCACCGAAGCGATTCGTCAGGTGCTACAACCGTTGCCGGCCACCAGTCCGGCTCTGCTTATCACCCAGCATATGCCGCCGGGATTTACCCGCTCGTTTGCCGAACGGTTGAATAAGCTGTGCCAGATCACGGTGAAAGAGGCGGAAGAGGGCGAACGCGTGCTCCCTGGACACGCCTATATTGCGCCTGGGGATCGCCATCTGGAGCTGGCGCGTAGTGGCGCTAACTATCAGGTCAAGTTGCACGACGGCCCGGCGGTAAATCGCCATCGTCCCTCGGTGGATGTGCTGTTTCGTTCGGTGGCCCGCCACGCCGGGCGCAATGCGGTGGGGGTGATCCTCACCGGCATGGGCAACGACGGCGCGCAGGGGATGCTGGAGATGCATCGCGCCGGGGCCTATACCCTGGCGCAGAGTGAGGCGAGCTGCGTGGTGTTCGGCATGCCGCGCGAGGCCATCGCCAGCGGTGGGGTCAACGAAGTGGTTGAACTGGAGCGCATGAGCCAACGCATGCTGGCGCAGATCGCCGGCGGCCAGGCGCTGCGAATTTAAATTCACGCCGCCGGGAAGTCCCGGCGGCGTGGTGTGAAGTGAGTTAAAAATGACACTGTTCAGGGGTAGTAATGGCAGATAAGAATCTCCGTTTTCTGGTCGTCGACGACTTTTCCACCATGCGTCGTATCATCAGAAATTTGCTTAAAGAGCTCGGCTTCAACAATGTCGAAGAGGCGGAAGATGGCGCGGACGCGCTAAATAAGCTGCGGGCCAGCAGCTTTGATTTCGTGGTCTCCGACTGGAACATGCCTAACGTTGACGGCCTGGAGCTGCTGCAGACCATTCGTGCCGATGCCGCGCTGGCGGCGATGCCGGTATTGATGGTGACGGCGGAAGCGAAAAAAGAAAATATTATTGCCGCCGCGCAGGCAGGCGCCAGCGGTTATGTGGTGAAACCTTTTACGGCGGCGACGCTGGAAGAAAAGCTCAACAAGATTTTTGAAAAATTGGGCATGTAAGGAGAGGGCGATGAGAGAGATTCCAATGCCTGCCAGCGATGCAGCGACCGCGGGAGAGATAATCTCCCGTATCGGCCAGCTCACCCGTATGCTGCGCGACAGCATGCGCGAGCTGGGGCTCGATCAGGCAATTGCCCAGGCGGCCGAGGCGATCCCGGATGCCCGCGACCGTCTTGATTACGTTGTCACCATGACGGCGCAGGCGGCGGAACGGGCGTTGAGCTGCGTGGAGGCGGCGCAGCCGCGCCAGGCCGAACTGGAGTCCGGCGCCAGCGCGCTAAAATCGCGCTGGGATGAGTGGTTCGCTAACCCGATCGAACTGGACGACGCGCGCGCGCTGGTGACCGACACCCGTGAGTATCTGGATCAGGTGCCGGGCCATACTTCCTTTACCAATGCTCAACTGATGGAAATCATGATGGCGCAGGATTTCCAGGACCTGACCGGTCAGGTTATCAAGCGCATGATGGACGTGGTGCAGGAAATTGAAAAGCAGCTGCTGATGGTGCTGATGGAAAACATGCCGGAACCGCCGGTGAAAGAGAAACGGGCCAACGATAGCCTGCTCAACGGCCCGCAGCTTGACCAGAACGGCGTCGGCGTCATCGCCAACCAGGCGCAGGTTGACGATCTGCTCGATAGTCTCGGTTTCTGAATATGGCGGGGCGCAGTCGCTGCGCCCCTGCCGCCTTTCCCTCATCCATGAAATAACCCCTCTTTTTCGCCGTTGTTCCGCCAATGACTTCGCTATTTTTTTGGCATGCTGACCGCCATTCTTTACCCTCCCGACACAGGAACTGCAGGCTTGGCGGAAGACAGCGATCTGGAAAAAAGCGAGGCCCCCACCGCCCATCGGTTGGAGAAGGCGCGTGAAGAGGGCCAGATCCCGCGCTCGCGCGAGCTGACCTCGGTACTCATGCTGGTGGCCGGGCTCGCCATTATCCTGATGTCCGGCAGCAATATCACTCGCCAACTGGCGGAGATGCTGACGCAGGGCCTGCACTTTGACCACGGGATGGTCAGCAATGACAAACAAATGCTGCGCCAGCTGGGAATGCTGCTGCGTCAGGCGGTGCTGGCATTGCTGCCGGTAATGGCCGGGCTGGTGCTGGTGGCGCTGGCCGCGCCGATGCTGCTTGGCGGCATTTTATTCAGCACCAAGTCGCTCAAATTCGATCTTAAACGGCTGAATCCGCTTTCCGGTCTGAAACGCATGTTCTCCACCCAGGTGCTGGCGGAGCTGTTAAAAGGGATCCTCAAAGCCACGCTGGTCGGTTGGGTAACCGGGCTGTACCTGTGGCACAACTGGGCGGCGATGCTGCATCTGATGACCCAACAGCCGCTCGACGCGTTGGCCAATGCGCTGCAGATGATCCTCTATTGCGGATTTCTGGTGGTGCTCGGATTGACGCCGATGGTGGCGTTTGACGTTTTTTATCAGCTGTGGAGCCACTTCAAAAAGCTGAAGATGACCAAACAGGATATCCGCGACGAATTCAAAGATCAGGAAGGCGACCCGCATGTTAAAGGGCGGATCCGTCAACAGCAGCGGGCGATTGCCCAGCGGCGGATGATGGCCGATGTGCCGAAAGCGGACGTGATAGTCACTAACCCGACCCACTATGCCGTCGCCCTACAGTACAACGATAAAAAAATGAGCGCGCCGAAGGTGCTGGCTAAAGGGGCGGGGGAGATTGCGCTGCGCATTCGTGAACTGGGAGCGCAACACCGTATTCCGATGCTCGAAGCGCCGCCGCTGGCCCGCGCGCTCTATCGCCATAGCGAGATTGGCCAGCATATTCCCGCCACCCTCTATGCCGCGGTCGCCGAAGTGCTGGCCTGGGTCTATCAACTGCGCCGCTGGCGGCGCGAGGGCGGCCTGATCCCGAAAAAACCTCAACGTTTACCGGTGCCGGAAGCACTGGATTTTGCAAAAGAGAGTGACTCTGATGGCTAATTTGGCCTCCCTGCTGCGTTTGCCGGGGAATGTTAAAGATACGCAATGGCAGGTTCTGGCCGGCCCGATCCTGATCCTGCTGATTTTGTCGATGATGGTGCTGCCGCTGCCGGCGTTTATCCTCGACCTGCTTTTTACTTTCAATATCGCGTTGTCGATCATGGTGCTGCTGGTGGCGATGTTTACCCAGCGCACGCTGGACTTCGCCGCGTTTCCGACCATTCTGCTGTTCTCGACGCTGCTGCGCCTGTCGCTCAACGTCGCCTCGACGCGCATCATTTTGATGGAAGGGCACACCGGGGCCGCCGCCGCGGGGCGGGTCGTGGAGGCCTTCGGTCACTTCCTGGTCGGCGGTAATTTCGCCATCGGTATCGTGGTGTTTATTATCCTCGTGCTGATCAACTTCATGGTTATCACCAAAGGCGCCGGGCGTATCGCCGAAGTGGGGGCGCGTTTCGTGCTCGACGGCATGCCGGGTAAGCAAATGGCGATCGATGCCGACATGAACGCCGGGCTTATCGGCGAAGAGGAGGCGAAAAAACGCCGCGCGGAAGTCACGCAGGAAGCCGACTTCTACGGTTCGATGGACGGCGCCAGCAAGTTTGTTCGCGGTGATGCCATCGCCGGGCTAATGATTATGGTGATTAACGTGGTCGGCGGACTGCTGGTCGGCGTGGTGCAGCACGGTATGGAGCTGGGCGCGGCGGCGGAAAGCTACACCTTGCTGACCATCGGCGACGGGCTGGTGGCGCAGATTCCGGCGTTGGTGATCTCTACCGCCGCCGGGGTCATCGTGACCCGGGTGGCGACCGATCAGGATGTCGGCGAACAGATGGTCGGCCAGCTATTCAATAACCCAAAGGTCATGCTGCTGTGTGCCGCGGTACTTGGGCTGCTGGGGCTGGTGCCGGGGATGCCGAACCTGGTCTTCCTGCTGTTTACCGCCGCGCTGCTCGGGCTGGCCTGGTGGCTGCGCGGGCGCGAAAAACAGGCGCCAAAAGCCGCCGACGAACCCATCGTGCAGGAGAATACCCAGGCCGCGGAAGCCAGTTGGGCGGACGTACAGTTGGAAGATCCGCTGGGCATGGAAGTGGGTTACCGGCTGATCCCGATGGTCGATTTTCAGCAAAATGGCGAGCTGTTGGGGCGTATCCGCGGGATCCGCAAGAAATTCGCCCAGGAGATGGGCTATCTGCCGCCGGTGGTGCATATCCGCGATAACCTCGAACTGGCGCCCGCCCGCTACCGCATTCTGATGAAAGGCGTGGAAATCGGCAGCGGCGAAGCGCAGCCTGGGCGCTGGCTAGCGATCAACCCCGGCAACGCTATCGGCGAGCTGGCGGGGGATAAAACTATCGATCCGGCCTTCGGTCTGGAGGCGGTATGGATTGATAGCGCGTTGCGCGAGCAGGCGCAAATTCAGGGCTATACGGTGGTGGAGGCCAGTACGGTGGTGGCGACCCATCTCAACCATCTCATCGGCCAGTTCGCCAGCGAACTGTTTGGCCGCCAGGAGACGCAGCAACTGCTCGATCGCGTGTCGCAGGAGATGCCGAAGCTGACCGAAGATTTCGTACCGGGCGTGGTGTCGCTGACCACGTTGCATAAGGTGTTGCAGAATCTGCTGGCCGAGCGGGTATCGATCCGCGATATGCGTACCATTATCGAGACGCTGGCGGAACATGCGCCAACGCAAAGCGATCCTTACGAGCTGACCACCGTCGTGCGCGTGGCGCTGGGGCGGGCGATTGCCCAGCAGTGGTTCCCTGGCAATGGCGAAATTCAGGTTATCGGCCTGGATACCCAACTGGAACGACTGCTGCTGCAGGCGCTGCAGGGCGGCGGCGGTCTCGAACCGGGGCTTGCCGACCGCCTGCTGGAGCAGGCGCGGCAGGCGCTGCAGCGCCAGGAGATGCTCAGCGCGCCGCCGGTGCTGCTGGTTAACCACGCGCTGCGCCCGCTACTGGCGCGCTTCCTGCGCCGTAGCCTGCCGCAGATGGCGGTGCTTTCCAACCTGGAGATCAACGACGATCGCCAGATTCGCATGACCTCAACCATTGGAGCGGCCTGATGACGCGCTATCTTCCTTTATTGTGCCTTTTATTGCCGGTTACCGCCGGCGCGGCATCGGGCTCATGGATTGCCGAAGGGCCCGGCGTCACCCTTGAACAGGGCGGGATGAGTGATTCTTCCGCCGCGCTGCTGCCGCCCAATACGCTGCCTGGCGGCAATGCGCGCATCGAGACCGTTAGCTGGCGCTATCGTCTGCTGTCAGCGGAGCCGGCGGGGCTGCAGGTGCATTTATGTAGCCTGAATCGCTGTATTCCGCTGACCAGCGCCAGCGGCACCAGCCACGCGTTGGCAGGCGAGGCGGCAGATGGGCCGCTGCGTTTTGTCTATTCCGTACAGACCCGCGGGCCGTTAAACCCGCCGCTGCGGGCGATTGCCAATCAGGTTATCGTTAATTATCAGTAGTCGCACTGCGCTGACTGGAGTGATAAATGGAACGGACCGTAGGCCGGATAAGGCGCAGCCGCCATCCGGCGCGAAAATGGCTCGTTACCCGCGGTTATTGCCCGGCGGCGCTACGCTTGCGCTGGCCTACAGATCACATGCCGCCGTAGGTCAGGTAAGCGTAGCGCCACCTGACAAAAAACGGCGCTACGGATAACCGTCGCCATGGGGGAAATACAGAGAAAGGGGGTCAGACGCCGATTTTACGGCCCAGCAGACTGGCGGCGCGCGACTGACCGTCCGGCCCGTACAGCGATTTATTATTCTTGCTAAGAATTGCCAGCGCCTGCTGGTTATGGGCGATCTGTTGATTGAGCAACAGGCCGTTATGCTGATTCTTTTCACGCAGGCTCTGGCTTAACTGCTGGATCTGCCGCCAGCGTTCGCTGAAGCTTTCATGGCCCTGGTAAGGCGCGCGTAGCGCAAGGTTGGCTTCCAGCGCCGGGCGCTGTTGTTCAAGCCAGGCCACCGTCGCCAGCAGTTGACTCTTGCTATCGGTGACGCGCTGCAGCGCCACGCCGGGCAGTTCATCCGCACACAGCAATTGTTGCTCTTGCGCCAGCACGTCATCCAGCGCCCGCAGGGTTTCCGCCAGTTTATCCAGCAGAGTGCGTAATCTGTCCATCATCAGGCCTTATCTGTTTTGCTACCGGCAAGGCGCTGGATATCGTTGTGCGCATCCTGCAGCAGGGCGTCGGCGATTTTGCCGGCGTCCATTTTCAGTTCGCCGCTACGAATCGCCTGTTTGATAGCCTCGACCCGGTTCATATCAATATCCTGGGTGCCGGGCTGCATCAGCCGCGCCTGCGCATCGCTCAGTTTCACTTTGGTGGCGCTAACGGCGGTTTCCGCCGCGGCGGCCTTGCGCGGCTGAAGCGGGTTGTCGGCCGGGGTTTCACGCGGCTGCACCGTGGAAACCGGCTGTAACCGCTGGGTGCGATCGATACTCATGGTCCATCTCCAAAATGGGTTTCTAATGGGATTATCGGCAGGTGCTGGCAAACCTTTACTTTTTTATAACGTAATACGGATGGATCCATCCTCCCCGGCGATACCGCTGACGATTTTGCCGGAAACCATGCGCACGCGCACGCTATCTTCGGCCGCCGCGTTATTCATCGCCTTACCGGCACCGCTGATGCTAAAGCCGTCCCCCTCGGCCATGACCTGCACTGGCTGACCGGCTTTGATCACCCACGCGCGACGCAACATAGAGAGCGTCAGCGGTTGGCCTGGGCTGATATTCCGCAGCGTCACCGCGCCCAGCGCTTTTTTGCTGTCGGTCAGCGTACGCGGCGGCAGGGTATCGAGCCTGCCTGATTTTAGCACCACATCCGCCGGGGTCAGCGGCGTTCCGCCGCTAATACCGCGCGCCGCCGCCAGATAACGGCCAAATACCTGCACCTGGGTCTGAATAAATCGCCGCTCCTGCCCGCAGCGGGCGGAGACGCTGATATTGCCGCCGATTCGCGCATTGGGCGGCAGCGACAGCTGCGGTAATTCACACGGCGGCCACTGAGCGGGCGGCGTGCGCACCAGCACTTTCACCTGCACGGCATTATCGTTGAATTTGCTTTTAATGAAGCTTTCGATTTGCGTCGCCAGCGTGTCGGCGCGGGCGCTCAGGCTGCACAGCAGGCCGACCAGCAGGATTTTACTTTTCATCGCGTTCCCCTCACGCCACCCGGAAAGGGGTTAAGTGTAACGGCTGCCCCGAGGGACTAAACAGATAAATAGCGCCCCATTTTGCCCCTATTCCCGCGATAGGTTGGCGCAGGGGGCGTTTATGCTGTCGGCTCCAAATTCTAACCTTGCGGAGGGAGCATGCTCGACAAACTGGACGCTGCTCTGCGTTTTGGCCAGGAGGCGCTGAACCTGCGCGTCCAGCGCCAGGAAATACTGGCCGCCAATATCGCCAACGCAGACACGCCGGGCTATCAGGCGCGGGATATCGATTTCGCCAGCCAACTGAATAAAGTCCTGCAACAGGGGCGGGTAAACGGCAACGGCATGGCGCTGAACCTGACGGCGGCGCGTCATATTCCGGCACAGACCATGCAGCCGCCGGAGCTGGATCTGCTGTTCCGGGTGCCGGACCAGCCGTCGATGGACGGCAATACGGTGGACATGGATCGCGAACGCACCAACTTCGCTGACAACAGCCTGAAATATCAGACCGACCTGACGCTGCTCAACGGTCAGATCAAAGGGATGATGTCGGTGCTGCAACAAGGATAAGGCGAATGTCTTTACTCAATATTTTTGATATCTCCGGCTCGGCGCTCTCGGCCCAGTCGCAGCGGATGAACGTCAGCGCCAGCAATATGGCCAACGCCGATAGCGTCACCGGCCCGGATGGCGAACCCTATCGCGCGAAGCAGGTGGTGTTCGAAGTGGCCGCGGCGCCAGGGCAGCAGACCGGCGGCGTGCGCGTCTCGCAGGTGGTCGATGACCCGGCGCCCGCCCGTATGGTTTATCAACCAGGCAACCCGTTGGCCGATGCTAAGGGTTATGTGCGGATGCCGAACGTCGATGTGGTGAGCGAAATGGTTAACACCATCTCCGCCTCCCGCAGCTATCAGGCCAACGTCGAAGTGCTCAACACCACTAAGTCGATGATGATGAAAACCCTGACGTTGGGTCAGTAACCGGAGATCCCAATGGCTATCGCCGCAACCACCAATGAATCGACCAATAATGCGGTTCTTGATTCCGCCAGCAAAAGCAGCACCAGCCAGGATCTGCATAACAGCTTCCTGACGTTGCTGGTGGCGCAGTTGAAAAATCAGGACCCGACCAACCCGATGCAGAACAACGAGCTGACCTCGCAGCTGGCGCAGATTAATACCGTACAAGGCATCGAAAAACTCAACACCACCCTTGGCGCGATCTCCGGGCAGATCAACAGCAACCAGTCGCTGCAGGCCAGCGCGCTGATCGGCCACGGCGTGATGGTACCGGGTAATAACATTCTGGTCGGCAGCAAAGAAGGCCAGGTCAGCACCACGCCGTTTGGCGTCGAACTGGAGCGCGCCGCCGACCAGGTGACGGCAACCATCACCAACGCCAATGGCCAGGTGGTGCGGACCATTGAGATTGGCGGCCTCACCGCCGGGGTGCACGCCTTCACCTGGGACGGCTCGCTGGATGATGGTACCGCCGCGCCGGACGGTGCCTATAAAGTGGCGATTAACGCCAAGGGCAACGGCGAGCAGCTGGTGGCGCGTAGCCTGCACTTCGGCATGGTTAACGGTGTGATTAACGACAGCAACGGCGCGAAGCTGGATCTCGGCCTTGCCGGTAACGCCAGTCTAGAAGAAGTGCGGCAGATCCTGTAATTCGCACCTGATTTTATCGATATCCTCAATATTTGGAGAGTAACATGGCCTTTTCTCAGGCAGTCAGCGGCTTAAATGCGGCGGCCACCAATCTCGACGTGATTGGCAACAATATCGCTAACTCCGCGACCGCGGGTTTTAAATCCGGCAGCGTGTCGTTCGCCGATATGTTCGCCGGTTCGCAGGTCGGGCTGGGGGTTAAAGTTTCCGGGATCACCCAGAACTTTAAAGGCGGCACCACTACCGGCACCAGCCGCGCGCTGGATGTGGCGATTAACGGCAACGGCTTCTTCCGCATGCAGGATAAAGATGGCGGTATTTTCTATACCCGCAACGGCCAGTTTAAGCTGGACGAAAACCGCAATCTGACCAATATGCAGGGGCTGCAACTGACCGGCTATCCGGCCGCCGGCACGCCGCCGACCATTCAGCAGGGCGCCAACCCGGTACCGCTGAGCATTCCGGAAGGGATGATGAACGCCAAAGCGTCGACTTCCGGCGAAATGGTCGCCAACCTGAAGTCGACGCATAAAGTGCCGGAGAACAAGACCTTCGACCCGGCGAAGCAGGACAGCTACAACTACGTCAACACCATCACCGCCTACGATTCGCTGGGTAACGCCCACAATATCAACGCCTATTTTGTGAAAACCGACGATAACAAATGGCAGGTCTATACCCAGGACGGCAGCGCGGCTGCGGTCAGCGCGGGCACCATGGAGTTCAATACCAGCGGCAACCTGGTCAGCGTTAACGGCCAGGCGGGCGAGTTCAGTATGACCATTCCAATGAGCGCGAAAGACGGCGCACCGGCGCAGAACTTCACGCTCAGCTTCGCCGGTAGTATGCAGCAGAACGTCGGTAGCGATTCGGTGAGTAAAGTAGCGCAGGATGGTTATGCCGCCGGTGAATACACCAACTTCCAGATTAACGATGACGGTACCGTCGTCGGTATCTACTCCAACCAGCAGACCCAGGTCCTGGGGCAGATTGTGATGGCCAACTTCTCCAACCCGGAAGGGCTGGCGTCACAGGGCGATAACGTCTGGCAGGAGACCGGCGCCTCGGGCCAGCCACGGGTGGGACTCTCCGGCGGCGGCGGTTTTGGCAAGCTGACCAGCGGCGCGCTGGAGTCTTCCAACGTCGACCTGAGCCAGGAGCTGGTGAACATGATTGTCGCCCAGCGTAACTATCAGTCCAACGCCCAGACCATCAAGACGCAGGATTCGATCCTGCAGACGCTGGTCAGCCTGCGCTAACGGAACTGAGTTATGGATCACGCGATTTATACCGCGATGGGCGCCGCGCGCCAGACGCTGGAGCAACAGTCGATTACCGCCAACAATCTCGCCAACGCCTCGACGCCGGGCTTTCGCGCCCAGCTCGCCGCGCTGCGCGCGGTGCCGGTTGACGGGCCGAGCCTCGCCACCCGCACGCTGGTGGCGGCCTCGACGCCGGGCGCCGATATGAGCCAGGGGGCGCTGAACTACACCGGGCGCCCGCTGGACGTGGCGCTGCAGCAGGACGGTTTTCTGGCGCTCAGCCTGCCGGGCGGCGGCGAAGCCTATACCCGCAACGGTAGCATTCAGATTTCAGCTAACGGTCAGTTGACGGTGCAGGGAATGCCGCTGCAGGGCGACGGCGGGCCGATTGAGGTACCGCCATCGGCGGAAATCACTATCGCGGCCGACGGCACCATTTCAGCGCTGAACCCCGGTGATCCGCCGAACACCATCGCGCAGATTGGCCGCCTGAAGCTGGTGAAAGCCGATGCGCGCGAAGTGATGCGCGGCGATGACGGCCTGTTCCGCCTGACCCCGGAAACCCAGCAGCGCCGCGGCAATCTGTTGGCCAACGACCCGCAGGTGCGGGTCATGCCGGGCGTGCTGGAGGGCAGTAACGTCAAGCCGATGGAGACCATGGTCGATATGATCGCCAACGCCCGTCGCTTTGAAATGCAAATGAAGGTCATCCACAGCGTGGATGAGAACGAACAGCGGGCGAACTCTCTGCTGTCAGTAAGCTGATAGCCAGTCGGCCCGCCGCCAAAGGAAATAACCAATGATTCCCTCTTTATGGATTGCGAAAACCGGTCTTGATGCGCAGCAGACCAATATGGACGTGATCGCCAACAACCTGGCGAACGTCAGCACCAACGGTTTTAAACGCCAGCGCGCGGTGTTTGAAGATCTGCTGTATCAGACCATGCGCCAGCCGGGGGCGCAGTCCTCCGAACAGACCACGCTGCCTTCCGGCCTGCAGATCGGTACCGGCGTGCGCCCGGTCGCCACCGAGCGTCTGCATAGCCAGGGCAACCTGTCGCAGACCAACAACAGCAAAGACGTGGCGATTAAAGGCCAGGGCTTCTTCCAGGTGCTGCTGCCGGACGGCAGCCAGGCTTACACCCGCGACGGCTCGTTCCAGATCGATCAGAACGGCCAACTGGTGACCGCCAGCGGCTTCCAGGTGCAGCCGGCGATCACTATTCCGGCCAACGCGTTGACCATTACCATCGCCCGCGATGGCATCGTGAGCGTCACCCAGCAGGGTCAGACCGCCGCCCAGCAGGTCGGGCAACTGACGTTAACCACCTTTATTAACGACAGCGGCCTCGAAAGCGTGGGCGAGAACCTGTACCAGGAAACTGAAAGCTCCGGCGCGCCGAATGAGAGCACGCCGGGCCTGAACGGCGCCGGTATGCTCTACCAGGGTTATGTCGAGACCTCTAACGTCAACGTGGCGGAAGAGCTCGTTAATATGATCCAGACCCAGCGCGCCTATGAGATCAACAGCAAAGCGGTTTCGACGTCGGATCAGATGCTGCAGAAACTGACCCAGCTGTAATGTTTGATGACGGGCGTCGCCTGCCGCGCCCGTCGCTTTTTTGGTGTAACAAAGGCGATACCCCGTGGTAACCACACATTCGATGGCCACCCTGCCGCGCCAGGGACAACGCTTGCTGGCGGGCATGGTGATGCTGACGCTGAGCGGCTGCGCGTACATTCCGCATAAACCGTTGGTCGATGGTTCGACCTCGGCGCAGCCCGCGCCGCCGACCGCGCCGGTACCGAACGGCTCAATTTTTCAGGCCGCGCAGCCGATGAACTACGGCTATCAGCCGCTGTTTGAAGACCGCCGCCCGCGCAATGTTGGCGACACGTTGACTATTGTGCTGCAGGAAAACGTCAGCGCCAGCAAGAGTTCTTCCGCCAATGCCAGCCGTAACGGTTCCAGCAAGTTTGGCGTCGCCACCGCGCCGCGCTACTTAGACGGCCTGCTGGGCAACGCCCGCGCCGATATGGATATTTCCGGCGATAACAGTTTCGGCGGTAAAGGCGGGGCGAACGCCAATAACACCTTCAACGGCACCATTACCGTCACCGTTAATCAGGTGTTGAGCAACGGCAACCTGCACGTGGTGGGGGAAAAACAGATCGCCATTAACCAGGGCACCGAGTTCATCCGCTTCTCCGGGGTAGTTAACCCGCGCACCATCAGCGGTAGCAACTCGGTTACCTCAACGCAGGTGGCGGACGCGCGCATCGAGTATGTCGGCAACGGCTACATCAATGAAGCGCAGACGATGGGCTGGCTGCAGCGGTTCTTCCTCAACGTCTCCCCGTACTAATGAGCGGGCCATTTGCGCTGTTACTGAAAAGAGATTCACATGGTTAAAAAACTCATCATTGCGCTATTAATCGGCGCGGCCAGCTTACCGGCGACGGCGGAGCGTATTCGCGATCTGGTGACGGTACAGGGCGTGCGAGATAACGCCTTAATCGGCTACGGCCTGGTGGTGGGGCTCGACGGCTCCGGCGACCAGACCATGCAAACGCCGTTTACCACCCAAAGCCTGAGCAACATGCTATCGCAGCTCGGTATTACCGTGCCGCCGGGCACCAACATGCAGCTTAAGAACGTCGCCGCGGTGATGGTCACGGCGAAGCTGCCGCCTTTCGCGCGCGCAGGGCAGAATATCGATGTGGTGGTCTCATCAATGGGCAACGCCAAAAGCCTGCGCGGCGGGACCTTGCTGATGACACCGCTCAAAGGGGTGGATAACCAGGTTTATGCGCTGGCGCAGGGCAACGTGCTGGTGGGCGGCGCCGGCGCGGCGGCGGGCGGCAGCAGCGTACAGGTCAATCAGTTGGCCGGCGGACGCATCAGCAACGGCGCCACCATCGAGCGCGAACTGCCGACTACTTTCGGCAGCGGCGGGGTGCTCAACCTGCAGCTCAATGATGAAGATTTCACCCTTGCGCAGCAGATTAGCGATGCGATTAACCGCCAGCGCGGCGGCGGCACCGCATCGCCGCTCGATGCGCGCACCATTCAGGTACTGGTGCCGCAGGGCAATAGCTCGCAGGTGCGTTTCCTTGCCGAGATCCAGAATATCAACGTTAACGTTGGCGCCATGGACGCCAAAGTGATCATCAACTCGCGTACCGGTTCAGTGGTGATGAATCGCGAGGTGATCCTTGACTCCTGCGCGGTGGCTCAGGGTAACCTGTCGGTGGTGGTCGACAGACAAACCAGCGTCAGCCAGCCGACGACGCCGTTCGGCGGCGGCCAGACGGTGGTCACGCCGAATACCCAGATTTCGATGCAGCAGCAGGGCGGTTCGCTGCAGAAAATCAACGCCAGCGCCAACCTCAACAACGTGGTGCGCGCGCTGAACGCGCTGGGAGCGACGCCAATCGACCTGATGTCGATTCTGCAAGCCATGCAAAGCGCCGGCTGCCTGCGCGCCAAACTGGAAATTATCTAATGGCCAGCGATGTTATGGCGATGTCGGGCGCCGCCTATGACGCCCAGGCGCTGAACGGCCTGAAGCGCGATGCCGCCGCCGATCCGCAGGGCAACCTTAAGCAGGTGGCGCAGCAGGTCGAAGGCATGTTTGTACAGATGATGCTAAAGAGCATGCGCGCCGCGCTACCGCAGGATGGCGTACTCAGCAGCGACCAGACCCGGCTCTACACCTCGATGTACGATCAGCAGATTGCTCAGCAGATGTCGCAAAAGGGATTAGGGCTGGCCGACATGATGGTCAAGCAGATGAGCAACGCCAACGCGGTCCCCAGCGAAACGGCGGGCACCGCGCCGATGGCGCTGGATAATGAGGTGCTGCAGACGCTGCCGAATCAGGCGCTGGAGCAGATGATCCGCCGGGCGGTGCCGAAAGCGCCGCCGGTCGCCGCGCCGCTATCGCTCAACAACGGCAATTTCGTTGCCCGTCTGTCAATGCCGGCGCGCGCCGCCAGCGAGCAGAGCGGGATCCCGCATCAGCTGATTGTCGCCCAGGCGGCGCTGGAATCCGGCTGGGGGCAGCGCGAAATCCTGACCGCTGACGGTACGCCGAGCTACAACCTGTTTGGTATTAAAGCCGGGGGCAACTGGAAGGGGCCGGTTACCGAGATCACCACCACTGAGTTTGAACAGGGGGTGGCGAAGAAGGTGAAGGCCAAATTCCGTGTCTACGATTCGTACTTCTCGGCGATTGCTGATTACGTCAAGCTGCTGACCAACAACCCGCGCTATGCCTCGGTTGCCGAAGCGTCCACTCCGGAGCAGGCGGCGCACGAGCTGCAGCGCGCAGGTTACGCCACCGACCCGCAGTACGCCAGCAAGCTGGTCAGCGTGATTCAGCAGATGAAGCACGCCGGGGCGCAGGCGGTGAAAGCCTATGCCGCGGATATTAACGATCTGTTCTAGGTTCGGAGGTCGCGCCTTCTCCGGGCTACCAAATCGCACAGCGCGTAGGCCGGATAAGCGTAGCGCCATCCGGCATAAAAGCGGCTGCGGAATTTTGCAGGCAGATTTACTCAAGTTTTTACTTCTCTGACCGATAACAAGGGCAAGCTGAGCGAATTGACTTGGCAGCATAAGGAACCCTGATGTCCAATAGCTTAATCAATACGGCGATGAGCGGACTGAATGCGGCGCAGGTGGCGCTCAGTACCGTCAGCAACAATATCTCTAACTACAACGTGGCGGGTTATAACCGGCAGACGGCGATTCTGGCCCAAAACGGCGGCCTGGCCACCATGAACGGTTTTATCGGTAACGGCGTGACCGTGACCAGCGTGAACCGCGAATATAACCAGTTCATCACCAACCAGCTGCGCGGCGCGCAGAGCGCGGCCGGTTCGCAGAACGCCTACTACGAAAAGATTTCGCAGATCGATAATCTGCTGGCCAGCAAAACTAATACCCTGTCGGGCAGCCTGCAGGATTTTTTCACCAATTTGCAGAACCTGGTGAGCAACGCCGGCGACGACGCGGCGCGCCAGACGGTGCTGGGCAAGGCTAACGGCCTGGTAAACCAGTTTAATAATACCGATAAATATCTGCGCGACATGGACAGCGGCGTTAATCAGCAGATTAATGACACCGCTCAGCAGATTAACAGCTATAGCCAGCAGATTGCCCGTCTTAACGATGAGATTACCCGCCTGCGCGGCAGCGCCAGCGGCGAACCGAACGCGCTGCTCGATCAGCGCGATCAGCTGGTCAGCGAACTCAACCAACTGGTGGGCGTTCAGGTAACCCAGCAGGACGGCGACGCCTATACCGTCTCCTTCGCCAACGGCCTGACCCTGGTGCAGGGCAACAACAGCTATCAGGTGGAAGCGATCCCTTCCAGCAGCGACCCTTCGCGCCTGACTCTCGGCTATAACCGCGGCAGCGGCGCCAGCGAAGTGCCGGAAGGGCAGATCACCAGCGGCAGCCTGAGCGGCGTACTGCGTTTTCGCAGCGAGACGCTGGACGGCGTGCGCAATCAGCTCGGCCAACTGGCGCTGGCGATGGCCGATAGCTTTAACCAGCAGCACCGCGAGGGCTTCGATCTCAACGGTGAGCAGGGGGGCGATTTCTTCAGCTTCAGCGGCGCGCGGGTGGTTGATAACACGCGCAATACCGGCGATGCCTCGCTGTCGGTGTCGTATACCGATACCAGCAAGGTAAAAGCCAACGATTACCGCGTAGAGTATGACGGCGCCAACTGGCAGGTCAGCCGTCTGCCCGACAACGTCAAAGTCAACGCCACCGCTGGTAAAGATGCAGACGGTAACCCGACGCTGAGCTTTGATGGTCTCGAAGTCAGTATTGATGGCAACCCGCAGCAGAAAGATAGCTTTACGGTGAAGCCGGTCAGCGACGTGGCGGGCAACCTGAAAGTGGCGATTACCGATTCAGCGAAAATCGCCGCCGCCGGTAAAGATGACAGCGGCCGCGGCGATAACGATAACGCTAAAAAACTGCTCGATCTGCAGACCAAAAACCTGGTGGATGGCAAAGCGACGCTTAGCGGCGCCTACGCCGGGATCGTCAGCGGCGTGGGCAACCAGACCGCCGCCGCGAAGGTGAGCAGCGAATCGCAGTCCAGTATCGTCACCCAACTGGCCCGTCAACAGCAGTCGCTCTCCGGGGTAAACCTCGACGAAGAGTATGGCGAGCTCCTGCGTTTCCAGCAGTACTACATGGCGAACGCGCAGGTGATCCAGACCGCCAGCTCGCTGTTCGACGCGCTGCTGAATATTCGTTGATTGTATTGAGGAACTGACAGCATGCGCATGAGCACCAGCATGATGTACCAACAGAACATGACCGGCATCACCGGCAATCAGTCGCTGTTTATGAAGGCCGCCGAGCAGCTTTCAACCGGCAAGAAGGTGATTAATCCCTCCGACGATCCGCTGGCGGCATCGCGGGCGGTGATGCTGTCGCAATCACAGGCCGAGAACAATCAGTACACCCTGGCGCGCACTTTCGCCCGCCAGAGCGTATCGATGGAAGAGACCGTGCTTTCCGGAGCCACCTCGACGATTTCTGATATCAAGGCGCTGATCGTTAATGCCGGCGGCACCGAGAGCGATAACGACCGCGATTCGCTGGCGACCCAACTACAGGGGCTGAAGGATCAACTGCTCAACCAGGCCAACAGTACCGACGGCAACGGACGCTACCTGTTTGGCGGCTATGAGAATGATAAGCCGCCGTTTGTCGATACTAACGGCAAGATTAGCTATCAGGGCGGCAATAAAACCGTTGAACAGAAGGTCGACGCCAACCGTACGATGACCATCGGCCATACCGGTAATTCGGTATTTATGGCGCTGACCAGCAATCCGAAGCCGGAGCCGGACGGCAGCGCGCCGGTCGCCGATGTGTTCGCCAGTATCGATATTGCGCTGGAGGCGTTGAGAACGCCGCTGCAGGGGGCCGATGACGCCACCAAACAGCAGGTGAACGATGCGCTGGCGAAGGCCAACCGTGGCCTCGATAACTCCTACAACAAGGTATTGAGCGTGCGCGCCGAGCTGGGTAACCAGCTGCAGGAGATGGATCAACTCGATAGCATCGGTAAAGAGCGTGATATGACCAACCAGCTGCAGATGAGCGCCCTGACCGATGCTGATCTTGCGGAATCTATCTCTTCTTATTTTATGCAGCAGGCGGCGCTGCAGGCATCTTATAAAACTTTCAGCGATATGCAGGGTATGTCGCTGTTTCAGATGAATCGCTAATCACGAATAACCGCTTTTTCATTTAGCACCTTGGCACCTCATCCCGTTCTCTCTGTGTACGCGGGGTGAGGTGCCCTTTTTTTATCAGGTGGAAGTGGGGGGAGCCTCGGGAACTAACTCGCCCAAACGACTATTTGGTTGAAAAGTCATCTCTCGTCAATTGTTTTTCCTTTTCCCAATGAACCCTGTGGAGGATAATTATCCTCACGACTTTTATATAACTAGATCAAATACATGTTATCGGTATAAACGATCACCACTTTCTCACACCAACATCAGACAATGACATTGCTGACGCAATTATGCGGGTTATCAGATGAATAATTTTTTAAAACGATGGTTGTCTACTCAATTGAAGTACTTTGCCAGCACCCTGATCCCGGTACTACTTATTCTTGGATTCGGGATGCTCGCAGTAACATTCTGGCCTTCTTTTGCCTGGGGATCGACAGCGATATTCGCAGTTGTCGTGATCGCCATTACCTTTTGGTTGGTTTGAGATGAAAACGGGACTCCAATTTTCATAAGATGGACTGAGGTTGTTTATATCTCAGTGGGGTCTGCTTCGTTGGCGGTAACCTGGTACTACACGTCTTGTTAGGGGCGCCATAATTACCCCGTAATCTGAGTAAAAAGCGGCATCGCTCAGGGACGATCATTTTAAGAGCCGAATTCCTTTCGCCACAATTTTTTTAAATTCAGGGCATTGCATATGTTCCGGCGCAGTACAGCGGGCGGCGTGTTTTAGCCCCTGGCTTAACAGCTGTAACCGACGAATGGTGTTATCAATTTCCTGCGCGCGCTGCTCAAGCCGTTGGTTATCAATGGCTATCTTGCCGTCAGCGTTAAATATCCCGGCTATTTCAGAAAGCGAAAAGCCGGCGGCCTGTCCCAGCACGATCAGTTCCAGCTTATTCAGCACATTTTCATGGTACTGCCTTCGCAGGCCATGACGACCAATCGGTTTGATCAAACCTTTCTTTTCATAAAAACGCAGCGCTGAAGGAGTAATGCCGGACAGCGTCGCGACCTCGCGGATATCCAGTTCTTTCATGATTGACTTAAACCTCGCTTTAAGTTGCACACTCGTCGACAGAGTAGCATTGACGCATAAAAGGAAGAAGAAATTGAATATCATGGTTGTTGTGCAAATTTTAGTAACGGGGATCGGCGCGACGTTAGTCATGGATTTATGGTCGCTCTTTCAGAAGCACATACTCAAGATTGCGCCGCTGAACTATGCGCTGGTCGGGCGCTGGGCGTTATGGCTTTCGCTAGGGAAAGTGCGGCATAACACCATCTGCGCAACCCCTTCGCTACATGGAGAGCGTTTTATCGGCTGGTTATGCCATTATCTGATCGGTATCGCTTTTGCGGCGGTGCCGCTTGTGTTGAGCGGCGCCGATTGGTTTTATGCCCCCACTCTGGCGACAGCGCTGCTGTCAGGGGTCGTAACCTTATTCGCGCCGTTCTTGATCCTGCAGCCCGCATTTGGTTTTGGCGTCGCGGCCTCACGGACTCCCCGACCATGGCTGGCGCGTTCGCTGAGCCTGCTGGCGCACCTGGCCTACGGCATCGGGCTGTATCTGGCGGCGAGCGCTTATAGAGTTATGGCGATGTCAGCTGATCTTTAATCTCATCAAACAGGGCAATTAAATGATCGGCCACCACTCTGACGCGCCGCGAATGGGCTAAATCGGAATGCATCACCAGCCATAGGGTTTGGTCGACGCCGATATCCGCATTCACGCACTGCAGGCCATTTTTCCGCGCCATAAAGTGTGGCAACACGCCTAATCCCAGGCCAGCTGAAACCGCCGACAGCTGCGCCAGCAGCGTGTTGGCTTCCACCCGGCACGGCCTGCCGCGAAGCGTCCGAGTTATCCAGCGCGCGGCGGGCAGATGCTGGTGTGATTCTGGCCAGCCTATGTAGTGAGCGTGATTGAACGCGATGTCGGTAGAGCCTGCTTGTCCGGTATCGGCGCTGTACAGACCAAACCCCACCTTCCCGAGACGCTTCAGCGTCAGGTTGCCGCTTTCCGGTTTGACCATTCGAATGGCTAAATCGGCATCCCGTCGATGCAGGTTGACGGATTGCACGCCGCTGAGCACCTCGACCCGCAGGTCGGGATATTTTTCCATCAAGCCGTTGAGTGAAGGCAGAATAAAATGCGCCGCCAGGTTGTCCGAGGTAGCCAGCCGGACCAGTCCGGCCACGTTCCCCTGCAGCCTCGCCGTCTCGCCAAAAGCGAGCCCTGCATGCTCAAGCGCCTCTGCTCGCGCCAGCAGCGCCTCGCCATCATCCGTTAGCCGGTAGCCGCTTTGATGCCGGCTGAAAAGGGGGACGGCCAATGATTTTTCCAGCCGGTCGAGTCTTCGTGACAGGGTTGCGATGCCCATATCCATAGTTTCTGCCGCGCCGCTTAGCGTACCTGAGCGGGCCACAGCCAGAAAAATCCGCGTATCGTCCCAGTTAAAATCTGCTTTCATTATTTTCCATTTTTGGAAAACGGCTCTCCGTTTTCATGTCTGTTTTATCACTTCTCCTGGAATGATACTGCACTTCACCTCAAGAGAAGGCAATAAGCAACGACGCGGAACTTCAACCGTATCAGGCAAGCCAACTCTTTTTTAGCCATTTACTCAGGGATACAGAAGACATGAACGACCTCGTTTTACAGGCCAACCCGACGCCAGTGCGCGCATGGCTCGCCGTAGTTGCGCTGGGAGTCAGCGCATTTTCGATTGTGACCAGCGAACTGGCGCCGGTCGGTATGCTCAGCGCGCTGGCGAACGATTTGCATCAGTCGCAGGCGGGAGCGGGTCTTGCCGTCACCGCTTATGGCTGGGTGGCCGCGCTGGCCGCTTTACTGGCCGGCGCGATCCCCGCCCGGATTTCACGGAAGGCGCTATTGATTGTATTGATGTTAATCCTCGCATTTTCTTGTCTGGCGGCGACGCAGTCGCACACCATGCAGACGTTTATGACGGCGCGGATGACAGGGGCGCTGGCGCATGGCGCATTCTGGGCGCTAATAGGCACCGTGGCGGTACAACTGGTACCGGTTGATAAACTGGGGTTGGCCACCTCGGTGATTTTCGCCGGTGTTTCGGCGGCCAGCGTGCTGGGCGTGCCGCTATCGAGCTTTATTGCCGACATGGTCGGCTGGCGACAGGCATTCAGTGCGATTTCACTGCTCTCATTAGCCACCGCCGTGGCTTTGCTCTGGACGCTTCCCACGCTGGCGGCTCCGCAGCCGTTGAGGCTGAAGGTTTACGTTGGGATAGTTAAAAATCCGCTACTGCTTTCATTGTTCGGCGCTACAGCTTGCATTATTTCCGCGCATTTTGCTGCCTTCACCTATCTTGAGCCGTTGCTAACGCAAACCCGTGGTATACCGACATCAACGATTTCCGCGCTGTTATTGATGTCAGGACTTTCAGGGCTGCTGGGAAATCTCATCGCCGGCAAACTCATCGATCGACATATCCGAGTGCTGATTATGACATCACTGCTGCTCAGCGCAGGCGCGCTGGGGATGCTGAGTATCAGGGGTGGGTCAGCACTTCCTGTTTGGTTCGTCGCGGTATTGCTCGGCGTATGGGGCGCGGGCATGGCTATCGTGTTCGTTGGTTTGCAAACCTGGCTGTTGCGTAGCGCAGGGGAGGCTACGCAGCCGGCATCCGCGATCTACGTCGCCATTTTCAATGCCGCCATCGGTACTGGCGCGCTTGTCGGCGGACTGGTATCGGCAAAGCTTGGTCTTTCGTCACTGCCGTTACTGGCGGCGGTGGCGATGATCTGCGGTATGGCGCTGGTCTGGAAGCTGAAAAGCCCCAGGGCGATATAACGCTTTACTCATCGAATAGTCATCCGTAAATGGACAGAGTGAATGGGTCTGGCAGACGTAAGGTTTGCCAGATACCTGGCTGCGATGAGTGGCATAACATTATAACTTATTGAAATTAAATTGTTTTTGTTTTTTCTCAACGTTCTCCGTCTTTAGCGACTTTAAAACATCTGTGATTCACCTCTTATTTACATCATTTAAACCAATCGTTAACTGGATAAAAACACGCCAGCCTCGTTATAGTAGTTTTGTAAAATAAAACACGGTTGTACATAGTACAATAATTGCGAGGTGTTCATGGAGATCGTTACCGCACCGCATCTTGCGGTCAGAAACGAGTGGCTTGCGTTACATCGTGAGCCGCCACTACAACCCGAGCTGCCCATTATTGATGCGCATCATCATCTCTGGGATCGGCAAACCGGACGCTATCTCACCCATGAGTTCAGCGACGATATCCAGACCTCAGGGCATCGCGTTTTCTCCTCGGTCTACGTGCAATGCCGCTCTATGTTGCGTCGCCACGGGCCGGAAACGTTGAAACCGCTTGGTGAAATTGAGTTTGCCAGCGGAATAGCCGCGATGTTCGCCAGCGGACATTATGCAAACGCTCTTGGATGTGAAGCCATCATCGGCGGCCTGAGCTTGCTGGCGGGCGATGCGATGCAGCCTGCCATCGAGAGCGCGCTGGCTTTATCAGGCGGGCGGTTGCGCGGAATGCGTAATCCATTGGCCTGGCATCCGGATCCGCGGGTCACGTCCAGCCCGGTTACACCACCGGCAGGACTGGCCCTGAGCGAACCGTTCCGCCGGGGCGCTGCCTGCCTTGCGAAAAATGGATTGTCGCTTGATGTGTGGGTTTACCACACGCAACTGGATGAAATTGCCGAGCTGGCGCGGCAAATACCAACGCTACAGATTGTGCTCGATCACTGCGGCGGGCCTGTCGGCGTAGGGCCTTATTCAGAAAGAGATCCTGACATGTTTCAGCAGTGGCGAAGCAGTATGCGACATCTGGCGGAACTGCCGAACGTATGCGTAAAAATTAGCGGATTTGGTATGACGGTCAGGGGATTTCCCTTCGCAGCGGCAGAAACGCCGCCGGATTCGCAAATGCTGGCACAGGCATGGCAACCGTGGTTTGAGACCATCATTGCTCTTTTCGGTGCGGAACGCTGCATGTTTGCGAGTAACTTTCCGGTCGACAAAGGCATGTTCAGCTACGGCGTCTTCTGGAATGCGTGCAAACGCCTGGCGCAACAGGCTTCCCCTGATGAACAGGCGCAGTTGTTCTGGCGCACTGCCGCAACCTGCTACCGGATAACCTCTGTGGAGAATATCAATGACCAGTAAAAGCGAGCTCAAGCAGTTTACTGCGACTAAAGCGACGCCTGACGCTTTGCCTCAGCACGTGGCTGAGAAACGAACTCTGGCGCTGGGCGGCCTTGGCTGGGCATTTGAAAGCTACGACTCATTTCTACTCTCATTATTATTGCCGGTATTAGGAATGGTGTTTGGCGTGAATAAAAGCGAACTTGGACTGTTTATCAGCGTCACGGCCGGTGGACAGATCATCGGCGGGATCCTGTTTGGTTTTATCGCCGATAAAATTGGTCGGGTAAAAACGGCCATGACCTGTATCGCCATCTATTCACTCTTTTCCGGACTGTTAGCCTTTACGCACGATCAACAGCATTTTGCACTTTTGCGTTTTTGCGGTGCGCTGGGTATGGGCGGAATGTGGACGTCAGGTGCGGCGCTGATTGCTGAAACCTGGCGGCCAGAGCGGCGCGCGCGCGGCGGCGCTTTGATGCAAATGGGCTTACCCGTTGGCGCTATTCTGGCTATCAGCCTGACGGCAATCGTGAGCTCGGTTAACGACGGCCTGGAGCAGGGCGCATGGCGCTATCTGTTTATGATCGGCGCGCTGCCGGTATTCATTATGAGCGTGGTGGCCTGGTTCACGCCGGAATCACAGGTTTGGCTTGCACGACAGCAGGGGAAAGCTAAGCGCACTCAACCTGCCTCGAAACTGGGCAAACACAATCTGAAAGGCCTGCTGCTGGCTTTCGTCTTTATCTTCTTTATTCAGTATCTATTCTGGGGGGTATTTACCTGGACACCCACCTATCTACGAGAAGTAAAACATCTGGATTTTTTACATAGCCTGAAATTTGTGCTCGCGCTGCAGGTCGGGGCGATCGCAGGTTTTCTGGTCTTTTCAGTACTGGCGGATAGATGGGGACGCCGTCCGATGTTCCTGATTTATCTGTTAACGGGCGCCATTGCCGTCGCGCTTTACCTTGTGACCACTCAACCCTTCATTCTGATGCTGGCGATTTTCATGGCTGGTTTTGGTGTTAACGGGATTTTTGCCGGATCTGGACCATTCCTTGCAGAAATCATCGGAGACACGTCATCGCGTGGCTTCCTGATGGGGCTCGCCTACAACGGAGGCCGGCTGGGCGGATTTATCGCGCCCCTGCTCATCGGCGCTGTGGCCAGCGCCGGCGGTTTCACTGCGGGACTGGCGACTACCGTGGTCGCCTTCCTGGCGGCAATGGTGGTGGTGTGGCTGGCGCCAGAAACCAGAGGCGTCAAGCTGAAGTAAGGCATGATATCTCTACATCGTTTTCCTGATAAACATAATGAAACCCTGCGAGGAAACAATGACCGAACAATCACCGAATAGCGCTATCGACAACGATGCGCTGGAAAAAGAGACCATGCGGCGGGTTATCTGGCGCATCCTGCCTTTTCTGGTCGTAAGCTATCTGGTCTCGATTATTGACCGGGGCAATATAGGTATGGCTGCGCTACAGATGAATGAGGATCTGGGCCTGAGCAAGGCGGCTTTTGGCTTCGCCAGCAGCTTATATTTTGTCGCCTACTTTATATTTGAGGTACCCAGCAACCTGGCGATGCAGAAGGTGGGCGCGCGATTGTGGCTCCCGCGGATAATGATCAGTTGGGGAGTGGTATCGATGTGCATGGCGCTGGTGCAAAATACAACCTCCCTTTATATCGTGCGTTTTCTGCTGGGAGCGGCGGAAGCGGGCTTTTTCCCGGGCGTGGTGCTCTATCTTACCTGGTGGATCCCTTCGCGTTACCGGGCGCGTATTATTGCCTCTTTTATGGTGGCCATTCCGCTGGCTAACTTTATCGGTTCACCGCTTTCAGGTTTGATCCTGACGCTGGATGGCTGGTTTGGGCTGCGCGGCTGGCATCTGTTATTCATTATTGAGGGGCTGCCTGCGGTGCTGCTGGGGATAGCCGCATTTTTTATCCTGCGGGACCGCCCACATCAGGCTGGCTGGTTGAACGAGCGGCAGAAAGCGTGGCTGGAAAACACCCTTCAGGCAGAGCGTCAACAGCAGAAACAGATCGGCCACATCAGCACATGGCAGCTGTTGAAGCACCGCCAAATCTGGCTGATGGCGCTGATTTATGCCGGCGCGTCGTCTGCTGGCACCACGCTTAGCGTCTGGTCTCCACAGCTACTGAAGTCTTTCCATCTTGATAACCTGACTACCGGGCTGCTTAATGCTATCCCCTATGGCCTGGCCTCGGTGCTGATGATTGTCTGGGGTCGGAGTTCGGATCGCACTAATGAACGTCGCTGGCACACGGCTCTCACCCTCTTTATGATTGCGGCTGGCGTGTTCGCGGCGTTCATCAATCTCTCGCTGCCGATTACCATTGTTATTCTCAGTACCATATTAATTGGCGCTTATTCGGCGAAGGGGCCATTCTGGGCGCTGGCCTCAGGCTGGATGAGCAGCACCTCAGCCGCCGCGGGGCTGGCGGCAATCGGCGCGATAGCTAATCTGATTGGCGGAGTGGTGATGGTGAATGCCTATGGTGTGATTAGCGAACAGACAGGAAGCCATACGCTGGCGATGCTACCACTGGCTGGCTTGTGCCTGGCAGGCGGTATCGCGGTGCTGATCATGGGACGCCGTTACTCGCAGCCTGCCGGTCAGGAAAAACCGGTCACCCATTAATAAGCAAAGGCGGGGTTTTTCCCGCCTTTTCAACATACGTTATTCTTTTATATCGTAAAACGTTTCGCAGAAGGATTTACTGGCTCCTAACTTGATCGACAGGCGGTTGGCCGTCTCGCGCATTAGCTGGCTGAGGCCGCTTTCTTTGCGGTCCGCAGTCAGACGCGATGACGGTCCTGTCAGCGCCAGTGCCGCGATGGGGTTATCGTGGACGCCAAAAACCGGCATCGCGAAGGCCGCGGTGTGCGGATCGCGCGCGCCAGAGGTATAGAACGGCAGCGTTTCTTCGTCTTCCGAAAGCGCCTCACCCAGTCCCCAATGACGTAAAACTTTGCTGATAGCGGAGCCATCCAGTGGAAATTGACTGCCGGGCAGGTTGCTATGGCGTAATCCCTCTGACGCTTCGGCGCGGAACAGACACAGGCGTTGGCCGCCCTCTATCACATACCAGCTCGCGCTTTCACTGGAGGCCTGAGACAGCGCCTGCAATTCCGGTTGTACAATTCTCGCAAGCTGAAATGATTGCTCATAAAGCTTGCCGAGATAGAGCAGACGGTGGCCGAGCGTATAGGTGCCATCATCATGCCGGATAATGTAGTTCATACGCTCAAGCGAATTCATTAAGCGATAAACGGTGGTTTTGTGGTATCCCGAAAGCTGCGCCAGCTCAGTTAACGTCAGGCTGTCATTACCGGGCCGGAAGCAATCCAGTAAAGCGAGCGCCTTTTCAACGGCAATTACGCCTTCATTCCCCATCATTTTCTCCTTTTGGCCGAACAAAATTGTACCTGAATTTTGTGATTAACATCGTGTTTACATCACAAACACGCTCTCAGCGCTGGCGAAAAGAGAAGCAATGCTCGTATAGTTGTTTTATATAGTACATCTGTGTTGTATATAGTAAAACAAATGGAGACTAACCATGCCTGCATCACAACAGAAATTAATCAATGTGGATATTGAACGCGTTAGCGCGGAGGAGGTCCGTCAGGCCGCTGAATATCAGGCGGCGATTCTCGCCGACGTGGCCGGACGACGCGGCACATTACATGGCCGTATCAAGCCACTGGCGCCACACATGGCAGTGGCCGGCCCGGCGATTACCGTAGAGGTCCGTCCGGGAGATAATCTGGCTATTCACGCGGCGATGGCCGTCGCCAAACCTGGCGATGTGTTAGTGATAGACGGCAAGGGCGATCTCTCCTGCGCTTTACTGGGTGAGATCATGGCCACGCAGGCGCAGGCCAGCGGCATCGCAGGTATCATCATTGACGGCGCAGTTCGCGATGCTGAAACCTTAAGTAAACAAAGCTTTCCTGTTTTCGCAGCCGGTCTTAATCCGTGTGGTCCCACCAAGTTCATTCCAGGCCGGGTCAATCATGCTATTTCGGTCGCGGGCGCCGCGGTGCAGGCGGGTGACCTGGTGGTAGGGGATATTGACGGCGTGGTGGTTATCCCCCGCGATGAAGTAGGCACCATCATTGAGCTGGCGAAAGGTAAACTGGAAGGGGAAGTCAAACGTCTTTCGGCTATCCACGATGGCGATCTTCGCCCACACTGGCTGGAGAATGCGTTGCGTCAGGCGGGTATGCTGAGCGAAGGGGAGGCATTGCCATGAGCGCTAAAAAAGTCGTACTGGTAACCGGCAGCGATTTGGCCGAAGCGGCGATCGGCATGCTGGAAGATTATGAGCTCGTGTTTGCTGGCCGCCAACCTACAGAAAACCAATTGATAGCATTATGTCAGCAGCATAATCCGGTCGCCATATTAGTGCGCTATGGCAAGATTACGGCATCTGTGATGGATGCCGCTCCGGCGTTGAAGGTCATTTCCAAGCATGGCAGCGGCATTGATGTCATTGACGTCGAAGCGGCGGTGGCGCGCGGCATCATGGTTCGCGCGGCGACAGGCGCTAACGCCGCGGCGGTTTCAGAACACGCCTGGGCATTAATTCTGGCCTGTGCCAAGTCAATCATTCCGCTTGACCGCCGCCTGCGCGAAGGGCACTGGGATAAATCGACGCATAAATCGCTCGAACTGGAAGGCAAAACGCTGGGGCTGATTGGTCTGGGGGCGATTGGCAGTCGGGTGGCGAAAATTGCCGGCGCCTTCGGTATGAAGGTGTTGGCTTACGATCCTTATGCCGCCACGGTTCCTCCCGGATGCGAACGTGTTGATGTACTCGAAGACTTTCTCGCGCAGGCTGATGTTGTCTCCCTTCATTGTCCCTTAACGCCGCAAAATCGGGGAATGATAAATGCCGTTACCCTGGCACAGTGTAAACCCGGCGCCATCCTGGTTAATACCGCGCGGGGCGGATTAATCGACGATGCAGCGCTGGCAGCGGCATTAAAAGGGGGGGCATTGCGCTGGGCGGCGCTCGATAGCTTTAACAGCGAACCACTCACTACGCCGCACATCTGGGAGCGGGTCGAAAATGTCATTCTGTCTCCGCACGTTGGCGGCGTAAGCGACGCCTCTTACGTCAAAATGGGTACCGCCGCCGCGGCCAATATTCTACAGGTAGTGCAGGATTCATCGCAGACTGAAACAGCGTACTAACTTGCCTTTCAGCAGCTCCGCTCTTTCGGGGCTGCTGTGCTTTTTGCAAAGAGCAAGCTGAGTGATGCTGTAACCAATGTTATTGCTCCGCAAAATTAACCAGCGCTTCGCCATCGAGGCGATAGCGTATCCATTCGCTTTGCGCCGCGGCGCCAATACTGAGGTAAAAATCAATGGCCGGCTGGTTCCAGTCCAGCACGCTCCACTCAAGGCGTCCGCAGCGGCGCGCAACCGCATACCGGGCAATGGTTTTTAGCAGCGCTCGACCCGCGCCCTGGCCGCGATAATCCGGTGAGATATACAAATCTTCCATATAAATACCGTTGCGTCCGAGCCAGGTTGAATAGCTGGTGAAGAACACGGCATAGCCCGCCGTTTTACCGTCAATTTCGCAGATCAGCGCTTCGGTCTTACTGTCGTCGCCAAATAAGGTTTCGCGGATCTCGTCGGGGGTGGTGACCACTTCCTGCGGGGCTTTTTCATACACCGCCAGCTCATAAATCATGTTGTAGATGGCAGAAGCATCGTCCGGACGGGCCTGTCGAATCGTAATACTCATTATTTTTCCTGTCGTATTCACACGTTAATGATATTGATGACGCTAAGCATAGGGGGTATTGTCAGAAGAATTAAGTGCAATGAAATCACCCAATGATGAATATTATGCATCCGGCGCTCAGACGCCTCGATCTCAATCTGTTGCTTGTTTTTGATGCCATCTATCGCCACAGTTCCGTTCGTCTCGCCGCCGATGAGCTGGCGATGAGTACCTCCGCGTTGAGCCACGCGCTGTCGCGGCTGCGCGTGGCGCTGAACGATCCGTTGTTTTTTCGCGAAGGGCATCGGATGTGCCCGAGCGTCTATGCCACGCAACTCGCGCCCTCCATCGCTTCAGTATTAAAATTGCTTAATCAGGAACTCACGCGACAGCCAGAGTTTAGTGCCGCCGACAGCACAGAGCGGATCCAGATAGCCATTACCGATTTCACCGCGTTATGCATTTTCCCTGCGCTAATGCAAAAGCTGCAGCATGAAGCGCCGGGCCTGCGTTTTGAGCTCCGTTATTTGCCACATAGCCCGGCGCTGACGGAGCTACTGGCGGGGGAGGTGGATCTGGCGCTGGGCTTCAGCACCGCTGAAGATATTCGTCATCATGAACTCGAGGAAATTGACTGGTTTGAGGATGAGTATGTGGTTATCAGCCATACCTGTCGCACGGCGCTGACGCTGGCGGATTATCTCGCCGCGCGCCATCTGGTGGTCACGCCGTGGAACGAAAAGCAGGGGGTGTTGGATTTACGTCTGCAGGAATTAGGCTATACCCGGCAGATAGCGCTCAAAACCCCCTCAATGCTTAGCGCGCCGTTTATTGTGGCGCAAAGCGATCTGTTAATGGCGATTCCTCGTTATGCCGCAGAGAAGTTCCTTCATGCCGCCCCGATCGCGATTTTTCCTTTGCCGTTCGCCATCAGCCCGTTCACCGTGAAGATCTATTCCCATAAACGCGGCGGGCAGCGAGGGGCAACCAAATGGCTGAAGACGGCGCTACAAAGCCTGGTGTTGGCAGAGAACGCCGGGAGTTTTTAACCTCAAAAAACGGAACTTAAAATAACTATCGCAATAGTAACCGTCGCGACAAAACCGCTCTGAAAGGCGAGAGTCCGGATAACGGGGATCCCGGCGGTATACGCAATATAATGGACGATGCGCGCGAGCAAATAAATTTTAGCCGCAATTAACGTTATGGCGTTATTGACGTTTAGCAACGCGGCGGCCACAACCAGTGGGGCAAAAATAACGAGGTTTTCTACCGCGTTGGCGTGCGCCTTTTGCGCACGCTGCGCCCAGGGCGCCGTCCCGATTGATGGCGAATGGCCATTACCCGCTGCGGGCGCGACGTTAGCACGTGTGGCTCTGGCAATAATATAGGGGATCCACATCATAACCGTTAGCAGACAAATTAACGTAAGGATAATCAGTTCAGGGTTATTTTTCATGTTATTTGGCTCTGGTAATTAATAACGATAGAGGAAAGTCTATGGCTAAGGTTAAAATAGAACCATATGCAAAAATGACAATTTCAATACCATTAACGACATGAAGATAAATATTCTGGCTCTGGATGGCGTTTTCGACACCGGCTTAGCGACGTTGCTGGATACGTTCGCCGCGGCCAATGATATGGCGCGACGCCAGAGCATGAATATTTCTCGCTTTGATGTGCAAATGATTGCAATGACCGGGCAGGTTAAATCAGCCCATGGGTTGAGTATTCCTGCTCATCAGGCATCGGGTTTGGATTATCCCGACTGGATTGTGGTGCCGGCGATCAACGTTCACGCACGACAATCGCCACCGGATGGCTGGCTCGATATTGCTGACGCTAAGCGGTTTTTGCAAAACATGGCGAAGCACGGCGTTAAAATTGCCGCCGCCTGTTTAAATACCTTCATCCTGGCGGATAGCCGTTTGCTCAATGAGCAGACCGCCGCTGCGTCATGGCTCAATGCGGCTGCGCCGATCCTTCCCGGCGCAATGATGGGCCATGTGGAGCTGGCGCTGTGGCTGATTCGCCAGAGCAGCCCGCCGCTTGCCGATTTGCTGGCAAAAGCGATGGCGGCTGATATCCGCCATCCTCAGGTTTCACGCCTGCCGGCAGGTTATCCTCAGCATGCCGATGACCTGATCAACCGCTTTGCGCACTGGTCGCGAGCGCATCTGGCGCAGGGATTTTCCCTGCAGGCGGCTGCCGGCGCGCTTAACGTGCATCCACGCACCTTACAGCGCAGAATGGAGGCCGCGCTGGGGAAATCACCGTTGGCTTTTTTCCAGCAATTGCGGGTCGAACGAGTAAAGCAGCTGCTTGCCGAGGGGAAAGATATTGAGACGATTACCGCTGACGTGGGTTATTCGGAAGTGTCAACGCTGCTTGCGCTGCTGCGTCGTCAGACTGGAAAGGGAATACGGGCGCTGCGTCATGCTGTGTGAGCGTATTCGTTTAAAGAAAGTAATTATAGAGTAAAGAGGAGTTATTTCTCCTTGATTGTTTTATTAATTCTTTTGTTTTTCCGAACCAGGCAATATCTATATCTTCTATGGTCAAATGTAGAATGGAAACCGACAGGAATATTTTTTGTCGGGTGGCGGCTAGCGCCTTACCCGACCTACGGTTTACGACTCGTACCATTGCGAACTGAAACTGCCGGTGTTGGTGGCCTCAAAATCCCCGGTGGCGCGAGCGCTTACCGGGGCTACCGCACTGTGCAATTTGGAATTATGTTGCGGATAGAACAATTGCCAGTCAGGATTATTTCTTTTTCTTCACCACTTTCCATTTTCCGCCAGCGGCAGTGTCGGCCAGCACGATTTTAAATCGGTTACTTTCCCAGTGGGGCAGGCCTAATATTCGCCGCGCTATACGGTTACCTTTCGCCTTAATCATGATGTCGCTCCTTATTTTATTAAAGATGCACTAAACCCACGCATGGAAATATTCTGCGTTTCCCGAGGTTTCAATTTTTCTAAAAAATAAAATTCACTAACAATTAAAATAAGGCTTTATTGTAGGGTGGCTATTTTTTAATTCAAGCCGCTATGAACATTCGGACCTTAGTAGCAATAAAAACGTTTTTCCAGGTTTTTATCCCAGTAAACGGTTTTTATTGCCATTTTGTCCGGCAAAAAAGAGGGAAATAACGGCAAGGTTAAAACGTCATACCGCCGATAACGGCTGCCAGGCGATCGAACATCTCGCCAAACAGGTGTTCGCAGAAGGGGGCCAGCATCGGCATCATCATGCCGAGGGTCATAATGCCAAAGGTCATGGTCACCGGGAAACCGATCACGAATACCGATAGCTGCGGCGTCATACGGTTGAGCAGACCCAGGGCGATATTGAGCGTGAGCAACAGACAAATCAGCGGTAACGCCAACATCATGCCGTTGATAAAGATTAACGAACCCAGTTGGGCGAGCGCCAGGAAACCGTTGCCGTTCAGCGGCTGGCTCTGGATCGGCAGGGTATGGAAACTGTCGGCCAGCAGCGAGATAAGCCACAGGTGGCCGTCAAAGCTTAAAAACAGCAGCATTGCCAGCAGGTTCAGCAGCCGCGCCAGCACCGGCATATTGGGGCCGCCGCTGGGGTCGAAGAAGGTGGCGAACGATAGCCCCATCTGCATGCCGATGACTTCGCCGGCGAGGCGTACCGCGGCGAAAGCCAGCTGCATCGTTAGCCCCAGCGCCGCGCCGATCAGGATCTGCTGAATCGCCAGCCATAAACCGGCAGCAGAGATAATGGGGATCGTGTTGGCGGGCAGCGTTGGGGCGATCAGTATCGCAATCAGGCCGCCGAGACCGATTTTCACCTTTTTGCTTATCTGCTTTTCACTCAGCACCGGCGCGGTGCTGATGAGGGCCAGAATACGCAGCAGCGGCCAGAAATACTGGCTGAGCCATTCGCTAAGCTGCGCGCTGTCAAAGGGGATCACGGCTAGCCAATAATATTAGGCAGGTTGCTGAATAATGTGCGCATATAGTCCAGCAGCAGGTTCAGCATCCACGGCCCGGCGATAATAATCGTCGCCACTACCGCGAGAATTTTGGGGATGAACGATAGGGTCATCTCGTTAATCTGGGTGGCGGCCTGCAGCAGGCTGACCACCAGCCCGCTGATTAGCGCTGCCAGCAGCAGCGGGGCGGCCAGCGCCAGGGCGACCTTCATCGCTTCGGTGCCAATGGCCATCACGGATTCCGGCGTCATGATTGTTCTCCGCGGTTCAGGAATAGAAGCTCTGCGCCAGCGAGCCCAGCAGCAGCTGCCAGCCATCCACCAGCACAAAAAGCATTAGCTTAAACGGCAGCGAGATCGTCGCCGGCGGCACCATCATCATCCCCAGCGCCATCAGCACGCTGGCGACCACTAAATCGATAATCAGGAACGGAATAAACACCGTAAAACCAATCTGGAAGGCGGTTTTCAGTTCGCTGGTGACGTAGGCGGGCAGCAGAATACGCATCGGTACCGCCTCCGGCCCGGCCAGCGGCGGCTGGTTGGCCAAACGAGCGTACAGCGCCAGATCGCTTTCGCGCGTCTGGCGCAGCATAAATTCGCGCAGCGGCTGCGCGCCTTTATCCAGCGCCGTATCAAGGCCGATCTTGTCCTGGCTGAAGGGCAGGTACGCCTCCTGATAGACCTTGTCGAACACCGGCGACATGATAAAGAAGGTCAGGAACAGCGTCAGCCCAAGCATCACCTGGTTCGGCGGCGCGGAAGGCGTGCCCAGCGCGTTACGCAGCAGACCCAGTACGATGATAATGCGGGTAAAACTGGTCATCATCAGCAGCATCGCTGGCAGGAAGGTCAGCGAGGTCAATAGCACCAGCGTCTGCACCGGCAGCGACCAGCTCTGGCCGCCGTTAGCCAGCGGCTGACTGATAAGCCCCGGCAGCTGTGCGAAGGCGGCAGGGCTCAGCAGCAGTAACGCGGCGGCGAGCCACGGCGCCCGACGGCGAAGGCAAGCGAACAGAGTAGGGAACATGGCTATTTTTCCGGGCGTTTGAGGACGTTTTGCATCAGCTGGCGGAAGTCGTTAGCAGGCGTGACCGCCGTGTTATCTTCATCACGCGGCGGCGCCGGGAACTGATGAAGCGGGGTGATCTGCTGGGCGGTGACGCCCAGCACCAGCAGGGTATTATCGACTTCTACCACCACCACGCGCTCGCGTTGGCCAACCTGGCAGCTGGCGCGCAGGTTAAGCAACCGGCCGTTGCGCGCCTGCGGCGCAAAGCCGAGACGGCGGAACAACCAACCGGCCAGTAGGATCAGGAGCAGAATCGCGCCGAGCGCGCTGCTTACCTGCATGAGCGCCGAGCCGCCGGATATTGCCGTTTCGGTAACCGGTTGGCTGGCCTGCACGGTAACGGGGGCGGTCATTAGCGGCTCAACCGACGCATACGTTCGGACGGGGTAATGATATCGGTAATGCGCACGCCGAATTTATCGGCCACCACCACCACTTCGCCCTGGGCTATCAGATAGCCGTTGATCAGGATATCCAGCGGTTCGCCCGCCAGGCCATCCAGCGCGACAACCGATCCCTGCGACAGGCGCAGCAGCTCTTTAATCGTCATTTTGGTGCGCCCCAGTTCAACGGTCAGCTTCACCGGAATATCGAGGATCAGATCGATATCCTGCAGGCTGCCGAGCGCATCCTGGGCCTCCAGCGATTTGAACACCCCATCGGTGGTGGCGCTGGATTTCTCAGACGACTGTTGTTCATTAAGCGCATCAGCCCACAGATCGTCTACGGATTCCTTTCCTGCGCCAGACGGTTGCTTAGGATCACTCATTGGGCTGTTCCTCACTCAGAGCATTCAAAATAGGGTTAATCAAGTGTTCAACACGAAGGGCGTACTGCCCGTTTAAGGTGCCATATTGGCTGGTTAGCACCGGCACGCCGTCGACATGGGCGATAATGCGATCCGGTTTATCTATCGGTAAAACGTCGCCAGGCTGCAGCTTAAGTATTTTCGACAAGCGCATCGGGATATCGACGAAGTTGGCAATCAGCTCCAGCTCAGAGTGCTGCACCTGCTTGACCAACGTTTCGCGCCACTGGCTATCTTCCTGGCGGGAATTCTCCAGCGGCGGATTGGTCAGCAGTTCACGCAGAGGCTCAATCATGGCGAAAGGAATACAGATATTGAATTCACCGCTTAGCGCGCCAATCTCCACCTGGAACGGCGTGGTCACCACGATATCGTTCGGCGAGGTGGTGATGTTGGTGAATTTGACCTGCATTTCCGCACGCACATATTCGACGTCAATCTTATAGATTGCGCTCCATGCGTCACCGTAGGCGTCCAGCGCCAGGCGCAGCATGCGTTTGATGACCCGCTGTTCGGTGGGCGTGAATTCGCGGCCTTCGACCTTGGTCGGGAAACGCCCGTCGCCGCCGAACAGGTTATCGACGGCGATAAACACCAGGCTCGGGGCGAAGACGAACAGCGCGGTGCCGCGCAGCGGGTTCAGGTGTACCAGGTTAAGGTTGGTCGGCACCGGCAGGTTGCGGGCAAACTCGTGGTACGGCTGAATTTTAATCGGCCCGACGGTGATGTCCGGGCTGCGGCGCAGCAGGTTGAACAATCCCATGCGGAACTGCCGGGCAAAACGCTCGTTGATAATTTCCAGCGCCTGCAGGCGTTCACGCACCACGCGGCGCTGGGTATTCGGATCGTAAGGCTTAACCTCGCTCTCTTTACCGCCGACAACCGTCTCGGGCTCGTCGCCCGTGTTGTCGCCGTTGAGCAAGGCGTCGATCTCTGCCTGTGAAAGAATGCTATCGCCCATGGTGATTACCGCAGTATGAAGGCGGTGAACAGCACATCGCTGACCACCTGCTTCGGTTGTCCCTTAACCAGCGGCGCGCTCAGCGTCTCTTTGATCTGCGCGACCAACTGCTGCTTGCCCTGCTCATTCGCCAGGTGACCGGCCTCCTGACGCGAAAGCAGCATCAGCAGGCGGCTGCGTACCTCCGGCAGGAAATCATTAAGCTGGCGGCGGGTTGCTTCATCCGGCAGGCGCAGCGTCAGGCCGATATACAGTACGCGGTCCGGATCGTTGTCCGGGGTCACCAGATTGACGGTGAAGGTATCCAGCGGCATAAATACTGGCGGCGCGGGCGGTTTTTCCTTTTCGATGGCGGTTTGCGCGCCGCCGTCGCGCTGTTGCAGCAGCCACCAGCTGTAACCTGCGGCTGCGCAGGCGGCCACGGCGACGATCGTCAGCAGGATGATCAGTAAGGGGCGTTTGGGCGCGGTTGCCGGAAGGGAGTTTTGAGACATAGCCAAATCAAATTCCTGTTGTTCCGCCCGCCGCGTTGCTGACGGGCATCACGCGCGGCGGCGCCGCACGTATGACATATAAAGGTATTATCGCGGCTAACGCGCGAGGCAATAGCCGGAATAAACGGGCAAATGGGGGCCAGATTGGCCGTTTAGCGCCCCTCAGGCGAAAATATCGACACCGTTGAGCTGGTTGGCCATTCGCTGCAGGGCTGCTGGGGCGCTGACTGGCTCAATCGGCGCGGCATCGCTGCCGCCGCCATGGCGTTCAGCGTAGCTGGCGCGGCCTTCACCGTTACCGTTTTGCTGCTGCCACTGCGGCGTCGCCTCGCCGCCAACGCTGCTCTGACCGAGGTTGATTCCGCTCTCAGCCAGCGCGTGACGTAGCTGCGGCATAGCCGCCTCGACCGCCGCGCGTACCTGACCGTGTGCGGAAGCGATGTGCAGCTGCGCCTGTTTATCGTCGAGCTGCAGGGTGATCTGCAGCGCCCCCAGCTCTTGCGGATGCAGGCGCAGTTCGGCGCTCTGTTGGCCGTTGCGGTGGAACATCAGCACCTGCTGGCTCAGCGCCTGCTGCCATTCCGGGCTACCAAGCTGGGCATTAAGCTGCGGCGTCGGCGGCGCGGTTACCAGCGCACTGGCGGGCGTGGCGCTCTGGCTGGGGCTGGCGGCGGCGAAAGCGACGGCGGCTGGCTGCGCCGGAGTATTCTCCGCCGGAGGTTCGGCCATATCGTGCTGCGGCGTGGTCGCGGTCTGCACAACAGGAGAAGGCAGATTTTGCCCGCTAAGGGGATCCGTGCCCGGCTGCGGCTTCGCCGCCGGTTCGGCTTCCGGCAGGTTCGCGACATGCTGAGTCGCCGCGTTGCCGATGTGGAGCGCGGTTTTATCGCCGCTGGTCGCAGCTGGTTGAGCCTGCGGTAGCGCGGTCTGCGGCGGCGGGGCGACGATTGCCGCCGGCAGCATGGCGTACAGTGCCTGCAGCGTCGCCGGATCTAAAGTTTTCGCCTCGCTGAGCGGCGGCGTATCCGGGCGCGTATCCTCTTTTTTCGCTGTTGCGTCGACGGCGTTTTCCGCCGATGCCGGTAGCGCATTGACCAGCAGCGCGCCGCGTTCGCCAAGCGCGGCCAGCAGCTGGTTAAGCTGGTTACGGCTTAGCGGCGGGGCGCTTTCATCGTCGGCGCTCAGCGCCGCCGGCGGCAGCGTGCCGCTTTGCGCGGGCGTGAAGCGCGCGCCAAGCAGTTGCGCAAAGGCAGATGACAGCTGAGCGTCATCGAGCGCCAGATCCGCCAGGGCGCTGGCGTCGCCGGGTAGGCTAAGGGCGGGCAAAGCATTGAGATTCATGAAGCGGTATTCCTTTGTGTACTGCGTTGCGCGAACTCATCCATCAATTTTTGATTGCGTTTGTTTTCCAACTGTAGCTCGGCGTTTTGCGCGCGCGTGTGCAGGGTATCGTAGGCGTTCAGCCGCTGCTGATGGTCCTGCCACTGCTTCACGGCGTGATCCACCTTTTGCCCCCACTGCAGAAGCTGCTGGCGCTGTTGTTCGATAGCCTGTTCGAGGGTGGCAATGAACTGCTGGTAGTTCTGCCAGCGCGAGCTTTCCATGCCGCCAGAAAGGGTGCTGTTGAGCTTTTGCCGGTACTCGTCCTGATAGTTAAGCAACATCGTCAGCTGTTGCTCGGCGGCCTGTTGCGCCTGGCGCGCCTGGCCCAGGCGCTGCGCCGCCTGTTCGACGGCCTCCTGGGCCAGATTGCGCAGGGTAATCAAAGGGGACTGTGCTTTCATCGCGTGGCGTCTCCGATGGCGTTAAACAATCAGCTGCTGTAGCTGCAGACAGGCTTCGTCATAACCGCAGCGCTCGAAAATTCCCTGCTGCAGATAGGTCTCCATTTGCGGATACAGGGTAATGGCTTTATCCAGCAGCGGGTCGCTACCGGCGGCATAGGCGCCGACGCTTATTAAATCGCGGTTGCGCTGGAAGCTGGCCAGCATCTGTTTAAAGGTGCGTACCCGGCGATAATGTTCGTCATCGATAAGTGACGTCATCGCGCGGCTGATCGAGGCTTCAATATCGATGGCCGGGTAGTGACCGGCCTCCGCCAGACGTCGGGACAGCACCACGTGACCATCGAGGATCGCGCGCGCCGAATCGGCGATCGGATCCTGCTGATCGTCCCCTTCGGTAAGTACGGTATAGAAGGCGGTAATCGAACCGCCGCCGCTGATACCGTTGCCCGCGCGTTCAACCAGCGCCGGCAGTTTGGCGAATACCGATGGCGGATAGCCTTTGGTAGCCGGTGGTTCGCCGATCGCCAGCGCGATTTCACGCTGCGCCATCGCATAGCGAGTGAGCGAATCCATGATCAGCAGCACGTGCTGGCCGCGATCGCGAAAATCTTCGGCGATGCGGGTGGCGTAAGCGGCGCCCTGCATGCGCAGCAGCGGCGATACGTCCGCCGGGGCGGCGATCACCACTGAACGCGCGCGTCCTTCGGCGCCGAGAATATTCTCGATAAAGTCTTTGACTTCCCGGCCGCGTTCGCCGATCAGGCCGACGACGATAACGTCGGCCTGGGTGTAGCGCGCCATCATGCCCAGCAGTACGCTTTTACCGACGCCGGAGCCGGCGAACAGTCCCATACGTTGGCCGCGCCCAACGGTCAGCAGGCCGTTGATGGTGCGCACGCCGACGTCCAGCACCTGCTCGATAGGGGTACGCTGCAGCGGGTTAAACAGCGCGGTAATCAGCGGCGCGCGATAGCCGGTTTCCGGCGCGGGCAGGCCGTCAAGAGGCCTGGCGCCGCCGTCGAGCACGCGTCCCAGCAGCGCCGGGCCCAACGGCAGTTGTTTACCGGCGTGCTGGCCGTCCGCCGCGCTGCGGGCGTAAACCCGCGCCCCTGGCACGATTCCTTCGACCTCTTCCAGCGGCATCAGATACAGCCGCTGATCGTTAAAGCCGACCACTTCGCTTTCCACTTCCTGCACGCCGCCCCCGCCGTCGCGCTCGATAAGGCAGGTTGCGCCGAGCGGCAGCTGCAGGCCGGTGGCCTCCAGCACCAGACCGGTGGCGCGGGTCAGACGACCATAGCGTCGTACGGTCGGCGTTCGGGCGATACGCTGCTCCAGCACTTCAAGCGAATTCAGCCAGCGGCCGAGACGGGCGGTCATCACAGCTCTCCCGGCGCGGCGAGGCGACACAATTCGTGCCAGCGGGTGGCGAGGCTGGCGTCGAGATCGCCCTCCTCGGCGCTGACCTTACAGCCGCCGGGATGCAGATCGCCGTCCGCCAGCAACCGCCAGCCGTGCAGGCTGAGGGTGGTGCCTAACTGCTGCTCAACGCGCTCATAATCTTGCGGGTGTACGCGCAGCTGCGGCTTGCCGTTGAACATCGGTTCTTGCTGGATCAACTGTTGAATTTGCGTCAGCAGGGCAGTGCCGTCGCAGACCGGCGGCTGGCCAAGCACCTGTTTCGCGGCGGTTAGCGCCAGCTGCATCAGGCGTGAGGCGATGACCGAATCGAGCGCATCAAGGGTGTGCTGAAACTCGCTCACCAGCTGCTGCCAGTGGTCGGTCAGCGGCTGTTGCTGCTGCTGTGCTTCCAGCAGCCCCTGCTGGCGGCCCTCCTCAAGTCCCTGCTGAAATCCGGCTTCATAGCCTTTTTGCTGGCCATCGGCATAACCGGATTGCTGACCTTGCTGCTCGGCCTGCAGGCGCAGGGCGGCAAGCTGCTGCTGCAGTTCCGCCTGAGCGTCAGGCTGCAAGGCTTCGTTATCCAACGTCGGTAGCGGCGGTTCAAAAGCTGGCGCCGCGTCGCCGAGGTCGTTGAGTGACCAGGGCTGCCAGGGCATGGAATTAATGCGATCAGACATAGGTGTCCTCGCCGCCGCCAATAATCATTTCGCCGCTCTCCGCCAGCCGTCTGACTATCAGCAGAATCGCTTTCTGTTCGTTTTCCACCTGCGACATGCGCACCGGCCCACGGTTGGCGAGATCGTCGCGCAGAATATCGGCCGCGCGCTGGGACATATTTTTGAGGAACTTCTCGCGCAGCGGCTGTTCGGCGCCCTTCAGAGCAATCAGCAGCGATTCGCTGTCCACGTCCTGCAGCAGGCGCTGGATACTGCGATCGTCGACCTCCACCAGGTTTTCGAACAGGAACATCTCGTCGATGATCTTCTGCGCCAGCTCGCCATCGTATTCGCGCATCGCGTCGATAACGGCTTCTTCCTGCTGGGTTTTCATCAGGTTGATAATCTCGGCGGCGGTACGCACTCCGCCCATTTTGCTGCGCTTGAGGTTCTGGCCGTCGAGCAGGTTGTTGAGTACTTCGGTCAACTCCGCCAGCGCCGCCGGCTGCACGCCGCCGAAGGTGGCGATACGCAGCATCACGTCGTTGCGCAGGCGCTCATCGAACTGCGCCAGAATATCAGCCGCCTGGCCGCGCTTGAGATGGACCAGGATGGTGGCGATGATCTGCGGGTGTTCATCGCGGATCAGGTCGGCGGCGCTCTGCGGCTCCATAAAGTTGAGCGTCTCCATCCCGGAGGTGGTTTCGCGGGATTCGAGGATATCCTCCAGCAGGCTGGCGGCACGCTCTTCGCCCAGCGCTTTCACCAGCACCGATCGCAGGTAGTCGCTGGCGTTAACGCTCAGGGCGGCGAACTGTTCGGCATCGTCTTCAAATTCAGACAGGATCTCGCCGAGCTGTTTATGCGAGACCTGGCTCATGCCGGCCATGGTGCCGCTCAAAAGCTGGACTTCGCGGGAGGATAGGTGCTTGAGCACCTCCGCCGCGCGGTCTTCGCCCAGCGTCATCAGTAAAATGGCGCTTTTATCGGTTCCGGTCAGGCTCATAGTTCGTTACTCATCCATTGGCGGATTACCAGAGCGACGACCCGCGGATCTTTATCCGCCAGTTCGCGGATGCGCTGGCTCTGGACTTCTGCGCTGACGCGCTGCTGCGATTTACGGCGCAGCGCCAGCTCCTCATTGCTTGGTTTATGGCTGTCGTTCGCTTTAGCGACCGGCGCGCTGGCGGCGGCGACCGCGGCTTGCTGTGCGGCCTGACGCTGCTGCAGCTGTGGCTTAATCAGCTTGCGCCACAATACCCAGCCGACCAGCAGTACCAGCAGATAACGTCCCAGTTCGAGCAGCAAATCGATAAACGCCTGGCTCTGCCAGAACGGCAGCTCGCCGCCGGTCATCTGATTGTCGGTAAATGGCGTATTGACCACCTGCAGGCTATCGCCGCGGCTGCTGGAGTAGCCCATCGCTTCGCGCACCAGCGCTTCAATCTGCGCCAGTTGTTCTTTACTCATCGGCTGCGCTTTACCGTCGGCGTTGAGGCAGTAGTTCACCACCACGGCGACCGACAGGCGCTCCACCGTCCCGGCTTTTTGTTGGGTATGGCGGATGGTGCGATCGAGTTCGTAGTTGGTGGTGGCGTCGCGTCGGGTGCTTAACGGGCCGCTGTTGGCCGCGGCGCTACGGGTGTTGGTCGCGTTGCTGGCGTTATTGGCCGCCGGTTTAGCGGTTTCAATCGGCGCGGTGGCCGGCGCGCTCGGCTGGTTGGATAACGCCCCAGGAACACCGCCCACCTGCGGTCCGCCGATTTGCTCGTTGCTGCTGGTTTGCTGCGAACGGATCGCCGCTTTATCGGGCTGCTGGTTCGGCTGGTACTGTTCGTCGGTCTGCTCGCGGGAGGCGAAATCGATCTGTGCGGTCACCTGAGCACGAACGTTGGCGCTGCCGACCACCGGCGCCAGGATCGTTTCAATGCGTCGCTGATAGCCGCTTTCCACTTCGCTGGCATATTTCAACTGCGAGGCGTTGAGGTCGCGCCCGGTGCCGTCAGACTGCGTCAGCAGGCGTCCGGCCTGATCGACCACGGTGACGTTGCCAGCCGGCAGGCCGGCGACGCTACTCGATACCATATAGACGATAGCGTTGATTTGGCCATCATCCAGCGCACGGCCCGGCTGCAGCGTCAGGGTGACAGAAGCGGAAGGGGACTTTTGCTCGCGGACGAACAGCGAGGGCTTCGGCAGCGCCAGGTGCACCCGCGCATTCTGCACCGGCCCCAGCGATTCGATAGTGCGTGAGAGTTCGCCTTCAAGAGCGCGCTGATAGTTAATCTGTTCGCTGAACTGGCTGATGCCGAATTTTTCCTGATCCAGCAGTTCGAAGCCAACGGCGCCGCCCTTCGGCAGCCCCTGCTGCGCCAGACGCAGACGGGTTTCATGCACTTTCTCCGCCGGGATCATCAGCGCCGCGCCATTCTCGGCGAAGCGGTAGGGGATGTTCATCTGCGTCAGTTGGGTGACGATAGCGCCGCCGTCGCGATCGTTTAGATTGCTGTACAGCACGCGATAATCCGGGCTTTTCGCCCACAGCAGCAGCGCGACGATAATGGCGATAGCGGCGGAGGCGGCCACCAGCAGCGGAATTTTTGGATTGGCGCGCAGACGGCTCCAGATGGCCTGCAGGCCGTTGTCGCGGCTTTCGCCGGCGGATAACGAGGCACTCATGGTTGGCGGTATCCTTCGCTGGCGTTCAGGCGGCGACGCGCGCTGGCGTGCTGACGAACGGTATGGATAGCGTTATGTGACAAAACAGACTCCCTGATACACATCTTTTCTCAATAGCGGCGCTCCCATTTCTGGGCAGGCCATTATTCTTCTTATCAGATGATTCTGATTGCCCGATAAGCCGGGTTTTTTGCGGCTAATTAACCGCTTTAAGCAAAAATCGCTGTGTTAGGGTGTGCAGCATTGGAGAAGTACAGGGTGAAATAGCGCCTGGCGATCACGACAGTATTGAGGAAAAGATGGCGATTCAGGGTATTGAAGGCGTACTGCAACAGATGCAGGCGATGGCGATTCAGGCGGGAAATAACGGGCAGAATAGCGTACCGCAGGGAGTCAGTTTTGCCAGTGAATTGACCGCCGCGCTGGGTAAAATCAGCGATACCCAGCAGGCCGCGCGTCAACAGGCGCAAAACTTCGAGCTGGGCGTGCCGGGCATCAGCCTGAATGATGTGATGGTCGATTTACAGAAATCATCGGTTTCGTTGCAGATGGGCGTGCAGGTGCGCAATAAGCTGGTGGCGGCCTATCAGGACATTATGAATATGCCGGTTTAGTCATACAATCCCGGCGCAATTGCTTCCTGCAAACCGCTATGCTAACGCTGGCGGTTTTGTCTATTTACGGCGACAACGGCAAAAAACTGCTCGCCTCTGCATTGATTTTGACCCATCGACTGGTGAATGAGTGATCCGAAATTATCATTACAGTTGATAGGGGATACAGATCAATAGCCGTTCATCGATCGACACAAACGATCTGACTACTAGCACTACAAACTGTATGGTCTTGCCAAAATAATTCTAATTTGGAATAGCAGATGTCCGGAAAAGTAGACTATCAGTTGCGGCGTAAGGTATGGATTGGGATTTTTCTCGGTTTGTTGATCTTTTGGGGAACCATTGCGACGATTGTTACCTTAGCGTTGGCTTAGCGCCAAAAGTTTCTACTGTTATTTAGTATATCCCCGTCAGGTACAAGAAAGATCTGCTTTGTATTATCGGCGAAAGGTGAAAATTTAAATTTGGATGGCAATTCACTATCGTTTTCCGGCCTGGTGGCAAATAATCTGCGCAAATTTTGCTCCGCGGAGGCGTTATGCTGTGGCTTCAGACCGTTGTATTTTTTGTCGTTTTAGCTTTTGTCGCGATAGCGATGTTTCATGAAACCTGGCGACAGGATAGCGAGTAACCGCCGTTTCAACTTCCTCTGATCTGTCTCCCTCCTTAACAGTGACTAAACTTAGAGCATGGCTAACGGTCTTCTGGAGGGTGTTGTGAATAGATTCCACGATGAATACGACGAGCGGGAAATGTACCACATGGTCTGCCGTTGGGAAGATGAAGGCGGGGCGGTAGCGTAACGCATCTCTTTTAAACTGACCGCATTCTGGCGGCTCAGGCGTGAAATCGTTGTATGGCATAAACGCGCGCGCTTGACCCCTGGCAACTTCAGGGGCAATATTCCACGGACTGTGGTAAACCCGGCTGTCTGCATGACACCTGAGCAATTGGTTGAGCGATATAACGGGTATCTTCAGTCGGAAACTTTGGAGAAATATATAACCAGCATGGAGGAACCTGGCGTGGGAAAGCAGCTAACAGAAGATGATCTTCGTGAACATGGCTTCACCGATAAAGAGATTGCCCGCCTGCGCGAAATCCTGACGCGGCAAGAAAGCCAAAACAAAAGCTATTTTGATTTAATCGATGAACTTCGCAAAAGACTTTGGGCTGGAGTCTTAGGTTTTTTTATTGTTTTTATAGTGCTCATTCATTGGTGTTATAATTATGAGTCAATTAATCATTTTGCCTATTTTTCATTTTATTATTCGGTTTCTCGGTAGTTTACAAACTAACTCCGTTTCCAATGGCGCTCAAAGCATACAAATTGTATCTAAAAATAAGATAGTCATTTATCTTTAACTTCATACATCGTGTTACCAACCTGTATCCCTTTTACCGTTTTGGCTGAGCGATATAACGAGTATCTTCAGTCGATAACGTTGGAGAAATATATAACAAGCATGGAGGGACCTGGCGTGGGAAAGCAGCTAACAGAAGATGATCTTCGTGAACATGGCTTCACCGATAAAGAGATTGCCCGCCTGCGCGAAATCCTGACGCGACAAGAAAGTAACAATGAAACCTATGCTACTTTGATCGACAGTTTACGAAAACGTTTTTGGGGCGGCGTTATTGTTGTTTGTATTGCCTTTGCCATAGTCGTTTCGTGGATTTTTAACTTCGAAAGTAATGATTTTACTTATCCGCTAATCATTATTTTTATCCTGATTGCTGTTTGGAAATTAACACCTTTCCAGATGGCTTTTAAGCATATCTTATCTACTTGAAAATCGAGTGATTACTTATTATCAATTTCATATATGGTATTGCCTGTTTGTATTCCTTTTACTGTTGATTAAACACCTTTAAGAGCCAACGCAGGGGCGCTCATTTCCAGAGGAATACATCCATATTTTATCCTCGTGACAAATATCAGATTAACCCGGTCAAGATAACACGGATTATTTTACAGGCATATTTCCCTAAGCCTGTGAGTGGCTTATTTTAGCTGGTGCGATGTTTAGAATATTTAATTGATGAATGTATGAAGCGTAAATAAAATAATTGATTATATATTATTGCTTATTCACTCCTGTAAAACCCGCCGATGGCTTACCAGGCAACACTCAGCATTGCCCTGGCTAGCCCCATCATGCGCTTCCTGGCCGGAATATCAGGCTGTAAGGTTGTTGTTATTGTAATTCTTCGCTTTTGCTCTTAATGGCGACCACGTTATCGGACTGCAGTTCGCCAAGCAGGAGCGAGCGATCGTCGAACTGGCCGTAAGCGGTGTTGACCGCGTTCTGGCGAGTGGATTGATCGATCAGCGTTTTTAATTGCTCCATCCGCTGCTGCAAGAGCCCTTTCAATACCCCTTCGTTGTCGATTATCTGTTTCAACTTAGCGTTGAGCATCTCTTGCAGAGCCAGCGATGGCCCCGCTTTGCCGGTAAATTCGGCGGTTTTCTCAACCGCCGTCACGTAGGCAAACTGCATTTCCACCAGCGCTTCCCATTGCCCGGCGCGCGCCAGGGCAATCATCTGGCTGCTCAGGGTATGGATCTGCTGATAGGCGGCTAAAAGCTGCTGTTGGCGTTCCATCACAATGTACCCTGAGCAGGTTGATAGTTTGGTCCAATTTGCCGCCAGGCATCGGCGATATTCTCCAGCAGCTTGACCACTTCGACGATCGCCGCTTCGTCATTATACAGGTTGGCCTGCATCAGGCGTCGCTTCATATAATCGTACAGCGCCGCCAGATTATCGGCGATTTCGCCGCCTTGCTGGTGGTCGAGGCCGCTTTTCAACCCGTTGTCGATGATGTTGATTGCCTTCGACAGCGCCAGGCCTTTACCGGCGATATCCCCCTGATTCATCAGGATGCGTGCGCGAAGCAGGGCGTTAAGCGCCCCGTCGAACAACATTACGATTAACTGGTGCGGACTGGCGCTCATCGCGCTGCTTTCCAGACTGACCTGTGCGTAGGCTTGCGTGCCGCTACGGTTATACATGCTGTTTCATTACCTGATTAAGGGTTACTGGGACGAGAACTGCTGTTGTAAGTAGTTACCCGTGCTGCTCAGCTTAGACATCATGGTATCCAACTGAACAAACTGTTGTTTATAGCGATCGATAGTGTTCTGGATGCTATCGGAAACGGTGTCGATCTGGACATTCAGGCGATCGAGATTGGTGTTGATGCTTTTGGTCGAGTTCTCGATGATGCCGCCCGCTTTAATATAGTTCTGGATTTCATTATGGATTTCGGTGGCCATCCCGGTGTCTTTACCGTTGCCGGCGAAGAAGTTGGCGACCTGATCCGGTTTCTCGTCGAGCGCTTTATTGAGCTTGGTGCTGTCGGCTTCAAGCTTGCCGGTTTTGGGATTGGTAGAGATCCCGAGGTTACCAAGGCCTTTCAGCTCCGGGTTGTCCTGAGCGGCGCTGAGCGCGCTTTTAATCGACGACTGAATGCCGCGCAGGGTGTTATCGCCGAGCAGCGCGCCGTTCTTGGCGCTTTGCGCTTCACCGCTTTTCACCGGGGTATATTTGGTCAGCGAGCCGAAGGTGTCGAGCAGCGAATTATAATTATCCACCCACTCTTTGATTTTGTCGGCGGTGCCGCTTTTATCGATGCCGATCACCAGGTTTTGCGGTTCGCCGGCTTTGGTGGTGGTTTTCAGGTCGATGGTGACGCCCTGCAGCGCATCGGCAATCGAGTTGGTGCTGCGCTTAATTTTGGTGCCGTTGACGACGATCTCCGCATCCTGCCCGGCGACGGTCTGCTTCATCGCGCCGCTGTTGCTGCTGCTGTCGTAGTTGAGGATGGCGCCGAGCTTATCGTCGTTATTCACCTGCACCGACACGGTGTTTTTCTCGCCGGTGGTGGAGGAGCTCAGCGCCAGCTGATAGTCATTGTCGCCGACGCGCATGATGCTGGCGGTGACGCCGGCTTTAGCGCCGTTGATGGCATCGCGCATCTCCAGCAGCGAGGTCTGGTCGTCGCTCAGCGGAATCGTGGTCTCTTTTGGCGGGTCGCCGGCGGTGATCGTAATAGAGCGGTCGCTGTTGCCGGCGGTTCCAAGTTTCTCTTGTTGGTCGGTAATCGTCGCCTGGGTGGTCAGGGTTTGCGGCTGCGCCAGCTTCTGCACTTCAACGCTATAGTTGCCCGGCACCGCCTTATTGGTGGTGGTGATGGTGAACTGGTCGTGCTTGGTGGCGGTGGTGCTGTTGAAAAACTCCGGCTTGGCCAGCTCCTTGCTCAGGTTATCGAATTTTTCCAGCGAGCTTTTTAACGTGCCGTAAGCCGTTAGCTGCGCGTTATAGCTGGTTTGCTGAGTGGTATACGGCGTCAGGCGCTGTTGTTCCGCCTTGCTGAGTTTGTCCAGTAAACCGTTGAGGTCGAGTCCTGAGCCGATGCCTAAGGAACTGATCGATGCCATTGGTGTTTCTCCTTACTAATGACGTTATTCGCTTATTGCGTTATCGGCCCAGTGGAGAAAAAGTTTACCGAAAAAGTGAAAAAGGCGATGGCGTAATAGAAGAGGGAAAAAGCGCGTTATTTTCGCCATTGGCGGAGGGGCAAAAATTTTTCAAAAAATGGCTAAAGGTTGCAGAGGATACGTCGATACCAGAAGGGACGGTGGTTGACGCCGTGGGCAAGCAAGCCCGAACCTTTTAACCACGTTGCACAGAACGCAACTGACTCGTAAGGAATGCATATAATGGCACAAGTAATTAATACCAACAGCCTGTCGCTGATGGCGCAAAATAACCTGAACAAATCCCAGTCTTCCCTGGGCACGGCGATTGAGCGTCTGTCTTCCGGTCTGCGCATCAACAGCGCCAAGGACGATGCCGCGGGTCAGGCGATCTCCAACCGTTTCACCGCTAACATCAAAGGCCTGACTCAGGCTTCCCGTAACGCTAACGACGGTATCTCCCTGGCGCAGACCACCGAAGGCGCGCTGAACGAAGTCAACGATAACCTGCAGAATATCCGTCGTCTGACCGTACAATCGCAGAACGGCTCCAACTCCGCAAGCGACCTGCAGTCTATCCAGGATGAAATCTCCCAGCGTCTGTCTGAAATCAACCGTATCTCCGAACAGACCGATTTCAACGGCGTTAAAGTCCTGAGCGGCGACCAGAAGCTGACCATCCAGGTCGGCGCCAACGACGGCGAAACCATCGATATCGATCTGAAAGATATCAATGCGAAGACTCTGGGTCTGGATAAGTTCAGCGTGGCTAATCCGATTGATGCGGCGACTCAGATTGGTACTGCTGATATTGATAAAGTGGGTGGCACTGCAGCGAAAGATATTCCTGTTACTGCTAACGGGACAGGAACTACAGATGGCAAACTGTATAAAGATGACAATAAATACTATGTTAAGGATGGCGGTAAGACTTATGAAGCGAAACTTGACGCCGATACTGGAGAGTATACTTTTGACACGACTGGTGCTGAATACACAGTAAGTGGTACTGAAAGTGTCGTAGATAAAGTTACCATCCCGGCAAGTGGTGGAGTAAGCGTAACCGGTTTAGCAGCAAATGAAAAATTGCATACATTTACCGATGCCAAAGGTAATAAAGATGGTTATGCAATTGAAGGAAAAGATAAAGACGGTAACACAGCGTACTATAAAGCTACCGTTGATGAAAAAACGGGTAAAGTGGTAAAAGGCGATCAACTGCAAACCACAGAAAAAACTGCCGATCCGCTGGCTACCCTCGACAAAGCCCTGTCCCAGGTTGACCAACTGCGCTCCTCCCTGGGTGCGGTACAGAACCGTTTCGATTCTGTTATCAACAACCTGAACAGCACCGTGAACAACCTGTCCGCGTCCCAGTCCCGTATTCAGGATGCTGACTACGCGACCGAAGTGTCCAACATGAGCCGCGCGAACATCCTGCAGCAGGCGGGTACCTCCGTGCTGGCGCAGGCTAACCAGTCGACTCAGAACGTCCTGTCTCTGCTGCGTTAATCGCACGTCTGATTACTGTCGCATCGCAACCCCGCTTCGGCGGGGTTTTTACTTTTTGCCCGTAGCCGCCTGGCAAAACGGCTGAATGAGAAAGCATGTCGTAAATAGAGACGCTTTTATGCGGTTTTTCCGGCGATTGGCATTTTTGCCCCTGCGCATAATAGCGCTGACTCTCTTATCCGCAGGTTTCAGAAATAGTGAGCGATTTGTATACCGCCGAAGGCGTGATGGACAAAAATTCCCTCTGGCTGCGCTACGTTCCGTTAGTGCGGCACGAAGCGTTGCGCCTGCAGGTCAGGCTGCCCGCCAGCGTCGAGCTTGACGATTTATTGCAGGCCGGGGGAATCGGGTTGTTGAACGCCATCGAGCGTTACGACTCGCTACAGGGAACGGCCTTTACCACCTATGCGGTGCAACGTATCCGCGGCGCAATGCTCGATGAACTGCGTAGCCGCGACTGGGTGCCGCGCAGCGTACGGCGTAACGCCCGCGAAGTCGCCCAGGCGATGCAGAAGCTGGAACAGCATCTGGGCCGCCCGGCCACGGAAAGCGAACTTGCGCAGAGGCTGGGTATCACCCTTGCCGAGTACCGACAAATCCTGCTGGATACCAATAACAGCCAGCTGTTCTCCTATGACGAATGGCGGGAAGAACAGGGCGAGAATGCCGAACGACTGCTGGAAGGGCACGAAGAGGCCAATCCGTTGCATCATCTGCTGGAAGGCAGCCTGCGCCAGCGGGTCATCGAGGCCATTGAAGCCTTGCCGGAACGCGAAAAAATGGTCCTTACCCTCTACTACCAGGAAGAGCTCAACCTTAAAGAGATCGGCGCGGTGCTGGAGGTGGGGGAATCCCGCGTCAGCCAGCTACACAGCCAGGCGATTAAGCGCCTGCGCGCGAAGCTGGCCAACGAAGGCTAATAACCACCTGCCGGACAGGTGGTTAGCGGATTACGATTTACGCAAATCAATGCGCAGAATGCGCTCCTTCGCCCCTTCGACAAATACCTCAGGATCCCACTCGCGATTGAACCCTTCTTTAATGCCGACGTACAGGGTATCCATGTCCGGCGACAGCACCATTTGATTCGGATAAACCGGGGCGCGGAATTCATGAGTCACCCGCCAGGTTTTGCCATCCACGACGCTGATGGTGCCGCTGGTGAAATTGCTGACGTACAGCTCGTTATATTTCGGATTGAAGCGCACCGCGTTGGCGCCCACTCCGGTACGCACGTAACCCAGCGATTTGCCGTCTTTCAGATCGAAAATATACAGGCCGTCGTGCGGGCCGCTGCGATCGTCGTGATCGAAGGCGACCACGAAAATACGCCCTGAGTCGGAATCGACGATCAGGTTTTGCGCGCTGGCCAACTGCGGCGCGTTAAGCGGGATAGTGCGGACAACCTGCTGGGTTCTGGCATCGATCTCGTTGATATAGTCGCGGCCGCCAACGTAGATCTTCTGCGTCTTTTCATCCAGCGTCAGGCCGTAGGCGGTGCCGCGATAGGCGCCTTTGACTTCCCCTTTCAGCTGCAACGTCGTGCCGTCGAGCATCAACAATTTATGCAGAGGGCGCATCCCGTCCTGGGTTTTCAGCATATGGCTGTAGCTGACAAACAACAGATTAGCGGAGCGGCTGTATACCATATGCCGCAGATGTTCGAAGCGCGCATCGGCGGCGCCGTCGGTTGGGAAGCTCAGGCGCGGACTGGTGCGGGTGATTTTACCGCTGGCGGCGTCGAACTGGCTGATACGCAGCGAAGCCGACTGGGTATGGCCGACATAAAGCACGTGCGCCGGCTGATTCATCGCCAGCGAGAAGGCGCGCCAGGGCATATCATAGCGCTGGATAACCTGCAGGGTGGCCGGATTAAAGGCGTAAAGATAACCTTTATTGGCCGCGCGGTTAACCCGGTCGGTGGCCGCGGCGAATAGCAGGTTGTCGCCGTTGTCGAACGCCAGCTCATAAACCCCTTCGTTGGCTTCCTGCAGGTAATTGGTTTTCATCGCAAAGCGCGACGCTTCCCGCGGCGGCGGATCGATGGCGAAAGCGGGGTGGGGGAGCAGGGCGGCGAGCAGTAGCGCAGCCAGCGGTTTTATCAAGTTGCGATTAGGCATGATGGTTATCCTTGTTGACAAATAGGGCTCAGAACTGGATTTCGCCGCCGAAAATATAGGTGCGGCCGCGGGCGGTGGTGTTAACAGACGCGCCCTCTTTGGCGTTATCGAGACTCTGGTTCATACGGTTTAGCGCTTCGGAGTAGTCACGATTCGTTACGTTCTGCACGCTAAAGCGCAGCAGCACGTTATCGGTCATCTGCCAGCTGCTATAGAGGTCGATAATGGTCGGGATATTCGGCATGCCCTCTTTAGGCACCGTATTGGTGTCGAGGCTAATGCCTTCGGTACTCAGGCGTTTTGATTTACCGGTGAATTTCACCAGGCTGCCGACGGTGAGTTTGCGATCGAACAGGCGCCCGCCGACATCCACCGTGGCGTAGCTGCTGGGAAGATCGCTCAGGTCGCTGTAGGCGAAGCTATAGACCGTGCTGGCAATAGAGGTGGGCTGATCGGTACGCTGCTTGCTCCATGACACATTGGCGTAGGCAAAACCGATGTCGTATCCGGCTTCAATCTCATAGCCCTCGGTGGTCACCGGCGAGGTCACGTTAACCGAGATGTTGGCGTTGAAATCCGGCGAAGCATTGGCGACATCTTTACACAGCCCGCCGTTGCTGCACAGCAGGAAGGATTCGCTGGTGATGTAATCTTTAATCCGCGAGCGGTAGGTCAGAGCTTTCAGATGCAGACTATCCTGCTCGCTCAATAATCCTTGTTTGATAACGTTAAAACCGGCCTCCCAGGTCTCGGCTTTTTCCGGCTTCAGGAACGGATTCATCGATGCGCCGCCCTCGTTGGCGAAGAACACTTCCTGAACGTTCGGCGCCCGCGAGGAACGGCTCCAACTGACAAACGGCTGCAGCCATGGCGTCACCTGAGCGGAGAAGGTCGCCGAGGGATTAAAACCGTTATCTTTGACGTTGAGTTGGGTTGCCCCTTGCGGGAAGCATTTTTCGTTATCTGCACAGGCCGGTTTATAGCCCTGTACCCGGCTGCGGGTATAGTTGAGATTAAGATCGAGCTGATAAATATCCTTGTTTAATGTCAGCCCGCTATAGAGCGAGGCGATCTTCTGCTTGCCTGCCGGGGCGAAGGCGTTGTGGTCGGTCTCGGTATCCTGCACGAAGCGGCGGGAATAGCTGGTGTCCATTAATTTGCCGCCGAGCTGGAAAGCGGCATACAGATCGTCGGTAATACGAAAACGGCTGGTGTTGTTCATGTCCAGCGCGTTGGACTTATTGGTGGTCGAGGAGTCATTAAAATTATACAGCGACTCCGGTTTATATGCCTGATTGCCGCGGCTGGTGCTGGCTAATACATTGAACTCGACCAGTTCATTGAGCGGCGCGTAGTTATAGCGCAGATAGTAGTCGTCGCTGCTAATATCGCGACGGGTAAAACTATTGCGGTAATTACGCCCGGAAAACTCGAAGCGGTTAAATTGATCGACGTCGAAATTGATTTTATATAGCTGCGAGCGCGGCTCCTGACGCAAATATTTATTATCCTCGCCGATAAACTCTTCGCTGCTGCGTCCGCCGCCGTTTTTATAGGTCGCATAGGTGCGGGTGCCGCTGATGCCGAGTAGCGCGCCAAGGCCGCCGCCGTTATCGAAGGTGTCGGTTTTGCCGGCTACCGTTACCATACCGGTGCGGCCGAGTCCGTTATCGCCCACGGAAAAACGCGACAGCAGGCCGACCTGATGCCCCGGTTTTAACACATCATCGATGCCGATCGTGCGCAGATTGGCGCTGCCCGCCAGCGCGTTGACGCCTTGCGAACCGGCGCTGTTGCCGCGGGTGATATCCACTTCGGCCAGGAAGTTGGGGTCAAGCGGTACTCCGGCGGCGGTATTCGCCCCGCCGTGGTAGTTAGCTGGCGCCATGCCGAAGAAGGTCTGGGTGACGCCATCGACCATGGTGTTTACCCGGCCCAGCCCGTTCATGCCGCGAATATTGACGCTGATGGTGCCCTGCAGCGGGTCGATTTGCGTATAGGTGCCCGCCATGCTGCGCAGCGAGGCATCGAGGCTTTGCAGATTCTTATTGAGCGTTCGCGAACTGTAGGCGCCGGGACGGGTATAGCTCTCCTCTGAGGAGCCGACCTGGCCGGTATTTTCCGCCAGCGGGTTATCGGTAATGGTGATGGGAGAGAACACCGATTCCCCTTCGCTTTCGGCGGCGAAAGCCTGGCCGTTGACGATAAGTAGCCCGGTAACGAGCCCGGTGATTATTTGTGATTTTTCCATAATCCAATCCTGAGGTAATAAATAGTTAACGCACAAAAAGGGCAGCAGCGTGCATCGCGCTTATTGCTAAGTGCGATGACACATTGCCCAAAATAAAAAATTATTAGCGGTCAGTGACCGTGATAAATAACGTCCAGATTGCCTGAATAAATAACAGGGAACCCTGGATTTATATTTTTAATAAGCCGAACTCTACCGGCAGGGTGACCTTATTTATGCCGTTACGCAGCAGCTCTTTTGGCGGCGGCGGAAGCGGACGCGCATTTTCCAGCGCCATCAGCGCGGCGCGATCCAGCGAATGGGTCCCTGACGAGTTCGCCAGCTGCGATTGCAACACCTCGCCGCGTTCGTTGACGCTGAAGGTAATAATGACGGTACCGGTACGTTGACGGCGGCGCGCATCTTCCGGGTAGTGGCGCATTTTGTTGATTTTGCCTTTCACCAGCGATTCCCAACTGATCTTGTTGTCGCTCAGGCGCGCGGCATCGCTATCGAGCGGCGCGGTGGTGCGCTGAGTGAGGACGGCCGGCGCCGGGGGCGCAGCGAAGCTGGTGATGGTTGAATTGCCCTTTTCCTCTTGCTGCTGGCGGCGGGACTGTTTTTTAACCTCGATTTTCTTTTTCCGCTGCGGTTCGGGTTTGCTGGCGGAGAGCTTTATTTGCGCATTGTCGTGAATATGTAGCTTCGGCGCCTCTTTCACCGCTGCTGTTTCCTGCTCGGTCATCGCCTCGACTTTGCGCTGCTGGGTGACGCCCGGCGGCAGCTCGGGGTGAATAAATGACACTTCCAGTTCCGGCGCGTACTCCACCATCACCGCGGCAGGGGGCGCGACATCCGGCGGCGAGGCGAAATGAATGATAAAAGGCACCGCCAGCGCCAGATGACCCAGCACGCTGGCCGTTGTTCCCGTGAACCAGCGGGGATGCGACGCTATCAATGGCGTGGAGAGAGGGATATTCATTTTTCCGCCGCCACCGACCAGATGTAATCAGCCTGCTTCGCCGTCAGCGTGGCGCCGTCGGTGGTCAGCAGTAACACCAGCGGTTTTTCCGCCTTGAGATCGGCCAGATGCAGCGGTACGCCAATATCTTTAGCCGCATGATAGCCGCCGGCAATCAGCAGCGCCGGGCGCGGCGCGGCTTGCATTTGCGTCGCCATCAGGCGATCGCGCTGCTGCTGAATAGCGAGCATAGAGGTGACCTGCTCGCCATCGATTTGCCCGTTATGCATCAGATAGATAATGGCCGATAGCGATTCATGTACCTGCGGGCTGTTGGAGAGCATTCCGCGGGGAAACGTGGGATGCTGATAGATATCGCTCACCTGCTGGCGGCTAAGGTTGGCTGCCAGCAGTGGATAAGGTGCTTGCAGCGCGGTCATCACGACGTCGCGATAAAGCGCCCACGGCCAGCCTGGGTTCCAGCGCAGGGTTTCCGCCGCGCGAGTGGCGCTCACGGTCGTCCCGCTGAGGCTGGCCCGCTTGACCCGATTGACTGCCTCCTGCTGGCTTAGGTCGATCATCTCCATCAGCACGCTACCCTGCGGGCGAAGGGTGTGGAGGTTCTGCAGCAGCCAGCGCTCAATCTGGTGATGCTGAGCGTTGGTATGTTCTTCGCCAACAATAACCAGCGGCGCCTGGGCGAGTTGGTTCAGCAATTGTTGCGGCGTCAGGGTGCGCCCGCTGGCGGTATCACGAATATTCGCCTTCTCTACCAGCGCGTGCTCCCCGGCAGGAGAGAGGGGATAAACCGGGCTGTGACAGGCGCTCAGTAACCACGCGCAGCCTATAACCAGAGTCTTTAAAAGGGGGTCCTTAAACATAAAATATCCATTTTCGGCTTTTTAGTCGTCTTTTCTTCGTATCTTGCTGCTGGAACAGGATGATATGTGATATTGAGAATGATTATCAAGATCATTCTCATTTAAAATTATTGGCAAGGGTGATGATTTCACCCGGTAAGCAGCTGGCCGTTGCTGTGTCGCGGAGAGAATCTGTGAAGACGATCAAGATTTTAAACAGCGATAATATTTAAATCTGCTGGCTTAATGTTGTCTTAATGTTTGTTTCGGTCGCGCGTTGAAATAAGCATTTTGTCATCAGGAAATTCTAATTGGCGGTGTTTTTCACTTTTTTAAAATGATGGTAATTGTTTTCATTATCATTCACATTCCTCTGTGATTTAATCCGTGCCAACCCGGTTTCTCCACGGCTTTTCGACTACCCATACTAAGGATTAGCTTATGAATTTCCGCTTATCGGCATATTGCGCGGCGATGCTCGCTGCTTCGGCTCTGTTTACCGCTCCGCAGGTTATGGCTGCTGACAATGGCGACGGCATTGTGGTGTATAACGCCCAGCATGAAAACCTGGTGAAATCCTGGGTTGACGGCTTTACCAAAGAAACCGGTATTAAAGTCACGCTGCGCAACGGCGACGATAGCGAATTGGGTAATCAACTGGTGCAGGAGGGGTCAGCCTCGCCGGCGGATGTCTTCCTGACCGAAAACTCACCTTCAATGGTGTTGGTTGATAATGCCAAACTGTTTGCGCCGCTGGATGCCGTGACGCTGAATCAGGTCGCGCCGCAGTATCGTCCTGAGCACGGCCGCTGGATTGGCATTGCTGCCCGCAGCACCGTTTTCGTCTATAACCCGGCGAAAATCAGCGAATCTCAGCTGCCGCATTCGCTGATGGACCTGGCGAAACCTGAGTGGAAAGGGCGCTGGGCCGCCTCTCCATCGGGCGCAGACTTCCAGGCCATCGTTAGCGCCATGCTGGCGTTGAAGGGCGAAAAAGCGACGCTCGACTGGCTGAAGGCGATGAAAACGAACTTCGTAGCCTACAAAGGCAACAGCACGGTAATGAAAGCGGTCAACGCCGGTCAAATCGACGGCGGGGTGATCTACCACTATTACCGCTTTGTCGACCAGGCGAAAACCGGCGAGAACAGCAAAAACACCAGGCTGTATTACTTTAAAAACCAGGACCCGGGCGCTTTCGTGAGTATCTCCGGCGGCGGCGTACTGGTGTCCAGCAAACATAAAGAGCAGGCGCAGGCGTTTATCAAATGGATCACCGGCAAGCAGGGTCAGGATGAGCTGCGTACCAATAATGCTTTCGAATATGCGGTGGGCGTGAATGCCGCCTCTAACCCGAAACTGACGCCGCTGAAAGAGCTGGACGCGCCGAAGGTAGAGCCGTCAACGCTGAATAGCAAAAAAGTGATCGACCTGATGACCCAGGCTGGCCTGCTGTAATTTGATGCTGAAGTGATTTATCTATGTCTGTCCTGAGTCTGGTACTCGGAAAGAAAACAGGACGCCTGCCCGAGCGCAGGCGTCCTGCATTTCCGATGGTTGCCTTAGCTGTACTGTTTTCAATAATGGCGTTACTGCCGTTAGGTTTTGTGGCCGCGGTGGGGATTGAGACCGGCTGGCCGACCATTAAAGCACTGGTGTTTCGCCCGCGGGTAGCTGAACTGCTGAGCAATACGCTGTGGCTGACGCTGCTGGCGGTGCCCATCTCTATCGCACTGGGCGTGGCGGTGGCCTGGCTCACTGAACGCACCGCGCTTGCCGGGCGTCAGCTATGGTCGGCGCTGGCGGTCGCGCCGCTGGCTATCCCGGCATTTGTCCAGAGCTATGCCTGGGTCAGTGCGGTTCCCTCGCTGCACGGCCTGTCCGCCGGGGTGTTCCTCTCGGTGCTGGCCTACTATCCCTTTATCTACATGCCGGTGGCGGCGGTGCTCCGTCGTCTCGATCCAACGCTGGAAGATGTTGCCGCCTCGTTGGGTACGCCGCCGTGGAAGGTTTTCTTCCGCGTGGTGCTGCCGCAGCTGCGGTTGGCTATCTGCGGCGGCGCGCTGCTGGTGGCGCTGCATCTGCTGGCGGAATATGGCCTGTATGTGATGATTCGCTTCGATACCTTTACCACCGCCATTTATGACCAGTTCCAGTCCACCTTTAGCGGCCCGGCGGCGAATATGCTGGCGGGGGTGCTGGCGCTGTGTTGTCTGGCGATTCTGCTACTGGAGAGCGTCTCGCGCGGCAAAGCGCGTTACGCGCGTATCGGCGCCGGCGCGGCGCGCGAACAGAAGCGTCGTCCGTTGGGTAATGTGGCCGCATGGGGCGCGCAACTGCTGCTGTTGACGCTGGTGATGCTGGCGATGGGCGTCCCGCTGCTGGTGCTGTGCCGCTGGTTATGGCTTGGCGGGGTGGAGAACTGGCTGCATGCCGATCTTTGGCATTCGCTACGCCAGACCCTGCTACTGGGAGCGGGCGGCGCGCTGCTGACCACCGCCTGCGCGATTCCTATCGCCTGGCTCGGCGTGCGTTATCCGCGCCGGCTGTTTCGCCTGCTGGAAGGCTGTAATTACATCACCAGCTCACTGCCGGGTATCGTCACCGCGCTGGCGCTGGTGACGGTCACCATCCACTATGCCCGTCCGGTGTACCAGACCGAGGTGACCCTGTTCCTTGCGTACCTGCTGATGTTTATGCCGCGAGCGTTGATTAACCTGCGCGCCGGTATCGCCCAGGCGCCGGTTGAGCTGGAAAATGTCGCCCGTAGCCTTGGGCGCAGCCCGGCCCGCGCCTTATGGAGCGTCACCATGCGGCTGGCCGCGCCGGGAGCGGCCGCTGGCGCCGCGCTGGTGTTTCTTGGCGTGAGCAACGAGCTCACCGCGACGTTGCTGCTATCGCCGTTAGGCACCCGTACGCTGTCGACCGGTTTTTGGGCGCTGACCAGCGAGATCGACTACGTCGCCGCAGCGCCCTATGCGATGCTGATGATCGTGATTTCGCTGCCGCTGACGGCGGTTCTTTATGTGCAGTCGAAAAAAATTGCAGGGTTGTAACATGCTGGAATTGTCTTCTATCTCGAAATCTTTCGCCGACGCGCTGGTGCTCGATAACCTTAATCTGACCGTGGCGCCGGGAAGCCGTACCGCCATTGTCGGCCCGTCGGGTTCCGGTAAAACCACGCTGCTGCGGATTCTTGCCGGTTTTGAAACCCCGGATAACGGGCGAATCGTTCTGCAGGGCAACACCCTGTTTGCCGAAGGCGTGTTTGTGCCGGCGCATCAGCGCGGGATCGGTTTCGTGCCGCAGGAAGGGGCGCTGTTCCCCCATCTTAACGTCGCGGACAATATTGCCTGGGGACTCGATTGCAGTCGCGAAGAGAAACGCCGTCGGGTGGCCGCACTGATGGAGATGGTGGCGTTAGATGCGACATTAGCGAGCCACTGGCCGCATGAAATTTCCGGCGGCCAGCAGCAGCGGGTTGCGCTGGCGCGCGCGTTGGCCCAGCGGCCATCCCTGATGTTGCTGGATGAACCTTTCTCGGCGCTGGATACCGGGCTGCGGGCGGCGACGCGCAAAGCCACCGCCGATCTGCTGGCCGAGGCTGGCGTAGCCTCGATCCTGGTCACTCACGACCAGACGGAGGCGCTGTCGTTTGCAAGCCAGGTCGCGGTGATGCGGCAGGGGCGTTTCGCTCAGGTAGGGACGCCGTTCGAGGTCTACTCGCGTCCGGTTGACGAGGCCACCGCGCTGTTTCTTGGCGATGCGCTGGTGCTCGACGCCGAGCTCATGGAAGGGCGCGCCCGTTGCGCCATCGGCGAGTTGCCGACCGACGATCCTCACGCCAACGGCCGCGGACGCGTGATGTTGCGCCCGGAACAACTGCGGGTGTCGTCGTGCGCGCCGCAGGAGAGCGCCTTTCGCATCGTGGATGTCGATTTCGCCGGCCATATCTCGACGCTGACCGTGAGCGCGGCGGGGCAATCGATGCCGCTGGTGCTGAAAACCGTCAGCCAGGCCGCCTGGCAAGCTGGCGCCGCGGTTCGCCTGGACGTTATTGGTCAGGCGCGGATATTTTGCGCATAGCGGTGAAAAGCTGAACGTTCAGCCGGGATAAAAATTGATTTGGCGCGGAGATGCGTTAATTAGCTGCTGATGTAGCACATTGTGCTAATTACACTACCAGCGAAGGCTTTAGTATCCGCGCCACTGATCTCGTCGCCATGGAGTGGTAGGTCGTTGGAATATTTCCGCGGGGTCAGTCCATTCTTATTGCGGTGCGAGCTGGAACTGTGATTGTCTCTCCGGCCAGCGCCGCTGGCCGGAGAGCGAGCTATAAATCCAGCACTAACCGGCCGCCTTTAGCGCGTGAGCAGCAGATCAGCATACTCTGCTGGCTGGCTTTCTCTTCATCGCTGTAATACTGATCGCGGTGGTCGGCTTCGCCCTCCAGAATCATCGTTTCGCAGGTGCCGCACACCCCTTCGCGGCACAGACATTCCACCTTCGCCGCTTTGTTATTCTCGATCACCTGCAAAATGGTCATCTCCTGCGGCACGGTAAATTCGCGTCCGGAACGCGCCAGCACCAGGGTAAATGCCTCTCCGCCTTTATCTTCAACGATAAATTGCTCAAAGTGCAGCTGGCTGGCGGGAACCTGATACCGTTCGGCGGCGGCTTTCACCGCCTCGTTAAGCGCTGCCGGGCCGCAGGTATAGATGTGGGTGCCGGGTTCGATATCGGCGAACAGGCGCGACAGGTCGAGACGGCTGCCGAGCGCTGATATGTGAATATCGACCCGGTCGCGCCACGGCGCGGCGCTGAGCGCATCGACGAAAGCATTATTGTCAGCGTCGTGGAAACAGTAGTGCAGCTGCCAGTCGGCCTGCTGTTGTTCCAGTTCCGGAATATGCGACAAGAATGGCGTGATGCCGATACCGCCGGCGATCAGCAGATGTTTTCGCGCCTGTGGTTCGATGGCGAACAGGTTGTTGGGGGTGGATACCGTCAGGGTATCGCCCGGTCGCACCTGCTGATGCATAAAACGCGAGCCGCCTTTAGAAGGCGACTCAAGACGCACCGCAATCTGCCAGCTGGTGGTATCCAGCGGTGAGCTCATGAGCGAATAGGCATTGCTGTAACGCTGATCGCCATCCTGCATCTGGACGATAATATGGCTACCGCCGCTGAATCCCGGCAGCGGGGCGCCGGTCGGCGACACCAGCGTAAAACGCTTAACCTGGGCGGTGATCTGTTCAACATCGCGAACGATCGTCTCAAACATTTGATAATCAGACATCGCGGAACTCCATCAAAAAATCCCGGCGTGACCAGTGCCGTCGCCGGGAGAGGATATTTACAACCCCTGGCAGAGATACTTCATCTCCAGGTAATCTTCGATTCCGTGTTCCGAGCCTTCGCGGCCAAGACCCGACTGTTTCACTCCGCCAAATGGCGCGACTTCGTTGGAAATCAGCCCGGTATTGATGCCGACCATGCCGTATTCCAGTTGCTCGGAGACGCGCCAGATACGGGCGGCATCGTTGCTGTAAAAATAGGAGGCGAGACCGTAGATGGTGTTATTCGCCTGCTCAATGACCTCTTGCTCATCCTCAAATTTCACCAGCGCGGCCACCGGGCCGAAAATCTCTTCCTGCAGCAGCAGTGACCCCGGCTGTACGTCGCCGATCACCGTAGGGGTGAAGAAATTACCGCCCAGCGGATGCGCTTTACCGCCGGTTAACAGCGTCGCGCCGCGGGTGAGCGCGTCGTCGAGCAGGGACTGGACTTTGCGTCCGGCGTCGGCGTTGATAAGCGGGCCAATCTGGACATCGGACTCGCTGCCATCGCCGACTTTCAAGGCGGCGACGCGGGCGACGAACTTGTCGCAGAATTGGTCGTAGACGGCGCGATGAATATAGAAACGGTTGACGCAGACGCAGGTTTGCCCGGCGTTGCGGAACTTGGCGATCAGCGCCCCCTCGACCGCTTTATCGATATCGGCGTCGTCAAAGACGATAAACGGCGCGTTACCGCCGAGCTCTAAAGAGAGCTTTTTGATGGATTCCGCGCACTGGCGCATCAGCACGCGGCCGACTTCGGTCGAGCCGGTAAAGGAGAGCTTACGCACCCGCTCATCGCCGGTGAACACCGCGCCAATCTCACGCGACTGGCCGGTGACAACGTTAATGACGCCCTGCGGGATCCCGGCCTGATTCGCCAGTTCCGCCATCGCCAGCGCGGTAAACGGCGTTTCATTGGCAGGCTTAATTACCATCGTACAACCCGCGGCCAGCGCCGGGCCGGCCTTACGGGTGATCATCGCCGCCGGGAAGTTCCACGGGGTGATCGCCGCGCAGACCCCCACGCCCTGGCGGATCACCATCAGGCGTTTATCGGCGCCGGGGGAGGGGATTATTTCGCCGTTGGCGCGTTTCCCTTGTTCGGCAAACCACTCGATAAACGAGGCGGCATAGGCGATTTCGCCTTCCGCTTCCGCCAGCGGCTTGCCCTGCTCGGCGGTCATTATCTGCGCCAGCGCGGTCTTGTTTTCGAGGATCAGGTGGTGCCAGTTCTTCAATAACGCGGCGCGCTGGGCGGCGGTAAGCGCGCGCCATGCCGGAAGCGCGGCAGTAGCGGCATCCACCGCCTGCTGCGCTTCCGCTCGTCCCATATTGGGGATTTGGCCGAGCGTCGCGCCGGTGGAGGGATTGCTGACGGCAAGCGATGTACCGTCGGCGGCGTCGCGCCAGCTTCCGGCAATCAGCGCCTGCTGGCGAAACAGATCAGAGTGAAATACGGACATGGCTAACTCCTTCAACGATTACGGCTGGAATACCTGGGCGACCAGATTGTGGAAATGGGCGATCCCGTGCTCGGAGATCCCGCTGCCGCTGTTATCCGCCATAATCCGTCCCTGGCCGCGATAGCCGCGGGACTTCAGCCCTTTCTGCACGCTTTCCACCAGACGCAAATCTTCCGGGCGGAACACGTCGCGATACCACTCAATCAGCGCTTTCTGCTCGTCGGTCAGCTCTTCGTTGGTGAAATAGATGTCGTAATTCTGCAGGGTGGTCTCTTCATCCACCGGGAATTCATAAATGACAGTCATCATGCCCTTGATCGGCGTGACGTTGAGCATGGTGCACGGCCACAGCCAGAAACCGTGGAACGCGGCGTCGGTGCCTTCTTCGAATTTAAACGACTGCTCGGAGGGTTTGGCGAAGCCATACTGCAGCGTCCATTTGCCGTGCATGGTGTGCCAGTAACGGTCAACCTGCACGGAATCCGAGAAGCCCGGGTGCGCCGGGCCGCAGTGGTAACATTCCAGATAGTTATCGACGATATTTTTCCAGTTCGCCGGGGTAAGAGTGGTAAAGCGCGCCGCCAGTTTCAGCTCATGAACATCCGGGCAGGCTTCCAGCACTTTGTCCTGCAGCCCCGGTAGCTGCGTTTCCACGCTCTCCGCTTGCGGGTTCATATTGATAAACACAAAGCCGGCATACTCTTCAAGGCGAACCGGCACAAGCGTTGCCTTATCGCTATCGAAATTCGCCACGTTTTCGCAGTTGCGGGCGTGGGCGAGATTGCCGTCCAGCTTGAAGGCCCAGGCGTGATAGGGGCAGGTAATCACGTTTTTGGCTTTACCCTCGCCGCTCAGCAACTGGTGGCCGCGGTGCGGGCAGACGTTATAGAAGGCGCGCAGAATGTTGTCGCGCCCGCGGACGATAACGATATTTTCGCCGATGATCTCTCGGGTAATGTAATCGTTCGGCCTGGCGACTTCGCTGCCGTGGGCGACGCAAATCCAGCTATTGGCGAAGATACGCTCTTTCTCGTGCTCAAACGCCTGGCTGTCGGTGTAAAAACGGGCCGGAATGGTCCAGGCGTCCTGTGGATTGGCACAAAAGTTAATCGGCAGGGTAAAGTCAGGGCTTAAATTGCTCATGTAGGGTCACCTTGTGATTATTGTCAGTAAGCGTTTTTTACAGCGACTGGCCGTCGCCTTTGAGTACCGCGCCAACCGGCAGCGTCTCGGCTTTAACGATCGGCTCGGGCGTATGGGTTTCTATCTGATGCACAGGCACGTGGGCGTAGTCCTGTTTTAGCCAGCGTACGAAGCCGCCGGTCTTGATCAGTAAAATGGCAAGGAACGGTAAGGCGGTCAGCACCACGGTGGTTTTCATGGTTTCCAGCGAAGCGCCGGTAAACAGAATCGATAGCGGGATAAGGGTTATCACCACGCACCAGAACAGGCGCATGCCGCGATCCGGATCCTCGCCTTCGCGCAGGTTACGGGTACTGGTCGCCGCCATGGTGTAAGCCACCGCATCCATGTGCGAAGCGAGGAAAACGATCATTACGAACAGATAGGCGGCGAGGAACAGCTTGCCCGCCGGCAGCGACATCAGCACCTGTTGGACGGCGGTTTCGCCGCCGAGGGACTGCATCACCTGCGGCACGTTAATCACGCCGTTTACGAACTGATGCATGGCATAGCTTTCCATCACCCCGAAGAAGAACCAGCAGCCGACGGTGCTGCCGAGGATAAGCCCCCAGATCACCTCTTTAATCTTACGGCCGCGGGAGACGCGGGTGACGAACATCGCCACCCCAGGGGTATAGGAGATCCACCACAACCAGTAGAAGACGGTCCAGTTGCGGGTAAAGGCGCCGTCGCCGAGCGGGTCGGTAAACAGGCTCATCTGCAGAAAGTTTTGGCTCGTCAGACCGATGGCGTTGATGATGTTATTGGTGATGAATTCGGTCGGGCCGATCAGTAATACCACCAACGGCAGCAGGAACGCCCCCCAGCCGACCATTTTGCTCAGACGCTGCAGGCCGTTGTTGATACCAATCCACGAACTCATGCAGAAAATACCGCCGGAGAGCAGGATCACAAACGCCTGGACGGTGAAGTTATCCGGCAGTCCGGTGAGAGCTGACAGGCCGCGGGTGAAGGTGGCGGCAGTGACTACCAGCGAAATGGTTAACGCGCCGACGGTGGCAATCAGGAACATCAGATCGACCAGGCGGCCCCAAAAGCCCTGCGGATTAACGCCGGTGATCGCCGAAATGATCCCGGAAAGGCTGAGGCCTTTATTTTTCCGCACGTGGAAGTGATAGGCCATGATCAGCGAGGCGAGGGTGTAGGTCGCCCACGCGCTAATGCCCCAGTGGAAGAAAGAGTACGGGATGCTGTATTCCAGCGCTTTTGCTGAATGCGGCGCAATATTCAGGCCAGGGGTCTGGTAGTAATAAGCCCACTCGGCAACACCCCAGTACAGCGTAGAGGAGCCGAGTCCGGCGCAGATAAACATAAACAGCCATGAGAGAGTGCTGTACTCGGCTTTGCCTTCGCCGAGCCGGATATTGCCGTATTTGCTGGTAGCCAGATATAACACCAGTCCCAGCGCCAGCAGCACCAGCACCTGTACCGCGGAACCCAGCAGGCGGGTAACGCCGTTAAAAATCGAATTAGCCGCCTGGGCGGTTTGTTGGGGGAAGAGACTTAATGTAGCGGCGATGAAAACAATGGCCGCCAGGCTGATGACAATCAGCGGCACATCTTTTTTCTTTACGTTGCTCAACATGAGTGATCTCCTGGGCACGGTTGCCCGTCGGTGGCTTTAGCCTGTCGTTGTTATCACGCTGTAGGGGTCAGGGTTCGTAGCAAAATGCTATTAACAATTGGATTATTTCTTCGTTACATGAATTAAACAATTGGCCGATTCGTGAAGCAATAAAACACGGAACGGAAATAATAAAAGGTGAATTGGCGCAGGTTCTTTCCTTTCAGGAATCAATAAAGTTCGCCGCTGTGATGCGGTTCACTTGTCAATCGTGGGGTTTTCTGCATTCAGAGGAGAGAGGGGAGTTGGCGCGAGTTTTCCCGGGTAGCGGCTGCGCCTTACCCGGGCTACGGTCCGAGCGACCTGCCTTTTATTTATTCACCACGCTGGCTGAAACTGCTGGTGTTGGTGGCCTCAAAATCGCTGAGACGTTCCCGGAAGGCCGGGGCAGCCCGCATGGATGCGGGCTGAGGGCCGTGTTTTGCAAGGACGCTGCCTCGGCCCGACCCGAAGCCTGCAGGGATAAGGCGAAGGTACCACGAAGTGGCGATTTTGGCGGCCAGAGCCCGGGAGTACAGAGGGCGGCGGCGAATGGCCGCCCTCTGTGCGCTCCCTGCGCCATGAGAGCTATAACGCAGAAGAAATATCGGGAGCGCAATGTGCTCTGAATTAACACAAAGCACATGTTTTTCCCGGACCAAAACCGTTGCAAACCGATGCGATATCTACATGAGCGTGCCATTGTAGCCCCGGTAAGCGCAGCGCCACCGGGGGGCGGCCGGAGTAATTACGCCAAAATGGCCTTACAGATAGCGTCGCTGACCTGCTGCGTTGAGGCGTTGCCTTTCATGTCCGGGGTTTTCGGCCCGCTGGCGATCACCTGCTCTATCGCCGCCAGAATGCCGTTGTGCGCGGCATGGTAGCGCTCGTCGCCGTTTCCGAGGAAATCGAGCATCATCGCCCCGGCCCAAACGGTAGCTATCGGGTTGGCGATATTTTTACCGTAGATATCCGGCGCCGACCCGTGAACCGGTTCGAACAGCGACGGGAAGGTCCGCTCTGGGTTCAGGTTAGCCGACGGCGCAATACCGATAGTGCCGGTACAGGCCGGGCCGAGATCCGACAGAATATCGCCAAACAAATTGGAGCCGACGACCACGTCGAAACGTTCCGGCTGCAGCACGAAGCGGGCGCAGAGAATATCGATATGCTGCTTGTCCCAGCGAATTTCAGGATAGCTTTTGGCCATCTCTTCCACGCGCTCATCCCAGTAGGGCATGCTGATCGCAAGGCCGTTAGATTTGGTTGCTGAGGTCAGCGTTTTACGCGGGCGGCTTTGCGCCAGCTCAAAGGCGTAGCGCAGGATTCGGTCAACGCCGCGGCGGGTGAAGACCGACTCCTGAATCACCACTTCATGCTCGGTGCCTTCATTGGCGCGGCCGCCGAGGGCGGAATATTCGCCTTCGGTATTTTCGCGCACCACGTAAAAATCGATGTCGCCGGCCTTTTTACCTGCCAGCGGACAGGGGACGCCGGGGAACAGGCGCACCGGGCGCAGGTTGACGTACTGATCGAACTCACGGCGGAACTTCAGCAGCGACCCCCAAAGCGAGATATGGTCGGGGACGGTATCCGGCCAGCCGACGGCGCCGAAATAGATAGCATCGAAGCCCTGCAACTGCTCGCGCCAGTCGTCCGGCATCATCTTGCCGTGATGGGCGTAATATTCGCAGCTTGCCCACTCCATCTGCTCGAAGCTCAGCGACAGATCCCAACGCTGCGCGGCGGCTTGCAGCACGCGAATACCTTCAGGCAGAACTTCTTTACCAATTCCGTCACCGGGGATGGCGGCAATACGACAGGTTTTTTTCATTCCGGTTCTCACTTTTTAGCGATGATGTTTGACCACCTGCCTATCTTATAATTGACTGGTTCATAATTAATCACGCTAACTGGTGAAACATAAAACACAGATCATGAATAATCTGCCGCTGCTAAATGATTTACGCGTGTTCATGCTGGTCGCTCGCCGGGCCGGTTTTGCCGCCGCCGCCGAGGAGCTTGGCGTCTCACCGGCGTTTGTCAGCAAGCGGGTTTCGCTGCTGGAGCAAACCCTGCATGTGATGTTGCTGCACCGTACCACCCGTCGGGTCACCATTACCGAAGAGGGGGAGCGGATCTACGAATGGGCGCAGCGCATTCTGCAGGATGTGGATGAGATGATGGACGAGCTTTCCGACGTGCGTCAGGTACCGCAGGGAACGCTGCGTATTATCAGCAGCTTTGGTTTTGGCCGTCGGGTGGTGGCGCCGGCGCTGTCGGCGCTGGCGCGCCAGTACCCACAACTTGAGCTGCGCTTCGATGTCCAGGACCGGCTGGTGGATTTAGTCAATGAAGGGGTGGATCTCGATATTCGCGTCGGCGACGATATCGCGCCGAATCTGATTGCCCGCAAGCTGGCGACCAACCACCGTATTCTCTGCGCGTCGCCGCAGTTTCTTGCCCGCCATCCGCAACCGAAGCAGCTTAGCGATCTGGCTACCTTGCCCTGTCTGGTGATTAAAGAGCGCGACCATCCGTTTGGCGTCTGGCAATTGCACAGCAAAGAGGGCCAGCACGCGATCAAAGTGACCGGGCCGCTCTCCTCCAACCATGGTGAAATCGTGCATCAGTGGTGTCTGGATGGGCAGGGGATTGCATTACGTTCATGGTGGGATGTCAGTGAAAATATCGCCAGCGGCCATCTGGTGCACGTGCTGCCGGACTACTTCCAGCCCGCCAACGTCTGGGCGGTCTACGTGTCGCGGCTGGCGACCTCAGCCAAAATTCGCACCACCGTGGAGTTTCTGCGCCACTATTTTCAGCAACACTATCCCCAGCAGTGTATCGTCAGCAGCGAGGAAAACAGCCGGCGACCAGCGCCGCCGGCGGAGGGCGTTACAGACGAGTGACGCTCTGCAGAATCGTCAGCGCGCGGGAGAATTGGGCATCCGGGATGGTCAACGGATAGAGGAAGCGAATGACGTTGCCATACTGACCGCAGGTCAATAACAGCAGGCCCTGCTCCAGCGCCTGCTGCTGGATTTTCTGCGCAATCGCCGCCGACGGTTCGCCGGTCTCTGGGTCGAAGAACTCGGCGGCGATCATCGAACCCACGCCGCGCGCTTCCACCAGCGCCGGACACCAGCCCTTAACTTCCTGTAGCGTCGCCAGCAGGCGCTCGCCGAGGAACTGGGCGCGCTCGCACAGCGCTTCGTTATCAATGATATCCAGCACCGCATGCGCGGCCGCCACCGCCAGCGGGTTGCCGGCGTAGGTGCCGCCTAAGCCGCCCGGCGCCGGGGCATCCATGATCTGCGCGTTACCGACCACGCCGGAAAGCGGCATGCCGCCCGCCAGGCTTTTGGCCATCGTCATCAGATCCGGTTTATCGGCATAGTGATCCATGGCGAACAATTTGCCGGTACGGGCGAAGCCGCTCTGCACTTCATCGGCAATCATCACGATGCCGTGCTCATCGCAGATGCGGCGTACCGCGGCAACCAGCTCTTTCGGCGCAACGTTAAAGCCGCCTTCGCCCTGTACCGGTTCGAAAATAATCGCCGCCACCTGTTTGGCTTCGATATCGGCTTTGAACAGGCGTTCAAGGGCGGTAATCGAATCGGCGGTGCTGATGCCGTGCAGCGCTGACGGGTACGGCACGTGATATACCGAGCCGGGGAACGGCCCGAAGCCCAGTTTGTACGGCGCGACCTTACCGGTTAGCGCCATCGTCATATAGGTACGGCCATGGAAACCGCCGCCGAAGGCGATAACGCCCGGGCGTCCGGTATGGGCGCGGGCGATTTTCACCGCGTTTTCGACCGCTTCCGCGCCGGTAGAGAAGAAGGCGGTTTTTGCCGGGCCTTTGACCGGCGCCAGTTCGTTGAGCTTCTCCGCCAGCGACACATAGCTTTCATAAGGCACGATCTGATAGGCGGTATGGGTAAATTGCTGTAGCTGCTGTTCAACCGCGGCGACCATCCGCGGATGGCGATGGCCGGTATTCAGCACCGCGATACCGGCGGCGAAATCGATATATTCATTGCCCTCGACATCGGTCAAGGTGGCGTTTTGCGCGCTCTGGGCAAAGAAGTTGCACATAACGCCCACCCCGCGCGGGGTAGCGGAAAGACGACGCTGATGGAATTCATTGTTGCTCATAATAAACACCCTTTAGCAAAAGTTAATCACGGAACCGAACGGCAAATCAGACCCCAAGGCGGTCGCGCAGGCTGTAGTAGGCGGCGCCCATGGCGGTAAAAGGAATTCGCAGGCTGCGCCCGCCCGGGAACGGGTAGTGCGGCAGTTTGGCGAAGGCATCGAAGCGCTCGGCATCGCCGCGCAGCAGTTCTGAAATCAAGCGTCCGGCCAGATGGGTGCAGGTTACGCCGTGGCCGCTGTAGCCCTGCATGTAGTAAATATTGTTATCGAGACGGCCGAATTGCGGCATACGCGACAGGGTCAGCAGGAAGTTGCCGGTCCAGCGGTAGTCAATTTTCACCCCCTGCAGCTGCGGGAAGGTTTTCAGCAGCTTCGGCATAATCAGCCGCTCGACGTCGTCCGGGTCACGGGCGCCGTAGACCACGCCGCCGCCGTACAGCAGGCGGTTGTCGCCGGTAAGGCGGTAGTAGTCCAGCAGGTAGTTACAATCTTCCACGCAGTAGTTTTTCGGGATCAGCGAGCGGGCTAAGTCCTCCGACAGCGGAGCGGTCGTCACGACCTGAGTGCCGCACGGCATGCTGCGTTTTGCCAGCTCCGGTTCAAGCTTGTCGCCGAGATAGGCGTTACCGGCGACGATCACGTAGCGCGCGGTTACCTGGCCGCGAGCGGTACTGACTACCGCCGGGCTGGTGTGCTGAATTCGGGTCACCGGCGACTGCTCATACACCCGGCCGCCGTTAAGACGAATGGCGTCCGCTTCGCCGATGGCGAGGTTCAGCGGGTGAATATGGCCGCCGCTGTGGTCGAGCAGGGCGCCGACGTAGCGGTCGCTGTCTACTTCGCGACGAATGGCATGGCTGTCGAGCAGCTCCAGTTGGGTATTGCCGTAGCGCTCCCAGTTGGCTTTTTGCTCTTCCAGCGTTTCCATTTGCTTATGGTTCATGGCCACAAACAGGCCGCCTGGGCGGTAATCGCACTGGATCTGGTAGCGCTGAATGCGCTCGCGAATAATATCGCCGCCTTCGAACATCATGCTGCCGAGCATTTTGGCCGCATCCGGGCCGTAGTTCTTCTCAATAACGTCGATATCGCGGCTATAGGAGTTAACCAGCTGTCCGCCGTTACGGCCGCTGGCGCCGAAGCCGATACGCGCGCCTTCCAGCACCACCACGTCGTAACCCATTTCGGCCAGATGCAGGGCCGAGGAGAGGCCGGTGTAGCCGCCGCCGACGACGCAGACATCACAGGTGATTGATTCCTCCAGCGTCGGGAACGGTTCATATTTATTGGCGCTGGCGGCGTAGTAGCTAGTGGTATGTTCAGTCATGATCAAGACTCCAGAGCAATCCAGACGGTTTTCAGTTCGGTGAATTTTTCCAGCGCGTGCAGCGATTTATCGCGCCCGTTGCCGCTCTGCTTATAGCCGCCGAACGGGACGGTCATATCACCATCGTTGTAGTTGTTGACGAAGACCGAGCCGGCCTTCAGGCGGCGACTCATGCGGTGGGCGCGCGACAGATCGCGGGTCCACACCGCGGCGCCAAGACCGTAGTCGCTGTCGTTGGCCAGCTGCAGCGCCTGTTCTTCGCTTTTGAAGCGCGTGACGACCAGCACCGGGCCGAAGATCTCTTCGCGGCTGAGGGTTGAGGCCGGGTCGACATCAACGAAAATGGTCGGGCCGACGGCGGCAGGCCACGGATTTTTCCGCCCGTCGAGGAATAGCGTGCTTTTGGTCTCACCGCCGCGGATAAAGCTGTGTACGCTGTCGGCATGGGCGTTATCAATTAACATTCCCATGGTGGTATCGGGATCGAGCGGATTACCCGGCTGCCAGTTTTGCGCCTGTGCTTTCAGTAATGCCAGGAACTCGTCGGCGATGCTCTCTTCCAGCAGCAGGCGGGTGCCGGCGATGCAGACCTGCCCCTGGTTATAGAAGATACCGCCGGCGGTGGCGTTGACCGCTTTTTGCAGATCCGGACAGTCGGCGAAGACGATATTGGCGCTCTTACCGCCCGCTTCCAGCCACACGCGCTTCATATTGCTGTCGCCGGCATCTTTCAGCAGCTGTTTGCCGGTACGGGTGGATCCGGTGAAGGTGATGACTTCAACGTCAGGATGCAGCGCCAGCGCCTGCCCGGCCTCGTGGCCAAAGCCGCTGATCACGTTTAACACCCCGTCCGGGAGTCCGGCTTCTTTCGCAAGCCCTGCCAGTCGCAGGGCGGTGAGCGGCGATTTTTCCGAGGGTTTGAGGATTACGCTATTACCTGCCGCCAGCGCCGGGCCGAGTTTCCAGCAGGCCAGCAGCAGCGGGAAGTTCCACGGCACCACCGCGGCAATCACGCCAATCGGTTCACGAACGATCATTGCCAGCTCGTTGCCGCCGGTGGGCGCGACTTCGCCATAAACTTTATCCAGCGCTTCGGCGTACCAGCGAATGGCGCGGGCGGCGCCGGGAATATCGTCGCGCAGGCTGTGGCGAATCGGTTTGCCGGTATCGAGCGTTTCCAGCAGCGCCAGCTCTTCACGATGGGTTTCTATCAGGTCGGCAAATTTCGTGAGAACCGCTTTACGCCGGGCCGGAGAGGCCTGCGACCAGTCGCCGTTATCAAAAACCTGACGCGCGGCTTTCACCGCCCGTTCGACATCGGCTTTTTTACCGCGGGCGACCTGCGCTAATGTCTGCTGTGCGGCAGGGTCGATAGTCTCGAAGGTGGTATTATCGGCCGCGGCGCAATATTCGCCGTTAATAAATAAGCGCGTTTCAATGGCCAGGTTTTTCGCTTTTTCCTGCCAGTAAGCCAGGTGCTGAAAATTCATCATGACTCCTTAAAAACATCATCGGCAAAATATAGGGTTCGGCGTTTTCAGGGGCTCAGGGCGCAGGGCGTCCCCGGGGTAGAAAACCGTCTCTTCGCCATTCACTGGCGTTAATTATCTTTGGGCCGGCAGGAAATAAGATTTCCGCGCTGCGCAGGTATTATTACTGCGAGTTCTTCGCCGCGGCGGAAATATTACATCCGCCGCGACAGGCCTGAAGAAAGCCTGAAACCTGCTCAGGCTAAGAAATCAGAATGTGGTGGGGGTGTGGGCACTGATAATGCGGCAGATTCCTGCCGAGGTGTTGCTGAAGCTATGAGGGATGCCGGTATTAATGGCATAGCTCTGTCCAGCCACCAGGTGGTACGACTGACCGTTAATCGTCAGCACGATCTCACCTTCCAGTATGGTGCCTATCTCCTCACCCTGATGCTTAATTCTCTCCCCGGTTGTGGTCCCAGGCTGGTAAGTTTCAAAAATCATCGCCAGCGTACGGTTCGGATTTCCGTTATGAACCAGTTTCATTGAAACGCCCTGACTCCCCATTTCGATAAGATCGTCCTGATTAATGACGACCTGCGGTTCATCCGGCTTTTCGGGTTCAGAAAAGAATTCCGAGAGCGACAGCCCATATACTTTCAGCAGCTTTTGCAGCGTACTGATGGCAGGACTGACTTTGTCCTGCTCTATGGTGCTGATGGCACTATGTGTTAACCCAGACAGTTCGGCGGCACGACGCTGTGAAAGACCCAGCTGTTGGCGGATCTCTGACAGACGTTTCCCTGGCGCCAGTCCGTCATCGCTCATATTTGCATTTCCTTAACTGTAGTGGTCAGAGCCGCCGCTTTTCGGCGACATGGCTCTGACAGGCGGTGATAAAACCATCAAACAACATACGCGACAGGGCGTATTCGCTACTGTTCCATTCAGGATGCCATTGCACGCCCAGCGCGAAAGGGTGGTCGTTGACGCTGACCGCCTCAACCAGCCCATCCGGTGAACGGGCCTCCACGCGCAGACGCGAACCCAGCGTTTTTGCGCCCTGGCCGTGTAGCGAGTTTACCCAAAACGTGTTGCAGCCCGGTATTAACTGAGAAAGTAAACCTCCTTCCTGCACCTCCACCTGGTGGGACGGCGCATACTGCTGCTCCACCGGTAGTTCAGGATCTTCGCGATGCTCCAGCAGTTCCGGCTGTTCAAACAGACGACGATACAGAGTCCCGCCGGTGGCGACAACCAGTTCCTGCAGCCCTCGGCAGATGGCGAAAATGGGGATGCGCCTTTCGAGCGCGGCGTTAATTAGCGCCATGCTCAGAAGATCACGCCCGGGGTCGGCGTCAGGCTCATCGCCGTTTTCACCATAAAGGTGCGGCTGCACGTTGCTGGGGCTGCCTGGCAGGTAGATCCCGTCCAGTTTATCGACTAACGCATCCAGCAGTTCCGGCTCGGCCAGCGCGTGCGGCAGGGCAATCGGCAGTCCGCCAGCGTTAACAATGGCATTCAGGTACTTTTCTTGCAGAGTCTGGGTCTGGTGACCCTTAAGCCTGTTTCTACACATCACGACGCCAATAACTGGCTTGTACATTATATTTTCCATGATCGCCCTCACAAAGTGGACTAAATTATGACCGCCTGTGGCTGATAAACGGCCATATCGTTCAATATTTTCTCAATCTAGCAGTGGAAATAGCCGTTTGCAAACTTAATTTAACATTTGACAAACATTTTGTTTGCATACACATTCGAAGGGTGGACATTATATTTGACGTTTTCAGTCAGGGTCCGAAAACTAAAACAACGGCGGTGAATCATGGATACCAATATCGTAGAAGTTGAGAATTTTGTTCAGCAGACGGAAGAGAGACGGGTAAGCGCGTTCGCTAAAGAAGTGAAGCGCTACCTCGAAACCTACCCCAACACTCAGTATGTCGATGTACTCCTCACAGACCTGAACGGCTGCTTCCGCGGCAAACGCATTCCGGTCGCCAGCCTCAGCAAGCTGGAGAAGGGCTGCTACTTCCCGGCGTCCGTTTTCGCGATGGATATTCTCGGCAACGTGGTGGAAGAGGCCGGGCTTGGCCAGGATATGGGCGAACCGGACCGCAGCTGCGTCCCGGTATTGGGCACGTTGACCCCTTCGGCAGCCGATCCGGAATACATCGGCCAGGTCCTGTTGACCATGGTTGATGAAGATGGCGCTCCCTTTGACGTTGAGCCGCGGAACGTACTCAACCGCCTCTGGCAGCAGCTCCGCCAGCGCGGATTGTTCCCCGTGGTAGCGGTAGAGCTGGAGTTCTATTTACTCGATCGCAAACGCGATGCCGAAGGCTACCTGCAGCCGCCGTGCGCGCCTGGCACCGACGACCGTAATACCCAAAGCCAGGTCTATTCCGTTGATAACCTCAACCATTTTGCCGATGTACTGAATGATATTGACGAACTGGCCCAGTTACAGCTGATCCCGGCGGATGGCGCGGTGGCCGAAGCCTCTCCGGGACAGTTCGAAATCAACCTCCACCACACCGATAACGTGCTGGATGCGTGCGATGATGCGCTGGCATTAAAACGTCTCGTGCGTTTAATGGCGGAGAAGCATAAGATGCACGCCACTTTTATGGCGAAACCTTATGAAGAACATGCGGGTAGCGGGATGCATATCCATATCAGCATGCAAAACAATAAGGGCGAAAACGTGCTGGCGGATGCGGACGGCGAGGATTCAGCCCTGCTGAAACGCGTGCTGGCCGGGATGATTGATCTGATGCCGGCGTCGATGGCGCTGCTGGCGCCGAACGTGAACTCGTATCGTCGCTTCCAGGCGGGCATGTATGTGCCGACGCAGGCGTCATGGGGGCATAACAACCGTACGGTAGCGCTGCGCATTCCGTGTGGCGATCGGCATAACCACCGCGTTGAATACCGCGTAGCCGGGGCGGACGCCAACCCGTATCTGGTGATGGCGGCGATTTTCGCCGGTATCCTGCACGGGCTGGATAATCCGCTGCCGCTGCAGGACGAGGTGGAAGGTAACGGTCTGGAACAAGAAGGCTTGCCGTTCCCGATCCGCCAGAGCGACGCCCTGTGGGAGTTTATGCAAAACGATCATCTGCGGGAGCGTCTTGGCGAGCGTTTCTGCCACGTTTACCACGCCTGTAAGAATGATGAGTTACTGCAGTTCGAGCGTCTTATCACAGAAACGGAAATTGAGTGGATGTTGAAAAACGCCTGATGTTCGCCCCGTAAGGGGCGCATTAGTTTAATCGGTAGCATCATACGGCCTGAGCGGAGCCTGGTCGTTCTTTTTTGCTGGGAGCCCAGCCATTTCCCGGATGTCGCGTTAAGGAGCGCAGGCGGCAACGGGGCTTCAGTTAACGACACAGTGTGTGACGAGGAAATGAGATGATGCAGATGTTCAAATATCCGCAGGGAGAAGGGGGCCTCTTTGGCCGCATTGGATGCCAACTTACCGCCGTTCATCGGTCCGTCTTACCCTTTTATTTACGCCTTACCCCCTTGCTAAGCAGGTTTGTTACCCGGTCTTTGTGCCCGCAAACTGTCGTCGGCATGGGGGGAATGCGTCATGGCTGCTAATCTTCCTGCAGAAAACGCCGCTCAGGCGGGAAAACCGCGTCTGCGTAAATCGCTCAAACTGTGGCAAGTGGTGATGATGGGGCTGGCTTACCTGACCCCCATGACGGTGTTTGATACCTTCGGCATCGTTTCCGGCATCAGCAATGGCCACGTTCCGGCCTCGTATTTGCTGGCGCTGGCTGGGGTGCTATTCACCGCCATCAGCTACGGCAAGCTGGTGCGCCAGTTCCCGGAAGCGGGTTCGGCCTACACCTATGCGCAAAAATCAATTAGCCCGCACATCGGTTTTATGGTCGGCTGGTCTTCGCTGCTCGACTATCTGTTCCTGCCGATGATTAACGTCCTTTTGGCGAAGATCTACCTCTCCGCGCTGTTTCCGGAAGTGCCTCCGTGGGTGTGGGTGGTGACCTTTGTCGCCATTCTGACCGCGGCGAATCTGAAAAGCGTTAACCTGGTGGCCAACTTCAATACCCTGTTCGTGCTGGTGCAGATCTCCATCATGGTGGTGTTTGTGATTCTGGTGGTACAAGGGCTGCATAAGGGCGAGGGCGTTGGCACCGTCTGGTCTCTGCAGCCGTTTATCAGCGAGAATGCGCATCTGATCCCGATTATTACCGGCGCGACGATTGTCTGCTTCTCGTTCCTCGGCTTTGACGCCGTTACCACGCTTTCTGAAGAAACCCCGAATGCCGCGCGGGTGATCCCGAAGGCCATCTTCCTTACCGCGATGTACGGCGGCATTATTTTTATCGTCGCCTCGTTCTTTATGCAGCTGTTCTTCCCGGATATCCATCGCTTTAAAGATCCGGACGCCGCGCTGCCGGAAATTGCGCTGTATGTCGGCGGCAAGCTGTTCCAGTCGATTTTCCTGTGCACCACTTTTGTTAATACCCTGGCATCGGGCCTGGCGTCACACGCCAGCGTGTCGCGCTTGCTGTACGTGATGGGCCGCGATAACGTCTTCCCGGAGCGCATTTTCGGCTATGTGCATCCGAAATGGCGTACCCCGGCGCTGAACGTGATTATGGTGGGCATCGTCGCGCTGTCGGCGCTGTTCTTTGACCTGGTGACCGCGACGGCGCTTATCAACTTCGGCGCGCTGGTGGCCTTTACCTTCGTTAATCTCTCGGTATACAACCACTTCTGGCGGCGCAAGGGGTATAACAAAACCTGGAAAGATCGCTTCCACTATCTGCTGTTGCCAATGGTAGGCGCCCTGACCGTGGGGGTGCTGTGGTTGAACCTCGAGGCGACCTCGCTGACGCTGGGGCTGGTGTGGGCCGCGCTGGGATTGCTTTATCTGACCTACCTGACCCGCCGTTTCCGTAAACCGCCGCCGCAGTTTGATGCGACGAAAGCGGAGCAGGCCTGGGAGTCGTAATTTGCTGTTACCACGACAACAAGGCAGCCAGGCCTGATATCGAATAAGGGCTCCATGTTTATCATGGAGCCCTTTTTAATGACTTGAATATCTGCTTTTACCCCATCTTTTGTTTTTTTGTCGATTTTAAATGAACGGGTTTTATTTCCGCTGTGAATATAATGGCTCGATAATATTATATATTGTGGGATAATAAACTTATATTTTAATTTTGTGTTGCTGGGCGTATTATATTTGGTCAGTGCTGTTTTATCAAAAGGATATTTGGTTATGACAGAACAAACTAAAATAATTCAATTACAGGATACATTAAACCGTTATTTGCTTTACTTTCCGCGAAGCAAAAGTACGGTTGTCGATGTGCATTCTTTTATAGGCGAAGAGACGCTCAGCAAACCGTATCGGTATACCATCCGTTTTTCCAGTGCCGATGACAATATCCCCGCCGGGGCTGCTCTCAATCAGATCGCGCAGTTTTATCTTCGGGCGCCTAATCCGAACACGCGTTGGCAGAACGAGGCTGCCTGGTTGCCGGTACGTCAGATTAACGGCGTTATAACACAATTTACCCGCCTGAAGTCGTCCTCAGATGAGGCGCTATATGAGTGCGTGCTGGAGCATGAGCTTGCGCTGCTGGATAAAAATTATCGCTCAGCGGTGTATACGGATGTCACCGTGCCGGAAGTTGTTACGCAGCTTATGAAAAATAGCGGCTACTTCAAAGGCTATAATATCGATTTCGACAAGCTGAGTTATACCTATCCTCGAAGGGAAATGATTATTCAGTGGAAAGAAACGGATCTGCAGTTTATTCGTCGACTGTTGGCTGAAATTGGCATCTGGTTTCGTTTTGAGAATCACCATAAGGTTCAGACGGAAACCGTGGTGATTTTTGCTGATTCTGACAGTCGATACATTTACCGCGATAAAAAACTCCCCTACGTCCGCTATTCCGGGATGACCAGCTATGACGAGTACGTGACCGATCTGGAAGAGCAGCACTCGCTGGTTCCTGAACAGGTATTAGTACGCACCTACAACTATCGCGATCCGTATTCTCCACAAGCTGTTAAAACCATTATCAATAATGATATCCCGGAGGGGATTACGTCCGGGGGAGAGTATCACTACGCCGATCATTACCTCGCAGACGGCGATTTTCACGCAACAGAAGCTGAGACGGCCACGTTTTACGCCCGCCTACGCTATGAACGTCTACTGAATGAGCAGAGCCGGCTCAGTGCAACAACCAGCGATCCGGCGCTGCGGCCTGGCGTTATGTTTCACCTTACTGGGCCGGTACCAGACGGCTTCAAACCGGGTTTTTTGATTACCACCATGACGATTACGGGCAGCCGAGCCCGGCATTATCACGCGCAGCTCGCCGGCATTCCGTATCTGTCAGGATACAACTTTCGACCGGAGTATCTGTCGCGACCTGTCATTGCCGGTACGGTGCCCGCGCGGGTGGCCTCTATCGGAAGGGATAAAACGTATGCCGGGGTGGATGCCAGGGGGCGTTACTGCGTGAAGTTTGATTTTGATCTCAATGAAAAACGCAGCGGCTTTGAAAGCGCACTCGTCCGGCTGGGCAGGCCGTACGCCGGCAACACTTACGGTTTTCATTTTCCGTTGCTGGATGGGACGGAAGTTGCCATTGCCTTTGAAGGTGGCGACCCGGACAGGCCTTTCATTGCGCATGTGATGCATGACGGCGCTCGCCCCGATCTGGTCACAAACCGTAATGATACCCGCAATATTATCCGCACGGCAGCGCTGAACAAAATCCGTCTGGAGGACCGCCGGGGTAAGGAGCATATCAAGATTTCGACGGAGCACGGCAAGGGGCAACTCAATCTGGGCCACCTTGTCGATGCGGAAGGAAAAAAACGCGGGGAAGGGCTGGAGGCCCGTACCGATGACTGGATGGCTTTGCGTGCGGCAAAGGGGGTGATGATCACCACGCAAGCGCAGCCGCGGGCCCAGGGGCAGCAGTTGGATATGACCGCCGCGATTACGCAACTGGAAAAAGCGCTCTCGCTGGCAATGACATTGCAACAAAGCGCACTAACGGCCGGCGCCAGTAATGTGGATACCGATCGGCAAAATACGCTCGGCCAGACGCTGAATAAACTCAGCGGCGCAGCTCTGCTGACCTATGGCGGGCAAGGACAGGCGCATGTGACCCCGGAAAGTCTGCAACTGTCGGCTGGACAGGATGTGATTACGACGGCAGGTCGTCACGCCAGTATGAACGTGATGAAGAAATTCTCGCTGGCCGTTGGCGAAACACTCTCATTGTTTGCCCGCAAGCTAGGTATTCAGATGGTTGCCGGCGCCGGGGATATCACCACGCAGGCGCAGCGCGGCGCCATACATATGCTCTCTCAGCAGGATTTTACGCTAACCAGTACGGACGGGAGACTGCATGGCAGCGCCAAACAGGGCATACAACTGGTGTGCGGAGGCGGCGGGATCCGTATCAGCCCTGATGGCCAGGTTGAGATTTTCTCTCCTGTCGGGGTCGATATTAAAGGGCCGAATCTCAGGTATCTGGGGCCAGAAAGCGCGCAGGTGCAAGCACCTGCCTTTGATAAAGGAACCTTTACGCGTCGCTATCAACTGCATGCTTCTGACGATCCGGAACAGGTTCTGGCGAATCGTCCTTTCAGGCTCAAGAGCTCAACCGGCGAAGTGCTCGAGGGCGAGACGGACAGCAATGGTTGTTCTCCATTGCTCGATTCGGCCGATCTTGATTCGTACAAACTGGAGGTACTGTAATGGCTGGCGAGAAAAAGAAGCCGTATTGCCCGCGTATCGTGTCCGAGAACGATGTGGGAGTGCATAAATCGCTGGGGCTGGAGGCGCAGACCTGCAGGGTTGGCATTCCCCGACCGATGCCGGGGATAGTGATTTTGGTCCATGGCGTGAACGACGTCGGCGAGGCGTACCAGAATCAGGAGAGGGGGATTCTTGCCGGACTGAAGAAACGGCTTAATCGGCCGGATTTTTACGCCCACGAATGGAAAGACTACCGAATCACCGTTCCCGGCCGTTCCCCCATCATCCCGTTCTATTGGGGGTATAAGCCTGTCACGCGTGAAGAGTACATGGGCGATCAACAGCGTTACCGGAATGAGGTCAGCAAGCTACAAGACAGCGCGCACCTGCCGTTTGACGCTTACCAGGAAGATAACGCCGATAAGAAAGCTGAACTGGGTAACGATGGCAAAGGTAGGTTTAAGTACCAGAACGACAACTTTAAAAATGCCCTTGATGTTAACTTTGCCAAAGGGGGCGGGACGTTCGCGAACGCCACAACGAACATCCCGGATATGCTCGGACCGGGTGCGGGAGGGGTAGCGTTAGCCGCAGCTGGATTTAGCACGCTGTACATGAACGGCGGTGATTTTACGCACCCTATTTTCCCTAATCCACATCGTATTTATCAGTTTTTTGCCGCGCAACGTCTGGCCGATTTGATCCTGACAATCCGAAGTGAGCCAGTGACGGAAAATGATGTGATTAATATCGTTGCGCATAGCCAGGGCACAATCATTACCATGCTGGCGAATATGCTGGTAAAACAGGCCGGAAGCCAGCCAGTTAACTGTGTCATTTTGAATCACTCGCCGTATTCGCTGGAAGGGCGTCTGAGTGAAGATATTCAGCCCGGGCATCACCAGACGGATAACGCCCGGCAAACGACCTTTAAAAATTTTTGTGCGTTGATGGCAACTCAGTACAAAGGCGGTGAAATATCAGAAGCTAACCTGCTGGCAATGGAAGGGGCCTGTACGTTACGAAAAGCGTCAGATAGCCCACTGCGGCAGGATGAAAAGTACCGTCGGGACAATAATGGCAAGGTCTATAACTATTTCTGTCCAAACGATGGCACGGTATCGCTGAAGAATATTCAGGGAATTGGCTGGCGGGGGATCCCCAGGAACATAGCCAGTGCTATTCCCAATCTGTATCAACGGGTTTTCTATCAGCATGGGCAGACCGGAATCGCCCCGACCGGGAAGCCTTTTGAGTTACCGCCATCACATAAAGGGGATGCGGAATATAGCTCTCTCACCAACACGGCTTATACCGCGCATGATGTTGTCGTTAATGGAGAAGAACTGCCGCAGCCGTTCGTCTTTAAACTGCAGGGGCAGGATAACCATCCGGACAATGATCCGAAAACGAGCGATAAACCGTATACCGCGTATATCGATCCGGACAGTCCGGATGCCTATATCTCCTATTCAGCAAAAGCCTACGCTATCAAACGAACTCGCAGCGCCACCTATTCGCTTAGCCGTTACGCAAGCCTGAGTTGGCGCCCTGGCCATATTCTGACGGCGGATGAGCTGAAAATGGAAAGCTATGAGCGAAAGGTAGAAGTTATTCATGGTGAGGTCATTGGAACGAAAGACTTTTCTCAACTTACGCTGACATGGCTTAAACCTCGCGAAGAGCTTGAAAACGAATGGCAGAAAGCCGACCCGGTGGGTTACAGCCAGCACTCATCGATCGTTATGAGCGAATTTGCCCCATCCCATGCTATGGCGTTTGACCTGGCAATTGGTCCATGTCGTTCATTTGACTATAAAGCGGGTAAGTTCTGGGAAGATCTACTGCATCGTGCAGACTGGCGCGATCCTTTGAATGGAAATATCGCGGCTAAAGAATATTACCGTACAGGGAGGCTTCCGGGGGCTCAGACAAAGAATCATATGAATAAGCCGGATGAGGTGCTTCCACATGGCAATTATGGGGTGTTAAACGAATTTAACAATGCGACCAGGGTGAGGCCATCCCGCGACCTGGCTGCCGGTAATCAGGAAGTGGCAAACCTGCAGTGGGAGATGCCGAAACCCAAAAGTGACAGGGAACTGGGTATAGGAAACCAACGGTCAGCGCTCGATATCTAGGGAATATTTATGAAGCAGAGATACACATCAGGGACTGTTCTGGCGGCCATGCTTATGGTCGTTGGATGTCAGGCGCAACAGCCGCCGACGCAGGTCATTTATCGTTTCGATGACCACCGTTATCTGGAGCTGAAGGGGTGGGACTGTGAAGGTGAGCTTTGGTATACGGATAGCCAAAGGAAAATTCACTCGCAAATATACTCGCAGTTTTATCGCGTTTTCACCAGGAAGTTAGTCCATCCATCAGAGCGATACATCGCCATTATTGGTTGGGGGGCAGATGGTTTTCGAATATCAAAGGATTATGGTCAAACATGGTCCGATGCTCATTTTTCTCCGGGGCATAATGAGCCAAATGGCGATAATTACGCGCCTTATGATGACGTTCTCTCTTTCACCGTCGTCAACGACCAGGGTTTTTTGCAGACCAGGCATCGCCTGTATATGTCGTCCAAACCGTTCGACGATCCACGTCTGGCGGCTGGTGGCCCGGGTATCCAATATGTTATTGAAGGGGAAACTCACACTATTACCCCCCAGTTTCCCGGCTGGTCATGGGGGATGGTTTATATGACCAAACAAGGACTTGAGAACGATACGGCAAAATACCACACCAATTACCAGGGACTCCCCGACAGAGTACCCGAAGTAAAAGGCTACACCGGCTGGGATCGTATGCGTTGTGATATGGATGCGGGGAGATAGCCATGAAAGGATTATTCACCGCTCTGGCGGCCATGCTTATGGCCGTTGGATGTCAGGCGCAACAGCCGCCGACGCAGGTTATTTATCGTTTCGATGACCACCGCTATCTGGAGCTGAAGGGGTGGGGCTGTGAAGGTGAACTCTGGTACACGGATACACTGAGGGGGATTCACACCGAACCAGTTAGCCAATTTTACAGAATATATACTAAAAAATTTATTCATCCTTCTGAGCGCTATATTGCTATTCCTAACTGGGAAATAGATGGGTTTATTGTCTCGAAAGATAACGGTCAAACCTGGAGCCCTGTCGGATATTCGCCGGGTTATAACGAGCCGGATGGGATGAATTCTCCCCCTCGAGATGATGTTCTCTCTTTCACCGTCGTCAACGACCAGGTTTTTTTGCAGACCAGGCATCGCCTGTATATGTCGTCCAAACCGTTCGACGATCCGCGTCTGGCGGCTGGTGGCCCTGGTATCCAATATGTCATTGAAGGGGAAACTCACACTATAACCCCCCAGTTTCCAGGTTGGTCATGGGGAATGGTTTATATGACCAAACAAGGACTTGAGAACGATACGGCAAAATTCCACACCAACTACCAGGGGCTCCCCGACAGAGTACCCGAAGTAAAAGGCTATACCGGTTGGGATCATATGCGTTGTGATATGGATGCAGGACGTTAAGGGAGCAAAAATAATGAAAGGTGTCATTAGGTTAAATGATCCGCTGGTGGGCGGAGGAAAAGTGATCACATCATCCGGTGCTGAATTTATGGGAGCCCCTGTCACCCTAAAAGGTGACAAAGTTCAGTGTGCTACGCACAAAGGGACTTTCGGTATTACTGAGTGCCACCCCTTTTGGACGATGAACGGTCGCGGTGTGGTGGTGGATGGCTGTAAAGCTGAATGTGGATGCGCGATACGAACGACGCTACAAACTGCGGGAGCGGTGTAATGGAATGGTGGCTATATTCTGAGCAGGAAGATATTCAGGATGAGATGCCTGTATTGGCTGTCGTGATGATTTATGTAGCGCTTATCGCGGTATGCCTGTTTATACAGGCGCTAGTCTGGCCTGAAAATAAACCGGTCACGTGTGAGTTCTTCATTCCTTCCGTATTACTTCCTGCCTGTGTTTTGACCACGATATTGTTCTTCGTGAAGATGGTATTGAGTGCGACAGTGTGTTACGCAGAAATACGCAAATATATTGCCAAATCCTGGGAGGTGGAGCTTAAAACCTATGCCCGAAAAAATATCGCGCTAGCCGCCTGGACTACTCTAACCCCTTTAGAACAGCCTGCGCTCAATATGCTGAAACTGGAGGGAGAGTTTCCGTTAGCGCCGAAAACCCCTCTCAGGATAGAAATTGAAGATCTTTTCGAGCAGACCCGTAATGAGCAAATTTTCACGAAATTGCTTACCCCAATGTCTATGATGTTGAACGGTAATAATTACCGCGGAATTGAAATTATCGTCTGGGTACGTGGGGGAGATAACTTCTGTGTAGATGCATTGAGGAGGGTGCTGGAGCATCTGAATATCCCTAACGCCAACGCCTGTGAAATCGAATACCTTACCGAGTGTCCGGAGTACGGCATGGTGGATAAATGGATCGCTGCGCCCGATGACAACGTCATTAACCGAATCGTCATTACTGTCGATATGCATGAAGAAGATAGCGATTCTAAAAGCATGGAAAGCGCCTGTGCGTTTTTGTTCACTAATCACTATGTCAGAGGAGCAGGCGAAAAGCCGGTATATCTTTATCAGCCGATGTCCGGCGTTACTGATGTAGAAGAAAAGATGCCGGTCTATCTGGAGGTTAAGTCCGTTATTGCACCTAAAACACTGTGGTATACAGGATTGTCCAGAGTGGATAAATACCCATTATTGCAGGCGTTAGATGCAAAAAATCTGGCGTCAGAACGCCTGGATATGGAGGCCTCACTAGGGGAAAAGAGTGCCGGTTATCGATGGCTGGCTTTGGCGCTGGCTGCCGATGCCGTTAGGTATGCGCAAGGCGAGCAGCTGGTGGCGACATCTGAAAATAACAAGTTTGCTATTACTTCCTTGTCTTCAAAGAAGACGAATTTACCCGACAAAGCTAAGTGGGGCCATACGATACCACCTGTTGTGCACAGCGTTATTGTATCGGGAGGCCTGATGATTTCGTGGCTGTTTTATAATGTGAGTTTTACGCCTAAACCTGAACATATCTCTACGCTGTGGATCGTGGCGAGTATAGTCATTCCTGCAATTATCGCTTTTGGCGCTGGTTTGTCATTGACTGTTTTAGCCGTCAATAGGGCATATCAACATATGGGGTATTGAGCTGAATCTTATTGTATAGACGGGAAGAAGCCGACCGTGAGATCGGCTTCTTCCCTGGTAATACGCAGCCCGGGTGTAAAGATTGGCAAAGTGAATTTATTTCTTTTTTTTATCAGTTGGCAACTGACCGGCGCGGCGTTCTTTGATGTAAGACACCAGGCTGTAAACGGCGACACCCAGTAGAGCGATCGCTACGATAAAGAGCAAGAAACCCGACATAAATTAACCTAATAATTTGTTTAAACAGAAGAAAAAATAACGCCTCACGAAGACGATAACATCGGGATGTTTCCGAAAGATGACCTAAAAGTGCCAAAGGCATCCAGCATGGCTCATTATGTTAAAATATTGATGCTGTTAATGTATTGTGACGCTATGTGCGCGCCTTAGCGTCTGATGTAACACTCCGTTAAGTCATTTTACAGACGGATGGGATTGCGGCTGTTACGCTAACCGTTGAATAAGAATTTTCTGAGAGTAATGCATGTTTAAAACAAGTCTCGCCGGCCTGCTTGCTTCGGCGCTTACGCTGACGGCTTTTGCCAGTTGGGCGCAGTCGGAAAGCCAACAGGTTCGCGAACGAATTGTCGAGCAGGTGTTAAAACCCTGCGAAGGTAAAAAGGCCGGGGATAAAGTGGTGATGGTCGACCGCCGGGGCGGCGAACATGAAGCGATTTGTACGCTGGCGGCGGTGCCATTACCGGAATAGGAGCCGCTTTCGCCACGCCCTCTACGACAAAAAGCGACCGACGCCTCAGTTTGTGAGCCATTGTCCGCAAAAATGTCATAAATCCGTCACAATGATGGCGATGATAATAAATGACTGAGGATGAAGGGATGAAAAAAAGTCTACTCGCCGCTGCGGTGGCCGGGGCCGTATTGTTATCCGCCGGCGCCCAGGCGCAGGAAGCCGTTGCGCCGGAAGGGTATCAACTGCAACAGGTGCTGATCATGAGCCGCCACAACCTGCGCGCGCCGCTGGCCAATAACGGCAGCGTACTTGAGCAGTCGACGCCGAAATCCTGGCCGCAGTGGGATGTACCAGGTGGCCAGTTGACCACCAAAGGCGGCGTGCTGGAGGTCTATATGGGCCACTATATGCGTGAGTGGCTGGCGCAGCAGAAGCTGGTGACCAGCGGCGAATGCCCGCCGGAAAATTCCGTCTACGCCTACGCTAATAGCCTGCAGCGCACCGTCGCCACCGCGCAGTTCTTTATTACCGGCGCTTTCCCTGGCTGCGGGGTGCCTGTGAATCATCAGCCGCAGATGGGAACGATGGATCCCACGTTCAACCCGGTCATTACTGACGATTCAGCCGAATTCGCGCAAAAAGCGGTGCAGGCAATGGAAAAAGAGCGTCAGGGGATGCAGCTCGCTGAGAGCTACAAGCTGCTGGAAGAGATGACCGACTATCGTAATTCGCCATCCTGTAAAGAAAAGCATGTCTGCTCGCTTAGCGACGGTAAAGATACCTTTAGCGCCAAATATCAGCAGGAGCCAGGTGTTTCCGGGCCGCTGAAGGTCGGTAACTCGCTGGTGGATGCCTTCACCCTGCAGTACTACGAAGGTTTTCCGAAGGATCAGGTGGCGTGGGGCGAAATTGCCAGCGATAAGCAGTGGCAGGTGCTGTCAAAACTGAAAAACGGCTATCAGGACAGCCTGTTTACTTCCGCGGAAGTGGCGCGCAACGTCGCTAAGCCGCTGGTCAAATATATCGATAATGCGCTGGTGGGCGATGGCGCCGCTAAGGCGAAAGTGACGCTGCTGGTCGGGCATGATTCCAACATCGCTTCGCTGCTGACGGCGCTGGACTTTAAACCCTACCAGTTACCCGGCCAGTATGAGCGCACCCCCATCGGCGGCAAGCTGCTGTTCCAGCGCTGGCACGATAGCGGCAGCAATCGCGATTTAATGAAGATTGAGTATGTCTATCAAAGTACTGAACAGCTGCGCAACGCGGATGCTTTGAGCCTGCAATCTCCACCGCAGCGGGTCACGCTGGCGCTTAACGGTTGTCCGGTTGATGACCAGGGATTCTGCCCGTTGGAGACGTTCAAAAAGGTCATGAACGAGGCGGCAAAATAAAACAAAAAACCCGGAGCAGTCCGGGTGATGAATGAGCGCGGGCGCAATGCCCGCGCAATTGCGCTATCAGACGTTTTTACGTTCGATGGTCTGTTCGCCCCAGAAGAGGCTGTCTTTATCGGTTTTGGCGAAAGCTCGCGACAACACCTCATCGCTGCCTTCTTCCCAAATTTTCTCCGCCAACTTTTCATCGTAATTCGCGAGTTCGAAAATGGCTTCGGCGATTTCCAAAGAGGTATTACGTAAGCTTGCCCATTCGCCCACGTGGTGGGCCTTCGCTTCTTGATTCGGCATGCAACTCCTCCTGTTGAAGGTTAGCCGTGTAATTTCACAGCTACATTGGCGACGTGCTCACCCTGGTAGCGAGCGATAGCCAGCTCTTCCTGGCTTGGCTGACGGGAGCCGTCGCCGCCTGCGATGGTGGTTGCGCCATATGGCGTGCCGCCGCGCACCTGGGAGACATCAAACAGCTCCTGCGCGCCGTAGCCAATCGGCACAATGATCATCCCATGATGGGCAAGGGTAGTCCAGGTTGAGGTAATTGTCTGCTCCTGGCCGCCGCCGGTACCGGTTGAACTAAAGACGCTGGCGACTTTGCCATACAGCGCGCCGGAAGCCCACAGGCCGCCGGTCTGATCCAGGAAGGTGCGCATCTGTCCCGACATATTGCCGAAACGGGTAGGGGTACCAAAGATGATGGCATCATACTCCGCCAGTTCCTGCGGTGTGGCGACGGGTGCATTTTGTGTTTTCCCGCCTGCTTTGGCAAACGCTTCAGCCTGCATAGTTTCCGGCACGCGCTTCACAACCACCTCAACGCCGTCAACTTTATTTGCCCCTTCGGCAACGGCATGAGCCATGGTTTCGATGTGTCCATACATGGAATAATAAAGCACCAGAATTTTAGCCATTTGCATCACTCCTCGGTTGCGTAATTGTCCAGCCAAACGACTGGCTACCTATAAAGATAAGACCTGTGGCGCAGAGTGCAAATCCAACAAACATTTGTTTGATTTATAACAAAATGGCAAAGATTAATTTGCAACATGCCTCGTAGCAAATAGATACATTTTGCGCAGGGCTGATTTCAGCTGTAAGAAGAAATGCTTAGCGGTTGCGATCGCCGCTGGCGTCTGGTTTTGACGATTAAATGTTGCGGAATGTGACTATTTGCTTGGGGAATGAGTTTCATTTACTACGCTTATAAGCACGCGATGCATAATGGCCATGCCATATGCCGCGGGGGCTTAGGCCCAGAACTCACCTAATGCAATATGATGTCAAACCCAATGGAGGTCAGTAATGGCAAACCATCGTGGCGGTTCCGGCAATTTTGCCGAAGATCGTGCCAGAGCATCAGAAGCAGGTCGTAAAGGTGGCCAGCACAGCGGGGGGAACTTTAAAAACGATCCTCAACGCGCCTCGGAAGCTGGCAAAAAAGGGGGTAAAAATAGTCACGGCAATCGCAATAGCTAGCCGGGACTGTCTTTTATGATGCGGTGTTAATCTCCCCCGACCCTGCCGCATCACCCTCGCCGCCGACGTATGTCGGCGGTTTTTTTGTCTATGGGTGTTGCTTTCGGCCTGAAGCGCCTGCGAAACTGGTTAGCTATTTATTGCTATTGGTCGCCTCATGTCTTCGCTCAAACTCTCGATAACGCCGCAGGAACTGATCCTGATTGTGATCACCATGTTCTGGGGCGGTACCTTTCTTGCCGTACAGTACGCCGTGAACTTTAGCGGGCCGTTTTTCTTCGTCGGCCTGCGCTTTGCCACCGCCGCGCTGGCGGTGGCGCTACTGTCGCTGCGTACGTTACGCGGCCTGACCTGGCTTGAGGTTAAGGCCGGTGTGGCGATCGGCGTGGCGATTGCGCTCGGCTACAGCCTGCAAACCTGGGGCTTACAGTCCATCTCCAGCAGTAAATCGGCGTTTATTACCGCCATGTATGTACCGCTGGTGCCGCTGTTGCAGTGGCTGTGTCTTGGGCGCATGCCTGGCGTCATGTCCTGCGTGGGCATCGTGTTGGCGTTTATCGGGCTGATCCTGCTGGCGGGGCCGGAAAACAATCTGCTGGCTTTGGGGATTGGCGAAATGATTACCCTGGCAAGCGCGGTGGCTATCGCTGCCGAAATCATTTTAATCAGCGCGTGGGCGCGTCAGGTCGATGTGCGCCGGGTGACAGTGGTACAGCTGGCGACCGCCTCGCTGGTGGCTTTTGCCGCGATGGCGCCGGCTGGGGAGTCTATCCCGCCGATGCGCCCGGAACTGCTGGCCGTCGCGCTGGGACTGGGGATTTTCAGCGCCATTATTCAGGTCACCATGAACTGGGCGCAGCGTAGCGTATCGCCGACGCGGGCGACGCTGATTTACACCGGCGAGCCGGTTTGGGCTGGCGTGTTTGGTCGTATCGCCGGCGAGCGTCTGCCGCTGTTGGCGCTGGTGGGCTGTCTGTTTATTCTCGCCGGAGTGCTGGTCAGCGAGCTGAAGTGGAAGAAAAAATCGCGGCCGCAGATTGCGGCAGAGGAAGCGCCAGAACTTGCTGAGCGGCGCGAGCCCTAATTATGGCCCCGGCGCGCGTCGCCGGGGCGAACCCTGATTATACCGTAGTGGCTTTTGCCACCTTTTCCTGGTGCTGACGGCGGTTAAGCAACGCATGCAGTAAAATAGCGCCGAAAGTCGCCGTCCCAATCCCTCCAAGGCGAAAGCCCCCCAGCGACAAGGTAAAATCGCCTGCGCCCAGAACCAGCGTCACCGCCACCATGATTAAATTCGCATTCAGGCTGAGATCGACCCGATTCTGCACCCATATCCGCGCCCCGGTGACCGCAATCAAACCAAAGACCACGATTGATGCGCCGCCAATGACCGGGCCTGGGATCGTATGAATCAGGGCGCCGAACTTGGGCGAAAAGCCGAGCAGGATGGCGATCAGCGCCGCGGCGACAAACACCAGTGTTGAATAGACTTTGGTCACCGCCATAACGCCGATGTTCTCCGCATAGGTGGTGACGCCGCTACCGCCGCAGGCGCCGGAAAGCAGGGTCGCCAGCCCGTCGCCGACAAACGCGCGCCCCATCCAGGGATCCAGATTGCGCCCGGTCATTCCCGATACGGCCTTTAAATGCCCCAGGTTTTCCGCCACCAGAATGATGGCCACCGGCGCAATCAGCAGCATCGCCTGGCTGTCAAAGGTGGGGGAAGTAAAGTGCGGGACCCCAAACCATGCTGCCTGGGCGACAGGGGCAAAATCCAGCGGTTTGCCAAGAGCGAATACGTTGGCCAGGAGCGCATAGAGCGCACAGGCGATAATAAGCCCCATCAGGATCAGTAGACGCTGCAGCAGTCCTCGGGTAAAGACCGCGACGGCGCCGATACAAAGCACCGTCAGCATCGCCATCCAGCTGTCGAAGGCGTTGGCGGAAACGCTGTGCACGGCAATCGGCGCCAGGTTTAGACCGATCGCCATCACCACCGCGCCGGTTACCGCGGGCGGCATCAGTCGCTCTATCCAGCCGGTACCGATTTTCATCACCACCAGACCGATCAGGGTATAGAGCAGCCCGCAGGCGATAATGCCGCCGAGGGCGATGCTGAGATGAGGATTCAACCCCTGGCCAGTAAAGCCGGTCACGGTGATGACCACGCCGACGAAGGCGGCGCTGGAGCCAAGATAGCTCGGTACCCGGCCGCCGGTGACGACAAAGAACAGCAGAGTGCCCACCCCCGACAGCAGGATAGCCAGGTTGGGGTCAATCCCCATCAATAAAGGCATCAATACGGTCGCGCCAAACATCGCCACGGCGTGCTGCACGCCCATGATCAGCGTTTGCCCGGCGGATAAACGTTCATCCGGGGCGACAACGCCGGCATCTGCGGCGGGGGGGGTTAACTGCCAGCGAGGAAAATCGAAGAGTGCCATGATGATATCCCGGGTGAGAGGTTAACAAACGGGCCGCATAAGCGTGTGATAGCCGCGGTCAAACCACATCAGGCCGCGCGGTTCCGGCTGGCGGGCGATAGCTACGACCTGGCAAAACAGAATGTCATGGGTGCCGACCTGTAGCCGCTGGTCGATGCGGCAGTCGAAACTGACCAGCGCCTCTTTCAGCCGCGGGCAGCCGGTCGCGCCGGTTTGCCAGTCGGCGGCGGCAAAGCGCTCATCCATTGCCGTTTTACCGCCAAAGAGCGTCGACAGGGCCTCCTGTCCGGCCGCGAGGGTATTGACGCAAAGGGCGTGATGTTCGCTGAATACCGGCCAGACCGAAGCCGAACGGTTGAGGCACACTAGCAGCGTCGGCGGGGTGTCGGTTACGCTGCATACCGCGCTGGCGGTAAAACCGGCGCGCCCGGCAGGCCCTTCGGTGGTGATAATGTTGACCGCCGCGCCGACATGGGCCATGGCGTCACGAAAACTGTGTTGATCCGCTACGTTCATTACCGTCTCCTTATGCCAGCAGGCAGGCTTCATCAAAACTCAGGCGCGGCAGCCGGTCGTACAATTTGCCGGGGTCGCCATAGCCGATATTCACCAGTAGATTGCTTTTCCAGCCGCTGTTGGCGAAAAACGCCGCATCGACTTTCTCGCGGTCGAACCCCGACATCGGGCCGGTGTCGAGGCCCAGCGAGCGGCAGGCGAAAATCAGATACGCCGCCTGCAGCGAGCTGTTGCGAAAGGCGGTTTCCTCGGCCAACTGCGGACTGGAAGTAAACCAGCTCCGGGCGTCGCCGTGCGGAAACAGCGCGGGCAGGCGCTCGTAAAACGCGTTATCCCAGGCCACGATGGCGGTGACCGGCGCCTGCATGGTTTTTTCCACATTGCCGCTGGAGAGCGTTGGGCGGAGTTTCGCTTTGCCCTCGGCGCTGCGCACAAAAACGATTCGCGCCGGTGAACAGTTGGCCGAGGTCGGCCCCATTTTCATCAGGTCGTAAATCTCCTGCAGCTGCCGATCGTTAACCGCCTGTTCCCGCCAGCCATTGTAGGTCCGGGCATGGGTGAATAGGGTCTCGCAAGCCTTTTGATTGATTGCTTCGCTCATATATTCTCCTCGGCGACCGGCAGCAGGGTCGTCAGGCCGTCGCGTAAAATAGGGTTAAACGTGTTGCTGTCGGTAACGTTACAGGCATGGCCGCCCCAGGCCATTTCCACGAGTCGGCTACCGGGAATCGCCGCCTGCAGCATTCGCGAGCAGGAGGCGGGGACCAGCAGGTCGTCGGTGGCGCTGATGATCAGTGTCGGGCAGGCGATAGCCGCCGCGCGGCGCGAAAAATCCGCCTGTTTCAGGGCCTGCAGCCTTTTCAGTAGATTCTCCTTGCCCTGGAAATGGCTAATAGCCAACGCGTCTTCCGCTTCGAGACGCGGCAGGCGGGCCGCCATCCACTCCGCCGGATAGAGAAACAGCGGCTGAGCCTCGACCCACGCCTGGGCGCCGCCGGCATGCAGCAGGCGTTCGCGGACCTGAAAGCAGCGGCGGGTATGCGGGGAAAGCGTTAGCCAACCGTTTACCAGCACCAGCGCGCTGACCGCGCGCGGATAGTCGAGCGCCAACTGCATCCCAATCAGCGCCCCCAGGGCGTGGCCAACCAGCGCGAAGCGCATGATGCCCGCCGCCTGCAGGGCGCTGAACAGCTCCTGCGCCATCGTCGCCATGCTGTAATTTTCCGGCAACGGGCCGCGGTTCTCCCCGGTACCGTTATGGTCATAGCACACCAGTTGATAATGCTGTTCCAGCGCCGCCCGCTGCGCCAGCCAGTACGCGCTACCCCCGCCAAGCCCGGCGCTCAGCACCACCACCGGGGAGCCGGGCCACGGCGGCGGGGCAATATTGAGCCTCATCATGTTGGAGTACCGATATGGGCGACGCTGGCAATTTCCACCAGCGCATCGGGTTTCACCAGCCCGCACTGAATACAGAAACGCGCCGGTTTATCACCGGGGAAAAACTCGGCGTAAACCTCGTTAATCGCGGCGTAATTTTGCCAGTCGGTGATAAAGATACTGTTGAAGGTCACATCCGCCATACTGCCCCCCGCCGTTTCGATAACGCTTTTGATAATCTCCAGCACGTGACGGGTTTGCGCCTTTGGGTCGCCGGGGTAGATCACATTGTTTTGCTTATCGAACGGCAGAGTGCCGGAGACATATACCACTCCGTCGGCGAGCGTCCCTGGAACAAAGGGGGCAATCGGCGTAGCAGTGCCGGGGGGAATTATCACCTGTTTAGGCATAGCGTTTCTCCTCGGTAAAAGCGAGCGGGGCGTCGGGTTCTATGGCGCGGCAGAAGCTGCCGACGTCGCTGACCCAGCCGAAAAAGGTTTCAATGTTGAATAACGCCGCCTGTTGCGCGAAGACGGGACCTGCCTGATGGGTGGCATCCTCCAGCACTACGCCAAAGTATTCGAGGAAGAAACCATCGCGTAGCGTCGATTCGACGCAGACGTTGGTGGCGATGCCGGTGAATACCAGGTGGCGAATACCGCGGCTGCGTAGAATGCTGTCGAGCGGGGTATTGAAAAAGCCGCTGTAGCGGGGTTTCGGCAGGACGATATCGCCCTCCCAGGGCCGTAATTCGTCAACCAGTTGATAATCCCAACCGCCTTTTGCCAGCAGCTTGCCCTGTAGTTCCGGGCGTTGGCGCATGGTCTTCAGCGCGTTTGATTTATGGTAATTCGGCGAGCCGGGGCCGCCGGCTTCCACATACTGTTCGTCCCAGCCATTCTGGAACCAGATAATTAACATGCCGGCGGCGCGGGCGGCGGCCACCGCGAGATTAATATTATCGATAACCGGCCGGGTGGCGGAGACGTCAAAACCGGCGAGATCCAGATATCCGCCCTGGCTTGCATAGGCGTTTTGCATATCGACCACGATCAGCGCGCTGTGCTGGGGCGCGAAGGTCAGCGATTCCGGGCGAGCGGAAAGGGTAATCATCAGGCCACCTCGCGAGTAATGGGAGCAATATGGTCACGGCAGCGCATCAGCGGCTGAATACGTTCGCCAAAGGCGTCAATGCCCTGCAGGAAATCATCGAAGGTCAGCAGTACGCCGTCGGTACCGGGGACCGCCGCCACCTCATCGAGCATACGGGCGACGTTGGCATAGGAGCCGACGAGGGTGCCCATATTGATGTTGACCGCGGAGGTGGGGTCGGCCATCTGGCGGACGTTGGTATCGCTGCCGGAGCGGGTATCTTTCTGGCTCTGTTCGGTCAGCCATGCCAGCGCCTCTTCATCCGCGCCGGCCTTGTAGTGTTTCCATTTAGCGCGGGCCGCTTCGTCAGTTTCGTCGGCGATCACCATAAACAGCACGTAGGAGCCGACGTCGCGGCCGGTTTTTTCCGCCGCCTGCATCATACGTGCGGCGGTGGGCGCGAAGGCGGCGGGGGTATTAACCCCTTTGCCAAAGCAAAAGTTGTAGTCGGCGTGTTGGGCGGAGAACGCCATGCCGGCGTCGCTTTGCCCGGCGCAGATAACCTTCATCGGCTGCGATGGCCGTGGGCTGACCCGGCAGTCGTTCATGGTGAAGTAATCACCTTTAAAATCGCTGCGCCCGGTGCCCCACAGATCGCGCAGAACCGTAACGTATTCAGTCAGGTAGTCATAGCGGCTGGCGAAGTATTCATCGCCGGGCCAGATCCCCATCTGGTCATATTCCGGTTTTTGCCAGCCGGTCACCAGATTCACGCCAAAACGTCCGCCGGAGATAGAGTCGATAGTCGAGGCCATGCGGGCGACGATGGCCGGAGGGAGCGTCAACGTCGCGGCGGTGGCATAAATCTCGATCTTCGACGTCACCGCCGCCAGACCGGCCATCAGGGTGAACGATTCCAGGTTGTGATCCCAGAACTCGGTCTTCCCTCCGAAGCCGCGTAGTTTGATCATGGAGAGCGCGAAGTCGAAATGGTAGTGCTCGGCCTTCTGAACTATCGCCTTATTCAGTTCGAAGGTCGGCATATACTGCGGTGCATGGGTGGAAATTAACCAGCCGTTATTACCAATGGGAACGAAAACACCGATTTTCATAACTACCTCTCTGTCGTCATGGAAGATGAAATTGCGCGGTGCGGCATCCTGCCTCTCCCCGAACCACCTCGCAGTGGAAATAAAGCAAAGGTAATGCCAGTTTTAAAAAAGTGTTTGTTATTAATATGTTGTGAAATGGTTGCTGGATTTGTGGATAAAAATGTGGACTGAATGGTCAAAATCAGTGCACGAAAAAACGGCAGTCATGCGCGATTGGAGTGCGCAGGGTCGTGTCGGCGAGGGGCTTTTGCTATGCTGAAGACGACTACTGAAGGAGAAGACGTATGGCACAGGGCGCCGTGAAAAAAACCGGCAAGCGTTCACAGGCGGTGAGCGCCAAAAAAGAGGCCATTCTGGCCGCTGCGCTGGAGACCTTCTCGCAGTTCGGCATTCACGGTACGCGGCTGGAGCAGGTCGCTGAACTAGCCGGGGTGTCGAAGACCAATTTACTCTATTACTACCCGTCAAAAGAGGCGCTGTACGTTGCCGTACTGCAGCGGATCCTCGCCATCTGGCTGGCGCCGCTGCGGGCATTTCGCGAAGATATCAGCCCGCTGGTGGCGATCCGCGAATATATTCGCCTCAAGCTTGAGGTATCGCGCGATCATCCTCAGGCTTCCAGGCTGTTCTGTCTGGAGATGCTGCAGGGGGCGCCGCTGCTGATGGGCGAACTGACCGGCGATCTGAAGGCGTTGATAGATGAAAAGTCGGCGATAATCTCGTCATGGATTGATAGCGGCAAGCTGGCGGCGGTCGATCCGCAGCACCTTATCTTTATGATCTGGGCGACAACACAGCATTACGCCGATTTCGCCACTCAGGTGGAGGCGGTAACCGGCGCAACGCTGCAGGATGAGTTGTTTTTCCAGCAAACCGTGGATAACGTGCAGCGGATGATTATCGAAGGGATCCGCGTACGTTAATTAGCTGGCGGCAGCGGGCAGTTTTGGTCGCCGTCTTCGCACTGAAGCAGCGAGGCGAGGAAGGCCTCGCGCTCGACGCTCTTATCGGTCATGCACTGGCTTATCAGCATCGGTTGCATACTGCCGCCTTCCGCGCCGGAAGCGAGAAACGCGCAGTCGGCATCACGCAGGGAAATCCACGCCTGCTGGGCTTTTTTCAGCAACTCCTGCTGTTGGCCGGAGGCGCGTTTCAGCGCCTGTTGCCAGGTCTCATTCAGCTTTTTATCGGCCGCCTGATATTGCGCGGCGGCGCACTGATTCATTTCGGTTTGCGTGTTGGCGTTGCTGCAGTCATCCGCCCACGCCGCGCCGCTGGCCAATAGGGCAGCGGCGGCAATTAAAGTGCGTTTCATCGTTCTACTCCCATAAAAAAAGCTCCCGTCCGGGAGCCTTAATTAAGCACAGCTGTCGTCGGCTGTCATTAGTTGAACGCGCCGTAGATTTCCCGGATGGCGGCCCGGCTACCCTTTGGCGGGGTTATGTAGCCCCGGTAAGCGTAGCGCCACCGGGGAGCCCGTTTTAGCCGATGGTCATCAGGCTGGCGTTACCGCCTGCCGCGGCGGTGTTGACGCTCAGCGAACGCTCGATATACAGGCGCTCCAGCAGCAGATTGGTTTCACCGCGGGCAAAGCCCTGCACCGATACAATCGCCCCGTCGCGCGCCGCCACCTGCTCACACAGCTCGCGCAACTGATCGGAATCACCGTGATAAATGACCGCGTCGAAAGCCTGGCTGGTCAACTGATCCGCTTTCGCAAAATGAATGCGCTCACTGACCTCACGCGGCAGTTTCTTCGCCAGTTCGCGCTGCAGGGCGCTATCCGGCCACAGCACTTCACAGCCAACCGCCATTGCCGCAGCCAGTTGAATCAGCGCGTCCTGCTCGTTATCCGCCACGCACAATACGCGCTCGCGCGGCATCAGCGTCAGGGTATTGCGCTCGCCGGTTGGCCCTGGCAGCAGACGTTGGGTGCCGCTTTGCGCCAGATCGCTGTATTGCTGACACAGCGCCTGCAGTTCAGGACGGCCAGCCGCCCACTGCTGCAGCGCCTGCAGCGGTTTTTCCAGCAGCGTTTTCAACTGGGCGTCCAGCGGACGCTCCGCATCCTGGCGGGCGAAAGTGACGCCGACCGCGTCCTGCGGGCGACTGGAGAGCAGACGATACAGATACAGCGGGCCGCCAGCTTTCGGGCCGGTGCCCGATAACCCTTCGCCGCCGAACGGCTGTACGCCGACTACCGCGCCAACCATATTGCGGTTGACGTACAGGTTGCCGACTTTCGCGCTGCCGGTGACCTGAGCGATGGTTTCGTCGATGCGGGTATGCACGCCGAGGGTCAGACCGTAGCCGGAGGCGTTAATCTGCTCGACCAGCTTATCCAGTTCGTTACGGTTATAGCGCACTACGTGCAGAACCGGGCCGAAGACCTCTTTTTTCAGTTCGTCGAAGCTCTCGAGTTCGATAAGCGTTGGCGCCACGAACGTACCGTGATTCCATTCGCGGGCATCTTCGCTGTTTTCTCGTACCGCCTGGAAGACATTGCGGCCTTTCGCGCGCAGCGCCTGAATATGGCGCTCGATATTCTCTTTGGCTTCCGCGTCGATTACCGGGCCGATATCGGTGGTCAGACGACCCGGATTCCCCATCCGGCATTCGCTCATCGCGCCGCGCAGCATGGTTAACGTATGGTCGGCGACTTCTTCCTGCAGGCAAAGCACGCGCAGGGCGGAACAGCGCTGGCCGGCGCTGTCGAAAGCCGAGGCCAGTACGTCGATCACCACCTGCTCGGTGAGCGCCGACGAGTCGACGATCATCGCGTTCATGCCGCCGGTTTCCGCGATAAGCGGCGTCGGACGGCCCTGCGCATCAAGGCGGTTAGCGATGTTGCGCTGCAGCAGCGTCGCTACTTCGGTCGAACCGGTAAACATTACGCCGCGAACGCGTTCATCTGAGGTTAGCGCGGCGCCGACGGTTTCCCCGCGGCCCGGCAGCAGTTGAATCACCCCCGGCGGTACGCCGGCTTCCAGCAGAATCGCTACGCCTTGCGCGGCGATAAGCGGCGTCTGCTCGGCCGGTTTGGCCAGCACGCTGTTACCTGCCGCCAGCGCCGCGGCAATCTGGCCGGTGAAGATCGCCAGCGGGAAGTTCCACGGGCTGATACAGACGACCGGGCCTAATGGGCGGTGGGTTTCATTATCGAAATCGTCGCGCACCTGACCGGCATAATAGTGCAGGAAGTCGACCGCTTCGCGCACTTCAGCAATGGCGTTGCTGAAGGTTTTGCCAGCTTCGCGCACCAGGATCCCCATCAGGGTCGGCATCTGGCTTTCCATTAACACGGCGGCGCGCTCAAGAATGGCGGCGCGTTCCTGCGGCGGGGTGGCGAACCAAATTGGCGCGTTATTGATAGCGCTGGTCAGCGCCAGCTGCACTTCGGCATCGCTGGCTTCGCGGACGTAGCCGACGATATCTTTCGGTTCCGCCGGGTTGATGACCGGCTGCATTTCGCCTTCGGCCACCGGCTGCTCCAGCATCGGTAGCGCCTGCCACTTGTGCAGCGCGCTGTTAAGCAGCGAAGAGGAGAGGGAGGCCAGACGATGTTCGTTAGCCAGATCCAGACCGGCGGAGTTGCTGCGGCCGTGACCGTAGAGATCGCGCGGTAGTGGAATTTTCGGATGCGGCAAGCCGGCCTGGCCTTCCTGCTGCGCCAGTTTTTCGACCGCGCTGACCGGATCGGCCACCAGTTCGTCCAGCGGCAGGGTATTATCCGCGATACGGTTAACGAAGGAGGTATTGGCGCCGTTTTCCAACAGACGACGCACCAGATACGCCAGCAGCGTTTCATGGGTACCGACCGGCGCGTAGATACGGCACGGACGGTTTAGTTTGCCGTCGGCGACTTTGCCCACGACCTGCTCATACAGCGGTTCGCCCATGCCGTGCAGGCACTGGAACTCATACTGGCCAGGATAGTAGTTTTGCCCCGCCAACTGGTAGATAGCCGCCAGCGTATGGGCGTTATGGGTGGCAAACTGCGGATAAATCAGGTTCGGTACCGCCAGCAGCTTTTTGGCGCAGGCTAGATAAGAAACGTCGGTGTAGACCTTACGGGTATAAACCGGATAGCCTTCGAGGCCTTCCATCTGCGCGCGTTTGATTTCGCTATCCCAATAGGCGCCTTTCACCAGGCGAATCATCAGACGACGGCGGCTGCGGGTCGCCATGTCGATCAGCGAATCAATCACAAACGGGCAGCGCTTCTGGTAGGCCTGAATAACAAAGCCGATTCCGTTCCAGCCAGCCAGCTCCGGTTCGAAGCACAGTTTTTCCAGCAGATCGAGGGAGATCTCCAGACGATCGGCCTCTTCGGCGTCGATGTTAATACCGATGTCGTACTGGCGCGCCAGCAGCGTCAGCGATTTAAGGCGCGGATAGAGCTCTTCCATGACCCGGTCATACTGCGCGCGGCTGTAGCGCGGGTGCAGCGCGGAGAGTTTAATCGAGATACCCGGACCTTCATAAATGCCGCGGCCGTTGGAGGCTTTACCGATGGCGTGGATCGCCTGCTGATAAGAGACCATGTAGGCCTGCGCATCGGCGGCGGTCAGCGCGGCTTCGCCGAGCATATCGTAGGAGTAACGGAACCCTTTCTCTTCCAGCTTGCGGGCGTTGGCCAGCGCTTCGGCGATGGTTTCCCCGGTGACGAACTGCTCGCCCATCAGGCGCATCGCCATATCGACGCCTTTGCGGATCAGCGGTTCGCCGCTCTTGCCAATAATGCGGTTCAGCGAGCGGGAGAGGCTGGTCTCGTTATGGGTCGACACCAGTTTCCCGGTAAACAACAAGCCCCAGGTGGCGGCGTTGACGAACAGCGACGGGCTACGGCCGATATGCGATTGCCAGTTGCCGTTGCTGATTTTGTCGCGGATTAGCGCATCACGGGTGGCTTTATCCGGAATACGCAGCAGCGCTTCGGCCAGGCACATCAGCGCCACGCCTTCTTGTGAGGAGAGTGAGAATTCCTGCAGCAAGCTTTGCACCATCCCGGCGCGGCCGCTGGCGGTTTTCTGATTACGCAGTTTTTCCGCCAGTTGGTAAGCCAGCTTGTGCGCCTGTTCGCCTAACGGCTGCGGCAGACGGGCCTGTTCCAGCAACATCGGTACCGCATCGGTTTCCGGGCGACGCCAGGCCGCGGTGATCGCCGCGCGGCTGACCGACTGCGGCAGAATTTGTTCGGCGAATTCGAGGAACGGCTGATACGGCTCGTCCGCCGGAGCGCCTGCTTCATCACTTTCATTGGCGGCGCCGGAGAGGAGCGCCGGCAGTTCCGGCAGCGTCTCGTCGTTTTCCAGCTTTTCCAGATAGTTGAAAATGGCTTGCTTAATCAGCCAGTGCGGCGTGCGGTCAATACGGCTCGCGGCGGACTTAATGCGTTCGCGCGTGGCGTCGTCAAGTTTTACACCCATGGTGGTGGTGCCCATTGCGGGAACTCCTGTTAGCTATGTAATGCCCTTTTATCGGTTGCGTAGAAATATCACCTATGTTGCAACTTTGTGCAACCTTGTTAATTGTGACCTGGCTAGCAAGCTGAGAAATGAATGAATTGTTAATAGTGTTGATAAGAATTTCCAATAAATAGCCTCATTCAAATAACGTATTTATCTGCGTTGCTTAACAGTTTTTTCAGGTGCAACCCGTAAAAACGTGAGGGAGTGCAACCTATAGAAAATTGCTATTTTTCCTGAGACAACTTTCGTGTAAATGCTGTGTTAAATCGTTTGTGAAATACCGACGCATCCGTCAGGATACGCTCGCCCAATACAACCAATACGCCATTACCCCGTTCCGGTAGTGGCTAAAACGACAAAGTTGGACGTTGTCGAAATAAATTCTGGAGATTTGCATGGCTATTAGCACACCCATGTTGGTGACGTTTATTGTTTATATTTTTGGCATGGTACTGATAGGTTTTATTGCCTGGCGCTCAACCAAGAACTTTGACGATTATATTCTCGGCGGCCGCAGCCTTGGGCCATTTGTGACCGCGCTCTCTGCCGGTGCATCGGATATGAGCGGCTGGCTGCTGATGGGGCTACCAGGAGCGATTTTCCTCTCCGGGATTTCCGAAAGCTGGATCGCCATCGGCCTGACGCTGGGGGCGTGGATTAACTGGAAACTGGTGGCCGGGCGTCTGCGCGTGCATACCGAAGTCAACAACAATGCCCTGACGCTGCCGGACTATTTTACCGGTCGTTTCGAAGATAAAAGCCGCGTGCTGCGTATTATCTCCGCGCTGGTTATCCTGCTGTTCTTCACTATTTATTGTGCTTCCGGGATTGTTGCCGGCGCGCGTCTGTTCGAAAGCACTTTCGGTATGAGCTATGAAACCGCGCTGTGGGCCGGCGCTGCTGCGACGATCGTTTATACCTTCGTGGGCGGTTTCCTGGCGGTGAGCTGGACCGATACCGTGCAGGCCAGCCTGATGATCTTCGCGCTGATTTTAACGCCGGTGATGGTGATTATCTCGGTCGGCGGTTTCGGCGATTCGCTGGAGGTGATTAAGCAAAAAAGCATCGAAAATATCGACATGCTTAAGGGACTGAACTTCGTGGCGATTATTTCGCTGATGGGTTGGGGTCTGGGTTATTTCGGTCAGCCGCATATTCTGGCGCGCTTTATGGCGGCGGATTCGCACCACAGTATCGTTCATGCCCGTCGTATTAGTATGACCTGGATGATCCTCTGTCTGGCGGGCGCGGTATCGGTCGGTTTCTTCGGTATCGCCTACTTTAATAACAACCCGAGCCTGGCGGGCGCGGTTAATCAGAACGCAGAACGGGTATTCATCGAGCTGGCGCAAATCCTGTTTAACCCGTGGATTGCCGGGATCCTGCTGTCGGCCATTCTGGCGGCGGTCATGTCGACCCTGAGCTGCCAGCTGCTGGTCTGCTCCAGCGCTATTACCGAAGATCTGTATAAAGCCTTCCTGCGTAAAAACGCCGGTCAGAAAGAGTTGGTCTGGATCGGCCGCTTCATGGTGCTGGTGGTAGCACTGATTGCGATTGCGCTGGCCGCTAACCCGGAAAACCGCGTACTGGGTCTGGTCAGCTACGCATGGGCAGGCTTTGGCGCCGCCTTTGGCCCGGTAGTGCTGTTCTCGGTGATGTGGTCGCGTATGACCCGTAACGGTGCGCTGGCCGGGATGATCATTGGCGCGCTCACGGTTATCGTCTGGAAACAGTTCGGCTGGCTGGGACTGTATGAAATCATCCCTGGCTTCCTGTTCGGCAGTATCGGGATTGTGGTCTTCAGCCTGCTGGGCAAGGCGCCATCGGCGGCCATGCAGCAGCGTTTTGCTGAAGCGGACGCGCATTACCACTCTGCGCCGCCGGTACGCGCCACCGCTGAATAAAGTAGCGAGCGCCAGAAACCGCAACGGCTCCCATCAGGGAGCCGTTTTTTTTTCGCTGCCTGTACGGCCCGGCGGAAAGCTACTGGTGGTAAGGCGGTTACTTCGCCGCGCCTTCGTTTACCCAGTTCATGAAGATCAGATACCCGATGGAGAGCAGGGTCGCGCCAATAAACATCCCGAGAATGCCATCGGTGGCCATGCCGCCCAACGCGCCGAGCAGAACGATCGGCATCGGCGCGTCTACGCCGCGGCCCAGCATCAGCGGTTTGAGAACGTTATCGACCATTCCCGCGACAATCAGCAGGACGGTAAACACGACATTCACCGCGGTGCCGTGGTCGCCGGTCATCCACATAATGGCGATCGCCGGGGCGGTGACTAGTATTACCGGAATCTGCGCGATGCCGAGCACCAGCGCCAGCACAAAGAAGATCCCGGCGGCCGGGATCCCCGCCAACGCAATGATAATTCCCGTCAGCAAGGCCTGAATCAGCGCCACGCCAATGACCCCCTGCGCCACGGCGCGAATAGTGCCGGTGCACAGGCGGCTCAGGGCAAGACCTTTATTTTCATCAGTGATACGGATAGCGATACGTTTAGCGCTGCTGGCGCCCGCCGCGCCCCAGGTCATGATGGCGCCGGCAACAATAAAGGAGAGGACAAAGCCCAGCAGCCCGCCGCCCATACTCGCCAGCACGCCGAGCACCAGTTTCGCCGCCTCGCCAATTTGCGCGTGATAACTGCTCAGTACCGCCGGCAAGTCCGCCGAGGCCTTCAGCCAGAACGCATACAGCTTACCGCCGACGAGGGGAATGGAGGCGACGTTAGCCGATGGCGGCGGTAGCGTCAGATCGCTTCCGCTGACTTTATCAATCAGGCTGCCGGCGCTTTCGCCAAGCGAGGTCACCATGAAAATGGTCGGGATGACGATAATCAGCAGGCCGAATAACACTAATATGGTAGATGCCAGTCCTTGTCGCCCGCCGATACGTCGCGCGATGTGCTGATGTAAAGGATACAGCGTGACGGCCAGAATCAGCGCCCACAGCATCATGTTCAGGAACGGCGAGAAGACGGTAAAGCAGAAGGAGGCCAGCGCCAGTATCAAGCCGAACTTAATAAACATATCGAGAAAGCGGGTGACAATTCTTTTCTCAATATTAGCTAACTCATTATTTTCTATCATGAATTATTCCAGTTGTTATTTTACGCGGCCGCCAGGCCAGTTAAAAACGCTCAACTATAGAGAAGTCTTTGAAATAAAAAACGCAGGAAATAATTTAAAAAAGAATTTCGCCCAGGTTGTGTTTATCAGTGTAGAACAAAAGAAAATCTGCCGTATCGCCAGAGAGTCATGTTCGCGCATCTCTTGCTAATTCACTGAAAATACGCTGATATCTGGGTACTAAAAACAATGAGGATAGCAAATGAAATTACCCCAGGGCGCTGCGGCGCTGATCGTTGCCGCACTATTGGCAGGATGCGTGGCGCCATCCGAGAAAAGCGCCGCGCACGTTGATAATAACGGCTGTCAGGCGGATAACAGGATGATGCAAACCACCCTCTATTTCGGCCTTAGCCGCCCGGCGGGGAAAGATATTACCGCTCAGGAGTGGCAGCAGTTTGTCGACCGCGATGTGACGCCGCGTTTTCGCGATGGCCTGACGGTATTTGACGCCCGCGGCCAGTGGCTAGGCAACAATGGCGCAGTCGCCCACGAATCCAGCAAGGCGCTAATGCTGATTCATAGCAACGATGCGAAAAGCGAGCAGGGGATTGAAGCGTTGCGTAATACGTATAAGACGCGCTTTGCCCAGGAGTCCGTTATGCGCGTTGATCAGCCGGTCTGCGTACACTTCTGAAACGCAGGGCGGGGAGCTCCCCCGCCCGATGAGTTACAGCACCAGTCCGGCAAAACTGGCGGACAGCAGGCTCACCAGCGTCGCGCCATAGACCAGACGCAGGCCGAAGCGGGAAACGGTATTGCCTTGCTGCTCGTTAAGCCCTTTAATCGCCCCGGCAATAATGCCAATGGAGGCGAAGTTGGCAAACGAGACGAGGAACACGGAAAGGATCCCTAGCCCGCGCGGCGTCATGCTGGCGGCAATTTTCTGCAGCTCGATCATCGCCACGAATTCATTGGCAACCAGCTTGGTAGCCATAATACTACCGGCATTTAGCGCGTCGCTTAATGGAATACCCACCAGCCACGCCAGCGGATAAAATACGTAACCGAGGATTTGCTGGAAGCTTAAGCCGAAGACGGTCGCAAATAACGCATTAACGGCGCTAATCAGGGCGATAAAGCCGATTAGCATCGCCAGAATAATCATCGCCACCTTAAAGCCTGCCAGGATATATTCGCCCAGCATTTCAAAGAAGCTCTGCGATTCATGCATCTTCTCTAGCTTTATTTCTGCTTCGCTACCGGGGCGCGTAGGATTAATAATCGACAGCACAATAAAGGTGCTGAACATATTAAGAATCAACGCCGCCACCACGTATTTCGCATCAAGCATGGTCATATACGCGCCGACGATCGACAGTGATACCGTTGACATGGCTGTTGCTGCCATCGTGAACAGACGACGTGAGGAGAGGTCCCCGAGTACGCCTTTGTAAGCAATAAAGTTTTCCGACTGGCCGAGGATCAGCGAGCTGACGGCATTGAATGATTCCAGCTTGCCCATGCCGTTTACTTTCGACAGCAGGGTGCCGATCAGACGAATAAAGATCGGCAGAATACGCCAGTGTTGCAGAATACCTATCAGCGCGGAAATAAAGACAATCGGACACAGTACGCCGAGGAAAATAAAGGCCAGCCCCTTTTCACCCATCCCGCCAAATACGAAATTGGTCCCTTCAGCGGCGAACCCGAGTAACGAAGCAAAAAATCCTGAAATATTTTTCACTACCCATAAACCGCTTTCGGCGTGAAGGAAAAAGAAAGCCAGGGCGATTTCAATAATAATTAACTGCAGAATGTAGCGAATGCGGATTTTTTGTCGGTCATAGCTGGCAAACCAGGCGAGGGCAAGAATAACTGCCAGCGCCAGCAGGAAGTGCAAAATTTGAGTCATGTTATTTATTTCGCAGATAAATCAGGACCGCCATTTAGCCACAGCGCTCCGGCCCGGTAAATATGTGACATAAAAAATCATGCTATTTGCCATTTTAATGCTTAGCTGGTGAGGTATTTTCGCAAGTGACTATTTTGTAGCGATTAATTTACAACTAGTCATCATTCCCTGAACATTTCGCTTGTGTTTCTCATTGTTGTAATGATAATCACTATCAGAAATATTTACCTATCTTTGCATCCGTTGACTGCGGTTCACATTTAAGGGTTTCGGCATGTTTGTTCCATTTCTCATCATGTTACGCGAAGGGCTGGAAGCCGCGCTGATTGTCAGCCTGATTGCCAGCTATTTAAAACGAACCCAGCGCGGCAACTGGATCGGCGTCATGTGGATTGGCGTATTCCTCGCGGCGGCGCTCTGTCTCGGGTTAGGGGTTTTTATCAACGAGACCACCGGAGAATTTCCGCAGCGCGAGCAGGAGCTGTTTGAAGGCATCGTGGCGGTGATAGCGGTATTTATTCTCACCTGGATGGTGTTCTGGATGCGTAAAGTGTCGCGCAACGTCAAACAACAGCTGGAGCAGGCGGTGGATAACGCGCTGCAGCGCGGGAATAACCACGGCTGGGCGCTGGTGATGATGGTGTTTTTTGCGGTTGCCCGCGAAGGCCTGGAGTCGGTTTTTTTCCTGCTGGCGGCATTCCAGCAGGATGTGGGCATCTGGCCGCCGCTGGGGGCAATGCTCGGCCTGGCGACGGCGGTGGTATTAGGCTTCCTGCTTTACTGGGGCGGTGTCCGCCTTAATCTCGGCGTGTTCTTCAAATGGACCAGTCTGTTTATCCTGCTGGTGGCGGCCGGTCTGGCAGCCGGGGCGATTCGCGCCTTCCATGAGGCGGGACTGTGGAATTATTTCCAGAATGTCGCCTTTGATCTTAGCAACGTGGTATCGACGCATACGCTGTTCGGCACGCTGCTGGAAGGCATCTTTGGTTATCAGGAGACGCCCACCGTCAGCGAAGTGGCGGTTTATCTTCTCTATTTGATCCCGGCGCTGGTGTGTTTTGCTTTGCCGCCGGGCAGCAAAACGACAGCATCGCGGGCCGCGTAATTCAGGCGCTGCTGATTAATATAGTTACAACATACTTTTCGAAAGGGATGGCCATGATAATTCAATTTCGCCGTACTGCGCTGCAGTTAACCGTCGCCGCGCTGTTCAGTTCCGCATGCTACGCTCAGGCTGCGGATATTCCGCAAGTAAAAGTTACCGTCAACGACAAGCAGTGCGAGCCGATGAATGTGACGGTGAAGGCGGGTAAAACCCAGTTCATCATTCAGAACCACAGCCAGAAAGCGCTGGAGTGGGAGATCCTGAAAGGGGTAATGGTGGTCGAGGAGCGTGAAAATATCGCGCCGGGATTCACGCAAAAATTGACGGCTAACCTACAGCCGGGCGAATACGATATGACCTGTGGCCTGCTGACTAATCCGAAAGGAAAGCTGATTGTCACCGGTGAAACCAGCAAAGATGCAGCGAAAGCCGATGCGGTGCTAAGTCTTGGCGAGGCGATTACTACGTATAAAGCCTACGTCACCGCGGAAACCGCGCAGCTGGTTAGCGGTACTAAAGCCTTTACCGATGCGGTAAAAGCTGGCGATATCGAGAAAGCGAAAGCGCTGTACGCCCCGACCCGTCAGCACTACGAGCGCATCGAACCGATTGCCGAACTGTTCTCTGACCTCGACGGCAGCATTGACGCCCGTGAAGACGATTTCGAGAAAAAAGCCGAAGATCCGAAATTTACCGGCTTCCACCGTCTGGAAAAAGCGCTGTTTGGCGATAACAGCGTTAAAGGGATGGAAAACTATGCTGAACAGTTGAACAGCGATGTGCTGGAACTGCAAAAACGCATTAGCGAGCTGGCCTTCCCGCCGTCGAAAGTGGTGGGCGGCGCGGCAGGGCTGATTGAAGAAGTGGCGGCCAGCAAAATTAGCGGTGAAGAAGATCGCTACAGCCATACCGACCTGTGGGATTTCCAGGCCAATATCGACGGCGCACAGAAAATCGTCGACCTGCTGCGCCCGCAGCTGCAAAAGGATAATAGCGCGCTGCTGGCCAAAGTTGACGCCAACTTCAAAAAAGTTGATGTCATCCTTGCTAAATACCGCACGAAAGACGGTTTCGAGACCTATGACAAACTTACCACCGCTGACCGTAATGCGCTGAAAGGGCCGATCACGACGCTGGCAGAAGATCTGGCTCAACTACGCGGAATTTTGGGCCTGGATTAATTCGATGACACAACCAAAACCACGCGACGTGAATGAACCGTCACGTCGTCGCTTACTGAAGGGGATCGGCGCGCTTGGCGGCGCGCTGGCCATCAGCGGCGGTTGCCCGATGGCGCAGGCGGCGAAAGCGGAAAGCTCCCCCGGCACGCTCGCCCCCGATGCGCGTCAGGAAAAACAGCCATTTTATGGCCCGCATCAGGCGGGCATCCTGACGCCACAGCAGGCCTCGATGATGCTGGTGGCGTTTGATGTGCTGGCGGCGGATAAAGCTGACCTCGAACGCCTGTTCCGCTTGCTGACTCAGCGGATCGCCTTTTTAACCGCAGGCGGTCCGGCACCGGATACCCCGAATCCCCGATTGCCGCCGATGGATTCCGGGATTTTAGGGCCGTGGATTGCGCCGGATAACCTGACTATCACCGTCTCAGTCGGCCATTCGCTGTTCGATGAGCGCTTTGGATTAGCGGACAAAGCGCCTAAAAAACTGCAGGCAATGACGCGTTTCCCGAATGATTCGCTGGATGCTGCACTGTGCCATGGCGATTTGCTACTGCAGATTTGCGCCAATACCCAGGATACGGTGATTCACGCACTACGTGACATTATCAAGCACACGCCCGATCTGCTGAGCGTGCGCTGGAAGCGGGAAGGGTTTATTTCTGATAGCGCGGCCTGTAGCAAAGGCAAAGAGACGCCAATTAACCTGCTGGGCTTTAAAGACGGTACCGCTAACCCGTCGAGCCAGGATAAAGCGCTAATGGATAACGTGGTGTGGGTTACTGCCGACCAGGGCGAACCGGCCTGGGCGATCGGCGGCAGTTACCAGGCAGCACGTATCATTCAGTTCCACGTTGAGTTCTGGGATCGTACGCCGCTGAAAGAGCAGCAGACGATTTTTGGTCGCGATAAACATTCTGGCGCGCCGTTGGGGATGAAACATGAACATGATGTTCCGGATTATAGTCGCGATCCGAATGGTGAAGTGATCGCCCTTGATAGCCATATTCGTCTTGCGAACCCGCGTACGCCTGAGACGCAATCCAGCCTGATGATGCGCCGCGGTTACAGCTATTCGTTGGGGATCACCAACTCCGGACAACTGGATATGGGGTTATTGTTCGTTTGCTATCAGCACGATCTGGAAAAGGGATTCCTGACGGTGCAGAAACGGCTGAACGGCGAGGCCCTGGAGGAGTACGTTAAACCGATTGGTGGTGGATACTTCTTTGTGTTGCCCGGCGTGATGAACGACCAGCATTATCTTGGACAATCTCTTTTGCAAGCCTGATACGCGTCCTGCCGGCGAAGGCAGGGCGTTTTCTGCTGTTTTTCTCGGATTCAATATATTTCCTGCCATGTGTTATATTTCTGTAATACAAATGACGGATAGTTTTCTATAGTAAATTGAGAAATCATTGTTGCGTCAATGTAAAAAATAAGTTGCATTAAGAATATTTTTTGATGTACTTATTACATACGCGGTAGTTCCCGGCAGTGATGTCGCTCACTATGGAGATCGCGAATGGTAAGGTCCTGTAGCGGACAACGTAAAACCACATACCGTACTTTCCAGCACGGAGGCCCAGCTTCCGGCAGCGATTTTCACTCTGTAACCCCAATCTCTTCCACTATTAATCAGGCTAACTCTGGCAGGGTACGCGGTGCGCGTAGCCGCGGCTCGTTGTCCATTCAACCGGCAAGCAATGGCTTACAAGGAAGCCAAACCTCAATCGTTCGTGCGCATAATCGCGTTGCTCTTGACGCGCGTGATGTAAACCAACAACGCAAGGTGCTATCCATGGGAAGACAAAAAGCAGTGATCAAAGCTCGTCGTGAGGCAAAACGTGTGCTGAGACGGGATTCGCGTAGCCATAAACAACGTGAAGAAGAATCGGTCACATCGCTTGTGCAAATGAGTGGCGTAGAAGCAATCGGCATGGCGCGGGATAGCCGCGATCTTTCGCCGATTGAAGCGCGTAATGAAGCTCAGGCGCATTATTTGAATGCCATCGACAATAAACAGCTGATTTTCGCCACCGGCGAAGCCGGGTGCGGGAAGACCTGGATCAGCGCGGCTAAAGCAGCTGAAGCCCTGATCCATAAGGATGTGGACAGAATTATTGTTACCCGTCCCGTTCTGCAGGCCGACGAAGATCTCGGCTTCTTACCGGGAGATATCGCCGAAAAGTTCGCTCCTTATTTCCGACCAGTATATGACGTACTGGTGAAGCGGTTGGGCGCTTCCTTTATGCAATACTGCCTGCGTCCGGAAATCGGCAAGGTAGAAATCGCGCCGTTCGCCTATATGCGCGGACGCACCTTTGAAAACGCGGTGGTGATTCTGGACGAGGCCCAGAACGTGACCGCGGCGCAAATGAAGATGTTTTTGACCCGCCTCGGGGAGAACGTCACGGTGATCGTCAACGGCGATATTACCCAGTGTGATTTGCCCTCTGGCGTAAAATCAGGCCTGAGTGACGCGCTGTCGCGTTTTGAAGAAGACGACATGATTGGCATCGTGCGTTTTACCACCGATGACTGCGTGCGTTCAACGCTTTGCCAGCGAACGTTGAAAGCCTATTACTAAACGCTTGTGAGTGTGCAAAGCCCGGGATGTCCCGGGCTTTGTTGTTTTTGCAACATTTCCCCGGCGGCGCTGCGCCTGGACGGGCTACTCGTTGGTGGTGCGGCCTGCGGGTTTCCCGGCGGCGCTGCGCTTGGCCGGGCTACTGGCTGGTGGTGCGGCCTGTGGGATTCCCGGCGGCGCTGCGCCTGGACGGGCTACTTGTTGATGGTGCGGCCTGTGGGATGGGTAGCCCGGGCGAGGCATTTATGCCGACCCCGGGAAAGTTTACAGGGGCCAGATGCGAAAAGAGCCCGTACTTTCGTACGAGCTCTTATCTCGAATATGGCGGTGAGGGGGGGATTGACTCGCTTCGCTCGCCGTTACTCGGCCCATCCATGGGCCTCGCCCCTTCGGGGCCAACGCAGGCGTTGTTCAAAAACGCTCACGGCGTTTTTGTCGGGGCAGCCCGCTTACTGCGTTCGCGGTCTGCCCAACTGGCTGCGCCAGTTGTCGAACCCAGTCGGGGGTTCTCATCCCCCCCAACGGAGAATATAAAAGAAAAAAGCCCGTACTTTCGTACGAGCTCTCATCTCGAATATGGCGGTGAGGGGGGGATTGACTCGCTTCGCTCGCCCCTGCGGGGCAGCCCGCTTACTGCGTTCGCGGTCTGTCCAACTGGCTGCGCCAGTTGTCGAACCCCGGTCGGGGGTTCTCATCCCCCCTGTACGGAGAATATAAAAGAAAAGAGCCCGTACTTTCGTACGAGCTCTCATCTCGAATATGGCGGTGAGGGGGGGATTCGAACCCCCGATACGTTGCCGTATACACACTTTCCAGGCGTGCTCCTTCAGCCACTCGGACACCTCACCATATTGTCTTTCCCGTTGTTGCTGGGAACGGGCGCTAATGTAGGGAAATACGTATCTCCCGTCAATCAACTTTTTTAAAAAAAGATGCGTTTAGCCAAACTTCAAACAACTTGCTTCTTAAACGCGCGGGAATCGTTTTTTTTGTCACCATTCTCTTTATTCCTCGATAGCGATACGAAATTTGTTATGCTGGCAAACCAATACAAAACAAAGAGTAAAACACGACGCAAACCTCAACCTACGCACGCGTCAGTAATCAGGAGTCATTATGGAGATTATTTTTTACCACCCGACGTTCGATACCCCCTACTGGATCGCAGAGCTGGAAAAACATCTGCCGGGAGCGCGAGTTCGTGAGTGGAAACCTGGCGACAATCAACCAGCCGACTATGCGCTGGTCTGGCATCCACCGGTAGAAATGTTGCAAGGCCGCAAATTGAAGGCGGTTTTTGCCCTCGGCGCAGGCGTGGATTCTATTCTTAGCAAGCTGCGGGAGCATCCGGAAATGCTGCCGCTTTCGATCCCGCTGTTCCGCCTCGAAGATACCGGTATGGGCCTGCAGATGCAGGAATATGCGGTAAGCCAGGTACTGCACTGGTTCCGCCGCTTTGATGATTATCAGGCGCTGAAGCTGCAATCCCACTGGCAGCCGTTGCCGGAATACCGTCGCGAAGATTTTACTATCGGCATTATGGGGGCAGGGGTGTTGGGCGGCAAAGTCGCGGAAAGCCTGTTGCGCTGGGGTTTCCCAGTGCGCTGCTGGAGCCGTAGCCACAAATCCTGGCCGCAAGTTGAGAGTTTTGCCGGTCAGGAAGAACTGGGCGCATTTTTACGGCAAACCCGCGTGCTGATCAACCTGTTGCCAAATACGGCTGAAACCGTCGGCATCATTAATGAAACTTTACTCTCTCAACTTCCGGATAACAGCTATGTTCTGAACCTCGCCCGCGGCGTACATATCGTTGAGCCGGATTTACTGGCCGCGCTTGACAGCGGTAAGGTGAAAGGGGCGATGCTGGATGTCTTTAGCCGCGAACCGCTGCCGAAAGAGAGCCCGCTGTGGGCGCATCCGCGTGTGGCCATGACGCCGCATATTGCCGCCGTTACCCGTCCACAGGAAGCGATCGCTTATATTGCCAGTACCATTAGCCGCCTGGAGCGTGGTGAAACGGTCAGCGGGCAGGTCGATCGCCAACGCGGCTACTAATCGATAACCCCGCTACGGCGGGGTTTTTACTGATCATGACTCCTGATTCCTGCTATTCTTGCCACAAACAGAGGAGGAGATTGTGATGTATCCTGTTGACCTGCACATGCATACCGTCGCCAGCACCCACGCCTATAGCACCCTGCATGACTATATTGCCGAGGCCAAACGTAAAGGCATTAAACTTTTTGCCATCACCGATCACGGCCCGGATATGGCCGATGCCCCGCACTACTGGCATTTCGTCAATATGCGTATCTGGCCGCGTCTGGTAGATGGCGTCGGCATCCTGCGCGGCATTGAAGCGAATATTAAAAATACCCAGGGTGAAATTGACTGTACCGGACCAATGCTGACTTCGCTGGATCTGATTATTGCCGGTTTTCATGAGCCGGTATTCCCGCCTCAGGATAAAGCCACCCACACTGAAGCGATGATTGCCGCGATTGCCAGTGGCGCAGTCCACATGATTAGCCATCCAGGCAATCCGAAATTCCCGATCGATATTCCGGCAGTAGCCGAAGCAGCGGCAAAGCATCATGTGGCGCTGGAAATTAATAATTCCTCTTTCCTTTCATCGCGTATCGGTAGTGAAGATAATTGCCGGGCAATCGCCGCCGCCGTGCGTGATGCGGGTGGTTGGGTGGCGCTGGGTTCGGACTCCCATACCGCCTTTACGCTTGGCGAATTTACCGAATGTCGCAAAATCCTCGACGCGGTGAATTTCCCGGAAGAGCGGATCCTTAACGTCAGTCCGCGTCGACTACTGAATTTCCTCGAATCACGCGGAATGCCGGCGATTGCGGAATTTGCAGACCTTTAATTTGAACCACTGGAACATATTGTATGAATGAATTTTCAATCCTCTGTCGCGTGCTGGGCTCGCTGTACTATCGTCAGCCGCAGGACCCGCTGTTGGTGCCGCTGTTCACGCTGATTCGCGATGGCAAGCTGGCCGCCAGTTGGCCGCTGGAACAGGATGAATTACTGGAGCGTCTGCAGAAGAGTTGTGATACCCAGCCGTTAACCGCTGATTACAACGCCCTTTTCGTTGGTGACGAATGTGCGGTCTCGCCTTATCGCAGCGCGTGGGTTGAAGGCGCCACGGAAGCGGAAATCCGCGGTTTTCTTACTCAACACGGTATTCCCACTGGCGATGGGCCAACCGATCATATTGGATCCCTACTGCTGGCCGCATCCTGGCTTGAAGATCATGCCTCAGATGACGAAAGCGAAACGTTGGAAACGTTGTTTGCCGATTACCTCTTACCGTGGTGCGGCACCTTCCTCGGTAAAGTCGAGGCGCATGCGCAAACCGCATTCTGGCGTACCATGGCGCTACTCACGCGTGAAGCTTTATCCGCCATGTGGGATGAGCTGCAGGAAGAAAACGACGAATAATTGTGATGTAAGTCACTTTTAGTGTGAAACAGCAAACTCACGCATTCATATTGTGTGTTCTGGATCGCATTTGGTTGCCGCGTATCTGCTATGATACGCGGCATGAACATACTCTTCGCAATCGCACTCACGACGGGCATTCTCTCCGGTATTTGGGGATGGGTGGCGGTCTCACTTGGCCTGCTGAGCTGGGCCGGTTTCCTCGGCTGTACGGCCTATTTCGCTTGCCCAAGGGGCGGCCTGAAAGGGCTGTTGATTTCCGCCTGCACGGTCATGAGCGGCGTGATATGGGCGCTGGTGATTATTTACGGTAGCGCGCTGGCGCCGCAGCTGGAAATCCTCAGCTATGTGATGACCGGAATAGTCGCCTTCCTGATGTGTATTCAGGCGCGTCAGCTGCTGCTCTCTTTTGTTCCCGGAACCTTTATCGGCGCCTGCGCGACCTTTGCCGCGAGCGGCGACTGGCGCATTGTCGTGCCATCACTGGCGCTGGGATTGGTCTTTGGCTATGCCATGAAAAACAGCGGACTGTGGCTGGCGGCGCGAGCGGCAAAGAATAAGTCTCTGGCTAACGATAACGTCTGATTTTCTTCACATTTCCTCGACGACGGGAGTAAGCTTCCCGTCACTCACTACATGAAAGCCTTTTCGCATCAACCCCTCTTCGATTGTTTTTTCCTCTTAATGCAGACATTTTGAGCAAACAAACCATAATAATTTGATACCGTTTGCAAAAACGGAGAGAAAAAAGTATCAACGGGTACTTCATATATATACTGATTTTGTATGTAGTTGCTTGTATTCAACTGCGCTCATGGATGATTTGTAAGGTTTTTTTGACCGTTACGCAGAGGGGTTTTGCCGTGAAAAAAATGACTGGCGTACTACTTGCTACAGTTTGTTTCCTTCCCGCTTTATTGACTTTTTCAACTACCTCTAACGCCGCAAGCGGCGTGATTCGTTTCCACGGCGGCGTTGTCGAACCGCCTTGTAAAATTCGTTCTTCAGAAGATCAGGTCTCGATGGCTTGCGCTAAGCAGAAGTCAGTCACTTTTTCTGCCCAGCAGGTAGCCCGGGGAGATCTGCAACATGCCAATATCAAATCAACACAGTTCACCTTTATCAATCCCCAGCACACCAACGCTATTCTCGAAGTGAGTTATCGGTAATAGCAAGGCCCCCGCAGATCCAGCGGGGGCTTTCGCCGCGCCTCGCTCCTGACATTCTCACGCCGCTTTTTTGTAGCAAAATCAAGATGAATCGATTTTGTTAGCAAAAAGAAAACAAAAAGTAATATATTTGTATTTCATAACGCAATCATTGCCTTGCCGTATTCTGGCGGCGCAGTGCGCTCATGGATGGCCTGTTGCTTCTTTGCTATTAAACAGGGGAGACTGCCGTGATAAAAAAAATCCACGCCTTAGCGATGCCATGTCTGATGTTGTCGTGCTTGTCTGGGGCAGTGCACGCCGCGCCGACCGACGGCGTTGTCGCCATTTATGGGCAGGTCGTCGATCCGTCCTGTGAAGCCAATAGTGTGGGCGAAAAGATTGAAATGGCCTGCCCGCAGCTGCCTACCCGGGCGCTTTCGCCGCAGGTGCTGACGACGGGAAATTACAGCAATGACGCCGTCCGCTCAGCACAATTAAAGTATATTGATCCGCAACATACCCGCGCTATCCTAGAAGTGAATTATCGCTAATTACTGCCCCTCAGGCTTCCGCCTTGGGGGCTATCATGCCATAGTAGACACCACGCTAAGTATGAAGACGTTTGCCGACAGGAGGGGGAAATGGTTGTTCAACCTGAGGTGGTTCTCGGCGATATTACGACGTTGCAGGTAGATGTTATTGTCAACGCGGCCAACCCATCGTTACTGGGCGGCGGCGGCGTTGATGGCGCCATTCATCGCGCAGCGGGCCCGGAACTACTGGCGGCCTGCAAAATAGTCCGTCAGCAGCAGGGCGAATGTCCGCCCGGGCATGCGGTTATCACCAGCGCCGGTAATCTACCGGCCAGCGCGGTGATTCATGCAGTCGGCCCCGTCTGGCGCGGCGGTGACGAGCAAGAGGCCGAATTACTGACGGATGCCTATCGCAATAGTCTGTTGCTGGCGGCAGCCAATAATTATCGATCTATTGCTTTTCCGGCTATCAGCACCGGCGTATATGGCTATCCGAAACAGGCGGCGGCGGAAATTGCGGTGAAAACGGTGAAGGCTTTCCTCACCCGATATAATCCACTGGAACGAGTGTGCTTCGTCTGCTTTGATAACGAAACGGCGGAGATCTATCAGCGATTATTGCAGGCAGAATGAATCGCGGCACCGGCAGCACGCAGGCGCGCTGCCGGTTGCGGATTTTAGTTAACCGACACCGGCGCTTTCGCCGGTTTTTGCTGCGGTTTGCCTGAGAACAGGAAGCGCAGCAGCGGAATACGTAGATGGATTTCGTACAGCACCAGCGCAATACCCACCACAAACACCAGCCCGGTGATAAAACCTAACAGATTCGATTTGATTATTGGCGTAATCCACGCCCCGTACAGCAGGGTGAGGGGATGATGCACCAGGTAGATAAACAGCGAGGCGTTGACGAAGTAAGTCACCCGAGCGGACTGGAAGTTGAGCAGGCGGTGGCCCAGCGAGAATACCACGTTCACCATCCACAGCCCCAGCACCATGGTAATCACCGATTCGGTTTCATACATCCAGCCATCGCCGGAACCATACTGCTGGTTAAGACGATAGGCGATAAAGCCCAGCAGTGCGCCGACAAAACACCAGGGTGATGAGGTGGTGAACATCGCTTTTAGCCGCGGGTTGATGAACGTCTGCGCGCCGAGAACAAAGAACGGCAGATAGAACAGGGTCTGCATAACGATGAAGTTAAACAGTCCGTTGCTGAGAATCGGCGGGTAAACGATAAAAATAGTGCGACGAATTACCGCATACAACACGCCAAGTCCAAGGAAAATAAGCGATAATTGACCAAATGTGACAGTGTCACCAAAGCTGGCGGTCTGCGTTTTCCCTCGATTGGCCAGCCACTTAAACAGCACCACGCCGAGAGTGGTCAGCACGACCAGCACCAGCAGGAACCACAGATGAGAGATAAGCTCCCATGCCAGGGTGTTGAATTTGTCATAGCCGGAGAGCGTGTGCCAGTTTTGCGCTTTACCATTGACGTATTGCAGCATCAAGAACTGCGGCAAAGTCAGAAGTGGAATCGCGGTGAGCATCGGAATGCCAACGCGCTCTACGCGTACTTTCCACCATTTCTTTAGGGGATAGCGTAAAAACAGCATGTAAGAGAAGTAGCCGGAAATAACAAAGAAGACCTGCATGCGGAAAGCATGGATAAAGTCGTTGAACAGCGTTAACCCCCAGGAGGGTTCCAGGCTATTCACATGCCAGCTGTGGCTGGAGTAGATAAGCGAAATGTGAAAGGGTATCCCCAGCAGCATCAGCCAGGCGCGGATGCTGTCGAAGAAATATTCACGCTCTACTGGTGTTTTATTCATAAATTCACAACAATCTCAGACAATTCGTCTTATCACTCGCGGCGATAACGGTTACATTCCCAGCAACCCTACATGAACTCAGGGTATCTGTCTCCAGGATAAGTACGCAAAGTGCAATATGGGACAGAGAACTGTTTATTCCCTGGTCCGCTAAGCTGAACAATGCAGGGATTATGTTGTCGGATTGCCTGAGTTTCCATTAAAATAGATCGGATCGATTTAAGCACACAAAGGGGGAAGTGCTTACTTACTATGAAACATAAACCACAGATGATGAAAATGCGTTGGTTAAGCGCAGCCGTAATGTTGTCCCTGTGTACTTCATCTGCATGGGCATTCAGCATTGATGACGTAGCAAAACAGGCGAAAACGTTAGCCGGGAAAGGCTATGAAGCGCCGAAAAGTAACCTGCCCTCCGCCTTCCGCGATATGAAATACGCGGATTACCAGCAAATCCAGTTCAATCACGACAAAGCGTACTGGAATAACCTGAAAACCCCGTTCAAGCTGGAATTTTACCACCAGGGCATGTATTTCGACACGCCGGTTACTATTAATGAAGTGACCAGCACCAGCGTACGTAAAATTAAATATAGCCCGGATTATTTTAATTTTGGCAATGTGCAACACGATAAAGACACGGTGAAAGACCTTGGTTTCGCCGGTTTTAAAGTACTGTATCCGATCAATAGCAAAGACAAGAATGACGAAATCGTCAGCATGCTCGGAGCCAGCTACTTCCGCGTTCTTGGCCAGGGTCAGGTATACGGGCTTTCCGCCCGCGGCCTGGCTATCGATACCGCGCTGCCGTCAGGTGAAGAGTTTCCTCGTTTCCGCGAGTTCTGGATTGAGCGCCCGAAAGCGACCGATAAGCGCTTAACTATCTATGCGCTGTTGGATTCCCCGCGTGCGACCGGCGCCTATCGTTTTGTGGTTATGCCTGGGCGCGACACCGTGGTTGATGTGCAGTCGAAGGTCTATCTGCGTGACAAAGTCGGTAAACTCGGCGTGGCACCGTTGACCAGTATGTTCCTGTTTGGGCCGAACCAACCGTCGCCGACGACTAACTATCGTCCGGAACTACATGACTCCAACGGTCTGTCGATTCTTGCCGGTAACGGCGAGTGGATCTGGCGTCCGCTGAATAACCCGAAACACCTGGCCGTCAGCAGTTATGCGATGGAGAACCCGCAAGGGTTTGGCCTGCTGCAGCGTGGCCGCCAGTTCTCCCGCTTTGAAGATCTCGACGATCGTTACGACCAGCGCCCGAGCGCGTGGATCACCCCGAAAGGCGACTGGGGTAAAGGTAAAGTCGAACTGGTTGAAATTCCGACCAACGATGAAACCAACGACAATATCGTCACCTACTGGACCCCGGATCAGCTGCCAGAACCGGGCAAAGAGATGAACTTCAAATACTCCATTACCTTCAGCCGCGATGAAGACAAGCTGCATGCGCCAGATAGCGCTTATGTGGTGCAGACTCGCCGCTCAACCGGTGATGTGAAGCAGTCTAACCTCATTCGCCAGCCAGATGGCACTATCGCTTTCATCGTTGATTTCACCGGCGCTGACATGAAAAAAATGGCGGCGGACACGCCGGTAACGGCGCAGGCGAGCATCGGCGATAATGCCGAAATCGTGGAAAACTCCGTGCGCTATAACCCGGTTATCAAAGGTTGGCGTATGACCCTGCGCGTGAAAGTGAAAGATCCGAAGAAAACCACGGAAATGCGTGCGGCGCTGGTCAATGGCGATCAGACGCTGAGCGAAACCTGGAGCTATCAGCTGCCTGCCAATGAATAAGATAACGAATTATATCGACGCATTGCCGCTGTCGGATGCTGAAAAGGCCGCATTACCTGATGCGAGCCTGCAAGCCGTACATGAAGCGCTTGACGCAGAGCATCATCATTTTCCGCGCGATGAAGATTCCCCGTTAGGATCGGTTAAAGCGCGGCTGGAGCATAGCTGGCCAGACTCTCTGGCTGGCGATCAGCTGGTGAAAGATGATGAAGGGCGCACGCAGCTTCATGCGATGCCGAAAGCGAAACGTTCCTCGATGATCCCCGACCCGTGGCGCACCAACCCGGTAGGCCGCTTCTGGGATCGCCTGCGTGGCCGTGACGTGACTCCGCGCTATCTCTCTCGCCTCACGCAAGAAGAGCGTGAAAGTGAACAGAAATGGCGTACCGTCGGCACCATTCGTCGCTACATTTTGCTGCTGCTGACGCTGGCGCAAACGGTAGTGGCCACCTGGTATATGAAGACCATCCTCCCTTATCAGGGATGGGCGTTGATCAATCCATCCGATATGGTTGGCCAGGATCTGTGGGTCTCCTTCATGCAGCTACTCCCTTACGTGTTGCAGACCGGCATCCTGATCCTCTTTGCGGTACTTTTCTGTTGGGTCTCGGCCGGTTTCTGGACCGCGCTGATGGGCTTCCTGCAATTGCTGATCGGGCGTGATAAGTACAGTATTTCGGCATCCACCGTTGGCGACGAGCCGCTGAACCCGGAACACCGTACAGCGCTTATCATGCCTATCTGTAATGAAGATGTTGACCGCGTGTTTGCCGGCCTGCGCGCCACCTGGGAATCGGTTAAAGCGACGGGTAACGCTGCGCATTTTGACGTTTACGTGCTCAGCGACAGCTACGACCCGGATATTTGCGTTGCCGAGCAAAAAGCGTGGATGGAATTGATTGCAGAAGTGCAGGGTGAAGGCCAGATCTTCTATCGTCGCCGTCGTCGTCGCGTGAAGCGTAAAAGCGGCAACATCGATGATTTCTGCCGTCGCTGGGGTAGCCAGTATAGCTACATGGTGGTGCTCGACGCTGACTCAGTGATGACCGGCGAGTGCCTGAGCGGGCTGGTGCGCCTGATGGAAGCGAATCCGAATGCCGGGATCATCCAGTCTTCGCCGCGCGCTTCCGGTATGGATACCCTTTATGCGCGCTGCCAGCAGTTCGCCACCCGCGTGTACGGCCCGCTGTTTACCGCCGGGCTGCACTTCTGGCAGTTAGGTGAATCGCACTACTGGGGTCACAACGCCATTATCCGCGTGAAGCCGTTCATCGAACACTGCGCGCTGGCGCCGCTGCCGGGCGAAGGTAACTTTGCCGGCTCGATTCTTTCGCATGACTTCGTGGAAGCTGCGCTGATGCGCCGTGCGGGGTGGGGCGTTTGGATCGCCTACGATCTGCCTGGCTCCTATGAAGAGCTGCCGCCGAACCTGCTGGATGAACTGAAGCGTGACCGCCGCTGGTGTCAGGGTAACCTGATGAACTTCCGCCTGTTCCTGGTGAAAGGGATGCACCCGGTACACCGTGCGGTGTTCCTGACCGGCGTCATGTCCTATCTGTCGGCGCCGCTGTGGTTTATGTTCCTCGCGCTGTCGACGGCGCTACAGGTCGTGCACGCTCTGACCGAGCCGCAATACTTCCTGCAGCCGCGTCAGCTGTTCCCGGTATGGCCACAGTGGCGTCCGGAACTGGCTATCGCGCTGTTTGCTTCGACCATGGTGCTGCTGTTCCTGCCAAAACTGCTGAGTATCATTCTGGTGTGGTGCAAAGGGCCGAAAGAGTACGGCGGCTTCTTCCGCGTGACGCTCTCCCTGTTGCTGGAGGTACTGTTCTCGGTGCTGCTGGCTCCGGTGCGCATGCTGTTCCATACCGTGTTCGTGGTCAGCGCGTTCCTCGGTTGGGAGGTGGTGTGGAACTCACCGCAGCGCGATGATGACTCAACACCGTGGGGCGAGGCCTTTATGCGTCACGGTTCGCAGCTGCTGCTGGGGCTGGTATGGGCGGTTGGCATGGCGTGGCTGGATCTGCGTTTCCTGTTCTGGCTGGCGCCTATCGTCGTGTCGCTGATCCTCTCTCCGTTTGTCTCGGCGATTTCCAGCCGCGCGACGGTAGGTCTGCGCACTAAACGCTGGAAATTGTTCCTGATCCCGGAAGAGTATTCGCCGCCGCAGGTACTGAAAGATACCGATGCTTACCTGACTTTGAACCGTCAGCGTTCGCTGGGCGATGGCTTTATGCACGCGGTGTTTAACCCATCGTTCAATGCTCTGGCGACGGCAATGGCTACGGCGCGTCACCGCCACGGTCATATTCTGGATATCGCCCGTGAACGCCACGTTGAGCAGGCGCTGAATGAAACGCCTGATAAACTCAACCGCGATCGTCGGCTGGTGCTGTTAAGCGATCCGGTAACGATGTCGCGTCTGCACTATCGCGTGTGGAACGCCCCGGAGAAATACTCCTCCTGGGTGGGGGCGTATCAGCAGCTCACGCTGAACCCGCTGGCGTTGAAAACGAAGTAAGCCGTACGTTAAGGAAAATACCGGCAATTGTGCCGGTATTTTTTTGCCTGAGAGGAAGTGAATGAGAATATTTGTGCTTATCGCCATGACGCTGGTACTCAGCGGCTGCGGCAGCATTATTAGCCGTACGGTACCGGGGCAGGGCCATGGCAACCAATATTACCCCGGCGTACAGTGGGATGTTCGTGATTCAGCCTGGCGCTATCTGACCATTCTCGATCTGCCATTCTCGCTGGTATTTGATACGCTGTTGCTACCGCTAGACGCCAGCCACGGCCCCTATGAGTAATTAACGCTCGTCCCACTCATCGGCTGCGGTCTGCCCCTCTTCGGTATCCAGGGAAGGCTCCAGCTGAAACTCGCCTTCATCCCATTCGTGTAGCGTATTTTCTTCCACCCATTCCTGGCGTAGCTCGATTTCGTCATAATCGCCGTCAAATACGCTCTGTGCCGCTTCGCCACTGAGCATGGCCAGGCACTCGCCTTCTTCATCTTCGCTGGCGAAGAATTCAGCCCGCCAGGCGATATCGCCATCCTGGAGAATATACTTCTGCATATTGAACTGTTCGATGTTGGCAGTTTCTTCATCGCTGTCGGGATTATCGGCCAAAAACTCTTCCCGGGCGGCGTCGATGGCCTCTTCGAGCGTGGCGTAGAAAACTGATTCCGTTGACATAGCTAACCCCCTAAGAAGAATGAAAAAGGAACACGTTTCAATCTATAGAAGGCGGTTAGTCTGGCGTCAAGGCAGAGAAGCGCTGAAGCGCTTAATTTACCGAACGTTTACCCGAGCCCCCGTCATCCGCTGAAGCGTCGTGCCGTGGGCGGCGCAGACTGATGGTCGAGTAAAAAGCGTTAAACAGGACGACGCAGGCGGTGACGAGGAACACGGCGCGGAAGCCGTAGTTGGCCGAGACCGAGGCGCCGATTAACGGGCCGGTGACGTTGCCGATATCGCGAAACGACTGGTTATAGCTGAAGATACGTCCCGAAATCTGGCTGGTGGAGTTGTACACCAGCAGGGTTTGTACGGCGGGTAACAGCGCGCCGTCGGCGGCACCAAGCAAAAAGCGCAGAATGCCTAGCTGCAGCGGCGTCTGAACGAATGACATCGGGATCAGTAATAGCACGGAGATAACCAGAGCAACTATCAGAATCTTTTCCGGTCCAATGCGATCGCCGAGCTTGCCTAAACGTGGCGCGCTCAATAGGGCGGCAATGCCGGGTACGGAAGCAATCATGCCGCTAATAAAGGCGATATTACTGACGTTACCTGCCAGGTCGCGCACGTAGAGCGTCAGGATCGGCGCAATGGAGCCGGTAGCGACCTGGATAATCAATGAGGTGACGAACAAGCTCAGCACCAGTTTAGGATTCTTAAGCGAACCGAAAACGTCCCTGGCATTGAGCATCTCTTTTTTGTTCACCGGAACAAAGTTTTCGCGGATTAAAAACAGGGTGAACAGGAAGCAGATAAACAGCACCGTGGCGGTCATAAAGAAGACGGTGCGCAACCCCCAGTGGTCGGCAAGGAAACCGCCAGCCAGCGGGCCGAGCAGGGCGCCGCTTACCGCGCCGGTTGAAAGCGTTCCTAGCGCCCAGCCGCTTTTCTGACGGGGGATCTGGATGGCGATCAGCGCATTGGCATTGGGAATAAACCCGCCCAGTAAACCCAGCAACGCGCGCAGGATCAGGAATTGCCAAATGTTCTGCGCCATGCCCATCAGCATCATGACGATAGCCATCCCCAGCGCCGAACGCAGCAACATAATCTTACGCCCTTTACGGTCGGCTAATCCGCCCCAGAACGGCGAGGCAACGGCGGAAAAGAGGAAGGTTATGCTAAAGACCAGCCCTGACCACATATTCAGCGCGCTATGGCCGGTGACGCCCAACTGTTCGACGTAGAGCGGCAAAAAAGGCATAACGAGGCTAAAGGCGGCGCCGGTTAAAAAGCAGCCAAGCCAGGTGACGGTAAGATTTCGTTTCCAGTTAATAGGTGTATCAGCAGACGACATAAGGTCTCACTGGCCCGCGGCGCGGGTCAAAATAAAGGAAAATATGAGCCTGCTAATTATGCGCCTGAGAAATGGTTGTCGCAATGGAGCATAGCTTTTAAAGCTAAAGGAGTATTTAAGAGGACTGGCGGTAGAATTTATCCGGGCAGAGAACCGCCCGGATAGTGAGTCAATCAGTAGCGCGAAGGCACGCCTTCCGGACGGGTTTTAAAGCGGCGATGCAGCCACATATATTGCTCTGGCGCCATCAAAATGCACTGTTCGACGATTTTGTTCATCCACGCGGCGGTGGTTTCTGCGTTTTCCAGAGGCGGATCGCATTCCGGCGGCAGCATGATGAGCTCATAGCCTTTGCCATTCGGTTTGCGCCGTGGGACGAATGGCACAATGCACGCTTTAGACATTTTCGCCAGCATCCAGGTCCCGGAAGTGGTGGCGGCCTGCTCGACGGCGAACAGGGGGGCGAAGACGCTGGCGGTCGGGCCGTAGTCATGGTCCGGGGCATACCAGACCACTTCGCCTTTTTTCAGCGCGCGGATCATGCCTTTGAGATCTTTACGGTCAATCATATCTTTGTTGGAACGCAGGCGGCCCCAGGTCTGCAGCCAGTCGATAACCGGGTTGTCATTCGGGCGATAGACGCCGATACCGGGTTGGTTCATGCCAAACATGCGCGCACCCATTTCCAGCGTCAGGAAATGAATGCCAATCAGCAGGATACCGCGGTTTTGTGCCTGCACGTCGCGGACATGTTCAAAGCCGATGGTGTCTGTCCAGCGCGCAATGCGTCGGGTTGGCCAGAACCATGCCATCCCGGTTTCCATCAGGCCCATGCCGACGGACTCAAAGTTTTGTACTACCAGTTGATGACGCTCTTGTTCGCTCTTCTCAGGAAAGCAGAGCTCAAGATTACGATAAGCGATTTTTGCGCGGCGTTTCATAAAACGCATCGCCAGACGACCAATGGCATTACCGAGACGGTAGATAACCGGATAAGGGAGTTGGACAACTAACCACAACAGGCCTATGCCCAGCCAAAGCAGCCAGTAGCGCGGGTGGAGCAGCGCGGCGGAAAATTTCGGTAAATGGGTCATTTCATACCTGTCTGATTAAACAACGCGTTCTATTATCGCATTTTTTTCCGCTACCGCCAAAAGCAGTCTCCGGCTGAAGCCGATTGTTAACGGCTGAAAACCGCGTGGATGAAATGTAGCGTAAAATGTAGGGATGTAAATTAACGGTGTTTGCTATATGATGCCCGCCGTTTATTTTACTCATTTCCTATGTCGAGCAGGTACACCATGCCAGTGTTACACAACCGCATTTCAAATGAGACGTTAAAGGCGCAGATGCTGGCTGAGACCGAGCCGCGCACGACGATCTCGTTCTATAAATATTTCACTATCGTTGACCCGAAAGCGACCCGCGACGCTCTGTGGCTGGCGTTGACTAAGCTGAACGTCTTTGGCCGCATCTATCTGGCCCATGAAGGTATCAATGCGCAGATCAGCGTGCCGGAAAGCAAGGTCGCAGCGCTGCGTGAATTTCTCGATAGCTTCGATCCGGCGCTAAAGGGGTTACGTCTGAACATCGCGCTGGATGATGACGGTAAATCCTTTTGGGTCCTGCGCCTCAAGGTCCGCGACCGCATTGTGGCCGACGGTATTGATGACCCAACCTTTGATCCCTCTGATGTGGGCGAGTATCTGAAAGCGGCGGAAGTGAACGCGATGCTGGACGATCCGGACGCGGTATTCATCGATATGCGTAACCATTATGAGTACGAAGTCGGTCATTTTGAGAACGCGATGGAAATTCCGGCGGATACCTTCCGCGATCAATTGCCGAAAGCGGTTGAGATGATGCAGGAGTACAAAGACAAGAAGATTGTCATGTACTGTACCGGCGGTATTCGCTGTGAGAAAGCCAGCGCCTGGATGAAGCATAGCGGTTTCAATAAGGTATGGCACATCGAAGGCGGGATTATCGAGTATGCGCGCCGCGCCCGTGAACAGGGATTGCCGGTACGCTTTATCGGTAAGAACTTTGTCTTTGACGAAAGAATGGGCGAGCGTATTTCTGATGATGTGATTGCCCACTGCCATCAATGCGGCGCACCATGCGACAGCCACACCAATTGCCTGAACGACGGCTGCCATTTGCTGTTTATTCAGTGTCCGGCTTGTGCCGAGAAATTTGCCGGTTGCTGCAGCGAAGCCTGTATGGAAGAGCATAAACTGCCGGAAGAGGAGCAGCGCAAACTGCGGGCGGGGCGAGAGAATGGCAATAAGATTTTTAATAAATCCCGTGGTCGTCTTAATACCAAATTAGGTATCCCGGATCCCGACCCGTCAGTAAAACCATAACCAGATGAGGTCGATTACTGCTAGCAGCAGCCACAGCGCGAGATAAATCATAAAGTGCTCGCGCACATTGTTGACTAACCAGTGATACAGGCGACGCATAAACGTTCTCAATCAATAAACGGCCTCCATTGAGGCCGTTTCGTTTTATGGCTGGCTATTATTGTGAAAATCGCGCCAGCGAGAAGGGAGTCAAATCAAACTCCGTCGTTTCACCTTGCGCAAATTGCGTCGCAATTTCGCCAAGTACCGGGGCAAATTTGAAACCGTGGCCGCTTAAACCGGTAATGAGTAATGTGTTGTCGTGACCGGGAAGCGTATCAATGATGAAATCTTCATCTACCGTATTATCGTACGTACAGGAGGCGCCGTGCAGGCAGCCGCCAATTCCGGGCAGCACGTTGCGCAGGAAGTTGAACGACTCAGACCCATCGCTGGCGACAGCGCCAAACGGTTTCCGCTCGCCCGGTTCGGAAATCAGCTGGCCGCCATTGTGTTTGCCGATCTTCAATTCGTTGTCTTCCGCCGGGAAGCCATAATACTGATCGCCATTCGGTAGTTCGCCGGTGAAAGCAGGGAAGTTATTTTTCGTGCTATAGCGACCATCGGCCTGGAACCAGGCGAAGACTTTACGTACCGGTTGAATGGGCAGTTCCGGCAATAATTTCGTTACCCAGGTTCCGGCGCTGATCAGCAGTTTTTTGCCATTGTAACTGCCGTCAGCGGTATCGATGGTCACGCCATCGGCATGATGATGGATCGCGGTCACCGGACAGTTGAAGAGCTGGGCACAACCCGCCTCACGCGCCAGCCGGATCCAGGTTTCAACCGCCAGTTCGCTGCGTAATACACCGGAAGCCGGCTCAAAAATTGCCCGATAATCTTGTGGGATACGAATCTCCGGCCAACGCTTCATGACAGCTTCAGCGTCCAGTTCCTCTACGTTAAGCTTAAACTGACGCGCGCTGTGGGCCACGTTATTGAGAAAATCGGAGCTGGTCGGGCCCAGGTTAATGACGCCGGTTTTTTCGAATACGGCCTCGCCGCTGTCTTGCGCGAATTCGTCCCATAGCTGCTGGGCACGTAGCACCAACGGTACGTATTTTTCGCCCTCGCCATAAGCGTGACGAATCAGACGCGTGTTGCCATGGTGGCTGCCTTCCTGATGCGGCGGTTTGTGGGCATCGGTCATCAGGACATTCAGACCGGCGCGGCGGGCGTAATAGCCAGCGGCAGCGCCAACGGAGCCGCTACCGATAATGATGAGGTCGTATTGCATGGTGAGTTCCGGGTTATTGTTTTATTAGCAGGGTAATTAACATCTGCCGGATGTACAAGCGCGAAAAATAATTCAGGCACCCGCAGGTGCCTGTTCAGTGAATATTTAGACATCATCGGTGATGCTAATGTCTGCGATACTCATTTGCCTGGTAATCGCCAGATTCTATCTTCGCTATTCCTGCTTCCAGAATAGAAATAAACTGACGTGCGACGTCCGTCGTTAGCCATAGCGTCTGGCCAATTTCTGCTTCTTTATCGCTTTCTTGGGTGGGGTTTTGGTAGTGCAGGCGCAACATCAGCGCATCGTAGCTATCAACGGTGCTGATGTCCCATCCGACGAGGGGATGGGTCTGGATGACTTCATTATTCTTTTCCATCATAACCCCTTATTCATATGTTAAAAGACAACAATTCTCGAGGTTTAATGCTTGTTTTCTGAAGCAGGTTAATTATATCAGCAGTTAAGTACAAACTCGAGAAAATAAATAAATAGCGACAAATTTTGCGCTGATTGGCGGTTTTTTGCGCGAGTTTCGTCCTGGGTCTCATTATTTTTTAAGGAATTTATCAGGGTATTAAGGAAAGTCTTAGTTATAAGCGGAGATAAAAAAGCCGGGGCGACCCGGCAAAAAAAAGCACAATGAGGGAGCAAATTGATTTTGTGTAAGCAGACCCGGAGGCTTAGTCGTGGATAAACCAGTCGTCGGCGCTTTCCCAGGTTTCCTGCAGGATTTCGCTAATCCGGTCTTTGTCTTCTTTCAGGCCACCGATGACAGATAAATTATTGCCGGCGGCATAACGTACCGTGACCTGGTTTTCACGTTCAGGGTAATAGTGAGCGATACGCTTAGCGAGTTCGTTATTCAGCGCTTCCAGCGCGCCGTTGGGTAAGGCTGTGGTTTTGGCAATTGACACTTCGATGCGCATAATGGCCCCCTGGGTAATATACTGGTTATTTATACAGTAACGCTTGCACATTTACAACAGGGGGCAAAAAACTTTATTTTTTCATCGTCCAGCGCACGGTTTCGCCGGCCAGGAACGGTATCAGCGTATCGCCAGGAAGGGCGATGCTTTCGGCGACAGTACTCTCTTCGCGTACCAGTTCAACGTAGCTTTCATTCACCGGCAGGCCGTAGAAACGCGGGCCATTCAACGAGCAGAAAGCCTCAAAATGTTCCAGCGCATTCATCTCTTCAAAGACGGTGGCGTAACTACCAAGCGCGGTCGGGGCATTGAAACAGCCCGCACAGCCGCAACTGGCCTCTTTACGGTGGCGTGCATGCGGAGCGGAGTCGGTGCCGAGGAACGCGCGACTGAACCCGCTGGCGACCAGTTCACGCAGCGCCTGCTGGTGGATATTGCGCTTGAGGATCGGCAGGCAATATAGATGTGGGCGAATACCGCCAACCAGCATATGGTTGCGGTTAAACATCAGATGCTGCGGCGTGATGGTGGCGGCCAGCAGTTCGTTGCCGTCGCGCACGTATTCAGCGGCATCTTTGGTGGTGATATGTTCGAAGACCACTTTTAACCCCTGCAGCCGTTTGCGCAGCGGTTCCATCACCGTCTCAATAAAGCGCGCTTCGCGATCGAAGATATCGATATCAGCATGGGTAACTTCGCCGTGTACCAGTAGCGGCATGCCCAGTTTTTCCATCCGTTCCAGCACCGGCATAATGGCATCGGTGCTGGTCACGCCGTGACTGGAGTTGGTGGTGGCGTTTGCCGGGTAGAGTTTGGCTGCGGTAAATACGCCTTCACGGAATCCGCGCTCCAGTTCGTCCGGATCGAGCGTGTCGGTCAGGTAGCAGGTCATCAGCGGAGTGAAATCATGCCCGGCGGGAATCGCATCGATGATGCGCTGGCGGTAAGCAATGGCAGCAGCGACGGTCGTTACCGGCGGTACCAGATTCGGCATCACGATCGCCCGGCCATAAAACTCACTGGTGTAAGGCACGACGGTTTGCAACATATCATCATCGCGTAGATGGATATGCCAGTCGTCAGGGCGGCGGATTTTCAATACCTGGGGTTGTGCTGTCATGGAAGGCTCCGGCTAATTGGTTCAGTCATCAGGGCTGTTTTTTGCCGGGCACTAAGGATAAGCGTAAACGTTTTCCTTTGCACTCATTTCCGTAAAAAATTAAGGGCGCCATATTCAGCGCCCTTATTGTTTAATCAGTGAAGGGGATGATGATCTCGCCCGGTTTCACTTCAATGCCTTTAGCGTATTTCTTCGCTAAGGCTTCACCGGTGCTGGCATCTTCACGCAGAACGTAGGCTGGTTGCTGATTGAAATAGCTGCGCAGCGACTGATTCAGATAAGGGATCAGCGTCTGTACCACGGAGGTGAGCTTTTCCGGCTTAACTTTCGCATCGACGACTTCCATTTCACGCAGATAAATTGCGCCTTGTTCTTTATTGAACACCGGCAGCGCTTTGAGCTTCAGGTCGATGGTCGCTTTCTGATTGCCAAACAGCGAATTCAGATCCAGATTAGCGGTTCCGCTCAGCGCCACTTTATTCGGCTCTTCACGACCGATGGCGCTGGTCAGGTTTTGCAGCTCAATGTGCGCATCCGCTACGCCAGGCAGGCCGATATCTTTAGCGAAGTGGTTACGTTTCTGCAGCGCCTGGTTAATCTCCTGCTCGCTAACGGAGTATTGCGTAAGCTGGTTACATCCGCTCAGAAGGCCGCTGACAATCAGCGCGGCCGCGATCAACATCTTTTTCATTGGGTTCCTTAACGTCATGCCATAGCTAATCCTGACACAAAGCAGCATGGTCTGCTAGCCCCGCTTGTACTAGCGGAAAATGCTGAAAAAAAGGATTACCACTTTGGCTGATTGTCAGGTGCGCGGTTCCAGCATGCCGGAAGCCGACCGTTTCTGGCTAAACTGCCACCATAGCGCAATGAAAGTTGCAAAGCCGATAATGCCCAGCATCAGCCACGGTAGTTCAGGTTGATTAAGCACTTTACCTGCATCAAACAGCCAGCCGCCGCCGGCATACCCCAGCGCGCCGCCAAATGCCAGACCAAGGCGGCTGAAACCCATATAGCTGCCGCGAGCGCGGGCATCAGCCAGTGAAGCGCCCAGCGTTTCGCGCGCAGGTTCGGCAATGATCGAGCCGATATAGAAAATACAGATTAAGGTAAACAGCTGCTGTAGCGTGCTGGTTAAGCCAATCGGCAGCATCGCCGCCGTCATCACCAGCAAACCCGCCATCAGACGATGCTCAAGACGAAAACGTTTCTCGCTCCAGCGGGCGATGGGATACAGCAGCGTCAGGGAGATTGTCGCCTCGATGGCATACATCCATTTCACCGCCGCCGGAGAGCCCGCAATATCGTTAACCATAATCGGCAGCATGAGCATCACCTGCACGGCCAGCATGTAGTAACCGGTCAGGGTCAACACGTAAGTGACAAAGCGCTTATCGCGTAACACCAGCCCCAGTCCTTCGCGGATCGGTGTTTTGACCGTCGAGAGTTTCCATGCCGGCAGATACCAGGCGTTAAATGCGGCACAGGCAATAAAGAGCGCTGCCCCTGCGCTGCACACCAGACGGAAATCGTACTGTAATAGCCAACTGCCGAGCAGGGCACCGATGACCGCGCCGGCGCTATCCTGCATCATCAGGATAGAGAAGAAACGACCACGTTGATGCGGGCGCACCAGTTTGACCACCAGCGCCGCTCGCGGCGGGTCGAACAGGGTGCCGCCGAGACCAGACAAAATGCATGAGAGCCAGAGCACCCAGGGCTCATGGGCGACGGCCATCGCCGCGAAACCGCCGGCGCGCATCAGCATGCCGGTGACGATCATCGGTTTGGCGCCGAAACGATCGGCAATCGCCCCACCGAAGATGCCTAAACCTTGTTGCACCAGCTGACGTAGACCGAGGGCGATACCGACCATCAGCGCCGCCCAACCCATTTGGTCGACAAAACGGATCGATATCAGTGGGAATACGACAAAAAAGCCGAGCACAACCAGCATGTTATCGACTAACAGGAAATATTTACCCAGGCTCCTTGCCTGCGATACGCGGGACATTTCCCCTCCAGGGAAAAAGAAAGATAAGCTTAGATATTCTGCGGGGGCGGCGGTTATTTTCCCAGCATACTGGCGACAATATTTTTTTATCAAAAAGCAAGATCGATTGAGCCTATTCATCGAAAAATGGAGATGGTGCAGAAAATGGTATGTTGCTGTTTTCCCACCTTCACTCAGGGAAGGTATAGTGAAAGATATTAGTTTGGGGCAGGGAACAGGAGTGAGGAATGTTTGGCTATCGCAGTAACGTACCCAAGGTGCGTTTGACGACGGACCGGCTGGTGGTGCGGCTGGTTCACGATCGTGACGCCTGGCGTCTGGCCGATTATTACGCGGAAAACAAGGGGTTCCTGAAACCCTGGGAGCCGGTGCGCGATGAAAGCCACTGTTATCCTTCCGGCTGGCAGGCGCGATTATCGATGATTACGGAGTTTCATAAACAGGGTTCGGCCTTTTATTTCGCGCTACTCGATCCTGATGAGAAAGAGATTATTGGCGTAGCGAATTTCTCAAATGTGGTGCGTGGTTCATTTCATGCCTGTTATCTCGGCTATTCCATTGGTGAAAAGTGGCAAGGGCAGGGGCTGATGTTTGAAGCGCTGACCGCGGCGATTCGCTATATGCAACGTACGCAGCATATTCACCGTATCATGGCCAATTATATGCCGCATAACAAACGCAGCGGCGATCTGCTTGCCCGGCTCGGGTTCGAAAAAGAGGGTTACGCAAAGGACTACCTCCTCATTGATGGGCAATGGCGAGACCACGTATTGACGGCGTTAACGGCCACTGACTGGACACCAGGGCGCTAAGGAGACAACATGAAATATCAGCTAACCGCGCATGAAGCGCGCATCATTGGTTGCCTGCTGGAGAAGCAGGTGACCACGCCGGAACAATATCCGCTATCAGTGAATGCTGTGGTTACCGCCTGTAACCAGAAAACCAACCGTGAGCCGGTAATGTCGCTGGCGGAAAGCGACGTCCAGGATTTGCTGGATGAGCTGGTCAAACGCCACTACCTGCGTACGGTAAGCGGTTTTGGCAACCGGGTGACCAAATATGAACAGCGCTTCTGCAATTCGGAATTTGGCGATCTCAAATTAACGGCGGCGGAAGTCGCCATTGTCACGACGCTGCTGCTGCGCGGTGCGCAAACGCCAGGCGAGCTGCGTAGCCGCGCGCAGCGGATGTATGAATTCCGCGACATGGCCGAGGTGGAAAGCACGCTCGACAATTTGGCCAGTCGTGAAGACGGTCCTTACGTCGCGCGCCTTCCGCGCGAACCGGGTAAACGCGAAAGCCGCTATATGCACCTGTTTTGTGATGACATGGATTCGCTCATCACCGTGGTCGAGGCGGTGTCGCCGCCGAATGACGATTTGCAGGCGCGCGTTGAGGCGCTGGAAAGTGAAGTCGCTGAGCTCAAAGTACGCCTTGATTCACTACTGGCTCATTTAGGAGAGTAACCGTGACGGCGAAATTACGTGTTGGCGTGGTTGGACTTGGCGGCATTGCGCAAAAGGCATGGCTGCCGGTGCTGGGCGCCGCTGATGGCTGGACGCTGCAGGCCGCCTGGTCGCCAGGAAAAGAGAAAGCGTTACGCATCTGCGAAACCTGGCGTCTGCCCTATGCCGAGTCTCTGGATGCGCTGGCGGCGCAATGTGATGCGGTATTTGTCCATACCTCAACCGCTTCACATTATGAAGTGGTTCATCATCTGCTGAATGCAGGCGTTCATGTTTGCGTGGATAAACCGCTGGCGGACAAGCTCAGCGAAGCCGAATCATTGGTTGAACTGGCGGCACGTCGGCGTTTAACGTTAATGGTGGGCTTCAATCGCCGCTTTGCGCCGTTGTATCGTGAATTGAAAGCGCATCTCAATGACGCAGCGTCATTGCGCATGGATAAGCACCGTAGCGATAGCGTGGGCAAAGAGCTGCGCTTTACCCTGCTGGATGATTATCTGCATGTTGTCGATACCGCGCTGTGGCTGGCGGGAGATAAAACGCGGGTGGACGGCGGGGTCCTGCAAACCACTTCTCAAGGGGAAATGCTCTACGCCGAGCATCACTTCAGCGCGGGGCAACTGCAGATCACCACCAGTATGCATCGTCGCGCGGGAAGCCAGCGTGAGTGGGTGCAGGCGGTGACCGATGGCGGACTGTATGAGGTGTGCGATATGCGCGAGTGGCGTGAAGAGCGGGGCAGCGGTATCCTGCAGCGCCCGGCGCCCGGCTGGCAAACGACACTTGAACAGCGCGGATTCGACGGCTGCGCTCGCCACTTTATCGAATGCGTGCAAAATCAGACGGTTCCGGAAACCGCCGGCGAGCAGGCGCTTTTAGCCCAGCGGATCGTGGAAAAGCTCTGGCGCGAGGCGATGAGCGAATAACTGGTTGTAACAACTGACAGTAGTAATTCATTGCGAACCCGGTAGACTATCGCCACTTTCCAGCGCCCGCTTTTGCGGGCGTTTTACTCCATGGGTTGTGGAATAAGACAGTAATGAATCTATTAAAATCATTAGCGGCAGTCAGCTCGATGACCATGTTCTCGCGCGTACTGGGGTTCGCCCGCGATGCTATCGTCGCGCGTATTTTTGGCGCCGGGATGGCGACCGACGCCTTTTTTGTGGCCTTCAAACTGCCAAACCTCTTGCGGCGTATTTTTGCCGAAGGCGCCTTTTCTCAGGCCTTTGTGCCGATCCTCGCTGAATATAAAAGCAAGCAGGGCGAAGACGCGACGCGGGTGTTCGTCTCCTATGTTTCCGGGCTGTTGACGCTGGTTCTGGCGCTGGTCACGGTGGCAGGGATGCTGGCTGCGCCGTGGGTGATTACCGTTACTGCTCCGGGCTTTGCCGATACGCCAGATAAATTTGCCTTAACCACCCAGCTGCTGCGCATCACCTTCCCCTACATTTTATTGATCTCGCTGGCGTCGCTGGTGGGGGCGATCCTTAACACCTGGAACCGCTTCTCGGTTCCCGCCTTCGCGCCGACCTTCCTCAACGTCAGCATGATTGGTTTTGCCCTGTTTGCCGCGCCTTATTTTCATCCGCCAATGCTGGCGATGGCCTGGGCGGTCACGGTTGGCGGTATCCTGCAACTGGCGTATCAACTGCCGCATCTGAAAAAAATAGGTATGCTGGTGCTGCCGCGGGTTAACCTGAAAGATGCAGGGGCGATTCGCGTGGTTAAGCAGATGGGGCCGGCGATCCTCGGCGTCTCTGTTAGCCAGATCTCGCTGATTATCAATACCATTTTCGCTTCCTTCCTGGTTTCAGGTTCGGTCTCCTGGATGTATTATGCCGACCGTCTGATGGAGTTCCCCTCCGGCGTGCTGGGCGTGGCGCTGGGCACCATCCTGTTGCCATCGTTATCAAAAAGTTTCGCCAGCGGCAATCACGATGAGTACTGCCGACTGATGGATTGGGGGCTGCGTCTGTGCTTCCTGCTGGCCTTGCCAAGCGCGGTTGCCTTAGGCATTCTCGCCAAACCGCTGACGGTATCGCTATTCCAGTACGGTAAGTTTAACGCTTTCGATGCGGCGATGACGCAACGCGCTCTGGTGGCTTATTCGGTTGGACTGATGGGGCTTATCGTCGTGAAGGTGCTTGCGCCGGGCTTTTACTCGCGCCAGGATATCAAGACGCCGGTTAAAATCGCCATTGTTACTCTGATAATGACCCAGGTGATGAACCTGGCGTTTATTGGCCCGTTGAAGCATGCCGGCTTGTCGCTGTCTATTGGTCTGGCTGCCTGTCTGAACGCCGCGCTGCTTTACTGGCAACTGCGTAAGCAGAAAATCTTCACGCCGCAGCCGGGCTGGTTCGTCTTCCTGCTGCGTCTGGTCATCGCGGTGCTGGTCATGGCCGCAGCGCTCGTCGGCGTGATGTATCTGATGCCGGAATGGTCGCAGGGGACGATGCCGTTCCGCCTGATGCGTCTGATGGTAGTAGTGGTCGCCGGCGTAGTCGCCTATTTCGCGACATTGCTGCTGCTCGGCTTTCGCCTGAAAGAGTTTGCCCGCCGCACGATTTAAATTCACCGTAACGTCGGGCCTGATTAACCCGTTCCGCCATGCGGAGCGGGTTTTTTTATCTCACGGCGCGTTCTGCGGCCTGTAGACGAGCATTTTCCAGCAGGCGGATAATCAGAGCAATCGCGCCGCTGCTCACCGCCAGAATCACCACACCGTTCCAGCCAGCCAGCACGTACAGTTTACTTCCCAGCACCGATCCCAGAGCCATTCCGATGAAGACCACGGTAAATAGCAAGGCGTTAAGCCTGCCGCGGGCCTGGGGCTCCAGGCTGTAAACCAGGTTTTGATGCGCCACCAGGCTCGACTGCAGACCAAGGTCAAAACCGATAGCCGATAACGCAATCAGCGCCAGTTGGCCGTGTACCGGCAACGCGGGCAGTAGCAACATCAGGGCAAAGGAGACGGTGACTAACGCCGCGCCGAGCTGGGTGACTCTCCCCGCGCCAACTTTATCCGCCAAACCGCCTGCCAGCGGTGCCGCCAGGGCGCCTGCTGCGCCAGCGATACCGAAGCCGCCGGCGACCGCGCTACCCATCTGGTAATGTTCGGCGAGCATCACCGCCAGCGTCGACCAGAACGCGCTAAAGGCGATAGACAAAAAGCCCTGGGCGAATGCCGCGCGGCGCAGCGCGGGATAGCGCTGCCACAAATGGGCCATTGACTTCAGCAACTGCGGATAACTGAGGGTAGAGTGGATCTCAAAACGCGGCACAACACGCCACATTAACAGGCCGATAAAGGCGATACTGACTGCCGCAGCCTGGTACATGACCCGCCAGCCAAATAGCGCGCCGACCAGCCCGCTGACGGTACGTGAAAGCAGGATCCCCAGTAGCAGGCCGGTCATCACCGTACCGACCATCTTCCCCTGTTTGCCCGCCGGCGCCAGAATCGCCGCCGCCGGGACAATATCCTGCGCCATGGTCGCCGCCATGCCAATCAGCAGGCTGACGACCAGTAGCGAGGTAAGCTGACCGGTCAGGCTGCAGAGTAGCAACAGTACCGCCAGCACGGCGCTTTTCAGCAGGATAAGCGTTCGGCGATCGTGGCGATCGCCGAGCGGCAGCAGAAATAATATTCCCAATGCATAGCCAGCCTGGGTCAGGGTGGGCACCAGCCCCATTCCTTCAACGCTGAGATGCAGGTTGGCGCCGATTAACGGCAGCAGCGGCTGGGCGTAGTAGATGGATGCGACGCTGAAGCCAGCGCCGAGCGCGAGAATAAAAATAACCCAGCCGGCCTGGCGGGGGGATAAAGGAAGCGGTGTCATGGTAGTGCCCTCGTAAATGCGTTGGCGCTATTGTTCCCTGAAGCAGACTGGCGCGGAAGATAGGGTAGTGGTAAAACGGTTATACGTAGCACGTATAGGCAAAATATAAATGAAGAAACAAGAGCGTATAGATCGGATTGAGCTGATGCGGACCTTTATTCGCATCGTCGAAGCGGGTTCGCTCTCGGCGGCGGCTCTGCAGATGAGTACGACTCAGGCGACCGTCAGCCGACGTTTGCAGTCGCTGGAGACGTTACTTGGCGCGAGGCTTATTCTGCGCACGACCCATGCGATGAAACTGACCGATGACGGCGAGCGCTGTTATCAACATGCGCGGCGGCTGGTGGACAGCTGGCTGGCGCTGGAAGATGATTTGCGCATCGAGGAGGACCGGCCGGTTGGCGTGCTGCGGGTGCGGGCGCCGCACGCTTTTGGCCAACAGCAGTTGCTGGGTCCGCTGGTGAGTTTTCTGCAGCGATATCCCGAGCTCTCCGTTGAGTGGATGCTGAATGATAAAACCGTCGATTTTCTTAGCGATAATATTGATTGCGCGATCCGCGTTGGCGCGGAAGTCGATCCATCAACGGTATCGGTACTGTTGGCTGTGGTTCCTCGCAGCCTGGTGGTTGCGCCTGAGCTATTGGCGCGCCATCCGGAACTCAGCGAACCGCAGGCGCTCTCCGCGCTGCCATGGGTCGCTATCAGCACCTTTTATCAGCATGAAGTCACGCTACAGCATCAGGTGGACGGGCAGTTGGTGAGTTTCCCGATTGTCCCTTGTCTGAGTACCGATAGCGTCTACGTTGCGCGTAACACCGCCCTGGCGGGGCTGGGGGCGGCAATTGTTTCCAGTTGGGCGGTGGAGGAGGATATTGCGGCAGGCAGGCTGATTGAGCCGTTTGCGCAGTGGCGGGCTTCGCCGCTGCCGGTGCATCTGGTTTATCCCTGGGCGCGCTATTATCCGACGCGGCTACGCAAGTTTCTCGATTTGATGCGCGAAGTGATGCCACAGGTGGCGGGGATGCAGCGCCCGGACGAGAAGAAATAAAAAAACCGGCCAGTTGGCCGGTTTTTTCGTTGAGCACCGTTACTCTACAGGCTGCGGACGGGTAGCTTCCGCCGTGGCTTGATGAGTGGCGCTATGGCCGCCTGCAGACCCTTTACCCTCAAAGGCAAACGGAGGACGAACCCAATCGCTTTGGCGCGGCGCTTCCGGCACGTATTCCGGAGCCGGTGCGCGGGTCATCGGCGCGGTCGCATGGCGAGTAGCGGTGGTCGCCGGTTGCGCTTTCACCACTGGCGCGGTGCTGATGACCGGCGTCGGTTCAACAACCGGCGCGGCTTCTTCAACGGAGGCAACGGTCGTTTCTTCGACAACAGCGGTTTCTTCTTCGGCAATCGTTGGCTGCGCAGTGACGGTTTCTTCAGTAGCTGGAGCAGGTGCGGTCTCAGTTTCTTCGACTACCGGCTCTGCTGGCTCACTGACTTCTGCCTGCGGCGCAACGCTTTCCGCAACAATTGCGGTCTCTTCAACCACCGCCGTTTCTTCGACGACCGGAGCTTCAACTACGGTCGGTTCGCTGGCCACTGCCGGTACGACAGTTTCAGCTGCGACGGTTTCCGCAACGACAACCGGAGCGATAGTCTCCGCGACGACTGGCGTAATGATAGGCTCAACGTTGGCGGTTTCCTGTACCGGTAACTCTTCCTGCTGCTGATCATGCGCACGGGCAATTGGATAGCGGATCCACGCTTTACCTGACGCCAGCTCAGGCGACGCGCAGGCGATGGCCAGCGGCATCGGCGACTGGGTCGGATAACGCTCATCGCGGTAACGACGGCGACGTTGGCCGCTTACGCGCAGGTGGCGCGGAGAACGACGAGAGCGACGCGGCATACCGTTAGATTCACGAGCGTCGCCGTTTTCATCCTGCTCAGCGGCAGTTTCAACGACGGCCGGCAGATCGACTTTTGCCAGTTCCGTACGCGGCGTAGTGGATTCCGCCTGCTGCTCAGCAACGGCTTCGACAACCTGCTCGGTTTCTGCGGATTCAAAGCGGACTTTCTGCGCCAGCTGACGCGGCTTACGACGCGGCATGCTCTGAACGCGCTCTTCCTGCTCGGTTTCCTGCTGTACTACCGGTTCTTCGCGGGTCTGAGTTTTCGCTTCCTGCTGTGCCTGACGCTTGTCATCATTACGACGGCGGTTGCGTTCACGGCGCGGTTGCTGTTGCTCATCGCGTGATTTGCCTTTATCAGACTCATCGCCCGCGTTTTGGCGAGATTCGCGCAGTTCAGCGTTCTGTGATTGTTTGTCACGACGATTACGGCGGTTCTCCTCGCGTGATTCACGAGGTTCGCGACCTTCTGTGTTTTCTCCGCGATTATCACGATTATCACGGTTGTCACGATTATCGCGGTTATCACGACGGTCGTTACGGTCGCGGCGATTATTAGAACGCGGTTTACGGCGCTCTTGCTGACGCTCAGGTTTCTCTTCAGTTTTTTGCTCGGCTTTGACTTCAGCCGGTTTAGCTTCTTCTGCGCCGGAGAAGATGTTTTTCAACGCGCCGAAGAAGCGGGACAGCAGACCAGGCTGGGCAGGCGTTGCTACCTTCGCTGCCGGAGCAGCGGCGGCTTTCGCTGCGGTCGGCGCGGCTGCGGTTTCTTCCTGTACCGGCGCAGGCGGCGCATCCGGCATCACGAAAGCAGCCAGCGCTGGCTCTTCGCGGCGTTTGCGTTCAGCCGGTTCTTCGTCAGACGGCATCGCCATCTCTTCTTCGTGCAGTTTCGGCAGCAAATAGCTCAGCGTGGAGGTTTCTTCGCCTTTACGCACGCGCAGTACGGAGTAGTGCGGGGTTTGCATCTCATCGTTAGGGACGATGATGACGCGAATGTCGCTCTGGCGGGTTTCAATCGCGCTGACTGCGGCACGTTTTTCGTTAAGCAGGTAAGAAGCGATAGGTACCGGAACGATCGCGTGGACTTCTTTGGTGTTCTCTTTCAGCGCTTCTTCTTCAATCAGGCGCAGGATAGAGAGCGACAGCGATTCGTTGTCACGCACGGTACCGGTGCCGCTACAGCGTGGGCACACGTGGTGGCTGGATTCGCCCAGCGACGGGCTCAGACGCTGGCGGGACATCTCCAGTAGGCCGAAGCGCGAGATATGGCTGATCTGGATACGCGCGCGGTCCTGGCGGACGGCTTCACGCAGGCGGTTTTCAACCGCACGCTGGTGGCGGACCGGGGTCATATCGATGAAGTCGATAACGATCAGGCCGCCAAGGTCGCGCAGACGCAACTGGCGTGCGATTTCGTCAGCCGCCTCGAGGTTAGTGTTGAACGCCGTTTCTTCGATATCGCCGCCGCGGGTCGCGCGAGCGGAGTTGATGTCGATAGCGGTCAGCGCTTCGGTGCTATCGATAACGATAGAACCACCGGACGGCAGACGCACTTCACGCTGGAACGCGGATTCAATCTGGGATTCAATTTGGTAGTGGCTGAACAGCGGAATTTCACCGGTGTACAGTTTGATTTTGCTGCTGAAATCCGGACGACCGAGGGCGGCGATATGCTGGCGCGCCAGCTCAAGCACTTTCGGATTATCGATTAGGATTTCGCCGATGTCCTGGCGCAGATAGTCGCGGAAGGCACGCACGATAACGTTACTTTCCTGGTGGATCAGGAACGGAGCAGGGCGGCTCTCAGCGGCTTTCTGAATCGCTTCCCAGTGCTTCAGGCGGAAGCTCAGATCCCACTGCAGCGCTTCAGCGGATTTGCCAACGCCCGCGGTACGCACGATAAGACCCATGCCGTCCGGCAGCTGAAGGCTCGCCAGCGCTTCTTTCAGCTCGGTACGATCGTCACCTTCGATACGGCGCGAAATGCCGCCGGCGCGAGGGTTGTTCGGCATCAGTACCAGGTAGCTGCCTGCCAGGCTGATAAAGGTGGTCAGCGCGGCGCCTTTATTACCGCGCTCTTCTTTATCAATCTGAACAATGACTTCCTGACCTTCGCGCAGAACGTCCTTAATGTTAGGGCGGCCATGAGCGCTGTAATTGGCTGGGAAGTATTCGCGGGCAATTTCTTTGAGGGGGAGGAAACCATGACGCTCAGCGCCGTAATCGACAAACGCGGCTTCAAGGCTAGGTTCAATACGAGTGATTTTGCCTTTGTAGATGTTCGCTTTTTTCTGCTCGTGCCCGGGGCTTTCGATATCCAGGTCGTACAGGCGCTGCCCATCAACAAGAGCGACGCGCAACTCTTCCTGCTGAGTTGCGTTGATTAACATTCTTTTCATCGTAACTTACTCATTATTCTTACATTGACGACTAAGCTACGGGCAGAGTAACGCCTTACCGGGTGAAAACCGATGGCCTCGAGTCTGGTTCACGTCGCCAACCTCACGGTTGTCGCGCGCTTAAGAGGCGCAGAGTGTCGGTCGCCTGTGTTTCAAACGGAAACACAGCGCAATTATTCAGGGGAACAGCCTGGGATGTATCACCAGAGAATATTCCATTTATACACTTCATCCTTTAAGTGATTTCGCGTTGGCCGCGCTTGTTCACCTCAATCGATTGCTTGTACAACCGACTGAAGATTCTCTCTTTTGCAGCCTTGACGCACCTCAAACGATGTTGCGTATATTCTCATCGTCTCTCACGTCGCAGGAGTAATGGCTTAACCTGTTCACCTCAATCGGAGGATTCAGATGAACTCCCGGTGGTTCCGGAGTCGACGCCATCCTGCCACGCAAAAATCTTATAGAGCCTGTGCCGGTAAGGACTGCAACCCGCAGCCCGCTAACTGTCTGAAAGATCAATACGTCTTACGCCATTGCTGCGTGGATGATCGGTCAGACAAAATTGGTCATTCCGCTAATTTCTTGTTCTAACAAGTGTCAACACGGAAAACGGCTTCATTATTCCATTGCTAACCTTGTTATAGCAAGTTCACTTTTACCTTTTATCACCGGGTTACTCACAGTTTTTTCACCAGCGTCTACAGATTGTTCTAATAACAAACAAAACGCCGATGAAGCATGCGATGAAAACCGGATACTGATAAATATAAGCATATAAAAATGAGTGGCGCTAATGCCCTCGGCTATTTAGAATCGCCGACCATGAAAACTGAGACTCCAACCGTAAAAATGGTTGCCATTTCCGCCGATGAAGCGGGGCAACGTATCGACAACTTTTTGCGTACGCAACTTAAGGGCGTACCGAAGAGCATGATTTATCGCATCCTGCGTAAAGGCGAGGTGCGGGTGAACAAAAAACGCGTCAAGCCGGAATATAAACTGGAAGATGGCGATGAAGTGCGTATCCCGCCGGTGCGGGTCGCCGAGCGCGAAGAAGAGGCCGTTTCGCCGCATCTGCAAAAAGTGGCGGCGTTGTCGGATGTTATCCTCTATGAAGACGATCATATCCTGGTGCTGAATAAACCTTCCGGTACCGCGGTGCACGGTGGTAGCGGTCTGAGCTTCGGCGTGATTGAAGGGCTGCGGGCGCTACGCCCTGAGGCCCGTTTCCTGGAACTGGTCCACCGTCTCGATCGTGATACCTCAGGCGTTCTGCTGGTAGCGAAAAAACGTTCGGCGCTTCGCTCGCTTCATGAGCAACTGCGTGAGAAAGGGATGCAGAAGGATTATCTGGCGCTGGTCCGCGGTCAGTGGCAGTCGCACACGAAGGTGGTACAAGCGCCGCTGCTGAAAAATATTCTGCAGAGCGGCGAGCGCATCGTGCGCGTGAGCCAGGAAGGTAAGCCTTCCGAAACGCGCTTTAAAGTGGAAGAGCGTTACGCGTTTGCCACGTTGGTACGCTGTAGCCCGGTTACCGGGCGTACGCATCAGATTCGCGTTCACACCCAGTATGCGGGACATCCTATTGCTTTTGACGATCGTTATGGCGATCGCGAGTTTGACAAGCAGCTTTCAGGGACAGGGTTAAACCGTCTGTTTTTGCATGCGGCAGCGCTGAAATTCACTCATCCAGGCACCGGTGAAGTGATGCGTATTGAAGCGCCGTTGGATAACCAACTGAAACACTGCTTGCAGGTTTTGCGCAATAGCAAATAAGCACAGCGGCGGATTCATACTCCGCCGCTTTCTTTTATGGCTAGCTAAGCAGCGGGTTAAAGCCTTCCCGGCGCAACATCTGGCATAGCGCTATCAGCGGTAATCCAACCAGCGAATTAGGATCGCGTCCTTCCAGTCGCTCAAATAGCGTGATGCCTAAGCCTTCGCTTTTAAAACTGCCGGCACACTGCAGAGGGTTCTCTTTACGGATATAGGCCTCGATCTCCTGATCGCTTAAATGACGAAAATGGACATCGAAGGGTTCGCATTCCGTTTGCAGGTGTCCGTTGGCGGAATTGTAGAGCGCAAGCCCGGTATAAAAAGTGACAATCGTGCCGCTGGCTTTGCGTAGCTGACGGTGAGCGTTTTCTTCAGTGTGCGGTTTACCGGTGATTTCGCCGTCTAAGACGCAAACCTGATCGGAACCTATAATAAGGTGCTGAGGGAAGCGGGATGCCAGCGCCTGGGCTTTGGCTTGCGCCAGACGCACAACCAACTGGCGGGCGGATTCGCCGGGCTGAGGCGTTTCGTCAACCTCCGGCGCCGCGCATTCAAACGGCAGCGTGAGTTTTTCCAACAGCATCCGCCGCCACGGCGAGGTTGAGGCCAGGAGAAGATTAGACATATTTTTTCATCCACATATAGCGCTTCGCAGAGCATCATTTTAAACTATGCGCCGCAATGTGTGCGAATAAATGGCAAAAGGCAACCTGAGGCTGCCTTTTTCTTTGACTCTATGACATTACAAAGTTAATATGCGCGCCCTATGCAAAAGGTAAAATTACCCCTGACTCTCGATCCGGTTCGCACGGCTCAAAAACGCCTTGATTACGAGGGTATCTACGCCCGTGATCAGGTTGGCCGTGTCGCCGATTCAGTCGTCAGCGTGGACAGTGATGTGGAATGCAGCATGTCGTTCGCTATCGATAACCAGCGTCTTGCCGTTATTACCGGTGATGCGAAGGTGTCGGTAACCCTCGAATGTCAGCGTTGCGGGAAACCGTTCCCTCATCATGTTCACACAACGTATTGTTTCAGCCCTGTCAGAAATGACGAACAGGCAGAAGCACTACCGGAAGCGTATGAGCCGATTGAGGTTAACGAATTCGGTGAAATCGATCTGCAGGCGATGGTTGAGGATGAAATCATTCTTTCCTTGCCGGTAGTTCCGGTGCATGATTCTGAACACTGTGAAGTGTCCGACGCGGACATGGTCTTTGGCGAACTGCCTGAAGAGGCACAAAAACCAAACCCATTTGCCGTATTAGCCAGCTTAAAGCATAAGTAATTGAGGAGTAAGGTCCATGGCCGTACAACAGAATAAACCAACCCGTTCCAAACGTGGCATGCGTCGTTCCCATGACGCTCTGACCGCAGTCACCAGCCTGTCTGTAGACAAAACTTCTGGTGAGAAACACCTGCGTCACCACATCACTGCCGACGGTTTCTACCGCGGTCGCAAGGTAATCGCTAAGTAATCACGCCTTACTCCGTGGATTTCACGTTGCAAGAAAACGTAGTCAACGTCCCTGTAACGTGAAAGACAAGAGTAAAAGCGTGGTGAAGCTTAGTGAGGATCTCCCCAGGTAACTGGGGAATAACCGAACCGGGCAGCGACGATACCTTGACACGTCTAACCCTGGCGTTAGATGTCATGGGGGGCGATTTTGGCCCATCCGTGACAGTGCCTGCAGCACTGCAGGCACTGAATTCTAATTCGCAACTCACACTTCTTTTAGTCGGCGACCCCGACGCCATCACGCCATTACTTGCCAAAGCTGATTTCGAACAACGTTCGCGACTGCAGATTATCCCTGCACAGTCAGTTATTGCCAGTGATGCGCGACCCGCGCAGGCTATCCGCAGTAGCCGCGGAAGCTCGATGCGCCTGGCGCTGGAGCTGGTGAAAGAAGGGCGAGCCGAGGCCTGCGTTAGCGCGGGAAATACCGGCGCGCTGATGGGGTTGGCGAAGTTATTGCTTAAGCCCATTGAGGGGATTGAGCGCCCGGCGCTGGTGACGGTACTGCCGCATCAGCAAAAGGGCAAAACGGTAGTGCTGGATTTAGGCGCTAACGTCGATTGCGACAGTACAATGCTGGTGCAGTTCGCCGTAATGGGCGCAGTGTTAGCTGAAGAAGTGGTGGGGATTAAAAACCCACGCATTGCATTGTTGAATATCGGTGAAGAAGAGATGAAAGGTCTCACCAGCATTCGCGATGCGTCGGCAATGCTCAAAAAACTGCCGTCCTTCAACTATATTGGTTACCTTGAAGCTAACGAACTGTTGACGGGGAAAACGGATGTTCTGGTTTGTGACGGATTCACAGGCAACGTCACATTAAAGACGATGGAAGGTGTTGTCAGGATGTTCCTTTCGCTGCTGAAATCACAGGGAGAGGGAAAAAAACGGTCGTGGTGGCTGATTTTATTAAAGCGTTGGTTACAAAAAAGCCTGAGCAGGCGATTCAGTCACCTCAACCCCGACCAGTATAATGGCGCCTGTCTGTTAGGATTGCGCGGTTCTGTGATCAAAAGTCATGGCGCTGCCAACCAGCGCGCATTTTGCGTCGCAATAGAGCAGGCAGTGCAGGCGGTGCAGCGGCAGGTTCCACAGCGGATCGCCGCTCGCCTGGAATCGTTATACCCAGCAGGCTTTGAACTGCCAGGGAGCAGCAGCGGTAACGGGAGTGCCCGACAGCACACCGGGACCAACGGATACGACTGACGCCCTGCGGTTTGAACAACGCGGGTATATTACCCAAGAGTGACTGAGCGTACATGTATACAAAGATTATTGGCACCGGCAGCTACCTGCCTGAGCAAGTGCGTACTAACGCCGACCTGGAAAAAATGGTTGAAACGACTGACGAGTGGATTGTCACACGTACAGGTATTCGTGAACGCCGTATTGCCGCAGCGAACGAAACAGTTGCTACGATGGGCTTCGAAGCCGCAAAGAAAGCGCTGGAAATGGCGAATGTCAACCCGGAACAAATTGGTCTGATCGTTGTTGCGACCACCTCGGGTACGCATGCCTTCCCGAGCTCTGCGTGCCAGATTCAATCTATGCTGGGTGTCAAAGGCTGTCCGGCGTTTGACGTCGCAGCCGCCTGCGCGGGCTTTACTTACGCGTTGAGCATCGCCGACCAGTATGTGAAAAACGGCGCCGTAGATTACGCGCTGGTGATCGGCGCTGACGTGCTGGCGCGCACCTGCGATCCAACCGATCGCGGCACGATCATTATCTTCGGCGACGGCGCGGGCGCAGTGGTGCTTGGCGCTTCTGAAGAGCCAGGCATTATTTCCACGCATCTGCATGCCGATGGCCGCTACGGTGAGCTGTTAACGCTGCCGAACGCCGATCGCGTAGAGCCGGAAAATCCGATTTATCTGACGATGGCCGGCAACGAAGTGTTTAAAGTTGCGGTCACCGAACTGGCGCATATCGTTGACGAGACGCTGGCGGCCAATAATCTTGAGCGCTCGGCGCTGGATTGGCTGGTGCCGCACCAGGCTAACCTGCGGATCATCAGCGCGACGGCGAAAAAGCTGGGAATGTCGATGGATAATGTGGTGGTCACGCTCGATCGTCACGGTAACACTTCCGCCGCCTCGGTCCCTTGCGCGCTCGATGAAGCCGTTCGCGATGGCCGTATTCAACGCGGTCAGTTGATTCTGCTGGAGGCCTTCGGTGGTGGTTTCACCTGGGGTTCCGCGCTGGTTCGTTTTTAGTATAAGGATTTAAACATGACGCAATTTGCTTTTGTGTTCCCGGGACAGGGCTCTCAGGCTGTCGGTATGCTGGCTGATATGGCCGCGACCTGGCCAGTTATTGAAGAGACTTTCGGCGAAGCTTCCGCAGCGTTGGGTTACGATCTGTGGGCGCTTGCCCAACAGGGCCCGGCAGAAGAATTGAACAAAACCTGGCAAACGCAGCCGGCGCTGCTGACCGCTTCCGTCGCGTTATATCGCGTATGGCAGCAGCAGGGCGGTAAAGCGCCGGCGCTGTTAGCCGGTCATAGCCTTGGCGAATACTCTGCGCTGGTCTGCGCGGGCGTGATTAATTTCGCTGATGCCGTTCGTCTGGTTGAACTGCGTGGCAAATTCATGCAGGAAGCGGTACCAGAAGGTACCGGCGCGATGTCTGCAATTATTGGCCTCGACGACGCGTCCATCGCTAAAGCCTGTGAAGAATCTGCACAAGGGCAGGTGGTTTCGCCAGTGAACTACAATTCACCGGGTCAGGTGGTTATCGCCGGGCACAAAGAAGCCGTTGAGCGTGCAGGCGCTGCGTGTAAAGCCGCAGGCGCCAAACGTGCGCTGCCGTTGCCGGTCAGCGTACCGTCTCACTGCGCGCTGATGAAACCTGCCGCTGAAAAACTGGCGGTAGAGCTGCAGAAAATCACTTTTAATGCGCCGACCGTTCCGGTTGTGAACAACGTCGACGTGAAGTGTGAAACCGCGCCTGATGCTATCCGCGACGCGCTGATTCGCCAACTGTACAGCCCGGTTCAGTGGACTAAGACCGTTGAGTTTATGGCATCTCAGGGCGTCGAGCACCTGTATGAAATGGGCCCGGGTAAAGTCCTCACCGGCCTGACCAAACGTATTGTTGACACCCTGACTGCTTCTGCGCTCAACGAGCCGGCTGCGATGTCTGCGGCGCTTGAGCAATAAAAGAGGAATACCATGAGTTTTGAAGGAAAAATCGCGCTGGTTACCGGTGCGAGCCGCGGTATCGGCCGCGCAATCGCTGAAACCCTCGCCGCGCGCGGCGCGAAAGTTATCGGTACTGCCACCAGCGAAAGCGGTGCGCAGGCAATCAGCGACTATTTAGGTGCCAACGGTAAAGGTCTGATGTTGAATGTGACCGACCCGGCATCTATTGAATCTGTTCTGGAAAATGTTCGCGCAGAGTTTGGCGAAGTTGATATCCTGGTCAATAATGCCGGGATTACTCGTGATAACCTGTTAATGCGAATGAAAGATGATGAGTGGAACGATATTATCGAAACCAACCTGTCATCTGTATTCCGTCTGTCAAAAGCGGTAATGCGCGCTATGATGAAAAAGCGTCATGGGCGTATTATCACTATCGGTTCTGTGGTTGGTACCATGGGAAATGCTGGTCAGGCTAACTACGCTGCGGCGAAAGCGGGTCTGATTGGTTTCAGTAAGTCACTGGCACGTGAAGTTGCGTCTCGCGGTATTACTGTAAACGTTGTTGCTCCGGGCTTTATTGAAACGGACATGACGCGTGCGCTGACCGATGAGCAGCGTGCGGGTACGCTGGCTGCAGTTCCTGCGGGGCGCCTTGGCTCCCCAAATGAAATCGCCAGCGCGGTTGCATTCTTAGCCTCTGACGAAGCGGGTTACATCACTGGTGAAACCCTGCACGTCAATGGCGGGATGTATATGGTCTGACCGAGATTTGCGCAAAATGTTCAGGAAGCGCGCAGTCTGCACGCTTGCGGGTACAGTTTTGTGCGAAATCATTTGCGTTATTAGGGCAAACAGCCGCAAAATAGCGTAAAATCGTGGTAAGACCTGCCGGGATTTAGTTGCAAATTTTTCAACATTTTATACACTACGAAAACCATCGCGAAAGCGAGTTTTGATAGGAAATTTAAGAGTATGAGCACTATCGAAGAACGCGTTAAGAAAATTATCGGCGAACAGCTGGGCGTTAAGCAGGAAGAAGTTACCAACAATGCTTCCTTCGTTGAAGACCTGGGCGCTGATTCTCTTGACACCGTTGAGCTGGTAATGGCTCTGGAAGAAGAGTTTGATACTGAGATTCCGGACGAAGAAGCTGAGAAAATCACCACCGTTCAGGCTGCCATTGATTACATCAACGGTCACCAGGCGTAAGTGAACATCTCCAGGCGGTCATTCGACCGCCTGAGTTTTATCTTTTTTTGTCCCACAAGAATCTATTTTCCCTCCCTGGAGGACAACCGTGTCTAAGCGTCGTGTAGTTGTGACCGGACTGGGCATGTTGTCTCCTGTCGGCAATACCGTAGAGTCTACCTGGAAAGCTCTCCTTGCCGGTCAGAGTGGCATCAGCCTGATCGACCATTTCGATACTAGCGCCTATGCAACGAAATTTGCTGGCTTAGTAAAGGATTTTAACTGTGATGATATCATCTCGCGCAAAGAACAGCGCAAGATGGATGCCTTCATTCAATATGGAATTGTCGCTGGCGTTCAGGCCATGCAGGATTCTGGCCTTGAAGTGACGGAAGAAAACGCAACCCGCATCGGCGCCGCTATCGGTTCCGGTATCGGGGGCCTCGGCCTGATCGAAGAAAACCATAGTTCGCTGGTAAACGGCGGACCGCGGAAGATCAGCCCGTTCTTCGTTCCGTCCACAATTGTTAACATGGTGGCCGGTCATCTGACCATCATGTTTGGTCTGCGTGGACCGAGTATCTCCATCGCGACCGCGTGTACTTCAGGCGTACACAATATCGGCCACGCGGCACGTATTATCGCCTATGGCGATGCCGACGCGATGGTTGCCGGTGGTGCAGAGAAGGCGAGTACGCCGCTGGGCGTAGGCGGCTTTGGCGCTGCGCGCGCGCTGTCCACCCGCAATGACAACCCGCAGGCGGCAAGCCGTCCGTGGGATAAAGAGCGTGATGGCTTCGTGCTGGGCGACGGTGCTGGTATGGTCGTGCTGGAAGAGTACGAGCATGCGAAAAAACGCGGCGCGAAAATCTACGCAGAGATCGTTGGTTTTGGTATGAGCAGCGATGCGTACCATATGACGTCTCCACCGGAAGATGGCGCTGGCGCTGCGCTGGCGATGGTTAACGCCATTCGCGACGCGGCGATTGAACCGGGCCAGATTGGCTATGTCAACGCCCACGGTACTTCGACGCCAGCCGGTGATAAAGCAGAAGCCCAGGCGGTGAAATCCGTGTTTGGCGATGCGGCAAGCCGCGTGATGGTGAGCTCCACCAAATCAATGACCGGCCACCTGTTAGGCGCGGCTGGCGCAGTAGAGTCTATCTACTCTATTCTGGCGCTGCGCGATCAGGCGGTTCCGCCGACCATCAACCTGGATAACCCGGATGAAGGTTGCGACCTCGACTTCGTTCCTCATGAAGCGCGTCAGGTTTCCGGTATGGAATACACCCTGTGTAACTCCTTCGGCTTTGGCGGTACTAACGGTTCGATTATCTTCAAAAAAGTATGATCAACCGCTAATGCTGGTTTAAGCGTTGACGAAAAGACCCGCCTGGCGGGTCTTTTTTTATTCGGTTTTCTCCGCTTGTTCTCTGCTTTTTATCCTGAGACACTGTGCCACCGGTGAGAGGAGCCCCCTATGTTCTTGATAAATGGTGTCGAGCAGGATGTGCTGGCAGCAAACGACCGTGCAATTCAATTCGGTGATGGGTGTTTTACCACCTCGCGAATCATCGACGGCCAGATAGCCTTCTTCAATGCCCATTTGGGCCGCTTGCAAGATACTTGCGAAAAACTCTTGATACCTTTTTCTGAATGGGAAACGTTGGCCGCAGAAATGCAAGAACTGGCAAAGCCACATCGAGAAGGCGTACTCAAAGTGGTCATAACGCGTGGTTCAGGAGGTCGGGGATATAGCGCGAGCGGATGCATTCAACCTACCCGCATGATGAGTGTGTCGTCTTTCCCCGCGCATTATGCGCGTTGGCGAGAAGAGGGAATAACCCTGGCGTTAAGCCCGATCCGCCTGGGGCGCAATCCTTCGCTGGCGGGGCTCAAACATCTTAATCGCCTCGAACAAGTCTTAATTCGTTCTCATCTTGAGCAGACGGACGCCGATGAGGCGCTGGTTCTTGACAGCGACGGGTGGCTTACGGAATGCTGTGCCGCGAATGTGTTCTGGCGTAAAGGAAGCCAGGTGTTCACGCCGCGCCTCGATCAGGCGGGCGTTAATGGCATTATGCGCCAGCACTGTATGGCTATGTTGGCACGTTCTTCTTTTGATGTTGTCGAAGTATCCATGCGCCCTGATGTACTGCGCGATGCCGATGAAGTGCTGATTTGCAATGCGCTTATGCCGCTGGTACCGGTTTGTCGTTGGGATGACGTCTGTTGGTCTGAACGCGATCTTTACCATTTTTTAGCCCCATTGTGTGAGCTGCCTGGTTAGTCATGAAGAAAATGTTACGTTTTGTCCTGCTGTTAGTCGTGGTGTTCGGTATTGCCGCAGCGGCAGGTATGTGGAAAGTCCGCCAACTGGCAGATAGTAAGTTGCTTATTAAAGAAGAGACCATCTTCACCCTTGAGCCAGGAACCGGGCGAGTGGTGCTTGGCCAGCAGCTGTATGGCGATAAAATCATTAATCGTCCACGCGTATTCCAGTGGCTGCTGCGCGTCGAACCTGAACTTTCTCATTTCAAAGCGGGTACCTATCGCTTCACACCGCAAATGACGGTGCGCGAGATGCTGCAGCTTTTAGCGAGCGGTAAAGAAGCGCAGTTCCCGCTACGGTTTGTTGAAGGGATGCGCGTTAGCGACTATTTGCGTCAGCTGCGCGATGCGCCGTATGTGAAGCACACTTTAGAAGACGACAGTTACGAAACGGTCGCCAAAGCGCTGGGTCTTGAGCACGCCGATTGGGTTGAAGGTTGGTTATGGCCGGATACCTGGATGTACACCGCCAATACCAGCGATATCGCCATTCTTAAACGCGCGCACCAGAAAATGGTCGCTGCGGTAGCGAAAGCCTGGGAAGGGCGGGCGGATAATCTACCCTATAAAGATCAAAACCAGTTACTGACCATGGCCTCTATCGTTGAGAAAGAGACCGCGGTTCCTGCCGAGCGCGATCGCGTGGCGTCGGTTTTTATCAACCGTCTACGCATTGGCATGCGTTTGCAGACCGACCCTACCGTAATTTACGGCATGGGAGAGCGCTATAATGGTAAACTGTCGCGTAAAGATCTGGAGACGCCGACCGCTTATAACACCTATGTGATTAGCGGTATGCCGCCAGGGCCAATCGCCGTGCCGGGCGAAGCGTCTCTCAATGCGGCATCCCATCCGGCGAAAACGCCGTACCTCTATTTTGTTGCCGACGGCAAAGGCGGCCATACGTTCAATACCAATCTGGCCAGCCATAACCGTTCGGTTCAGGACTATTTAAAAGTACTTAAGGAAAAAAATGCGCAGTAACTATATCGTTATCGAAGGCCTGGAAGGGGCGGGGAAAACCACCGCACGCAATCTGGTCGTTGAGGCTCTGGAACAGCTGGGTATCCGCGATATGGTGTTTACCCGTGAACCGGGCGGTACCATCCTGGCTGAAAAACTGCGCAGCCTGGTGCTGGATATCCAGTCTACCGGCGATGAAGTCATTAACGATAAAGCGGAAGTGCTGATGTTTTACGCCGCCCGCGTACAGCTGGTGGAAACGGTGATTAAGCCTGCTCTGGCTCGCGGTCAATGGGTCATTGGCGACCGTCACGATCTCTCAACTCAGGCCTACCAGGGCGGGGGGCGCGGTATCGATCAGGGGATGCTGGCGACGCTACGCGATGCGGTACTCGGTGATTTTCGCCCTGATTTAACACTCTATCTTGACGTGACGCCGGAAGTTGGCCTTAAGCGCGCCCGCGCGCGAGGCGATCTGGATCGGATTGAGCAGGAGTCGATGAATTTCTTCAATCGTACCCGCGCGCGCTACCTTGAACTGGCGGCGCAGGATCCGACTATCCGCACGGTGGATGCGACGCAGCCTCTGGAAGCGGTTGAGCGCGACATTCGCGCCGTTATCACTCAATGGGTTGCGGAGCAACGCGCATGAAATGGTATCCGTGGTTACGCCCGTCCTTCGAGCAGCTAGTGTCTGGCTATCAGGCAGGACGGGGTCACCATGCGTTATTACTCCAGGCATTACCGGGGATGGGGGGCGATGCGCTTATCTACGCGTTATGCCGTTTCCTGATGTGCCGCCAGCCGGAAGGGCATAAAAGCTGTGGCCATTGTCATAGCTGCCAGCTTATGCAGGCGGGGACCCATCCTGATTACTACACTCTGGTTCCGGAGAAGGGCAAGAGCGCGCTAGGCATCGATGCGGTGCGCGGCATCACTGAAAAACTCTATGAGCGTGCGCGTCTCGGCGGCGCGAAGGTGGTGTGGATCAACGATGCGACGTTGTTAACCGATGCCGCCGCCAATGCTTTGCTGAAGACGCTGGAAGAGCCGCCGGAAAATACCTGGTTTTTCCTGGCCTGCCCGGAGCCGGCGCGTCTGCTCGCCACCTTGCGCAGCCGGTGCTTCTCATATCACCTTACTCCGCCTTCTGAAGCCTGGGCGTTAGGGTGGTTAGCACGTGAAGTGACAATGTCACAAGAAGCTTTATTGGCCGCGTTGCGCCTCAGCGCTAACGCACCCGCGGCAGCGCTGGAGTTACTGCAAGAGGCTAACTGGGCTCCGCGACAACAGCTTTGCCAGGCGTTAGCCAGCGCGTTAACCAGCGGTGACTGGCTGTCATTATTGCCGGTTCTGAATCACGAACAGGCCCCGGTGCGTCTGCACTGGCTGGCATCGCTGTTGCTGGATGCGCAGAAGCGGCAACAGGGGATTACGCTTCTGAGTAATCCAGATGCCTGGACGCTGGTTAACCAACTGGCGCAAACACTTTCGGGCCCACGTCTTGAAGCTATCACGCGCGATGTTAGCGCCTGTCGCGAGCAGTTGCTGAGCGTGGTCGGCGTCAACCGCGAACTACTACTCACCGAGCGCCTCCTGCGCTGGGAACATTACCTGCAACCCGGGGCGGTTCTGCCCGTCTCACATCTCTGAGAATAAGAACATGTTTTTAGTCGATTCCCACTGCCATCTTGATGGCCTGGATTATCAAACGCTGCATAAAGATGTCGATGATGTGCTGGCGAAAGCCGCCGCGCGTGATGTTAAGTTTTGCCTGGCAGTCGCCACCACGCTGCCGGGATATCGCGGGATGCGCGAGTTAGTCGGCCAGCGAGAAAATGTCGTCTTTTCCTGCGGTGTTCATCCATTGAACCAGGATGAAGCGTATGACTTCGAAGAGCTGCGTTCGCTGGCTGCGGAAGAGGGCGTAGTGGCGATGGGGGAAACCGGGCTCGATTATTTTTATACCCCGGAAACGAAACTCCGCCAGCAGGAGTCTTTCCGCCAGCATATCCGCATTGGCCGCGAATTGAATAAGCCGGTGATTGTGCATACCCGCGATGCGCGCGCCGATACGCTGGCGATTTTACAGGAAGAAAAGGTGACGGATTGCGGTGGCGTACTACACTGTTTCACTGAAGACAGGGAGACAGCGGGTAAATTGCTGGACATGGGGTTTTATATTTCGTTTTCCGGTATCGTCACGTTCCGTAACGCGGAGCAGCTACGAGATGCCGCGCGCTATGTTCCGCTCGATCGCTTGCTGGTAGAGACCGATTCGCCTTATCTGGCGCCGGTACCACATCGCGGTAAAGAGAACCAGCCGGCGATGGTGCGCGATATCGCTGAATACATGGCGGTGCTGAAGGGCGTGTCGCTGGAGCAGCTCGCGCAACAAACCACCGATAACTTTGCCAGCTTGTTCCACATCGACCCTGCCAGACTGCAACCCGCCTGATCTTTCTATTATTTTAAGGCTCGTAATTAATAGTTAAAGCGAGTAAAGTTCACCGCCGCGACAGAGGCGGTGAGCGCATTTTTGCAACATACAGATACACATTATGTAAATCAGTGTAAATTTTTATATGTTGACTGAATGAAACGTGATAGCCGTCAAACAATGTCCGCGTTAATTATTTTACTCTGTGTAATAAATAAAGGGCGCTTAGATGTCCTGTCCACGGCACGGTTCTCCCCCCGGGCCAATGCGTGAAAGCGTAAAAAAGTACCAAATACTCAGGAGCACTCTCAATTATGTTTAAGAATGCATTTGCTAACCTGCAGAAGGTCGGTAAATCGCTGATGCTGCCAGTATCCGTACTGCCTATTGCAGGTATCCTGCTGGGCGTCGGTTCTGCCAACTTCAGCTGGCTGCCAGCCGTGGTCTCCCACGTCATGGCGGAAGCAGGCGGTTCAGTTTTCGCCAATATGCCGCTGATCTTCGCAATCGGTGTTGCGCTTGGCTTCACCAATAACGACGGTGTATCCGCACTGGCTGCAGTCGTAGCTTACGGCATCATGGTGAAAACCATGGCGGTAGTCGCGCCGCTGGTTCTGCATTTACCTGCTGAGGAAATCGCAGCCAAACACCTGGCTGATACCGGCGTGCTTGGCGGTATTATCTCCGGTGCGATTGCAGCCTACATGTTCAACCGCTTCTACCGTATCAAGCTGCCTGAATATCTGGGCTTCTTCGCGGGCAAGCGTTTTGTGCCGATTATCTCTGGTCTCGCCGCTATCTTCACCGGCGTGATCCTGTCCTTCATCTGGCCGCCGATTGGCTCCGCCATCCAGACCTTCTCTCAGTGGGCTGCTTACCAGAACCCGGTTGTGGCGTTCGGTATCTACGGTTTCATCGAGCGTTGCCTGGTACCGTTTGGTCTGCACCATATCTGGAACGTACCTTTCCAGATGCAAATTGGTGAATACACCAACGCTGCAGGTCAGGTGTTCCATGGCGACATCCCTCGTTACATGGCAGGCGACCCGACTGCGGGTAAACTGTCTGGCGGCTTCCTGTTCAAAATGTACGGCCTGCCGGCTGCAGCTATCGCGATTTGGCACTCTGCTAAACCAGAAAACCGTGCCAAAGTCGGCGGTATTATGATCTCCGCGGCGCTGACCTCGTTCCTGACCGGTATTACCGAGCCGATCGAGTTCTCCTTCATGTTCGTTGCGCCGATCCTGTATATCATCCACGCGATTCTTGCAGGCCTGGCATTCCCGATCTGTATCCTGTTGGGTATGCGTGACGGGACGTCGTTCTCTCACGGTCTGATCGACTTTATCGTTCTTTCCGGCAACAGCAGCAAGCTGTGGCTGTTCCCGATTGTCGGTATTTGCTATGCGATCGTGTACTACGTGGTCTTCCGCGTGCTGATTAAAGCGCTGAACCTGAAAACTCCAGGCCGTGAAGATGCAACTGAAGACAGCAAATCCGCTGCGACCAGTGAAATGGCGCCGGCGCTGATTGCCGCCTTCGGTGGTAAAGAGAACATCACAAACCTCGACGCATGTATTACTCGTCTGCGCGTAAGCGTGGCTGACGTAGCGAAAGTTGATCAGGCTGGCCTGAAAAAACTGGGTGCTGCTGGCGTAGTTGTTGCAGGTTCCGGCGTTCAGGCTATTTTCGGCACCAAGTCCGATAACCTGAAAACCGAGATGGATGAGTACATCCGCAATAGCTAAGACGTAGTGTGGGGAGACTAAGGCAGCCAAATGGCTGCCTTTTTTACGTTGGTATTCTGGTCATTGTTTGGCAATACCCGGAAAATGGGGGAAATGCTTATTCCCTCAGCGGCTAAGTCTATAGTTGAATAAGAAAAACTGCATTCAGGTTGAAAGAGAGGGAGGAAGTCGCTCATACTCTTAGCTGATCCTGTGCATTCGTGTTTATCTGCAGAGGCAGGCCGGGGCACGGTATAAAACTAATAAGGAATCAGTCATGGCAGAAGAAACGATTTTCAGCAAAATCATTCGCCGGGAAATCCCGTCGGATATTGTGTATCAGGATGAACTGGTCACCGCTTTTCGCGATATCTCTCCGCAGGCGCCGACCCATATTCTGATTATCCCGAATATCCTGATTCCAACCGTAAATGACGTCACCGCCGAACACGAACAGGCGCTAGGCCGAATGATGACCGTCGCGGCGAAGATTGCCCGTGATGAAGGTCTGGCTGACGACGGCTACCGTCTTATCGTTAACTGCAACCGCCACGGCGGGCAGGAAGTTTACCATATTCATATGCACCTGTTGGGCGGCCGTCCGTTGGGCCCGATGCTGGCGTATAAAGGCTAAATCGATGCGTGCTGCTTATTCAGGCGTCCTGGTTCTGGCGGCGCTGTTGGCCGGATGTAGCTCGCACCCGGAAATTCCGGTTGGCGAGCAGCAGACGTTGGTGATGGAATCCAGCGTTCTGGCGGCTGGCATCAGCGCCGATCCGCCGTCGGTGACCGCTTCGGAAATTCAGGCCACCGCTACCTCAAGATTATTTAATGAACGGCAAGAGCCCATTACCGTGCACTACCGTTTTTTCTGGTATGACGCCCATGGGCTTGAGATGCATCCGCTGGACCCTGCGCGTAGCGTGACGGTTCCAGCACGCTCGTCCGTCGTGCTCTACGGCAGTGCCAATATTCTCGGGGCGCACAAAGCCCGCCTTTATCTTTATCTTTAAGAGGTCATCATAATGATTAAAATGTGTCGCTATGCGTTAATCACAGCACTGGCGATATTCCTGGCTGGCTGTGTGGGGCAACGTAATGAACCTGCGCCGGTCGAGGAGGCGAAGCCGAAGCCGGAACAACCTGCGCAGCCGCAGCCGACGGTGCCTGCCGTGCCGACGGTACCAACGCAGCCGGGGCCGATCGAACACGGCGGCGAACAGCCATCGCAGCCGTCTCAGCCTGCTCCGCGCGTTCGTCACTACAACTGGGACGCCGCCGTACAACCAATGGTCGGCCAGATGCTGCAGGCCGGCGGAGTGAACGCTGGCAGCATTCTGTTGGTGGATAGCGTCAATAACCGTACCAACGGATCGCTGAATGCGGCCGAAGCGACCTCCGCGCTGCGCAACGCGCTGGCGGGCAACGGCAAGTTTACGCTGGTATCGACTCAGCAGCTTGCGGTGGCTAAACAACAGCTGGGCCTGTCGGCGCAGGATAGTCTCGGCAGCCGCAGCAAAGCGATGGGGATTGCGCGCACCGTTGGCGCACAGTACGTGCTGTATTCCAACGCCACCGGCAACGTGAATGCGCCGGAGCTGAAAATGCAGCTGATGCTGGTGCAGTCCGGCGAGATTATCTGGTCAGGCAAAGGTGCGGTTCAGCAACAATAAGCTTACGCGCGACGAGCTCTTGTCGCGCTTCTTTCCTCGCTATTCACCTGTCGCCGCCTTGACTGAAAACGGTCTTAGCGGCGGCAGTTGCGTTATCAGCGATGGCGTCCGTCGGCTGGTGTTGCGCCAGCCTCACGATCCGCTGGCGCCGCTCAGCCATTTTCTGCGCCAGTACCGTGCGCTTCAGCACCTTCCGGCGTCGCTTTCGCCGGCGCCGGTGTTCTTTTCGCCACGCTGGATGGTGGTGGAGTATTGCGCAGGAGAAGTGAAAAGCGCGCTGCCGGAGTGCCCTTCGCTTGCCGGGTTATTGTATCATCTGCACCAACAGCCGCGTTTTGGCTGGCGCATCGAGCTGGCGCCGTTGCTTGAGTTGTACTGGCAGCAGTGCGATCCGACCAGGCGCACCGTTTTCTGGCTGCGCTGGCATAAACGGTTATTGCGCCAGCGTGAACCGCGGCCGTTGCGTTTAGCGCCTCTGCATATGGACGTCCACGCTGGTAATATTATTCATAGCCGCGACGGTCTGCGCTTGATTGACTGGGAGTATGCGGGAGATGGCGATATCGCGCTTGAACTGGCGGCGGTATGGTGCAATGCCAATACGCGTTGCCAGCTGCTCAATGAGTATTCGCGCTTTGCCCGAATTGATAAGCAGCAACTGCGGCGGCAAATACAGCGTTGGCGGCCGTGGGTACTTATATTGATGGCGGGCTGGTATGAGCGGCGCTGGCAGCAGAGCGGCGACCGGCAATTTATTGCACTGGCGGATGCGACATGGCGTCAGTTAAAAACAGAAAATAAAGGATAAGAGAGGTCTGTGTGGGTCCGGTAATGTTGGATGTCGAAGGTTTTGAACTGGATGCGGAAGAGCGTGAGATTCTGGCTCATCCTTTGGTCGGCGGCTTAATTTTGTTTACCCGCAACTACCACGATCCGGCGCAGTTGCGCGAACTGGTACGCCAAATCCGCGAGGCCTCGCGTAATCATCTCGTGGTGGCGGTGGATCAGGAAGGTGGGCGTGTGCAGCGCTTTCGCGAAGGTTTTACCCGTCTGCCGGCCGCGCAGTCTTTTGCCGCGCTGCTGGGGGTGGAAGAGGGCGGTAAGCTCGCCGCAGAAGCCGGTTGGCTGATGGCCAGCGAAATGATTGCCATGGATATTGATATCAGCTTCGCGCCGGTGCTGGATGTGGGGCACATCAGCGCTGCGATCGGCGAACGCTCATGGCATGAAGACCCGCAAAAGGCGCTGGTGATGGCGCGTCATTTCATTGACGGTATGCATGCCGCCGGTATGACAACCACCGGTAAACACTTCCCGGGCCACGGCGCGGTGACGGCGGATTCACACAAAGAGACACCGTTTGATCCGCGTCCGGCAGCGGAAATCCGTGCTAAAGATATGGCGGTGTTCAAGAGCCTGATCGATGAACAACGCCTGGATGCGATTATGCCGGCGCATGTGATTTACTCTGACATCGATCCGCGCCCGGCGAGTGGTTCAGAATACTGGCTGAAAACGGTGCTGCGCGGCGAGCTGGGCTTTGATGGCGTCATTTTCTCAGACGACCTGTCGATGGAAGGGGCGGCGATCATGGGCAGCTATGCTGAACGTGGGCAGGCATCGCTCGATGCCGGTTGCGATATGATCCTGGTCTGCAATAATCGTAAAGGCGCGGTGAGCGTATTGGATAACCTGTCCCCGATCAAAGCAGAGCGTGTTACAAAATTGTATCATAAAGGTTCATTTACCCGTCAGGAACTGCGAGATTCCGCTCGTTGGCAAACGGTAAGCGCACAGCTGGAACAGCTCCATGCGTGCTGGCAAGAAGCGAAGTCTGCGTAGTTAACCTGAAGGGCGTTGTTGTCTGGTGAGGATACGATGATTATCTATTTACACGGTTTTGACTCTAACAGCCCCGGTAACCATGAAAAGGTGCTGCAGCTGCAGTTTATCGACCCTGACGTGCGGTTGATTAGCTACAGTACGCTCCATCCAAAACATGATATGCAGCATTTGTTGAAGGAAGTCGACAAAATGCTGCAGCTCACTGCCGACGATCGGCCGCTCATATGCGGCGTCGGGTTAGGCGGTTACTGGGCGGAAAGGATCGGTTTCCTCTGCGATATTCGGCAGGCCGTGTTCAACCCGAACCTGTTCCCCTACGAGAACATGGAAGGGAAAATCGACAGGCCGGAAGAGTATCAGGATATCGCCACCAAGTGCGTGAACAACTTCCGCGAAAAAAATCGCGACCGCTGCCTGGTGATGCTATCACGCCATGATGAGGCGCTGGATAGCCAACGCTCGGCTGAAGTGCTGCATCATTATTACGAAATCATCTGGGATGAAGAACAGACGCACAAATTTAAAAGTCTTTCACCGCATCTGCAGCGAATAAAGGCTTTTAAGACCCTCGGCTAACCTTGTTTTCCCTTTCTCAGCCCGCCGCGTGCAAACGCCGCGGGCTTTTTCTTGTCCATAATTGACGTTGTTCGTTTAAAAAATATGCGGTAAAACTTGATGCACATCAATTTTGGTATGACCAATGTTCCGTTCATGCTATTCTCGGTCCTGCTGAATGGTTTCATTGCTGCAACTTGTTGTTAACTAAGAGCTATTTGGATAACTTTTAATTAACAATTGGTTAATACTTTTAGGGGGTCTTGTGACTACGCCATTGAAAAGAATCGTTATTGTAGGTGGTGGTGCCGGCGGACTGGAACTGGCTACTCAGTTGGGTAGAAAGCTGGGCCGCAACAAAAAAGCGAAAATTACGCTGGTGGATCGCAACCATAGCCACCTGTGGAAGCCGCTACTGCATGAAGTGGCGACCGGTTCTCTGGATGAGGGCGTTGATGCGCTGAGCTACCTGGCGCATGCGCGTAACCACGGTTTCCAGTTCCAGTTAGGATCGGTGGTGGATATCAATCGCGAAGGAAAGACCATTACTCTCGCGGAACTGCGCAACGAGAAAGGCGAGCTGTTGGTTGCCGAGCGTAAGCTGCCGTACGACACGCTGGTGATGGCGCTGGGTAGTACCTCCAATGACTTTAACACGCCAGGGGTGAAGGAAAACTGCATTTTCCTTGATAACCCGCACCAGGCGCGCCGTTTCCATCAGGAAATGCTTAACCTGTTCCTCAAGTATTCTGCAAACCTCGGCGCCAACGGTAAGGTCAATATCGCCATCGTTGGCGGCGGGGCTACCGGGGTTGAGCTGTCCGCCGAGCTACATAATGCGGTGAAACAGCTGCATAGCTATGGTTACAAAGGGTTGACCAACGAAGCGCTGAACGTGACGCTGGTTGAAGCCGGCGAACGTATTCTTCCGGCGCTGCCGCCGCGCATTTCCGGCGCCGCGCACAATGAACTGACTAAGCTTGGCGTACGTGTCCTGACGCAGACCATGGTGACCAGCGCAGACGTTAACGGCCTGCACACTAAAGATGGTCAATTTATTGATGCCGACCTGATGGTGTGGGCGGCGGGCATCAAAGCGCCTGATTTCATGAAAGAGATTGGCGGCCTGGAGACCAACCGCATTAACCAACTGGTGGTGGAGCCGACGCTGCAGACAACGCGTGATCCGGATATCTACGCTATCGGCGATTGTGCCTCATGCGCTCGTCCGGAAGGCGGCTTTGTACCTCCACGCGCCCAGGCGGCGCACCAGATGGCGACCTGCGCGTTGAATAACATTCTGGCGCAGATGAAAGGTAAAGCGCTGAAACCGTATGTCTATAAAGATCACGGTTCACTGGTCTCCCTGTCGAACTACTCCACCGTTGGCAGCCTGATGGGTAACCTGATGCGTGGCTCGATGATGGTTGAAGGGCGAATTGCGCGCTTCGTGTATATCTCGCTGTACCGCATGCATCAGATTGCGTTACACGGCTATTTCAAGACCGGCCTGATGATGTTGGTAGGACGTATTAACCGCATCATTCGTCCGCGTCTCAAGCTGCACTAAGCTGTCAGCAATCAGGATAGCGCCATCGCGGCGCTATCCTGAAAACACAGCATATCCTTCTGCCAGAATCGCTAATTCCTGTTAGGAATCCTCTGAATCCCCTTGATTTGCCGTAGGTTCCCGCATTTTTCATCCGCTTTCTGATTTGCATACCCCCTGAGCAGCACGCAGAATTGCTAGTAACAGCAATGAAGGAGGAATTCCCGTGAATAAATCAATGTTGGCGGGTATTGGGATTGGCGTTGCCGCCGCGTTGGGCGTCGCCGCCGTTGCCGGTCTCAATGTATTAGATCGTGGCCCGCAATATGCGCAAGTGGTGTCCAGTACGCCGATAAAAGAAAGCATAAAAACGCCGCGCCAGGAATGCCGTAACGTGACCGTTACCCATCGTCGTCCGGTGCAGGATGAAAACCGTATTGCCGGTTCTGTTCTCGGCGCGGTCGCCGGGGGCGTGATTGGCCACCAGTTTGGCGGCGGGCGAGGGCGTGATGTCGCTACCGTGGTTGGCGCGCTGGGCGGCGGCTATGCCGGTAACCAAATTCAGGGCTCGATGCAGGATAACGACACCTATACCACCACCCAGCAGCGCTGTAAGACGGTTTACGACAAGTCGGAAAAAATGCTCGGTTATGATGTCACCTATAAAATCGGCGACCAGCAGGGCAAAATCCGCATGGACCACCAGCCGGGGGCGCAAATCCCGCTGGACAGCAACGGTCAGCTGATTCTGAATAACAAAGCGTAAAACAGCAGTTTTAAGCTATTAGCCCCTCAATCACTCAGGCTGAGGGGCTTTTTTTATTAGAACGTTAACGCGTAGTTCAGGCCGAAGGTCCGGCCACGGCCTTTATATTCGTACAGCCCGGCGCTGCCATAGGTTGGACTGTACAATAGCGGCGCGCGCTGTCCCCAGATGGTGACGTAATCTTCGTTCAGCAAGTTTTCGATGCTAAAGGTCAGTTTACCCACCGGCAGCAAATAGCTACCGATAAAATCGACGGTATTGTACCCATCAAGCTTATTGCCGCTGGCATCGCTTAAATCAAATACCTGCTGGCTTTGCACGCGTAGCGACCACGGGTCCGGCGCCCAGCCGACCCAGGCGGTGGCTTTCGACGGCGAGGCCAGGGTGACGTCCCACTTCTGCCAACTGCCATCGGTTTTTACTTGCGATTTCAGCACGTTGAAGTTAGCGCCCAGGCTCCAGTCGCTATCAGGCACGAAGTAGTCCACCGCGCCTTCCACGCCGTAAATGCGTCGTTTATCCGATTGCACATCAATGGTCATATCGCTGCGGTTAACTACGATGGTTTTGTCTGATGTCGAGTAATAAGCGGCAAGCTGGGTGCGCAGGTTGTCGCCGGTGTAACGCCAGCCCAGCTCCCAGGAGTTAACTTTGATCCCCTGTAGCGGCGAGTCGCCGACGTTAACGCTCGAGACCAGCGGCAGATGGCCGTCGACCGCGGCGCCGTAGCTGCCGATACCGTAATATTTGCCCGGATCCGGTAGTTCGACGCCCTGAGAGAAGTTAAACCAGGTCTGCTGGCGTTCGGTAATGTGGGCGACGATCCCGGCATTAAAGAGGAAGTTATCATAATCGGTCTTACCGCCAGGAATGGCATCCGCCGACTGATATTTGCCTTTAGCGACATCCTGCTGCTGCGCGTAGCCGACAAAATCATCGACGCGGTTTTCCGTCCATTGATAGCGCACGCCGCCGCTAAGGGTGAAGATGTCGTTCAGGTCATAGCTGGTTTGCAGGAACGGCGCGAGATTGGTGATGCTGTAGCCTGGATAGCGGCCGGTGGTGTAGGCTGACTGATTATTCAGGCCGCCGGAAGCCATTGCTTTATCCAGGTCGAAGAACATTTGGTTGGAGTTGAAGGTTTCATGGTCGGCATCAACGCCCCAGGTCAGATCCCATCCCGTCAGCGGCTGGCTGTTGAAGGTGATCTTAGCGCCGTACTGATCGGTATCCTGCTGTGAAGCGGAAAAACTGCTGATTTGCCCTTTGCTCAGGGCCGGGAAGGGGTAGAAGGTCAGTGATTCGTCGCGGTAATAAATCTGGCTGACCAGATTCTGGCCGAAGAAGTCGGCGTCGGAGTATTGCAGACTGATCAAATGACGCTCGGTACCAGGCACGCGATCGGAGTTAAGCCCGTTAGAGGTCCAGGCTTTACTTTCGCCAAGTACCGCAGACATATCTTTGCCCAAATTCAGACCATAATCATCGCCCTGGCTTTTATAGTACTGCGTGACAAGCTGGAGCTGGCGCTGGTCATCAATTTCGATGGTTCCGGTACCCATCACGTCGAGTCGGTCCGAATGCTGTAAGCCGGTTTGCGTATTATCGAGGATCAGCGCGTCATTGTTGCCGTCATACCAGCCGCCGAAGCGCTGATAGGCCACCGACAATCGGCCGGAAGCATGATCGGTACCCCCGCTGACGGCCGCCGCTACTCGTTCATCATGATCGTTGCTATTGGCAAAGCCGGTTTTACCACCCAGCTCTAGATCCACCTGGCGTTCCTGCTGGCCTTTTTTCGTGACGATATTAATCAGACCGCCGGTACTGCCGCCGCCGTATAACGACGTGGCGCCGGAAATAACTTCAATATGTTCGATGTTAAACGGATCGATGGCATCAAGCTGGCGGCTATCGGTACGCGATGAATTGAGACGCACGCCGTCGATGAGCACGACGATGGCGCGTCCGCGCATGTTCATGCCGTAGTTAGTACGCCCCTGGCTGCTGACATCTATCCCGGGGATCAGCTGCGCGAGGACATCTTTAAACTCTTTACCACCCTGAACCTGTTGCTCAATCTCCTGGCCTTCAATCACCCAGGTGGTTTGCGCCATCTCGGCGACGGTACGGTGGTTACGGTTGGCGCTGACGATAATATCATCTTCATCGGCGGCCTGCGCGGTAAAGGCTGGCAGGGCGGTGGCCAGCAGCAGAGGATTGAGCAGCCAGAGGCGCTTGTTCATTCGCATTCCTTGATATGAGTTAGTCATTACTGTTGTTATTTTTTTCAGCCATAGGCGCGGCTGTTACAGCGTGAAACATATAGAAAGACAAATGCGAATTTTGCACATATTGATTATCGTTATCAATATCATTTACAACAAATCAACATAATGAAAATGTTGAGAAAAGTAAGGGTATTCAGCAGAAGGGAAAAAACCGGCGAGCGACGGCCGCCGGTAGGGGATTAAGGTTGCAGGATTTGCGGCCACAGGCGCAGCGTCGTGTCACTAATCTGTTTCAGGGTGGCAAAATCAGCGCCTTCGCGCGCACTGATCGACATTCCTTGCAGCATGCAGTTTAAAAACTGCGCCAGCTGCAAGACATTGCCCTGCGCAGGGAGTTCGCCGCGTTGCTGACGCTGCTGTAAAAATTGCGTCAACGTTTGTTCCTGCACCGCGTGCCGCGACTTAATGGTGTTGGCGATATCGGTTGAAGAGGCGGCCAGCGCCGCGGAGGTGTTAATCATAAAACAGCCTGCCGGGGTATCTTTGCTGGTAAAGCAGGTGGCGACAGCGGTGAAATAGTCGCGCAGCGCCTGATCGACGGTTTTGTGGTCATCGAATAGCAGGGCTTCGTGTTTGGCGGCGAAGCGGGAAATGTAGCGATCCAGCACCGCGCGGAATAAGCCTTCTTTGTTCACGAACTCGGCGTATAGCGTCGGGGCTTTCGCACCGGTCGCTTCGACGAGATCGGCCAGCGAAGTTGCTTCATAGCCGTGCTGCCAGAAAAGTGTCATGGCCTTGTCCAGCGCCGCGTCCCTGTCGAACACTTTAGGTCGGCCACGGCTTTTTTTTGCGCAACTTTGAACGTCAGTTGTCATGATGCCGTTGTACCTATGTTGGGTTGTTGAACGGCCATTATAAAAATAAACGTGTCACGCTACCAGCGGCAGAAGTCCAAAAATAAATAATTCATATATGTATGAAAATTAAGCATTTTATAAATAGTTAAATGATCGTTATAAAAATGAGTTGACCTGTGACCTGGATCACATTATCATTTACCTATCGATCGTTAAGTTAATTCTTGCGACCCTACTATAAAAATCATCTGCATAGGTATAATAATCATGAAAAACGTCCAAAAACTGGCACTTGCTGCCGTACTGAGCTCACTCTCATTCGCAAGTTTCGCCGCTGTTGAGGTGCAATCCACCCCAGCAGGTCAACATAAAATCGGTACCGTTTCCGCATCCGCCGGCACCAATCTGGGTTCGCTTGAAGAGCAGCTGGCGCAGAAAGCCGACGAGATGGGGGCGACCTCTTACCGTATTACCTCGGTAACCGGTCCTAATACCCTGCACGGTACCGCAGTTATCTATAAATAAATGTTGTAACCCCTGTCATGCCACTGACAAAACGCGTTCCTGACCCCCTTAAGCAGAACGCGTGTAGTAAGCAGTAAAAGTCGTTCCCTTTGTTATGCCACTCTCGCGACGCGGTCCACACCCCTTCATGGGACCGCGCCCCGCGAAACCTCGTCAGCGAAGCTGGCGATTGCCACAAAAAAACCCGCCGTGCCTGGCGGGTTTTTTACATTCTACCATCCGGAAATGCACTACATGGCTTGCTCAGCGGGAAGCTGATGGCGGGTCACATCGACCGGCATTCCGGAGCGTAGCTCCATCGCGTATTCCATCACCTGCTGATTGGTCTGCGGTGCCTGTTTAAAATTCTTCATGCCGGCATTCAGGACGATTGGCAGCGTCTGCGGATCGTCATTGATATGTTCGGACAGCGGCTGGTGGACTTCCACCAGACGGGTACCGTTTGGCTCTACCGAAACTTTGATAGGTTCGTTGATGATATTCACCCTGGTGCCCGGCGTGATTTTGTTATACAGAGACTTTATATCAGCATCGCGCAGGCGGATACAGCCTGAACTGACGCGCATCCCGATACCAAAATCGGCGTTGGTGCCGTGCAGTAGATAGACGCCGCCATAGGCCGCGAGACGAATCGCGTGATGTCCCATCGGGTTATTCGGCCCGGCAGGGACTACGGCTGGCAAATCGATCCCCATCGCTTTATATCGCGCGCGGATGTTGGCGGTTGGTGTCCAGGTGGGGTTGGCGCGCTTATCGGAAACGGTAGTGACCATCGTCGGGGTCAGGGTATCGCCGCCAAGCTGGCCGATACCGATCGGATAAACGGTCACGCTATTCTGTCCAGGTGGATAGTAGTACAGGCGCAGCTCGGCGATATTGAGCACCAGACCTTCACGGGGGGCGTCAGGCAGCAGCGTCTGCAGCGGGATGGTCAGTACGCTACCGGCGCGCGGCACATAAGGATCGACCCCTGGATTAGCCTGCAGCAGCGCGAGAAAACCAACGTTGTATTTTTTGGCAATCGCTTCCAGCGATCCGCCGTTATCCTGCACTACATGAAACTGATTCTGCCCGACCAGACGGCTACCACTCGGCGGTAACGGCCAGGTATTGGCGCGGGCGGGAAGGGCCAGCGTCACCGCGAGAGCGAATGCCGTAAGCCAGGTTGAAACACGCGAGATATTTATCATTACCATAATTCCATAATAAACAAATGGTTATTTTTATAAGATAATCAATGTCAATTATGGCGCGGGAGAGTGTTGGGAAATCCAGGTGGATTGCAAAATGTTTGTAAAGTTTGCTAACTGTGACAGGTAAAGAGATGCGGTTCTGACAACCGCATCTCTTTTTTATCAAGCGGTGGCGTTTTCTTCCAACTGACGCATAAACTGGCGTACCCAGTCCATACGTGTTTTACGCTCATCCAGCTCCTGGAAGAATTTAAGACGAGTTGGCCCATCCAGCCGGTAATGCTGCGGCTGCTTCTGCAGCAAACCGATAAGCCAGACCGGGTTCACATTATTTTTCTCGTTAAACTCGATCACGCCGCCTTTTTCATTGCACTCCAGCTTACGGATCCCCAGCTTTTGCGCCTGCTGGCGTAGGCGCGTGATATCCAGCAAATTACGCGCCGCATCCGGCAATGTGCCAAAGCGATCGATCAGCTCGACTTTGATTTCATCGAGATCGTGTTCGTTTTTGGTGCTGGCGATACGCTTATAGAACGACAGACGGGTGTTCACGTCGGGAATAAAGTCATCCGGCAGCAACGCCGGCATGCGCAGCTCCACTTCCGTCTGCTGGCTGGTGAGATCTTCCAGCGACGGCTCGCGACCCTCTTTCAGGGCATCGACGGCGTTCTCCAGCAGTTCCATATACAGCGAGAAGCCGATAGTTTCCATCTGTCCGCTCTGACCTTCTCCCAGCAGTTCGCCGGCGCCGCGAATTTCAAGATCGTGGGTCGCGAGGGCAAAGCCGGCGCCGAGGTCTTCCAGCGAAGCGATAGCTTCCAGGCGTTTCTGCGCGTCGGTGGTCATGGCTTTCGGATGCGGGGTGAGCAGCCAGGCGTAGGCCTGATGGTGCGAACGACCCACGCGGCCGCGCAGCTGGTGCAGCTGGGCAAGGCCGAAGTGATCGGCGCGCTCAATGATGATGGTATTGGCGGTCGGGATATCGATGCCGGTTTCAATAATTGTCGTACAGACCAGCACGTTAAAACGCTGGTGATGGAAATCATTCATCACCCGTTCCAGTTCGCGTTCGCGCATCTGGCCGTGACCGATGGCAATTCGCGCCTCCGGCACCAGTTCCGCCAGACGATCCGCCGCTTTCTGAATATTTTCAACATCGTTATACAGATAGTAAACCTGACCGCCGCGCAGGACTTCACGCAGGATCGCCTCGCGAACCACCAGCGCGTCATATTCGCGGACAAAGGTTTTTACCGCCAGACGGCGAGCTGGCGGGGTGGCGATAATGGACAGATCGCGCATTCCGCTCATCGCCATATTAAGCGTACGCGGAATAGGCGTGGCGGTCAGCGTCAGGATATCGACGTCCGCGCGCATCGCCTTGATGCGTTCTTTATGACGCACCCCGAAGCGGTGCTCTTCATCGACGATTAATAACCCCAGGTCGCGCAGCTTGACTTCATTTTGCAGCAGCTTATGGGTGCCGATCAGAATATCGATTTTACCTTCTGCCGCCAGTTCGAGGATCTGCGCCTGCTCTTTGGCGCTGCGGAAACGCGATAGCATCTCAATGCGTACCGGCCAGTTGGCGAAGCGGTCGCGGAAGTTATCGTAGTGCTGCTGGGCGAGCAGGGTGGTCGGCACCAGCACGGCCACCTGTTTGTGGTTTTCGACGGCGAGGAAGGCGGCGCGCATCGCCACTTCGGTTTTCCCGAAGCCAACGTCGCCGCAGACCAGGCGGTCCATTGCCAGCGGCTGGCACATATCGCTGAGAACGGCGTTGATCGCCTGCGCCTGATCCGGCGTGGTTTCGAACGGGAAACCATCGCAGAATAATTGATACTGCTCGCGGTCATGCTTAAAGGCGAAGCCTTCTTTGGCCGCGCGCTGGGCGTAGATATCCAGCAGTTCGGCGGCGACGTCGCGCACTTTCTCCGCCGCTTTTTGCCTTGCCCGCGCCCAGGCATCGCCGCCCAGTTTATGTAGCGGCGCATTTTCTTCCGCCCCGCCGGCGTAGCGGCTAATCAAATGCAGTGACGATACCGGGACGTACAGTTTGGCGTCGTTGGCGTAGGTCAGCATCAGATATTCGCCTTTGATGCCCCCGGCTTCGAGGGTGGTCATCCCCGCATAACGACCCACCCCATGTTCAAGGTGCACCACCGGCTGTCCGATATGTAGTTCCGCCAGGTTGCGAATGAGCGTATCGGGGTTAATGGTACGGCGGGAATCCTGACGACGGCGGGCGACGCGTTCGCCCAGCAGATCGCTTTCGCAAATCAGCGCCAGATTAGCCTGGCTGTCGATAAATCCGTGCTCGGCGGCGCCGATCATCAGGAAACGACCATTTCCGCTGGCTTCCTGCAGGCGCAATATATGTTTTGGCGCAACTTTGATGCGCGCCAGCATCTCGCCCAGCGCCTCGCGGCGGCCTTCGCTTTCAACGGAGAAAATCACCGGGCCGCTGAAGGATTCAAGGAAGCGTCGCAGGTTGTCCAGCGGCGCTTTATTCTGCGCCTGAATCGCCAACTCGGGCAGGGGTTGATAGCCGAGATTAGTATGAGCGGCTTTCTCCGCCAGACGCTCGGTTTTTAACTGGACCCGCGGCCATTTTTTCAGCTCGCTAAAAAGTTCGTCGCTGCGCAGCCACAGTTGTTCCGGCGGTAGCAGCGGGCGCATCGGATCGACGCCGCGGTTTTCAAAGCGGGCGCGGGTTTCATTCTGGAAACGCTCGGCGCTGTGCTCCAGATCGCCGGTATTCACAATCAGCGTACTGGAGGGGAAATAGCTAAACAGCGGCGGCAGCGGCTCGTTGAAGAACAGCGGTTGCCAGTATTCGATCCCGGCGGGCAGGGTACCTTTGCTTACCTGCTGGTAGATATGTTCCGGATCGCGCTTCACGTCAAAGCGATCGCGCCACTGGCTGCGGAACAGTTCGATCGCCGCCTGGTCGGTTGGGAACTCATGCGCCGGCAGCAAATTGATGGCCTCGACTTCTTCCAGAGTACGCTGGCTATCAACATCGAATAACCGCAGGCTGTCTATTTCGTCATCAAAGAAATCGAGGCGATAGGGCTGCTCGCTGCCCATCGGGAAGAGGTCGAGCAGGGCGCCGCGGGTCGCGTATTCGCCGTGTTCCATTACCTGATCGACATGGCGGTAACCGGCGCTGTCCAACTGCGTGCGTAGCGCATCGCGCGACAGACGCTGCCCTTTTTTCATTACCAGCGCGTGACCGTGCAGATAATTATGCGGGCAGACCTTCTGCATCAGAGTGCTGACCGGAACGATAAGCACGCCGCGCTGCATGGTTGGCAACTGGTATAAAGTCGCAAGGCGCGAAGAGATAATATCCTGATGTGGCGAAAAGCTATCGTAGGGCAGGGTTTCCCAGTCAGCGAGGCCGATCACCATGCTATCGGTAAATTGCCTGATTTCATCATTCAAACGCAGGGCGTTTTGCATGTCAGGCGCCACCAGCACCACCGGGCCATGATGGCGTTCGGCCATTTCGGCTACCAGTGTGGCGCAGGCGGCGCCGGTGAGTTCGCCAAGCTGGCGCTGATCGCCGGCTTTGACCGGCAGAGTATAGCGATATTGTTCAGGCATAACGGTTGTCAGGATCCCTTAGCGCCTATCCCATCAGGCGATTGTGTGTACTGTTTGGCCGCAGTCGGCCAACTCGCTCTTCGATGTAGGGGCAAATTGCTGATATTCAATGTCTCTGATTATCCGCAATTGGTCTGATTTCGCCAACCCGAATGGCCTTCTGCGCCATGTTTTCTACAGCGTGTGGCGATTGATAAATATACACACTCTAAATTAACTTTCTGATTTAAAACTATTATTTTGTTATTTTGGCGAAAAAATCTACCGTATCAGCGATTTACGCGTTGGGCTATGCCATATATACTCGAACATCGGCTATCAGCAACCAGATGGATTACATGTACCAACCTGCCGCACTATTTATCGGCCTTCGCTACATGCGCGGGCGCGCAGCCGACCGCTTCGGCCGTTTCGTTTCCTGGCTTTCGACCATCGGCATTACGCTTGGCGTGATGGCGCTGGTGACCGTCCTGTCGGTGATGAACGGTTTTGAGCGCGAGCTGCAAAACAACATCCTGGGGCTGATGCCGCAGGCTATCATTAGCGCCCAGCAGGGCTCTATCAACCCGCAAAAAATGCCGGAAAGCGCCGTTAAGCTGCAGGGCGTGACGCGCGTCGCGCCGATCACCACCGGTGATGTGGTGCTGCAAAGCGCCCGCAGCGTCGCCGTCGGCGTGATGCTGGGTATCGACCCGGCGCAAAAAGATCCGCTGACGCCTTACCTGGTGAACGTGAAACAAAGCGATTTGCAGGCCGGCAAATATAACGTCATTCTCGGCGAACAGCTGGCGGGTCAGTTGGGGGTTAACCGCGGCGATCAAATTCGCATCATGGTGCCTTCCGCCAGCCAGTTTACCCCGATGGGCCGTGTCCCGAGCCAGCGTTTGTTTAACGTCATCGGCACCTTCGCCGCCAACAGCGAAGTCGACGGCTATCAAATGCTGACCAATATCGATGATGCCTCTCGTCTGATGCGCTATCCACTGGGCAATATTACCGGCTGGCGACTGTGGCTTAGCCAGCCGCTGCAGGTTGACACCCTCAGCCAACAGACGCTGCCGGAAGGTACCAAATGGCAGGACTGGCGTGAGCGTAAAGGCGAGCTGTTCCAGGCCGTGCGGATGGAAAAAAATATGATGGGGCTGCTGCTGAGCCTGATCGTCGCCGTTGCCGCTTTTAACATTATTACCTCGCTTGGCATGATGGTGATGGAGAAGCAGGGCGAGGTGGCTATTCTGCAGACCCAGGGGCTGACGCCGCGGCAGATCATGGCCGTCTTTATGGTACAGGGCGCCAGCGCCGGGATAGTGGGCGCGCTGCTTGGCGCGCTGCTCGGCGTGCTGTTGGCCAGCCAGCTGAATAATTTAATGCCGATTATCGGCGCGTTTTTGGACGGCGCGGCCCTGCCGGTGGCGATTGAGCCGCTGCAGGTGATTATTATCGCTCTGGTGGCGATGGCGCTGGCCCTGCTGTCTACGTTGTATCCTTCCTGGCGCGCCGCCGCCACCCAACCCGCTGAGGCTTTACGTTATGAATAAGATCCTGCTGCAATGCGACAACCTGTGCAAACGCTATCAGGAAGGCAACGTGCAAACCGATGTGCTGCACGATGTCAGCTTCAGCATTCAAGAGGGTGAAATGATGGCGATTGTCGGCTCTTCAGGCTCCGGCAAAAGTACGCTACTGCACCTGCTTGGCGGGCTGGATACGCCGACTTCCGGCGATGTTATTTTCTCCGGTCAGCCGATGAGCTCGCTCTCCGCCGCGGCTCGCGCCGATCTGCGTAACCGCGAACTCGGCTTTATCTATCAGTTCCACCATCTGCTGCCGGATTTTACCGCGCTGGAAAACGTGGCGATGCCGCTGCTGATTGGCAAGAAAAAAGCGGCGGATATCGAACGCCAGGCGAAAGCGATGCTGCAGGCGGTCGGCCTGGAACACCGTAGCCATCATCGTCCGTCGGAGCTTTCCGGCGGCGAGCGCCAGCGCGTGGCGATTGCTCGCGCGCTGGTGAACAAACCGCGGCTGGTACTGGCGGATGAACCGACCGGCAACCTCGACGCCCGCAATGCCGACAGTATTTTTGAGCTGCTGGGCGAGCTCAACGTGGCGCAGCGTACCGCTTTCCTGGTGGTGACCCATGACCTGCAGCTGGCGAAACGCATGAACCGCCAGTTGGAGATGCGCGATGGCCGCCTGACGGCTGACCTGACCCTGATGGGGGCCCAGTAATGGCTTCACCGTTATCGTTACTGATTGCGCTGCGTTTTAGCCGCGGCAGACGCCGCGGCGGTATGGTCTCGCTGATTTCCGTCATCTCTACTATCGGCATCGCATTAGGGGTGGCGGTACTGATCGTCGGCCTGAGCGCGATGAACGGTTTCGAGCGCGAGCTCAACAACCGCATTCTGGCGGTGGTGCCGCACGGCGAAATCGAGCCGGTTAACCAGCCGTGGAATAACTGGAACGAAGCGCTGACGAAAGTTGAAAAAGTGAAAGGCATCGTCGCCGCTGCGCCTTATATCAACTTTACCGGGTTGGTGGAGAGCGGCAGCAATATGCGCGCCATTCAGGTCAAGGGCGTCGATCCGCAGCAGGAGAGCCGCCTGAGTTCGCTACCAAACTTTGTGCAGAACAACGCATGGGCCAACTTTAAGGCCGGCGAGCAACAGGTAATTCTGGGTAAAGGCGTCGCCGATGCGCTGCACGTGAAGCAGGGCGATTGGGTGTCGATCATGATCCCCAATTCAGATTCCGAGCACCAGCTGTTGCAGCCGAAACGCGTCAGGCTACACGTGACCGGGATTCTGCAACTGAGCGGCCAACTGGACCATAGCTTCGCGATGATCCCAATGGCGGACGCCCAGCAGTATCTGGATATGGGCAGCAGCGTGACCGGCATCGCCATTAAAGTCACCGACGTGTTTCACGCGAATACGCTGGTACGCGACGCCGGCGAAGTGACCAACAGCTACGTCTATATCAAGAGCTGGATCGGCACTTATGGCTATATGTACCGTGATATTCAGATGATCCGCGCCATTATGTATCTCGCCATGGTACTGGTTATCGGCGTCGCCTGTTTCAACATTGTCTCGACGCTGGTGATGGCGGTGAAAGATAAAAGCGGCGATATTGCGGTGCTGCGCACGCTTGGCGCGAAAGACGGCTTAATCCGCGCGATTTTCGTATGGTATGGTTTATTGGCCGGTTCGGTCGGGAGTCTGATCGGGGTAGTGATCGGTGTGATAGCCGCGCTGAAGCTGACATCGATTATCAACGGTATCGAAGCGTTGATCGGGCATAAATTCCTTTCCGGCGACATCTATTTTATTGACTTCCTGCCGTCTGAATTGCACTGGCTGGATGTCGTTTATGTGCTGGTGACAGCACTGTTGCTGAGTTTGCTGGCCAGCTGGTATCCCGCCCGCCGCGCCAGTCGTATTGACCCGGCGAGGGTGCTGAGTGGCCAGTAATTTATCGTCGTGGCCCGTCAAACGCCGCATCCCTTAGGCCAGTGCTGTGAAAGCAGATACAGCCCAAAGGATGAGGGGTTGGGGCCAATAAGAGGAATGGCTGAAATGTACTACGGATTTGACATTGGCGGCAGCAAGATAGCATTGGGCGTATTTGATAACGCCCGGCAACTGCAGTGGGAAAAACGTGTCCCCACTCCAACGGAAAGCTATGAGGCTTTCCTGCAGGCTATTGAAGCGCTGGTTCGCGAAGCCGATCGGCGCTTTGGCGTGGAGGGCGCGGTCGGTATCGGTATCCCCGGCATGCCGGAAACCGCGGAGGGCAAGCTGTATGCCGCCAACGTACCCGCCGCCAGCGGCCAACCGCTGCGCGTTGATCTCAGCGCGCGCCTGGGGCGTGAAGTGCGTCTTGATAATGACGCCAACTGCTTTGCGTTATCTGAAGCGTGGGATGATGAATTTACTCAATATCCGCTGGTGATGGGATTAATCCTCGGCACCGGCGTGGGCGGCGGGATCGTGCTTAACGGCAAATCGATAACCGGCCACAGCTACATCACCGGCGAGTTCGGCCATATTCGTCTACCGGTAGACGCCCTGGAAGTGGTGGGGCGCGATTTTCCGCTGACCCGTTGCGGCTGCGGTCAGCTCGGCTGCATCGAGAACTATCTTTCCGGCCGCGGATTCGCCTGGCTGTATCAGCATTTTTATCACCAATCCTTAACTTCTCCGCAGATCGTCGATCTGTGGCTGCAGGGTGATGCGCAGGCGCGGGAGCACGTCGAGCGTTATCTCGATCTACTGGCCGTTTGTCTGGGCAATATCCTCACCATTGTCGATCCGGATCTGCTGGTGTTGGGTGGCGGATTATCTAATTTTACTGCTATAACCGAAGGGCTGGCGCAGCGCCTGCCGCGTCATTTGCTTCCGGTCGCCCGGGTGCCGCGCATTGAGCGCGCGCGTCATGGCGACGCCGGAGGTATGCGCGGTGCGGCCTTCCTTCATTTGACTCATTAATTACAGGGGTAGCTATGCTGTCGCGCCGCTTACATCGCTTAAGCCGTTTCCGCCGTAAAAAACGCCAGTTACGCGATCGCTTACGGCAACGTGTCTTCTTTGGCGAAGACAAAACGCCGCCGCAGGCAATAGACAAACCGCGGGTGGTGGTGTTAACCGGCGCCGGTATTTCGGCAGAGTCGGGGATTAAAACCTTCCGCGCCGCCGACGGCCTGTGGGAAGAACACCGGGTGGAGGACGTGGCGACACCGGAAGGTTTTGCCCGCGACCCGGCGCTGGTGCAGGCGTTTTATAACGCCCGCCGCCGCCAGTTGCAGAGCGCGGAAATCGCGCCTAATGCCGCGCATCTGGCGCTGGCGAAGCTGGAAGAGGCGCTTGGCGATCGTTTTCTGCTGGTGACGCAGAATATTGATAATCTGCACGAGCGCGCGGGTAACCGCCGGGTTATCCATATGCATGGCGAGTTGCTGAAAGTACGCTGTTCGTGGAGCGGGCAGGTGCTGGAATGGACCGGCGACGTGACGGTGGATGACAAATGCCACTGCTGCCAGTTCCCGGCGGCGCTGCGCCCGCACGTGGTGTGGTTTGGCGAGATGCCGCTGGGGATGGATGAGATCTACAGCGGGTTGGCCGAGGCCGATATCTTTATTGCTATTGGAACCTCTGGTCACGTTTATCCGGCGGCGGGTTTCGTCCATGAAGCCCGTCTGCACGGCGCGCATACCGTCGAGCTAAACCTTGAACCCAGCCAGGTCGGCAGCGAATTCGCTGAGAAACATTACGGGCTGGCAAGCGAAGTGGTGCCCGAGTTCATTGATAAGCTGCTGAAAGGGCTGTAACGGCTTAACGTCAAACCGCCGCGTCTGACGCGGCGGTTTTATAGCGCTTTTTGCATATTGATAACCGAGCGGGCATTTGAGGCGCTGGTCGCCAGCACATCTATAACCCCGGTACGGAGCGCGCCGAGGATGGCCGTCGCTTTAGTGCTTTCCGAAGCAATGGCGATAACGCAAGGAATGGAACGCAGTTGCTCGAGGCTCAGGCCGATCACCCGGTCATTCATTACTGTATCAACCGGCTTACCCTGAATATTGAAAAAGCTATACCCTGCAAGGTCGCCAACCACGCCCTGATCCTGCCGCGCGGAAGCGATTTCCTGCGGTGTGAACCATCCGAGTTGGACCATAAAGCTGTTCTCGTTCATATCGCCAAGGCCAATGATGGCGACGTCGGCTTTGCTGGCCTGCTCCAGCGTGGCTTTGATCAGGCGGTTTTGCATAAACGCCGAACGTAGCTCCGGGGTTTCGACATAGGCTGGCGCATACAGCGTTTCACTAAAGCCGTTAAATTTGCGCGCCAGATTCCGGCTGATATGGTCGGCGTCAATGAGCTGATTATCGCGCTTGGTGCCGCCGATGCCGCAGATGAAGCGGCAGTTGCGCTCCGGGAATACGCCAACGTGATTAGCGACGGCCGCCACGTTCCGCCCCTGACCGACGGTGACGGTCATATCATTCTTTAACACGCCGGCAAGATAGTTGCTTACCAACGCCGCCACCTGCTGGCGCTGCTCATCTTCATCATGATGATCGAGGGCAATCAGCGCGCGTTTAATCCCGAAGTGCGAAATAAACTGCTGTTCAATCTGCGAACTAAAGACCGGGTGGTACTTAACGCTTATCTCAACGATGCCTTCCTGACGCGCTTTTTTCAGTAGTCGCCCCACTTTGATGCGCGAGATCCCGAAACGTTTGGCTATCTCTTCCTGCGTCTGTTCCCGATCGTAATAGGCGACTGCGATTTCAGTGAGCAGCGCGTAATCTGAGTCTTGTTCATTCATAGCGTGGAATTTCCATCTCTGGTGTCCCCTTAATACTACTGCGCCTGAAGAATAAATTCCTGTGTAACGCGTTGAACAATTTCACAATAGCCGTTGGCGTCCCATGCCGCGCGGCCGATAAACAGGCCGTCGATATCCGGCTGGCGCAGTAGTTCTACCGCATTTTGCAGATTGACGCTGCCGCCGTAGAGCAGGGGAATACGTTGCCCGGTCTCATCGCCGAAAGTCGCGCATAGCGCCTGACGCAACGCCTGATGCACCGCCGCGGCCTGTTCCGGCGTCGCCGGCGTACCCTGTTCGCCGATAGCCCAGATGGGTTCATAGGCCACCAGCGTTTGCAACACCTGACTATCGCTCAGGCCATAGAGGGCGATTTTCATCTGCCGCACTACGCTTTCTTGAGACACCTGCCAGCGCTTTTCATCAGCGCTATCGCCGATGCAGATCAGTGGGCGTAATCCATGGCGCAGGGCGCTATGCACCTTTTGGTTAATGGCCGCGTCGCACTCATTGAACGCGCCGCGTCGTTCTGAGTGGCCAAGTTCGACCAGTGTCGCCCCGGTTTCCTGCAACATGGCGGCGGAAATCTCGCCTGTCCACGCGCCGTTCTCCGCTTCATGCATATTTTGTGCGCCGGTCAGACACGGCAGATGGTGCTGCTGGATAAAGCGGCTGACGGGATGAATGGCGGTAAAGGGGGGAATAACAAAGGATTGAATATCAGGATGCGTCACCTGCGGTAAACGTTGCGCCAGGGTTTCGCACCAGGCTAGCGCCTGCGATAGCGGTTTGTTCATCTTCCAGCTGGTTCCTAACCATATCGGTTTCATCTTCACTTCTCCTGATTAATAAAATCAATAGCTTGTCACATCGATTTGTGCTGATAGCACTGAGATTGAACTTTTTATCATTGTGTGAACACATGTTAGATCACGTTTTTTGATGAAATAAATTCTCAGATTATTTTATGTGATCGGCATCACTAATGGTTACGCGATCATCAGGTAATGTTTTGAACATCTGATTTGATAGTGAACATATGAACAACTAACTTCTACCACGAGAGGCTCACGATGTCACAAGAGAAAAAACCCGTTGTTGCAATCACCATCGGCGATCCGGCAGGGATCGGCCCGGAGATCACCGTTGCCACCATGATGGACAAAGGCGTCTATGACGAGTGCAACCCTTTTCTGATAGGCTCGGTTGCTATCGTCGAGCGGGCGATGAAGATCATGGGCTGCGATTTTGCCATCAACCGCATTACGCATCCGGAACAGGCCCGTTTCCGTTGGGGCACGCTGGATATCATGGAGACTGGCGAATACGACTGCGACAGCATCGAATGGGGTAAAGTGCAAAAACTGGCGGGCGAGATGTCGCTGGATTATGTGATGAAATCTATCGAGCTGGGGATGGCAGGGCTTATCGATGTGGTATCTACCGCGCCTATCCATAAAGAGGCGATCAAGCTGGCGGGCTGTAAATTGCCGGGCCATACCGAAATCTATCAGGTTGAGACCAAATCCGACTACGGGCTGACTATGTTCCATGTGCATAATCTGCGCGTGTTCTTCGTCAGCCGTCATATGGCGCTGAAAGCCGCCTGTGATTACGCCAACAAAGAGCGTGTGCTGGCCTGTGTGCAACAAATCCACCATGAATTTAGCGAACTGAATATTCGCAACCCGCGCATTGCCGTTGCCGCGCTGAACCCGCATGGCTCTGATAACGGTCTGTTTGGTCATGAAGAGGCCGATAACCTGATTCCGGCGGTGAAAGCGGCGCAAGAGCTAGGTATCAATGCCATTGGCCCGGTACCGGCGGATTCGGTGTTCCATCTTGGTAAACAGGGCCGCTACGACGCCATTCTCTCCCTGTATCACGATCAGGGGCATATCGCCTGTAAGACGCTCGATTTTGAACGTTCGATCACCATTACCTTCGGTCTGCCGTTTATGCGCAGCTCCGTGGATCACGGTACGGCCTTCGATATCGCCGGTACCGGCAAGGCGGGCACCGTCAGTATGCTGGAGTCGACGCTGGTGGCCGCGCGTTACTGGAAAATGAAGCATCAATAATCGCTGACGTTAATGCAAATCAAAAGGACAGAGAGATGGAAAAGCATCTGTTGATTAGCAAAGGCAGTAAAGGCTGGGGCGGGCCGCTGACGGTAAATATCGGTCAGGCGAAAAAGATTGCGTATATCACCGGTGGGATGTGTCCCCCGGTAGTTGAGCGCCTGTGTGAGCTGACCGGCTGGCCAGCCGTTGATGTATTTAAAAATGGCGAGCCGCCGGAAGCGGAAATTGGCCTGATGGTGATTGACTGCGGCGGCACCCTGCGCTGCGGCCTGTATCCGAAACGCGGGATCCCGACCATCAATTTACACCCCACCGGAAAGAGCGGACCGCTGGCGGAATATATCCACGAGGAAATATATGTCTCCGGGGTCACGCCTGCCGGTATTGAGGTGGTGTGGCCGCAGGGAGAAGGCGGCACGCTGGGTATCGTCGCAGACGATCTCACCGGCGCGACGACCCTTGGCGTCCTGCTGGCGCGTAGCGGCCTGAAGACGGCGGCTTTCTTTGATACGGAGTCCTTCTCGCGCAATGAGGTGGAATATCCGGCCATGGTGGTTAGTAGCGACAGTCGGCCGCTGCCGAAAGCCGAAGCCCAATACCAGGTGAGCGCGGCGGTACAGCAGTTACAGGCGCGCGGCGCGCACTATTTTACCAAGCGCATCGATACCACCTTGCGCGGCGGCATCGGTTTTGAAATTGACGCCATGCTCGAACAACTGCCGCTGGAAACGGTGGCGGTCGTGGTGCCGGCGATGCCGCAGTCGCGGCGGATCCTTGTGGGCGGCTATTCGGTTATTGATTCAGTCGCGCTGTCGCGTACCGACGTTGCCCGCGATGTCCGCACGCCGGTAACGGAATCCTGGGTGCCGGGGCTGTTGGCGGCGCAAACGCATCATCAGGTTGGCCATATTTCTCTCTCTTCGGTAATGAAGGGCGAGTCGCAGATTGAAATTGATCTGCAGGAGCAACAGCAACGCGGAGTACGAGTTATCGTCGTTGACGCGATCACCGTCGAGGATGTTGATGCGATTGCCGGTGCGGTGGTGGCGCTGAACTGGAACGTACTGGCCGTCGACCCAGGGCCCTTTACTGAACGGCTGGCGGTGCGCCGCGGCCTGATGCGTGAAGCCCGCGTCGCGGCGCTGGCTCCGCAGACCGCAGAGCAGCAGCGTGGTTCGATTCTGGTGGTGGCGGGCAGCGCCACGCCGGTGACCAAAAAACAATTACAGTATTTGATCGCCAACGATCCGCGGGTATGCCACATCCCGGTGGATGCGGAACTGCTGGTGGATAAAAAGAATGCCGCGGAAATTGAAGTACAGCGGGTGGTGCAGCATGCCCGCCAGTGCATTCCGCAGCAGCAAAACGCCTTATTCGTTTTTGAGTCGGCGTTGACCGGTCGGCTTCTGGATCTCCAGGAAGAGGAGCAGCGTTTCGGGCTCTCTCACGGCCAGGCGGCTGAGAATATCAACCAGGGACTGGGCAGCATCGTGCGTGAGGTGCTGAACTGCGCCGGTGGGGAAATAAAAGGGCTTTATATGACCGGCGGCGACACGATGGTCAACGTCCTGAAAGAGCTTGGCGCAACCGGTATTGAAATGATTGACTACGTGATCCCGCAAACCGATATGGTGCGGATTATTGGCGGTGATTATGCCGGGTTGATTTGCGTCGGCAAGGGCGGATTAACCGGCCCGGAAGACATTATTAGCACCATTGTCGAACGGATTTATAAAGAAGCACAAAATTAATTATCCAAGGCGACGTAATTGTAGTCCGGGTGGTATTGCGTCGTTTTCTCTCTGTACCCTGAATACTTTAAGTTATCAGCCGTAATTGCAGTATTCGTCGATACAACTTGAAGAGTGTTGGGTATATATAACTAAGATGAGCTACCCTATGAATATAAATATCCTGGATAAAATGAATAAGGTACCCGGTGGATTAATTATTATTCCACTGCTTGCCGCCATTCTTATTAATACTTTTGTGCCGCAGGTGTTGGCGATTGGCGGCCCGACAACGGCACTGTTTAAAGTTGGCTCCAGCGCCATGATGGGGATTTTCCTGTTAATTTGCGGAACCTCGATTAATATTCGCCAGGCTGGTTTGCCATTGTATAAAGGCGCGGTGCTGCTGTTCCTTAAATGTCTTGCCGGGGCGCTGGCGGTATGGGCGGCAGGGGCGATGTTTGGTCCGGCTGGTTTCCTCGGTATTTCGACCCTGGCGCTGATTGCCTGTTTAACCAGCTCTAACAGTTCACTGTATATCGCGCTGTGTAGCAACTATGGCGACGCCAGCGATGCCGGAGCGATATCGGTGTTTTGCATTAAAGACGGTCCCTTCGTCACCATGGTGGTGCTGGGCGTCAGCGGTCTGGCTAATATCCCCTTTGCCGCGCTGCTATCGATGCTGATCCCGCTGCTGATCGGCATGCTGTGGGGGAATCTCGATGAGCGCTTCAAACAGCTTTGCGCCGCGTCGCAGCCGTTGGTAATCATTATTATGTCGTTTGCCATTGGCGCTAACTCAAGCATTGATACCGTGTTTACCGCCGGGCTGTCAGGTATTCTGTTGGGCGTTATCTCGGCCATCACCGGCATTATTTTCTACTTCCTGTACAACCTGTTTCTTAAGAAAAAGACCGCATTGGGCGCGGCGCTCGGCACCACGGCCGCCAGTTCCGCACTGACGCCAGCTCTGGTGGCGCAGGCGGATCCGTCGCTGGCGATGTACGTTGATGCCGCCACCGCGCAGCTGGCTACCGCCAGTATCATTACCATGCTCACCGCGCCGGTTCTGGTGGCCTGGTTTGACAAACGTCTGAAAAAGCGCGCCCCGCAGGTAGAGGATACGCCAGTAAAAGATGACAAACCGGTGTCGCTACCATCGCATGCGCCACGGGGGAATAAATAATATGCCATCGCCGTTGTATTCGTTGTCAATTACCGCCGTGGGAGAATACGTCGCAAATTATCTGACGGAGAATAAATTAATTCTCTTTGCCGAACCGGCGCCTGCGGATATTGCCATGTATTGTGCGCTGCACCGCGCCAGTGATTTATCGGCGGAATTAGCTCCCGGGCAGATACTATCGCTAAATAATACGCAGTATCGCATTACCGCGGTGGGCAGCGTGGCAACGGCGAATTTAAAACAGCTTGGCCATATTACCTTGAATTTTGATAACGCCGTGCGGGCTGAATTACCAGGAATGGTTCACCTGGCCGGCATTACACCCAAAATAATAAACGTGGGTGACCACATTTCAATTTATACACTTTAAATTAAATCTGTTATTAAGCTAAGGAATTAACTATGAAAACGATCGCTATTGGTGCGGATGATGCCGCCTATGCATTTCGCGATGTCATCGTCGCTTATTTGCAGGAGTCAGGAATAAACGTCGCGGATTACAGCAGCGATAAACGCCAGGGCAGTACGGTATATCCGGATGTCGCTCACGCGGTAGCGATGTCGATTAAGCAGGGTGAACACGATCGTGGGATCTTAATTTGCGGTACCGGCATTGGCATGAGCATAGTGGCGAATAAAGTTCCGGGGATTCGCGCCGCGCAGTGTCACGACACATTCTCCGCCGAGCGGGCGCGCAAAAGCAATAATGCGCAGATTATCACCCTTGGCGCACGGGTCATCGGCACGGAATTAGGCAAAAAAATCCTCCAGGCGTGGCTGGCGGCAGAATACGAGGGCGGCGGTTCAGCGCCGAAAGTTGAACGAATCGATTATTACGAACACCAGCATGCCAGAGATTAATTCCCGGTTTTTTTGAAAGGAACAGACTATGAACCAGCTTGATACCCTGAAATCCTATACCGTGGTCGTTGCCGATACCGGCGATATTGAATCGATTAAAAAGTTTTCGCCGCAGGATGCTACGACCAATCCGTCATTGGTGCTGAAGGCAGCCCAACTTCCGCAGTACCAGGCGCTGATCGCCGACGCCATCGGTAAAGCGCGCCGCCAGGGCGGCAGCGAACAAACCCAACTGATTAACGCCTGCGATCAGGTGGCGGTGGATATCGGCAGCGAAGTACTGCGCCACGTACCCGGGCGTATCTCAACCGAAGTCGACGCGCGTTACGCCTGGGATCGCGGCATGTGCGTCGCGCAGGCGCGCAAGCTAATCCAGATGTATGAAAAGAACGGTATCGGCGCCGAACGGATCCTGATTAAGCTGGCGGCGACCTGGGAAGGGATCCGCGCGGCGGAGGAGCTGGAGAAAAGCGGCATTAACTGTAACCTGACGCTGCTCTTTTCCTTTGCCCAGGCACGCGCCTGCGCCGAAGCGGGGGTCTATCTGATTTCGCCGTTCGTCGGGCGGATCTACGACTGGTATCAAAAGCATCAACCTCAGGAGACGGAATATCAGGCCGACCGCGATCCGGGCGTCGTTTCCGTACGCCAGATTTATCAGTACTACAAATCCCACGGCTACGACACTGTAGTGATGGGCGCCAGCTTTCGCCGTATTGAGCAAATTCAGGCTCTGGCGGGCTGCGACCGGTTGACGATTTCCCCGGCGCTGCTCGATGAGCTGGCGGCTAACGACGCGCCGCTCAGTCGTCAGCTCAAGCCAGGTTACGTCAGCGAAACCCGACCGTCGCCGATGAGCCAGGCTGAGTTTCTCTGGCAGCATCATCAGGATCCGATGGCGGTGGAGAAACTGTCGGAAGGCATTCGGCTGTTTGCCGCCGATCAACTGAAGCTTGAAAACCAAATTCGTCAGATGCTGTAAGCAGCAGGGAAGACCGCTATGAATAACACACTTGTCGTTCGCCGCCGCTGCGCCAACGCGCTGCGCGCACTCTCGATGGACGCTGTACAGAAAGCCAAATCCGGCCACCCGGGCGCCCCGATGGGCATGGCTGACATTGCCGAAGTCCTGTGGCGTGATTTCCTGAACCATAACCCGCAGAACCCGTCCTGGGCCGATCGCGACCGCTTCGTGCTGTCCAACGGTCACGGCTCCATGC